>Ga0207870_100010_pt1 | contig 447759 bp, 414 predicted proteins | sample CeladaPassage60B_FD_187477 | JGI IMG/M metagenome (GOLD analysis project Ga0207870, IMG submission 187477) | Cellulose-adapted microbial communities from the Joint BioEnergy Institute, USA - Passage3 60B (SPAdes) (version 2) | ecosystem: Engineered > Bioreactor > Continuous culture >...
GTGGGCCATTCCGTGCTATACTGCTGCATAAGGGCTTCCCTCCTGGTGTGGATGGTTTTGCCGCCTATCACTTTACCAAGAAGGGAAGCCCTTGTCTACCCCTTTTCTTCCTCGCGTTCCTTGCTCTCAACCCTGCCCACGAATATTTTACTCATACTTTCACTTCTTCATTTCGGAAAAATTCTCTCTCAAAACCCGGAATGTCTCTCGTTTCATCGCGACCGTCTTTCCGTCGGACGCGCGCTCCTCCCAAAGACGGCGGTCGGGGGCCGAAAGGCGGATACGCGCGACATACAGGCCGACATGTATGGTACAATGAAAAGCGGGAGGATGCGCCATGAGCGAACCGATGACTCTGGAAGCGAAGGACAGGCTGCTCGGCGACATTTTGCGCGGCATGGGGCGCGTGCTCGTCGCCTTTTCCGGCGGCGTCGACAGCACGTTCGTACTGAAGCGCGCCCAGCAGGAGCTCGGTGACAGCGTCGTAGCCGTCGTCGCGGCATCGGAGACGTTTCCCGCCCGCGAGTTCAACGCCGCCGTCCGGCTGGCCGAAGAGATGGGCGTCCGGCTCGTGACGACGGAAATCCGCGAGCTGGAAAACGAAAATTTTGCGGCCAACAATCCCGATCGCTGCTACCATTGCAAAACGGGGCTGTACACGCATTTGCGCGAGATCGCGCGGCGGCTCGGCTATCCGTATATCGTCGACGGGACGAACGCCGACGACCTCGGCGACTATCGCCCCGGCCTGCGCGCCAAAACGGAACAGGGCGTCCGCAGCCCGCTGCAGGAAGCCGGACTGACGAAGGAGGACATCCGGCAACTGTCGAAGGCGCTCGGTCTGCCGACGTGGAACAAGCCGTCGTTCGCCTGCCTGTCGTCGCGCATTCCGTACGGCACGCGCATTGACCAGCAAAAAATCGAACAACTGGAAGCTGCAGAGGACTTTTTGTACAGTCTCGGCTTCTGGCAGGTTCGCGTCAGACACCACGACCAAATTGCGCGCATCGAAGTGATGCCGGACGAAATGCCGCGGCTTCTCGAAAAACGCGAGCTCGTCTGCGCCAAACTTCGCGAACTCGGTTTCACGTACGTTACGCTCGATCTGGCCGGGTACCGCACCGGCAGCATGAACGAGACGCTGGCCTCCGCCGCGATCGAAAAACGGCGGCCGTGAAAGAGGTGTGACCGGGCCATGGAGCTGGAAAATCTGCTCGAACAGGTGCGCGCCGGCCGCCTCAGCGTCGCGGAAGCGGCCGCGCTGTTGCGCAGCCTGGCCGCCGGCTCCGGTTCCGGCGGCGTCCGGGCCGTCGCTCCCGCCGGCGCAGCGGCCGACGATCCGGTCGGCGGTCGGACCGACGCTTCCCCGATCGTCACCCGCACCGGCGCGCCGCCCGTCGCCGACCTCGGCTTCGCGCAGGTCGACCTCGACCGCCAGCGGCGGACCGGCGCTCCCGAAGTCGTTTTCGGCGAGGGCAAAACGGCGGAGCAGATCGCAGCGATCGTCCGCGAACTGCAGCGATACGCCGACCGCGTGCTCGCCACGCGCGTCGACGCCGCCAAAGCGGAAGCCGTCTCCGCCCTCGTGCCCGGGCTGACCTACCACGCCGACGCCCGCGCGCTCACCTGGTTCAGGACGCCGCCGTCCCCCGGCGCCGCCCGGGGAACGGTCGCCGTCGTCAGCGCCGGCACGTCCGACCTGCCGGTCGCCGAGGAAGCCGCCGTGACGGCGGAATGGATGGGCGCGCGCGCGGAACGCGTGCGCGACGTCGGCGTCGCCGGCATTCACCGGCTGTTTCGCCGCCTCGACGTCATCCGCGCCGCAGACGCCGTCGTCGTCGCCGCCGGCATGGAAGGCGCTCTGGCGAGCGTCGTCGGCGGCCTCGTCGCCGCGCCGGTCGTCGCCGTGCCGACGAGCGTCGGCTACGGCGCGCATTTTCAGGGGCTGGCGCCCTTATTGACGATGCTCAATTCGTGCGCGCCGGGCGTCGTCGTCGTCAACATCGACAACGGCTTCGGCGCCGGATACGTCGCCGGGCTGATTGCCGCACGGACCGCCGCCGGCCGCGGCCCGCGACCGGACGGGCAACAGCCGGACAAACATCGCGACGGAAAGGAGTAGCACCTCTTGCGCATCGTCTACCTCGACTGCTTCTCCGGCATCAGCGGCGACATGACGCTCGCCGCGCTCGTCGACGCCGGGGCGGACCGCGAATACGTCGAATCCGGCCTCGCGCGCATCCGCGCCGAACCGTTCCGCCTCGTCTGGCGCCATGTCGTCAAAAACGGCGTCTCCGCCCTGAAAGTCGACGTCGAGATCGAATCCGACCGCGCGCCCGCGCATCACCGCCATTACGCCGACATCGTCCGCCTGATCGAACAGGCGGAGCTCGGCGCACGGGCGACAGAGACTGCGTTGGCGATCTTTCGCCGCCTCGCAGAAGCGGAAGCGCGCATCCACCGGGTGCCGGTGGAACGCGTCCATTTTCACGAAGTCGGGGCGATCGACTCGATCGCGGATATCGTCGGCGTCGCGCTCGCGCTCGATTCGCTGGCGCCCGACCGGGTGCTCGCGTCGCCCGTGCCGACCGGTTCGGGGTCCGTCCGCTGCGACCACGGCGTCTATCCCGTCCCGGCGCCCGCCACGCTGGAGTTGCTCAAAGGACTCCCGATCGCCGACACACCGCCGGACGCCGAAGGCGAACTGACGACGCCGACCGGTGCGGCGATCGTCGCCGCGGTCGCCCACGGCTTCAGCCGGTCGTTGCCCGCGATGACGGCGGAAGCCGTCGGCTACGGCGCCGGTACGCGCGACTTGCCCGGGCGGCCGAACGTGCTGCGCGCGGTGGTGGGGCGGGCAGAAGAGCCGAGGGACTAAAAAGACCGCCCCAAAAAATGGCGCCCGCCTTGCAAGCGCGGATCAAAACCCGCGCCGGCTTCGCCCGCAGACGCCCGTTCATTTTCTTACCCCAGCGAGCGACAGGCCGCCGAGAATGAAGTTTTGCGTGCAATAAAACAGCGTGACGGGAAATATTATGGAGGAAAAGGAAATTATCCTCAACTTTTCATATTCTTTTATATTTTGGTAAATACCATATTTTTGGAATTATTTATAAATCCTGTTATCTAGTTGAAAGAAAAAGGGAAATTTCCCGCATTCTTGTGCATCTTCGTCACACCAAAAACCGTGAGTGAAACAGACGAGAAAGGTTTACAGTTTTCCACGAAGATGTGCAATTGCCCTTTTTGAGGATTTCGTTCCTCTTCCCCTGAATGTGTTTTTGCAAGGTTATGTAGTCTTTTTTTCTCTTGAAATTGCCGCTACCGTGAAAGGTATTGACGGTATCTTGGTTAACCTCGCTGAGTCCTGCATACAGGATATTTTTTCCGCTCGCCCGTTCGGCAAGCTGGATATCGGACTTGCCCTGTTTCAAGATCATCTGGATGGTTTCTCATTTGAAATCTTTATCGGAAATATTTATAAAATTTGGATTTCATTTTGATAAATTTTAAAGTCAATTTTTTATTTCCGACGTAAATACGCAAATCCATTCAAAACTTGCCGATCTAATCCCTTAATTTAAAAAACCCCATAACTTACATTTCTTCTCTTTATAAATCAACTTTTAGATGAAATTTATAAATAAAACTTAATCTAACAAAATCTTGTGTATCGATTATCGCATTTTCCAAAGACTTTATGATTTACGCCTTGATTTTCAACTTTGTACTACCTTCCCCATCTAAAAATACCACCTTACAGGAAACCCCTCATCCTTTAATCCCCCCCGCTGTCAGCCCCTCGATAAAGTATTTCTGGAACAACACGAACAAGAGTAGAATCGGCAAAATCGCGAGCACAGACCCCGCAATGAGCACGTCGTAATTGTTCCCGTAAGGTGTCAATAAGGAAGCTAGCCCTATCGGCAACGTAAACTGTTCGGTAGTGCGCAACACAATGAGAGGCCATAAAAAATTGTTCCAACTATTCAACGCCTGTAAGATCGCCATGGCTCCGAAGGCGGGTAACATCAGCGGCATCATGATCCGAAAATAAATGCCGTATTCCGAACATCCGTCCATTCTACCAGCGTCCATAAAATCTTTCGGCAAACCCAAAGCGAACTGCCGAAAGAAAAAGATGGGCAGCGGTGAAACGATAAAAGGCAAAATCACACCCCAGATCGTATTGATTAATTTTAGCTTGATCATCAATTGATATAATGGGAGGATAATAATTTCGACAGGAATGATCATCAAAACGAGCACGAGCATGAAAATCAACTGACGCCCGATGAACCGGTACACGGCCAGCGCATATCCGACCATGGATGACAACAACAGACTTAAGACTGTATAAACGACGGAAATGACCACACTGTTCTTGTACCATACAAAATAATACTTTGCTGATCCTTTACCTTCAAAAATGGACAAATAATTTTGAAAACTCATGATATCCCATTCCAACTTGAGGTTGAACCCGAACCGAAACAATTCACGACTCGGTTTTAACGATCCGATGAGGAGAGCATAGAGAGGAAATATAACCAATATAGATATAAATATGAATAGAAGCAAAAGAGAAATTTTCTTAACTCCGGTACTTTTCAAAAATTTCATATTAAACTAATCCTCCCTCTTGAACATGCCGAGCAATCTCAGCTGAATCAAGTTTACGCCAAAAACAATGAACAACAGTACAATGCCCACGGCCGCTCCGACACCTAGGCGGAAATATTCGAACCCCTGCTGATAGAGATAGCCGACAATCGTCAACCCGATGCCTTGAGGTGATTGTCTTCCCCCCCACAATATATAACTTTCAGTAAACATAGCATATCCGCCGTATATACTGATGGTCAAAACATAAATAGTGACAGGTCTTAGAAGCGGGACAGTAATGCTGAAAAATTTGCGCACGGCCCCCGCCCCATCGATTTCCGCAGCCTCGTAAAGTTCACGTGGAATCGTTTGCAGCGCGGACAAATAGTACGTCATATTGACCCCTGTCCAACGCCATATTGCAAGCATCACCAACGCAATCATGCCCAGAGCAGAACTTTGCAGCCAGCGTTGGCTCGGTAACCCGAACCAGTGCAATATCGTATTCATCGGCGAACCGTCCAGTTCACCGAAAATTTGTCTGAAAATTATTCCAGCTACAACTACAGAAGTCAAAGAAGGAATGAATATTATTGATTTAAAAAAATTTCTAAAAATTGTCTCTCTCCAGTTTAACAACACGGCCAGTACGAAAGGTATCGGAATCAGGAGGACCAATGTCCAAAACGTATAACGCGTATTATTGTAAAGAGCTTTGAAAAAGTCAGAATTCCATATCTTTTTATAATTTTCGAGCCCGACGAATATAGTTTCTCCTGGAACGACTTCTTGAAAACTCATGATGAACGACTGGACGATCGGGTATACGAAGAAAACCAGAAACGAAACGATAAACGGCAAAACAAAGACGTAAGGAGCTACTTTCTGATGATTCAATATAATTCACCTCTTTCCGATACTATTTCCCAGCATCAATATCCACTTCACCGTCTCGGCCCGCGTCGCGTCCGCCGCTGGCGCAAACCGGTTGCCTTCCCGGCCGGCCACCAGCCCCGCTTTCACCCCGGCCGCTACATACCCCCGCGCCCAAACCGGTATCTCGCCGTCGTCCGCAAACGTCGTCCGCGCGCCCGGTTCGACGGCCGCCCTCATCGACCGCATGAGAACCGTCACCATCTCCGCCCGCGTCATCGTCCGGTTCGACCGGAATGTCCCGTCCTCATACCCTTCCACCATCCTCTCCCGCACCGCCGCCGCCACGTACGGCCGCGCCCAGTCCGGAATTTCCCTTTCATCCACAAACCCAATCGCCTCGTTCTTCGACGAGACCTCCAATCCCAGCGCTACCACCAGCAATTTGACGAACTCCGCTCGAGTGATTTTCGCGTCCGGCCGAAACGTCCCGTCTTCATACCCTTCTGCCCAGCCGCGTTCGGCCGCCGTCCGAATCCACCCTTCCGCCCAGTGGCCCGTGATGTCCACAAATCCGCCGGTTACCACCGTCCGGTTTATGGCATACGTCTCCATCTCCAGCGCCGAATTCACCGTCTTGACTTCCTCCAACGTCACGCGCGCAGGCCCGCCCCGCAACACTTCAAACGTCAGCGTGCACAGCGTCTTGTCCCCGCTTTCTCCTGGCACTTCCCCAATTTTGGTATGTGCAAACTGAATCCGGTCTCCCTGAACAATCGGATCGACCGAAAAACCGTCAACGACGCTCTCGGCCTTCTTCAGACGCAGCGCCTTCGGATCGACCCGCAGCGTGATTTCATAAGCGTACAGATCCGCTAAATTCCGCCCGATCACCGACACCTGAAGTTCCCGACCGGCCGTCATCGACCCGCCTTTGACCGCCAGCTCAAACGACGGCGCACCGGCGGCCGATGCCGGCAGCGGGAACAGAAACACCGCCAACGCCAACGTCAAGAAAACCGCAACTCCCGATCCCGTTTTGCGAGTCGTCATACCCTTCTTCATCCTTTCCGACTTTCCGAAAATTCGGGAGGAAGACGGACTCGCCTTCCTCCCGCTTACGGTTACTGCGTTGCCCATTCCACCAAAATCATCCGCGCGATCGCCGCAAGCACCCGCAGGGTAATGCGCCCCTCGTCGAACAGGTCCGCCTTGGCGATTTGCGACCAGTTCGGATCCGCCGACGTCGCCCCATAGAACTTCGCCACAATCGCCAAATCCCGGATCGACACCTGCGTCGCTCCCTCGACCAGAGTAACTACCTGCGCTTGGAATTGCCGCACCGCTTCGTTCAACGCCGCCGTCGCCGCGTCCACGTCGGCCTGCGTCGCCCACGCATTGTCGCGAACCGTCACGGCCGCCTGGATCGCCGCCGCAAGCGCCGCTTTCGCACCGCTCCGGTATTGCCCGACTTTCGTGCCTTCCACCGCCTTGTCATGCCGGCTTTGCGCCGCCGCAATCGCCTGCTTGAGCGCGGACTTGTCGACGTTGGCCGGCGGCGAAGGCGGAGGAGGCAGAATGACCGAATTCCGGAAGGCGGTCATCGCGTTTTGTAGCATCGCGACCGCCGTATCCACCTGAACCTGGGTCGACGCCGGGTTGTCGCGCACCGCGATCGCCGCATCGATCGCCGACCGCAGCATCGCCTTGGCCGCAGGCGGATACTGGCCAGGCTGCGTGCCTTCCGGCGAAGTGTCGTACAACGCCTGCGCCTCGGCGATCACCGCGTTCAACGCCGTCTTGTCCGCCAGGTGGACGATCAGCGTCAGCGACGCTTGCGATAGTTCGACGGTTCCGGGCTCGCCGTTGCGCGACACCTGGAAGTCGGACAGCCGCACCGTCGTGCTTCCGGGTGCCGCATCCGCTTTCACCCGACCGCGCAGGACGAACAGGTTTCCGTCGGTGGTGACGGCGCCGGCCTCGCCGGAGCTTGCCATGATGACCCGGACTTGGCCGTCGGCGGGCCGGACGGCGGTATCGAGAACCGTAAAGTTCTGCCGCAACGACTCAATGGCGTTCGGCGCCAGTTTCAAGTATCCGTACGTGTCGTCGGTGACAGTGTCGAATTCCAGTTTGGACGGATCATAACGGACGATCACGTCCAGCGCCGTGAACCCGTACGTTACACCCGTTACGCCGACGGTCCAATCGACTTGTTGCCCCCTCACTGCCGTTTCAGGACCAGACAACGTGGCACGAAGCGGCGGTACACTTACCGTAACGGTAGCCACAGCTGGAATATTTGTTCCATCCACGCGTCCGAACACGGTAAACGTGCCCGGCGTCGCATACTGCGACGGATCAATCGGATCCCATGCGACAAAATGATTTCCCGTTCCGTAAGTTTCGTAAGTCACCGTTACTGTCCGCGGCAATGTCGGGGCAACACCCATAACCGTCGTCACCGACACCGGTTGGACACTGACCACATCTCTACCTTCATACAGCTTCCGCACCTGATCCGCCGTCATCGCGCCTGCGTAGATGCGCAGATCATCCAACACCGCGTTCAGTTGCGCACCGTTACCGTATCCGCTGACACCCAGCTTTTTGACAGACGTTGTTGAGGTGATGGAACTGGGCGTTCCGCTTGTTGCAATCGGCTGCGCAACGCCGTTTTTGTAAATCGCCGCCTTTTTGGTAGACGAATCGAATGTAACCACCACATGAGTCCATTCATTAAGCGGCAAGAACGTGTTCATATTTATGGGAACATAGAAATTATCCGTTCCATCCACAACCATAATGTTCGAGTTTCCGTTATAGGTGAGGAAGAATCCGTTGCCCGACCAGTTTCCTTCCGGTTTGAACCATAACACCATGTTCTCGCCTGTCCACTGCTGCGTACGCTTGATCCAATAAGACACCGTTATGCTGGAAGGCTGCAAATCTCGACTTGTGCCCATGTCGACGTAGTTTCCGCCAGATCCGCTGAATCTGAGTGCACCGCCCCGGTAACCGTCGGCTACCCACTGCAGATTCCCGACGATCCTTCCATCGTGCCCGTTACCGGAGGCATCGTACACTGTCGTACCGCTTCCCTCGTCGAAATTGTAGCGGAGTACCAACGTCGGATACGGATCGATCACCATGGGCGTTACCGTGACACGGGCAACCGCCGTAACATTCGCCCCGGGAATCGTTCCCCGAACGGTAAAGCTACCTTCCTCCGCATACTGCGCGGGATCGATCGGATCCCAGATGACATCTACCTCCATCGATTCTCCGCTCTGCAGCCACGCCCTTACTGTTGGCGGCAACACCGGAGCTTTCATAGCTGACGTCGTCACTTGGACTTCATCGACCGATACGATATCCGAAACCGGTAAATTGGCAAGTTGCGCGATCTCTTCCGGACTTAACGCCCGGCTGAAAATCTTGAATTCATCGATCAAGCCGTTGAAGTAGGGATCCGGAAACTGTGATCTTCCGATGTAGTTATTCGTCGTATTCCCAAGATCCGACGGCTTGAGGGTCATATTTTCGTTTCTTGCAACTTCCACACCATCCACGTACAAAATACCCGTCTTTCCGGACAGTGTAACGGCCACGTGCTTCCAGACACCCGCCGGCAAAGCCGGACCATCGATCCTTTCTTCCGCTTGATTTCCACTGGTCGAAATGGCGAATCTCAATTGTGATCCGCTGCCCTGGGGTGCCAGGAACATATAGGTGTTCGAGCCGCTGCCGAAATCGAATATTCTCGCCCATGTGTTATGGGCTGTCACCTTTACCCAGGCTGCTATCGTCATTTCATCGAGGAGACGCACGATACCATTAGGCAACCGCACATACGCGTTGCTGCTTCCTCCCGGAAGATTAAGCGCATTGCCGATCTTTCCGGGCACCCAAGTCGCTCCACCGCTTATGAACGCATGATTTTCATTGCCCGACGAATCGGCTATGGACGTTCCGTTCGTTTCGTTAAACTTGTAATACGCGATCAATTCAGGCAACGGCGGTTTGGGCAAAACAGTTACCGTTACGGTATCCTCGGCGGACAACTCGCCGTCGCTCGCCGTCAGTTTGAAAACATACGTACCCGGCAGAGATACGGTCGCGGTTGTTCTTGCCGCATTCGCGTTTGCAAACGAAACTTCAGCGCCTTCCGGAGCGCTCACCACACTCCACGTCAAGGTCAACGTACCGAAGGGAAGACCATCATCATTTACCGTTCCTTTCAACGCCACGGGATCCGGCAGGGTGACCGTGCTGTCCTCACCAGCATTCACGGCCGGTGCTTCATTGGGATACGGTTCCGCTTCCAACAGTTCAACTTCGTACGTTTCAGCCCCCCCGACCGGAATGTTGACGACCGCTTCCGCGCCAAACGCATTCAATCTTCCAACCACTTGTCCGTCGACTGTGACGTCATAGCTGGCCGGTTTCAACCCTCTGAACGTGACCTTGGTCGTATGCGCAAACCCGGGCGTTACATTCCGAAGTGTGAATTTGACGTAATCCTTCGTCTTGGAAACGATTGCAGTCGTATATTTGTCTCTCTGCAATTCCATTCCGAACTTTTCTGTAATCAAATTCAATCGTTGGAAAATACCATCCTTTGGAATAATCGTATACCTTCCGTTTTCTTCGGTTACGTCGGCACCATAGCCGACCAATCCGAAGATCGGATCAACAGCTATATCGGCGCTAAGAATCCGAATCGCGCCCCAGAGCCCAAGCCCAGCTTCCCCACTCATGCCTCTCCAGCCGTTTTGCAGCGGGCCACCACCCAGGCCCAATGCCGGGAAATTCCCCTTCTCGGCCTGATACGTCCACGCCACCGCACCGATGTTTTCCGGATCGGAGTTGATTTGCCCCGAGTTGATGTGCGCGACGTTCGCAATTTTGGCCGCCCACGACAGCCGTTGCTCGACCTCAGGTTGGGTGGAATGATGACGCACCCAATCGTCGATTGCGATTCCAGCCAAGGAAGCTGAGTACTGGCCATTCCACCAATTCTCTCCGGTAATCGTTACCGGAATACCGTACAGATACCACACCGGCATCCATCCGCGCGTAGAACGGGTCTTTGTTTTCACGAGATTCATAACGTTTGTGTCGCCGAACATTTTGGCCAGCGTATAAACCGCTTCTTCACCAGTGTTATCGTAGTTGTATTCAGAGCCGTATGGATATTTTTGATTTTTGAAATTGTTAAATTTACGAACCATTTTATTCAAAATATCATCCGCTTCGGCGTCAAATCCTTCCTCACGCAAAGCCGCTATAAGTTCCGGAGTTGTGCTTTCTCCCATAAGTCCGGTATTCCAGTTGTACGCCACCGGCCCTTCATACAACGCTTTGAAAATGTTATACGCACGCAACAAATAGGTTCTCGGTTCTTCGATATAATCAACCAAATCAGGATAAAGTTTTGAAATCTTATACATGCTGAAATACGTGTTGTATATATGCGGGTATGCATAACCGCGATACGTCGGCGTCGTGTTCGGTTCCGGCATCAGGAAATCATGAATCAGATAATCTTGTTGATGGTCTTTCATTAACGTGTTCCAAATCGCGACATGGAGATATTGATCCACTGCTTCAATTTCACTCGGAACAGGCGTCAACACGTTCTTTTCAGCCAAAAATTCTCCTTTTGTATATCCCCAGTCATCTCCCCATCCCCAATATCCCGCAAAGTTATTTCTTCTCGATTTCGTATGCATCATCCAGTCGTCGAACACTTTGTCGCGGATATCCCCGGGCAAGTTCCATTGCATTTTTTCCACCATAAAAGTGGAATGTCTTTGCAGAGCATCGGCGATAGGTTCGATCGCATAAAATTGCAGGGTGATTTTTTCGTTATTGCCGTAGTTAAACGTAATGTTGTTATGGCCCAACTTCTTCAATGAAATTTCATAAATGTAGTAATCGCCTGGTTTTGTCTCCACAAAATTGATCGTCGTATCATCCGGGTATTGGGCTTCGTAGGAAACAATCGGTTTCTTGGAGCGCAAAGCGACTTTCGCTTTCAGATCAGTCGGCACGATCATGCTCGGGACAACCGTTACATCAACAAGTCCGTGCTGATAGAGCTTCTCTTTCACGTCACTTTCGCTCGATACTCTGACGAATTTAAATGCATATGTCTTGCTTTCGCCAGGCCCTAGGAACAAACTCGTATTTGGCAGATATCCTTTGTTCGTACTTTTGATCACTTGAGAATGAATGTAGTAAACGTTCAAGCCTTTAATCCATCGGCTGTCGTTGTTCGCCCACAAATTTTCGGGACCCGACGGATATTCTTCCGCCTTCCATCGATCTTGGTATTCCAATTGCGCCCCTGTCGAATCGTCCGGAATGAAAATGATGAAATCACCGAGACCGCTGGGTCTTCCCACTGTAATAAACGAGCTATGATTTCCGACGTATGATCTCACCAACACTCTTTGCTCATAGGTCTCGGTCAACCCTCTCGCCGTCACCCACTGCTCATAGAACGGCAAAGGCAAACCGAAATCTCCAATCTCGAGCGTCTGAGAACTCGTATTCGTCACCTCAATGGACCAACGCACATAACCGCCCTGACCGTCGTCCACCAGTTCATATTTTTCTACCACCTTAAAGTCCCGGATCCCCTTCGGGTTGACCGACTGGCCGTCATAAGTTACGGTTATCGTATTTCCTTCCTGCGTAATCGTCCGGATATCAGCAGATTGACTGGTCCATGCGGTCAACCACGGACCGTCGCCGAACCGATAGCGGAACATCACTTGCCCAACCCACAAGTGCAAATTCGTACTATTCAGGAAAGAAGAATTCGATGTATTCATCACATATTCGGTCGGGAAAAGATCACCCGGCAAGGTGAGGGAGAAAATCTCACCATGTTGCCCGATTTCAACACGATAGCGGTCGTTTTGCAGAACCCATGCCGCTGAAGCTTTTGGAGGGAATACTAAAAATGTTTGAATAGATAATATCGAGATAATCCATATCATTAGCATCTTATGCAACCGAAAATTTTTCATTTGAGATCCTCCTTCCTTTTCACTGATTTTGGTGATCCGATCGATCCGGATCCCGACGAAGGGTCCGGATCGATCGTTCTCCGCTTTCTTCCATATTTTTTACTGTTTCCGCAGTTCGTCCGCCACCGACTTCAACACTTCAGCCGGATTTTTGCCGTCGAGCAAGGTCGCCGTCATCACTTTGGTCCGGACCGCATCGAACACGGCTGGCGTCTTCTCGCGCACGTTGACTGGGTAAATCTCGTCCTTGACTTGAAGCAGCGTGTCAAAAATGTCCGTTCCAAAATAATCGGTAAACTTGTTCGGTGCTTTCAGCTCCGGCGAATTCCACACGTCGGTGCGGATCGGATCGAAGCCAAGTTGCTTCCAGATTTCGATGTTGCCTTCCTTCGAGAGCTTTGCGTACGCCACGAACTTTTTCGCCAGTTCAATATTTTTGGACTGTTTCGTGACGGTCGTCGCCGTTCCACCCATGCCCGCCGAACGGTAACCGCCTTCTTTCCACGCCGGCATTGGCCGGATGATGATTTTGCCCTTGAGGTCTGGCATATACTCGGTAAACCGCCCCATGTACCAGAACGGCATGAACACCGCCGCCGCGCCGCCCTTGTTCATAAATCCGTAGTATTCTTCAGCGTGGTGGTCGCCGCCGGGCGCGGGAATGGCGATTTTTTCGTTTACAAGTTTTTGGAAAAACTCCAGAGTTCTGATGTTGGTTTCGTTATCCAGAATGACGTTGCCGTCGGCGTCGAGCAGGTCGGACCCCTGCTGGCTGATCGCCGGCCAGAATGACCACGGCCCGTTGACCTCGAGCGTCAGCATCGGCTTGCCGGTCGCCGCGACGACTTTTTTGCCGGCTTCCTCGAAATCGGTCCACAGCTTGATCGAGTCGGGATTAACGCCCGCTTTGTCCAGCAGCTCCTTGTTGTAATACATGACCGTCGCGCCGACGTGGAAGTCGATGCCGTAATATTTGCCGTCTTTGCTGTAAATGTCAACGCGCGATTTGACGATGTTCGGCAGCTCGGGCTCGACGATGTCGTTCAGTTCAACGAGCTGCGGCGTTCCTTTCATGAAATTCGGGAATTTCCCGATCTCGATGTCGGCGATGTCCGGAGCGCCGACGCCCGACTGCAGCGCGACCAGCAATTTGTTGTGCATGTCGTCGTACGGATACGTCACGGCCTCCAGCTGAATCTGTTCGTTCGGATGAGCCTGATTCCATTTCTGGGCCATGCTCTCATAAAACTTCTGATGCAGCTCGACGAACGTCCAGAGTGTCAACTTGGTCGGAGCGGCCTGCACGTTCTGCTTCGTTTCCGTCTCCGAACTTGCCGGACTTGTCTGCGCCGATCCTGTGTCCGAACTTTTGCCGCACCCCGCCAACACCATCGCAGTCAACCAAACGACTGTCAACACCAACGCAATCGCTTTCCTCATCCGTTTTTCCCCCTCGTCCGGTTTCGGTTTCAATTTCAATTGTCATTGTAGCCAAACCGCCTTCGCCTGTCTTCGGTCGCGATCAATAATTTCGTTGCCAATAGCACACACGCGTCAGGGCGCCGGATGCCGCACGTCCTCGCCGGTCGGTTGCCAGATGCGCGCCCGTTCCAGGATTCTCTCCACTTCCTCTCCGTATTTTCCGATCGTGTCCGCCAAGACGGCCAGCGTCGGGACAAGACGGTCGGGCGACGTCGCACCCCCTTCCGGCGAATGCCACGCCTGTTCGTGGATGCCTCCCGATCCGCTGACCACTTCGGGATGAGCCAAATAATAGGCTTGCCGGCAATAGCGATACAACACGTCGTCGTAGGATCCAGGACCGTACGACTCCGCAAACATCGGGAATACGCCCCACAGCGCGTCGTAACTGTTTTCCCCAAAAACGAGGACGTCGGGATGTTTTCCCCTGACGATGCGGCAAAATTCTTTCATCCCTTCGTAGTGGGAATAGCGCGGATCGTTTTCCCACCAGAACGTGATGTCCAGAAAGATGCCGTGCACGCCGTACTCCCGGATGAGCTGGTCGGCTTTCGACGCCATGTAATGAAGGTAACCCGGATGCCCCATATTGGCCAGTATGCCGTGCTTTTCAGGGGCAAGGTCGTAGTCCCAATCGACCCAATCGCACCATTTCGGCACACCCCAGGCGTCGCGGATCTGCGCGTCCTCCAGGCCGAGTTCACGCATGACGTCCGCATTGGCGTTGTTGGAGCCGAGCATGAGCACGACTTTGACGCCGCGACGGTTCGCCCGTTCGATGAATCGTTTCAGTCCAGCCGCCCCCCCCATACGCTCACTCGGTTCATATCGCGGATAGTTGAAATAATAGCGCCCGTCCCACCCCGGCAAAAACGCCATGATGCGTCGGCCCGGTATCCGGTCGGCGATCCAGTCAAGCTGGTCGGCCATGGCGTCGAACGTATTGAACACGTGTCCCGTCCAATGCTCGCCGTGGAAATAGACGACGAGACGGATGTCGTCCAGCCAAGCGGGCTTATCCGATCGAAGCGCGTACGGCACAAGGCCGAAATGACGTTCCAAATCGCCGCACCTTTCCAGGACAATCGGGCGGCGATCGGCCGTTTTGCCGATATGCCATTCAGGCATCCGAATGGTGCGGCCGCGGCAGCGACGGTCTTCTTCGTGCGCCAGGTCGAGCACAGACGAACGGATGAACGGGTCGTAATGGCAGGCGAACCGTTTCTCTCGCAGTTTCGTGTCTTTCGACAGCGCGAACCATTGCTCGCCGCGGTCGTTCTCCGCGAACACGAGCGGCATTTTCACGCGCAAGTCTCGGATCGAGGGCGGATACCGCCTTGCGGCGATCGCCCCGCGTCCGTCGATTTCCGCTTTCTCGCCGTCGTCGAACCGCAAAGACCGGACGTCGATGCCGTCGACCTGCAGCAAGACCGCCTTGCAAATCTCGCGCTCGTGGCCGCCCTCGGCCGATACGGCGAAGCGGTGTTCGCCCGTCCGTACCGCCCGCAGTTTCAGATAACCTTCCGCTTTTTCCTGCAGCCCGGCCCACGCCAAACCCGTCGCCTCCAGTCGCACCTCCCGGTCGGTAACGCAGATGGCCGTGCGGTCGGGATCCGGCGCATAAACGTTCTGCTCCGTAAAGAGACGCACCGAGAAGCGGAGCGGCTTCAGTTCCGCCCACGTGTCTCCGAAATCGTAACCGATTGTATACATTCGCTTCTTCTCCTTTTTGTACTGTTGCTGAACGTTCCGCCGACAACTTCATTATAAAAACGGCCCGCCCGCTTCGTATTTGTCGAAAATCAACAATGATGTTGCCGAAAGCACTCTTTTTTTATGTTGCCGAACGAACGGCGGCGTGCTATACTGGACTTGAATCGATTAACTTACTAATCGTCCCAAGAAGCACAACCCCCTTGAGCAATCTGCAAACGGTTTCTCTTAGCTAACTAAGCTATTGGAAGCCGGTATTAACGATCGAGCGATAGAGGGCTTCTTAAAAAAACTGTAATTAATCGATTAAGGAGGCGGCGACCATGAGTGTGACTTCTCCTTCGGCTGCGGCCCGCTCCTCTCCGCCGACCGCCGAAACGAGCGTCAACATTGAAAACGTCGCCATCAGCTCCGTACCCGCGGCCCGGCAAATCGCGCACCAGGATCTCCGGCACCACATGCTCCATTACGTCGTCAACGGCGCGGTCCGCTTTTGGGAAAACGGCGAGGAACGCGTCTTGAGAAAAGGCGACATCGTCTTGGCACGGCCGGGAAACACCTATAAAATGAAAAGTGAGGACGGCTCGCCTTATGTGTTGCTCTCCGTCACATTCGACATGGACGGCCATCACCCGTCCGCGCCGAACGTGATGAATCACACGTATATCGGCAACTTTTATAACGATCCGGTCGAAAAGCAGCTCTATGAACTTTTAAAAACATTCCGACGGAAAGATTTGCTGCATTGCCTTTTTTGCAAATATCTATTCGTCAAAATCTTGTCTGATCTTTCCTGCAAACTAAATGAAACACCGGACACGCTCACCCCGCAAAAAACAGCGGCCAAAATGCTGCTGATCCGGAACTATTTGATGGACCATTACAACCAGGATATTAAAATCAAGGATCTTGAATATATATCTGGACTTAGCAAAAACTATATCATCTCTCAATTTAAAAAATATTTTGGCATGCAACCGATGAAATATTTGATCTGGCTGCGCATCGAGAAGGCCAAGGAACTGGCGCTCAACACCAATCTGTCGTTCAGCGAAATTGCAAGAAAAGTCGGCTATTCGGATATTCACACTTTTGGAAAAATTTTCAAGAGAAAGACGGGCCTCAGTTTAAGCCAGTTCTGTTCGATGATCAACCCCGACTGAACACCGACCGAAAACGGAGAAGAAACCATGGTCAGACTGAAAGACATCGCCAAAAAAGCGAACGTTTCGATCGCCACCGTTTCGTACGTGCTGAACGGAACCGGCAACGTCAGCAAAGAAACCCGCGAAAAAGTGCTGAAAGTCGTCGAGGAGCTGAATTACACCCCCGACCAGATCGCCAAAAGCCTGAAACTGAATAAAACGAGCACGGTCGCGGTCATCGCGGAAGACGTCACGGTTTTCAACGCACCGGAAATTATTGACGGCATCAACGAATGTGCGGACGGCTACGGTTTTTCCATTATTCTCGCCAATCTGCGCATTCACCGCAGAATTGGCAACCGTTTTTCCGAGATCGACAAGTGCAAACCTGTGATTAAAAAAGTTCTAGACAACCTGATAAGCAAAAAAGTGGACGGCATCATTTACATCGGCGTCCACCCGCGCGACGTGACCGGCATTCTCGAAACATCCAAGCCGGTCGTCTACACGTATTGCTACACGACGAATCCCGACGATTACTCGGTTCACTACGACGACGAATCGGCGGCCTACGAGGCGACCGATTACTTGATCCGACTCGGACACAAAAAAATCGGGCTGATCAGCGGTCCGATCGATTCCGTCCCCAGTCACGGCCGGTTCAACGGATATTACAAAGCATTGGTGCATCACGGCCTGCCCTTTTATCCGTCGTACGTGAAAACTGGAGACTGGGAATACGCCTCCGGTTACCAAATGGCTAAGGAGCTGCTCGGCGAACCGGACCCGCCGACTGCGATCCTGGCGATGAACGACCTGATGGCCGGCGGCGTTCTGGACGCCTGCAAGGAAATGTCCGTCCGCGTCCCGGATGACCTGTCCGTGATCGGCTTCGACAATCGGGAATGCAGTTTTTATTACACGCCGAAACTGACGACGATGGATTTGCCGTTGAGAGAAATGGGCATCAAGGCAATGGACACGATTTACCGCGTCATCAACCGGACCGGCGACGACTTGCCGCGTACCGTCAAGCTGAAATGCAGGCTGGTCGAACGCCACTCCACGGCGGCGTGCAAAAACTTGTGACGACCGTTTTCGAACAGACAGTGCGGACGCCAACGCCCGGACCAAGCTTTTGTTCACCCGCACGTTGCACGCGGCGGACGTCCCGGCTCCGGACGCCGCGGCTCCGAAAACGCGATTTTCCTCTTGCCCTCGCACAAGCAATCGTGATATACTGTTGGTCGTGAGCCAAAACAGGCCCGTAGCTCAGTTGGTAGAGCAGGTGACTCTTAATCATCAGGCCGTGGGTTCGAGTCCCACCGGGCCTATTTTTTTTGCCCCGGATCCGGCTCTGTGCCCGCTCCTGTTTCCGGTGAGTCCTGCCGGCGTCTGGCTTCCGCGCGCTCCATCCAACGTTTCCGCGCCTCGGCGAACACACGTTTCAGCGGCACTCCGCCGTGCCGTGCAGCCGCCTCACAATCGGCGTATTCCGGCGCGAACTCGACCGTTTCGCCGCGGAATTCACCGATTTTTACCCGCACCGGCCCCCACGGCGTATCGACCGTCTCGAATCGGCGGCCCAGGCGATGGCAGACCGTCCGGACGTAGCGCAGGCCGAACGTCGTCGTCTCCATAAACACGATCCGCTCGATCTCTTCCAGCCGCGATTCGTGGACGAGCACGTTCAACATGACGCCGGGTCGTCCCTTTTTCATCAGGATCGGGATCCAGAACACGTCGCTCGCGCCGACTTCGAACAGCCGGTCGCTTATGTACGAGCACCATTCCGGATTCATGTCGTCGAGGTTGACCTGAACGATCAGCATGTTGTCGTCCGTATGTTCGTACCGGTGATCGTCCGTCCGCACGGCTTTCGACCTCCTCTCGGCGTCGCCCCGATTCCATCGTATCACGCGCCCGGGCGACAACCAAGCGCCCGCGGCTAGAAGGGCCAGCCGAAACGCAGGATATTCCCGTCGCACCCGGGTCAAATTAATACCGACCGCCGGAAAGCGAAAGGTGGAATCGGCTCATGCGAAACCTCGGCCTCGCGGCAGCCGCCTTCGCCGCCGCGGCCTTGCTGTTGCCGTTTCGGGTCGTCGGGGCCGACGCTGGTCCGGCCGGCAACCCGCTGCAAGAGCGCAAGGCAATGTTTGACAGCGTCAGCGCCCTGACCGGGATTCCGTGGCACCTTCTCGCAGCGATCGACCAATACGAACGTTCGTTGACGCGGGCCAACCCGAAATCGCGCACCGATTACGACGGCCTGATCTCCATCGACATTCCCGAACCGCTGTGGTCGGGGTTTGCCAATCCGATGCCCGACGACCGCGATCCGCGCACAATCGCGCTGTTCGGCGGCATCGGACGCGACGGCGACGGCGACGGCGTCGCCGATCCCGCACAGGACCTCGACCGCCTTTGGACGATGGCCGTTTATTTGCTGCGCGAAGGGCCGTCGTGGGAAGACTGGCGCGTCGCGCTCGGCAAATTCTACGGCCACGCGCGCAGCGTCCGCCGCATCGAACAGTTCGCCGGCATCTACGCCCATTTCGGGCGGCTGGAGCTGCACGATCACGCCTTTCCGCTGCCGCAGGGCTCCCGTTACTCGTACCGCGACACGTGGGGGGCGGGCAGAAGCTGGGGCGGCGCGCGCATCCATGAAGGGACGGACCTGTTCGCGCCCTACGGCGTTCCCGTCCGCAGCACCTGTTACGGCGTCATCGAAACGATGGGCTGGAACCCTTACGGCGGCTGGCGCGTCGGCATCCGCGACCTGGACAACCTGTATCATTATTTCGCCCACCTGTCCGGTTTCAACAAAAAACTGAAACCCGGCGATTACGTAAGCCCCGGCGAAGTGATCGGCTGGGTCGGCAGTTCCGGCTACGGCAAGCCGGGAACGCAGGGGAAATTTCCGCCGCATCTCCACTTCGGGCTTTACCGCGACGCGGGAACCCGCGAATGGTCGTTCGATCCTTATCCTCTTTTGAAAAAATGGGAATACGAAGAGAAAAAACGGCGTCGCTGACGGCCGCGGCACGCTTTTTGGACGGCCACAAGCGCAGCGGCCGGGACGAGGGAGGACCGACGCGCGTCCGGCAGAACCGCAGGTCTACTGCGAAGGGGCCGGCGACGGCAGCCGCAGCGGAGGCAGAGCCACGTTCGGCGGCGAAACTCCGCCGGACAGCGGGTTGCCGTTGTGGTCGAAATAATAGGCCGGCACATCGCCGACGACGAGTACGTACGAAATGGGCACTTCCGTCGCGACGGTTTCCGGGCGGGAATCGAACGGAATGATGATGGCGACCTGCGCTTCGACGCGCAGATATACCTCCACGAGCAGCATGTTGATGCCCGCGTCGTAATGGCGCGTTTTCAGATCGACCTTGACGGAACCGGCGGGTTCGAGGCGCACCGGGACGCGCGGGCCGAACGAGGCAAGAAGCGAACTTTTCATCGCCTGCCCGACGGGAATCCGCTCGGGCATTCGCTCCAGCCGCTTCAGCACGTCCTGTACCGTCCGGACGGCGTCTGCGGTAATTTTCAGATGTTCGGCGTAATTGAGGGAAAAAGCCTTCACTTTTCCTGTTTCGTCGGTCCGCCAGTCGATCAACCGCCCGACATCCGACCCGTGCTGCGCCATCTGTTCGGTCAACGCCTTGTTAATCGCCTCCGTCGCGATCTGCTTCAGGCGCACCTGGGCGACGAACGCCAGCGGCTGCGTCAAATTCCGGTCGATCCAGACAAACGCCCAGACGTTCCCGAAAAAAAGAAACGCCAGCGCCCACATCATCCGGCGCTTTCGCGTTATTTTCGGCCTGTGGCTCCGCCAGCGCGCCCTGCGCATCCGCAAAGCGCCTCCCGCCCGAAAAAAGTGAACGCCGCCGGACGCCGGTTCTCCGAACACCTCCGAACACCGTGCGCCGGCGCCGGCGTCCGCGCCCCCTTCACATTGTATGCGCTCCGTCCGACCGGGCATGACGGACGCGGCTTGATCCTTTCGTCCGTCACGAAAACATCCGTCGGCGCATCGACTCGAACAGCACGACGGTCGCCGCCATCGCTGCGTTCAGCGATTCGGCGGACCCCGCCATCGGAATGCGGACCGACAAGTCCGCAAACGCCGCCGTGCGCTCGGATACACCGCGCCCCTCGCTGCCGACGATCAGCCAGACTTTCTCGGCGATCTCCGCTTCATAGATCGACGTTTGCGCCCGCGGGGAAAGGACGACGACGCGAATGCCGGATGCGCGAGCCTTCGGCAGCCAGACAGCCGGGTCAGCGCCGACGACCGGCACGCGGAAAAGCGCCCCCGCCGCGGCGCGAACCGCCTTCGGATGGTACGGATCGACCGTGTCCGGCCCGATCAGAACGCCGGTCGCGCCGGCGGCGTCGACGCTGCGGACGATCGCGCCGAGATTGCCGGGATCCTGTAGTCGATCGGCGACGACGACGACCGACACCGGATCGGCGAGCAACGTCTCCAGTCCGACGTCGCGCTTGCGCACGACAGCCGCGACGCCTTGCGGCGTCTCGGTGACGGCCAGCTTTTCCATCACCCGCTCGGACACTTCGACCCATTCCGCGCCGGCCGACGCCGCGAGCGAACGAAGCGACTCGTCCGCACACCACCGCTCGGTCGCGACGACGACTTCAACGCGGCATTCCGAAAGAAGCGCCTCCCGAACTAATTTCGCGCCTTCCACCAGATAACGGCCCTCAGCGTCGCGCCATTTGCGTTCGGACAGTTTCGCCCATGCCTTGACGCGCGGGTTTTGCGGCGATTCGATCCGCGAACCGATGCGCAACGTTTTCGATCACTCCGAAAAAAAGCGTTCCATTTCCTGCAGATCTTCGTTGCGGCCGACGACGACGAGCACGTCGCCTTCCGCGATTCGATCGTCGGCGCGCGGCGTAACGTTCATCGCGTTTCCGCTGCGGATCGCCATGACGTTGCAGCCGAACCGGGCGCGAATGTCGAGCTCGCGCAGCGTCCTGCCGGCCATTCGCCCGGATGCGCGCATCTCGACGACGCTGTGTTCGGACGACAGCTCCAGATAGTCGATAACGTTCGGCGAAATGAGTTGGTGGGCAAGCCGCTGGCCCATGTCGCGCTCGGGGTAAATGACCTGGTCGACGCCGATCTTATGCAACACTTTGCCGTGCAGCTCGCTCTGCGCCTTGGCGACCAGCTTCGGCACGCCCATGTCTTTCAGGATGAGCGACGCCAGAATGCTCGCCTGAATGTCCTGGCCGATCGCGACGACGACGACGTCGAAGTTGCGGAGGCCGAGCGAGCGAAGCGCCTCCTCGTCCGTCGCGTCGGCGGCAACGGCGTGCGTCACCGTTTCGGACAGCTCCTGCACCCGCTGAGCGTTGGCGTCGATCGCGAGCACCTCGTATCCCTCGCGGGCGAGCGCCCGCGCCACGCTGGAGCCGAATCTTCCGAGGCCGATGACCGCAAACTGCGGTTTACGCAAGCGGCGATCCCTCCTTTACGGGCTCCGCCGGCTGCGGCGGCCCGCATTCCCATTATAATACACCGCCCGACGGGCGGGCCAGGCACCGTGCGGCGAATGCCGGAATACGATGAACACGAACCGAAAAGCCCACCATCCCGTGAAAGGAGATCCGCATCCATGACCGCTGCGACGTACGCGGCAAGCCCGAGTCACGGAGCCGGGCTGTTTCCCGGCGCAAGTCTGCACGCGGGAGGTCCGACCGCCTGGCCGGTTTCCTGGCCGCAAGCGTGGCCGGCCGGAGACGAACCGTATTTTTTGCAGGCGCTGCGCGCATGGTACGGACGCGCCGTCGTCGTCCAGACCGTACGCGACACCGTCCGCGGAATCGTCGCCGACCTGCGGCCCGACTACGTAACCGTCCGCTCCGGCAACGCGATGTTCTTCATCCGCCTGCGCCAAATCGTCTGGATTTCTCCGTCGTAAACGATTCCGGCCTCAGGAGGGAAACGAACGTGATCCAACGGTTCAACCGCCTGGCGATCGATCTGCCGATGCCGAAACATCCCGACGCCAACGCCGCCGCCGCAGTACAGGAACTGCTCGGCGGCCGGTTCGGCGAAATGTCGACGCTCAACAATTACATGTTCCAGTCGTTCAATTTTCGCGGCAGATCGAGACTGAAGCCGTTTTACGACTTGATCGCCAGCATCACAGCCGAGGAGTTCGGCCACGTCGAACTCGTTTCATATACGATCAACCTGATGCTGACGGGATCGACGTACGCCGCGGACCCGGACGCGGCGCCGATGCGCAACGCCAAAGACAAGCGCAACTCGTACCATTTCATCGCATCGGCGCAGACCGCCCTGCCGATGGACTCGATGGGCAGACCGTGGACGGGCGAATACGTGTTTTCCAGCGGAAATCTGATTCAGGACTTGCTTCACAATTATTTTCTGGAGATCGGCGCCCGCGCTCACAAAATGAAAGTGTACGAAATGACCGACCACCCGACCGCGCGGGAAATGATCGGCTACCTGCTCGTGCGCGGCGGCGTCCACATCGTCGCGTACGCGAAGGCTCTCGAAGTCGCGACCGGCGTCGACGTGACAAAAATGTTGCCCGTGCCGCGCCTGGACAATCGCGTTTTCGACACGGCCCGTAAATACGAGGAGCAGGGCATCCACCGCAAACTGTACACGTTCAGCGAGACCGACTACCGGGAAATCGGGCGCATCTGGAAAGGCCGCCATCCGATCGACGGCAGCCCGCTGGAAGTCGTCCGCGGCATGCCGGAAGGCGCTCCCGCGCCCGATCTCGAGCCGTTGCCCGAGGAATTCGCGCCCGGCGTCACGCGCGAAGACTTCCTGGAAATTTTGCGGCGGCTGCAGAACAGCGCGGGAATCGTCTAGCTCCAACCGCGGCCACTGAAGACACCGGCCGGACGTCCGGCGCCGCAACTCGGAGATGCCGGACCCCTGGCGCCGTGAGCCGTTCCGACGGACCATGGGGCGGCCCGCGCCCGACGAACCCGGCCGGGCGGATCGCCGCGAGTCGCGATTCGCCCGGCTTCGTTCGCCGCCGGAAATTCGCTTCGACAAGGATTATGCCCGAACTTCCTTCGTTCGCATCCGGTCGAGCCATACCGCCAGCACGAGAATCGCGCCTTTGACGATCTGCTGCCAGAACGACTCGACGTTGAGGATGCTCATGCCGTTGTCGAGCGACGCCATGACGAGCGCACCGACGAGCACGCCCCGGACCGTGCCGCGGCCGCCCATCAGGCTTGTGCCGCCGATGACGCACGCGGCGATCGCGTCGAGCTCGTACATCGTGCCAGAGCTGATCGTCGCGGCGTTCAACCGAGCCGTCTGCAGGATGCCGGCGAGGGCGGCCGCAGCGCCGCTCAATACGAACACTGCAAGCACACGGCGACGCACCGGAATGCCGGACAAACGCGCCGCCTCAACGTTTCCGCCGACCGCATAGACATGTCTGCCGAAAACGGATTTCCCGGCCAGCAATGCGATCATCCCGGCCAATACGGCGACGCCGAGAAAAGGTACCGGAACGCCTTTATAAGCGTTCGTGACGGCGGCGATCCCGAAAAACAACGCCGCATACAGCGCCGATCGCCCGAGGTCGACGACGGCAGGATTCGGTTCGAACCCGTTTTTGATCGACGCGCGCCGGCTCGTCCACACGAACAGGGCTGCGGCCGCCGAACAGACGGCGGCAAGCGTCCAACCGACCGCCTCCGGCAAATACGACTGTCCGATCGCCAGAAAATCGCGGCGGAGCGGCGCGACCGTCTGCCCGTCGGTAATGCCGATCAGCGCCCCGCGGAACGCCATCATCCCGCCCAACGTCACGATAAACGCGGGCACGGCGCGGTACGCAACCCACCATCCCTGCAAAAATCCGATCGCCACGCCGGCCAAAAGCGTGACGACGACGGCAGGCGCGGTTGGCCAACCCGCCCATAGCTGCAAAATCGCGGCGATGCCGCCCGTCAATCCGACGATCGACCCGACGGACAAATCGATATGCCCGGAGACGATGACGAGCAACATGCCGACGGCCAATATCGCCGTCACCGACGTCTGGACGAGCAGATTGGACAAGTTGCGCGGCGTCAGAAACGAATCGCTGAGCAACGCGAACAGCGTCCAAATGCCGGCCAATGCCAGCACCATGGTGAAGATGCGGTCGTCCGCGGAAGGTTTGCGGCCGATCGAACGGATCGGCTGAATCGAACGGATCGCGCCGATCATGCCGGCATCCCCCCCGCCGCCAGACGCATGACGGCTTCCTGCGTCGCCTCGCCGCGGTGCAATTCGCCGACAAGCCGTCCTTCCCGCATGACCAGCACCCGATCGCTCATGCCGAGCACCTCCGGCAGCTCGGAAGAAATCAACACGACAGCCGCCCCGTCGCGCGCGAATCGCCGGACGAGCCGATAAATCTCGTATTTCGCCCCGACGTCGACGCCGCGCGTCGGCTCGTCCAAAACCAGCACGCGCGGCCGCGTCAGCAAGGCGCGCGCGAGCAACACTTTTTGTTGGTTGCCGCCGCTGAGCGTCAAGACGGGAGAATCGAACGACGGCAAACGAATCTGGAAAAGTTCTGCATATTCCCGCGCGGCCGCCCCTTCCTCGCGTGTGCGGATCAAGCCGAACCGCGCGAACCGCCCGATTGAGGCCAGCGTCATGTTCGCGCGCACGTTCATCGTCGGCACAAGACCGTACCGTTTCCGGTCTTCCGTCACCAGCGCGATGCCCGAGGCGATCGCCTCCTGCGGCGACCGCACGGAACACGGCCGGCCGCCGACGTACATGTTCCCCGTGGCGCGATCGCCGAAGGCGCCGAACAGACTCATCGCCAACTCCGTCCGCCCCGAACCCATCAAGCCGGCGATGCCGACGACTTCGCCGGCTCGCACTTCGAACCCGACGTCGCGCACGCAATAACCTCCCGGCCGACCGGGATCGCGGACCGACCAGCGTTCGACGCAAAACGCGACTTCGCCGACGCCGCCTTCCGGCGGAGGAAACCGTTCGGTCAGCTCGCGGCCGACCATCATCGCGATGACGCGATCTTCCGTCAGCCCGCCGGCCGGATGCGTGCCGACCGTCCTGCCGTCGCGCAGGACGGTAACGGTGTCGGCGATTCGAAACACTTCGCCGAGCCGGTGGGAAATATAAAGACACGTCACGCCTTCGCCTTTCAACTGAATGAGCATGCGGTGCAGCCGCTCCGTCTCGGCTTCCGTCAGCGCCGCCGTCGGCTCGTCCAGAATGAGGATCGAAGCGCGTTTCAACAGCGCCTTGGCGATTTCGACGAGCTGCTGCTTGCCGACGCCGAGCAGGCCGACCTTTTCGCGCGGGTCGACGTCGGACAGGCCGACCTTTTCCAGCCAGAATCTTGCCGTCGCGTACGTCTCCGCGCGCCGTATCAGCCCCGCACGGACCCGTTCGTGGCCGAGCAGCAGATTGTCGGCGACCGACAGTTCGCGGACGAGCGCCAGTTCCTGGTGAATGATGGCGACTCCGGCCCGTTCCGCGTCGCGGATCGACCGGAACGCGCAGTCGACGCCGCCGATGCGGATGACGCCCTCGTAGGTACCTACGGGGTAATAGCCGCTCAAAATTTTCATGAGCGTCGACTTGCCGGCGCCGTTTTCGCCGCAAATCGCGTGAATTTCACCGCGACGGGCGCGCAGTGTCACCCGGTCGAGCGCCCGCACGCCCGGAAACGTTTTCGTGATGTCGACCATTTCAAGCGCCGTTTCGCCGCCGTTTGCGCTCACGGCCGAAATGCCTCCTTCCGCCGCGCCGTCCGCCGCACGGCCGCACAAAGCCGTGCAGCCCGCCGTTTGTCGCGCCCGGCATCCGGGCTCGGGCGGCGGCCGCCCGTCTCGAGACGTCCCGTCGACCGTCCGGGCGGCCGCCACCGGTTCCGTCAGTCGGCCCCGACGCCGTTTTCGCGTGACATGCACCGGCGATTTACGGCGCTTTATAGATGTCTTCCTTCTTGTGGAAACCGTCGGCCACCACCGTCTGATCGATGTTGTCCTTTGTGACCGCGATCGGTTCGAGCAGAATGGAAGGCACGTCGATCTTGCCGTTATTCAGCTTCTGATCCGCCTGAACGGTTTGTCCCTTAGCAAGAGCGACGGCGAGTTCGGCGGCTTTTTCGGCGAGCTTCTTAACCGGTTTGTAGACGGTCATCGTCTGCGTTCCCTGCACGATCCGCCGCAGCGCGGCAAGTTCGGCGTCCTGACCGGAAACCGGCACCTTGCCGGCAAGCCCTTGGGCGGCGAGGGCCTGAACGACGCCCCCGGCGGTGCCGTCGTTGGCGGCGATGACCGCGTCGATCCGGTTGTTGTTCGCTGTCAAGGCGTTTTCCATGTTTTTGAGCGCGTTGTTGGGCTGCCAGTCTTTCGTCCACTGGTCGTAAACGATGCGGATGTCGCCGCGGTCGATATACGGCTTCAACACGTTCATATGCCCTTGCTTGAACAGATGGGCGTTGTTATCCGTATCCGCGCCCTCGATCAGCGCGTAGTTGCCTTTCGGCACAAGTTTGACGATCGCTTCCGCTTGCATTTCGCCGACGCGCACGTTGTCGAACGAGATGTACAGGTCGACGTCGCTGTTAGTGATCAGCCGGTCATAGGCGATGACGGGAATGTTCGCGGCTTTCGCTTTTTCGACGATGGCCGCGGAAGCGCTTGCGTTGTTGGGAATGACGACAAGCACGTCGACGCCCTGACTGATCAGGTTTTCCGCCTGGGCGACCTGTTTGGCATCGTCGAGGTCCGCCGACTGCACTTTCACTTCGGCGCCGAGTTCCTTGGCCTTGGCGACGAAAAAATCGCGGTCGCGCTGCCAGCGTTCTTCCTGCAACGTCGCCATCGACAGCCCGATCGTTACGCCGCCTTCGGCTTTCTGTCCGCCTCCGCCGCTACCGGCGCAACCGGCCGCCACCGTCGCGACGGCGAAGAGCGCGGCGCAGGCGATCGTCCGCGCGTTCGGTCTCCGCATCCGGTTCGTCCCCCTTCGGTTTGTGTCGTGGGAGCGCTCCCAATGCGGATCGTACCATACCCGGCGGCGGACTTTGTTTGCGAAAATCCGGATTTTTTTGCCGGTTTTTCGACTGAGTGCGAAAGAGTCCTTCCGTCTTTATCCGTCTTTTTTTGCGGTTTTGGCGTAATGGGCGGGCGAAACGCCGACCGTCCGGCGAAAAATGCGCGCAAAATAGTCGGGATCGCGGTAGCCGACGGCGTACGCCGTTTCCTTGACCGACCGGCCGCGTTCGAGCTCCCGCCGCGCCGCCTCGATACGGACGCGCGTCAGCGCGCCGACGAACGTCCCTCCGCACGCTTCCCGGAACAGCCGGCAAAAATGACTCGGGCTCAGCCCGAAACGCCCCGCCGCTTCCTCAAGGCGGACGTCGTCGGCGTAATGTTCGCGGATGTAGTTCATGGCCGATTCCGCGAACGCACGAAGGCGGGCCTCTCGGCCGGCTCCGCTTTCGACCTTCGCGCCCCCAAGGCGCGAAAGCCGGCGAATGGATTGTTCCACAGCGGCTCTCCAGGCATTGATGTCGGCGGACGACCCGAACGGCGGCAAGGCGGCGGCGTCGCCGAACGCGTGGACGAGGACGGCGGCCAGCGCGACGAACGCGTCCCGGGCGGTCAGTCCCGCCTTACCCTGCCATTCGGCGAAAGCGTCGGCGCAGGAGTGAAGTGCCTCGGCCTCGTCGCCGGCGCGAATCGCGCCGATCATGCGAAGCATCGGTGCAACCGGGCCGTTTTCGTCCGTCGCGACGCCGCCTTCGCTCGCGACGAGCACCGTTTCGCCGTGAAAAACTCGGCGCCGGGCAAGAACGACGGCGTCGCCGAACGACAGCGGCAATTCGGCGGGATCGCGGACGATGCGGCCGGCCGTCAGGCGGACGGAGAAGCCCGGCAGCGCCTTGCGCAAACGCGCGGCCAAATCCGTCAGGGCCTCCGCGCGGGCGTCGCGATGAGCGGTCGTGCCGACCGCGTCTTGCAAGTCGCCCGCGGCGCGTACAGCGACGGCGGCATCGGCGGCGACGGCAACGATAGCGGCGACGGCGGCGATGGAACCGTCCGCGGAAGCCGCGTCCGCCGACGCGCCGACGGCGACCGCCCGGCTCGCGGTGCGCCGAACGACGACCGGCATGATCCCCGCGGCGAAACAGCCGGTCCAAACCGAGTTCCACGCCTTGAGCGTCGCGATCGCTTTCTCCGCCTGCAGCGGCGACGGCTCGGGTTCCAGGCAAACGGCCAGTGCGTAGCCTTCTTCGCCGGGTTCGAATACGTCCGCCACCTCGGAAGGCGGCCTGCCGGCAAGCAGGTCGGCGACGAGCTGCCGCTCGGCCAGCGGCGACAGCCGCCCGATCCGGTCGAGCAGCCGCCACCTTTCCTCTTCGCGTTGCCGTTCGCGCTCGACGGCTTCGGCGGCCCTGCGGATGCTTTCGGCGATGTCCGTCGGCGAACTCGGCTTCAGAATGTAATCGGTGACGCCGAGCCGGATCGCTTCCTGCGCGTATTCGAACGTGTCGTACGCCGACACGAGAATGAAACGAACGCGCGGATGACGCCCGCGAATTTCGCGAATCGCCGCCAGACCGTCGATGCCCGGCATTTTGATGTCGACCGTCATCAGGTCGGGGCGATGTTCGTCCGCCAGTGCGATCGCTTGCCGGCCGTTCGCCGCCTCGGCCGCCACCTCGACGCCGGGAACATGCTGTTCCACGATGCGCCGCAGCGCAAGCCGTTCGATCGGTTCGTCGTCGCAAATGACCAGTTTCACGGTCTTTCTTCCCCCCTTCTGCAGATGTTTCAGGCGGCAGGCGATCCGTGCAAGTTCATCGGCACGCAAAGGACGACGACCGTGCCGCCTTCGGCGGGGGCCTCGATGCACCATGACGCGCGCCCTTGATAAAAAAGCGACAGACGTCTCCAGACATTCGACAGCCCGAGTCCGGTCGAATGGCCGCGCCGTTCCGGAACGGAGAAGGACGCATTCCCGCCGGCGCCCGTCGTCCGGACGCTTCCGCCCGCTTTTACCGGAAACGCATCCGCACCGCTGTCCCGCACTTCGATATGACACCACCCGTCGTCGGCATACACGCGCACCGAGACGGAACAAGGTCCCTCGAGTTTTTCCACGCCGTGAATGAAAGCGTTTTCGATCAGCGGTTGAAGCGTCAAATTCGGCAACGGAACGGACAAGCATGCCGCTTCGACTTCGACGAACGTTCGGACGCGGTCGCCGAAACGCTTTTCCTGGATGCGGAAATAGCGGCGCGCCTGCTCGATTTCGTCGGCAACCGTCGCCGCGCCGTCGGGCTTGCGCAGACTGTAGCGCAGCATCGCCGAGACGGTCTGGATCAAGTCGTTCGTCTCTTCGGCGCCTTCGAGATAGGCCATTTTGGAGATCGTATTCAGCGTGTTGAAAAGAAAATGGGGATTGATCTGGCTTTGTAAGCTTCTCAGCTCGGCTTCCTGCAGCTGGCGCCGAATTTCGGCCTGCTCGCGGATGGCGCGCACATGTTCTCTCAAGCCGCGTTTCATGACGTTAAACGCATGGGCGAGCGTGCGGATTTCGTCGCGCGACGAGACGAGCACGTCGTCGCCGCCGAAATCGCCGCGGCCGATCCGTTTCGCCTCCCGCTCCAGAAGACGGATCGGGCCGGTCAACCGCTCTGCGAACACCGCCATGACGAAAGCGGCCGTGCACGCGGTCGCGACGGCAAACCACAGCAAAAACCGGCGAAAGTCGTCGTTGCGTTTCTGGAGTCTTTCGTACAGGCGCGTATACTGAGTCAGCGCGCTGTCCGTCAGATCGAACGTCGTTTCCTTGATAAATTCAGCAATTTTGGAAAGTTCCTGATATGACGCGGTATAGGCTTCGATCCGGTCTTCGCGGTAATAGGTCAGAAACAGATCGGACTGGCGCAAAAAATCATCGATCATGCGGCCGTAATTGCGGACGACCAGCGGCGGAAACGCCGGTTCGACGGCGGACAAGCCGGCGCGCTTCTGCAGCAGCTCGGCGTAGACGATCTGGAATTCCGCCTCGGCCCGCTCGGACGGCCGATTCATAAACTCCGTCAACGTCGCCAACATGCGGTGAACATCGCCGGAGACGCCGTTGAGCAACAACAGGCGTCGCACGATCCGGTCGTATTCGCGTTCCGTCGCTTCTTTTCCGGCATAGACGAAAACAGTCGCAGCGCCCATCCAGAGCGACAGACAGGCGAAAAAGACGAGCAGCTTCGTGCGGATGCGCACGGCGGTCACCCTCTTTTACCCGTCGGCGTCTGCGGCGCCCGCGTCCGTCGCGATCGCGCCCGTCGCGCCTATCTTCGTTGCATCCGCGTTCGTTGCCTCCGTACCGCCCGAGTCCGCTCCGTCGGACGCCGGTCCTCTAGAGGATACTTCCTTGGCCGTCAAAATACGGGTCGCCGTATAGTAATTCGACTCCAGCCGCTCGTTCCGGGCGGCGCGCAACAAGAGCTCGACGCCGTCGTAACCCATCCGGTACGGTTCCTGGACGACCGTCGCGGCGATGACGCCCTTGCGCATCCATTCGATCGTTTCCGGCAGGTCGTCGAACGCAAGAATGAACACGTCCCGGCGGCCCCGGCCGGAAACGACTTGCGCCATCGCCGTGCCGTCCAGGGCGCTGGCGCCGAACAGCGCATTGATTTCCGGATAGCGGTTGAGAAGCAGGGCGGTTTTCTCGATCGCCCGCACGCGGCTGATGTTGGACGACTCGACGGCGACGATCCGCATCCCGGAAAACGGGCGAATGGCGTCTTCGAAACCTTTTAGCCGTTGTTTCATATTGGTTGCTTCGAAACTGCCGGTCACGACGCCGATACGGGCGACGCCGCCGGTCGCCTGCGCCATGAACCGACCGGCCTGGACGCCGGCGAGATAGTTGTCGCTGCCGACGTAGGCCAGGCGTTTCGATGTCGGCGCGTCGGTGTCGATCGTCACGACCGGCACGCCGCGTTCGATCGCCTTGTCGATGACGGGGCGGAACGTCGTCTCGTCGAGCCCCTGCGTCAAAATGCCGTCGACGCCGGCGGAGACGGATCGCTCGATCAGGCGGATATGCCGTTCCATGTTCGCCTCGACGGGGCCTAGAAATTCGACCGCCCCGCCGTGCGCGGCCGCAGCGTCGGCCGCACCGCGGTAGACGACGCGCCAGTACGGGTTGTTGACGTCTTGGGCGATCAGAACGAAATGAAACGCGGGGTCGGGCTCCTTTTGCCCGCTGGGCTCCACGTCGCGGACCGACCAGAGGCGAAAGCCGTAATAGACGGCCGGCATCCACGAAACGACCACGGCGGCGAACAGGACGAGCGTCGCGCGCGGTTTCACGAAACTCGACCTCCATCGCGGACGACGGCCGCCGCGATCAAGGTTGCTGCAGCCGTTCCTTGAGCAGCCGGTTGACGAGCGCGGGATTCGCCTTGCCTTTTGTCTCTTTCATCACTTGGCCGACGAGGAAACCAAGCGCCTTCTCTTTGCCCGATCGGTAGTCGGCGACCGACTGCGGATTGGCGGCGATCACCCGGTCGACAGCCTCGCGGATGGCGTTTTCGTCGGTAATCTGGACGAGTCCTTCCTCTTCGACGATTTGTTTGGGGCGTTGGCCTGTTTCTAACATCTTACGGAAAATGTTTTTGGCGATCTTGCCGCTGATCGTGCCGGCGTCGATCAGGCCGAGCAGTTCGCCGAGCATCTCGCCGGTAATCGGCACGTCGGTGATCTCCAGACGGTTCGCGTTCAGGTAGCCGAGCAATTCGACCATGATCCAGTTCGCCGCCGCCTTTGCGTCGTTCGTATGCTTGAGCGATTCCTCGAACAGATCGGCGAGCCGTTTCGACGACGTCAGGACGCCGGCGTCGTAGGCGGACAACCCGTAATCGCGCATGTACCGCGCCTTGCGCGCGTCGGGAAGCTCGGGGATTTCGGCACGAATTTTTTCCTTCCATGCCTCGTCGATCCGGATCGCGACCAAGTCGGGATCGGGAAAATACCGGTAGTCGTGCGCCTCTTCTTTCGTGCGCATTGCGACCGTCTTGCCGGACGCCTCGTCCCAGCGGCGCGTTTCCTGAACCACGACGCCGCCGCGGTCGAGAATGTCGGCCTGGCGGCGCTCCTCATACTCAAGACCGCGCTGGACGCTGCGGAACGAGTTCATGTTCTTAATCTCGATCTTGGCGCCGAATTCCCGTTGGCCCCATGGACGGAGGCTGATGTTGGCGTCGCAGCGCAGCGATCCTTCCTCCATCTTGACGTCGGACACTTCGCAATACAGCATGACGGCGCGCAGTTTTTCCAGGAAGACGCGCGCCTCCTCCGGCGACCGCAAGTCCGGCTCGGACACGATCTCGATCAGCGGCGTGCCAGCGCGGTTGAAATCGACGAGCGAGGCGACGCCGCCGGGCGCGTGGATCAGCTTACCGGCGTCCTCCTCCAGATGGACGCGCGTGATGCCGATCCGCTTCGTCACACCGTCCACCTCGATCTCCACCCAGCCGCTGCGACCGATCGGGTTGTCGTATTGCGAAATTTGATAAGCTTTCGGAAGATCAGGGTAAAAATAATTCTTCCTGTCGAACTTGCACACCGACGCAATTTTGCAATTGAGCGCCATCGCTGCTTTTATCGCGTATTCGACCGCCTTGCGGTTGACGACCGGCAAGACGCCGGGATGACCAAGGCAGATCGGGCACGTATTCGTATTGGGAGGGGCGCCGAACGACGTCGCGCACCCGCAAAAAATTTTACTGCGCGTGTGCAGTTCGACATGGACTTCGAGTCCGATGACGGTTTCGTATTTTTTCGCCGTCGCGTCCGCAGTCGCACCGATCACGGCGTCGCCCTCCCTTCTTCCTCGGCGATCGGCGGTTTGATCCGCCAATGGCCGGCGTGCTGTTCGTAGGCGTGTGCGATCCGCAGCACGGTCGGTTCGTCGAACGGTTTGCCGATGATCTGTAGCCCGACCGGCAGACCGCCGGCAAATCCGCACGGCACACTGATCGCCGGAACGCCCGCCAGACTGACGGGTATCGTCAGCACGTCGTTCATGTACATCTGCAACGGATCTTCGATTTTCTCACCGAGTTTGAATGCGGTCGTCGGCGACGTCGGGCCGACGATCACGTCGAATGACTCGAACACGCGGTCGAAGTCTTGCCGGATCAGTGTGCGCACCCGCTGCGCCTTCAGGTAGTACGCGTCGTAATACCCCGCACTGAGCGCGAACGTGCCGAGCATGATGCGGCGTTTTACTTCTGGGCCGAATCCTTCGCTGCGGGATTTGAGGTAAACCTCCGCCAAATCGGCCGCGTTCGGGCTTCTCACGCCGTAACGAACGCCGTCGAAACGCGCCAAGTTCGACGACGCCTCGGACGACGCGATCAAGTAATAGGTCGCGACGGCGTATTCGGTATGAGGCAACGAAACTTCCCCAACGGCCGCGCCGAGCTGTTCCAACGCACGCAGCGCTTCTCGGACGCACGATTTGACACCCTCGTCGATGCCTTCCCCGAAATATTCTTTCGGCACGGCTACACGCAACCCGCGAATGTCTCCCGTCAACGCCCCCGCGTAATCCGGTACCGGCACATCGGCGCTCGTCGAATCCATCGGGTCGTGTCCGGCGATCGCCTGCAGCACGGCGGCGGCGTCCTCGACCGTTCGGGTCATCGGCCCGATCTGGTCGAGCGACGACGCGAACGCGACGAGCCCGAACCGGGAAACGAGACCGTACGTCGGCTTCAGGCCGACGATGCCGCATAGCGCAGCCGGCTGGCGGATCGACCCGCCGGTGTCCGACCCGAGCGCAAACCGCACCATGCCCGCTGCGACTGCCGCCGCAGGCCCGCCGCTCGAACCGCCCGGAACGCGTTCGAGATCCCACGGGTTACGCGTCGGGTAAAACGCGGAGTTTTCGTTGGAGCTCCCCATTGCGAATTCGTCCAAGTTGAGCTTGCCGATCGTCACCGCGTTCGCCGCTTCCAGCCGATCGACCGCGGTGGCGTTATAGATCGGTATGTAATTCGCCAAGATTTTGCTTGCACATGTCGTCCGCAGGCCGCGCGTGACGATGTTGTCCTTGATGCCGGCCGGCAAGCCGAACAAGAGACCGTCCGCCTCGCCGGAAGCGAGCGCGTCGTCAAGGCGCTTCGCCTTGGCACGCGCGCGTTCTTCGTCAAGCGTCAAAAAAGCCCCTATCCGGCCGTCCAGTACGGCGATGCGCCGGAAAGCGGCGTCGACCAGATCGGAAACGCTGCATTCTTTCTTGCTGAAATATTTCCTGATTTTTGAGAGTGGTTCGTCCAGCAACTCCACGCCCCGCCATCCTCCTTTCCGATCAATCCAGAACGGACGGAACTTTGAACTGCCCGTCTTCTTCGTCGGGAGCGTTGCGGAATACGTCTTCAAGCGGCCACGACGGGCGAACCTCGTCTTCGCGCATGACGTTCGCCAGCGGAATGACGTGGGTCGTCGGATCGACACCGTTCGTGTCCAGTCGATTCAGTTGATCGACAAATTTTAGGATCGCATCCAATTGTTGTGCATACTTTTCCTTTTCTGTATCCGATAACTCAATTCTAGCAAGAGCGGCCACCCGCTCCACATCGCGGATGGTAATGGTCATACCCCTCCTCCCTCCTTCCCGCGAACGATTTCAAACAAAAACCGACCCTCCTTGGTTCGACGGGCCGGCATCGCTTCAGATCCAAGCTTTTAGGTTGATTTGCCGGATGAAATCTTCCCGACTCTGCACTTTCGCCTTATCGACGAGAGGTTCTCTCCCCGCCTCACTCATCACTTTTCGGAACAGCTCTTCGTTCCGCGTGGCGAGCGCATAATCGATCAGCGCTTCCCGTTCGATTCGTTCCGCTTCCCGGGCAAGGAGCGTTTCTTCCAATTCGATGTCCTGCGCCGGCACTAGCACTTGTTTGTTGTATTTGGGCACCCGGACGACATAATCGAATGCGGTGTCGGCGTTGCGGTCGTACGCAATAATGTAGCCGTATTCCCCGATCGGCAAGTTTTGCTCGAACGTGTCCGCAACGATGATGACCTTCTGTCCCAATCGCAGCATCGCCATTCACCCCTCACCCTTTCGGAATTGGAACCCCCCTATTAAGAATATCGTACTAAAAAAACGGCGAAGTGTCCAATCCGAACAAAAGAACGCCCGTCAACGAATCGGCAACACCACAAGGCGGTCTTCGGTCAACGTCAGTTTTTCGCAGCCGTTTTTCGTCACGACATACGTATTTTCGATGCCGACGGCACCGCGACCGGGAAACACAAACTTCGGCTCGAGCGTCAATACCATTCCGGGTTCGAGCGGCTGCGCGAACCCTTTGGCCAACACCGGCCATTCGTCGACTTCCAGGCCGATGCCATGGCCGAGAAACTTGACGCGGTCTGCGCCGAACCCCATAAAATGATCCGATAACCCGGCGCGTTCGGCGAGCGCCATGGCCGCCAAATAAGGCTCTTCCCAAGGAACGCCGGGACGGAGCAATTTTTCCGCTTCCCGCATGATACGTTCCGCCCATCCATACGCTTCGCGGAGATCGGCATCCAGTTCGCCGACAACGATCGTCCGCGTCTGATCGGTGACATAGCCTTCGACCGTACAGCCGATGTCGACCATAATCGGTTCGTTCCGGCGGATCACGCGGAACGAGGCGCCTTGCGGCATCGCGGGATGAAAGCCGCATCCGGCGACCGGGCCGTCGAAATAGGTCGGTTCCGCGCCGGACTCGCCGGCGGCGACGACGCCCGTCGGAATTTCGTGGTTGTACGCCCGCATCCGCATGACGCCGAAATGACCCCGACGACGCATTTGCGCCTCAATCGCGGCCATGACGTCGATCTCGGCGATTCCCTCCCGGATCGACTTAAGCCCTTCCCGGAACGCTTCATCGGCAACCGCAGCGGATTGCCTCAGCGCGGCGAGTTCCGCGGCCGACTTGACCGCACGCACTTCCCGCACGACCGTCGAACCATCCGTCCATTCGGCCGAGGGCAGCGCCTCTTGCAGACGCATGAACAACTGGGCTGACAACGCCTCGAATGCCGCGGCCAAAACCGGCCGACGTCCGGATACGAACACCTCCGGCATGTGTTCCGCCAATTCCCGTTCGAACGTCCGAAGCGAAAGCGGCTTCGTTCGGAACGCAGATTCTTTCTCCGCCCTCGTCACGCTTCGGCGCACCCAAAAAACCGGTTCACCCTCGACCGGAACGACTGCGATGCCGTTTTGCATGGAACCGGTAAAATAGTAAACGTCTACATTGCGAGTCAAGAAAAAAGCATCGATCCGCCGGGCGCGCATCGCGGCGCGCAGCCTGTCCGTCCTCGCGACGATTTCCCGATCGACAGCCGTCAACCGGCTTCCCTCCTCTCACCTGCCGGCGCGCCAGGTGCCGTCACTTCATGCGCAACGCCGACGATCCCGACGATATCGCCGAACAGTCGGAACATCCGCCGATATTCGACCCGAATCCATCATATCACACCGCAACGGCGGAGCGAAATCGATGGTTTCCCCGCGCTGACCGGCCGACGACCGCTGGCAGACACATGTGGGGCGGCGCATCATCGGAGAGCAGCCCCGAACGTCAACCGTATCCCGATCCTTCCCCCTGCCGAAACATGGTCACAAGTCTGTCCGCCAAACTGCGAACACTTTCATCGACAGCGGAAAATCTGCGAAAAACGTCGTGGATTCTTCCCTGATTCAGAACCGACAACATTTCTGAACAATGAGGAATGACGGCCGCAAGCTTGATCCCGGTCTCCCTGCAGACGTCGGCCGCCGCAACCCCGACGCTGCCCGGAGCGTTGGGATGATTGAGAACGAGCCGCATATCCGACGTTCCGATATTTGCATAAGGCGCCAACGTTTTAAACCATCGATCCATATCTTCTTGAAAATGGGTAACATCCGGTGTCGTCACGAGTAGACGAACGTTCGCCTTCTGCATGGTCGTCACCGTCGCCGCATTGTCCCAAAACGCATGCACGTCGACCACGCAAAGCCGAAAAGCCCGTCTTGCGTTTTCTAAAAAATAGGAAACGTCCTCCCCCGAAAAGTAGTCCGCCTGTTCGCGCAACCGGTTGCCGAATACGACGAAAAGATTGGCGGGCAATTCACGGCGAGGATCCCGCCACGCCTTCCGTCGCAACCGATCAGGCGATAACGCCCTTGCCCGGATTTCGGCCCGAAACGCGTCGATCGAGTCGGCCGGCTCGACACCCAAATACCGATGAATTTTTGAACTTTTTAGATTCAAACAAATGTATGCGACGTCGTCTTTCATTCGCCGGGCCAATTCGATCGCCGTTCCGAACGCGACGACTGTCGTGCCGATGTTCGGCGTCGTCCCGCAAAAGCAAACGACGCTGCCGTTCGGAACAGCCGGGTCCGTCGTCGAAACAGTCGGCCGCTTTTTTTGGATTCGATAAACGAATCTGATGATTTGCAGCCCGGTGCCGTTTTTGCCCACCATCATCGTCGTCATGACGATTCTTCCACCCCCGGAACATCGTTCAACACCGATACAAGCTTCTCCTTTCGGTCGAAAAATAAAAAAGGACGAACCGACGGACCATTGTCCGTACGTCTGCGTCCTTCGCAAACGAAACTATGATCGTTCTCCGTTCTCGTTCCTTCCGTTTGGTCGTTATTATAACAAGTTTTCATGCAACTGTCAAGCAGACAAACCGCCCGTTCAGTACGCCGTCCAGCCGCCGTCGGCCGTCAGAACCGCGCCGTTGACAAACGATGAATCGTCCGACGCCAGGAATAGCGCAACTTTCGCGATTTCCTCCGGTTCGCCCAGCCGCGGGTTGAGCGCCATGCCTTTGGTCGCCTTGTCCAGGCCGAACTCGCTCGGTTTTGCACTGCCCACGCCGATGTTCGTCCTGACGCCGCCCGGCGCGATCGCATTGCAGCGAATGCCGAGTCCCGCGTATTGAAAACCGACGTTTTTCGTCAGACCGATCAGCGCATGCTTGGACGCCGTATAGGCCGCGCCGGCGCGGGAACCTTGCAACCCCCCGATGGACGCGATATTGATGATGTTGCCTTTCTTCTTTTCCATAAAAATAGGAAGCGCTTTGCGGATGAGCCGCATCGGGCCCGTCACGTTGACGGCGAACACGCGTTCCCAAAGCTCGTCGGTCACTTCGTGCGCCGCGAACATGCCGTCCATGATGCCCGCGTTGTTGACCAGGACGTCCAGCGTCCCGTACCGCTCGACGGCAAAATCGACGAGACGCCGCGCGTCTTCCTCTTTCGCCACGTCCGCAATCGAGACGGCCGCCGAGCCGCCTTCGGCCTCGATCGTCCGCAAGGTCTCTTCGGCGGTCTGCCCGTTAATGTCGGACACGACGACTTTCGCGCCTTCACGCGCGAACAGGATCGCCATCGCCCTGCCCATGCCGGAACCCGCTCCGGTAACGATAACCACTCGCCCTTCCAGTTTTCTCATGGATGTTCCTCCTTCTTGTTTTTTTCATTTGGCCGGCCGCACCGATTTCGCACGACAGGCCGTGCGATATGGATACTGCGCTTCTCGAAGCGCGCCCTCCCATATGCGCACTCCAACGCCGACTCCCTACGCCTGTTTCCGCCGCCGATCACGCCTCCGGCAACCGCAGCGCGTCTACCGGGCCGCCCGCCGGCGTCATCCGTTTTCCCGGCGGAATGCGGATGAGACAGTCGGCGTCCTTGAGCGACGACAGCACGCTCGACTTGTCCGGACCGACCGGCCGGACGAACAGACGGCCGTCATCGCCGACGCGCAGTTTTCCCCGAACGAATCTCGTATAGGCGTCCGTTTTCGTGTAATCTTCTTCCAAAATCGCTTTGACTTCGGACAAGCGTCCGTCGGCGCACCCCTGCATGGCGAGCAGCGCCGGCCGGACTAGAAGCATAAACCCGACGAAACACGCGGATGGATTGCCGGACAGCGCGAAGATCAGTTTGCCGTCGAGTACGCCTGCCGTCGTCGGGGATCCGGGGCGCATCGCGATTTTGTTGAAAAGCGTCTCGCCCCGCCACGATAAAAACATGTCCGCCAGAACGTCGTAATCGCCGACCGAAACGCCGCCCGTACTCACAACGACATCGGCTTCCGCGAGCGCCTGTTCGACGGCGCGCCGTACCGCCTCCCCGTCGTCGCCGATCCGCCCGAGCACGCGCGGAACGCCGCCGGCTTCCCGGATGAGACAGGCGAGCATCGGCGCATTGCTGTTCCGAATTTTGCCCGGCGCAAGCGGTGCGTCGACGTCCGTCAATTCTTCCCCCGTCGAAACGACGGCGACGACCGGGCGGCGGAACACCGGTACCCGTGCAAAACCGAACGCCGCCAGCACGGCCGTCTCGCCGGATCGGATTTTTGTCCCGCGCGCGAGCAGACGTTCTCCCGCGGCGACCTCCGAACCAATGTCCGACACGTTTTCGCCCGATGCAACAGGTTTGGACACGGCGATATGCGGCTGCCCGTCGACCGTCACCTCCCGAAACGCTTCCAGGCGAACGACCGCGTCCGCCCCTTCCGACACCGGCGCTCCCGTCATCGTCCGCGCGGCCGTCCCCGGCTCGATCCGGCGCCGCGGCACGCGACCGCACGGCACGTCCTCGACGACCCGCAACACGACCGGCCGCTCCGGCGAAGCACCGCGCAAATCGTCCGACCGCACCGAAAACCCATCCATGCCGGAACGCCGAAAATGCGGCAGCGGGTGCGGCGCAAGCACATCTTCAGCCAGCCGTCTCCCCCGGGCGTCCTCAAGCGGCACACGCTCGATCCCGAGCGGGACGACGCGCTGCAAGACGCGCTCCTGCGCCTCCTCGACGCGGATCGCGTGCCTGCGAAACTTGTCTGTGAGCACAGGATCAGTCTCCATGAGGACGTCCCTCCTCTCCGGAACGCCCGTGCGGACCGGCGCCTTTTATCCCGGCGACCAGCCGGCCGAAAATTCCTTCCACATCGTCCGCCGAAAAAACGGGACATTCGACGCCCGGCGGCCGGTTCCCGAGCGCTTCCGGCCATGCGGCGACGGCCATCACGCCGCGCAGCCTTTCGGCGAGCTCCCAGTCGTCCGGCGACCGGACGACGACGATCTTCGGATACGCTTCTTCCTTGAATCCCTCGACCAGCACGACGTCGGCGCCGTCCATCCGCGCAAGCAGCTTGGCGAGCGAAAGCGGACGGAAAGACATCCATGCCGTGCCGGTCTTCGAGACGATGGCGACGGGATCTGCGCCGGCCCGACGATGCCGCCACGTGTCTTTGCCTTCGCGGTCGACCTCGAAGCCGTGCGCATCGTGCTTGACGACGCCCACGCGGTATCCCGCCGCCTGAAGCCGTTCGATCAGTCGGCAGACGAGCGTCGTTTTGCCGGCGTTGCGGTAACCGACGACCTGGAACACGCGCATGCGGCATCCCCCGTACGGCAGCCCCGTTTACCAAGCATTATACAAGTATTATACACGAGAACACTCCGCAGGCGAAAATGCAGAAGCCAGAACCGCCCGTGCGCTTCCGAACGTGATCATCGTCACACCGCGTGTCGTCTTTTCCCGTTATAATCGGGGCGCAAACGAGCCCAAACGCCGTTTTCCAAAACAAAACGGGGAGGAACGAGCCATGAGCGAATTCGCCGCCACCGTCAACGCGACGGAATATCCGCCGCATCTGAAACACCGGGTCATTTTCGAAACGTTCGACCGTCTGCAACCGTCCGAAGCGATGCTGCTCATCAACGACCACGATCCGGTGCCGTTGCGTTATCAATTCGAAGCGATGCACCCGGGAAAATTTTCTTGGGAATATCTCGAACGCGGTCCCGTTACATTCCGGGTGAAAATCGGAAAAAAGTGACCCGGGAGGCCGAGCGCCGATGGCCCGAGCGGAAAAAATCGACGACAAGACGCTGAAAATCCATCTGTCGCTCGAAGACGCGGTCGCCATGGTGCAAGAAGCGGCGCGCCGTCTCGACGAATACGCGGCCGAAATCGTGACGATTTACGAAAAAATGCCGGAATTTCACCACACATTTTTCTGTTTTTACGCCTACGATACGGCCAGGCTGTTCGAGCGGATGCTGGACGTCGATCCGAAGGAGTACCTCTCGTTTTCGCTGGAGGCCCCTGACGCTTTTTTTACGCGCTGTACGGGGGAATGGCGAGGTTGTACGAGGAGGCCAAACGGCGGCTGTCGTGAGCTGGAAACGGCCGAATCACCTGGGGCGTGTGGACGGCCGTTCGACTGCCGCCGCACCGCAGGCGGCTTCCCGGGAGCTACCGAGGGCAGCGTCATGCGGCAAGCGGCAAGGCGGTACGCGATATGCATGCCGTGCGAGGAAAAAGGTCTCCGCCGTTCGGGCAAGCGACGCAACGCCATGCGGCGCGGGTTGCCGCCCCTGTGAGGTCACAAGCCGTACGCGTTGCAAATGTTCATAATAAACAAAAACGAAGCCACCAACCGGCTTCGCACGCTTTTCCTCAAAAAATCTATTTTCATGAAGACCGGGAACGTCCCTTTCAGAATATGCGGTCGAGAGGAGTCGAACCTCCACGGGTGGTTAGCCCACTGGAACCTGAATCCAGCGCGTCTGCCAATTCCGCCACGACCGCATGAGAATGTCGCGTGCGAAGCTGATGATACCACAGGTCATCGCCAGAAGTCAAGGCTGATGTCGACCGTTTCCCCTCGTCAGGTTGATTGGATTCGTTTTTCGCTTCGCCTGAATCCAATGTGCCTGCACGCGGTGACAACAATATAGCACAAGTTCGGACTGTAGATCAAGTTTGAGGATCGACCGGGTCCGCGTCAAGACTCGGTAGAACACGGTCCAAATCAGCGGGCCGCCGTCGCGGCTTTCTTCCTCAGCGTGGCGAAGTGTTGGACGTCCTCGTTTCGCCCCCGGAATTCCTGTCGCACGCTCGAACGGGACGCTACACGCCACACATTTTCTTCTTTGCCCGTATCGTTTTCGAACCGTTATAATGGTGAAAAACCGGGACTGGCGGAACCCGCCGCCGTGATCGCCGTGAACCGCGCCGAAATCGAACGGATTCTCTCCGAAATCGACCGCACCCTTGCGGCCAAAAACCAAACCATGGATCTCGTGCTGATCGGTTACAGCGCCATCCTGCTGGCTGGTGGGCAGAACGCGGCACGGACGACCTCAACGCACTCGAAACTTCGGATTCGCGCCTTTTGCTTCAGCACGGAATTCATGTTTTACCCAAACATTGATTTCATTTCCACCCCCAATACCAAACAAGACTTCATCAACTGAAGGGTTACCGCTATTTGCGCCCTTTTTATCTGGACGCTCACGACCTGTTTCTGCTTAAACTCGACGCCGGCCGCCCGAAAGATCTGCAGGACATCCGCGACATGATCCGCTCCGGCCTGGTCGATAAAACCGTCATGGACGCATTGTTTCACGAATGGAAAAGCCGGTGGTACCCCGCCTGGAACGAGATCGACCGCATTTACGAAAGCTTGTGGGAGGAGCGGGACAGATGAACGGCCGCGTTTTGCCGGAAAGCGAGTACATGCGGGCGTTCCGCGCATATCTGGAGCGCATGGCCGTCCGGTTTGCGGGCCGCTCGCCCGCAGAAGACGGGGACGACCCCGGCCGGTTCGTCCGGCGGCTGGAAGACGCGCGGTGCGACAACGCGCGGACGGACTACGTCCTGTTTTTCGCATGGGCGTATTCGAAGAGCTACCTGCACTATTACCGGCGGGAAAAACCCGACGTGCTCCGCGCCGCGCTGAAAATTTTGCTCGTAATCCAGCACGATTTTTTGCGGTTCAACGACGACTGCACGCAGGAGTTCGTATCGCTGCTTATCAGGCACGCCGGAGCGGATGAAGCCGGCGCGGAAGCGGAGATCGCGCGCGAGCCGGTCGTTCCGGAAGCGGAGGAGCTCATCAAGTTCGTCGCGACGTTCGTGACGGATCTAAAGCGTCGGCACGGCCTGCCGATCCGGCTTTACTGAGTTCCTTGTTGTGCGGGCAAATACGTATACGCACGATCAAGCTTGACCATTTTCCTGTTCGGCTTGCGGATGAGCACCGACCGCTCGTCCCACGCCACGACGATGCCGTACACGTCGTTGGCGGGATCGGCGTCGCGAACGACACGGAGCAGCGTCCCCTCGATCCGGTACCGGTCGAGTTCCTCGTCCGTAATCATGCAGACTCACCTCCGACTCCCAAAAGGCTACCCCCGCGCCGGAACTCGTCCAGCCGTCCGACCCGCCGTATCGCGCACACTTTTACGCCGCTCAAAAAAAGCCAGACGACGGGCACGGACGCTTTGCGCGGCTTGCGCGTCCGATCCCGCCGCCGGCCGTTCGGAACGATACCGCCGGCTCTAACCGACGGCCGGACCTCAACCGACGTGTTCCTTCGAGTCGTTCGTCTCGTACCAGCCGTCCAGCACGCGGTTCGACATCACCCGTCTGCGGATATATTCGACCTGTTGCGGCGTGAAACAGGATTCCCAGTCGATCGAAAGCTCGTCGCACATTTTCACGATCGTCAGCAGTTCCGCCCACGCGACGTAGCGTTTGTACCAGAAAAACTGCGGGTGTTCGATCATATACGGGTACAGGTCGTCGAATTCGGTATGCTTGCAGTCCAGCGCCCGCTCGAAGTGCGTCTTGGCGTCCGCCAGCTTGCCGAGCAAATATTCGACGGTCAGCCGCTTGTTGCTCATCGCCGGCGCCTCCCCCTAGGTCTGCTTTGTTATCTTCATTATAGCGGAACCGGTTTAGCGAAAAAAGCGTCCAAACGCTGGTCATTCTGCTTCCGGCTCCAGTTCCAGACCGTTTTCAAGCGAACGGACGCGCACGAGCGATTCGACCCGGACGCCGCGGTCCTTCAGCCGGCGTGCGCCTTCTTGGAAACATTTTTCGACGACGACGGCGAATCCGACCAGGCGGGCGCCGGCGTTTTCGACGATGCGGACGAGGCCGAGCGCCGTATCGCCGTGGGCGATCGTGTCGTCGACGATCAGCACGCGGTCGTCCGCGGACAGCAGGTTGCGCGGCACGAGCAGGTCGGTGACGACGCCCTTCGTAAACGACGGCACGCGTTCGTGCCAGACGTCCTCGCCCGTCAGCAGCGTCTGCCGCCGGCGGGCGAACAGAAGCGGCACGCCGAGTTCCTCCGCGGCGGCAAAAGCGGGAGCGATGCCAGCGGATTCGGCGGTCAGCACTTTCGTCGGTGCGTCGTCGCGGAATCGGTCGGCTAGTTCCTGTCCGATCATCCGGACCCAGTCCGGACGGACGAGATGGGTCAGCAGCCTGTCGAGTTCGAGCACGCGGTCATTCAACGCGACGGCTTCCTTCAAAAACAGTTCCCGGATGGCGTCGGTTCGCCGGTTTGTTCGCCGGTTCATGATCGTCCTCCCGCAGCGCAAAATTTTATGAAACTTTTGGATGCTTTCCGACGTCTATTTTTTTAGAGAGAGTCGAATGACACCGAAAAGAGGTCGCCGATCATGACGCGGATACGGACGCAGACGGGTCGCATCCCGTTGACATATACGTTGACGTATGCCGTGGCGCGCGCGCTCCCGGTCGCGCTGGCGGCCGGGCTGGCGGCGGGCTGCGCCGCATCCGGCGGGACGGCGGAACAGACCGTCCGTCCGACGCCTTCGGCGGAACAGACGAAACTCTCCGCGACGACGACGCCGGACGGCTTCCGGACCGCAAAACCGGTCTCGCCGGAACCTTCCCCGACGTTGAAAGAAGCGACCGAGATCGCGTCCCATCCTTCTTCTTCCCTGGCCGACGCCGGCCGTTCGCCCGACAGGAACGCCGCGCAAGCGACGCCCGTCGCGGGACGGCGGCCGTTCGCGCTGTTCGGCCTCAAACCGGGCGATCCCAAACATTCGGCCGAAGCCAGGCTCGGACCGCCCGCGTCGACCTACGTGTTGAACGACGAGGAAACGGGCGGTATTCTCGTCTACGAATACGGAGGATACCAGGTCGGCTTCGATCCGCATGAGCGCGTCGTTTTCATCGACGTCCGGTCGGAAAACGCCGATCCCGGGCTGGGCGGCATCCGCGTGCGCTCCGACGCGGACGCGGTCGTCCGCGCGCTCGGGCGGCCGACTTCCCGGACGGACCGCGTTCTGACCTACGAGCGCGACGGCGCGGTGCTCAAGTTCGACCTCGATCCCGGCCGCGACAGCGTGCTTTCCATCAAGCTGTTCGCCGCATCGCCGGGCCCGGCGCGCCCGTAACGCCGACGCGTACGCGGAAGGGGAAGCGGCGGACGGCGCCGACGCGCCGTCCGCCGCACCGTTTTTTTTCGCTGCGTCGGCCGTCATGTCCCGCCGCCGTCGGACATACGCTGGAGATGGACGACGTCCGACGGAAGAAAGGCGGTGCGACGCGCGTTGAAGGAACCGAGACGAACGGAGCGGACGGCGCGGATCGCGTTCACGTATATGGGTACGGTCGTGGGAGCCGGTTTTGCGTCCGGTCAGGAAATATTTCAATTTTTTACAAAATATGGCGCAACGGCGACATGGTGCATCTTGGTCGCCGTCGGTCTGTTCGTCGGCATCGGCGTCCGCCTGCTGCTGGCGGCGCACCGCCTCGGCGTCGAATCGTACGAGGAGCTGAACCGGCGTCTGTTCGGCGAACGCACCGGCCGATGGATCGGTCTGTTCCTGATGGCTGCGTTGTTCGGCATTTCCGTCGTCATGACGGCCGGAGCGGGTTCGCTTCTGGAAGAGCGGTTCGGCCTGCCGCTCGAGGCGGGACTGCTGGCGACCGTTCTGGCGGCTTATACGGCGCTTCGACGCGGACTACAGGCAATCATCGCGGCCAACAGCATCGTCGTGCCGGCAATGGCCGTCTTCGTGGCGCTTGCGGTGTGGCGGACGGTCGGCGAACCGCAGGCGGACAATTGGCTTTCGCTCGAATCCGACAAATCTCCGCTTATGGCCTGGACGTCGCCCTGGCTTTACGGCGCCTTTAATCTGGCGACGGCACAGGCGGTGCTCGTGCCGCTCGGCGCGTCCGTCCGCGACCGCCGCCGGCTGCTCTTCGGCGGAACGATCGGCGGCGTCGGCATCGGCGCCATGTTGCTTGGGATGCATTTTGCGCTCAGCGCGCACATGCCGGACGTGTCCCAATTCGAGGTGCCGATGAGCGCTGTCATGGGCGACGTCGGGCCGACGGCGGCGACGCTGTTTTCGCTGGTTGTCCTCGGCGAAATTTTCACGACGCTGATCGCCGACCTCTACGGGCTGTCTTTGCAAATCCGCGACCGTTTCGGCGTGCCGCCGGAGCGGTCGGTTCCCGCGCTGCTCGCCCTCTGTTTCGCCGCCGGCCAATTCGGCTTCAGCGCCTTGCTGTCGGTGCTGTACCCGCTATTCGGACTGATCAGCGCGGTTTGGCTCGGACTCATGCTGGCGCGCCGCCGGCTCGCCGCTTAAGCTGCGGCCGGACGGGCGGCCGTCTTGGCCGTCTCCCGACGACTCCTCCCCGCCGTCGACCGGTTCGCGGCCAGCCGGTTCTCGTCCGGCAGGTTCAAGTTCGCGCCCGGCCCGGAGGAGTCCGAACAGCGCGGCCAACCGGACGGTCAGAAACAAAACGGCGACGGCGACGTACACGAATCCCGACAACAAATAACCGAGATGATAAAACGGATAAGCGTCCCGATCGCGGACGACCGCGACGGCATCGGCGAGCAGAAACAGGCCGCCGAGAGCCACCAGCCCCAGTGCGATCCAGTCCGCCCACGTCCAGACGACGACATGTTCCGACTCTTTCGGTATCCGGAACGCGACGAAAGCGCCCTTGCGGCCTTTCTGCGGCGTGCGGCGGCGAAAAGACGCCAGTTCCCACGCCGCGTACGCCGTCGCCACGAGCGCGGCCGCGCCGGCCGCGACGGCCGCGACCGTCAGCCATCCGTACATGAAAATCCGCCTCCCCGCTAAAGCAAGACCGAGCCCGGACCTCGCGCACCGGTCATACGGCCGCCAGTGTCCGAATCAACCAGAGAAACGCGCAAAGCGCCGCGACCGGCAACGCGCAGGCGGCCAACGCCGTCGCGCGCTTCCCCGGCGCGGGGGCTTGCCGCCACAGCCGTCCGGTGCGGGGCGGACGAGCCGGCAGCCCCAACCGGTCGGCCGTAGCCTCCTCCCGCACCGGCACGCGGATCGTGCCGGTGCGCCGGCCGATGCGGTAGACGATTTCCCGGCCGCCGGTTCTACAACCGCCGGACCCGCGGCCGCCGGATGCACGGCCCTCCGTTTCGCGGCCGCCGGACGTTTCGCCGCAAGTAGTCATGACCGCATTCCTCCTTCGGGACGACACCAACATTTTACCACAGCGGGCCGTTTCATGTTATGGTATTGAATAAAGCGGATCATCGCGGAAAGGAGTGTCCGACCGACATGAACATCGCTGCCGTCACCGGCGGCGGCCAAGGCATCGGCCGCGCCGTCGCCCTCCGTTTCGCCCGTGCGGGCTACGCGGTCTCGATCGCAGACGTCGACGTCGAAGCCGGAGAAGAAACCGTCGACATGCTGCAGTCGCTCGGCGCCCGCGCGCTGTTCGTCCGCACCGACGTTTCCGATCCGGACGACGTCCGCGCCTGGATGCGAAAAACCCGCGAGACGCTCGGCATTCCAAGAGCGCTCGTCAACAACGCCGGCATCGCGCGCAACGCGCCGTTTTTCGAGCTTTCGCCGGAAGACTTCGACCGCGTCGTCGCGGTCAACCTGCGCGGCACGTTTCTCGTCTCGCAGGCCGCGGCGAAAATGATGGCGGAAGCCGGCGGCGGCTCGATCGTCAACATCGCCTCGACGCGGGCGTTCATGTCCGAGCCCGGGACGGAAGCCTACACCGCTTCCAAAGGCGGCATCGTCGCGCTCACCCACTCGATGGCGATCAGCCTCGGACCGTACGGCATCCGCGTCAACTGTATCAGTCCGGGATGGATCGAAACGCGCGACTGGCAATATTCCAAACGCGCGACGACGCCGGTCCATTCCGAACGCGACCGCCTGCAGCATCCGGTCGGCCGCGTCGGCAGGCCGGACGACGTCGCCGACGCCGTCATGTACCTGACGGAGTCCGCCGGCTTCGTCACCGGCCAAAATCTGATCGTCGACGGCGGCATGACGGTCAAAATGATCTACGAAGAATGACCGCGATCGGCGCCGTCCAGTCGGACGAATTCCGCGAGCGGGCCGAGGCGCCGTTCGGCCGCCGACCGGACGTGGTCGTGACAAGTGAACATCAGCACCTGCAGACCGTGCCGCCGCGCGAGATCGCCGACGGCGCCGAGCGCCCGCTCGAGCCGTTCGCCGTCGAAATGGACGAAAACATCGTCCAACACGAGCGGCGGCGCGAACGAACGCGTTTCGGCCAGATGTTCGGCGAGGGCCAACCGCATGGCCAGGTACATCTGTTCCGCCGTTCCCCGGCTCAGAAAGGCCGGATCCAGCCGCCGTCCGTCGGCGCGCACGGCGTACAGCCGGTTTTCGCCGACGGGCGCCGCGACGCGTTCGTAGCGTCCGCCGGTCATGTCGGCAAAAAACCGCGACGCCTTGCGCAAAAGCTCCGGCTGGCGCTCCCGCTCGTACGCCGCCCGCGTTTCGGCGATCAGGGCGGCGGCGACGGCGTACGTCGCCCATTTCCGCGCCAGGGCGTCGGCTTTGTCGCGAAGCTCTGCGGCCTTCTGCAGCCGGTCGGACCGGTCGGCCTCGCGTTCCAGCCGCGCCAGTTCGTTTTTCAGTTCGCCGCGTTTTTCGCGCAGCGCGCCGACGCGGTTTTCGCACTCCGCCAGCCGGGCGTTCGCCTCGGACAGCCGCGCCTCCCATTCGACGAGCGCCGCGGCGGTCAGTTCCGCGACGAGTTCGCCCGACCGGCCGACGCCCGCCAGTTCGGCGAGCAGCCGTTCGGCCTCGGCGGCCTCGCGTTCCCATTCCGCCCGACGACGGCCGACGGCCGCCCATTCGCGCAGTTCGGCCGGGGAAGTCGCGCCGCGGCGAGTCAGTAGACCGTTCAGCTCGTCGTCGACCGCCCGCAGCCGCGCCTCCGTTTCGGCAAGCTGCCGGGAAAGCCGCTCGAGCTCGCGCGACGCCGCCCCGTATCGCTCCTCGACGCCGCGCGCCCGTTCCGCCTCTTCCCGGCGGCGCGCCAGCGCAACGAACGGGTCTTCGCCGTCGGCCGGGTTCGCAAGGCGCGCCGTCTCCTCCCGAAAAGCGGCTAATTCCGCGTCAAGCCGGTCGGCCTCCGCATCCAGCCGTTCGATCCTCCTCAGCAGCTCCTGCGCCTGTTCCGCACGGCCGATCCGGTCGAGAACGGCGTCGGGCGACGGCGGATTTCCGGACTCTGTCGCGATGCCCCACGCCGACAGCTGCGCCGACCAGCGCCCGATCAGCTCCTCGCGCCGGCGCAAAGCGTCCTCCAGCCGCCCGCGCGCGGCTTCCGCAGTCTTTTCCGCTTCGGCCAGCACCCGCTCGCATTCGGCAAGCCGTTCGCGTTCCGCCCGGAACGACGCATACGCCGCACGCCATTCGACGTATGCGGTTTCCGCCGCGGCCGCCCATCGGTCGAGGAGATCTTCGATCGACGGTCTTTCCGTTTCCGCGGCGCCGCCGCTCGGCGCGTCGGGCAAATAACGTTTCAGCCGCTCCGCCGCCGCCGCAAGCTCGGCGTCCTCGTCCGACACTGCGCCGGGCAACCTCGGAAACACCGGCGTACCGATCGAACCGCCGGCCGCCCTCCGGGCGGCGCGCTGTGCGCGGACGGCCGCTCCCGCACACGCGACGGCGAGAACGGCCGATGCGATCGCGGCGGCGAGCGAAACAGCGGCGTCAGCCCCTTTTCCGACCGCCCATCCGGCCAAAACGGCCGACACGGCCGTCACGCCCGCAAACGCGGCGCCGGCCAGCCGCAGCCGCCGAGCCGACCGTCGCGCCGATCGCGACCGCTCCTCGGCCAACGAGGCGCCGACGCGCAGCCGCGCCGCGCGGGCGTCGCGCAGCCTGCGCCAGCGGGCCGCCTCGGCGCGGATCGTTTCCCAGACGGCTTCCTCGTCGTCCGGCGCGACGGCGGGAACGACGACGCCGAACCGGCGCGCGCCGTCCGTCAGCTCGGCCGCCCATCGTTCGACTTGGTCGCGCGCCCGTCCGCACGCCGCCCGCGCCTCTTCCGCCCTGCGCCGCGCCTCGGACGCGGCGGCGTCCGCGTCGCGCACGGCCGCTTCCGCTTCAACCAGCGCGCGCCCGAACTCCCGCACCTGTTCGCGCGTCGCCCAGTCGGTCGGAAACGTGCGCACGCTTTCCGGCGTCCACCCCGGACCGACTTCCACCAGCAGACGCTCGAGCCGCTCCCGCTCCGCCGACGCTTCTGCGCGGCATTCGGCCAGACGCGACTCCGCCCGTCGGACCGTCGGCGCGCGCGCCAACAGGGCGGCGAGCTCCGCCGACGCTGCCGCGGCGTCGGGACGGCGTTCGGCCTCGAGACGGCGGCATTCTTCTTCTACCGCCCGCATGCCGGCGACGAGCGCCGCGCGGTCCTGCCCGAGCCGCTCCCGTTCCGCGATCAGCCGTTCAAGCTCCGCCACTTCCGCATCCGGCACGCGCGGCACACCCGCGACTTCCGCGATGCGCCGGCCCAATTCCACCAGACGCGCGGCGTGCGGCCACGCCCTGACGCAGACGGCGAGCCACTCCGCCTCGCGACGCGCTTCGGCCGCCTCCGCTTCGGCCGCATCCAGCGCGTGCTCCAGCTCGTCCAGCTCCGCCGAGACGCGCCGATAAGCTTCCCATTGCGCGCGGTCCTGCCTCGCCTCGGCTTCCGCCTTCTGCCATTCGTCCAGCGTCGCGTTGAGCGCCGGACGGACGGCGCGGGGGCGATAAAGCTCGTCCATGCGGGCATGAAGCGCGTCCTCGGCCGCCAGCACGCGGCCGCCGTCGGCGCCCCAGCCGGCACCGTACAACTTCGCGGCCAAGTCGCCGAGGGCGGCGCCGAGCTCTTGAAGCTCCGCCAGGCCGAACGCGAACCATTTCCGGTACGTCGCCGCGTCGAGGCCGCCCAGCCGCCGGACGAGTTCCGCCTCGCCGACTTCCTCTTCGCGCGGCGACAGGAGAACGACCCGACATCCGGCGGCGTCGGAAACGCGTCCCGCCTTGCGTCCCGCCCGCACCGTCCGCTCCACGCGCATGCGGACGCCGTCCGGCCAGACGACCGTCAGCGCCCCGCCGTACGCCCCGCCGTATCCCCCGCCGAACGCGCCGCCGGGCACACCGCCGGACATGCCGCCGGACGCCGAATCGCCGAACGCCGGTTCGTACTTCTCGTGCGCCTGCGCGCGCGGAGGAAACCCGAACAACACGAACCGAATCAATTGAAACAGCGTTGTCTTGCCGGCTTCGTTCCTGCCGGTCCAGAGCGTCACCGGCCGCGACAGCCGGACGTCCAGCCCCGAAAGCATGCCGAACGCCGACACTTCGATCCGCTCGATTCTCATCCGTCCGCCCCTTCCCCGTCGTCCGCGCCTTCCTCGAGCAACGAAACCGCGAGTTCCGAAGCCGCTCTCACCAGTTCGCGAAAATGTTCCGCCCCCCAGCCGCGCAAAAAAAGCGACGCCCGACCGTCGGCAAGCGGCGCCAGCGGCCCGCGCGCGAGCCGGTCGGCCAGATCGGGCGACGCCGCCCACTGTTCGGCAAGGCGCAGCAGTTCACCGGAAAACGCCCCGCCCGCTTTCAGCCGCTCGCGGTCGAGCGCGGCTTCCGCCTCCAGCCGGACTTCGGCCGGCCAGACGAACGGCCCGCCGTCCGGCTCCGACGCCGCGGCCGATTCCGCCTCGCGTTCCTGCGCGTCCGCCAGCCACTCCTCCAGAAAAGCCGTCTCCGCCAACTCGCGATAAAGCGACGTCCGCCCCGTCAGCGTCAGCCGAACGATCGCCCCCCGTCCGTCCGCTTCTTCCCGGACGGCGTTCAGTCGCTCCCGCAGCCGTTCGCGCAGCCCGGCGAGCGACGACACCCCGTCGAGCGGAACGGCGACGTCGAACCAGCGCACGTCGTCGGTCGGACAAAACGAAAGCGTCATCCGGCCGCTTTCATCCGCCTCCACCCAGTAACATCCCTTGGCGCCGGTCTCCTTGACGTTCCGGCCTTGCGGATTGCCCGGATAGACGATCGGCGGTCCCTCCCACAGCACGCGACGGTCGTGGATATGCCCGAGCGCCCAATAATCGAGCCGGGCGGCCAGCAAATCCGAAAGCCGGCACGGCGCATACGGATCGTGGCCGGGCTGGCCGTCGACGTTGGCGTGCAGCAGCCCGACCTGACAGACGTCGAGCCTCCCGCGCGAAAACAGTCGGGCGAGATTGTCCGTCACCGCCGGCGCCGCAAACGACACGCCGTGCACCGTCGCCACCGTGCCGCGCCCGGGACGGTCGACCGGCACTTCCTCCGCCCGGTCGGCGCCGAACACGACGACGTTGTCCGGCCACGACAGCCCGCCGCGGACGGTTTCCAGCGGATCGTGGTTGCCGCATACAACGAACACCGGAACGCCCCTGTCCGCAAGCCGCTCAAGACCGCGCAGAAACCTCAGCCGCGCGCGCAAAGACCGCTCGGCGGAATCGAACACGTCGCCGGCGAGCAGCACGGCGTCCGCCTGCCGCTCGATCGCCAAAGCGACGATGCGGTCCCAGGCGCGGAACGTCGACCGAAAGACGCGCTCCCGCAGCCGTTCCGGCAGCGGCCCGACGCCGGAAAACGGACTGTCGAGATGCAGGTCCGCCGCGTGCACGAACCGAAACGGCTTCATCGCCCGCCACCCGCCGCGCGCGAAGACTCCGCCGGCAAAAACGCGCGGTACACTTCCGACAGCTGCCGGACGACGCGGTCCAGCGAATATTCGGCCTTCGCCTTTTCGCGCGCCGACCTCGCCAGCGCGTATCGATAATCCGGATCGACGATCAGCTTTTCCAGCGCCTCCGCCAGCGCTTCGGCGTCGTCGGGAGGCACGAGCAGGCCGTTTTTGCCGTCTTCGATCTGCTCCGCGATGCCTCCGACGTTCGTCCCGACCGGTGCAAGCAGACAAAGCGCCGCCTCCACGAACGCATTGCCGAACGCTTCCGCCCGCGAAGGCAGAACGAAAATGTCGAAAAACGGCATCAACTCTTCCGGATGGAGCATGTAGCCGTAAAAAATCGTTTCCTCGTAAATGCCGAGCTCGCGCGCCGCCTGCTCCAGATCGGCGCGGATCGGTCCGTCGCCGATCATATGCAACATGAACGGCACGCCGCGCTTTTTCAATATCGCACACGCCGCCAGCAGAACGTCGAGCCCCTTGGCGGGCACGAGCCGGCATACCGTGACGAGCTGCGCGACCGCGTTTTCGTGCGGAATCGGCCGGAACCGCCGTTCGTCGAACCCGTTCGGAATGACGCGGATGCGGTCGGGCCGGCGGACGAACCGCTCCAGGTACGCTTTGAACGAACGGGAAACGGTCAGAAGGCCGTCTACGCGCTCCTCCAGTTCGCGGTAAAGCGACGTCAGAAACGACTCTTCCGGTCCGCCCGGCTCGATCTTCCCGTTCAAGACGAGTTCCCGCTCATAGCTGGAATGCACGGTGACGACGACCGGCGTCTGCGGAAAACGCTCCTTCAGCGCCAGTGCGACGAGCGGATGATGCGCGTGGATCAGGTCGTACCGGCCGCCCAGCCGCAGTTCCGCCCACCACCGGTAATCGCGGTACGTCTGAATGTACTTGTCGACGACCGGCCTGCCCGCGTACGCCGTCCAGTCGAACGTCGCGAACCGAACGTCGCCGGAGCCTTTGTTGCGGATCCGTTTCGGCAGGAAAAACATTTCCATCTTCCAACCCCGCGCCAAAAATTCCCGGTACACGTACGGCACCATCGACGACACGCCGCCCGGCTGTTCCGGCGGAAAAAACAGCGCCTGCAACACGGTCATCGCGGACGACTCCTTTTCGTTTTCGCGATTTGCATTTATAATGGTTTTGTAAAACCCTAGAGCGCCCACCCGAAACGAGGTTCCGGTTTCCGATGAACGGTTTCCCCCTCGGACCGGCGGACATCCACCGGTTTTCCTTCGCTCTCGTCTTCCCGGTGCTCCTTCTGATCATCCACATGTCGATCCGGCTGTACCGGTCAGGCGGCATGGTCCGGCGGAGGTCCGCTTTCGTCTGGATGTGCCTGGCCCTTTCCGCCTCGGCCGTTCACGAGGCGTCGCCGCTTCTGTTCGGTGCGTCGGACGCCGCACAGTGGGCCGACCGATGGATGGAAACGGCCGCATTCTTATGGATGCAGCTGTCGCTGTTTCAACTGTATAATGTGCCGCGTTCCGGCCATTACGTCGGATTGCTCGCCGCGCTGGCGCCGGCCGCCGTACTGTCGGCCGCGACGGCCGTTCTGCCGGCGGACGCGGAAGACTTGTTGTTCCGCCTGTACCGGTTTGCACTTGTCGCGCTCTGTTACTGGGTGCTGCCCGAGCGGACGGGGCAACCCGCCCTTTATCGCGCCATGCTCGCGGTCGATTTTCTCGTCCTGGGCGTCGAAGCCGTCAACCGGTACGCCTACGGCGGCGGTTCGGTCGCGCTGCTGGCGGCCGAACGCGGCGTCCGCTTCCTTTTTTATACAATGCTGTTCGCCTTCCTGTTCGAACGAACGGTCGAACTGCTTCACGGCATTTACCGGACGGCGGTGACCGACGGGCTGACCGGCCTGTACAACAGGTCGTACGCCGAGCGCCGACTGTCGGCCTGTGTCCGGCACAAAACGGTCACCGGCCTCTTGTTCGTCGACATCGACAACTTCAAGCGGCTGAACGACACGCACGGCCACGCCAAGGGAGACGAGGCGATCCGACAGGTCGCGCGCATTCTCGCGGAGGAAGCCGCGACGTGCGGTTTCGCCGCCCGGTTCGGCGGCGAGGAAATGATCGTCGTTGTCACGAACCCCGGCGAACCGCTCGACGATCTCGCCGAGCGCATTCGGAAAACCGTCGAGCGGCGGACGGACGTCACCGTCAGCATCGGCTACGTCCGCTACCGATCCGGCATGACCGCGCGCGATCTCTTGCGATTCGCCGACGAAGCGATGTACCGCGCCAAAACGGCCGGCAAAAACCGGACGGTTGCCTACGGCCGCAAGCCGCTGTCGCCGACGCCGTAAGACGCACCCGCCTTATCCTCCAGCGGGTCGCGCACGCCCGCCTCGGCAAACCCTTTGCGCCGAAGCAGGCAGCTGTCGCAGACGCCGCAAGGCGCGTCGCCGCCCTTATAGCACGACCACGTCAGCTCGAACGGTACGCCGAGCCGGACGCCTTCGCGCACGATGTCCGCCTTCGTCATCCGGACGAGCGGCGTCTCGATCCGGACCGGGCGGCCCCCGACGCCGGCTTTGGTCGCGAGCGCCGCCGTCTGCTCGAAACTGCGGACGAACTCCGGCCGGCAATCGGGATAACCGCTGTAATCGAGCGCGTTGACGCCGATGTAGACGGCTTCCGCGGCGATCGTTTCCGCGTAGGACACCGCCACGGACAGAAAAATCAGATTGCGCCCGGGCACATACGTGACGGGAATTTCGTCGTCGGGCACGGCGCCGTCCGGACGTTCCGGCACCGCAATCGAGTCGTCCGTCAACGCGCTTCCGCCGAAATCGCGGAAAAAGTCGAGGCGGACGATTTTGTGGCGATCCGCCGCGCCGTAATAGGCGGCGATCTTCCGGGCCGCTCCCAGCTCGACGCGATGGCGCTGCCCGTAATCGAACGTCAGCGGGTACAACTCGTAGCCCGCCTCGCGCGCAAGCGCCGCGCAGGTGGTGCTGTCGAGCCCGCCGCTTAAAACGACGACCGCCTTTTTCACCGCTTGTCCCTCCCGTCGCGCCGATCCTTTTATACCCCTCGCGCATCGGGGCTCCAGATGATTTTGTGAAGCTGCAGGTTCAGCCGCGCGCGCGCCAGCCCCCGCTCGAGCATCCATTCCGCCAGTTTCCTCGGCTCGACCGCACCCCAAACCGGGCTAAGCAGCACCTGGGCGCGGACGTCGTATTCGTCGAGCAGGGAGACCGCGCGGTCGAAGTCTCGCCGGCTCGCGACGACGAATTTCAGTTCATCCTGCGGGCGAAGCAGCGGCAGATTGCCGGCGACCATCCGGCGTTCCTCGCCGGAATCCGGCAGCTTATAGTCCATAATGTATCGGACGGCCGGCGAGCGGACCGATTCCAGAAACGGCCGAAGATCGACAGCGCCGTTCGTCTCGACGTGGATGTCGTCGAACGCCCCGCATTCCGCCAGCGCTTCCAGCAGCATGCGCGACCGCTCGCCGTACATGAGCGGTTCTCCTCCCGTCAGGCACAGATGGCGGGAGCGATACGACGTCGCGCGCTCGACGATGTCCGCCACCGTCAATGTCGGCCCAGGCTCGGCCGGCGGGTAACTGTACGTCGTGTCGCACCAGACGCAGCGGAGATTGCAGCCGAACAGCCGGACGAAAACCGTCGGAAAACCGGCTTTCGTCCCTTCTCCCTCGATCGTTTCGAAAATTTCGACGATCGGAACGCGGACGGTATTCCATTCCGGTCGATTCATGCGCGTCCCCTTCCATGATAACAAATTTCGTCGGCAAAATCGTGTATAATGGTCGGCAAAAGGAGGTCGTCGCCTTTGCCGGTCGCTTTTCCTCCGGCTTTCGTCGAAACGGTTGAACATCTGCTCGGCGCTGAGGCTGAGGCGTTTTGGAAAAGTTACGAACAACCGCGGGTTCACGGATTGCGTCTCAACCCGCTCAAACTGCCGGCGGGGACGGACGAGCCGTTGTTTTCCGCCATGCGCGGTCGGTTCCGGCTCGAACCGGTGCCATGGTGCCCGACCGGCTTCTACTATCCGGCGAACGTTCGGCCGGGCAAACACCCCTGGTACGCGACGGGCGCCTATTACATCCAGGAACCGTCGGCGATGTTGCCGGTCGAACGGCTCGATCCGAAGCCCGGCGACGCCGTGCTCGACCTGGCGGCGGCTCCCGGCGGCAAGTCGACCCAGATCGCCGGCAAACTCGCCGGCGCGGGGCTGCTCGTCGCCAACGACGTCCATCCGGAGCGCGTCGCCGTTCTTGCGGAAAACCTGGAGCGCGCCGGCGTCGCCAACGCCGTCGTGACGCGCGCCGACCCGGATCGGCTCGCCGGGCGGTTTTCGTCGTTTTTCGACAAAATTTTGTTCGACGCGCCCTGTTCGGGTGAAGGCATGTTCCGGAAAAACCCGGACGCCGTCCGCGCCTGGTCGCTGCCATACGTCCGGCTCTGCGCGGCGCGGCAGCGGCAGTCGCTGCGCGCAGCCGCTCGCATGATCCGCCCCGGCGGCACGCTCGTCTATTCCACCTGCACGTTCAATGAGGAAGAGAACGAGCGGACGATCGAATTGTTTTTGTCCGAACATCCGGGATGGCGGCTTGTTTCCGCCGAACGGCTCTGGCCGCACCGCGTCCGCGGCGAAGGGCATTTCGTCGCGGTGTTGCGCGCGCCGGACGACGGTCCGGAAGGCCGTCCGGGGGCGAGCGACAAGGCTGTTCGCGGCCGAAAACCGAAGTCCGACGCCTCGCTGCGCGAAGCATGGTCGCTGGCCGAGGCAATGGCGCGTCGGGCGGTTCCCGGCTGGAAGCCGGGCCCCGGCCGACCGGTGCTCGTCGGCGACCGGCTGTATTGGATGCCGGACATGCCTGAAAAACCGCTTCCGCCGGATTGGCACGCCGGACTGCACGTCGTCCGCCCCGGTCTATGGGTGGCGACCATGCGCAAGAACCGCGCGGAGCCCGCCCACGCGCTGGCGATGGCCGTCCGCGTGCAGGACGCCGCCGACGTGCTGGATTTGCCGTCGGACGGCGACGAAGTGCCAAAATTTTTGCGCGGCGAACCGATCGCCGCTTCTTGCGACGCCGGCGGGCGCGACGGCGGATGGTGCCTCGTCGCCTGTGACGGTTTGCCGCTCGGCTGGGGCAAACGGTCGGACGGCGCGATCAAAAACCGGTTTCCGAAACCGCTCCGTTTGCGCAAATACGACGCCGCGGAAGCCGCCGACGACGACGCCGACGACGGCCCCGACGCCGCGGACGACTGAGGCGGACGAAAAGGAAGACGCGAGCCCGTTCATCGCCCATTTGCAGGTCGCTGCAGTCATTTGTCCAAACCCTCCCGGTCGCGGCGCCATATACATGCAGTGTACCGACAAGGTACAAAACTTCCGATCAAGGAGGAATCCGCATGTCCGCACCGTATCCCTACTACACGACGGTCGCCATCGTCCTTGTGCTGTTCATTCTGTTGGTGATCGTCGCGCGGCCGTACGTGTTCTGAGTGCGGCCGACCCCCGTGCAGTCGGGGCGGTGCGTTTTCCACACGCGCCGCCTTTTATTTTTTCGGCTTTGTTTTTCACCCGGTCCGCTGCGGTCTCGGCGTCCTGAGCAGGGCGATCTCCCTTTCCGTCAGTTCGCGGTACGCCCCCCGGGCGAGCGAACGGTCCAGTTCAAGCGGGCCGAAGCGGACCCGCTCCAGAAACGTCACTCTTCTGCCGATCGCCTGAAACATCCGTTTGATCTGATGAAATTTTCCCTCGACCACGGTCACTTCGGCCCTGAAACAGTCGCTGCTGTCGAGAAGACGAAGCTCGGCCGGCAGCGCGACGTATCCGTCGTCCAGCCGAACGCCGCGGGCGAACGCCTCGGCGTCGCCCTCCGTCAGTGCACCGTCGGTTTCGACGAGATACGTTTTCGGCACGTGTCGGCGAGGCGACAAAAGCTCGTGCGCAAGCTTGCCGTCGTTCGTGAGCAGCAGCAGGCCGACCGCGTCTTTGTCCAGCCGCCCGACCGGAAACACGCCGAACCGCCGGTATTCCGGCGCGAGCAGGTCGACGACGGTGGCTTCGCGGCGGTCTTCGGTCGCCGAAACGACGCCGGGCGGCTTGTTCATCATCAGGTAGACGAATTCCCGGAATACGACGCGTTCGCCGTCGACGCGCACGTCGTCGCGGTCGAGATCAATTTTCATGCCTGCGTCGAAAGCCGGAACGCCGTCGACGTATACGCGTCCCGCCCTGACCAGTTTGCGCACGTCGCTTCGGCTGCCGAAGCCCGCGCGCGCCAGCATTTTGTCCAGCCGCTCCGTTCGCCGCATTCCGCTCAAGGCGCCCACCTCCATCCGACCGGGTAGCCGTTTTTCAACAGGCCGTCTTGCCATTTCGCCCATCCCAATGGAAAACCATCCACTTGTACCAATACGATCCCTTCAGGCGACACGCCAACGTCGCGATCGATCCGTTCGGCTGGAACGAAAAGCGATTCGCCCTTCAAATAGCGGACGAGTTCCCGTTGCGAATCCGCACCGTCCGCCCGAAAACCGACCGTACGCTTCGCCCGCGCGAACGGATGCGCCAGCGCAAGCGCGTGCGATAAGCGGAACCGGCCGCCGGGTTTGAAGTCGCCGACGTGCAATCCGGCGCGAACGACGCGCAGTCCCGCAAACAATTCGGCAAACGCCGCACATTCTTCCAGAAGCAGACTGACCGCGTCGCCGAGCCGCACGAAACGGCCGGACCGCCGCACGCCCGGCCAGTCGACCGCCTCGCTGAGCGCAGCCAGCACGGCTTCCGTCTCAAATTGCGACAGCTCGTCGACAGCCGCACCGGTTTGCAGCAAAGTCCGGCCGGGCCGTCCGAACGGCTCGTCCGAAATTTTGCGGAATACGGCGACGAAATGGCCCTCCCCGCGTGCCGCATGCGGCCAGATCCGCACCGTCTTGCGAAGGATTTCGGCCTCGCGTTCTCCCGCCGCCCCGACCCAATCCGGACGGCCGGACGAAAAGCCGGGAAAACGAGTCGGCTCGACGACGTCCAGATCGCGCCTGCGCGCCAGACAACCGAGCACGACCGCCTCGTTTTCCTCCGGAGCAAACGTGCACGTCGAATAAACCATCACGCCGCCGGGCGCGAGCATGTCCGCCGCTGCGTCGAGCAAGGTCTGCTGCAGTGCGGCGTAATCGGCCGACGCCCGCCAGCCGCGCGTTTTCGCCGATTCACCGGATTTGCGGATCCGCGCTTCGCCGGAACAGGGAGCGTCTACCAAAATCTTATCGAACCAGCCGCGGAACGCCTCGGCCAACCGCACGGCGTCCTCGTTTACGACGACGGCGTTCGGCACGCCGGCCAGTTCAAGATTTTTCACAAGCGCCGCCACCCGCTGCGGATGCCGGTCGTTGGCGACGAGCAAGCCGCGTCTTTCGAGCTTGCAAGCGATCTGCACGCTTTTGCCGCCGGGTGCGGCGCAAAGGTCGAGCACGCGGTCGCCCGGCCGCACGCCGAGCAGCTCCACGGGGGCCATCGCGCTCGGCTCCTGCACGTAATAAAGCCCGGCATGGTAATACGGATGTTTGCCCGGCCTGTCCCGACTCGACACGTAAAACCCTTCGCGACACCAAGGAACCGGCTCCAGCGCAAACGGCGTCATCCCGCGGAACTGATCGACGGACAACTTGAGCGTGTTGACGCGGACGCCCGATACCGGCGGTCCGTCGCACGCCCGCGCAAACGCCTCGTATTCCTCGCCGAGAAGACGGCGCATCCGCTCCGCAAGCGGCGTATGGTCCTTCGACATCCGCATCCGAAGACAAACCCCGCCTTTCCCGCTTGCCCGCGTTCCGCAATTACTCTATGATGGATTGTAAACGATACCGTGAAGCGGGGGAAAGTTGATGAAAAAACTGATCGTTTATCTAGCTATCGTCGTCGGCATTTTCGGGCTGTTGTCCCTCGTCAACGCGCTGTCGAAAGACAACAGCACCGACAATCCCTATCGCAAGCCGAAATCTGAACTTCATCCGGAGACCGTCCGGCTGCTCGACGATCCGCTTTACCAGAACAACGTGCTGCCCGACGAGCTGAACCGCCTGATCGAAAGCAAGGCGCCGGTCTTCGTGTATTTTTACCAGTCGACATGCCCGTACTGCAAGGAAACGACGCCCGTTCTCATGCCGATCGCCCAATCGCTCGGCATCGATCTGAAACAGTTCAACCTGCTCGAATTCCCGGAAGGCTGGCAGAAATACGGCATCGAAGCGACGCCGACCGTCGTGTTTTACAAGGACGGCAAAGAAGTCGAACGGCTGAAAGGCGGCTACGTTGAACAGCCGACGCCCGGCGGCTATACGAAAGAGGAATTCGAACAGTTTTTCCGCAGACACAAAGCCTAAAATACCGGGCCGATTTTCGGCATCCCCAAATCCTGTATCCGCCGCCCGGCATCCGTCCCGACCGCCTCGGCGATACTGCGGAAACCGTCGCGTGCCGCCAGCGCGCGCAAGCCCTCGCATATTTCACGGATGACGGACGGCCCTTTGTAAATCAAGGACGTATAAATTTCCACCAGGCTGGCGCCGGCCCGTATCTTTTCATATGCGTCCCCGGCGTCGAAAATGCCGCCGCAGCCGATAATCGGCACCCGGCCCCCGGTCAGCCTGTAGACGCGCGCGATCGTCTCCGTCGCGCGGCGCCTCAGCGGCCGGCCGCTCAAGCCGCCGGTTTCCGCACCGGCGGGATGCCGGACGCCGTCTCGGGCCAGCGTCGTATTCGTCGCGACGAAACCGGAAGCGCCCGCCGCCGTCGCCGCTTCGACCGTCAGCGATAACTCCGCCTCGTCCAGATCGGGCGAAATTTTGACGAGCACCGGCTTCGGCGTGCTCCGCCCGCCGGCGGCGCACCGCGCGATCTCGTCGCGCACGGCAGAGATGATCGCGCTCACCGCCTCCTGCTTCTGTAGGTCGCGCAGGCCGGGCGTATTCGGCGAACTGACGTTGAGGACGAAAAAATCGGCATGCGGCCAAAGTTTTCGCACGCAGGCGCGGTAATCATCCGCCGCCCGATCGTTCGGCGTCGAACGGTTTTTGCCGATATTGATGCCGATCGGAACGCGCCGAGCGCCAGCCGCCCCAAACCCGGCCAGCCGGCGCGCGAGGGCGTCCGCCCCGTCGTTGTTGAATCCCATCCGGTTGACGAGCGCCCCGTCTTCAGGCAACCGAAACAGGCGCGGACGCGGGTTTCCCTCTTGCGGCTCCGGTGTTACCGTCCCGACCTCGAGAAAGCCGAAACCAAGCGAAGCGAGCGCCGTCGCCGCCTCGCCGTTTTTGTCGAGCCCCGCCGCCAGCCCGACCGGATGCGGAAAAGACAGACCGAACGCTTCGACGCGCAAGCCCGGATCCTCCGGCACGGCCCAAACCGCAGAAAGCGCACGGTTGGCCGCCGGCAGCCTCCCGAGAAAGCCGAGGGCAGCGATCGTCAACCGATGGGCCCGCTCCGGATCCATGCGGAACAACATCGGTTTCAGCCACGCATAAACGTCCATGTTTTTTCCTCCCTACAAAAAGAAAGAGCTTCCCCCGGCGGGAAGCCCTTAGGCCGCATTCGCCGCGGCCGTCCGACGCGGCGTCAGCCTTTGTTGAACGGCGTTTCGGAGACTTTGATCGATTCGGTCGGGCAACCTTCCAGCGCGTCCTGAAGATCGTCGTAAAGCTCCTCCGGGATCTCCGTAATGCCCCGGTTATCGTCGCCGCCGTAGATGACGTGCGCCAACCCCTCGTCGTCATAGTCGTAAATATCGGGCGCGGCAGCCCCGCAGGCGCCGCAAGCGATGCATGTTTCCTTGTCCACCCATGTGTATTTCGGCATCTGCGATCCTCCCCAGCGTCCGGCGTTACTCCGGATCTCGTTTCGGACGTCATCTCTTTTAACACTATAATACAATCGCCGACCGGATTCAAACGGATTGCTCGGCCTGTCCGCGCCTGCCGATCGAGGAGGCGTCGCCCTCCGACGGGGCGTCGACTGCCTCGTCCTGCGCATACCGCGCCCGCACGGTCGTATAAAGCCCGCCGCGCACGTTGAATTTGCCGATCACTTCGAGTTTCCTCGGCTGGATCATCCGGACGAAGTCTTTCAGGATCAGATTGACGACGTCTTCGTGGAAATGACCTTCGTCGCGGAAACTCCACAGGTACAGCTTCAGGCTTTTCAGCTCCACGATGTAAGGTCCCGGCTCGTACCGGAACGTGATGGTGGCGAAATCGGGCTGCCCCGTTAGCGGACAGAGCGCCGTAAACTCGGGGCATTCGATTTCGACTTCGTACCGGCGGTCCGGATGCGGGTTCGGGACCGGCTGAAGCGTTTTGCTCGGTTTGGTCGGCATCGTCGAAACCTCCGTTCATTTTCAAGCATACCGAAGCCCGCCCGTCGGGTCAAGTGTACGGCCAGGCAGACGCGAAAGCATCGCCTGAGACCCGCTGATCGAAAACTCGTCTTGTTTTTTACTCCCCGGTCGCTTCCTTCCACCAGTCCGGCACATAAGGACGCTCCCGGACCCGCTGCATGTCCTCCCACCCGATCGCCCGGCCGGTCCCCTCCACCCAAAACCGATGCTCCGGACGGCGTTTCAAATACTCATACACCAGGTTGTACAGCAGCCTTTCGCTGCCCTGGATGTTTCCAATCCGCCCGAACCGGCAATATTCGACGCCGGGCACGAGCCCCCGAACCGGTTGCTCGGGTTCGAACGTGTTCTGCATCACACGCTTCTCCGATTCGACATAGACGACAATCCGATCGCCGGGCTTTTGATATTCGATATACAGATTCACCGTCACCAATGAAAACTCATCGTCCTTGTCGAAATGTTTGCCGTCTTCGTACCAGTAACAGACGTCGGCATAAAACGCCGAAACCGCCAGATCGGCGAGAAATCGTTCCGCCGAATACGTCCCCTTTTCCGCCAAAAACCAAGCCGGGCAAGCCATCGTCCATCCCTCCTCCTCGGCGTTCGGACCGTGCTCGCTTACATTACCATATACGACTCGGATCGAAATCATCCGGATGAATGCCTAACTCCTTAATCGCCTCGACCAGCTCCGATGGATCATCCTGCATCCATGTCGGATATAAAAGCCCAGCTCCATGATGAATTTTTAAAGCCGCCATTCCTTTCGGCCCGTACGCGATCGGAAACCCTTCCACCCAAAACCGATGCTCCGGATTGCGCTCTAAATACCTCCATGCCAAATGGAAAACGAGATCCTCGCTCCCCGTCACATCCTCGATCCGCCCGAACCGGCAATACTCCACCCCCGGCTTTAATCCCTTGATCCCTTCCGCCAAAAACACATGGCGGTTCGCCCGCTGCTCCGAATCCACCTCGACCACGACGTTGTCGTATTCCACCCCGTACCTGTACATGATGTTCACCGTCGCAAAGTCCAACTGAAAATGCTCATCGTAACTCCGGCCGCCCTGATACAGAAACATCGCGTCGATCTCAAACGCCGCCTGCGCCAGCGTCCCGAAAAACCGTTCCGTCGAATACGTCCCCTTTTCCGCCAAAAACCAAGCCGGACACCCCATCGCTCTTGCCCTCCTATTCGGCGCTCACATCGCGATAGCACCAGTTGGGATCATAAGGACGCCGACGCAGCTGTTCCATCTCTTTTAAACTGTATATCCGGTGATCATAATAAGCCACCTCAAACAAGTCGTCCGGATTCAGCTTGAGGTATTCGTAGACAAAGTTAAATAACAATTTCTCCCTAGGACCAAATACTCCAGCAATATCTTCAATCGATCCTGCATCATAATACTCCAAATGAGGCTTTTGTAAATTATATTTGCTTTCCTTAAGCATATCCGAACAATAACTTGAGGATTCTCTGGCATACTATTCGGAATGAGCATATAAAATCATTTCGGACTCATGACGAAAGAGAAGACCCATTTCTGAGTCATAACAAAAAAGAGAAGACCCATGACGAGAACGATAAGACAAGATCATTTCCATACAGTCCCAGCGACTCCCATGTTTCGGATACATGTGAATGCGAGCATGCGCCCGAAACGCCGCTACGGCGAGGGAACCCACAAACCGGTCCACCGAATAATACGGCTTCGCCATCAAGAAACTCGCCGACACGCCCATGCCTACCACACCTGCCGTAACTCTTCGAGTGAATTCACGACGATGACGCCCATTGCCCGAACTTGTTGTAAAATCTGTTGTTGTTTTTGATCTAACCCTTCTAACCTTTTATCAACGTAGAGGATGACTCGTTTCCCCCATGGGTTCATGAAATCTTCATGATCTATATTTTTTAGTTTTTCTATTTGTTTTATTAATTTGAATTTAGTTCTGCTTTTGAAGTCTTCACCTCAAATGATCGCATCCGGTGTGAGGATATCAAAATCACCTGCGGGTTGCTTTTTCCCTTTTCTTGAAACTTCTATACTTATCCCCATGACCTCTTTTTTGACGATGTCACGAATAAACTCCGCAACCTTTGCCTCAACCCTTTCTCCTTCGCGAGATGATTTTTTATAAGTTGCTATTCTATTTCTTATACTCTTTTCATCCATATGAAACCAGGAAAGGTCCTTCCCTGCTGGATTCCTATAGATATATTTGTAATACCCCTCCCGCCTCAACTCTCCATACACCGACGGACAATCGAGGTTGTGCACCCACAGCCCGACATCGCCTACGTAATACGTGTGAAACGCTTCCACCGTCAGGCTGTATACCTCGACCGGTTCCGCCGGCGCCACGATCCGCACCCGCTCCACCGGGCGCGCAACCCCGTCGGCCGCCCAAATCCGGTCGCCGACGCGCAGATCGAACGGATACGTCCAGCCCCGCCCTTCCACCCAGAACGGATGCTGCCGCGTCGTCTGCACCCGACGGCCGCCCGCCGTCAGTTCATAGATCAGTCCTTTTCGCCCGCTCACCACCCCGACGACTTCCCGGTACGCCGTTTCCCCCGTCCGCTCGTCGCGCGACAGCACGCGGTCGCCGACTTGAAGCGTCTCGATCGGCGCTTCGCCCGCTTCCGTCCACACCGCCGTGCCCGCCGCAAAGCTGTTGCACGCAAGCAGCCACCTGCGCTCGACGTCCAGCTCCGCCAGCGTCGTCCGTATCCCGACGTTCCGCACGAACTTGATCGATCCGCGCACGGCGACGAGCAGCTCGGTCACGACCGCCATGTCTTTGCCGTACTGGATCGCCTCCGACCGCGTCGCCCGTCCGCTCATCACCGCCGCAAACCGGCTTTTGACCCGCGCGAACGTCGCCTCATACTCCGCCCACATCGCCCCCAGCGCCGCCCGAACCGACGCCAGGTCGATGTCGCCTTCCGCCAGCGCCCGCACGACGCCGAACATGTCCGGCAGCAGCCCCAGTACTTCTTCGCCGAACGCCTGCGCGACTCCTTCCGCCAGGTAGATCGGCGTCCGCCAGCCGGCTTTCTCCAGCACCGCATTCCGCCCGTTGCCGAACCACTGCACCCGCTCGTCGAGGTACAGATAGCCTTCGTCCGCCGCCTTGACCCCGATGCCGTTTTCCGCGATCGTGCCGCCGACGACCGTCACTTCCGCCCGCCTGCCCGACGTGTACAGCCCGATCGGACTGCGGCGGATCGTGCTGTCGGCCATATACAGCTCCGGATAGGCGCCGCCTCCGTCGTCATCGACGAAGATCGCCTCGTCGTATTCGCCCCGGTCGTTGTCGAACCGCATGCCGTTCAGCAACACCTGGACGACGGAAACGCCGGACAACACCCGCAGCGACGCATCGTCGAACATGCCGCCGGACATCGTCACGAGCGCGCTGTTTTCGATCAGCACCGTGTCGTTGAAGTAACTCCCGACGACGTCGACGACCGCCGTGCCGAGGTTGAGCTGTTTCGACTCGACCGCGTGCCGCGCCACGTACAGCGCCTGCATGTTGGAGCCGAACGCCCCGCCGACGACGGTCGCGACGACGGCGCCGTTCAGCCAGAGACCGTTGCGCGCGCACGACGTACGTGTGGTACAACTCCAGCGCCGCGCCTTCCATCGCCACGATGCCGCGCCAGTACACGCCGCCCGACGGCAGGCCCGAGCGAAACTCGACGCGGCCGCTTTGCGGGTCGGCGTCTTCCTCGCCGCTGACCAGCGTTCCATACACCCGCAGCGTGTCGCCGCTTCGGTCGTCGATGTACGAGATGATCTCGGTCCCGGGCTCCACCTGCAAGATCCCGCTTTTTTCCACGACGATCGGACTGTATAGATGCACCCGGCCGCTCAGCGTGTACGGCTTGCGGACGTGAAAGTCGACGTATTCGCCGACAATCATGTCGGGAATGCCGGGGTTTAACCGCGGATCGGCGACTTCCGTGTCGTCCGTATAGCCGTCCTCGTCGGTGTCGCGGTAAAGCGGGCTGAGATAGGCGTAGTAACCGTCGCCGAGGTAGTTCGGCGGCGTACCCGCGATGCGGACGACGTCGCGCGCCGCCGTCGCCGACGGTGCCGCGGGCACTGGCAACTCTTCCGGCTCCATCGGCGGCACGTACCGAATCTCGAACCCGTCGGGCAGCGTATCGTGATCGGTATCCCGCAACAGCGGGTCCGTGCCGTATGTCCGCACCTCCTCCCCATCGGTCAGACCGTCGTCGTCCGTATCGACCTTGGTCGGATCGCTGGACATCGGGTAATAGCGGTAGACGATCCCGAACAGCGCGATCTCGATCGGCCCGCCGACTTCTTCGCCGTCCGACAATCCGTCGCCGTCGGTGTCCGGGTTGCCCGGATCGGTCCGCACGAGCCGGTCGTACCAGAGCCCGACGCGCATGCCTTGCTCCTCGACGCTGTCCGGCAGCCCGTCGCCGTCGGTATCCGGCGCCTGCGTCACCGCTTCCCGGATCCGGTCGTAGACGAGCAGCAGATCGTCGGCGTCGGAAGCGTGGAAATACCGGCCGCCCGTCCGCTCGGCGATGTCCGCAAGCAGCGCCTGGTTCACGCTGTCGCCCAGCCCGACGGTGTAGATGACGATGCCGTTTGCAGCCGCCTGTTCGGTGTAGCGGGGATCGTAAGCCCCCTCGCCGTCGGTCAGCACAATTTCGACCCGCGCCCGATCGTCCGAGCCGCGGCGGATCAGCTCGTTGTTCGCCGCCGCGACGCCGGCGCCGATGTTGGTGCCGCCCACGTCGTCGATCCGGTCGATCGCCGCTTTCGCCGCCTCCAGATCGCCGGTCAGCGGCTGCACCACCCGCGCCGTTTCGTCGAAATCGACGACGCCCGCCCGGTCGCCGACGACGACGCCGACGCGGCTGCCCGGGATCAACCCGTCGATGAACCGTTTCGCCGCTTCCTTGCGCAGGCCCTTCGGATCGTTCCACGCCATGCTGCCCGACGAATCGATCACGAACACGACGTCGAGAAACCGAAGCACCGTCTGGCTTTCCCGGTCGCCCGCGTAAAACGGCACCTGCCAGATCGCGCTCAGGTCCGGCAGGAAAAACAGCGCGTACAGCGAAAAATGGTCGGTCTCCCCCCACACGTACCCGCCGCCGGCGTCGACGCCCTGGCGCTCCACCGGCACGAACGTCAGCCGTTCTTTGTCGAAATACATCATCCGCACCTGTTCGATCGGCCGGTCGCCCAGCCGTCCGCGGTCGATCGGCATACGAATCCGCGCCCGCTCGAACGGCCGCGTGCTTTCCAGCGCATAGACGCCGGAGACCGCATACGTGTCGTCGAACACGGTCGCCGCGCCGACTTCGCGGATGAACAGATCCCGCGCGATGTCGCCGACGGCGGTGATCTCGACCTCGATCCCCGCCGGCCCAACGATCGTCTGCGTATACGTCTCCTCGCCGTCCGGCACGCCGTCGCCGTCGCTGTCGGCCTGTCCGGGACGCGTGCCGAGCCGCCGCTCGCCGGCGTCCGTCAGCCCGTCGCCGTCGGCGTCGCGCGCCATCGGGTCCGATCCGAACGCCTGCTCCTCCGCGTTCGTCAGTCCGTCGCGGTCGACGTCCTCGGCGCCGTCCGGCACGCCGTCTCGATCCGTGTCCCGCACCAGCGGACTGACCGACTCGCGCAGCATCGCGCGCTCCCAGCCGTTGGCCAGCCCGTCGCCGTCGGCGTCGCCCTGCGGATCGGCCTCCACCCGCGCCAGCGCTTCGCGCTCCTCGACCAGCTGCCGGCGCAGCACCGCCAGAAACTCCTTCGCCTGAAGACACAGCCGAAACGCCCCGACCGGATCGTCCAGCCGCTTGCCGATCGACTCCTGCAGCGCGATCTCCGCCTGCGCGTACCACGCGCTGTTGTGCGGCTGCGTATAATCGGTAAACGGCAGGTCGGCCGCCGCCGCGGACAGCTCGTCCCAACACGCCTCGAGCGCGGCACGCCCGTTCAGCAGGGCGAAGTCGTCCTCCCGACCGGTCAGCTCGAACGTACTGCCGTTCAACTCGATCTCCCGCGCGAAAATCCGACCGGTCAGCGTTACGTTCGCCGCCTGAATGCGCACCGCTCCGTTCGGCGCGTACAACATTCCGTCGAACACGACGCGGCTGCCGCGAATCACGATATCGCCGCGTTCGGCGTAAACGACGAGCCGGCCGTTGTCCGCCGTCTCCAGCCGCGACACGTTGAACGTGACGGAACCGGAGGCGACGATCAGGCCGCGGCCGCGAAACGAAGAGCCGTTGAACGCCAGATCGCCGCCGACGACGAGCGGGCGGTCGACGGCGAGCGTCGCCCCGCTCAACGACCGGCTCCGGTCGAACGTCACGACCTGCGGATCCGCCATGGCCAGGCCACGGACCACGGCGCCGTAATCCGGCATCTTGACGGCCGGCGCCCGGTCGTCGATCCGCCACGCTTCGCTTTTGGCGGCGGAAATGTCGAGACCGGAAGCGGCGGCCAGCGGCCCCTCCACGAGCAGCTCCGAGCCGCGGAAGACGAACCGGTGATTGGTGATGGCGCCGCCGGTGATCTTCGCCTTGGCCGCTTGAATGGACAGCGGCCGGCGGTCGTCCGAGGCAAGCAGGGTATAGTCTTGCGAAGAAACGGCGAAAGCTTCCGGCCCGACGGTAGGCCCCAGCGGATCGCCGACGTCCTCCCCGCTTTCGCCGTCGGCCAAGGCGGGAAGCGGGACCGAAACCGAAACCAGCGCCACCGCCAGAAAGAGAGAAAGCGCTTTTTTCAGAGAAAAAGACACGACGAAACTCCTCCTCCTGCTTCCCCACATCGACAGAAACCGTCGGGTGCGAACGCGAAGATGAAAAAGGATGCGATAAAGATGAAGTTCAGGATGCGGCCGTAACGGAAGACGGTTAGTGGGGAAAATCACCATGTTCAGAATAACACAAAATTCTGGGAGGTCGTCAAGAGGTTAATTTGCTGCCGCCTTAGATCTGAGCAAAATCCCCTCTCCCCTTTCGCCGTCGAAGTGATATAATAAATCCATATTCCGCTATGACCCGAAGAAAGTGAGGAAGCGCCGACATGTCAGCATCCGGCGACGACCGACACATCACGATTTTCGACACAACGTTGCGCGACGGCACGCAAGGCGAAGGCATCAGCCTGTCCGTCGAGGATAAACTGAAAATTGCCCGCAAGCTTGACCAGCTCGGCGTTCATTATATCGAAGGCGGATGGCCCGGCAGCAATAGCAAAGACGTCGAATTTTTCCGCCGCGCCCGCCAGCTTTCGCTCGTCCACGCGAAAATCACCGCCTTCGGCAGCACGCGCCGTAAGGATACGACGGCCGAGCACGACGCGAATTTGAATCACATCATCGAAGCGGGCGTTCCGACCGCGACGATTTTCGGAAAATCGTGGGATTTTCACGTCGAAGTCGCCCTGCAGACGTCGCTCGCCGAAAATTTGGCGATGATCGAAGATTCCGTCCGCTATCTGAAACGCCACGGGCTCGAGGTTATTTACGACGCCGAGCACTTTTTCGACGGCTACAAACACAATCGGGAATACGCGCTCGCCACCGTGCGCGCGGCCGAAGCGGCAGGGGCGGACTGGATCGTCCTGTGCGACACGAACGGCGGCTCTCTGCCGGAAGAAATCGCCGACATCGTCCGCGACGTCTGCGCACAGCTTTCCGCTCCCGTCGGCATTCACGCGCACAACGACTGCGAACTCGGCGTCGCCAACACGCTGGCAGCCGTCCGGGCGGGCGCCCGGCAAGTGCAGGGCACCATCAACGGCTTCGGCGAGCGGTGCGGCAACGCCAATCTCTGCTCCATCATCCCGAACCTGCAGCTGAAGCTCGGCTATCGGTGCCTGTCCGACGAACAGCTGAAAATGTTGACCGGCGTCGCGCGCTACGTCAGCGAAATCGCCAACGTTCATATGCCGGTCAACCAGCCGTACGTCGGCCAAGCGGCGTTCGCGCACAAGGGCGGCGTTCACGTGTCCGCGATCCTGAAACATCCGAAAACGTACGAACACGTCGAACCGGAAAGCGTCGGCAACAAGCGGCGCGTGCTCGTTTCCGAACTGTCCGGACAAAGCAACATTTTGATGAAAGCGCAGGAATTCGGAGTCGACTTAAACCGCAACCATCCGAAAACGCGTGAAATCATCGACCGCATCAAAGAACTGGAGCACCAGGGCTACCAGTTCGAAGGCGCCGACGCTTCGCTCGAACTGTTGTTGCGCGAAGCCGCCGGCGGCCTGGAAGAACTGTTCCGCGTCGAATCGTTTAAAATTTTGGTCGAAAAAATCGGCGACCTTGCGGTCGTCGCCGAGGCGATCGTCAAAGTGCGCGTAGGCGACGAAGTCGTCTACACCGCCGCAGAAGGCAACGGGCCGGTCAACGCGCTCGACAACGCGCTGCGCGACGCGTTGTTGCGCTATTTTCCGGAACTGCGCGCCATGCACCTGTCCGACTATAAGGTGCGCGTCCTCGATGAAAAAGAAGCGACGGCCGCGAAAGTGCGCGTGCTGATCGAATCGACGAGTCCGGAGGGGTCGTGGAGCACCGTCGGCGTCTCAACCAACATCATCGAGGCGAGCTGGCAGGCGCTCGTCGACAGCTTCCGCTACGCGCTGCTCGACAAAAACCGGTCTGCACAAGCCGTCGCCGCAGCTGAACCGAATCGCTAACGCTCAGCGCTGACCGCCGCGAAGCCGGCCGGCGATTCGCTTTTCCAGCTCGTCGCGACGGACGAAATAAAAGCGGTCGCGGACTGTGCCGTCGCGATCGAGGAGGAAGCTCGTCGGAAACGCACTGACTCGATAGGCGTCTGCGGCGACTGCTTCGGTATCCAGCAGGACCGGAAACCGAATCCCGTAACGGTCGACGAAACGGCGCACGTCGTCGAGCCGATCCGTCTGCGTGACGTTGACGCCGTAAAGATCGATACGGTCGCCGTATTTTTCGTAAACCGCCTGAAAATCCGGCGCTTCAAGTAGGCAAGGTCCGCACCAGGAAACCCAGAAATTGATGAGAAGCGGCTTTTCCCGCTTGCCGCCGAGCGTGTAGGTTTTTCCGTCAAGCCCGGCCAGCGACACGACCGGCGCCGGCCGGCCGACGCGGTAGGCCGTTCTTACGGGCGCCGTCGAATCCTGACGATGCAACGCCGGTCGTGCCGCCCCTTGCGGCGGCGACACGGCGGCCAGCGCCGGAACCAGACACAAGGCCAAAAAGAAAACGAGTACGACCGACACGAACCGTTTCATGGCCCACCTCATGCGCGTTTTCACATAATATGCCCCGCTTTCGTCCAAAATACGACGGGTGAACCGCCTTGACATCCGAAACGCGAATCGGCGAGCTCGCCGCCTTCGCCTCCGTGCCGGTCGTGCTCGTGCTCGGCAATTCGATGCTGGTGCCCGTGCTGCCGGACATCGAACGCCACCTCGGCGTCACGCGCTTTCAGGCGAGCCTCGTCATCACGCTGTTTTCCCTGGCGGCCGGCCTGTCCATTCCGGTCGTCGGGTATTTATCCGACCGATTTTCAAGAAAAAAGGTTTTGCTGGCTGCGCTTGGCCTGTACGGCGTTTCGGGCGTCGTCGCCGGGTTCGGCGCGCTTTGGGGATCGTATCCGGTGCTGATCGCCGCCCGAGCGTTGCAGGGCATCGGTGCGGCGGGAACGGCGCCGGTCGCCATGGCGATGATCGGCGACCGATATGAGGGAGCCGCGGAGAGCAAAGCGCTCGGTCTCGTGGAAGCGTCCAACGGAACGGGCAAGGTACTCAGCCCGATTCTCGGCTCGCTGTTTGCGCTGATCGTCTGGCATGCTGTCTTTTTTGCATTTCCGGCCTTTTGCGCGATCGCCGTGGGGCTCGTCTGGCTTCAGATCAAAGATAAGCAGGCGCCGACTCCCCCGCCGCCGCTCGGCCGTTATGTCGCAGACATCCGCCGCGTTTTCCGGGAAAAAGGCCGGTGGCTGACCGCCGCGTTTTTCGCCGGCGCGCTCGGATTGTTCGTGTTGTTCGGCGTCCTCTTTTATTTGTCCGACGTTCTGGAAAAACCGCCGCACAACATCGACGGCATCCGAAAAGGGCTGGTACTGGCCGTTCCGCTGCTCGGTTCGGTGACGGCTTCCTATTTGACCGGCGCCCGTATCCGCAAAAACGGAAAACGGATGCGCATGCTGATGCTTACGGGTTTGGCGCTGTCGAGCGCCGCTCTGGCGACCGCCGTCGCCCTATACGCGAGGCTTTATCCGCTCATCGCGCTGCTTTCGCTTTGCGGCGTCGGCACCGGCATGCTGTTGCCGTGCCTGAACACCCTCATCACCGGAGCCGTCGGCCGGGACGAACGCGGCTTGATCACGTCGATCTACAACGGCCTGCGCTTTCTCGGCGTGGCGCTGGGACCGCCGCTGTTCGAACGGATGATGGCCGTTTCTCACCGGACCGTCTTCGTCGCGACAGCGCTATTGTCGGCCGCGGCGCTTGCCCTGGTCTTCTTCCGAATCAGACCCGACAGACAGGTGGAATAAGCGGGGATGAACACCTTGCAGCTTTGGCTTGCAAAACCGATCGCGCGCGACATGCTCTCCCACGCGGCGGATTCGTATCCCGCCGAAAGCTGCGGAGTGCTGCTCGCTTCCAGCGCCGAGGGTGCGAACGAAGACGGCGTCGTCCGGCCGTCCCGCTACGTCCGCCTGCGCAACGTCGCCTGCGAGACACACCGCGCTTTCGTCGCCGATCCCCGCGAATGGGTGGAACTCGTCGCCGGACTCGCCGCCAGACAGGAAAGGCTTGTCGCCGTCGTCCATTCCCACCCGAACGCATCGGCCGAACTTTCCGAAACCGACGCGGCGACGATGTGGCGAACCGTTCCGTTTCACGTCGTCGTCTCCGTTCGTTCCGACGGCGTTCCCGCCGCATGGCGGGCATGGCGGTGGGACGATCAGCTCGGAGCGTTTCGGGAAGTCTGCGTCGCCATCACCGGCGAAAGCGGTTGGACGAAATCTGCTCAGGCGAGACTGCGGCCGAGCTGAAGGTAGAGATCGCCCAGCGTCGGCACGCCGCGCCGGAACGCTTCCCGTACGAGCTTGATCCACAAGTGGGCCGTCATCACGGCGTCCTCGAGCGCATGGTGCCTCCTCGTAATCTCGATGCCGAAATCCGCAAGCAACGTGTCGAGATCGTACCGCCCGCGGTCGGGAAACAGCCATTTGGCCAGCATGATGCAGTCGAGCAACCGGTGCGCCAGGTTGATTTTCGACGTCCGCCAGAGCGCCGAATTCAAAAACCGCTTGTCGTGACCGCTGCCGTGGGCGACGAGAACGCGATGGCGCACAAACCGCAAAAAATCGTGGAGGGCGTCGAGCAGTTCGGGCGCGGCACGGACCATTTCATCCGTAATACCGGTCAGTTGCTGAATATTTTCCGGGACGTCGCGCCTCGGGTTGACCAGCGTGTAAAACTTCTCGTCGCCGATCCGCTCGCCGTGTACCAGCACCGCGCCGATCGAGATGATTTCGTCGCCGGCATGCGGGAAAAATCCGGTCGTCTCTAGATCGAACACGACGACTTCAAGTTCGTCGAGCCTGCGGTCGAACCAGTCGTTGCGCCGTGATTCCCTCATGACGGATCGGATAAACGCCATCTGCTGGGCCGTCCGCGCGTCGAATACGGAAGCAAGCGCCGGAGCCCATCCGCCCTGTCGGTACAAATGCCAGATCCGCTCGAAACCGCGCGGCTCCTTCATCGCTTCCATCTCCTTCCGACGGCGCTACTTGCGATGTTTCCCCGAGCGTGCGAGCACGGCCGAGATATGCCGGCGAACGAACTGCTGGATGGCCTTTCCCGTCAGCAGACATTCCTTCAACTCGCGACGCCGCTGGCGCGTCAGCTGGATGTCTCGCAATTTCCCCCGCGTCGTGTACAAGCCGTCTTGCAGTTGAAACGGCGCTTCCGCGCGAAATAAAAGCGCGCTTAAAAACGCGTCGCGCCAGCGGCTTTCCTGTGCGGGTGACAAGACGCCGATCCGTGTAAGCCCAGCGATTCGTTCGAGGGTAGATGTTCCGGCGACGCCGTGAGCGAGCGCAAGCAGACGGACGCCGTTGACGATCGGAAGATAAGCGCCGTACTTGACGTCGAATCCGCCCGCGTCCTCGCCGTAGCGCTCGGTGACGAGCCGACCGAACCAGTTCAGCGCGACTTTATGGTGAAGCGTATTTTTCAGCATTCTACCCAACATGTCCGGACGTTCGCGTATCTTTTGCCGCATATCTTCCGCCAGGGCGCGCACCAACGAGGCGTCGCCGTAGACGGCGCGCGCGTCCGCGACGATAAGCGTATAACGGACGTTTTCCCACGTCGGATCGCCGAACCACTCGTTCAATCGCCTTTTCCAGTCGGATAACGGCTTACGCCAACGGGGGTTTGAACAAAGGACGTTCCCCTGACATGGAGGGTAACCGAGAATTCCAAGACCGTGTAAAATACTTCCCACAAGCAGATGAAAATAATCTTCCGTCTCCTTCGGATCACCGCCGTCCGCGTACAGCAGTCCGTTGTCTTGGTCACTCCACGGCGTCTGCTCCGAACGACCGCCGCTGCCGAACAGCACGAACGCATACCGGACAGGCGGCGGGCCGAGCCCTTTCTCTGCCAGCATCCGTTCCGATAAAAACACCGTCCGGCCGATCAACAGATCATGCAAATGATTGACGACTTCGTTCCAACCGGCGATGTCGGCGGCTGCCCGCGGATCGCCGAGCAACGCCGTCGCCTCGTCGCGACAGGCGCGCAGTTCCTCGAACCGTTCCGCCTTGCCGATTCGTTTCCACATATCGTTCCACATGTCATTCCGTCTTACATCGTCGGTCACCCGGACGCACCTCCGGAGGCATGGCGAACCGTCTCCGAAACATGCGGGGCGGCTTGCCCCAGCCGCCCCGCCGCGTCGCCGATCAGGCCATCACTTTCGATTCGGAACCGATCTGTTTCATCTGTTCCGGATAGCCGTAACTGCCGTGCTCGCTCAGGTCGAGCCCGATGATTTCCTCTTCCTCCGTCACGCGCAGTCCCATCGTCGCCTTCATGATGCCGAGAATCAAGAACGACACGACGAACACGAACGCGAAACTGACGGCGACGCCCATCGCCTGCACGCCCAACTGGTGCAGGCCGTAACCGTAGAACAGTCCCGGCTTGCCGACGCCGACGATCTCGACCAGACGCGGCGACGCGAAAAAGCCCGTCGACAGCGAACCCCACATGCCGGCGATGCCGTGCACGGAGAAAGCGTAGACCGGATCGTCGAGCCCGGCGCGTTCCAGCCATTGCGCGGAGAAAAACGTCAACACCCCGGCGATCGCCCCGATGACGACCGCAGCCCACGTCTCGACGAACGCGCAGGAAGCGGTGATCGCGACGAGCGCGGCGAGCACGCCGTTCAGCATGCTCGGAATGTCCGCCTTGCCGAAATAGATCCACGACACGATGAGCGCCGCCACGCCTCCCGCCGCGGCCGCCATGTTCGTGTTGAGCGCGATGAAACCGAAGAAACCGTCGTTGACCGCCGTCAATGTGCTGCCCGGGTTGAAGCCGAACCAGCCGATCCAGAGCAAAATGACGCCGAGCACGGACAACACCTGGTTATGTCCGGGAATCAGGTTCGGCTTGCCGTCTTTGTTGAATTTGCCGAGCCGCGGCCCGAGCAGAATCGTCGCCGCGAGCGCCGCCGTCCCGCCGGTCAGGTGTACGACCGTGGAACCCGCGAAATCTTGCTTGCCGTGTGCGGCCAGCCATCCGCCGCCCCAAATCCAGTGCGCGACGAACGGATAAATCGCGACCGTGAACAAGGCGCCGAATACAAAATACACCGGCAGCTTGGCGCGTTCCGCGAACCCGCCCCAAGCGATCGCCAACGACACGCCGGCAAAGGCGAGCTGGAACAAAAACTTGATGCTGAGCGGCACGTCGGAAAACGCCAGCGATTCGAACGCGTCCGACTCTTTGCCGTCAAAGAAGAAACCGCTGGTACCGATGATCGGATTGCCGTTGCCGAACGCCAAGCCGAAGCCGAACGCCCAGAAGAAGATCGAACAAATGCCGAACGTCAAAATCGTCTTGCCGGCGACGTGCCCGGCGTTCTTCATGCGCGTCGACCCGGACTCCAGCAGGGCGAACCCCGCTTGCATCAGAATGACGAAAACCGCGGCCACGAGCGCCCAAAGCGCGTCGACGGCCAGCTTGAGCTGCTGCGCGGTCGGTCCTTCTTCCGCCGCCGACGCCAAGGCAGGTATGGCCAGCAGAAACAGCAAACCTAACACCAGAGCTTTCCTCCACACGACGACCCACTCCCGTTTTGTTATTTTTCATTACACGACTTGATAGTCTTAATGCCATTATAGCGGTTAGCCGCCGGTTTGACAACACCGTTTTTCGCATCGATTTTGCATCGCGATGCTCTTGATTTTTTCAGCGAAATCGACTACGATGAATTCCAAGAACGGAAGCACCGTTCGGTTGCGGTAGCCGTTTGGAGACGGCCGCCGCACCGGGCGGTGTTTTTTGTTTCGCCGAGAGGGCGAAAAGCCGCAGGCGGCCCACGCATGTTCGGCGTTCGTGCCGCCCGTCTTTCCGCGTGCCGGTTGCGGCTGCGGCTGTGGTATAATAAATTCTGAACCCACGAGGTGGCGTCATGTCCGCACAGGACACCCGAACCCCCCGGTCCCGCCACGACCGCGGGTACAAGTTTCTGTTCGCCAGCAAGAAAATTTTCCTCGACCTGCTGCGCTGTTTCGTCCGCCGCGGCTGGGTCGACCGCATCGAGAACGAAGACGACCTCGAACCGGTCAACAAATCCTACGTCCTGCCCGACTTCAGCGGCAAGGAAGCCGACGTCGTCTACAAGGTGCGCCTGAAAGGGCGGACGGTGTTTTTCCTGCTGCTCGAACTTCAGTCGGACGTCGACTTTCTGATGCCGCTGCGGCTGCTGCTTTATGAGGCGGAGATTTTGCGGGACTGGCTGAAGGGCGTGCCGAAGCGGATGCGTCGGCGCAAGGGGTTGCGGGTGCCGGCGGTGGTGCCGCTGGTGTTGTACAACGGCAAGCAGCCCTGGACGGCGGCGCGGCGGTATCGGGAGGTCGTGGAGGGAGCGCAGGATTTCGGGGAGGAGTTGCTCGATTTCGGGTATGTGCTGATCGACGTGAACCGGTACGGGGAGGAGGAGCTGCTCAGGCTGGCGAACGCGATCGGGGCGGCGTTTTACCTGGACCGGACGGTGGAGGATACGGCGGAGCTGGTGGAGCGGCTGCGGAAGGTGCTGGAGCTGCTCAAGCGGATGAGCGTGGAGGAGCAGGCGCGTTTGGTACAGTGGATTCGGTACGTGGTGGTGGAGCGGCTGGGGAAGCCGGAGCGGGAAGCGGTGGCGGCGGCGATCGAGGCGGCGAAGGAAGGGGAGGTGGGGACGATGATTACGAACATCGAGCGGAGCATCGAGCGGATCAAGAGGCGGCTGAGGGCGGAGGCCCGGGCGGAAGGTCGGGCGGAAGGTCTTGCGGAGGGGAAGCGGGCGCTGGCGAAGAAGCTGCTGATGAGGGGAATGGCGGTCGAAGAAGTGGCGGAGCTGACGGAGCTGTCGATCGACGAGGTGTCCCGGCTGCAACAAGAAAGTTGAAAAAGAGGCCTGATGGCGTTTTCCGGCCGCGCATGGTATGATAACGGCAGAATCGGTCAAGACGCGCCGTCCGCCGGGCTGGGAGGTGACGCGCGTGAAGGAAGCAAGACGGCTGTACCGAATCGGTGAACTCGCCCGTATAACCCGCCTCAGTCCGCGAACAATCGATTATTATACGGCAAAAGGCTTGATTCGGCCGGCGTCGCGGACGGTGGCGAACTACCGCCTGTACGGGAGTGAAACGTTGGAGCGGCTCAAACGTATTGAACAATTGAAAAAGGAGAAATATACGCTGGAGGAGATCAAGCGGCGTCTGGACGACCTGGACCGCGTCGGCACTGACCGAATGATGGCCGAAAAATTGACGTCTTTGCAAATTTTACTTCACCAACTGTCGAGAGAAACGCAAGAACTGAAAATGTTGCTGGGGCAGACGCGGCCGCAAAAAGCGAAAACCGTCTGGAAGCGCCTTGCGGCGCAGAGCGCGGCTTGTCTCGACGCCTTGCTGTTTTTGACAGGTAAACAACCGCCATTGTCTTGAAGAAACCTACAGACCAAGAGGAGGCCGAAAAGAGAAATGGTGTATCCCGCTTTCATCTGGCCGTGGGACTTGCTCATCTACGCCGCATTCGCGGTGTCGCTCTGGGCGCAGTTCCGTGTACAGCGCACGTTTCGCCGCTGGTCAGACGTGCCGAATATGTCCGGTATGACCGGATACGAAGCGGCGAGACGGATGCTTGACGCCAACGGGCTGCATCACGTTCCGGTCGAGCCCGTCGCCGGCGCGCTGACCGACCATTACGATCCGATTTCCCGCGTCGTTCGGTTATCCGAACCCGTGTTCTACGGTCGGTCGATCGCGGCGCTGTCCGTCGCCTGCCACGAAGTCGGCCATGCGATCCAACACAAGGTCAAATATCCGATGCTCGTGGCGCGCCATCTGATGTTTCCGGTCGTGAGGTTCGCATCGGGCATCGCACCGATTTTGATCATTGCCGGCCTTATTTTTCAAGCGATACCCGGCCTTCTGTTCACGGGCATCCTGTTTTTCGCCGCCGCCGTTCTCTTCCAGCTCGTCACGCTGCCCGTCGAATTTAATGCCAGCGCCAGAGCGCGCGACCTGATGCTGGCTCACGGTTTCATCCACCGCTCCGAAGAACGCGGCGTCGCCAAAGTGTTGAACGCCGCCGCGTGGACATACGTCGCCGCGGCGCTCGTGGCCGTGCTCGAGCTGTTGAAATACGTCATGATTTTCGCCGGGCGTAGCAACGAAGAGTAAACCGAGCGGCGAATGGCTTCGAACTCGGCCGACCGAGGCGATCGAATCGGCGAGCCCGGCGCCCGAAAAGTGCGCCGAGGCGCCGATTTTTATTTTCGGCAAAAATCAATTGTAAATCTCCGGAACATTTCGGCGGCGATCGGCAATTTTTCACCCTTCCGCCGGACGATGCCGATCGTCCGCGTCACGCGCGGCTCGCTCAGCTTCACCTTGGCGGGCATAAGCGGTCCCGTCTCGACCAACGCCATTTCCGGAAGCAGACTAACGCCCATGCCGGCGGCGACGAGACTGCGGATCGTATCGGTCTCTTCACCCTCAAACCCGACGTTCGGCACAAAGCCCGCTTTCCGGCAAGCATCGAGCACGATGCCGCGCAATGAGTACATTTCGCTGAACATGACGAACGGCTCGTCGCGAAGTTCGTCCAGCCGGATTTCCGAACGGCCGGCCAGCGGGTGTTGCGGCGGAAGGACCGCATACAGCTCTTCCGTCAACAGCAGCTCGCCTACGACCCGATCATGGTTTTCAGGAAACGGCGACACGAACGCCAAATCGACGTCGCCCTGGATGACATCGCGGATCAGGCTCGAATACGTCCCCTGCCGCAGGCGAAACCGGACGTTGGGATGTTCCTTGCGGAATGCGGCGATCGCCGTCGGCAGCATGCTGATGCCGAGGCTGTGCGGAAAACCGATGCGGACTTCTCCCCGCTCCGGATCGAGAAACTCGCGTATTTCCTGAACCGCTCGGTCGAGATCGGCCAAAATCGCCTCCACCCTGCCCAAGAACATTCTCCCGACCGGCGTCAGCTGGACATTGCGGCCCTTCTGCGCAAACAGAGGAACCCCCAGTTCCTCTTCCAGCTGGTGAATTTGCCGGCTCACCGCCGACTGCGCGACGTGAAGTTCCTCTGAAGCCTGGGTGACGTGCTGTTTCCGCGCCACCTTGACGAAATAGTAAAGTTGCCTCAGTTCCACTCTCGCGCCTCCTTACCGCCGACCGGGCGCGGAATGCCGCAGCGATAACAGCGGAGAAACCAACAAAAACCCGGCGATCGCCCCGCCGACATGCCCCCAGAAGCTGACGCGCGACACAAGCACGGAATAAATCAGGCCGATCACGATCAGCACCTGCACCGCCTTGCGTGATCCCTCGTCAAGAGGGATGCGCCGGAACAACACCAGGTGCAGGTACGCGCCGAACAACCCGTAAATCGCGGCGGACGACCCGACGGCCAGCGCCGGCCGTTCCAGCGACAGGGAAGCCAACCCTCCCGCTGTTCCGCAAAGGATGAAAAACGCCAGATACTTCGTCTTACCTAGAATTCTTTCCATGGGAGGAGCGAAAATGTACTGGACGAATCCGTTCAGCAAAAGATGCGAAAACCCGGCATGCAGAAACACCGACGAGACCAGCCGCCAATATTCACCGGCGTACTGCGGCAGGGCCGACAACCCGCCGAACTCAAGCAGCACGCGCGCGTCGCGCAACCCGCCTGAAACGGAAGTCGCCGCGAACGCCGCCAGCTGGACGGCGATCAGCGCGGCATTGACGGGATAGAGGCGAATATAATCTTTCAGCGATTCGTAGCGGAGAAAAAACATCGGCGCGATTCACCCTTTTTCGCCCGCCGCGGCGGATTGGACAAAAGCCCGGGCCGGCGGGTATAATGGGAGTTGTCGGAAACGATCCGTTCCGAAAAAGGAGGTCGCCAGTCCCATGAGCGTCGAACGAAGCGGAGTCGCCACCCTGAAAGGAAACCCGATTACCCTGATCGGTCCGGAACTGAAACCCGGCGACAAAGCGCCCGACTTTCAGCTGAACAAGACGTTGACCGACGTCGTCTCGCTGAAAGATTTCGCCGGAAAAGTCAAGTTGATCAGCGTCGTGCCCTCGCTCGACACCGGCGTCTGCGATCAGCAGACGCGCCGGTTTAATGAAGAAGCCGGCAAATGGGGCGACCGCGTCGTCGTCCTGACCGTCAGCGTCGACCTGCCGATGGCGCAGGCGCGCTGGTGCGGAGCCGCCGGAGCGCAACACGTCGTTACGCTGTCCGACTACAAGACGCGGGCGTTCGGTCAGGCCTACGGTGTTCTGATCAAAGAACTGCAGCTTCTGATGCGGTCGGTGTTCGTCGTCGACGCGTCGGATACGATTCGTTACGTCCAGTACGTCCGGGAAATGACGGAACATCCGGACTACGACGCCGCCATTCGCGCCGTGGCGGAGTGCCTGTAACGGCGATCGTCGGTTGACGGCGCGCCGCGCGCCATTTTCGCGGCGCGCCGCTTGTCACGACGAAATCTTGTAGGCGGCCAGCCGGCGGTCGAGTTCGTTATAGATAAGCAAAATCGTGCGGTAATTCGAACCGAGGTCGCCGAGCGAACCGCGCGACGCGGAATAAATGTCGATCGCCGAACGGTTCGGTCCGAGCGCAAAAAGCGTGATCGTCACGTCCTGGACGCGCCCGGTGAACGTTTTACGCTCCACGAGAATCTCGTTCATGTTGTCGATCAGGTGAAGAATTTTAAAACCGGGCAGTTTTTTGAGCACGCTCAACGTCTCTTCCTGAAGCCGTTCTTTCGGAATTTTATAATGCCGCGTCTTGAGCGCCGGATCGCGCGCCTTCTCGCCGGTCGTCTCAAAACTACGAATGAGCCCGATCAACGTCCGTTTCAACAAATCGGATCGCCTCCCGCCCGCACGCCGTCACGCCCCGGTCAATGCCGGCAGCGAGGACAGCCGCTCATACAGCTCGTCCTCAGTCATGCCGTCCGCCTCTTCCGGGCGAAAACCGCGGCAAAGTTCCCACACTTCTTCGTGTACGGCCGCCTCTCCGGGTTCGACGACGAGAAGTTCGCCGAGCGTTTCCAACTCGAGAAACTCGTCGCACACGTACGATTCGAACGACACGCCGAAATCGGGATACCGGCCGCCGACGACGTGCCGGTAACGTTTGCGGAAAAGGAGGCCGTCCAACGCGTAGGCCGCCCAGCCTTCCTCGTTGGAAATACCGAACTTAAACGGCGTCTCGCCCGGCCCCTGCCGCAGCGAGACGAGCCGGTGGCCCCAGCGGACGCGCGGATCGTCCGGCCGGCTGTACGGCCATAGCGCCAGAACCCGGTTCGGCAAAAGCCCGGTATCGCGCGCCCCGATCGGCACATAGGCGACGCCACCCTTGTCCATCACCGACAACGCCCAGACGGAAAACTCGATCGGCCACGCCCCGGTATTGACGACGCGATGGACGACGCGGACGCGGGCGCAGCCGGGTTCAAGCGAAACTTCGATTTCTTTGCGGATTTGCGTCCACGTTTCCGCGGGCGGCGACAACACGAAACCGCTTTCCGTCTCCTTCCATCCGACCGGCCCGTTGTCCGGATAATACGTCCGCGGCATCGCCTCCGGGCTCGTCCAGAGCCGATGGCCGCCGTAAATTTTCCACTCCCCGCCGCCGAACACGCCGAACGGTTCGCCGCCCGCTCCGATCGACCGCTCGACGTCTTCGCGGAACACGTTCCGCCCGCCGACGGGGCCGAACCGGATAATGCGCGGCCCCAACTCCAACGTGGCCGCCACCTCGACGACGCCGTTCGACGCGACGGCGCACTTGCCCCACGAACCGTACGTTTCCGACGAAACGCGAATACCCGACAATCCGCTTCCTCCTTCCCCGTTATGTCGCCGACGGCCGATCGACGCGGCGAAACCCCGCTTTCTCGCAAAAAATGCGGAACCGCACCTTTCCCGCCTCCGTCCGCTTGAACACCGCAGCATCGTGCAGAACGCGCAAAAATTTCAGACCGACTTCCCGCCTGAGCAGCTTGTCCGCATCGGCTTCGGAGAGGGCCGTTCCGTACCGCTGCGTGAGTTCGGCGACCCAAGGCGCATGCCGGGCCAGCGGATGGTCGGCGTCGCGCGGATCAGGCGCTTTCGCCCGTCCCACCAACACGTCGCGGATGCCGGAAAGCTCGTCTGCCAGCCGGCCCGGCAACACCGCCAACCCCATCACTTCGATGAGCCCGATGTTTTCCTTCTTGATGTGATGCAGATCGCGATGGGGATGGAACAGTCCTTCCGGATGCTCCGGCGTCGTCCGGTTGTTGCGCAGCACGAGGTCGAGTTCATAAACGCCGCCCTCGCGACGGCGGGCGATCGGCGTCAGCGTGTTGTGGGCCGTGCGCAAGCCCGCCTCCCCGGTATGCGCAAACACGTACGCTTCCGGGTCGTCGTAACCGCGCCAGCACGCCAGCACGCGCGCGGCGAGAGCCTCCAGCGCCCCGCGCGAATGCGACCGAAGCCGCAAGACCGACATCGGCCACCGCACGATCCCGGCTTCCACTTCGGGATGATCGGGGTGGGCGTAAAACGTTTCCACCTGCGCCCGCTCCATCGGAAACACGTGACGCCCACCCTGGAAATGGTCGTGTCCCAAAATCGACCCGCCCACGATCGGCAAATCGGCGTTGGAACCGATAAAATAATGCGGAAATAAATCCAGAAAATCAAAAAGCTTCCTAAACGTCGCCTCCGTGATCGCCATCGGCACGTGGCGTTCGTCGAAGACGATGCAATGTTCATTATAATATACATAAGGGGAATATTGAACATACCAGCGGCATCCGTCGAGCCGAACGGGAATGACGCGCAGGTTTTGGCGGGCCGGATGATCGATCCGCCCCGCATAGCCGACATTTTCAAGGCACAGAAGACACTTCGGATACGACGACGGCGGCGCCGCACGCTCGGCGGCGATGTCGCGCGGATCTTTTTCCGGTTTGGACAGGTTGATCGTGATTTCCAGATCGCCGTACTCGGTGTCGACGAACCAGCGCAAGTTGCGGCGAATGCGGTCCATGCGAATATAACGGGCATCGATCGACAGTTTGTACAGCCAATCGGTCGCCGCCTCAACACCGTTTTCCCTTGCGATCCGCCAAAACGTGTCGACGACTTCCGAAGGCCGCGGCATGAGCAGCCCCATAATCCGGGCGTCGAGAAGGTCGCGGTAAGCCGGCGTGTTTTCGGGCAAAAGCCGGGTGCCGGCGGCGAAGTCGAGCATGGCGTCCAAAACGTCCGTTACGTCCGTTTCCCGACCCCGTTCGTCTTCTTCGGAAAGTTGTTCCGAAGGAACGTCCGCGGGTTCGGCAACGCCGAACAGGTCGAGCAAGGCGTTGCGCGCGGCAACCGCGTCGAGCTCGGACCCGAGCAGGCCGGTACGTAGTCCGTACCGCACCAGCCGCTCGATCCACACGGCGATGTCCATGGAATCGTCCCCGCTTTCTCCGTCGCGAAAATGATCAGTCGCCGTAGCCGTCGGGATGCGATCGATGCCACCGCCACGCGCTGCGGACGACGTCCTCGACGCTTTCGCGTTTCGGCCGCCAGCCGAGTTCGCGGCGCGCCTTCTCCGACGAGGCGATCAGGACGGCAGGATCGCCGGGCCGGCGGGCCGTCACGACAGCAGGAATTGGATGCCCGGTTACCCGCCGGGCGGTCTCGATGATCTCCCGAACGCTGTAACCGCGGCCGGTGCCGAGGTTATAGACGCCGCTTCCCGCACCGGCGCGCAGCCGGTCGAGCGCGAGAAGATGCGCCTCGGCCAAATCGTCGACGTGAATGTAGTCGCGCACGCAGGTGCCGTCCGCGGTCGGATAATCGTCGCCGTAAATCTCGACGTGCGGCCGCTTGCCGAGCGCCACTGCGAGTACGATCGGCACGAGATGCGTTTCCGGATTGTGGTCCTCGCCGATGGCGCCGCCCTCGTGCGCGCCGGCCGCGTTGAAATATCGCAGCGAAATGTAGCGGATGCCGTAGGCGGCGTCGAACCACCGCATCATTTCCTCGATCGCCAGCTTCGTCGCGCCGTAAGCGTTCGTCGGCCGCGTCGCCGCCGATTCCGGAATCGGCACCGTTTCCGGCTCGCCGTAAACGGCCGCCGTCGACGAAAACACGATGCGCCCGACGCCGTGGCGGCGCATCGCTTCGAGCAGGCACAGCGTTCCATATACGTTGTTGTGGTAATATTTAGCCGGATCGCGCATGCTTTCGCCGACGAGCGAATGCGCAGCGAAATGGACAACGGACTCGACGTCGTGCCTGCGGAACACGTCGTCCAAAAACGACGCGTCGCGCAGGTCGCCGACGCACAACGTGCCTCCCAGCACCGCGGCGCGATGTCCCTGGGACAGGTTGTCGACGACGACCACGCGCTCGCCCCGCGCCAACAGAGCGGCGACGCAATGCGAACCGATATATCCCGCTCCTCCGGTAACCAAGACGGCCATGGGCGGTTCATCCTCTCCGTGCCGAAATTCAGCCGAGTTCGCGGACGCCGTCGCCGGCGTCGACGACGTAAAATTCCGGTTTCAGTCCGGTCTTCCGCTCGTAAACTTCGCCGACGAAAGCGACGAACGCCTCGACGCAGTCGCGGCGGACGAGCGACACCGTGCATCCGCCGAACCCCGCGCCGGTCATCCGCGAGCCGAGCGTCCCGTCGACGGCGAGCGCCGCCTCGACCATGACGTCCAATTCAAAACAGCTGACCTCGTATAAGTCGCGAAGCGACTCGTGCGATTCCGTCATCAGCCGTCCGAACAACCGAAGATCGCCGGCTTTCAGCGCCTCGACGCCGCGCAGGACGCGGGCGTTTTCCCCGACGACGTGGCGTGCCCGCCGGCGTACCGTCTCGTCGCCGATCAGACGCTCATATTCCTGAAACGTTTCGCCGTCGAGCTCGCCGAGAAAACGAAGCTGCGGCAAGGCTTTCGACAGCTCGCGGACCGCCTGTTCGCACTGCGCCCGGCGTTCATTGTAGGCGGAATCGACGAGCCCGCGCCGCTTGCGCGTGTTGGCGACGACGAGCCGGCAACTGTCGTCGGCCAGCGGCACGTGCTCGTAGCGAAGATCGAGACAGCGCAGCAAAACGGCGTGGCCGCGCCGGCCCATCGCCGAGGCGAACTGGTCCATGATGCCGCAGCGGACGCCCATATATTCGTTCTCCGCTTCCTGGCAGACGAGCGCCAGCTCCAATCGGTCGATCGTCTCCCCCTCCGCCGCCAGCAGCCCGTATCCCGTGACGACTTCGATCGACGCGGACGAAGAAAGGCCCGCCCCGCTCGGAATGTCGCCGGCGTAAAACACGTCGTAACCGCGCCGCAAAGGCCGGCCGCGAAGCCGAAACCGTTCGATCACGCCTTTCGGATAATTCGTCCAGTCGTCCTCGCGCCGAAACGCAAGATCGTCCAGCGACACTTCCCGACGCACCGGCGTGTTGGCCGACGCCAAGCGAAGCAACCGGTCGTTCCTCGGCCGGACGACCATCGTCGTGCCGATCGACAGCGCGGCCGGAAACACGTAGCCGCCGTTATAATCGGTATGTTCGCCGATCAGGTTCACCCGGCCCGGCGCGTGAAAAATGCGGATGTCCCCGCCGCCGCCGTACAATTCGACGAATCTTCGGACCGCCTCGTCCCTGTCCATGCCCGTCGCCTCCGCTTTCGATCGTTTTTGTTCATTTACTATTGTAAAAGATCGTTTCCGATCGGTCAACGGATCAGACCAGAACGAGCCGAACGCCTTTTTCCTCGATGCGACGGGCCATTTCTTGGGACAATCCTCGATCGGAAATGATCAGATCGGCGCGCTCGACGGGGGCGATGCAGGACAGCGTCACTTTACCGAATTTCGAGCGGTCGGCGACGACGACGACTTCCCGGGCGATGTCGATCATGCACCGGTTGACGCCCGCTTCGGACAAGTTCGGCGTCGTCAGTCCGGCGTCCGGATCGAGGCCGTCGACGCCGAGAAACAGTTTGTCGACGCGCAGTTCGCGCAGGTCGGCTTCCGCGATCGGGCCGGTGACGGCAAGCGACTTCCGTCGCAGCTTGCCGCCGACGACGACAACGTCAAGTTCGGGGAAGCGCGCCGCGGCCAGCGCGATGTTGAGCGCGTTCGTCACAAGCGTAACGTCCTTTTTGCCGCCGAGACATTCCGCGAGAAACAGGTTCGTCGATCCCGGCGTCAGCGCGACCGTTTCGCCGTTATGGACGAGCTCGGCGGCCGCGCGCGCGATGCGGCGCTTTTCTTCGACGAATTGCTCTTGCTTTTCGAGCACGGATTTTTCGCGAAACTCGTCCGAACCGCCCTCGGGAGGAAGAACGGCGCCGCCGTGCGTCCGAAGCAGCCATTCGCGCTCCTCCAGTTTTTCGAGGTCGCGCCGGATCGTCACCGGCGACACCTGAAGCGATTCGCTCAGCTCCGCCACGGTCACCCGGCCGTTTTGGCGAAGCAGATCCATGATGCGCCGGTATCGTTCTTCCGCGAACATTCGACGAAACTCACTCCTTTTTCGCGGCCGAAGCCGGCGTCATTTCGGCCACCACCGGAAAAGCGAAAACAAAATCGACAGCACGACGCTGATCAGCAGGCAGGTGACGATCGGAAAATAGAATTTGACGTTTTCCTTCTCGATGACGATGTCGCCGGGCAGTCGGCCGAGATGCAGGAACCGAGCGCCGACCTGCCAAATGAGACCGACGGCGATCAGGACGACGCCGGCGAGGATCAATGTTTTGGCGACTGGATTCATCGCGGAATCCCTCCCGATGTTTTATTTTATCATCTTCTTACCGGCCGGGCTCGGTCGACTCGGTGCGTTTCAGACGCAATTCGGCCGATCCACTTTGTTGATTCGTTAAACAAACTTGCGCCCCGTCGGCAGGAATTCGCCGTCCGGCTGCGAATATGTTCTCTGAAAAAGACTAGCGGGAGGTTGAACTCGTTGGCTCTGTTTCTCGGCATCGACATCGGCACGTCTGCCGTCAAATGCGTGCTCGTCGGCGACGACGGCGCGGTCCGGGCGTCCGAAAGCGAGGAGTACCCGCTTTTGACGCCGAAGCCGGGCTGGGCGGAACAACGCCCCGAAGACTGGTGGGAAGCGACGGTGCGCGCCGTTCGGCGCCTTTTGACGAAAGCCGGCGTCTCCGGCGCGGACGTCGCCGGCATCGGGCTGTCCGGACAAATGCACGGGTCGGTCTTTCTCGACCGAAACGGAAACGTCGTCCGTCCCGCCCTGCTCTGGTGCGACCAGCGCACCGCGCGGCAATGCGAATGGATCGAGGCGACGGTCGGCTTCCGGACGCTCGCCGATCGGACCGGCAACCGCGCGCTGACCGGTTTTACGGCGCCGAAAGCGGTCTGGCTGCGCGAAGAGGAACCGGAACATTTCGAGCGGGTCGCCCATCTGTTGTTGCCGAAAGACTATATCCGCTTCCGGCTGACGGGCGAACTGGCCACGGACGTTTCGGACGCCAGCGGCACGCTGTTGCTCGACGTCGCCAACCGCACCTGGTCGAACGAAGTCGTCCGCGCGATCGGCATTCCCGCGGATTGGCTTCCGCCGGTCTACGAATCGAACGCCGTCACCGGGCGCGTCACCGCCGAGGCGGCGGATGCGACCGGTCTTTCGCCGGGAACGCCCGTCGTCGCCGGGGGCGGCGACCAGGCGTGCGGCGCGGTCGGCGTCGGCGTCGTCCGTCCCGGCATCGCTTCCGTCGCCCTCGGAACGTCCGGCGTCGTATTCGTCCACGACGACGCTTATTTGCCCGACCCGGAATGCCGGCTGCACACGTTCTGCCACGGCGTGCCGGGCAAATGGCACCGGATGGGCGTCATGTTGTCGGCCGGCGGGTCGTTCCAGTGGTGGCGCAACCGTTTCGGCGCGGAAGAACGCCGGCAAGCGGAGCGCGAAGGGCGAGACGCCTACGATCTGTTGACCGCCGCCGCGGCGACGGCGCCGATCGGCAGCGAAGGGCTCGTGTTTTTGCCGTACTTGTCGGGCGAAAGGACGCCGCATCCCGACCCGCTGGCGCGCGGTGCGTTCGTCGGACTGAACATCCGCCACGGCAAAGAACATTTGACGCGAGCGGTGCTCGAGGGCATTACGTTCGGTCTGCGCGACTCGCTTGAACTGATGCGCGCGTCGTCGGTCGACATCCGGGAGCTGCGGCTGAGCGGCGGAGGAGCGCGCAGCCCGTTCTGGAGACAGATGATTGCCGACGTGTTTCGTTGTCCCGCCGTCACCGTCAATTCGACGGACGGCCCGGCCTACGGCGCCGCGGTGATGGCGGCTTCCGGCGTGCTCGGCGCCGACATCCCGCAGCTTTGCGAAGCCTGGATCCGCGTCGTCGACCGGTCGGAACCGGACGAAGGCCGCGCGCGCCGATACGAAGACGTGTATACGGTCTATCGCGGGCTGTACAGTTCCCTGCGCGAGGCGTTTCACCGGCTGAGCGAAATCGCGTCGTCCGAAACGACATGACGACGTCCGGCGGCGCCGCGATCAATCCGGCTGTCGGCGGCGCCGGACGCGGAAATTTGATCCCGTTTCAGGCGAAAACGCCCTTTCCGCCGCCGATTCCCGCGCGATGCGGGAGCCCCGAAAGCGGAAAGGGCGTTTTCGAATGCCCAACATCCCGCCTATGCCGTCCAGTTCGCTTGTTTCGAAACCCGCTCCCAAGCAGGTGGGTGCCCGCAACCGCGCTTTTGACTTCCCGAACGGGCATGCCAGCGGCGCGGCAATGTAGGACTCCCTTCGAACAAGCCATTGGTTCAAAACAAGTTTCAAACCGAACGCGCATCGCAGGATGTCGTCGGTAGTGATTATAACTCGTTTCCGCCCGAAAGTAAACCGCCATTTTCCGGGATCCGCAACCGCCTCCCTGCCGTAAAAAGAAAGAATTTTACAGTTTGCGGCGAAAGCGCTTCATGTTATGTTATTTGTGTCGTCTGTCTTCACCAGCGACCGACGTCGGGAGGGATCGCCGTGTACAAACTGTTGCTCGTCGACGACGAAGCCGACGTCCGCGAAGGCGTCGCGAGAGAGATCGACTGGCGCACCTACGGGTTCGACCTCGTCGGTGTCGCCGAGAACGGTCGGGAAGCCGTCGAATGGATCGAACGAGAAGTGCCGGACCTCGTCGTCACCGATATCCGCATGCCGTTCATGGACGGTCTGGAGCTCGCGGAATGGTTGAGAAAAACCCGCCCCTACGTCAAGATCGTCATTTTGACCGGCTACGACGAATTCCAATACGCGCGGCGGGCCGTCCGGCTGCGCATCGAAGACTATGTTCTGAAACCGTTTTCCGTACGTGAGCTAACGGACGCGCTTCTCAAAGTCAAGCACGACCTCGACGCCGAAATCGCCCAGCGGGAAAACGTCGCCGCCCTGCTCGACCATTACCGCAAAAGCCTGCCGGTGTTGCGCGAAGCGTTTTTCGGCGCACTCGTTTCCGGCAAGCTGAGTGAACGCGAAATCCGAGAGAAGGCCGAGGCCTACGGCATTCGCCTCGACGCCGACGCGTTCGCCGTCGCCGTCATCGAACCCGATCCGACGGACGCGGACGACCGCCCGGACGCCGACAGCGAGGCGAAGGAGCGTTCGGGCGAAAATGCGTCCGAAATCCGGCCGCTTTCTTCGCTTCGCGACGCCAATCCCGAACTGCGCAGGTTCGCAGTGTTCAACATCGCGGAGGAAATCGTCGACCGCGAACGGTTCGGCCACGTGTTTCTCCACGACGGCGACATCGTCTGGCTTGCGGTCGGAAAACCGGCCGACAACGGCGAAACCGGCGGGGACGCCTCCGCGTTCCGTTCCGGTACCGGCCGGCCGTTCGACCGCGAGGACATGTACGAAAACGTCTGCGCGGTTCTGGAAGAAATCCAATATTGCGTCGAAAAATATTTAAAACTTGCCGTCACCGCCGCCGTCGGTTCCATCGTCGGTTCGCCGGCCGACATCGGCCGTTCTTACCGCGACGCTTTGCGCGCACTCGATTATCGCCCCGCGCTCGGCGACATCCGCGTCGTCGGCATCCGCGACGTCGAACGCGTCCCCGCCGGATCGTCGCTCCGGCTGGACGAACTGAAGGAACGCGCGCTCGTTCGCTGCCTCAAAGTCGGCACCGACGACGAACTGCGCGGACTGATCGAAGACCTGACCGCCGACCTGGTCGACCGCCCGATCTCATCGCCCGAAAGCCTCGTCTACCTGACCGAAATGGCGGCAGTGCTGCTGCGCGTCGCCCGCGACGCGGGCGTCGCCGCCGAGGTGTGGGCCGAATGCGACGCCGTCCGCTCAGCGGAATGGCTCCGTTTCAAAGACGGCCGCCAGGCGCGCGGATGGCTGCTCGCCGTCTCGTCCGACATCCGGCGCCGTATCTCCGAAACGCGCGCCAATGCGGGTCCCTCGATCGTCGCGGAAGCCAAAGCGTACGTCCTGCGCCATTACGCCGACAGCGAACTCTCCGTCCGCGGCATCTGCGCGCACCTGCACGTCAGCGCGGGCTATTTCTGCAGCCTCTTCAAGCGCGAAACCGGCATGACGTTCGGACAATACGTGCTCGGCGTCCGCATGGAAGCCGCCAAAGAGCTGCTGCGTTCGACCGACTTAAAAACGTTCGAGATCGCCGAACGGGTCGGGTATGCCGATCCGAACTATTTCAGCTTCTGCTTTAAGAAAGCGGTCGGCCTTTCGCCGAAAGAATACCGCCATCGGACAAGAGGAGGATGAACGGCCGTGCGGAAAGGGCGGCTCCCGGCAGTCGTCAGGCGGCCAGCCGGCATCCAGTTTGCGATTACGGCATCGTTTTCGCTCGTCTGCTTATCCGTCGTTTTCGCCGTCGGCTTCATCGTCTACGACCGGTTCGCGCAGTCGGCGGAACATAACGCCAAGTTGCACAACGAGCAGATCGTCGAACAGGTGTTGTTCAATCTCACTTCCTACCTTCGCGACATGAACGACCTGTTCGAAGCCGCCGACGACATGTTGCGGCGCGGCAAAGACCTGCCCGACGCCGAACTGGCGAGCCGTCTCGGCACCATTCTCGACACGCGGGAAGACGTCGTTTCGCTCGCCCTGTTTACGCTCGACGGCCGGGCGGCCGTCGTCGTGCCCGCCGCTCCGCTTCGCGCCAACACACGGCTGACCGAGCAGAAATGGTTTCGATCGGCCGTCGAACATCCGCCGTATATGTTTTTTTCGCCGCCGCACATCCAAAATCTTTACAAAGGCGAATACAAATGGGTCGTATCGATGAGCCGGAACGTGACGGTCGAACGAAACGGACGCATCGTCGCCGGCGTTTTGCTGGTCGATTTCAATTTCCGCACGATCGACGCGCTCTGTCAGCAGGTCCGGCTCGGCGAAAAAGGCTACGTCTACGTCACCGACTCGGCGGGCAACCTCGTTTATCATCCGGAACTGCAGCTGATCAACAACGGCCTGAAACGCGAAAGTTCAGTAGAACGCGCGTTTGCACTCTATCACGGCAGTTACATCGACGAGTCCGGCGGCGACCGCCGGCTGATCACCGTGCGGACGGTGCCGAACATCGGCTGGCGGGTCGTCGGCGTTTCGTACATGGACGAGCTCGTCACGACCAAGCGCGAATTCGGCGCGTTTCTGTCCGTATTGTTCGCCGCCGTCATGCTGCTGGTCCTGCCGGTCTCCGCCTACCTGTCGGCCAAAATCGTCCAGCCGCTCAAACGGCTCGAGCGGTCGATGGCGCGCGTGGAAAAAGGTGATTTCGACATCTGGCTCGACATCCGCGCAGGCGGCGAAGTCGGCCGGCTGTCGCGCCGGTTCAACCTGATGGTGAGCAGGATCCGCGAACTGATGGAACAGATCATTCGGGAGCAAGAGGAAAAGCGAAAGCGCGAATTTGAGGTTCTGCAGGCCCAGATCAATCCGCACTTTTTGTACAACGCGCTCAACGCCGTCGTTCGGCTCGTCGAAAGCGGCAACAAGGAGGCCGCTGTCACGACGATCACGTCGCTGTCGCGCCTGTTCCGCATCAGCCTGAGCCAAGGCAAGACAGTCATCCCGGTCCGCGACGAGCTCGAACACGTCCGCCATTACCTAACGATCCAGAGCATCCGGTACAAAAACAAGTTTGCCTTCGAAATCGCCGCCGACCCGTCAGTCCTCGACCTGTGGACGCCGAAGCTGATCCTGCAGCCGATCGTCGAAAACGCCGTCCAGCACGGCATCGAGCCGATGGTCGATCCCGGCAAAATCGAAGTCGTCGCCCGGCCCGACGACGGCCGGTTGCTGTTTGAGGTGCGCGACAACGGCGTCGGCATGAGCCGGGAAAAAGTGTCCGGCCTTCTTTCGGGAGCCGCGACGGGCGCCAACGGCACCGGCGTCGGCCTCAAAAACGTGCACGAACGCATCCGGCTTCTGTTCGGCGAACCTTACGGCGTCGAAATCGACAGCGAACCCGACGAGGGAACCGTCGTGCGCATCCGGCTGCCGATACTCGACGAGGCGAAAGCGGGGGATAAGACGTGACACGCCGAATCCGTCCGAGCGACGCGCTGCTTTGGCGGCCGATTCTGCGGCGGCAGTCGTTTTTCCTCCTGCGCACGGCTCTGATCCTGTCTGCATGCGCAGCGCTGTCCCTAGCCGCCGCCTGCGGCGGCATTCCCGCCGCCCGGCCGAAAACCGGCGACGCCGCAGAAATCGTTCTGATCGCCAAATCCCAGTACGGCGACTTCTGGGGAGCCGTTCGCGACGGCGCCCGAATCGCCGCGCGCGAATACGGCGTCCGGCTGTCGTTCCAAGCGCCGGAAGACGAAGCGGAAGCCGCCGGCCAAGCCGCCCTGATCCGCTCGGCCCTCGCCTCCGGCGCCGATGCCCTGTTGGTGGCGCCGATCGAAGAGGCGACTGTCGCCGCCGCCCTTGGCGGATCGACGGGCCGCTCCGTTCCCGTATTCGCCGTCGACTCGCCGGTCGACTCGCCGCTCATTCGGTCGTTTATCGGTCCGGATCACGTCAAAGCCGGCCGGATGGCGGGAGAATGGCTGGCGGAACGGATCGGACGGCGCGGTCGCGTCGGCATCGTCATGCCTCGTTCACCGTCGCGAAACGAACTCGACCGGTTGTCCGGATTCGCCGATGCGGCCGCTCCACTTTCCGGAATCGAAACTTTTCCCTTGCGGTTTTCGGATGACGGCGCTTCCCGTCCGGCATGCCCACCCTTGAAAAACGTCGACGGCATCGTCGTGCTTGACGCCGACCGGGCGGTCGCGGCGGCGGCGTGCGTACGCGACGCCGCGCTCGCCGGCCGCGTCGCGATCGTCGCGTTCGACAGTTCGCCGGAATTACTCGAACTGCTACAGGAAGGCGTCGTCGGGGCGACGATCGTCTATTCGCCATTCGGCATGGGATATTTGGCCGTCCGGCAAGCGGCGCTGGCGATGCGCGGCCGAGCGGTGACACCGTCCGTCGCCGTGGATCTGTATCTGGTCGAGACGGAAAACATGTTCAGTCCAGAACACCAAAAACTCCTATTTCCTTTTATTAAATAGCGTGAGACGACGCACAGCAGACGCGATTTCATGAAAAAATCGATACTTTCCGTGAAAATTTTCGATTCGCAAACGCCGGCGCGCCGCGGATAATGGGAACCGTAATCCGAATCATCCGTTCGAGGGAGGTCCCTGATCCGCATGAAACCGTTCAAAATCCGCATCGCCGCTCTGCTCGCGGCTTCCGCCCTGCTGACGGCTACGGCGGCAGGCTGCGCCGGCAAAAGCGGCGGCTCGTCCGGCTCGTCGTCCGATGGCTCGCTGCCGACGATCGGCGTCGCCATCTACAAGTTCGACGACACGTTCATGACCGGCGTGCGCAACGCAATCGCACAGGCGGCTGAAGGCAAAGCGAAAGTCGACATCGTCGACAGCCAGAATTCGCAGCCGACGCAAAACGACAAAGTCGACCTGTTTATTTCAAAGAAAGTCGCGGCGCTGGCGATCAATCCGGTCGACCGCTCGGCCGCCGGCGTCATCATCGACAAAGCGAAAAAAGCCGGCATCCCCGTCGTCTTTTTCAACCGCGAACCGCTGCCCGACGATATGAAAAAGTGGGATAAAGTGTACTACGTCGGCGCGAAAGCGGAAGAATCGGGCACGATTTCCGGTCAACTTCTCGCCGATTACTGGAAGAGCCATCCTGAAGCCGACAAAAACAAGGACGGCGTCCTGCAATACGTCATGCTGAAAGGCGAACCCGGCCATCAAGACGCCGAACTGCGCACAAAATTTTCCGTCAAAGCGCTCGAGGACGCCGGCATCAAAGTGCAGAAGCTCGCGGAAGACACCGCGATGTGGGACCGCGTCAAGGGGCAGGAAAAAATGGCCGCGTTCCTCGCCGCCCACGGCGACAAGATCGAGGCGGTCATCGCCAACAACGACGATATGGCGCTCGGCGCGATCGAAGCGCTGAAAGCCGCCGGTTACTTCAAGGACGGCAAATTCATGCCGGTCGTCGGCGTCGACGCCACCGCGCCCGCACTGAAAGCGCTTGAAGAAGGTACCCTGCTCGGCACTGTGCTGAACGACGCCAAAAACCAGGGCGCGGCGACGCTCAACCTCGCGGTCGCCCTGGCCAAAGGGCTGAAACCGGACAAAAACAACACCGGCTACGACATCGTCGACGACAAATACGTCTGGATTCCTTACAAGAAAATTACAAAAGAAAACATGAACGACGCGCGGTAAGCTCGCCGGAGCGCGCTATCCCGACGCACGGCGTCGCGGAGCGAAGGCGCGAGGGGGCGTTCCCGATCGATTCGCCTTCGCTCCCCCGCCGTTTTCGCGTCGACGGAGGAGGCTGTGTCATTCAATGCGGAAGTTTGAATTTCGACTTGAAATGAACCATATTTCAAAATCGTTCCCCGGCGTGCAAGCGCTTGACGACGTCAGCCTCCGCGTGCGCCCGGGCACCGTCCACGCCTTGATGGGCGAAAACGGCGCGGGCAAATCGACGCTGATGAAATGCCTGTTCGGCCTTTACCGGCCGGACGCCGGCGAAATCCGGATCGACGGCCGGCCCGTTCACATCCGCGATTCCCGCGACGCGCTCCGGCTCGGCATTTCCATGATCCATCAGGAATTGCTTCCGGTTCCGCACCGCAGCGTCATGGAAAACATCTGGCTGGGCCGTTTTCCCGTCCGTCGCCTCGGCCCGCTCGCCTTCGTCGACCACAAGCGCATGCGCCGGGAAACGGTACAGCTCTTGGAGCGGCTCGGCATCGATCTGGACCCGGACGCGCCGGCCGGGTCGCTATCGGTGTCCAAAACACAATTGATGGAAATCGCCAAGGCCGTCTCGTACGACGCCCGCATCATCGTCATGGACGAGCCGACGTCGTCGCTGACGGAAAACGAAACCGCCCACCTGTTCCGGATCATCCGCGACCTGAAACGGAACGGCACATCTATTTTGTATATTTCTCATAAAATGGATGAAATTTTGCAAATCGCCGACGAAGTCACGATTTTACGCGACGGGCGGCTCGTCGGCACGTGGCCGGCGTCCGAACTGACGACCGATCTGATCATTTCGCGCATGGTCGGCCGCGAACTCGGCCAACGTTTTCCAAAGCGAGACAACAAGCCGGGTGAAATCGTTCTGGAAGTCGAAGGCCTCACCGCCGCCGACCGCAAGTCGTTCCGCAACGTGTCGTTCGCGCTCAGGCGCGGCGAAATTCTCGGCATCGGCGGTCTCGTCGGCTCACGGCGCACCGAGTTGGTCGAGGCGTTGTTCGGATTGCGCCCGCTGGCTTCCGGCACCATCCGCATCCGGGGACAAGCGGTTCACATTCGTTCTCCGGCCGACGCCAAACTCCTGAAAATGGCGCTGCTCACCGAGGAACGGCGAGCGACCGGCATTTTTCCGATGCTGTCTGTATTCGATAACACTTGGATCAGCTGCTTGTCCCGTTTTGAACGCGCCGGCGTCTGGCTCGATGAAAAAACCGGGCGAAAAGCAGTCGGAACGCTGATCGAAACGCTGCGCGTCAAAACGCCTTCCCTGCGAACCAAAATCCGCGACCTCTCCGGCGGCAACCAGCAGAAAGTATTGCTCGCCCGCTGGCTGCTGACCGAGCCCGATATTTTGCTGCTCGACGAGCCGACGCGCGGCATCGACGTCGGCGCCAAATACGAAATCTATTCGCTGATCGTCGAACTTGCCCGACAAGGCAAGGCCGTCATCATGATTTCCTCGGAAATGCCGGAGCTGCTCGGCATGGCGGACCGGATCATGGTGATGTGCGACGGTCGCGTCACCGGCATCCTCGACGGCCGGACGGCGACGGAGGAAGCGATTATGCGGCTGGCGACGCAATTTTCCGGCTGAAGCCGCCCGACGGTCTCGGATTAATACGGCCCGCGCCCTTTTGCACCGGAGGGATTCCGATGAATCGGATACGGAACGTTCAAGACTTCGTTTCCGAATACGCCATCTACATCGTCTTGTTTGCGCTTGTCGCGGCGATCGCCGCCTACGATCCGCATTTTCTGTCGCTGACGACGTTGCGCGATTTGCTGCTGCAAAATTCGACGCGCGCCATCATCGCGCTCGGCGCCGCGTTCGTCCTCATATCCGGAGGCGTCGACCTGTCGGCCGGCCGCGTCGTCGGGCTGACCGCCGTGCTGTCGGCGTCGATGCTGCAGGCCGAGGACTATCCGCGCCGGTTTTTCCCCGATCTGCCGCAACTGCCGGTCTGGCTGCCGGTGGCGATCGCCGTCGCGGCCGGGCTGCTCGTCGGTCTGTTGAACGGCTGGATCGTCGCGCGGTTCCGCGTGCCGCCGTTTATCGCCACGCTGGGCACGATGGTCGCGGTGTACGGCGCCAATTCGATCTATTTCGACATGGAACCGAACGACTCACAGCCGATCGGCGGTCTGCGCGACGATTTCACGGCGCTCGGCACCGGATCGTTCGCCGTAGGCCCGTATTCGATCCCGTACCTCGTCGTGACGGCCGTGGCGGTGTCGGCGCTCGTCTGGGTCGTGTTCAACAAAACGCGGCTCGGCAAAAACATGTACGCGATCGGCGGCAATCCGCAGGCGGCGCGCGTATCCGGCATCCGCGTCGGCGCCAACCTTCTGGCGATTTACGCCATCGCCGGCGCGCTGTACGGCCTGGGCGGCGCGCTGGAAGCGGCGCGGACGGGCGGCGCCACCAACAATTACGGCAACATGTACGAACTCGATGCGATCGCGGCCTGCGTCGTCGGCGGCGTCTCGACGTCCGGCGGCATCGGCACGGTGCCCGGCGTGCTGGCGGGCGTACTCATTTTCGGCGTGATCAACTACGGCCTGACCTTCATCGGCGTCAACCCGTACTGGCAGCTCATTCTGAAAGGTCTGATCATCGTGTTCGCGGTCGCCGTCGACATGCGGAAATACGCGAACCGTCAGACTTGACATCGATCTTCTGTTTTAATAAAATGTTACCAAAACTGAGAGAACGGAAGCACCGTTCGATCGCGCGAAGGCCATCGGTGCGCCGGGTTCGGCGCATACAGCATTTTCGCGCCGTCGAACGGTGTTTTTTCGTTTTTTGCTGGTGGCGGGATTTTTTCGCAAGGAATCGAGCAAGGAATGAAGCAAGGGCTGAAACGAGGGCGGCAAGAGGGCCTGTTGGAGACGGCGCAACGGATGCTGATGAAACACCGCCCCGGTTGCCGGCGGAGGTTGTGCGCCTGTCTTCGGCGCATCACCTGAAGGCGATGAACCGATGTCGCCGATCGAGCGGACAAAGGCGCACCCGGCGTTTAAGAGGAAGAGGATTCTTCTTTTTCATTTTTCCACTTCTCTTGTTTTTCTTTCATTTTATTAAACAATCTGTAGAATTGATAAAAACTATTCAAAGCCATTAGACTTCCTACAAAAAACGGAATGAGAAAGGTAAACCGAAAACTGATCCAGATCAGCGCGCCGTTGGAAATTGCGACCGAAAGCGAGTGAAGCGGCGCCCCGATCGTGATCAAAGCCGTATTTTTCAACAGCTGCCAAAACGTCAGGTGAAGATGCGAAAGCAGCGAGAAAAAATTGAACAGCGCCGCACTGAACAACACGATAAACGCCAGAAACAGAACGCCGAACACGCTTTTGGACTGAACGACATAAAATTGATAATCGATATAAAGCACATACGAAGCGGCGACGAACACGAGGCCGCCGAGCGCGCTCATCCGGAAATTTTCGCGATAGGCGCGGAAAAACGTGCGCACGATCGGCACGTCTTCCTCGCCCATCACCCATTTGCGGACGACCGAGAACATCGCCGCCGTCCCCGGGAAAAAGAAGAGCGGCATGCTAAGCAAGGCGAACACGAGCATACCCGCCGCAGCCTGTGCGGCCGCGTCCGCTCCGGCGGCTCCTTGAACGCCGGCCCCGGTCGCCGCGACGGCCATCCAGAGCAGAAAGAAAAACGGCAGCGAAACGAGGATCCACAACACGTTGGTCACGGACAGCCGCATGATCCATTCCGAAATCCGATACAGACCGCCCATCCAACCGCGCATCTCCACGACGATTCCCTCCTTATGGCCCGACGACGGACGCTCAGCTTTCGCCCCGCTCTAACGTCGCGCCGTGCCGATTCCGTCGCCGGCCGGCGGATTCCGCCTGCTGCCCGGCGTCGGCCTTACCGCGCGGCTCCGCTTTGCCGCGGCGCGAATCCGATCTGCCGCGCGCTTTGCCCTCTGCGGAGCCGGAAGATCCGGCTTCCCGACGCTTGCGCGTGCGGACCGGTTCCTCCGGCGTGAGCTCGATTTCGACTTCTTTCTTTTCGCCGGCGATCAGTTTCATGGCCGCAGCGAGCAAAGAGACGGAGTCGTACTGCTCAAGCAGCTGGATCGCCATCCCCTTGAACGGCTGGGCGTCGTCGGACTCGATTGTTTCCAGGATGCGCTCGGCGATCGCCTTCTGCTTGCCTTCGAGCGCGGCCGCAAGGCTCGGCATCGGCTTTCGGATGATTCGATGGCGCGTGATCCGCTCGATCAGCCGCAAATGGTCGATTTCCCGCGGCGTCACGAACGTCCACGCCGTCCCTTCGCGACCGGCGCGGCCGGTACGGCCGATGCGGTGGACATAACTTTCCGGGTCCTGCGGCAGATCGAAATTGATGACGTGCGTGACGCCGGATACGTCGAGACCGCGCGCGGCGACGTCGGTGGCGACGAGCACGTCGATGCCGCCTTCGCGAAACTTGCGCATCACCGTGTCGCGCATGTGCTGCGACATGTCGCCGTGCAGCCCCTCGGCGGCGTATCCCCGCTTCTGAAGCGCCTCGGACAGCTCGTCGACACGCCGTTTCGTCCGGCCGAACACGATCGCCAGCTCCGGGCATTCCATATCGAGCAGCCGACAGAGCGCCTCGAACTTTTGCCGTTCATGCAGCTCGATGTAATATTGGGCGATCGAAGGCGCGCTGATTTGCTTCGGTACAACCGAGATCGTCTCCGGGTCTTTCAGAAACCGTTGTGCCAGCTTCTGGATATTCGGCGGAATCGTCGCGGAAAACAGCATCGTCTGCCGCTCTTCCGGCACCCGCTCCAAAATCGCCGTAATGTCGTCGAGAAAACCCATGTCGAGCATCTCGTCCGCTTCGTCGAGCACCACCATGCGCACGTGGTCGAGCCGGATCGTCCCGCGTTCGATATGGTCGAGCAACCGGCCGGGCGTACCGACGATAATCTGCGGTTTCTTGCGCAACGCCCGGATCTGCTTTTCGATGTCCTGACCGCCGTAAATCGGCAGCGTGCGGACGCCCTTGAATCGACCCAGTTTCGAAATTTCCTCCGCGACCTGGATGGCCAGCTCGCGCGTCGGACAAAGAATGAGCGCCGCAATCCGGTCTTCGTCGGGCGATATGCGGCTGACAAGCGGCACGCCGAACGCCGCCGTCTTGCCCGTCCCCGTCTGCGCCTGGCCGATCAGGTCGCGGCCCTCCAATGCGATCGGGATCGTTTTTTCCTGAATGGGCGTCGCCTCTTCGAACCCCATTTCCGCGATCGCCCGCAACACATCGAGTTCAAGCCCCATTTCCTGAAACGTCTTCAATTCGTTATATCCCCTTCTATTTTAAAATCCGTCCCACCGGTCAGCGATCCGCCGCTTCGATCACAAAACCGGCGCCGGCGACGAGCGGTTTTTTTTCCACGAGCGCCAACGGCCCGCGCATCGACGGCATGATCAGTTGTTTGTCCAGCAACACTTCGGCGCGTTCGAACGCCTGGGCGTCGTTTTCCGCCGCTACGACGACCTGGACTGTTTTACCGGATACGTCCGCGCTTAACCGATAAAGCAGCATCGCGGCTTCCTCCTTTTACGCCGTCCGCAAGCGGCGACCGTCGCCGCGCAGACGGGTCCTTGCGCCGGCGGATCACTGCGACAGCCGCATCGCCAGCTCGTACAGCTCCATGTTGAACGGCTTGCGCGTCGAAACGACCGTTTCGATGTCCGTCGCCACCAGTTCGCCTTTTACAACGCCGCACGCCTTGCCGGAATCGCCCTCCATGAGGCGGCGGACGGCGAAATCGCCGAGCCGGCTGGCCAAAATCCGGTCGTTGTGCGTCGGCGTCCCGCCGCGCTGGATATGGCCGAGCACCGTCACGCGCGATTCGATGCCGTTAAGTTCGAACAGACGCCGCGCGATTTCCTCGCCGCGCCCGACGCCTTCCGCGACGACGATGATGCTGTGCCGTTTGCCTTTGGCGAAATTCTCCTTCATCCGCCGCGCGACTTCCGCGAGGTCGAACGGCACTTCCGGCACGAGAATCGCTTCGGCCCCGCTGGCGACGCCCGCGTACAGCGCGATGTCGCCGCAATGGCGGCCCATCACCTCGACGACCGACGACCGCTCGTGCGACGTCATCGTATCGCGCAGCTTGTTGATCGCGTCGACGACGATGCTGACCGCCGTATCGAACCCGATCGTGAAATCGGTGAACGCGATGTCGTTGTCGATCGTACCGGGAAGGCCCATCGTGCGCACGCCGAGCCGGCTGAGCGCGAGCGCGCCTCGATAAGAACCGTCGCCGCCGATGACGATCAACCCATCGATGCCGTGCCGGCGCAAGACGTCCGCCCCGCGTTTTTGGCCTTCCGGCGTCATGAATTCCTTGCAGCGCGCCGTCTGCAAAATCGTACCGCCTCTTTGAATAATATCCCCGACGCTGCGCAGGTCCATCGGCCGGATGTCTTCGTTGAGAAGCCCCAAAAACCCGCGCTGAATTCCATAAACTTCAATGCCGTAATATACTGCGCTGCGGACGACCGCCCGCACGGCGGCGTTCATCCCCTGCGAATCGCCGCCGCTGGTCAACACCGCAATCGAACGAACCGCCGACATCCGCCTTCTTCCTCCTCCCGTCAAACAAGCGGTCTCCAGGCGTTTTTCCCCCGGATCCACCGACAATTGAACCAAAACAGGCGCCCCGCCCACGATCGGCCGCGCAAAAGCCGACGGCGCACTTCCCGCACGTCGGCTTGGGCGTCCGCCTTCGGATCGGTCAAGTAAAGCGCAAGCAGCCCGTCGACGATCATCTCGTGAAAAGCGGCGTCCGGCAACCGCCGCGCGCGCCTTCGCGCCTCCGACTCGATCAAGCCGATCCGATCTGCCGCCTCCTCCGCGTTTCGATAATAGCTGCAAAAATTCAGATCGCCGCCGCGTCTGTCCTCTTCCTGGTCGATCAGATAGTCGAGCAAAATGTGCAGCGCGCAGATGTACGGAAAATAGGCGTCGCGGATCGCCTCTACCCGTTCGGGAGAAAGCCGCGGATCGGCGGCGGCCGCAAACAGGTGAAACACGCCGATCGTCGAACCAGTCGCCGCGGCGAACTCGTTCCAGCGCAGCGCCGGATACGACCGGCGATGGACGTCCCACCACTTCAGCAATTGTTCCTCGCGGCGGTCGGGAACGAGATGCTTGTACACCTGCAGATCCGCATACAGGCCGACCCATTCGCGGACGACCGGGCGTACCGCCTCAAACGACGGCAACGCCGCGATCACGCTTCTGCATGCTTCGACAAGCGCCCGCAAATAACCGCCGTCGTCGCGCTCACGCCGCAAAGCGTAATAATTCACTTCATCTGTTCTCGATTCCGGATCGACGGCATCCAACATCGCCCGGTGCAACAGCCGAAAATCGCCGGCATCGCTCGACGTGCTGCGGTCGCACAGATTGTCGAGATAATCGCTGATCGTCTGAAACGCGACGATCAGCCGTACAAGCGCGTCTCGCGCCTCAGGCCGTACCGCCGCATAAACCGCCCCGCCCTGGCAATGGAACCGCTTGGACGTCATGCTGGCGATCGCCTGGCGGCGCAGCTCGGGGTCCGGAATGCGGTCGGCGGCCTTGCGCCAAAATGCCAGTTCCTTCCGCACACCGGGCAAAATGTATCGGTACATGCGGTACATCAATCCGACAGGACCGAACGGCACCGCGCCTTCCGACACGCCGTCAAATCGTCGCAAACGGACCGCCCCCGCCGCCGATCGCCCGTTCATGCGTATACGCCAGCAACAGCCGCATTTCCAGCGCCTGCAACTCCGTCAACAAGCCGGCCGCGACGCCGTCCTTCGCTTGCGTCTCCTGGATTCTGACCAACCGGAGAAACCGGAACGGGTCCCATTTTCCCGACGACGCGAACGCGTCCCACTCGCGCCGGAGCGCGGCGTCGGCGATTTCGCGGCCCCGACCTTCTTCCGCATAGCGTGCGATCCGCTCGGCAAGCCGATCGAAAACCGGATGATCGCCGACACGGCGAAACCAATAGGCCGCATTTTCATAATCCGGTTCCATCCGGTGCATGATGGCATGCCAATAGCTTCCAGTCGTGTTTTCGACCCGCTGTGCGAGCGCGTGCGATTTCTCCAAACTTTCATTCCATAAATGAAGCCCGGCCTTGAGCGCCTCGGCGAAGGCGCGGTCGCGCACGGCCGCGCCGTCGAACGTCAGTGCCGCAATTTCCTCGTCCAACGCCTCGTCCCGAACCCCGGCCGGCGTCAGCGCAGGGAGGCGACGCTCCATCCGACTCCAGATCGCTGCAACCCGATCGATCACGTCTTCACCCTTCCGTAGCCGTCCGGTTTATTATAGCATTATGAAATACGTCTTGCACGTCGTCGAGCGCTTCGAACGCTTCCACCATTTCTTCAAGCCTGTCTGCGGCCTCCTGCGGCACTTCGACCCAACTTTTCGGCACCCACCGAACGGCGGCGAGCGAAAACGACAAACCGCGCGCTTCAAGTTCGGTCTTGACGCGCTGAAAATCGCGCGGATCGGTCACGATCTCGTAACCGTCTTCGTACGTCCGGACGTCTTCCGCCCCGCACTCCAGCGCCAAAAGCGTCAAATCATCTTCGCTGAGTCCTTGGTTTGTTTTTTTTTTCCAAGAACAGCACGCCCTTTTCGTCGAACAGGTAAGCGACGCAGCCGGTTTCGCCGAGATGTCCGCCGCGTCGGTTGAAAACGGCGCGCACTTCCGCCGCCGTCCGGTTGCGGTTGTCGGTCAAACACCGCACCATGACGGCGATTCCTCCGGGAGCATAGCCCTCGTACACCACTTCCTCGTAATGTTCGGCACCGGTGTCGCCGGTCGCTTTCCGGATCGCGCGTTCGATGTTTTCATTCGGCATCTGCGCGGCCCTCGCGTTGGCGATCGCAGTTTTCAGCCGGAAGTTGGCTTCCGGATTCGGACCGCCGCGTTTGGCCTCCATGTAAATCAGCCGCGCGAACTTGACGTACAGGTTGTTTTTCATTTGGTCCTGCTTGCTTTTGCGCGCCGCAAACATTCGGTACTTCGGCATGTTCCCGACGCCTCCCCATTTCACTGAACAGTTTACCATCGGCCGAAGCCGACGCTCAACCGCCGGCGAAAACGAAAGACCCGCCGTTTCCGATCGGCCGAAAAAAGTCCGGCCTTCCGGGATCGACGGGCTTCGCGACGTCAAGTCACCCGAAGCACGATCTTGCCGATATTCAGATTCGCTTCCATGCGCCGGTGGGCGTCCGCCGCATCGCGCCAGTCGAACACCGAATCAACGACCGGACGAAGGCGGCCGTCGCGCAGACGCTCCGACGCAAAATCGGCAAACGCCCGTACCAGCCGTGCCTTCTCCTCGACGCCGCGCGACCGCAGCGTCGTCGCCAACAATTTCAGCCGCCGCATGAGAAAATCGTTCAAATCCAGCCGTTCCACGCGCGAACCGCCGAGCGTGCCGATGAGAAGCAGCCTTCCGTCCGGCGCCAACGACGCGAGATTGTCCGACCAGTGCAACCCGCCGACCAAGTCGAACACGACGTCGACGCCGCGTCCTTCGGTCTGTTCGAGAACCCATTGGCGAAACGAACCATCGCGGTAATTCCACACCGCTTCGGCGCCGAGGTTGCGCACCACGCGCAATTTTTCTTCCGATCCCGCGGTCGCGAGCACACGCGCACCGAGCTCCCGCGCGAGCTGAACGGCGGCCGTGCCTACACCGCTTGCAGCGGCGTGAACGAGCACCCGCTCGCCCGGCATCAGCTTCGCCAATTCAACCAGATTCAACCATGCCGTCAAGAATGCTTCCGGTACCGCTGCCGCCTCTTCGAAGGTCATCGCTTCAGGCACGCGCATCACGGCACCCGCGGCGACAGCGACGTATTCGGCATATCCGCCGCCGGGTAGAAGCGCCATGACGCGGTCGCCCGGTTTCCACTCCTCGACACGGGAACCGACGTCGACGACTTCCCCTGCCGCCTCAAGGCCGGGAATGTCCGGGACGCCGGGCGGAGGTGGATACAACCCGCGCCGCTGAAGAAGATCGGCGCGGTTGAGGGCGGTCGCTCGAACCCGAATCAACAGCCCGTCCTCCGCGCAGACGGGATCGGGAACATCCCGGATGCGCAGAACGTCCGGCCCACCCTTTTCCTCGAGCAGAATCGCTTTCATGCGCCCGCACCCACATACGGATTGTCGGCCTTCTCCTCGCCGATCGTCGTCGAAGGACCATGCCCCGGATAGACGACGACATCGTCCGGCAGACGGAACAACACGTCGCGCACCGACCGAACAAGCGAATCCCAGTCGCCGCCCGGCAGATCGGTCCGTCCGACCGATCGGCGGAACAACACGTCGCCGCAAAACAGCCGATTGCCGCACCGGATGCTGACGCCGCCCGGCGAATGGCCGGGCGTATGATACACTTCGAACGTCTCGCCGATCCACTCGTAACGACGGCCGTCTTCCAAAAACCCGTCCGCCGGTTCCACGCGGATTTCGCCGCCGAGTTCCGGCCACCAAAGCGAGCCGTTCAGCCGACCGTCCGTCAACCAGTCGGCCTCGGCAGAATGAACGTACACCGGACACCGCTTGAGACGGCGAACGTCTTCCACACCGCCGATATGGTCGAAATGCGCGTGCGTCAACACGACCGCCTCGACGTGAAACGGTTCAAGCCGCGAAAGAAGCGGCCCCGGATCCATACCGGGGTCGACGACGACGGCGCGCATCGTATCGGGATTCCAAATCAGATAAGCATTCGTTGCAAGCGGCCCGAGTTCGAACGATTCAACACGCAGCAAAGGCACGATCCCCCTGTCTTTTCACCGAAACGACGCGATCAATTCCCGCAGTTCTCGGACAATCGCGGCCTGGTATTCCGTCCCCTCGCCGTAGCGACGCGCCATTTCCCTGCGCGCCTCGTTCAGCTTTTCCTGATAATCCGGAGCGTCGCGATCCGGGTTTTCCTGTTTAAACCGGACCATCACTTCCTGCACGTGCTGCGGACGCGGCCCCCAACGGCCGAGCACGGCGCCGGAAGCGTCGGCGAAAATGACGACCGGAATCGACCGGCCTCCCATCGTCAAAAACCGATCCATCAGGTCCAAATGTTCTTCCATAATGAACACTTCCGTCGGAAGGTCGGCCGTCTCCAGCACGCGGAAAACGACGGGAACGTTGCGAACGACGTCGCCGCACCAGTCCGCGGCGAGAATCAGGCAACGCAAATCCTGACGTCCGCGCAACCGCTCGAAAAAGAAACGGTCGTCGTCGGACGGCCAGGCGAATCGGCGGCCCCAGTCTTCGAACGCTTCCCGGTTGCGCGTCATCCGCTCGACGAATGATGCCGGCGAAATACCTTTGCCCAGTTTATCCGCGACGTTCATGTCTCACACCTCGATTCGATCAGTCGGGCGATCCGCTCCACCGTCTCGGACGAAAGCGGCGGTCGGCGTCCGATATGAGAACGGATCGTCTGCGCAAGCCGATCGGCGGTCACCGTCAAAAACGGCGGACGTACGGCGGACTCGCGCCCCCCGGCCGCAAACATCGCCCCGCCGGCGTGCGCCGGAGAATCGCCCGTCCGGCCGCCCACGCAGACGACGCCGACGACGTCGGCCTCAATACCGTGTTCGCGCAGCAGTCTGCGCAGCGCGTATTCGCGGCGGTACAGCCGGGAATCCGCCGGACCGCCTTCCCGTCCGGATCCTGCGTCGATATGAAACACACCGTTCGGCCCGACGACGATATGGTCGAATTCGCGCACGCCGTCTTCCAGCTTCAGTCTGCGGCCGCTCAGCACGCGATATTCGCCGCCGATATCGCCGAAAAGCCGCTCGGGCGCATCGCCGGCACCGCCTTCGGTGCCGCCCTGCCGCGCGGAACGCCGCCGCTTCCAAATGAAGTACACCGCCGCCAGCAACACAGCGCCCGCGACGATCGGCCCGACATATGGCGCCGCCTCTTCCTTGATCCTTTTCCAGTTTTCGCCGAGCTTCATGCCGAGATAAATGAAAAACACCGACCACGGCACCATCGCCAACACGGTCAGCACGGTAAACCGCCAGAACGGCATTTTCGCAATGCCGGCGGGAACGGAGATCGCGTGGCGGACGACCGGCACGAACCGGCCCGTGAAAATGACGCCGGCGCCGTAGCGTTCGCACCACCGCTCCGCCACTTCCAGATGATGCGGCCGGATGAGCAAATATTTTCCGTATTTCTCCACAAAGGGACGGCCGCCGTAGAGGCCGATCCAGTAAAGGAACCACTGGGCGACCGTCCCGCCGATGATGCCGAAGACGACAGCGCCGACGAAAGAAATTTTACCCTGGGCGACCAGGTAGCCGCCGTACGCCAGCACGATTTCGCTCGGGATGATTTCGATCATAAGCCCCAGCATAATGCCCCAGTAGCCGAGCGATTCGATCCATTGCAGCAATTCCGCGATCAATCGCTATCCCGTTCCCCGTCCGTTTGCCTTCATTTTACCGCCACGGGCCGACGTCCTGCAACTCGGCGCGCTTTTGCAGAAAACGATAAAACGCGACGGCCGCCTGGGCGCGGGTCACCGTCTCGGCCGGGCGGAACCGGCCGTGTTCATCCGTCGTCATGATGCCGAGACCGGTCGCGATCGCCACTTGACCCTTGTGGCGGATGTCGCCGGCATCGGCGACGTCCAGTCGGAATAGATCGCCGTACTCCGCCAATTTGGCGTATCCGAGCGCACGCACGATCAGCACGGCGAGCTCTTCCCGCGTGACGGGGTCGTCCGGCCGGAACCGCTCCGTGGCGGGGTCGATCAGTCTATTGTCGACGGCATATTCCACATAGGCGAAATACGCCGAACCGGCCGACACGTCCGCAAACGACGCTTTCCTCTCATTCGCATAATAACTCGGTTCAAACCATCCGCCTCTCATGGCGATCAGCAGCATCTTGATCATTTCGCCACGCGTGATCGGCTTGTCGGGCGCCGCACGGCCGCCTTCGGCGTCGATTGCGCCGTACTCGAGCATCAGCCGCAATTCCTTTTCGGCCCAGTGCCCCTTCAGATCGGACGTTTCGGGAAGTTCGAGGAAATATTCTTTGCCGTTGTCGCGGCGATAAAACTTCCCGTCCGTCGCGTCGAGAAAAATGCCGGTATCCGTCGGCCGCTTCGGCACGAGCACGTAATAGGGTTCCGCGCGGTTACCGGCGTCGGGATTGTAATAAAGATACTGCGTCATGCCGGAAGCGAGGATCGCCCTGTATTTTTCAGGCGGAATGCCTTCCCGAAACGGAGAATTCGGCTCCCTGATATATTGCAGCTGCAGCGTATAGGCGTTCATTAACCTGGTACGGGCCTCGGTTTCCAGCAACACCGTCGGCTTTGCCGAAGGGAAAGAAACCGTTGAAAAACTGCGCTGCAATGAAAGAATGCTTCCGTCTTCACCGACGATGAGATGAATCCCTTCCGATTCAACAGGAACACCATCAACCAATCTTTGGAAAAAGTATACGCCTGATTTGCCGTTCGGCCCGGCTAGCTCGTGCAGTCTGGCGGGGTAGGCGCGCCGAACGAAATCTGCGGCGATCTGTTTTCCGCGAACGTCGTCTCTGATCGGGCGTACAGACTTGGTGGGGTTGGAGAAGTGATACGAAACCGGTTCTCCCGTCGAGGCGTCGACCGACACCCAATAATATACACCATCCTCCGCCGATCCACCCGTTTTGGCCGTATCGATCCGCCATTCGAAATTCCAGACGCCCGCATCTTTCTGCTCGTAATACGAAGCATTTGCCAGTTGAACATCGTCCAGTGAAAGCAGCGTTTTCATCGCTTCTGCCGCCTGCTGTTGGGTTAGAGACTCAGCGAAACGGCCGGACGGCGACGATGCTTTTTTTTCCATGGGTTCAAACGAGCCGTCCATCAAAATGTCGATTTCTCCAGTCCGGGCGTGCATTCTGGACGAATTCCATTCATAGGCGAATCTTGGTGTCGGGTTTTGGACGTTTCTGAGCCAAATTAACCACAAAACAACGCTCGCCTTTTCCTGAAACAGCGCTTTCGCTCGGTCTTCGTCGATCAGGCCGGTCGCCGGCGCGAACTCGACCTTGTCGTCCCAGACGAATTGGTAGCTGACGACGTTGCCGGAACCGTCCACCCGCACGAAGACGTAATTTTCCGGATAGATGATGCCGTTCACAACTCGGTCGTAACGGAAAGGATAAACGACCGGACCTTGAAGCGGCGTCCTGAACGCTGCTTCTACATCGGGGTTATAGCGGAGCTGGTCGAATTCCGCAGCGTTTACCTCGCGAACGAACCGTTCGGCCACCTTTTTTGCTGCCTCGAAGTCGTACTTCGGAGGATACGTCGTCTGTTGCGCGGGATCACCGTCATATTTTTCAAACCCGATCAATCGCCCCGTGTCTGCGTCCAGCGAAACGACTACTCCATCTGAATAGCCATTCTCGCTTTTTTTGTGAAATTCAAGCGACCATCGTTTCCCGCTAAAATCTTCGTAAAAATTTACACTGTTAAGCTCGAATTCGGACGTAAGCGACAAATACGACCGCGCAAGCGACACCGCCTTCTCACGGTCGACGACGGCTTTGCTTTCCGCCGGCTCGGCGAAAACGGCCGGCACGGCCGAAAACGCCGCAAGCGCGGCGAGCAGGACATGAGCAAACAACCGGAAACGTTTCAAGCGAAGCTCCCCTTTCCAATGAGTTCCTCATCCTGTATAGACGTCGAAACAGCCGTTCAAGTTTCGCGTTTGCCTGCATTTTCCGCGGATGTTTTTCAGCCTCCCGGCAAACGTTAAGATCGTCGACCGAAATTTCAAGCCGAAAAAAGGGGATGCCGCATGAAACGTCTGGCACTGATCGCCTTCTCCGCCCTGCTGTTCGCCGTCGGCGCAACGGCGGCGTCGGCCGCGCAACCTGCGACGACTCCGACGCCTTCGCCGGCTCCGGCGGTCGTCACCCCGGCTCCCAGCCCGTGGTTCGACACGGCGCCCGCCCGCAACAACTGGGGAACGACCGGCCGGTTCCGCGCAACCGCGACGAACGTCGCCGGCGACATGGACTGGGGTTGGCTCGGTATTCTCGGCCTGCTCGGCCTTATCGGGCTCGCCGGCCGCAACCGCGGGGAAGTGCAGACCGACAACCGCTGACACGGGAAAAACCCCGAAAACGGGCGGGACGTCCTGTTTTGATCAGGAATCGTTCCCGCCCGTTTTGTCCGCGGCGGCGATCGCCCGGGTCATCAGGCAAAACGCCGTCGACAGCCGCTTTTCCAGATCGTCGCGGTCTTCCACAGCCCACAGCACCAACACGCCGTAAAATGTCTCCACGGCGAACCGGGCGACGGCGGAAGGAGACAGCTGTGAATCGATCTCCCCCCGTCGGCGGGCTTCCTCGAACACTTTGGACAGCGACGAAACGAGCAGCCGAATTTGTTCGGCGAACCGCTCGGTCGGCTTGCCGCCGCCGACCGCCCCCTGGAAAAACGCGCGGGCGAGCGGTTTGGCGCCGTAAATCCGATTGACGATCTCGTGCAGCATATTTTCCAGACGCGGCAACACCGGCCCCGGCTCGGCCGACAGCCGCTCGATTTCTTCGTGCGCCCAGGCGATGTGCAGGTTGTACAAAACCGCTTCCTTGCGCTCGAAATAATTAAAAAACGTCCCTTTCGCGACGCCGGCCCGAGCGGCGATCTGTTCGACCGTCGTCGCCTCGAACCCCTGCTTCGCAAAAAGTTCCCTCGCGCTGTCCAGCAGGCGTTGACGCGTCGCAAGCTTTTTCGCTTCCCTTTTCATCCTGCCTTCATCCTTCCAGACAATCGCCCCGAACCCTTCGTCAGTCCTATCGTACATCATCGCGCGCCGTCCGAACAGACGGCGCGGCGGTACGGCCGTGATGTGGTATAATGAAAAACGAGTTGTTTGCGCTAGGGAAAGGACGACGCACCCATGTACGACTATCACGTGCACACTCGCTTTTCCGCCGACTCCGACCTGCCGATGGAAGAGGCGGTCCGCGCCGCCGTCGACCGCGGCGTCCGGGAAATCGCGTTTACCGAGCACATCGACTATTTTTACCCGAACTGCGACCTCGTCTTTGCGTTCGACGCCGGAACGTATGCGGCCGAGGTCGATCGGCTGCGCGCCGTCTACGGCGACCGGATCGTCATCCGCAAGGCGGTCGAGGTCGGCCTGCACCCGCTCGCCTACGACCGCAGCCGTGCGTTCACGCAGGAAGGCGGCTTCGATTTCGTCATCGGCTCCGTCCACATCGCGGACGACCTCGATCTGCACGGCGGAGACTTTTTCCGGGGCAAAACAGCCGACGAGGCGGTGCGCCGTTATCTCGAAAACGTGTACGAGCGCGTCGCCGAATACAAGGACTTTCACGTTCTCGGCCATCTGACGCTGGTCAGCCGTTACTTGCACCACCTCGGCGCAAGCTGGGATCAGTTGAATTGGCTGGCGTACGCCGATCGGATCGACGCCATTCTGCGGACGCTGATCGACACCGGCCGCGGTATCGAGCTGAACATGTCGGGTTACCGGTACAGGATCGCTTCCCCGATGCCGCATCTGGCCGTCCTGCGGCGCTACCGCGAGCTCGGCGGCGAGATCGTCACGATCGGATCGGACGCCCACACCGCCGACCGGATCGCCGACCGGTTCGAAATCGGCCACCAAATGCTGAAAGCGGCGGGCTTCGAATATTTGACGACGTTCGAATCCGGCCGCCCGTTGTTCGTCCGCATTCCCTGAACAAAGAAAAAAATAAGGAGGTCGTTCGCCATGAAATACCGCCGGCTCGGAAAAACCGGCCTAAAAGTGTCCGTCGTCGGCGTCGGCACGTGGCAGTTCGGAGGCGAATGGGGCAAGACGTTCACGCAGGAAGAAGTCAACCGCATCCTCGGCAAGGCGAAAGAAGTCGGCATCAACCTCATCGACACCGCCGAATGTTACGGCGACCATTTGTCGGAATCGCTGATCGGCCGGGCGATTGAAAAAGAACGCGACGCCTGGATCGTCGCCACGAAGTTCGGTCACCGGTTTCATCGGCCGTTCGAACGGACGGAACACTGGAGTGCAGAGGAAGTGCGGGAGCAGTTGGAGCAGTCGCTGCGCGCGCTGAGAACCGACTACATCGACATCTACCAGTTCCATTCCGGCAAAGACGACGCGTTCGACCGCGACGACCTGTGGACGATGCTGGACAAACAGGTGCAGGCGGGCAAAATCCGTTTTCTCGGCATTTCGATCGGCGCGCACAATTTGCGCCAGACGGAAGCGGCGACGCGCGTCGGCGCCTCGGTCATCCAGGTCGTCTATAACCGGCTGGAGCGGAAACCCGAAGAGGCGATCTTTCCGTCTTGCATCCGACAAGATCTCGGCGTTCTGGCGCGTGTGCCGCTGGCCAGCGGCTACTTAAGCGGCAAATACCGCCCGGGCGCATCTTTTCCCGAAACAGACGTCCGACATCGGCACGACCGCGGCGAACGCGACGAAAAACTGCGTCTCGTCGAGGAAATCCGCCGCACCGAAGTACCGCCGGGCGTCGATATGGCCGAGTGGGCGCTCGCCTGGTGCCTGCAACATCCGGCGGTCACATGCGTCATCCCGGGCTGCAAAAGTCCCGAACAGGTCGAAGCCAACGCCCGCGCCGCGGAGCTCGACCTCGTCCGCGCCGACCATCCCCAGGCGTGGAAGGACTGAGCCTTTTACGCCCACGTTCTTTTCAAGAGCAGCCGGGCGCCGGCAACGGCGACATAAAGCGCCGCCTCGCCGAGCAACGTCCAGATTCGCGCGAGTACCGCCGCCTCCGCCGCGGCCGTCCAGCCGATCCGCGGCGCCAACAGCGCAGCCAGCGCCCCTTCCCGGACGCCCAGCCCCCCCGGCAGCGGGCTCAGACAGCCGATCAGCCAGCCGAGCGCATAAAGGCCGGCGGCTTCCGCCCAGGAGAAGGCGACAACGCCGAACCCCGACAAAAGCAGCCAGAAACCGACCCCGACCGCCAGCTGGTTGACGCCGTACAGGGCCAAAAAGCGAAAAAACTCGGCGCGAGGCAACTCGAGCGACAAATTCTCCGTCATCCGGCGTCCGAACCGCCCCTTGCGCCCGAGTCGGCGCGCAAGACGCTCCAGCCCGCGCGTCGCCGGGCCGTAGACGGCGGCGGTCGCCGCGACCAACGGAACCGCCGCCAAGCCCCATCCGAGATAAAACAGCGAAAACAACGCCGCCGCAAAGACGAGAAACACCGTTTCATACAACATGCCGGCCACCTGCCGGCCGAACGTGAGGCCGACCTTGCGGCCGAGATACAGTCGGCCGAGCAGGTTCCAAATACCGCCGGGCACATATTTCGCGAACATCGAATGGACGAACACCGCGAGGCCCGCGCCGAGCGACAGCGGTCCGCCGCTTTCGTCCGACGCGCGCAGGGCGTTCATCAACCTGACCCAGAGCCACCCTTGCGCAAGCTGCGACAAAAACGCAACCAGCACGGCGGCATAAAACAACGCGTCGGCTTCCGCGACCGCTTCCCACAACTCTTCAGGACGAACGCCCGCGGCTTCGTATACGAAATACGCCACCGCCGCGAAAGCCAGCACTTCCGCCGCGCGGATTGCCGCCCGCCTGCGGTTCTGGATCACGGCCGACGCCTCCTTTTCCGTTGCCGCATCACGTCGACGTCCGGTCTAGATGTCCGGCAGCTGCCAGTCGATCGGCCGTTCGCCGAGGTCCTCCAAGTAGCGGTTCGCCCGCGAGTACGGCCGGCTGCCGAAAAACCCGCGATGCGCCGACAACGGACTGGGATGCGGCGCACAAATGACGGGATGCCGGCTCGTGTCGATCAGCGACAGTTTCGATTGGGCGTGACTGCCCCACAGCAAAAACACGACCGGACGGTCGCGCTCGTTCAACAGCGAGATGATGCGGTCCGTAAACGTCTCCCAACCCATCCCGCGGTGCGAGTTCGCCTGGCCGGCGCGCACCGTCAGCACCGTGTTGAGCAGAAGAACCCCCTGCAGCGCCCACGGAATGAGACAGCCGTTGTTCGGCATCCGGCAGCCGAGATCGTCGTGCAGCTCTTTCAACATATTTTGCAGCGAAGGCGGCGCCGGTATGCCCGGTCGGACAGAAAAGCTGAGCCCGTGCGCCTGCCCAGGCCCGTGATACGGGTCCTGGCCGAGCAGCACGACTTTGACTTCGGAATAAGGCGTATAATGCAGCGCGTTGAAAATGTCGTACTTGTCGGGATAGACGGTGCGCGTCCGATATTCCTCGATCAGAAACTGCCGCAACCGCAAATAATACGGCTTGCGGAACTCGTCTTCCAGAAGCGGCGCCCAATCGTTCTTCAGGATCGGCATCGCCCGGTTTCCCCTTCTCGCATCCGTTCGTCCGACGTTTCTCTTATTTAATTTTAGCGCGGCGCCCAGTCTGCGCAAGCATTTCGGACGCAATGAAAAAGCGGCCGGGCGAATCGCGCCGCATTCAGCCGATTTCCGCGCGCACCTGCGTTTCGTCCGGCCGGTATACCGCGATCACGCGCCCGCTTTCGTCTGCCGCAAACAGTACCGCCCGCCCTCTTTCCAGCCGCAAAGCGTACCTCACGCCTGTCCGCGGGTCGCGCACGCGCACCGTCCGGTCGTCCGCGCACTCCGAAACGAACACGAACAGCGTTCCCTGTGAAAACCGGAGCGCCCGCCCATAAACGCCCGGACAGTCCCCGCTTTCCAGCCACTCCAGCTCGGGCACGACAGCGGAGACTTCCAGTGCCCGGCGATACACCGCCGCGATCGGCTCCCACCTCTCGTTCAGCTCGACGGGCAGCGGACACCAGATCCATCTTCCGCTTCCGATTCCGACTTCAACCAGGCGCATCGTCCCTTCACCCGCGTCGACGTCGATCGAACGGTCCACGGCCGCTTCCGCGATTTTCGTCCCGCCGAACGAAACGTCCCATACTCGTCCTCCGATCTCCAGCTTCTCTTCCCGCATCACATTGCCGTATACCGTCGGTCCGATCAACTCCCGCAGCCGGTGTTCCGCCGGTCCCCAGTACGCGTCGAGTCGGAGCGGTCCCGTCCACAGCACGACCGCGCCGGCGGCCGCCGCTTCCGTCAGCCGTTCAAACGCCTCGTCGTCGAAATTGTGTGCGCTCGGCACGACGATGAGCCTCGCCGGATGCCGGCGGAGCGCCTCCAGCTGGTACTCCCCGATCCCGCGCGGATGCACGTTCAACCCGTACACCAACACCCGGACCGATCTCGCCGTCGCCTCGAACGCCAGCGACCGGCAGGAAAAATCGTTGGAATACGGAAACACGACCGCGACGGGCTCCGGCTCGCGATCCTCGAACAGGTCGCGGATTTGCGCCATAAACCGCCCAAACGCGTACGTCACGTCCGCCTCCGGCTTGTGCGTGCCGTCGGCGCGAAGCGCGCCGATGTTGCATTCGTTGACGTTGTCCATATAGACGTTCGTATTCCAGATCCATTGCACCGCGCCGGCGGCCCCCGTCGCGAACGCGTAGGCGTATTTCCGCTCCAGAATATCGCGCAGCTCTTCCTCCGTCCGCTTGGCGCGGCCGTCCGGGCGCTCCACGTACATGATGCCGGTCTCCTGCACGAGATTCGGCTTGCCCGGCGTCTTGGAAAATACCCCGTCCCAGACGAGCTGATCCATCAGCCACCACGTATGAACGGTCGTATAATCGACTTCTCTTGCGTAAAAAAACGGCGACGGCCGCTGACCGCCGAGCGCTTCGTCCTGGCCGACCGTGACGAGCCGGCCGGGCGTGACCCGCGCGATCGTCCCGCGCAATTCCGCCGTCCACCGGTTGAACATGTCCATGGTAAAAAGCGCATAATCGAGCCAGCGCCCGTTATGCTTCGCGCGCGTCACGTCGGCGACGTCGAACGCGACGTCCTCCCGTTCCGGCGGTTCCGCCGCCTCGAACGACGGCAGTTCTTCCGGCGTCATGTTCCAGCGCTCCTGAAGCAGCGCGAGATCCCCGCCGTGACGACGGCGAAGCCAGTCGGCAAACGCCTTGCGCTCGAAAGGATCGCCGAGCGTCCGAGGTCCCGAAAAAAGCCGGCCCGGGTCGAACAGCGACGGCTCGTTGATCAGATCCCAATGCACGTGCGTCGTCTCCCGGTGCCGCGACGCCACGAGCGCGACGAACCGTTTCTGCGCCTCGACGCTGCGCGGATCGAGATACGGGTTGAGACCCTCCCACCGCTCCGGCGCAAACGCGAAAAAGGTAAACGTCACTTCCAGCCCGTGCCGCTTCGCCGTCAGCAAAAACGCATCGATCGCCCGAAGCGCCGCCTCGTCGATGTGTCCGTCGACGAACGCGAACGTCCGGTGCGCCGTCCAAACGCCCGTCCGAATCAGATTGACGCCCGCGCGCGCCATCTCCGCCATGTCGCGATCCCATACCTCCACGTTCGGCAGGTGGAGAAACTTCCGCGCCGTATCGGCCGCCATGTACGTCATGCCGACGATCGGCATCGGCCGGCCGCCGCGGACGAAATAGTCGCGGCCGCACGCCAGCGGCTCCCCGGAGCGCAACAGCTCGCGGTCCATCCCCCAGAACGCCTGCGACAGCCGCCGAACCTCGCCGCGTTCCGAACGCGCGACGGCGCGCACGCGGTAGAGCCCCGGCGAGACGTCGACGGGAACCGTCATCCGCAAAGCATTCAGATCGCGCGTCGCTTGCGTCTCGATGGAAGTTTTCCACAGAACCTTGCTGCTTTCGACGCGACCCGCGACGGTCTTGCCCGCCAGGTCCCCGGCGATGCCCTCCACGTTTTCTCGGGTGCGGCCTTCGTCTTTTTCTACCTCGACGTCTACCGTCCACCCGCATCCGTCCCTCGCCGCCATCGTCCGGCCGAGCGCCTGAATCTGCAACGTCAGCGACGGCCTCTCACCCGGCTCGTAACAGGCGAAATGCGGTTTCAGCCATATCTCCGTCGCGCCCGCCGCCGCAAACTCCGCCAAACGCAACAAAACGTCCGCGCCGCCTTCTCGCCAGAACGTTTCGTCGAGCGGCTGGTTGATCATCACCCACCGCCCGCCGGCAAACGGGCCTTTCAGCCGCTCGACCAGCACGACGGGAGCCGTGCGCGGCCTGCCCTCCGCGTCGACGCCGACGAGCAGCGGGACGATCCGCGCGTCCATCGGTCCTCCCGACCCGAGTTCATGCGGCATATCGGACGCCTTCGTCGGATGGAAAATAAGCCCCCACGTCGACCGGACGCCGAACAGCGGCTCCACGCCCGATAAAAGCGGATATTCTTCTGAGGCTTGAAGCCGGACGACACCCTTCTCTCCGACCGCGAGCGCCTCGTGCACGTCGAGTTGCCGCAAATACGCCGTCTGCTCCCGCTCGACCCGCAGCCGGCCCTGCGCGTCTACAGCGACCGGCCTGCGGAATGGAAGACCGCCGGCCGTCACCAGACCGCCGCCGCGGCGAAGATGCTCCAGCACGGCGCTCCAGGCCGCCTTCGGGACATAGGGGCCGTGCAGGTAGACGAGCGCGTCGTAAGCACCCGACATAAGCCGTTCGGCCAACGTTCCCGCCGAGGCGGCTTCCGCACGTTCCGCCAACAGACGTTCCGCCTCGGCGTCCGGCCGCGCTCCTTCGTACGGAAACGCAGGGTCTTCAAACAGCAGCATACGTGTCGACATCGAGTTTTCCCCTCACCGCAAAGTTGTTTGTTTTGTTGCGATAACGAATCTTCCTGTTCTAGTCTATCTCTTTGCGGCGAGGGCGTCAAACGCGTCTACTCGTCTTCGATAACTTCGCCGGTGTTTAGGTCATACCACCCGATTTTGCTCGCACCCTGAACGGGTTTCACGAGGTCCGCCCGCAAATAGACGACGGTCGTATCATGAATTTCCTGGTCGAGATATCTTCCCTTATAGGTCAAACCTTGATTCGGAGAGAAAAACACGCTTTCGACCATAAACTCCCTGTTTTTCACCAGTGCAATGCCGACCGTCCCCGGCATGACGACGCGCACCCGATCGCCGTGTTCTTCGACGCCGGAAACTTCTTCGCGGCTGATCGGACCGTCGATGCGCCCGTTTTCCCGAACGCACCGATCCAAACATTCGAGCAGGGCCGTCACCTCCCGAACCGCTTCCGCATCGGCATCCTGGTCGGCTTTCGCCATCTCGATCGCCTGGGAAAACAGTTTTTCGATGACGCGGCTTTCCGCGATTTTCGCCGACAGACGCAAGCTGCCGTACACCTGGTCGTAAAACACGACGAACGGCTCGTCCTTCCGGATATGCGGCTCATCGGCAAACCGGAACTTGTCCGTCGCCAGGCCGACGTCCTGCCGTTCCAGCGGAACGCTGTAGAGAAACGACTCGTACATCAACCTTGCCGCCTTGTCCAACACCGAGCGGGAATACTGCTTCATCGCGGGATGCGCCATGACGACGCCGGTCGAAAAATAATTGCGCGTGAAATAAGGATGTATGAAATGTATACCGGCCTCCGGCGCGTAGAGAGGATATTCGTAACGCATCTTGTTCGCGCCTCGTCTTTCCTCGAACGACGTGATCCATTCGCGGATCTGCAGTTCGCATTCGACGATCAACAAGTCGCCGTATCGGCAGGCGTCGACCTTGCCCTCCCGGGAAAAATTGGGGAACACCTGCGTTCCGAATTCGTACGGTTTGGTGGTATAATGTTTTTCTTTCCTTACCCATATCGTTTTGGAAGGAATATTTACTTTGTACACGCGGAACGCCTGCGTCGTGTAATAATAAACCGCGCCGGGATACGCTTCGCGCATCACTTGACTGAACGACAGCGTGCCGAGCTCGCGCTGCTCCGGCCCCTGCCGCAGTTCCACCTTGAATTGGCTCTCCGCATCGCGCAGCGGAAAGACGTGATTCGGATCGTCCCCCGCCTCGGCTTTCATCTGCCGAAGCTCGGCAGGCAAAGCGCCGATCCGCTCCGATCTGCACAGTTCGAGAAAACCGTCCGGCCAGTCGATCGGGCTGTCGAATGACGCATCGTCGGAAGTACCGGCGACCTGGTCGTGCTCCCCGCCCGTCCGCGCCAGACAGAGCGCGTGAATGTACTGGATGCGGGGGTTGTCCAGATAGAGCGTACTTTCCGCAAACGGCCGCTCCAGCAGACTTTCGGGTGAGCGAAATACCATCTCGTCGCCGTAACTGCCGGTGTGTAAAAGATAAACGACGCCTTCCTTATGTCTGCCGATGCGGCCGATCCGCTGCCAAAAACTTGTCGCCGACGCCGGAACGCCCAGCAGCACCGCCGCGTCCAAATTCGGGATGTCGAGGCCCAGCTCCAGAGCGCTCGTGCTGACGACGCCTTGCAGTTGTCCGGAACTGAGACGCTCCTGAATAATCGCCCGATCGTGCTCTTCATAACCCGCTCGATAAGGAAGAATGCCGTATTGGGTCAAATGCTCGCCGTCGAAACCGGGGGCGATTTCCGGCTCGGCCTCGTCTTCCTCGCCGCGCCCTCCCGCGGCGCCGGTTCGGCTTCGGGCCAAAATCGTCGCCAACTGCTCTGTCTGCTTGCGGCTGTCCACAAAAACGATAAACCTTTTTTTCTCTTCGGCGAGGCCGGACAGAAACAGCGCGGTCTCGCTCAGCAAATCCGCCGCTGCCGGCGGGCGCAAAAACACGATCGACACTTCATGCTTCGGCGACGTGTCTTTATCCGGGCCGATCAGCTCGAACGGAACGCCGAACAGTTGTTGCAAATGCTGACGTCCGTCAGCTACAGTCGCCGAAGCGCAGAAAAATCGAGGTGATGCGCCTAAAAGAGCAAACAAATGCCGAAGCCTGCGGAACAAAAAAGCGGCGTTCGAACCGAATACACCGGAATACGCATGCACCTCGTCGACGACTAGAAGTTTGACATCCCGCAAAAACCGGCGGCAAATTTCGTCGGACAAGTTCGACAAAAGCCACGCGTGAACGACGTCCGGCGTCATCACGACGACGCGGCACGATTTCAAAACGTCCGGCCGTTTCCGCGGCGGAATTTGCCCGTCGATCCTTCCGACGTTTTCCCGAAGCCCCGCCAGGCGAAGCGCCTGAACCCACCGTTCCTGCTGTTCGGCGCTCAACGCCTTCAGCGGGTAAACGACCATGACGCGCGCCTGCGGATCCGCCGCCAGACATTCGATCGCCGCGGCGTAAAACGCGAAACTTTTTCCCGATGCAGTTCCCGTCGTCAGGCACACCGATTTGCCTTCCAGGTAACGCATCAACGCCTCTTTTTGGTGCAGATAGACGCCTTCCGGCGCAAACGCCCGCACATAGGCCGCCGTTTCCGGACGCAACGCCAGCCCCTCGACGGAAAACAGCCGTTTCTCCCTGCACGGAAGCGGAAGCGTCGCGACACAAGACCACCCCAACTTCTCCCAAAAAGACTGCAACCCTGTTCACTCCCCGCAAACATTTTTCTACCATGTGGTTTTATAACAAATCATTTTGACAGCCTGTCGTCATCGAACATACGTTTCAGCACATTCCAAAACAAAAAATCGGCCCGTTTCCCGGACCGATCAGTTCCCCGCACGGCGCGACTTGCGGGTCGACAATGAGACGCCGCCTTTCTGCCGCTCTTGCGGCACGCCGAACATTTCATCCAGCAGCGGGCCCAGCCGCCGAATCGACCGTAACGCCGCCTCCACCTCGCGCAACATTCCCATCGTTCGATGAAGGCCGTGCAATACCGATTCCAGGCTTTGCAGCCAGGCGTCGACCGGATCGACCGGCTCTCGAGGCATGATGCCGACCTCCTCGAATGGCCGCTTCGAATGCACGCCATCCATTCCGGACACCGAAATCCGGCGCCCGCCGCTATTACCGTATGCCCGGCCGGGCCGGCGGCGGAAGGTCAAACGCGGACCACGCCCGCCCAATCGTGTGACAAAAAGTGGCGGATTATCTGAAAAGCTACCGTCCGGCCGATCGTCGGCAGTCCGCCCTTGCGGTCGTATTCATGCGCGAACGCCCGCCTCGAATCCGTCGTAATCGCCGCCGGACGGGTCACTCCGCTGAACCGGGCCCTCTTCGTTACCGGATTCCGCAGGCGCAGCCCCCGCGTGTCGGACAGCCGTTCCGTCGGCTCCCCTCGCGGCCGCATCGGCTGCAGCGTCGTCCCGTCCGGCGAACTCCCCGCCGTGAATCTGGGCGATTTCAAGCGCCGACTGCAGATCGCGTCCGGCGATGTCGACGGCGACCGTCGGACCGTCGTCGTCCCGCCCGCCGAACCGGACGTCGTATTCCAGCTCGCGCAGTGTATCGGCCGCCGCTTCCGCTTCAACGCGGTTGCGGAAACGAAACCGGATCCATCCTTTACGACCGGCCGGCGTCATCCGAATCCCCCGTTTCAGGAAAAGTGCAACATGAGGATTCCCTTTTCGATCGGCCGTTATACAAGACGAACGCTCGGCCGCATCGGGTGCGGACCGGGCAAGCAACGGGCGTATCGCCGTTTTCACTCCACGTTGAGCAAATACTGATTCAGCTTGGCGCGCAGCCATTCCTGCCGGCCGGAGCGGTTTTCGATCGGCCGGTTCTGCAACGCGTATTGCTCCAGCGTATGGAAATTCGCGCGGCCGCTGACGATCTCCAGGCCGATTCCTTCGCGGAACGAGGCGTAGCGCTCTTCTATCGCCTTTTCGAACACGCGGTCCTCGATCAGCTTCGCCGCCACCTTCAGCCCGCGCGCGAAGCTGTCCATCCCCGCGATGTGCGCGATGACGAGGTCTTCCGGCTCGAACGACGCCCGTCGAACTTTCGCGTCGAAGTTGACGCCGCCGCGGCCGAGTCCGCCGTTTTGCAAAATTTCGTACATCGCCAACGTCGTGCCGTACAGGTCAGTCGGGAACTCGTCAGTGTCCCACCCGAGCAGCAAGTCGCCCTGGTTGGCGTCGATCGAGCCGAGCATGCCGTGCAGGCGCGCCACCCGCAGCTCGTGCTCGAACGTATGGCCGGCCAGCGTCGCGTGGTTCGCCTCGATGTTCAGCTTGAAATGCTCTTTCAGCCCGTAATGCTGCAAAAACGCGATCGTCGTCGCCGCGTCGAAATCGTATTGATGCTTCGTCGGCTCTTTCGGCTTCGGTTCGATCAACAGCTGACCCTCGAAGCCGATTTCTTTCGCATAGTCGATCGCCATCCGGTAAAACCGCGCAAGGTTGTCCAGCTCGAGCTTCATGTCGGTGTTAAGCAGCGTCTCGTAGCCTTCGCGGCCGCCCCAGAACACGTAGTTTTCGGCGCCGAGCTCCTTGGCGTGCTCCAACGCCTTTTTCACCTGTGCCGCGGCGTAAGCGAACACGTCTGCGTTCGACGTCGTCGCCGCCCCGTGTACGAACCGCGGATGCGTGAACAGATTCGCCGTGTTCCAGAGCAGCCGCGTTTTGCTCGTTTTCATGTACTCCTTGATCATCGCGACGATCGTATCGAGGTTGGCGTTCGTCTCCTGCAGCGTGTCGCCTTCCGGCGCGATGTCGCGGTCGTGGAAGCAGAAAAACGGCACCCCCAACTTCTCGAACAGCTCGAACGCCGCCTCCACGCGCGCCTTCGCCAAGTCCATGCCGCGATAGCGGTCCCACGGCCGGCGCATCGTGCCCGCCCCGAACGGATCGGTTCCCGCTCCTGTCAGCGTGTGCCAGTACGACACCGCAAAGCGCAGGTGTTCCTCCATCGTCTTGCCGAGCACGACTTCTTTCGGGTTGTAGAACTTGAACGCGAACGGGTTGTCGGAATGCCGGCCTTCGTACTCGATTTTGGGTATGTTCGGGAAATAAGCCATACGTATCCCTCCTGCACGGGCTTTTTCGCTTTCATTGTATCACGAAAGGCGGCACTTTGTACATCGGATGAACAAAGTTGACCGAAACCCAGCAACACGGCCGCGCGAGGGGCTCGACGTCTTTTTCCGTTTTCCGGATTCCCGTGATACAATGGAAAAGGAGAAATTTGGAGAAATCGCGTGCATCCTCGGCATCGCCGCCTGTGTCGCGGGATTGCGGATGGTGGGATAGTTGATTCTGGACATCATGAACAGAGAATGCGACAATAATAAAAAAGGCTCCGTACGAACGCAAGCTTTGGAGGCGGTCGGCATCGTCCGCGAATCACCGCCAGTGAGAGGAGAGAGTTCGTATGTCTGTCCAGCCTTCCCAATCAATGCTGGAATTTTTAAGGAATCTGAAACCATTGATCTTCAATACTGCGCAAAAATATGGGGTTTCAAACATTCGTATATTCGGATCTGCCGTCCGGAATGAAATGACTCCAACCAGCGACGTCGATCTGCTCGTCCATGCCGATCGCGACAGTGGGCTTACTTTATTCGCACTGGCCCGACTGGAAGAAGAGCTTGAACAATTGATCGGCCGTCCCGTTGATGTAGTGCTGGACGATGCATTGTCGCCGTCCATCCGCGAGCGAATTTTGCAGGAGGTTCATCCCTTGTGAAAAAAGATGATTTCTTATATCTTGCAGATATTCAAGAAGCTCTTAAACGTATTATGGAATATAGCTCCTGTTCTATGGAGGATTTCCTAGCATCCACTATGATCCAAGATGCAATTATACGGAATTTCGAAATAATGGGGGAGGCCTCTAAACGTCTGTCCAATGAATTCCGAGAGGCCCATCCAGAAATTCCATGGTCTCTTCTTGCAAGAACACGCGATCGTTTCATCCACCATTACGCCGGTGTTCGCATGGATATCCTCTGGTCAACCATCCAAAACGACTTGCCTCTTCTTCAAAAACAAATCGGGAAAATCATGAAGGAGCGGCACCATTCGTGACCGACGTCACCGGCGACCAGCACCTGGTCAAAAAAATCAACAAATCCATTCTCCTCGACTGGATTCGCCGCGCTTCCCCGGTTTCCCGCGCCGACCTTTCCGTCCGGACGGGCCTCAACAAGGGCACGGTGTCCAGTCTGGTGCGGGAACTGATTGAAAGCGGGCTCGTGCGCGAACTGGGACCGGGACCTTCTAGCGGCGGACGCAAACCGATTCTGCTCGCGTTCGATCCCGACGCCGGCGCGGCCGTCGGCGTCGACATCGGGGTTCATCATATGGCCGGTGTGCTGACGGACCTGGCGGGAAACGTAAAAATCATCCGCCGCGTCTCCTTGCCCGACCGGTCCTATCCGGCCGTCGTCGAGCAAACGGTCTCGCTCGTGAAAAAGCTTTCGGAAGATGCGAAAAACCGTCCGTACGGCGTCGTCGGCGTCGGTGTCGGCGTTCCCGGCCTGGTCGACGCCGACGGCACGGTGTTGTTCGCGCCGAATCTGGAATGGGAAAACCGGGAATTGCGGACCGACCTGGCGGATGCGCTCGGCTCGGAAATCTATATCGACAACGAGGCGAATCTCGGCGCGATCGCGGAACGGCGGTTCGGCGCCGGCGACCCCTCGGACTTCTGCGACGACGACAAGCGTTCCGACGGCCCCCGCACGGCCGCGCCCGAGCCGGAATCGGTCGAAATGATCTACATCAGCGCCGGTATCGGCATCGGCGCAGGGCTGATCGTAAACGGAGCACTTTATCGGGGAGCCGTCGGACTGTCCGGCGAAGCGGGGCACATGACGGTGGAAACCGAAGGGCGACCTTGCCCGTGCGGCAACCGCGGCTGCTGGGAGCAATACGCCTCCGAACAGGCGCTCATCCGCGAGGCGCGCGCCGTTTCATCGCTGAGGGAAGCGCTGGACGGCCGCCCGGGCGAAGAACTGGAAACGTTGACGGAGCTCGCCCGCGCGGGAAACGCCGACGCGGCGACGCTGTTCCGCCGGACCGGAGCCGCGCTCGGCGTCGGCATCGCCAACCTTATCCACATTTTCAATCCGGAGCGGGTCGTCGTCGGCAACCGGCTGACCTTGGCGGAAGAATGGCTGCTCGACGCAATCCGCGAAGAAGTCGGCCGGCGGACGATGCCGTTTCACCGACGGCGGGTCGACATCCGGTTTTCCCGGCTCGGCGTTCACGCGACCGCCCTCGGTGCCGCCTGGACGGCCGTCGAACGGTTTTTCGCCGACATGCGGATTACGGTGAAGGCTTGAAACACGACGAAAGGAGGCGACCTGCGTGTTGCCCCGGCCATACGTTTTGTCGATGATTTTACTCTTGTTCCTGTTCGGTTGCTCCTCCTCCTACCCGAATCCCGTGCCGGCCGCTTCCGGCCGGGTTTCCGCGCCTTCCTCCGGTCGGGCGGCGGACGGGCCGACGACGACGGACAAGCCCGAACCGTCGTCTCCGCCAGACGTTCGGGTGGACCACCTCGTGGTCGTGGTGGAAGAAAATCATTCCTACGAACAAATCGTCGACGCGAACGACGCGCCTTATCTCCGGTCCTTGATCCGACGGGGAGCATTGTTCACGGACGCTCACGGCGTAACGCATCCGAGCCAACCGAACTACCTCACCCTGTTTTCCGGCTCCACCCAGGGCGTGAAAGACGATTCGTGCCGCAAAAAACCGTTCGAGGCTCCCAACCTGGCCAGCGAACTGATTGCGGCGAATCTGACGTTTGCCGGGTATTCGGAAGATTTGCCGAAGGTGGGTTATACCGGATGCGCATTTCAAGGATACGCGCGGAAGCACAATCCATGGGCGCAGTTTGCGAACGTCCCCGCCGAAATGAACAGGCCGCTGTCGGACTTCCCGTCCGATTTCTCGAAACTGCCGACGGTGTCGTTCGTCATTCCGAATCTTCGGAACGACATGCACGACGGAACCGTCCGCCGGGCCGACACATGGCTGAAAGAACATTTGGACGGCTACGTCTCCTGGGCGGAAAGTCACCGGGGACTTTTGGCCGTCGTGTGGGACGAGGACGACTTCTCCAAGGAAAATCATATCCCGGTCATTCTGGTAGGTCCTATGATCAAACCCGGAAAATATGATCAGAAGATTAATCATTATAATATCTTACGCATGATTGAGGATATTTTCCATCTCCCTCTTTTAGGTGAAAGCGCAAAGGCAGATCCCATTGTTTCTATCTGGAAGTAAGACCTCAACTCTGCGTACGCTTCCGATGCAGAGAAAATCCTGTTTTTCGATCTGCAAGTGCTTGTTTTTTAGAACCTAGTTGACAAATGAAATCAAAACCTTTACCATAATCTTGAACATCAATTCTATCATGTATCATGAGGAGGAATCGATAATGAAGGCCAAATTATCGTTGTTTGTTTGTCTGTTTGTCCTAGTTTTATGCCCAATACACACAACATTTGCCGATGCCTCTTTGTCACCTAACCCTAGCACCTCAAGCTCTCCTGATCAAGCGATACTAACCGTTGTAGCTTCTATCCCAGTAGGTGAAAAAATCTCCCATGTAAAAACTGTATTTAATAGAGAAGGCTCAACAGGCCAGGGACCTGAAAGTTTTACGGTATCAAATGATGGAACAATATATTTACTTGATTCATTACAAAATCGAGTGCTTGTCATCCAAAACGGTACTGTAAATCGAATTATATATCTCTCAAACACATTCTATCCGCAAGATATTTTATTTGCAAAAAATCGTCTGTATATCCTTGATAGTAACTTGTCAATTTTCGAAGTAACAATTGATGGACAAACAACAAAAATTTATTCTGTTCCTGAAGCGCTAAAAGGTCGATACATTCATAAGCTTGCTGAAGAAAAAGGTGAAATTGTTATATGGACGGAGGATTATTTTGTATTTCCTATCGAAAAACATGAAAATCAATTCGTTAATTTGGATTTCCTTAAAAATTCTGGAGTTCAAGATGAAGAAGGGCGTAAATTTAGGGGAAAATGGATTGATTTTAAACACGGTATGATATCGAGTATTGATCATTCTGTCGAAATTCCCATTGAAACGGAACAAGTGTTTGGATCTGCGACAATCGTTGGTTTTGATCGTCAATCTAACATTTATGTATTGGTCGAGGAAATTGCTGATCCTGCACCGACGATCATCACTGAAGTGACTTTGAGGAAGTATAACAAAAAAGGTCAAATGATCGGAGTTTCAAAATTCCCGCTCTTTGAAATGCTTCCACATAAACCAGTTGAAATTACTAAAAACGGTGATGTTTATTTCTTAATTATTACGCATCAGGCAGCAACTATTTATAAAGTTCAGCTCGGGAAGAATTATATTTCTTCTTTACCATTTCTTCGTCAAAAATATTTGAGGCAATTTAAAGAAAATAAAGAAGAGAAAAATGTGCGTATTCTCGCAACCTACATTGGAAATCCTTATTCTCGGGCTACAACACGAAGCCGTGCTTATCAAATGGCCGATTTTACATGGACATGGAATAATAATTTCGACTACCTCCCTGATGGAACTTACCGACCGAATGATGCAACTAAACCTAGTCAACTACAAAATGTATCAAATGGATCTACATTAAAGGGTATTCCCTATCATTGGGGTGGATGGGATAGCTTATGGAGCCGTTCTGATGGTTCTCCCTGGACAGACTTTAGTTCTGCGTTAACGTACTGGTCTAAAAACGGAAAAAAAGGACCTCTCATTGGCGACGTGTATACATCAAAAAGTTTTTCATATATAGGAGGTAAAGGTGCTGGAATTGATTGTTCAGGATTTGTGTCTGCAGCTGCTGGAGTGTTTAGCTTTTCATCTTCTAAACCTGGAACGGGGGATATCTTCAGCAATTCGGTTAATGTAAGTAATACAGTTGGAAACAATTCTTCCTTTATATCCTATAGCGGCATGCAACCAATGGATATGTTTGTTCTTCCAGGAACCCATGTTTTGTTTTATGATTATCGTGCGTATGACGGAACAGGCATATATACAATTGAATCAACTACTGATATTGGAACTATAGGAGGAAATATGCAGGGGGCTAAGAGATTTTTCAGAAAATGGTCTAACTTATCCAACTATACACTTAAGTCGTGGTGGACTAGGCAACCCGGTGATGATTTTGCTAACGCATTTACCTCATTTGCTTCTGGGTCTATTATTAAAGGGCAAACTGTATATTATAAATACGTATATTCAGGCAATGCTTCTGGGTCAAAAAATGTATTAATAAACTCTAGTTATGGTGACCCTGATCTGTTTGTCTATAGTTCAAACTATTCATTAATTTCAAAATCGACTCAATCCGGAACATCAGAATGGACTTCTTTTGCAGTATCGCCTGGTTCCACCTATTATATAGCAGTTCATGGATTTTCCGATACTAGTTATACAATCTCTCTTTACTGATCAGGAGTTGGTTTAAATGAAAAAAAATGTACTTCTCATCCTTTTTGTTTTCCCAATTTTATTCTCTTGTAAACCGCACAACAACACAGATAACGACACGGCTTCTTCTCTGATACCGTCTTCGCGGTATTCGACGGTGATCTTGCGCCCCGCGGTCCGCGAAACCGTCTGGGATGAAGCGGATCCGACGCTTCTTGCCCTTTTCCATCCGCAAGTCTGGGTCCGGGCCGCCGCGGTCCGCCCGTTCGATCCTGCGTCCGAACGATCGACGACGGACCCCGACGTGCTGTCGGGCTGTGTGACCCAGACGTTTCGCTTCAGAGGAGAGATAGCGGCAGTTCCTTCGCCGGACTTTCCTCCCGCAGAGTACGCGCTGACCGACCGGCACGGGCGCACGTACCGGCTTCGTCTCGCCGGACGAAACGCAGTCGAATTGCCCGACTTCGCCGATCGGCGTTTTCAGGTCGCCTTCGGCGCCGACCAGCTCAGCGTCGCGCTGCTGGAGCGGCCGCCCGTCATGCCGGAAGAATCGGTGCTCGTCAAGACGATGGACGCCGGCCTCGTCGTCGTCGACGACCGCGGTACCCGCGAGCGGTCCGCCTTATGCGACCCGCGCACCATTCGCCGTGCGGCGACCGTCTTCTGGCAAGCAAAACGCGAAGAAACGCCCGCTTCTTCCATCGGGGCAAATCCGCGAGTCGTCGCGAAATTTTACCGTTACGGCGAAGAAACGACGCTGTCTTTATACCCGGAAGGGGCGCGCCTCGAAACCGGCGGCGACGTCCGGACGTTCCGCATGAACGCAGCTGATGTCGAGGCCGTTCGCTCCGCGCTCAAAGCCCGGACGCCCGTCACTGTCTCGGAACCGTGGGAAGCCGAGCCGTTCGCGAAAGCCGCCTGGACGCGTCTGGAAATCCGGCGCGGCGATGAACGCCGTATTTTGGAAAACGCCGAATGGATCCGGATCCCGGCTGTCTACGAAGAAGTCGCGTTTGCCGAAAACGCCGGCGGCCCGCTGGAGCCGTTCGAATACGTACTGACCGACCAGAAAGGCAGCACGTTCCGCATCCGCGTCTTAGCCGAAAACATCGTCGAATTCCCCGACGCGCTGCCGGGAAAATCTTTCCAGACCGACCCGGTCGTATCGGCGTACGGCTATGCTTTCTTGTCGAAACCGGCGTTTCTGCCCGAAGCGTCGTGGGAGTCGGTCGCAACGGGCAACGCACTGGCGAAAGTCGAAAGCGGTCCGCCGCCTGCAGTGGATAAGCCGCTCTGGCTGACGGCGCGGAACCGGGCCGTCGCCTACGCCTTTTTCGCAGGTCGTCCGAAGCCGGTCGCTCCTCCCGAACAACCGGGCGACGAGTCGGAAAGCATCACGTTTTACCGCTTCGGCGAGCAGGTCCGGCTGCGGCTGTACGAGGAATACGTCCGCGTGGAATTCGGGAAAACGGAGCTTTGGTTCCGAATGGATCGAGAAAACATCCGGAACATCCATATGGCTTACGCCGCGGGGTAACGGAAGAAGCCGCGCCTTTTACCTTAAGCCATCTGGCGGCTTCAAGCGGTTGCCGATACGCCGGCGGGCGGCGCGTGGGCCGGCCGGAACGACTACGAGACGTCGAAAAACGACCCGCGCCGGTCCGCTTCCGCGCTCATTCGCCCGTCCAACCCGACGAACCGCCCGTCTCCCGACGCACACCGGCGTTTCCGGATTCACTCCCGCCGAGCCATTCGACGAACCGGCGCAAACCCTCTTCCAGCGGCGTTTTCGGCTCGTACCCGAGAAGACGGCGCGCCCGGCCGAGGTCCGCCCACGTCGCCGGCACGTCGCCGACCTGCGGCGGCTGCCGGTCGATCACGGCCTTGCGCCCCAAAATCCGCTCCAACATGCGGATCATGTCGATCAACCGGACCGGCCGGTCGCCGCCCAGATTAAAAATCTCGCAGCCGTCCGGCTCATAGTCCATGGCCGCCCGGACGCCGGTGACGAGATCGTCGATATACGTGTAATCGCGGCTCGTCGAGCCGTCGCCGTAAACCGGGATCGGCTCGCCGTTCAGCATGTGCCGCGCGAACTTGTGGATCGCCAAATCCGGCCTCTGCCGCGGGCCGTAGACCGTGAAAAACCGCAGGATGACCACGGGCAGGCCGTAACAGTTGCCGTAGCTGCGGCAAAGCGCCTCTCCCGCGATTTTGGTGGCGCCGTACGGGGAAGCCGGCCGCAGAACGGGATCGTCTTCGGAAAACGGCACCTTGTTGTTCAGACCGTAAACCGAGCTGGACGACGCGAACACGAATTTCCGGACGCCGTGTCGGACGGATGCATCCAACACGTTCATCGTGCCGACGACGTTGACGTCGACGTATTCCCGCGGATTCCGCACGGACGGCCGCACGCCGGCTTTCGCCGCCAGATGGACGACGAGCTCGGGCCTCCATTCGGCGAAAATCCGATCGAGCCGTGCGGCGTCGCGGACGTCGGCCTCGACGAATGCCCAGCGGTCCGATCTCCGATGCCCGGCGATATTTTTTTCCTTGACGGCCCGGTCGTAAAACGGGTCGAAATTGTCGACGACGAGCACCTCGTAGCGTTTTCCGGAATCGCCGAGCAGCGAATCGACGACGTGACTGCCGATGAACCCCGCGCCGCCGGTCACGAGAACCCGCGTCGCCATGCCGGTCCCTCCGCGATCCGCTCGAACGCCGGCTCCGCGTCGTCGCGCACGCGCGCGGCGTTGACCAGACAACGCCGGACCGCCTCGTCGCCGAACGCCTTTTCCAGCTCGCGCAAACACTCCGTCCAGCCGAATGCACGCCCCCGTACATGGTGCGCGTCGGACGCGAACAAATGAATAAGCCCCTGCGCGCACCATTCCAGCGTGAGCAGCCGCGTCTGCTCGCCGAAACGGCCGACGAGCGAATGCGTCGTCGCCTGCCCGACGGCGCCTGCCTTCACCCATCCTGCAAGCCGTTCCGGATGATGCGCCAGCTCGAAGTTACGCTCGGGATGAGCGATGACGGGAATACGACCGGCGACGAGCAGCTCGTGGATCAGGTCGTCGGTGTAATCCGGCACGTAAGCATGCGGCAGCTCGATCAGCCAGTAACGGGAACCACCGATCGGCAACAGTTCACCCGCATCGAGCCGTTCAAGAAGCGATTGCAGCAGGCGGATTTCCTGTCCGGCCGCCACTTCGAGCGCGATGCCGCGGCGGGCGAGTTCCGCGCGGAACGACTCGACCGCCCGCAACACCGACTCCGCGTCGTTGTCGAAGCCGTTTAAGTGATGCGGGGTCAGCGCTAGCCACGACACCCCCTCGGCGACCGCCGTCTCCGCCAAGGCGAGCGCCTCGTCGAGATCGGCCGCTCCGTCGTCGACGCCGGGCAACAAATGCGTATGAATGTCGGCGATCATGCCACCACCTGCTTCCGCAGACAAACGAGCCTCTTCTCGGCGAACGTTCCGGAGCTTCCGTCCGCCCCGCCGGGTTCCGCTTTCGATCCTCCCCAATCACTGGCTGTGCCGACTCCTTCCGGCGGCGTCCACGGCTCGGCGCGCAGCACGAACGGAAACCGGTCGAGCGCCAGACACAAGTCGAAATCACTGCGCGGGTTGTCGGCGTCCGGATCGCCCTCCGCATCGAGAAACCGGTTCGTGCCGCTTTCCCCGCGCAGCCTCGCGACGATCGCGGCAAAATCGTTCGGCCGCCCGAGCAGCGCGTTGCGGATATATTCCGCGCACAGCTCGTCTTCCTCGGCGGGCTCACGCGCGGCGAACCCCATGCAGACGAGCGACACGCGCTCCGGCCGCCTGCTTAGGATGTACCGGACGACCGCCCCGGCGTTGACGAAACTGCCGGTCACGATCTCGTCGGCGTCGCGCGCGTTCGCGATGCCCTGGGTGCCCGCGCTCGTCGTCTGGATGACCGTCTTGCCGTCGAACCGAACATCCCGGACGCGCGTCGGCGAATTGCCGTAATCGAATCCCGGCTGCCGTACGCCGCCGCGCTCGCCGATCAGGACGGCGTCTGGCAAAAGCCGCTTCAGCCGGTAGGCCAGTTCGAGATCGCCGACGGGAACGATTCGCTCCGCACCGCCCGCCATCACGTAACACGCCGTGGAAAATGCGCGGAAAACATCGATGACGACCACGAGCCCGCGCGCCTGCTTCGCCCCTTCCGCAAAACGCAAAATGTCGATGCGCACGCCGATCCCCTTTCGCCGCCGTAAATTCGCCGATTCCGGACAATACGGCCCGCCCGTCGCGTCTTTAGTCTCCGTCGAGCAGCCGGCCAAGACCGCCGAGGACGCTGCCTTCCTCCTTACGGCCGAAAAAGCCGCTGGCGGAGACGATGCGGTCGGCCATCCGGCTGAACGGCAGCGACTGAATCCACACCCTGCCGGGACCGCGAAGCGACGCGAAAAACAACCCCTCGCCGCCGAACAGCGCCGTCTTGATGCCTTTGACGAACTCGATATCGTAATCGACGTCCCTCGTCATCGCGACGAGGCACCCCGTATCGACGCGAATGCGTTCGCCCGGCGCAAGTTCGCGCTCGCACACCGTGCCGCCGGTGTGGACGAAGGCGAGGCCGTCGCCTTCAAGCCTCTGCATGATGAATCCTTCCCCGCCGAAAAAGCCGACGCCGAGCCGCCGCTGGAACTCGATGCCGACCGACACGCCCTTGGCCGCACACAGAAACGAGTCTTTCTGGCAGATCACCTTGCCGCCGAGCTTCGCCAGATCGAGCGGAATGATTTTGCCGGGATACGGCGAAGCGAACGCCACGGACCGCCGGTCGTGCGAACGGTTCGTAAACACCGTCATGAACAGGCTTTCGCCGGTCAAAATCCGTTTGCCTGCGCCGAGCAGCTTGCCCACCAGCCCTTTGTGCTCGTCGCTGCCGTCGCCGAAAATCGTCTCCATCTCGATGCCGTCGTCCATCATCATCAGGTTGCCGGCTTCCGCGACGACGCTTTCGCCGGGATCGAGGACGATCTCGACGTACTGCATCTCATGGCCGGAAATCGCATAGTCGATTTCATGCGCCCGCATATGTCGCGCGCTCCTTTTCGTCGTGGTCAGCTTCAGTATACCGGAAACCGGTCAAAACCGCCACACGCCGCCGAAGCAAAAAAGCGGCAGATGCGCCGCGCCGCATTTCGCGCGCCGAACCCGCCGCTTTTTAACCCGAAGCCCTGCGCCAGCCAGCTCCTTTTTCGGCCTCCGCTTTTTTTTTTGCATCGTCACTCCTCCGCCGGAAGATGCACCAAATCGCGCCCGACCGAATCTCCACGGCGGAAGCGCGACGTCGCAATCCGTTTTTCCAACTCGCTCAAAAACCGGTCCTCGTCGACCGGCAGCTCGACCCATTCGTCCGTCCACGCCGACAAATACATCGCGTTGATCATCTCGACGCTGCGCAAACCTTCCTCGCCCGGGGCGATGAGCGGCGTCCCGCGCAAAATCGCGTCGATCCAGTTTTGCGTCACGTTGCGGTAATGGGCGTTTTCCGGCGGAAGCGGCACGTCGCACAACCAGCACTCCGGCCGGCCGAACGCGCCTTTGAACGTCCGATTGAACTTCGACTCCGGCATGCGCAGCCGCCAGAACGTCAACCTGCCGTCCTCGATCACGATTTTGCCGCGGTCGCCGACGACCTCGAACCGGTTCGTACCCGGCGCTTCCGTGGAACAGGCGACGAACACCGCCGTCGCGCCGTTTTCGTATTCCGCGTAAACGGTCGCCTCGTCTTCCGCCTCGATGTCGCGCCGCTTGCCGAACGAGCAGAACGCGCGCACGCGCTTCGGCAACAGCCCGGTCGTCCACTGCCACAGATCGATGTTGTGCGCGCACTGGTTGAGCAGCACGCCGCCGCCCTCGCCGCCCCACGTCGCGCGCCAGGCGCCGGTGTCGTAATAATTTTGCGTCCGATACATATCGGTCGCGATCCAGTTCATCCTCCGGATGTCGCCGAGCTCGCCCGTTCGGATCAAGTCGCGCAGTTTCCGAAACAGCGGATTGAGCCGCATGTGATACATCATTGCGAACACGCGCCCGCTCGACGCCGCGGCTTCGTTCATCCGACGCACCGACCGCGCGTCGACGCCGGCCGGCTTTTCAAGCAGCACGTGCAAGCCGTGACGGAACGCCTCGATCGCCAACTTCGGATGGTCGAAATGCGGCGTCGCGATCAACACGGCGTCGATCAATCCCGATCCGAAAAACGCTTCCGGACTGTCGAACGTCTCGACGCGATCGCCGAACCGCTCCGTTGCCCACCGCAGGCCGGACGGCACGACGTCGCACACCGACGTCAGTCTTGCTCCTCTGATCTCCCCCATTCCCAAATATTCGGCATGTTGCCGGCCCATATTGCCGAGCCCGATAATCCCCACACGAACCGTTTCCATTCGCCAGGCCATTCCTTTCTTCAAAAAAATCGTTCAATCCCATAAAAAAGCCGTGCCGTTAACCATCTTACACCGAGGGCGCTGCCGCATCAAGCGGCACCGACCTTAAAATCGTCCAAATTCCTTGAACGGCTCTATGGCCGCGCGAACCGGGTTGTTTTACAATGACTCGTGAAAGTTCGCCTTCGCCCGGGCGACGGCCTGCGACGGCGGGTAACCCTTGATCGCCTTAAATGTTTTACAAAAGTAACTGACGTCCTGGAACCCGCACCGTTCCGCAACCTCGCGCACCCGAAACTCGCCGGTCGAAAGCATCATCTCCGCATGGCCGACGCGGACGCTGGCGACGTAGTGCGTGAGCGTCATGCGCGTTTTTTGCCGGAACAGCGCGCTCAGGTACACGGGATGCAGGCCGACCATATCCGCCAACGTTTTCAGATCGACAGGTTCGGCGTAATGGTCGAGCACATACTGCATGACGCGGGCGATCCGCCAGTCGTCCGGCGGAAGACGCGCGGTAGGGTCCGCCTCCGACAGCAGCCGGTAAAGCAGCAGATGAAACAGCCCCCTGGCCTGCATCCGGTAACCGGGACGGCGGCCGACCCATACCTGCAGAAAATCGCGGACCTGGCGCAAAAGCTCCGGCGTCGCCCGTCCTTTGCCGACCGTCGGAAGCGGCAGCCGGACGTTGTTGGCGGGATGCAAAACGACGAAATTGAACGCGTAGGAACGCATCGGGCGGTCGCGATACGTGCGGGCGCGCCGCACGCAGCCCGGCGGGATGTAAATGACGTCGCCCGCCTGCAGCGTATGTTTTTCGCCGTCGACATAATAATCCGACATGCCGCCGACGACGAACGTCAGGTCGTGAAAATCGATCCGTTGCTCGGCGATCTCCCAGTCGGGAAAACATCGGCGGTCGACGAAATAGACGACTTCCGGCACGACGTTTTCATACGATTCAATCGTTTCTGCCATCGCGGACCACGTCCCGAAAGCGGAAGGAAACGTTACATGACATCATTTTAGTGGATTTTTTTCTCTTCGTCCAGATCCACGGATGAAAAGGGGGATGACCGTGACCGCGGACCCTTGCTGGCTCCGATACGAAAAACTCGAACCGGAACGCGCGGAGACGGTCGCGCGGCTGTTCGGGCGCATCGTCGTCGCCGACCGCTCGCCTTTTGCCGAGATAGCCGCGGAAGAACTGGCGGAAGCGCTGACGTCGATGACCGGTGTCCGGCCGAAGCGCGCGCGGATGCCGGGCGCCGACGGCGGCCTCGTCGTCGGAACGATCGGCGGCTCCGGCTGGATCGACGGCGTCGTCGGGCCGTGCGACGCGCGGGCGATTTGCGGCGATGGATTCGTCATCCGGACCGCCGAACGCGAAGGCGGCCGATATACGGTGATCGCCGCGGCTTCCGGACGCGGGCTGATTTACGGCGCTTTCCACTTGCTCCGTCTGATCGGCACCGGCGCCTTGCCCGCGGTTTTCAACATTGCCGAGTCGCCGCGCATGCCGTTTCGGCTGCTCAACCATTGGGACAATCTCGACGGCTCGGTCGAACGCGGCTACGCGGGGCGGTCGCTCTGGTTCGACCGCGGCCGAATCGTGAGGAATACCGCCCGAATCGAGACTTACGCACGGCTGATCGCCTCCGTCGGCATAAACGGCGTCGTGCTTAACAACGTCAACGTCGGCGAACGGGAAGCGCGGCTCATCACCGAGGAATACTTGCCCGGCGTGGCGCGGCTTGCCGACGTGTTCCGCCGTTACGGCGTCCGCATCTTTTTGAGCGTCGACTTCTCCGCTCCCGTCAGCGTCGGCGGGCTGTCCACCGCCGATCCGCTCGACGACCGCGTCCGCGCGTGGTGGCGACAAACGGCCGACGGCATTTACCGGCGCATTCCCGATTTCGGCGGGTTTCTCGTCAAGGCCGATTCCGAATTCCGCCCGGGGCCCTTCACTTACGGCCGCGACCACGCCGACGGCGCGAACATGCTGGCCGACGCGCTCGCCCCTCACGGAGGGCTCGTCGTCTGGCGCGCGTTCGTCTACAACTGCCGGCAGGACTGGCGCGACCGGACGACGGATCGCGCGCGGGCGGCATACGATCATTTCCGGCCGCTCGACGGCCGGTTCCGCGACAACGTCGTCCTGCAGATCAAAAACGGCCCGATGGACTTCCAGGTGCGCGAGCCGGTGTCGCCGCTGTTCGGCGCGATGCCGACGACGAATCAGATGTTGGAGCTGCAGATCACCCAGGAGTACACCGGCCAACAGCGTCATCTCTGTTTCCTCGTGCCGCAATGGAAAGAGGTGTTGGACTTCGACACATACGCGCGCGGCCCCGGTTCGACGGTCGCCCGCGTCGTCGACGGTTCGCTGTTCGGCAGATGCGCCTGCGGCATCGCCGGCGTCGCCAACGTCGGCGATGCGCCGAACTGGACGGGCCACGACCTGGCGCAGGCGAATCTGTACGGGTTCGGTCGGCTGGCGTGGAATCCGGATTTGCAAGCGCGCTCGATCGCTGAGGAATGGACGCTGTTGACGTTCGGCCGCGATCCGTTCGTGCGCGACGTCGTCGTCCGGATGTTGCTCGACTCATGGCGCATTTACGAAAATTACACGACCCCGCTCGGCCTCGGCTGGATGGTCAACCCCGGCCACCATTACGGCCCGAATCCCGAAGGATACGAATATTCGCCCTGGGGCACTTACCATCGCGCAGACCGGGAAGCGATCGGCGTCGACCGCAGCGTGCGGACGGGAACCGGCTTCGCCGGCCAATATTTTCCGCCGAACGCCGAACGGTTCGAATCCCCGGAGACGTGTCCGGAAGAATTGCTGTTGTTTTTCCACCGTCTCCCTTACACGTACCGGCTGCGTTCCGGAAAAACGCTCGTCCAGCATATGTACGACGCGCATTTCGAAGGCGCAGAACAGGCCGCCGGACTGGTCGAGGCGTGGTCGAGCCTGCGCGGCCGAATCGACGAACAGCGTTTCGTCCGCGTGCTCGAACGGCTGAAGGAACAGGCGGAACATGCAAAAGAGTGGCGGGACGTGATCAACTCCTACTTTTGGAGAAGAAGCGGAATTCCCGACGAGCAAGGACGCCCTCTCTATTGAAGGGAGGACCCCCTATCGACAGCCGAAACCGGCAAAGCCGACGGCACGGAGGTGACAGCGGCGATGATCTCGGACCGAACGTATAGCGTCGTATTGGTCGACGATGAACCGTTCGCGCGCGAAGGGCTGAAGCGGCTGATCGACTGGAAAGCATGCGGGTTCGAAATCTGCGGTGAAGCGGCCGACGGGCAAGAGGCGCTCGATTTGATCGAACGCCTCCGCCCGGACGTCGCTGTCGTCGACCTGCGCATGCCCGGACTCGACGGACTTGAAGTGGTGCGGATCGCCGCCGAGGAACGCCGACTGCCCGTCCGGTTTCTGATCGCCAGCGGTTACGGCGAATTCGACTACGCCCGGAGGGCGATGCGTTACGGCGTCTGCGATTTTCTGACGAAGCCGATCGACCCGGACGAGCTGTGCGACGCATTGGAAACCATCCGGCGCAAGCTGGAAGAGAGAATGGAACGTTCGGGGCCGGCCGGCGCGCAGAACGAAGCGGATGCACCTTTGTGGCTGGAGCGGCTTGTCGCCCTCTCGATCGTCGGCGGCTCCCCGCCGGCTGTCGCGACGGCGAGGAAAACCGAACCAGGGGGCGGCCCGGCCGACGGCGCGGCGAACACCGATCTTTCCGCGGAAGCTCCGGCCGGTCTCAATCCGGTCTGTTACGCGATCGTCGAGCGCAACGAACCGTGGCGGCCGCAGACGGCCGGTTCGGGCGGCGTCCGACCGAAGGCGCTGTCCGCCGAATGGACGAAAGCCGGTTTCCTGCGGGCGGTCAAACGCCTTTGCGGCCGGGACGTGCGGGTGATCAGCCATATGCCGGCGCACGACCGGATCGGTTTTTTGGTCGAAGCCGCTCACCTCGCCGCGTCTGGGCTTGGGCTGCGCGAATTTCTGGCTGAATTGCGCCGCGCGCTGGCCGAGGAATGGTCGGCGCCGGCCGCCGTTTACGCAGGAACGCCCGTCGGCGGCGTCGGGGAACTCGCCCTTTCCGTCCGTTCCGCCTGGGCGGCCGCCGCTCGCGCTTATGATCACCACGCCGGCGGCGTCGTTTTCGGCTTGTCCGACCCTTGCAGCCAAAACGCTAAAAAACCCGCCGGTTTCGCGCAGTTCGGCGCGACGGACGAAGAGCGCATTCGAGCGTTCATCGAAGAGGCGGAGGCGATGCCGGACGAACGCCTGCCCGACACCGTGCGGCGGCTGGTCGACGACATGCTGCAAAGCGGCCTTGACACGGACGCCGTCCGACAAACCGCCTGCAGCATCGTCCGGCATTTCGCCGCGCTCGTCGCCTCGCTGGGCGGCGCCGCCGCCTCGATGCCCGTCCTGCGTGAAGCGCTGAGCAGCGAAGACGCTCGACGGACGCGCGCCGATCTCGAAGCGATGCTCGTCGACGTCGCGCGCGAAGCATCCGCTTGCTTGCGCCGGCTGCGGCGGGAATGCGGACTTCCCCGCGCCGTCCGCGCGTTCGTCGACGAACATTACGGCGAACCGATCAGCCTGAAAACCGTCTCCAAACGCTTCTACGTCAACGCCGCCCATCTCGGTCGGACGTTCAAGCGAGCGTTCGGCCTGAGCTTCGGCGATTATCTCTTCGAAGTCCGCCTGCGCGAGGCGAAAAAGCTGCTGCGCGACACCGATCTGCGCGTTTCCGAAATCGCCGAACGCGTAGGTTTTCGCAATGCCGACTACTTTTCCGCACGGTTTTTCCGCGCCGTTCGGATGACGCCGACGGAATACCGCAACCGCTTCCGCACATCTTAAGTTTTTCAAGCACGGTCTAAACTCTGTCCGGTCCGGGGAGGCGATCGTTTTTTCTATTATTGAAGAGTGAAAACGTTTCAAACCGAACGCAAAAGGGGTGACTTCGTTTGACGTTTCGAAAGAAACGCACAAAACGCTTCGTCGCCGCCCTTCTGGGCGCGCTCGTGGCGCTCGGGTCGGCGCTGCCCGCAATGTTGGTCGTACCCGCGAGGGTTGCGGCGCAGAGCGGCTCCGGCGTCGTCGTCGCGAGTTACGATTTTGAAAACGGTCAGACGCAGTGGTGGTTCGGACGGGGTTCCAGCCAGGTCGCGTCGGTGACCGAGGCAGCTTACAGCGGAAATTCCAGTCTGAAGTCGACCGGCCGCACCAGCGATTGGCATGGCCCGGCCGTCGACTTGAAGCCGCTTCTGCAAAAAAACGCCGTCTATGAAATTTCGGCGTACGTCAAGCGCGTCCAGGCCGATGCTCTGTCGACGATCAAGCTGACGATGCAAAACATTCGTCCCGGAGCAGCTCAAGACGACCCACAAAACTGGACCCAGATCGACGCCAAAACCATTTCCACGACGGAATGGACGCTGCTTTCCGGCACTTATTCGTTCGCCGACGACATGAATGAACTGCAGCTCTACGTCGAAAGCTCCGATGCGACCGAATCGTTCTACGTCGACAACGTCGTCGTCCGCATCGTGTCGCTTCCCCCGGAAGGACTGGAATACCGGTTTGAGAACGGACAAACCCAAGGATGGTTCGGGCGGGATTCCAGCCAGGTCGCGTCGGTGACCGAGGCGGCTTACGGCGGAAATTCCAGTCTGAAGTCGACCGGCCGCACCAGCGATTGGCATGGCCCGGCCGTCGACCTGAAGCCGCTGCTCCAGAAAAACGCCGTCTATGAAATTTCGGCATACGTCAAGCGCGTCCAGGCCGATGCTCCGTCGACGATCAAGCTGACGATGCAAAACATTCGTCCCGGAGCAGCTCAAGACGACCCACAAAACTGGACCCAGATCGACGCCAAAACCATTTCCACGACGGAATGGACGCTGCTTTCCGGCACTTATTCGTTCGCCGACGACATGAATGAACTGCAGCTCTACGTCGAAAGCTCCGACGCGACCGAATCGTTCTACATCGACAACGTCGTGATCCGGCCGCTACAGTCGCCCGGTTCCGGCGATCAGGACCAGTCCGGCATCCGCAGCGACTTTGAAGACGGCACCGCCCAAGGTTGGCAACCGCGCATCGGTCGGGAACAAGTGACCGTGACGACGGAAGACAAACACGGCGGCACGTATGCTTTAAAAGTGACGGGTCGTCAACAGCCGTACGACGGCGCCAAAATCAACGTGCTCGGCAAAATGCATCCCGGCAGCACCTATACGATTTCGGTATGGGTGAAGCTGGTGCCCGGCGAGCAGCCGGCGCAGATGCGCGTCAGTTTGGAACGCACCAGCGGCGGTTCCACCCAATATATTACGGTCGTACCGAACACGACGGTCACGGCCGATCAATGGGTCAGGTTGACGAATCAGTACACGCTGACGGGTACTGCAGACCAGTTGTTCCTGTACGTCGAATCGAACAGCGGTACGCCGTCTTTCTACATCGACGACTTCGAGCTGACGTACAACGCGCCGCTGCCGCAGCTGCCGATCCAGACTGACATTCCGTCGCTGAAAGACGTCTTTGCGGGACAATTCGACATCGGCGCCGCGGTCGAACCGTCGCAGTTCGATTCGCCCCTGCACGTGCAGCTGCTGACGAAACATTTTAACAGCCTTGTCGCCGAAAACGTTATGAAGCCGGAATCGCTCGCTCCGCGCGAAGGCCAGTACAATTGGGCCAACGCCGACCGAATCGTCCAGTTCGCGCGGGAGCACGGGATGAAACTGCGGTTCCACACGCTCGTTTGGCACCAGCAAACGCCTGACTGGTTTTTCAAGGACGCGAACGGCAACGACATGACGCCGACGCCGGAAAACAAGCGGTTGCTCCTACAGCGCCTTGAAAACTATATCCGTGCGGTCGTCGGCCGGTACAAGAACGACGCGGAATCGTGGGACGTCGTCAACGAGGTCATCGACCCGAACCAGCCCGACGGCATGCGCCGCAGCAAATGGTACGAGATCACCGGCCTCGATTACATCCGCGTCGCCTTCCGTGTGACGCGGGAAGTCGCCGGGCCGAACGCGAAGCTGTTCATCAACGATTACAACACGCACGATCCGAAAAAACGGGAGTTTCTTTACAACCTGGTGACGCAATTGCGCAGTGAGGGTGTGCCGATCGACGGCGTCGGCCATCAGACGCACATCAACATCGAATCGCCTTCGATCGAGCTGATCAAGCAATCGATCGAGCGGTTCGCCGCGATCGGCTTGGACAACCAGATCACGGAGCTGGACGTCAGTGTCTACACGAACGACCAACAGAGCTATTCGACCGTGCCGGACAGCGTGCTGATGACACAAGCCTACCGCTACCAGGATCTGTTCGACGCTTTCCGGCAACTGTCGGACAAAATCAGCAACGTGACGTTCTGGGGTATCGCGGACGATCATTCGTGGCTGCACAACCGGCCGATTCCGCGGACGGACGCTCCGTTCCTGTTCGACCGCCAGCTGCAGGCCAAACCGGCGTATTGGGGCGTCGTCGATCCGTCCCGTCTTCCGGTGCGCAAACGCGTCTGGAACGCGCCGGGCGCCACGGTCGCAGTCGACGGTCAGATAGATTGGGTATGGAACGCCGTGCCGGCCGTTTCGATCGGCTCGACATCCGGCGGGCTGGGTGCGACCGCGCGGGCGCTTTGGGACGACCGGAACCTGTACCTGCTCGTCGAAGTCCGCGATGCGACCGCGCAGCCCGGTGACCGCGTCGACGTTTTCCTGGCGCCTCCGAACGGCGGAACGCCGGTCAAGGTGACGCTTGCGCGTAACGGAGCGCCCGCCGGTTCCAATACGGTTTATTCCGTCATGGAAACCGGCAGCGGTTGGCGGGCGGAAGCTGCTATCCCGTGGGACCGCTCCGTCGAGGCGAGCAACCAGATCGGTTTCGATTTGCGCGTCACGGACGGTGCGAATCCCGGCTCACCCGTCTCCTGGAACGACCCGAACCACGACCAGGAGGCCGGAACCACCGAATACGGCTGGCTGACGCTTAAGCCGCAAGTGCGCACGGTCGAGGCGCGATACGGTACGCCGACCATCGACGGCGTCAAGGACGGCGTCTGGAACGACGCAACGCCGATCGAAACCGGCGTTTGGGTCATGGGCACGTCCGGCTCGACGGCGACGGCCCGCCTGCTGTGGGACGACCAGTGGTTATACGTATACGCCGAAGTGCGGGACCGGCTGCTCAGCAAGGCGAGCGCCAATCCGTGGGAACAGGATTCGGTGGAAATTTTCCTGGACCAGAACAACGGCAAAACGTCGTATTACGAAGAAGACGACGGACAGTTCCGCGTCAATTACGACAACGAGCAAAGCTTCGGCGGATACGCGTCGGCGGACAAATTCCGCAGCGCCACCCGGATCGTCCCCGGCGTCGGCTACGTCGTGGAAGCGGCGGTGCGGCTCGACGCGATTACGCCGACAAACGGAACGATCATCGGCTTCGACTTCCAGGTGAACAACGACGAAGATGGCGACGGCGTACGCGACAGCGTCGCCATCTGGAACGACCCGAGCGGACGGTCGTATATGGACGTCTCCGGCCTCGGCGTCGTACGGCTGATCAGCAAGCCGGGCACCGTTCCCTCGGCACCCGTCTTTCCGATTTCGGCGCCAGCTCCGAATACCGGACGTGAAATCGGGCCCGACGGGCGCGAACGCGTCCGATTGACCGTCGACCGCGACGCGCTGAACCGGCTACTTGCGGATGCCGAAGCGCGTCAATCGGGTTCGGTCGAATTGACTGCGGAATGGAACGACCGGACGGCCTCGGTTCAAGTCGTGCTCCAGGCACAGGCCTTGGCGGACGCTGCGACAAAAGCTCCCGCTTCTGCGCTGGCGTTCGCGACAGACCGCGCGCAGTACCGGGTACCGCTGCGGCTGCTCGACGCTTCGGCCTGGGCGAAGTCGGTCGGCGTTTCGACCGAAAACGTCCGCGTCGTCGTCGAGATGTCCGCTCCGTCGCCCGACGCCGCCAAAGCCGTCGAAGAAGCGGCGAAACGGCGCGGCGGGCAAACGGCCGGCGGATTGCTCGCGTTCGACATCCGTTTTGAAACAAACGACGGGCGCATCGGCAGACCCGACTTTGGGGCGACGTTCGTCGAACGCTCGATCATCGTCGACGGCCGACTCGATCCCAAGACGCATACCGCCGTCGCGTACGACGAAACGAACGGCAACCTTTACTTCGTGCCGGCGGAATTCCGCTACGACGAACGCCGGAATCGAACGGAAGTCGTCATCCGCCGCAACGGCAACAGCGTCTACGCCGTCGTACGGACGGGCGGCGCACCGGTGTGGACCGACGTTTCCGGTCACTGGGCGGAAAGTACAATTAACCGGCTGGCGGCGAAATGGCTGATCGACGGCGTCGCCGACGACGCGTTCGCTCCCGACCGGCCGGTGACGCGGGCGGAGTTCGCTGCCATGCTGACTCGCGCGCTCGGCTTGCGGCCGGATGCAGGATCGTCCGATACGGCGACGTTCCGCGACGTGCCGTCCGGCGCCTGGTACGCCGATGCGGTGCGGGCGGCGACCTTTTTCCGGCTCGTTGAGGGCGTCGGCGACGGTCGTTTTCGGCCGGAGGAACCGATCACGCGTGAACAAACGGCAGTCATGCTGATGCGGGCGTACCATCTGGCGCATCACGGCGAGCCGGCGTTGCCGCATCAAGCCGATACCTTTCCGCTTGAACGGTTTGCGGATAAGGTCGACTTCAGCGCCTGGTCCGCGGCGTTCGCGGCAGACGCGGTGCGTCTCGGGTTGATGCAGGGCATCGAAGACCGAAAGTTCGCGCCGAAAGACGCGGTCACCCGCGCGCAAGCCGCAGCCGTCATCGAACGGTTGCTTGACGCCCTGAACTGGATGTCGTGAGGCCGTGCCCTGTCCGTTTTCCCCCGTTTCCTTCCGGACCGCGGACCGCAAGTTCGCGGTCCGGAACGTTTTCTTTTGAGCGTCTTGAAACCTCTTAGATTGTGTATTAGGATACTAGTATGACAAGTATGATAAGGGGGAAGCGCCGATCGACCGTATCCGCGATCGCATCTACGACCGGCTACGGGCGGACATTCTCGAACTCCGCCTGGAGCCCGGCCGCTATCTGTCCGAAAAAGAATTGACCGACATGCTCGGCGTCAGCCGGTCGCCGCTGCGGGAAGCGCTCGTCCGCCTGGCGCAGGAAGAGCTGATCGAGACGATCCCGCAAAAAGGATCGTTCGTTTCCCGCATCGACCGGCGTCACGTCGAGGAAGCGCGGTTCGTCCGAGAAGCCTTGGAAACGGCGATCGTACGCGAAGCGTGCCGGCAGTCGTCCCGCGAATTGTCGCTTACGTTGAAGAATCTGATCTCGCTTCAGGAGCTTGCGGCGTCCGAGCACAACCTGTCGCGGTTCCTCGACATCGACGACGAGTTCCACCGCGCGATTGCCTACGCTTGCGGCAAACAGCGGACATGGCGGCTGCTGCAACAGATGAACACACATTATTACAGGCTCCGTCGACTGCGGCTGTCGGACGATCCCGACTGGATGATCATCCTCGAGCAGCACCGCGGCATCGCCGACGCGATCGCCGCCCGCGACGCGGAACGGGCGGAACGGCTGATGAAGGAACACCTCGGCCGCATGCTGATCGAAATCGGGACACTCGCGGCCAAATACCCACACTATTTCGCCTGAAAAGGAGTCCGATCGACTGCTATGAGACTGAAAGGCAAAATCGCCCTCGTCACCGGCGCCGGCCGCGGCATCGGCGGCGCGATTGCGCGCGGATTCGCCCGCGAAGGCGCCGACGTCGCGCTCGTCAGCCGCACCGCCGTCCAGCTTCAAGCGCAGGCCGACTGGATTTCCTCCAACACCTCCTCGCGCGCGCTCGTGCTAGAAGCCGACGTCGCCGATCCCGAACAGGCGCAAAGAGCCGTCGAACAGACGCTGGAGGCGTTCGGCCGCATCGACGTATTGGTCAACGCCGCCGGCATCACGATGGTCGCACCATCCGAATCGCTTGCCTACGAAGACTGGCAGAAATGTCTGCGCATCAACCTGGACGGCACGTTTCACTTCTGCCAGCAGGTCGGCCGCGACATGATCCGCCGCGGCGAAGGCGGCAGCATCATCAACATCACCTCCGTCGTCGCCCACGCCGGTATCCCGCAGCGCGCGGCGTACGCGGCGAGCAAAGGCGGCGTCATGCAGCTGACACAAAACCTGGCGGTCGAATGGGCGCGCCATCGCATCCGCGTCAACGCGATTTCGCCCGGTTTTATCCGGACCGAAATCGTCGAGGAGCTGATCCGCCGCGGCGTCCACCGCCCGGAAAAGCTCGAGGCGCGCATCCCGCTCGGCCGCATGGGTACGCCGGACGATCTCGTCGGCCCGGCCGTTTTTCTGGCATCGGACGAATCCGCCTATATCACCGGCGTCGTATTGAAAGTCGACGGCGGCTGGCTGGCGAATGGGTACGTTTGATTGACATTCAAGCGACCGGACGGATGTTCCCGCCCGAGCACACGCTGCCGGCCGGATGCGTCCGACGACAAGCCCGAAATTCGGATAGATCGGAGGAATGCCCCTTGAAAATCGTCAACATCCGCGCAACTACCGTCACGGTTCCGCTCGAAGCGCCGCTGTTGCACAGTAACGGCGCGCACTGGGGGCGTTTCGTGCGCACGATTGTCGAAGTCGAGACCGACGAAGGCCTCGTCGGCTATGGCGAAATGGGCGGGGGCGGCGAAAGCGCGGAAAACGCCTTCCGCGCGCTCAAAACGTATCTCGTCGGCCACGATCCTTTTCAGTTGGAAGAGCTGCGGTTCAAAATCTGTAATCCGACCGCCAGTCTCTACAACAACCGGACACAGCTTCTCGCCGCGATCGAGTTCGCCTGTCTCGACCTCGTCGGCAAGAAACTGAACGTGCCCGTATACAAGCTGCTCGGCGGCAAAGTGCGCGACCGCGTGCCGTTTGCAAGCTACCTGTTTTTCCGACACCCGAACGAACGGACCGGCGAAGGCGAAATCTACACGCCCGACCAGCTCGTCGCCTATTGCCGGGAGCTGAAGCGCAAATACGGCTTTACGACGCACAAGCTTAAGGGCGGTGTCTTCCCGCCGGATTACGAGCTGGAATGCTATCGCGCGCTTGCCGCCGCCTTTCCCGGCGACCGGCTGCGCTACGATCCGAACGCCGCGCTCAGCGTCGAGGAAGCGATCCGCTTCGGCCGCGCGATCGAAGGGCTGAACAACGATTATTTCGAAGACCCGACTTGGGGATTAAACGGCATGCGCCGCGTCCGCCAGTTCGTCCGCATCCCGACGGCGACCAACACCGTCGTCGTCAATTTCGAGCAACTGGCGGCCAACGTGCTGAACCCGGCGGTCGACGTCGTTTTGCTCGACACGACGTTCTGGGGCGGCATCCGGCCGTGCGTCAAGGCGGCCGGCGTCTGCGAGACGTTCCAGCTCGGCGTCGCCGTTCATTCGTCGGGCGAGCTCGGCATCCAACTGGCGACGATGCTGCATCTCGGCGCCGTCGTGCCGAACCTCGCGTTCGCGGCGGACGCGCATTACCACCATTTGACCGACGACATTCTGGTCGGCGGCAAACTGCGGTATGAAAGCGGCGCCATCCGCGTGCCTGACGGGCCGGGGCTCGGCGTCGAGATCGATCGCGACAAACTGGCGAAATACGCGGAACTGTACCGGGAACTGGGGCCGTATCCCTACGACCGCGATCCGAAGCGGCCGGGCTGGTTCCCGCTCATTCCGAACGACCGGTGGGCGACGCCGCCGAGCCGATAAATCAAAATGCAGCCGCTGAAAACGCCGGCGATCGGCGATTTCGCGGCTGCATATACCGTTTTCAGTCCTCCCGCACTGCCGCCACGCGAATCCGGCGGTAATCCGCATGCCATTTTCCGTCATAAAAGAGATGGTCCCGCACTTGCGCTTTCACGTCCTCGATCAGGCTCCGGATTTCCGCCTCCGACAATTCCGCCAGGTACGGAAACGCAAACATGCGGATCCAATGATCAAGCCCGTTTTCCCCGTCCTCCAGCTCGGTCATGCGCTCGAAATGGGCGGCGAACACGACGCAGAACCCCGCTTTCTCCATCAGCACCGCATACTCGCCGATCGTCGGAAAAAACCACGGCGATTCCGCTACCCGGCCTCGCCTCGCCATCACGCGACGAATCGCGTCCTCAATCGTCCGGACGTTTCCCGCTCCGCCGAATTCGGCAACGAACCGCCCTCCCGGCAACAGCAGGCGGTAAACATTCCGCAACAACGCTTCCGCATCCCGAATCCAGTGCAGCACCGCGTTCGAAAATACCGCGTGAAACGACCGCCCGCTTTCAAAAGTCACCGCATCCGCGCATACGAATTCAATCGATGGAAACTTCCGCCTCGCCTCCCGGATCATCGCCTCGGACCGGTCGACGCCGATCACCTCCGCCCCGCTGCGATGAATTTCCGCGGTCAAATCCCCCGTCCCGCACCCCAGATCGAGAATGCGTTCCCCGGGCTTCGGCGCCAGCAGCGGCAACAAACCTTTTCCGTATTCCGAGACGAATCCATAATGGCGGTCGTACAATCCGGCCTGCCATTCCACCGCCCGATCCTCCCATTTTCCGAATCTGCCCCGCTCTCCGCCGGCCGACTCGTCAGGTCCGACGGCGTTCCTTCGGAGTCCGGCCGCTTTTCACCCTTCTCCGGTCGCGCCGTTCGACCGAAGCCCCGCCAGTTCTTCTTCCGACAGTCCCGTCAGCTCCCGCACCTCCGGCTCCGGCATCCCTTTCGCCAACATCCGCTTTGCCAGCTCCCGCCGCTCTTTCAGTTGTCCTTGCTCCAATCCTTGTTCCAACCCCTTCTGAAATCCCTTCTTTTCCCAATACGTCATCCCCTCGAACACCGACTCCCGCTCCTCCTGCCCCAGCGACTTCAGGTCCTCCCGCAACATCGCTTCCTCCCCCTCCTCCATCGGCATGTATGCCTCGAAAAACCCCGCCACCAGCCGCTTCTTCGCCTCATCCACCTTCAGCCGCCCCAACATCCGCAAAAACGAAAGCCGCACCTGCACCCGTTCCTCTTGCCCATACCCCATCTTCGCCAGCAGCGCCGCCGCCACCGGATTGTCCTTCTCCGCATACGCCCGCCAGTTCAGCTTCCCCAGCTCCAGCGCATAAAACCGAAACGTCAACACCTCCAAAAACGGGAACACCATCTCGAACCCGTCCGGTTCGTCTTCCCCGCGCCGGTATCCGAACACCGCCACCGGCACGATCCGCTTGCGCAGCTTCTCGTACAACCGCGCAAAATACAAAAACATCCGCTCGTGAAAATCCCGCTGCCGCGCCGCCTGCGTCTCGACATGCACGACGATGACGCCGTCTTCGCCCTTGAGCTTCGTTTCGACGAGCAGGTCGACGTAGCGCACGTCGCCGCGCGCGACGTCAGTGAACAGCTCCTGGCGCAAAAACGCAAGGTGGGAGAAGTCGACATGGCGCGCGGCTTCGGGAAAAAACAAGGTCATGAAGTCTTCGAAGAACGTCGAGATCAGCTGTTTGAACAGCCGGTCGTGGGAGATGCGCTGCGGCATCGAGACGGCTCCTCTCCTGAAATTATAGCACAAAAACGAAAAGCACCGCCGGCTGCGGGCCGGCTTCCTGCGCCTGCTGTCGGGCGCACGAAGCGCGGCGAATCGCAACCGAACGGTGCTTCCGTTCTTTGGCGCCTATTATAGTCGATTGGGCAGAGGAAGTCAAGGGCGACGCAACGGCCCGCAATCGGACCGATGTTCGCCCGCGTTCAAGGCCGATTCGTCGGTGGCCTCACCCCATGCGGTTCCTTCGCCGAGGAGCCGGTGACCTGCCCCGGGCTCTTTTCTAGCTTCCCGCTCTCGGTAACACTCATAGCAAGAAAGCATACCGTTTTCCAAAACCCCGTTCAAAAACCCGCCGTCGCAACATACGGATTTTCCGCACACGCAACAACGGCCGACAGGTTCCACGGCGTGAACACCCCTTTTCAGACGGGGCGGGAACGACTCTACGGTCTTTCGGACCGTCCCTCGTTTCCTTCGAGATTCCGCTCGGCTTCGGCAATCGCCCGGTCGATGGCGGCCGCAGGTCGTTCCAGCATGTCGCCGTGCCCGACGGCAAGCCGTTCAGGCCGGTATTCCCGCAACTTCCCTGCACTTTCCAGCGCGACCCGTCGGTTCCATGTCGCCATCGCGGGGAACGGAAAGCCAAACCGCCTTTGTCCCGATACGGCCAAACCTCCCCGGGTCTGAAAGGCGTCACCGGCGATAAGACAGCCGTTGCGCACATCCAGAAAGGCCATCGACCCCGGTGTATGTCCCGGAGCGGAAATGGCCAGAAGCGATCCGATCCGGTCCCCGTCCCGAAGCAAAACGTCCGGACGTGTCTTCAACTTCCGGGGCAAAGATCCGCGTATCGGGTCGTTCGGTTCGCCGGGATCTGCTGTCCGGTCCCCGGCCATAAGCTTGGCATCCCGGCCGGAAATATGGACGGGCACGTCCGGCAACACTCGCTTCAGCCCGTCGAGCGCGCCCACATGGTCGGCATGCGCGTGCGTCAGGACAATCCGCTTGATCGGCATGCCGATTTTTTTGGCCGCCCGCAAAATTCCTTTCACGCTGTACGGAAGCGCGGTATCGACAAGCGTCAGACCGTTGTTTTCTCGGCGCAGAATTCGCAAAACCGTTTCCCCTCCCGATGGCGCCCTTAGCGGCTTAATTCAGCGTCGATCGCCGGCGCCTTGCGTCCGATCCGCCCTTCTGCTATAATACGGTCTCAGGAGGAGTCTGTCAAAGCGGACTCCTCTTTTTGTTTGACGTTTTTTGACTGCGCCTGAACACGGGAAACATAACGCGAAAGGGGACTGATCGCACCATGCCGTTCTTCTTCCAGCTGCTCGTCATCCTGCTCGCCACCAAACTCGCCGGCGACCTGAGCGCTCGTCTCGGCCAACCCGCCGTACTCGGCAAGCTGATCGCCGGCATCGTCGTCGGACCCGCCGTGCTGGGCTGGATTGAAGATTCCGACATCCTGGAGGCGTTCAGCCAAATCGGCGTTCTGCTGCTGATGTTCATCGCCGGTCTCGAGACCGACCTGCGTGAAATGAACCGCAACCTGAAGCCGTCGCTGGCGGTCGCCGTCGGCGGCATCGCTCTTCCGTTGGCAGGGGGTTACGCGGGCGGGAAGCTGATGGGGCTGGACGACGCGGAATCGCTGTTTCTCGGCCTCTTGTTTTCGGCGACGTCCGTCAGCATTTCCGTCCAAACGCTGAAAGACCTCGGCAAGCTGAAAACGCGGGAAAGCGCGACGATTCTCGGCGCCGCGATCGCCGACGACATTCTCGTCGTCGTCTTGCTCGCCTTTATGACGAGTTTCGTGCTCGGCCAGGGTGACGTGCACCTCGGCTGGATCATTGGCAAAAAAGCGTTGTTTTTCGCACTCGTTCTCCTTCTCGGCTGGAAAGTCGTACCCTGGGTCATGAAAAAGCTCGTTCCGCTGCGCGTCTCGGAAACCGTGATCGGCTCGGCGCTGATCATCTGCTTCGCGTTTTCGTATTTGGCGGAGAGCATGCAGGTCGCCGGCATCATCGGCGCGTTCGCCGCCGGCATCGCCGTCGCCCGCACGCCGTACAAACATACCGTCGAGACGAAAATCGAACCGATCGCCTACGCCGTGTTCGTGCCGGTGTTTTTCGTCAGCATCGGGTTGTCCGTGACGTTCGACGGATTTGCGCAACAACTGCTGCCGATCCTCGGCCTGACCGTCATGGCGACGCTCGCCAAACTCGTCGGCTGCGGGCTGGGCGCGCGCCTGACGGGCTTTCGATGGAAACCGGCGTGGATCATCGGGGCGGGCATGGTGTCGCGCGGCGAAGTAGCGCTTATCATCGCGGCGCTCGGCCTGGAAACCGGACTGTTGTCGCAGGACTTTTTCACCACGGCGGTCACGGCCGTCATTTTGACGACGCTGATCACGCCGCCTTTGCTGAAATTTTTATACCGGAACGATCCGACCGACGAAGCCGCACCCTCTCCCGCTTTCGACGACGAACGAGACGACGAAAACGGCAGTGAAGACGAAAACGGCGGCACCGCCGCGGCGAAGCAGGATACGCCGTAGCATGCCACCGGAACGTCAGTCTTCTCACTCAACCGAAAATCGCCTGCCAGAGCGGTTTTGTTTCACCGCCCGGGTACAACACATAAAGCAACACATAAACCGCCACGCCGGTGACCGCCGTCGCGAACCAGACGACGGCCGTCGCCGGCCCGAACCGCCGGTGTCGGGAAAACGCCTTCACGTACGCCAGCCGCAGCGTCACAAGGCCGAGCGCGCCGCCGACCGCCGCGAGCACGATATGAAAGAGCAGAAACGCGCGGTAATACGGCAGAAGCTCCTCCGGCCCGCCGAACGCCGTATTGCCGACGAGAAGCGTCCGCGCCGCATACAACACAAAAAACAGCGTGGCCAGAACCGCCGCCGCGACCATCCACCGCTCGTGCTCCTTCGTCCGGCGGAGGGAGATCCGGTTCCAGCCCACAGCCACACAGACGGCGCTGGCGACGATCATCGCCGTCGAAAGAAGCGGCAAAAGCTGTGTCACGGCCGCACCTCCCCCGGCCGCCCGGCGGCGTCCAAACCGGGCGTCGCCGCGTCTTCCTCGGCATCCTTTTTACGCTCTTCCCGGTACCAGGAGAAAAACAGATACCCGAGCACCGCGCCGAACACGAACTCCTGCAACACCTTCATCAGCACGCCGCCGAGCTGCTGATCCTCAAGCGGCGAAAACCACGCCCACCTGAGCGGTCCTCCGGATTCCGCCAAAGCCCTCGCCGTCTCCGCTGGCACGCAATAGCCGAGCGCCTTCGCCCACGCAGTCGCGTCCGTATACGTCGCATACAGCGGCTCCCCGGCAAAAATAATGAGCGCGCACGCCGGCGTAATCAGCACACTGTTGAGCAGCAAATACGCGATTTTCCGCAAATGCGAAAGCCGCATCCCGTCGCGCATCGGGCCGAGGATCGGCCACCACATCAGAAACGCGGCCGCGAGCATCCCCGTCCAATACCACCAATGCAGCGTATAATGCGTCATCACGTAATCGTGAATCGCGGGAAAATGATATAGCGAAAACGCCGCATTGAACAGCACCGCCGTCACCAGCGGCGCGGTCAAAACGCCGAACACCCGCCGCAACACCGGCCGAGAAAAAAGCGGTCGCACCAGCCACTCCGGACAGCCGAGCAACATGAGCGGCGGCGCGAGATAATACGCCATGAACATCGCGACCATATGCGCGCTGAACGTAAAATGCCCGAGCAAGTCGACGGGGCCGCCGCGCGCCAGATAGTGCACCGCCAGCCCGGCCAGGAAAGCCGCCCGCCGCCAATGCGATACCGGCTTCGCGTCGGGAAACATCGACCGAAACGGCCCGACGATCAGCGCGTAAAGAACGGCGACCGCAGCCGTGCCGACCAACGCCGCCGGACTCCACCACTCGCGAAAACCGAGCAATTGTTCCGCGGGCATGCCGCCCCCCTCCTTTCACCAGTGCCCGAGCCGCTCGAACAAAAAAAGGCGCCTTGCCGACGCCTACCACCAGATCCAGTACAGAGTCGACGCCACCGCCGTCAGCGCCACGACGAAACCGAGGGCGATCCCCATCTGCGGGTACGTATGGCCGCGATCTTTCATATGCATCCATACGTACAGCTGGAAAAGCGCCTGCACGAACGCCATCGCGAGCAAAATCGCGATCGTGAACGCCTTGCCGACGTCGGCGATCACCGCGTAAAACGCCAGAATCGTCAGCACCGACGACAGCAGGAACGTCAACAGATGAAGCCTCGGGCCTTCGTGAACGACATCGTCGCGCTTGGACCGTTGATCCGCCACTTCAGCCCACCATCCCCATCAGGTATACGATCGTAAAAATGAACACCCACACGAGGTCGACGAAGTGCCAGTACAGCGCGGCGACGTAAGCTTTCGGCGCCGTCACCGTCGTCAGCCCCTTGACGGCGAACTGCGCCATCAGCAGCGAAATCCACAAAATGCCGAACAGCACGTGACCGCCGTGAAATCCGACCAGCGTATAAAACGCCGAACTGAACGCACTCGTCGTGAACGTGTGCCCTTCATGCACATAATGGACGAATTCATAAATTTCCAGAATCAAAAACCCGAGCCCGAGCAACACCGTCACGCCGAACCAGCCGATCATCTGCCACAGCTGGTGCCGGTGCATCGCCTGAACGGCGAAGACGCTCGTCAGACTGCTCGTCAACAGGAAAAACGTCGCCATCGCCACGAGCCGCAAATCGAACAATTCGCTCGGGCTCGGCCCATTGCCGATATTGTGCCTCAAACCGATGAACGTCGCGAACAGCACCCCGAACAACACCGTCTCGCCGCCGAGAAACAGCCAGAAGCCCAAAATCTTATTGCGCCCCTCGGCCGTCGCGCGTTCCGGTTCCGCGGGCAGCCCCGTCTCCGCGGCGTGATGCGCATGCGCCGCCATCACGCGTGCACCCCTTTCTCCAGCTCATCCGGCTCGATATGATAGCCGGGATCGTCGAACACCGACCGGAGGAACATGCAGACAAGCGTCAGCGCCAGCCCGCCGCCGGCAACGATATAGTTGTTGAACAGCGCGGCCAGAATGCTGTTTGTGAACTCATAATCGGCATACATAAAGCCGAAACCGGCGATGAACAGCCCGAGCGCCATCAAAAACGGCAAAATCGACGGCGACGGCATATGGATCGGGCCCGGCGGCTCGGCGGGCGTCAACTCCCGACGGCCTTCCGTCTTGACCCTAAACAGCTCGTCGATGCCGCGCACGAGCGGAATCTGTTTGAAATTGTATTCCGGCGCCGGCGACGACACGGCCCATTCCAGCGTCCGACCGTCCCACGGGTCGGCGGGCGCGTTTTTCGGCTTGCGGAACGTGATGATCATGTTGATCACGAGCACCAGCATGGCGAAGCCCATGAGATAGGCGCCGATCGAACTGACGAAATTGAGCGTGTCCCAGCCTTGTCCCGCCAAATACTGATAATACCGGCGCGGCATGCCCCACAGCCCGAGGAAATGCTGCACGAAAAACGTCAGATGAAAACCGATCGTAAACGTCCAGAACGTGACTTTGCCGAGCCGCTCGTCGAGCGCGCGGCCGAACATTTTTGGCCACCAGTAGAACAGCCCGGCGAAAATGCCCGAGAACAGACCGCCTACGATCGTATAGTGGAAATGCGCGACGACGAAATACGAATCGTGATATTGCCAGTCGGCCGCGGCGGACGCCAGCATGACGCCGGTGACGCCGCCCATCGTGAACGTCGGGATGAAGCCGAGTGCGAACAAACTGGCCGTCGTGAACTTGAACTGGCCGCCCCAGATGGTGAACACCCAGTTGAACACCTTGATGCCCGTCGGCACGGCGATCAGCATCGTCGCAACCGCGAAAATCGAGTTGGCGATCGGCCCCATGCCGGTCGTAAACATATGGTGCGCCCACACCATAAAGCTCAAGAATCCGATCAGCGCGAGCGCGAACACCATCGACCCGTAGCCGAACAACCGCTTGCGCGAAAACGTGCTGAGCACTTCCGAAATGATACCGAACGCCGGCACGATCAGAATGTACACTTCGGGATGGCCGAAAATCCAGAAAATGTGCTGCCACAGCACGACGTTTCCGCCGGCCGCCACATCGAAAAAGTTCGCGCGGAACAGCCGGTCGAACATCAGCAGCACGAGCCCGACCGTAATCGCGGGAAAAGCGAACAGGATCAACAGCGACGTAATAAACGACGCCCACGTGAACATCGGCATCCGCATGAACGTCATGCCCGGCGCGCGCATATTGATGATCGTCACCAGAAAATTGATGCCGCCGATCAGGGAACCGATCCCGGAAATCTGCAGGCCGAGCACGTAAAAATCAATGCCGCGGCCGCTGTAGTTCGGGTCCGACGACAGCGGCGTGTACGCCGTCCATCCGGCGTCCGGAGCGCCGTGCAAAAACCAACTGACGTTCAGAAGAATGCCGCCGAACAGAAATACCCAGAAGCTGAACGCGTTCAGAAACGGGAACGCGACGTCGCGAGCGCCGATCTGAAGCGGCACGACCGCGTTCATGAACGCGAACAGAAGCGGCATCGCCGCGAAAAAGATCATCGTCGTGCCGTGCATCGTCAGCACTTGGTTGTACGTCGAGGCGTCGAGGAAATCGTTTTGCGGATACATCAGCTGCATGCGGATCAGAATCGCCTCGAGCCCACCGAGCGCAAAGAAAAACAGACCGCCGAACAGGTACAAAATCGCGATTTTCTTGTGATCGACGGTCGTCAGCCAGTCCATGATCCCGCGATACCGTTTAACCGCGTGGGCATGCGCGCCGATCGCCGCATGCGCGTGCGCGTGTGCGTGAGCCAACGTCGTTCCCTCCCCAGGGCGGATCATCCGTGCCGAACGCCGGCGGAACCGTCCCGCGTCCGCCTCATTGCTGCTTCTGCGCCATCAGAAACTCGACCAACGCTTCGAGCTGTTCGTCGGACAGCGGCCCGCCGGCTACCGTATATTCCATCTTGCTGCCCTCGACGTTTTGCACGTTGGGCATCAGGTTGCCCGGCTTGACGCTTTGCGGATCTTTCAGCCAGACCGTCAGGTTTTCCCGCACTTTCGCCGGATCGACGTCCGCTTCGCCGTGCGCCCGGTTCAGCAAAATGCCCGCAATCGTCTCGCGGTCGGCCACGTTGACGAGGCTCGGACCGGCCGAACCGCCGCTCAGTTTCATCTGGCCGGTCGCGTCGTCCGTCACGTAGGCCGCGTGGCAGACGAGACACGACTGTTTAAAAATCTGTTCGCCCTGCTTCGCCTTGTCCGACAGCGCGACCTGAGGCGGCCGCTGCATGTCGGCGACCCACCGGTCGAACTCTTCCTGCGAAACGGCTTTGACGCGGAAATACATGTTCGCGTGCGACAACCCGCACAACTCGGCGCATTGGCCCTGATAGACGCCCGGCTCGTCCGCCTGGAGCGTCAGCGTCTGGGTTAGACCGGGATTGGCGTCCTTCTTGCCGCCGAGCGACGGCACCCAGAACGAATGGATGACGTCCGCCGATTCGAGTTGGAACGCCACCTTTTTACCGACGGGAATGACGACTTCCTGCGCCGTTTTTAGTTTATAGTCGGGATATTCGAACTCCCACCAGAACTGGTGGGCGGTTACTTTCACCTTCAGCGCTTCCGGATCGTTCGTATGATCGCGATCCAGCTTGAACGTGTAGACGAGCGTCGGAGCTCCGATAATGATCAGCAGAATGAACGGGATGACCGTCCATAAAATTTCCAATTTCATATTTCCTTCTACTTGTTTGGGGTATTCCGTCTGTCCCTTCCAGCGGAATCGAATGAGCGCATACGTGTACAGCACAAACACGACCAGCAGCACCAAAATCATGACGCCGCCGGTCAGCACGATCAGGAACCGGGCGTCGTCGGCGGCCGGGCCTTTCGGCTGAAGCGCCGACACGTCGTCGCGCCCGCAACCCGCCAGCAGCAAGATCGTTCCGAAAACCCCGAGCCGGGTCAGCCACCGTCTCCAACTCCGCACGTTCGATCAACCCCACGTTCAGTCGGAATCGCTTTAACTATAAATGCGAATCCGTTTCCTTGTCAATCCGCGTCGAAAAGCGTTCACAAAACGTTCTAAAATTTATTTATTTCGTTTCCCAAAATCCGCCTCGCTATACCGCGCGTAGCCGAAGGCAAGTCCGGGAACACCAAGAACAGCCGCATCATCGCGAAATGAAAGGGGGCTATCGGCCGTGAAACGCGCAATCGCCGTCGCCGCCGCTTTCGCTCTGCTCGCCGCCGGCTGCGCGCAAACGTACGTCAACCGGTTTCGCCACGGTCCGACCGACTATTCGACCAAAGTCGGGGAAGAACACGAATTGCCGAACCCCCGCGCCCGTGTCGCACCGAACGAGAACGCGGCGCCGCGGGGAGAGATCGACGCCGTCCGGCCGCTTCGGCTTGATCACGACACTGCGGCCAAAATTCGCGACCTGAAAGGCATACGCGACGCTTTCGTCGCCTTATCCGGGCCGAACGCCTACGTCGCCGTCATCCTGGACGCCACGGCGACGGGCACGAAAGGCAAAGGGCGACTCAACCGCAGCGACCGGTCGATGTCGTCGGCGGACATGAACGACCGTTCCGATGTTCGGCGGAAACTCGATCCCGGCACCGTCCTGACGGAAAAATACTCGTACCTGCACGTTCCCAACGCCGGCGATCTGTCCGACGAACTGCAGCTGAAAATCGCGGATCTCGTCCGGACGACGCGCCCTGAAATCGCGCGAGTCCACATTTCCGCCAACGCCGAATTCGTCAACCTGATGAGCCGACTTGCGCTGCACGAATGGCAAGGCGGCCGGGCGGACGATTTTGCGCGCCCGTTTTACGAAACGGTCTCGAAGCTGTTCCCGTAGCCTAAACTTTCCCCGCCGCCTCGCCGATATTATCACTAATCCGAAGCGAGGTGGCTTGGAGAAAATGGAACGGTCGACGATCATCGGCATCCTGCTCGGCGTGATCGCCGTCGGCGGCGGCATGTATTTCAAACACGCGCCGTTCGCGATGTTGATCAACCCGGCTGCGTTTCTTATCATCATCGTCGGAACGACGGCGTCGATCTTCGTCGCCTTTCCGATGTCCGACCTAAAGAAAATTCCGCATCTGTTCCGGATCGTCTTCACGCGCCAGAAACTTCTATCCAAAAAACGGCTGATCGGCATGTTCGTCGAGTGGGTGACGATCGCCCGCCGCGAAGGATTGCTCGCACTGGAAAACAAGCTGGACGAGATCGAGGACCCGTTCCTCAAAAACGGATTGCGCATGATCATCGACGGCAACGACCAGGATTTCATCCACGACGTCCTGATGGAAGAAATCCGAGCCATGGAAGAACGCCACCGTTCCGGCGCGCAGATTTTCTCGCAGGCCGGCACGTATGCGCCGACGCTCGGCGTGCTCGGCGCCGTCGTCGGATTGATCGCCGCCCTCGGCAACCTGAGCGACATCGACCAGCTCGGCGTATCGATCGCCGCCGCGTTCGTGGCGACGATGCTCGGCATTTTTACGGGTTACGTGCTCTGGCATCCGATGGCGAACAAGCTGCGGCAGCTTTCGAAAAAAGAAGTCGAACTCAAACTGATGATGATCGAAGGGCTGCTGTCGATCCAGGCCGGTATCTCCGCCATCGCGATCGAGCAGAAATTGTCCGTCTTCCTGACGCCGACCGAACGCGCGGAAGAAGAGGAAAAAGCCGAGGAGGAAGACGAGGCGAAAGGGGAGGCGGCGCATGAAGGGCAAGGCAAGGCTAAGGCACTCGTCTCATGAAGACGATCATCTCAACGAGACTTGGCTTATTCCATATGCCGACCTACTGACGCTGCTTCTCGCGCTGTTCATCGTGCTGTTCGCCTCCAGCACGATCGACGCGAAAAAATTCGACCGGCTGCGCCAGGCGCTCATCTCCGCCTTCAACGGCGGACCGAACTTTTTCGAAGTTTCGCGCACGGTGCCGATGCCGCTCGAAGACAATCTCCCTCCCCGGCAGCAAGAGGATAAGGACAGACTGGCTTCCGTACAGGCTGAAAACCGACAGACGCTTACGGAAGAAGACCGGCGAAAGCTCGAAGAACAGCGCCGCATCATGGAAGAGTTGTCCCAGTTGAAACAGCAGGTTGACCAATTTATCGCTGCCAACAATCTGGGAACGCAACTGGAAACGGTGCTGACCGAACAGCTGCTCAAAATCGTCATTCGCGACACGACGCTGTTCGATTCCGGCAGCGCGACGGTCAAGCCGCAGGGCCGCGTACTGGCGAGAGCGATCGGCGAAATCCTGGTCCGTTACCCCGATTATCGCGTAGAAATCGGCGGCCATACGGACAATGTGCCGATCCACAATCGCGAATTCGATTCGAATTGGGAGCTCAGTTTCGCGCGCGCCTACAACTTCATGAAACTGATGGAGCAAACGCCGGGGCTCGACCCCGCTCGGTTTCAACCCGTGGCGTACGGCGAATTCAGTCCGATCGACACGAACGCGACGCCGGAAGGGCGGGCGCGAAACCGGCGCGTCGAAGTGGCGATTTTCAAGACAATGGGCAACCGAACGGCCGTCCCGCTCCAGGACGTCGGCCGCGCGGCCGTCAGCCCAAGGCCGTAAAGAACCGCCGGCGGACGACGGTTAAAGCGTTCCTCGCCGAACCAGCTTTTCAGGTGTAACGGAACGCAGACGGCGTTTGCCGTTTTTTTATTTGCCGCGATCCGTTCGCCGCCAAGCGACGACGCGCACAAGGAGGTTGCCGTTCATGCGTCTTCTCTCGATCGAACCGACGCCGAGTCCGCATACGATGAAACTGAACGTCGACGAAACGCTGCCGGCGGGCGTCCGGCATACGTATACGCCCGACCGCAAGGATGCGGCGCCGCCGCTGATCCGCCGCATTCTCGCCATTCCGGGCGTAAAGGCGGTGTTCCGTACCGCCGATTTCCTAGCGGTCGACCGTGTACCGAGTGGTGACTGGGAAGAGATTTTGACGCACATCCGCGACATTTTCGGCGCGACGGACGTTGCGGCGCCCGACGCGGCCCACGGCGACGACACGGCCGAAAACTTCGGAGAAGTGCAAGTTTTCGTCCAGGTGTTCCGCGGCATCCCGATCCAGGTGCGCGCCCGCATCGGCGATCGGGAAGCACGTGCGGGTCTGCCGGAACGATTCGCGGCGGCGGTCGACCGCGCGACGCGCGCCTCCCCGACGCTGCTGAAAGAACGCCGTCTCGAACCGTGGGGCGTCCGGTACGGCGACCCGGAAGCGATCGCGCGCGAAGTCGCGGAAGAAATCGACGCCGCCTACGACGACGACAGGCTTGCCGAACTCGTCGAACGGGCCGCGCGGCATACCCCGGAAGAAGCCGTCCGCGACGAGGGAAGCGAACTTTTCGCCCCGCCGCGTGCGAGCGCCGAAGACGTCGAACAGGCGTTCAAAAGCGCGGACTGGAAAACGCGCTATGCGGCCCTGCTTCGCTGGAAGCCGACGCCGGAGCGGTTCGACCTGCTCGAACGGGCGATCCGCGACGAACATACGTCCGTTCGACGGCTGGCCGCCGTTTATTTGAGCGAATTGCGGACGCCGGAGGCGATGAGGCTTCTGTTCGAGGCGCTCAAGGACCCGTCGGCCGCCGTCCGCCGCACCGTCGGCGACGCGCTGTCCGACTGGGGCGACCCGGCCGCGACCGGTCCGATGGCCGAAGCGCTGCGCGACCCGAACAAGCTGGTTCGCTGGCGTGCGGCGCGGTTTATGTACGAAGTCGGCGACGATTCCGCCTTGGAGGCGCTGCGCGCCGCGGAAGCCGTCGAACCCGAGTTCGAGGTGCGGCTGCAGATGCGGATGGCGATCGAACGCATCGAACGCGGCGAAGAGGCGAGCGGAACTGTCTGGCAGCAAATGACGAGACAACGGAAAGGGGATCGGTCTTGAACCACTATCGCATGCTCGTCGTCGATCTCGACGACACGCTTCTAACCGACGACCGCACCGTCACCGACGCCACCCGCGCCGCCCTCGCCGAGGCGGCCGCGCGCGGCGTCGTCGTCACGCTGGCGACCGGCCGCATGTACGCGTCGGCGCGCCGCATTGCAGAATCGTTGAGGCTGGACGTGCCGATCATTACGTATCAGGGCGCGCTCGTCAAAACGTTGGACGGCCGCGTCCTCTACGAACGGACGGTGCCGCGCGACGTAGCGGAGCGGTTTTGGCAGTATTGCAAACAAAACCGGCTTCACCTGCATGTTTATCACGACGACACGCTATACGTTCCGGAAGACAACGACAAATCGCGGGAATACGCGGCTCTGTCTGAAGTGCCGTTCGTCGTCGAACCGAACCTCGGCCGGTTGATCGGCCTGCCGCTTCCGAAAATGCTCGTTGTCGACGACCCCGAACGGCTCGACCGAATCATGCCGGAACTGCGCGATATGTTCGGCGACCGGGCCCACATCACGAAATCGAAGCCGCATTATCTCGAAGTGCTGCATCCCGAAGCGACGAAAGGACACGCGATCCGGTTTCTCGCCGCGCATTTCGGATGCGACATGAAGGAAGTGATCGCCGTCGGCGATAGCTGGAACGACCGCGACATGATCGAGGCGGCCGGCCTCGGCGTCGCGATGGGCAACGCCGTCGAACCGCTCAAGGCGGTCGCCGATTTCATCACGGCGACGAACAACGAAGACGGCGTCCGGCTCGTCGTCGAGCGGTTCATCCTCGGCCGCGAGCCGTCTACCACGCCCTCGCGAGCGTCCTGACCGTAACGACGGCCGATACGGCGACGATGACGTCGAACGACACATTGAACAAAAACAAATGTTTTTCAATGTCTGCAAAACCGTCGGCCACGATCGGCACGACGAGCTGCAGCAGGCCGTCCGCGGCGAACGCGAGCCAGAACGCTGCGGCCATTGCCGTCCGAGTTCGCCCCATGGCGCGCGCCTTCAGCAGCACGCGCGTCGCGCTCACGGCGAACAACCCGAACACGAGCGCGATCGTCCCGATGTGATGCGGAACGACATGTTTTTTGAAGTCGCTCCAGAACGACCAGGCTGTGCTGACGGCGCCGTACGGTTTTCCGGCGGACGGTTCGTAGTTGCCGAGATATCCCGGCTTGATCATGAACGCGCCTTCGGCCGCCTTGAACACGTTGCGGATCAACCGGTCGGGATGACGCAAGTAAAACAGCACGACGTCCGCATGACTGACGCGCGAATAGAACAGTTGCTTCATTTCCTCGCTTTCCTGCGGAATCGGCGCCGGCTGAAAATAGTGATACCCGGCGTTGACCGCCAGTTTCGGATCGAGTCCGAGTTCGCGCAGGTCGGCTTGCGGGTCGTTAGATTCGCGCAAAATCCCGAAGAACACCGACTGGTACAGGTTGATATGTTTCAGCCCGCTCGGGTTGGCCGCAAACACCACCGCCGCGCAGACGACCACCGCAACCGCCCCAATGCGCGCCGTCACCCGGAACCGCCGGTCGTCCGGCCGCAGGCGGGAAAACATCCACCCCGCGACCGCAAACGGCAGCGCCGCCGGCGTATACTGGAGCTTCGATCCGGCCAGCCACGCCGCCGCGACGAAATAAGCGGCGAGCAACCGGACCGGCGGTTTTTCCCGCGACACGAGCGCCACGACCGTCAGTACCAGAAACAGCGTCGAAAGAAACGCGACCGGTTCGCCGTAGAATGAGTTGAAATATGCGACATAGCCGAGATCGGCGAACACGAACAGCACCACTAGCGCAGCCGTCCAGCGCACGGCCGCCGCTTCCCGCCGAAGCATCCACATCAGCAACGCACACGCCGTCACGAACGACACTGCGTATACGGCGGACAACCACCGGATGTCGAACCAGCCGTCGCGCGTGAACATCCTCTCCGCATACACCGCCAACGCGAGCAGCGGCACCTGGGTCGATACATACCCGCCGTTCGTGAAAAACTTCGGATCCCACCGATACAGATGGTGGAAATAACCGAAAAACAGCATGTCCCGGTTTTGTTCCGACATCCCGTAATACAGACCGACAGTGCTCATGACGCGTAGGAAATCACCGCTGTCTGCAAGCCCGATAAGCGGCGGCACGAACAGAAAATAGACAAGCACCGCCGCCGCGCCGCCGATCGCCGCAGCCTCCGGCAAACGCCTCGACCATCTGCGGAAAACGCCCATGTCCTTCCTCCCCCGATCCGAATTACCGGTACGACTTCCGGTATTGGAGCGGCGAACAGCCGGCAAACCGTCGGAAAGCGCGGCCGAAATGCGACAAGTTGCGATAGCCGACCGCGGCCGCGACGTCGACGACGCGCGCGTCCGTCTCGCGCAAAAGCCGCTGCGCCTCCTTCAGACGAACCGCGCTCACGTATTCCGTGAACGTAAACCCCGTCTCGCGGCGGAACGCCCGGCTCAAGTAATACGGACTGAGCCCGAAGCGCCGAGCCACCGCCGCTAGCCTCACCGCTCCGCCGTCTTCCGCATCGTCGAATTTTCCCGCGGCTTGGGCCGCACAGCGTTCGGCCACATATCGAGCGACCTCGGCGATGCGCGGATGCGCCGGCTGCTCTCCGGCATCCTCCTGTTCGCGCCGCCCGCGCAACAGCCTGCCTATATAGACGAACAGCTGCACGAACAGCGCGCGAAGGCAAAGCTCGTATCCTTCCGCGCGCTCACGCCACTCCTTCGCCATCCGGCGCAACAAATCCTCCGCATATCCGCGCTCGCGCATCGACAGCCGCAACAGGCTCCCCCCGCCGTCGAACGGCAGGTAAACCCAACGCCGCTCTTCCGGCGTCAACCGGTCCAACCACTGCTCGGTAAATTGTATCAAAATCCGCTCGTGTTCCGCAACGCCGTCATCCAATGTCCGGTGCAGCTCGAACCGGTCGATGAACACGAGCGTCCCCGCCTCGATCCGGTAGGTCTGATCGCGGATGAAATACCTCCTGCGCCCCTCGGCCAAATAATAGACTTCATACGCGGCATGCCCGTGCTCCTGCTCCATCGTGAACGGAGCGCTTCTGCGGACTGTTTCGACCCAGATCGGCTCCACGACGCCATCCCCCTTTTCGTGAAACCATCCTATCACATTGCGTTTACGGAGAGCAAACTACGCACAATTTTGTGTCGGTCTGCAAAACGACCGCTAGATTTTTTGCACAGTTTGCCCTATTCTGAAACCGAATCGACCATGCCTGGGGAGGTCATCCGCATGACGGTCAAACGCTACGCGCTCGTCGGCACCGGCGGCCGCGCCGAGTTTTTCTACGGCGCCCTCGCCCGCGACTTCCGCGACACGGCTCAACTCGTCGCCTTTTGCGACATCAATCCCGTGCGGCTCGACTACGCGAACCGACTGCTTGAGACCAAATACGGCCATCCGCCCGTTCCGACCTATCCGTCGAACCGGTTCGACGACATGATTCGCGAGACGAAACCCGACGCCGTCATCGTCACCACCATCGACCGGACGCATCACCATTACATCATCCGCGCGATGGAACTCGGCTGCGACGTCATCACCGAAAAGCCGATGACCGTCGACGAGGAGAAATGCCAGGCGATTCTCGACGCCGTCAAGCGTACCGGCCGGAACCTGCGCGTGACGTTCAACTACCGCTACGCGCCGCACAACACCAAAATGCGCGAGCTGATCGCTTCCGGCGCGATCGGCGACGTCACGAGCGTCCATTTCGAGTGGCTGCTCAACACGACGCACGGCGCCGACTATTTCCGCCGCTGGCACCGCGACAAACGCAACAGCGGCGGACTGCTCGTCCACAAGTCGACGCACCATTTCGACCTGGTCAACTTCTGGTTGGCGACGCGGCCGAAACTCGTGTTCGCCCAGGGCGACCTGCTGTTTTACGGCCGGGAAAACGCGGAAAAGCGCGGCGTTACCCGGTTTTACCAGCGCGCGACCGGCAACGAAAACGCCAAAGACGATCCCTTCGCGCTCCATCTGGACCAAAACCCGCACCTCAAAGCGATGTACCTCGACGCCGAAGCGTACGACGGCTACCAGCGCGATCAGAGCGTGTTCGGCGACGGCATCAGCATCGAGGACACGATGGGGGTACTCGTCCGCTACGAGAACAAGGCGATCCTGACGTATTCGCTGAACGCCTACATGCCGTGGGAAGGCTTCCGCGTCGCCGTCAACGGCACGGCCGGCCGGATCGAAATGGAAGTGGTCGAGCAGACGTACGTCAACTCCGGCGGCGACAAGGCGTCGGAAGGCGCCGTCAAAGGCAAGCGTATCGTCGTTTACCCGATGTTCGGCCAGCCGTATGAAGTGCCGATCGAAGAAGCCGAAGGCGGCCACGGCGGCGGCGACCCGATCATGCTGAACGACCTGTTTGGCCGGCCCGCGCCCGATCCGTTCAACCGAGCCGCCTCCCACATCGACGGCGCGATGTCGATTTTGACCGGCATCGCCGGCAACATTTCGATGCGGACCGGCATGCCGGTGCGCGTCGATCAGCTCGTGCGGTTTTGAGCAACAAACCTCAGCCGAGGGCCGATCCAGAAAATAAGGATCGGTCCTTTCGTTTCGTTCTCCCATCTCTGTTTGTGCTATAATAAATGAGAACAACGGCATGGAGGGGCCGCCGATGAACAGCGACACGGTCGGTCGACAGCCGAAACGTTCAACCGCGCGGACGGCGGCGACGATTTACGAATTTTTCGTCGTGACGCTTTTTCTTTCTTACGGATTGGCCGTCGTCGCCGCACATGAAGGCCATCCCGCGATCACGACGGACATGCTGTTGGCGATCGACCGATTCGTTCTGGCTTTTCTTGCAGTCGAGTTCGTCTTCCGGCTTTGGCGGGCGACCGACAGAACGCGTTTCCTGCGCGGCAACTGGTTCGACCTCGTCGCACTCATCCCCGTCGATCCGTCGTTTCGGCTGGCCCGCCTTTTTCACGTCGTCCGGTTATACCGTCTTGTGCGATCGTCGCCGGTGTTGTGGAAGTTTTTTTCTTCGAGAGAGACGTTTTACATCCTGCTCTTCGCCGCTCTGATCGTGCTTTGGAGTTCGACCGGCGTCTACCTGTTCGAGAAGGGCGTCAATCCGAACATCGACGACTACGGCGACGCAGTGTGGTGGTCGATCGTGACGATGTCAACCGTCGGGTACGGCGACATCTCGCCGCAGACGGCCGGAGAGCGGGCGATCGCCGTATTTCTGATGGTGTCGGGCATCGGGATTCTCGGGGCGATCACCGCGAATTTGGCCAACCTATGGATTAAGCGCGGAGCCGAAGCCGGACCGACCGATGCGCTGCAGGACCTGAAAGCCAAGCTGCACGAATGGACCGACCGGCTGGAAGCGCTGAGCGAAGCCGAATACGAGGCGATGTTGCGCACGATGGAGACGGTAAGGACGGCCGGCCGTTTTGCCGGCGGACGCAGATGGGGATCGGTTCCGGCAGACGAGGCGCGGGTAGATACGGCGCAAGGAGAGTGACGTCGAGATGCACCAGAAAATATGTCCGAAAGTCGAATCCGCCCTCCAGCTTCTCAGCAAAAAATGGTCGGGCTTCATCCTGTTCGCCCTGATGGACGGCCCGAAACGATATAAGGACCTCATGGGTTTCATTCCCGGCATCAGCGACCGGATGCTGTGCGAACGATTCCGCGACCTCGAAGGCGCGGGCCTGATCGTCCGGCGCGTCTATCCGGAAGTGCCGGTCCGCATCATGTATGAATTGACCGACAAAGGCAAGGCGCTCAAGCCGATTCTGGAGAAGCTGCAGGAATGGGCGGAACAGTGGGCGTAAACGGATAGAACGCCTCCGGCGGAAGGAGACCTGGCGTGCATGCGGAAATGGTGGCTCGTATACGCCGTATGCATCGGTGCGTTTGCGCTTTATGTACTTGACTATTACGGGCGCAACCGGTCGGAAGGCTGGGAAGACGCGGCCGGACTTCGCGGCGACCCGGAAGAAAAATACGTCATGGTCACGTTTCAGGCCGGTATCGATTACTGGAAAAACTGCCTCAAAGGTTTCGAAGACGCCGCCCAGTCGCTCGGCGTTTCCGTCGAATATCACGGCGCCACCCAATACGACGTCAACGAACAGATCATGGTGCTGGAACGCGTCGTGGCGCGCAAACCGGCCGGCATCGCCGTCTCCGCCATCCATCCCGACCGGCTGACGCCGACGATCGATAAGGCGGTCGAGTACGGGATTCCCGTCGTCCTGTTCGACTCCGGCGCGCCGGGCAGCAAGGCGTATTCCTTCCTCGCCACCGACAACTATCGGGCGGGCGCGATCGCCGCGCGGAAAATGGCCGAACTGACCGGCGGCCGCGGCGAGGTCGCCGTCATCACGTCCCCCAATCAGCAAAACCACATGGAACGAACCCGCGGTTTTCGGGAAACGATCGAAGCCGAATTCCCCGACATGCGCGTCGTGGCTGTCAAAAACGGCAAAGGCGACGCATTCGCTTCGCGCCAAGCCGCGATGGAAGCGATGGGCGAATTCCCGGATTTGGCCGGCATTTTCGCGACCGAAGCCAACGGCGGCGTCGGCGTCGGCGACGCCGTCCGGCTGATGCAGCGGACCGGCCGCGTCAAAATTATCGGTTTCGACACCGACAAGGCGACGCTCGACATGGTCAAGGACGGCACGATCGCCGCAACGTTGGCGCAAGGGACGTGGAAAATGGGATATTGGTCGCTTATGTTCCTGTTTCATCTGCGCCATGCGGATCCGCAGAGCGGAACGCCGATGTTCCCGCATTCCGTGGAGCCGCTCGTACCGCCGTACGTCGACACCGGCGTCACGGTCGTCACACGCGACAACGTCGACCGTTTCTACGCGAAGTGAGCGCCGATGAAACGCATCCGGTTCGACAACCTGCCGATCCGCTACAAACTGATTACGCTTTTTCTGCTGATCGGGATCGTACCCTCGCTCGGGCTTGCCCTTCTCGTCGATTGGACGGTCCACCGCGTCGTCGAACGCCAGGCGAACGACTACGCGATGCAGGTGATCGGAAAAGTCAGCCAATCATTTGAATTTTATATGAACAATATACAAAATTTAACATATTTGATCGCATTCAATCCCACCGTTCGCCGCTTCCTCGCCGACGAACGACCGCAGCGAGAGCCGGTTTCGGCCGACTATTACGAGATGCGGCGGTTTCTGCAGGAATTCGCTTCCTTATATCCGGAGGTCGCCGGCATCCTCGTCGCCGACGCCAGAGGCAACTACGTCAGCAACGACATGTACGCGCGAACCCCGCGCCCGTTAACGGAAGAAAGCTGGTTCCGGGCGGCCGTCGCAGCGGGAGGAATTTTCCAAATCCTCGGCCGGCCTTCCGAACGGAACGTCACCACGCTTGTTCCGTACACCGACCGCGAACGCATCTCCGCCGTCCGCGCCGTCATCGATCCGGACACGCAGCAGACGCTCGGCGTTATCCTCGTCGACATGAAACTGCGCGTCGTCTCGGAAACCGCGCGCACCGTCCGGCTCGGCAAATCGGGCTTTCTTACCGTCATCGACGAACGCGGAGAAATCGTCTACGCACCCGCGCAAACGCCGTTCGACCGGCTTCCGCGCGACTGGTTCGGTCCCGCAAACAGCGGCGTCGTCACCCGGCAAGCGGCAGGACAAGAATGGCTGCTCATCTACCGAACGTCCCCGTTTACCGGCTGGACGACGGTCGGCGTCTTTCCGAAACGCGAACCGGTCGAAGGAGCGCGGGAAATCCGCTTTTCCGTGGTCACGTTCGTCTTCCTCGTCTGCCTGCTCGGGCTGACCGCCTCGATTTATTTGTCCAGGTCGATGTCCCGGCCGATCGACCAGTTGATGTCGTTCATGCGCCAGGTCGAATCCGGCAACCTGTCCATTCGCTACCGCGGCACGCGCACCGACGAAATCGGCATGCTCGGCCGCAGTTTTAATCTCATGCTGGCGCAAATCAACCGGCTGCTCGAACTGACCGAAATCCAGGAGCGAAAAAAACGCGAAGCCGAACTGCGCAGCCTGCAGGCGCACATCAAGCCGCATTTTTTGTACAACACGCTCGACACCATCCATTGGATGGCCCGAAGCCGCGGCGCCGACGATATCGCCGCACTCGTCGGATCGCTCGCGCGACTATTCCGGATCGGCTTAAGCGGCGGCAGCGACATCATCCCGTTGGCCGAAGAATTCGAACACGTCCGCCACTATCTGAACATCCAGCAAATCCGTTACCGCAACAAGCTGGACTATCGACTTGCGATGAGCGACGACGTGCGCGACGCGAAAACGCTGAAACTGATTCTGCAGCCGATCGTCGAAAACGCGATCTACCACGGCATCCGCGAACGCCGCGGTCCCGGTTTCATCGACGTGACGGCGGAGGCACAGGACGGCTGTCTGATGCTGCGCGTCCGCGACGACGGCAAGGGCATGTCGCCCGACCAGCTCGCCGCCGTCCGGAGCAAACTGGAAAACCCGCTGCCCCGGGACGACGCTGCGGCCGCCGACGATCGCCGTCCCTCCCGGGAAGGCGGTTACGGTCTCGCTAACGTCCAGGCACGCATCCGGCTGACGTTCGGACAGGCTTTCGGCATCACCGTCGACAGCGAAGAAGGTGTCGGAACGACCGTCGTCGTCCGTCTGCCGCTCTTGTTCGGAGAAAAAGGGGGACCGCCAACATGAACCATCCCACGTTCAACGTACTGATCGCCGACGACGAACCGATCATTCGTGAAGGAATCCGCAATGCCGTGAATTGGGAAGCGCTTGGATTAAGGCTCGCCGCCGAAGCCGAAGACGGCGAGGAAGCGCTCGAAGCCGCCGTCCGCCATGATGTCCGCATCGCGCTTGTCGACATCAACATGCCGATCGTCGACGGCCTCGAGCTGATCCGACGGCTGCGCAAACGGCTGCCGGAATGCCGCGCGGTCATCATCACCGGCCACGACGAATTCGCCTACGCCCAGGAAGCGATCCGGCTCGGTGTCGAAGACTACATCCTGAAACCGGCCGATCCGGAAGAACTGAACCGGCTGCTCGGACGCATCCGCGACGAACTGGAAACGTCGATGCGCGAACGCGCCTACCTGGACATGGCATCCCGCCAAATCGAAAAACATATGCCGCTGCTTCGCGAACGATTCTGCCGAGAATGGGCCGAAGGCGCGCTGTCCGCAGAAGAAATCCGCGAACGGCTCCGGTTTTTGCAGCTGCCCGAAACACCGCCGGCCTGGGTCTTGCTCGTGCGCTGGACGGAACCGCCCGACGACGGCCGGGGCATGCGGGAAAGCGACCGGCAGCTTTACGCGTTCGCCGTCGAAAACATCGCGTCCGAATGGCTGGCGCCTTACCCGCACGTCTTGTTCCGCGACGCCGCGGAGCGGACGATCGGCGTCGTCTGGGACGAGCGGGCCGACGGCGTTTTTCCCGGTATAGAAATGTCGATCCGTGACTTGCTCCGGCTGGACGTCCGCCTGCACGCCGAACCGTGCGCCCCCTGCGACGGCTTGACGGCGGTCGCCGACGCCTACCAGCGGTGCCGGCAGGCCGCATATCGGGAAGCAACGTTGTCGCCGATCGTCCGGCGCGCACGCCAGTACATGATGGACCATTATCACGAGTGCGATCTCACTTTGGAAAAAATGGCTGAAAATTTAAAGACGTCGCCCTCTTACCTCGGTCGGCTGATCAAACAGGAGCTCGGCGTCACGTTCGTCGCATACCTGACGCGTCTGCGCGTCCGCAAGGCGGCGCAGCTTCTGCATGCCACCGACCTGCCGATCCACGAGATCGCCTCGCGCGTCGGCTACGAAACCCAGCATTATTTCAGCACCGCCTTCAAAAAAGCCACAGGCGTCTCGCCCCTACGCTACCGAAAAGGCGCCGCCCCCGCGGAACCCGACGAACCGTCGTAAAACGTTCGTCGGATTTTTATAAAAAACGTCGATTCGCTGTAAAGACCCGCCCCTCTCCCCCTTGCTATACTGCGTCGTGAATACGACTCCAAGGCAAGGGGGTAAACCCGCATGCTCCGCAAAACGATGCTGCCGCTGCTTTCGGCCGTGCTCGCCGTATCGCTGGCTGCCTGCGGCAACAACAATCCCGCTTCGGAAAGCGGCTCCGCCGGCTCGTCGCCGGCCGCCTCGTCCGGTTCGTCCGGCTCGTCCAAAGGCCTGATCGGCATCTCCATGCCGACGAAGTCGTCCGAACGCTGGATCAGCGACGGCCAGAACATGGTCAAGGAACTGAAGGCGCTCGGCTACGACACCGACCTGCAGTACGCGGAAGACGTCGTCGAAAACCAGTTGTCCCAGATCGAAAACATGATCACCAAAGGCGCCAAACTGCTCATCATCGCGCCGATCGACGGAGAGTCGCTGACCGACGTGCTGCAGAAGGCGAAGGACAAAAACATCGCCGTCATCGCCTACGACCGGCTCATCCGGAAAACGCCCAACGTCGACTATTACGCGACGTTCGACAACTTCAAGGTCGGCGTCCTGCAAGGCTCCTACATCGTCGACAAGCTCGGCCTGAAAGACGGCAAGGGACCGTTCAACATCGAACTGTTCGCCGGCTCGCCCGACGACAACAACACGTACTTCTTCTTCGACGGAGCGATGTCCGTGCTGAAGCCCTACATCGACTCCGGCAAGCTCGTCGTCCGCAGCAAACAGACGAAAGTCGAACAGGTCGCCACCCTGCGGTGGGACGGCGCGACCGCCCAGGCGCGCATGGACAACCTGCTCAGCGCCTTTTATTCGACCGAACGGCTGCACGCGGTTCTGTCGCCGTACGACGGCATCAGCATCGGCGTCCTGTCGTCGCTTAAGGGCGTCGGCTACGGCAAACCCGACAAGCCGTTCCCGATCATCACCGGCCAGGACGCGGAACTGGCGTCCGTCAAATCGATCATTGCCGGCGAACAGACGCAGACCGTGTTCAAGGACACGAGAGAACTGGCCAAAAAGGCCGCCCAGATGGCCGACAGCCTGCTGCAAGGCAAAACCGTCGACGTCAACGATACGAAAACGTACAACAACGGCGTGAAAGTCGTGCCCGCCTACCTGCTCGAACCGGTGTCCGTCGACATCACCAATTATGAACAGGTTCTGATCGGCAGCGGTTATTACACGAAAGAGCAGCTCGGCAAGTAACAACCGGACCGGAACTAGGTTTCGCGGCGCGAAGGCGCAAGTGCCGGCGCGGGGCGCCGCGAAACCCGCTGTTTTCGTTTTGTCGCCCGCAAGTCCGAAAGGAGGTTCGGCGATGTCCGACTACATTTTGGAAATGATCGGCATCACGAAAACGTTTCCCGGCGTACGCGCGCTCGACGACGTCACCTTGCGCGTGCGGGAAGGCGAAATCCACGCGCTCTGCGGCGAAAACGGCGCCGGCAAGTCGACGCTGATGAACGTTTTAAGCGGCGTTTATCCTTACGGCACATACGAAGGCGAAATCCGTTTCCGCGGACGCCCTTGCCAGTTCCGCAACATCCGGCAGAGCGAAGAGATGGGAATCGTCATCATCCACCAGGAGCTGGCGCTCGTGCCTGATCTGTCGATCGCGGAAAACTTGTTTCTCGGCCATGAACGCGCGCGCCGCGGCATCATCGACTGGAACGAAACGATCGCCCAAGCCCGGCAATGGATGCAGACGGTCGGGCTGGACGAATCGCCGCTTGCGCCGGTATCGTCGCTCGGCGTCGGCAAACAGCAACTGGTCGAAATCGCGAAGGCGCTGTCGAAACGAGTGCAACTGCTCATTCTCGACGAACCGACCGCCGCGCTCAACGAAGAAGACAGCGACAACCTGCTCAACCTGATCGTCGAACTCAAACGGCGCGGCATTTCGTCGATCATCATCTCGCACAAGCTGCAAGAGGTGTTGCGCGTCGCCGACGCGATCACCGTCCTGCGCGACGGCAAGACCGTCGAAACGTTCGATGTTCGTCGGGAACCCGTTACCGAAGAGCGGATCATCCGCGCCATGGTCGGCCGCGACTTGACGCAACGGTTCCCCGAGCGCAAACCCAATATCGGCGACGTTCTGTTCGAAATACGCGGCTGGACGGTCCGGCACCCGTCGCGTCCTGGCCGCAACGCGATCGACGGCGTCGACCTGTACATCCGCCGCGGCGAGATCGTCGGCATCGCCGGCCTGATGGGCGCCGGACGAACCGAACTGGCGCTCAGCATTTTCGGCCGCCAGTACGGCCACGTCGTCGCCGGGCGTCTTTACAAGAACGGTCGGGAAATCCGCATCGCCGACGTCCGCTCGGCGATCGCCCACGGCCTGGCATATGTGACGGAAGACCGCAAGCAGTACGGGCTCGTCCTGATCGACGACATCCGGCGCAACGTGTCGCTCGCCGCTCTGCGCAAAGTCGCTTCCCGCGGCGTCATTCGGGAATATCAAGAAATTTCGGTCGCCCGACAATTTCGCGAACGGCTCAACATTAAAGCGCCGAACGTTTTTCAGAAAACAGGAAATTTGAGTGGGGGAAACCAGCAAAAGGTCGTGCTCAGCAAATGGATCTTCGCCGATCCGGACGTCCTGATTTTGGACGAACCGACGCGCGGCATCGACGTCGGCGCCAAATACGAGATTTACACAATCATTCACCGTCTCGCGGATGAAGGCAAAGGAATTTTGCTGATTTCGTCGGAGCTGCCGGAAATTCTCGGCCTGTGCGACCGCATTTACGTCATGAGCGAAGGGCGGATCACCGGCGAATTCGCTCGCGGGGAAGCAGATCAGGAACGGTTGATGAAACACATGACGCAAGGGAGGCAGCGGCGCGATGAACGGCTTGCTTGAATGGGGGCGCCAGCATGTCCGCCAGTACGGCATGATCGTCGCGCTGGTGGCGATCGCGGCCTTCTTCCAGATCGTGACCGACGGTCTATTGCTGAAACCGCTCAACGTAACGAACCTGATCCTGCAAAACAGCTATATTTTGATTCTGGCGATCGGCATGATGCTCGTCATCATCACCGGCCACATCGACCTGTCGGTGGGTTCGGTGGCGGCGTTCGTCGGCGCGGTTTCCGCGATTTTGATGGTGCATCACGGCGTGCCCGCGTGGCTGGCCTTTGCCGCGTGTCTGGCGCTCGGCGCGCTGATCGGCGCCTGGCAAGGGTTTTGGGTCGCCTACGTCGGCATACCGTCGTTTATCGTCACGCTCGCAGGGATGCTGCTGTTTCGCGGGCTAACGATGATCGCGCTAGGCGGCCAGTCGATCGCGCCGTTTCCGAAAACGTTCCAGCGCATCAGCTCCGGTTTTCTTCCCGACTGGTTCGGAGGCGGCTCGATCCATCTTCTGACGATCGCCGTCGGCGTCGCGCTGTCGCTCGCGCTTGCCGTCGTCGAATGGCGGCGCAGGTTGAAGCAGCTCGCATACGGGCTTGAAGCCGCCCCGCTGTCGCGGATCGCCGCCAAATGGATCGTGCTCGCCGCCGCGGTCAACGCGTTCGCCTACGTGCTCGCGCTCTATCACGGCATTCCGAACATTCTCGTCGTGCTCGCCGTGTTGATCGCCGCCTATTCGTTCGTCACCGGACGCACCGTCGCCGGACGGCACATTTACGCCGTGGGCGGCAACGAGAAAGCTGCGCGGCTGTCCGGCATCAACACGCGGCGCGTCTCATTCTGGGTGTTCGTCAACATGGGCGTGCTGGCCGCGTTGTCCGGCCTCGTGTTCGCCGCACGGCTGAACGCCGCCACGCCGAAAGCCGGCGTCAACTTCGAGCTGGATGCGATCGCCGCCTGCTTCATCGGCGGCGCTTCGGCCTCCGGCGGCATCGGCACCGTCTGGGGCGCCATCGTCGGCGGTCTCGTCATGGGCGTCATGAACAACGGCATGTCGCTCATCGGCCTCGGCATCGACTGGCAACAGGGCATCAAGGGACTCGTCCTGCTGTTTGCCGTCGCGTTCGACGTCTACAACAAACGGAAAGCGGTGTAACGGAAGGCGCGCGGCGCCCCGCGCCCGCCGGCCGTCCGCGGTCATTCAAACGGCTTGTCGGCCACCAGGATCGACTCCGTCGGGCATCCCGACCGCGCGTCTTCCAGATCGTCGTACAGCTCCTCCGGCACCTCGACGACGCCGCAGTTGCCGTCTCCCGGCAAAATATTTTCGGCCAACCCCTCGTCGTCGTAGCCGAAAATGTCGGGAGCGGCCGCTCCGCACGCCCCGCAGGCGATGCACGTCTCCTTGTCGACCTTCGTAAACTTCGGCACGACCGTCACCCCCTCGCCTCTATCCTTGCACGATCGCCTCACGCCGTCGTTGATCCCAATCAAGTTTTTTCGCAAAAAATGTGACGACGAGCACAACGGAAGCACCGCTCGTTCCGCTAAGATCAAAGTGGAATGAACGATACGGAAATGCACTTCGCCTTCGACAGACACCGAGGAGGGACGCGCCGTGATCGTCGCCGATTCCGTCGTCCGACGTTTTCCGAAGCGATCGTTCGTTTTCCGACAAGGCGAACCGGCCGCCGCGATGTACCGGTTGCGCCGCGGACTCGTGAAAATTTTCACCGTAGATGAAAACGGGCGCGAGCGCGTGTTGAGAATTCTTTTTCCCGAAGCGGTGTTCGGCTTTTCCATGCTGGCGGACGGCCGGCATTACGCTTCCGCCGAAACGCTGGACGACAGCCTGATCGAGATCTTCGACCGGGAACGCCTGCTCGGCGCGCTCGAACGGCATCCGGAGACGGCGAAACGGCTGCTCGGCGAGGTCGCCGACCGGCTGCGCCGTGCGGACGAACAGACGGTGGCGGGGCACGCTTCTTTCGAGCGAAAACTGGCTCAGGCGCTGCTTTTCTTTCTGGACAAATGCGGCGGTGCATCGGCGACGTTCCGGCTGCCGGTCTCCTACCGCGAACTCGCCGCCATGACCGACGCCGCGCCGGAGACGTTGAGCCGGAAACTGGCGCTTCTTCAGGCGAAAGGCCTCGTCTCGATCGGCCGTAACCGGTCGGTGACCCTCCCGGACCCGGAAGCGCTGCGCCGTTTTGCGGAAACGGAGGTAACAAAATGACGGACGCGCAAGATTCGCGACGGTCGGCCGACCAGACGGCCGAATCGCCTTCGCCTTACGCCGAACGGCCGTTCATCGTCATCTGGGAAGTGACGCGCGCCTGCGCCCTGCGCTGCGTCCATTGCCGGGCCGAAGCCCAGTACGCACGCGATCCGAGAGAACTCAATACGGAAGAAAGTATGCGGCTGATCGACGACGTCGCGGCGCTCGGCAGCCCGCTGTTCGTGCTGACCGGCGGCGACCCGCTCATGCGGCCGGACTTGTTCGAGCTTGCGGCGTACGCGGCGAAATCGAAAGGCTTGCGCGTCGCCCTCACGCCCAGCGCGACGCCGAAAGTGACGCGTGAAGCCGTCCGACGGGCCAAAGAAGCCGGTATCGCCCGCTGGGCGTTCAGCCTGGACGGCTCCCGCGCCGACATTCACGACCGGTTCCGCGGCATGAACGGCTCGTTCGACATGACCATGCGCGGCATTTCGTACTTGCGGGATGAGCAAATCCCGCTTCAGATCAACACGACGGTATCCCGGCACAACCTCTCCGATCTCGAAGCGATCGCCGAACGCGTCGGGGAAGCCGGCGCCGTGCTGTGGAGCGTCTTTTTCCTCGTGCCGACGGGACGCGCGGCGAAGGAGGACATGATTTCCGCGGAAGAACACGAAGAAGTCATGCGGTGGATGAGCCGCTCGGAGCCGCATTGGCCGTTCGGCGTGAAAGCGACGGAAGCGCCGCATTACCGCCGCGTGCTGATCCAGGCCGGCTCGGGCAGACGGTTTCAAGGCGACGATGCCCCATTCGGAGACACCGACGGTGCGTCCGGCGGTAAAACTAACGGCGCGCCCGCACACAGGTTAAGCGGACGGCCGATTGCGGAACGGGCCGACCGGATCGGCCGCGCCCTGCGTCCCGTCAACGACGGCGACGGACTCGTGTTCATCAGCCATATCGGGGAAGTCTATCCGAGCGGATTTCTGCCGGTCGTCTGCGGCAACGTTCGCGAACAGCCGCTAAGCTCCATTTATCGCGAATCGCCGGTCATGCGGGCGCTGCGCGACAAATCGCTGCTGAAAGGAAAATGCGGTGTTTGCGAATTTCGCGGCGTCTGCGGCGGGTCGCGGGCGCGGGCGTTCGCCTTGACCGGCGACTACCTGGAAAGCGACCCGGCCTGCGCCTACACGCCCGGCAGCCGAACGTAAAACTGCGCCTTTTTTGCGGAAAATCGCCTACGGACCGCGCCCGGGCCTTCGGTTATGCTGAGAACGAGGAGGTGCGGGCCCTTATGCCGAAACGATCCGGAGTCTGGGCGGCCGCGGCGATGGCGTCCGCCGTTTTCGTCTACGCCGGTGTGCGCGCTCTTGCGCTGCTCGCCGACGACGTGGAAAACCGATCCGCCGTTGCGGAAGTCAGAGGGGCGTTCGCGTATCCGGCATCGCCGACAGCCGTATATCCGACGGCCGTATCGCCCACGGCCGAATCGCCGACGATCCGTCAGGCGGCGACGCCGCGCGACATCAACCCCGACATCGTCGGTTGGATTCGGATCCCGGGCACTTCCGTCGACTACCCGGTCGTCCAGGGCCGCGACAATACGTTTTACCTCACGCATGACGTCAAACGGCAGAAAAACCGCAACGGCAGCATCTTTCTCGACTATCGGAACATTCCCGGTGCCGACCGGCATCTGATCCTCTACGGCCACAACATGAAAAACGGCGCGATGTTCGCCGAACTTTTGCGCTACGAGAGTCGATCGTTCCTCGCGCGCCATCCGGTCGTCGAACTCACCCTCCTCGGCGACCAGACGCGATGGGAGATTTTCTCCGTCCATTTCACGGACGTCCGGTACGACTACATCCGGGTCCACTTTACAGGAGACGACGACTTCAAGGCGTTCGTCGACGATCTGGCATCCCGCTCCCTGCATCCGGCCCGCGTCCGCCCGAACGAAAACGACGCGATTCTGACGCTGTCGACCTGCACGGCCCGGGGCGAAGATTCCCGGTTCGCCGTTCACGCCCGTCTTATCCGGTAACGCGCCCCGGACATCGTAACGTTCCGCATCATCTCCGTAGAAACGCGCCTCCCCCTTGCGCCCGTCCGGATTTACCATGAAAAACGGGGGAGGTGACCACATCCGACATGAACATGAAAACGTTTCGACGTCTGACCGCCGTTTTCGCCGCCTTGCCTCTGGCGTTCGCGTTCGGGCTCGCCGCTCTGGCCGACGGCGACCTCGTCCTCGACAACTACGACCGCAGCGGGCTTACGGACTTCGCCGCATCCGGCGCCAAAGCGGTATGGAACGGCGGCAACGCGGGCAAAAGCGCGACCATCGAAAACAACGCGCTGAAGCTGGAATACGCGTCCAAGGGCTGGTTCGGCACGGGCGGCCCGATCGACGCCGGTTCCTACAAGTACCTGAAAATCCGGATCAAGGGCGCCAAAGGCGGCGAAGGCGCGGATTTCGACCTGAACTACGCCGTCGGCGAGACGGTCAAGACGACCGGCAAAGCGTTCGCCGACCTGCTGACCGCGCCGGGGAAGAAAATACCCGCCGTCACCACGGAATATCAGGACATCCTGATCGATCTTGAAGCGAACGGCATCGACAAAGGGATTCAGGCCGTGCACCTGAATTTCCACGACGGCGTAAGCGGCACGATCTGGATCGACGAAATTTCGTTCACGAACGCCGCGCAGGCGGCCGATTCGGCCGGGGCGACCGCCGCAAGCGGCTCGGACGGCGCGGATGCGTCGGCCGGATCGCCGGGCGCGATCGCGGAGCCGAACCCGAAGACCGGCGACCCGACGGATATCCGCCTGTATATCGGTTTGGCGGCGGTGTCGGGCATGGCCGCGATCGTCCTGGTCGCCAAGGCGGTGCGGAAACAACGCGGCTGAGACGGCCGATGCGCCGATTCCCGCAAAGAGCCGGTGGTTTCACTGGCTCTTTGCCGTTTGAGGAGGCTTTTCATATGAATCGAAGAGGAAGAATATGGACGGCGGCGGCGATCGCCGTCGTTGCGGCGGCCGCGGCGTTCTTCACCTATCTGCGGTTCGGAGGGGTCCGTCCGGTGACTTTTACAGAAAAAGACGGTCTGCTGCTCGTGCGCAATGACGATTATGAAGCGGCGTTCGACGCGACGAACGGGGCTTTCGTGTCCCTGAAAGACCGGAAAACCGGTGAAACTCTTTCCACCGGCAACCGGGACGGCCACCTCTGGTGGGCGATTCTGGACGACCGATCGTCCCTGAACAGCCGCGCGTCGAGGTCGTTTTCCTATGAATGGCGTCCGTCGAGCCGGGAACTGAAACTCCGTTACGACGGCCCGCTGAAAGTGGACGTCACCGCGACGTTTTCAAAGGAAAACCGCTTTACCTTGCAAGCCGTCGTCCGGAATACGTCCGACAAAACCGTCGAGTCGTTCCGCTTCCCCTACGAACTCAACCTGCCGACAGACCGGATCCGCGACGCGCTCCTGCCGATGTTGCCGGGGGTGAAGCTGAACGACCGGTTTTTCAAGGACCAGAATTCGTTCGAGGATCAGTACCCCGGCGTTCTGTTCGCGTCTTACGTGGCGGTCCGCACGACGGGAGGAAGTCTTGCGATTTACGATATCCGCGAATCCTCGGTCAAACCGGTCGTCCTCGGGTTCAAGAACCAGATCGATCAGGCGGGCGCCACGGGCATCGTGCGCGACTACAAGACGTGGATCGCGCCGCAAGAGCAATGGACTTCGCCGCGCATCGTCGTGCAGGTCGGCGGAGACTACGCGCAGTCGATCGAGCGCTACCGGACGGACAACGGCATCGACCGGTACCGGTCGCTGGCCGACAAACTGGGCGACCGGAAGGACGAATTTTTCGCGTCGCCGTTTTTCAAGCTCGACGTAGCCGCCGCCCGAAGCGACTGGACGACGCTGAAAAGCAAATGGCTGGACCGGCTGCGGCACACCGGCGTCATCCACCTGGTCGCGTTTCAGCCGGGCGGCCACGACGAAAACTATCCCGACTTTTTGCCTCCCGATCCCCGCTGGGGAACGGAAAACGACTTCAGGCAGTTCATCGCCTACGCGCGGGAAAAAGGAAATCTGGTCGTTCCGTACACGAATTTTTCCTGGTGGGGCGTCAACGCGCCGACGCTCCGCAACCTGCCGGGCGGCGTGAAACTCGAGGACATCGTCGTCAGGCGCAAAAACGGTGACCTCATCAAGGAAGATTACGGCCCGCACAGCGGATACGTCGTCAATCCCGGCGACCCGTTCGTGCGGACCCGCATCGCCGAAGAACACCGCCGGCTGCTCGACGCGGGAGTCGACGGCATTTTCGAGGACCAGTGGGGCATCCGCAACACGCCCTATGTGTTCGGCGGCGTCGTCCCGGCGGGCACCGATCCGTCCAACGCCTATATCGAAGCTTTGCGGCAATACGCGGATTCGATCCGCCATCCGATGTACGTCGAGGACGGCTTCGACGTTCTAGCCGACGACGCGGCCGGTTTCATGGGCTCGGTCCTGCTCTGGAACCAGCTCGGTTACCGCCCCAAAACCGCCGCCTATACGTCGTACTACCCGATGATGGGCATGCTGGCGCGGGACAAAGTCATGCAGTTCCAACACAACCTGGCGAAAGAAACGATGACGATGAGCCGCGACGTCCTCCGGTGGAACCTCGCCATGGGCTACCACTTAAGCGCCGATCTGACCGGAGGCACGGACAACCCGTGGATCGACGTCGTCGGTGTTTTCCAGAAGCATGTCCTGGCGGCTTATGCGGACCGTCGGATCGTCGGCTTCGAGGAACCGGAACCGAACCGGACCGTCACCCGTATCGGCGACATGGAAATTACGGCCAACTGGGACGATCAAAACCCTCTGGCGCTGGACGACCTGTTCACGCTCGCGCCCGGCGGCGTCCAGACGGTCTCCCGCGACGGCCGCGTCCGGGCCGGCGTCTACACCGTCTACAACGGCCGGCCGCTCGACGGCGAAAACCACATTTTGGCGGAAATCCGCGAAAGGAAAGCCGTCGCCGTGTACCAGCCCTACGGCGACGACACGACCTTGGCCGTCCGTAAGGAAAAAGGCTGGAAACACGCCGTCGCCGCCGCCTACCGGTACGACGGCGGCAAGATCGCCGACTTGCCGGTGCGGGAAGAAGGCGACTGGATTGTGTTCGACTATATCACGGACATCAACGGCCAAAAAACCGGCTATGTCCTGTTGACTCCGTCCGATACGCCGAGCACCGTCGGCGACGTCCCGTTCAAGAAAAGAGCGCCGATGAAAAACCTGGCGCTCGGCCGGGACGTCCGTTCGACCTCCGACACCTCGAAGGATTATCCCGCCGCCAAAGCGGTCGACGGCGATCCGTACACGTACTGGGAAAGCGTCAACCGGCGCTTCCCGCAATCGCTCACGGTCGACCTCGGAGAAGCGCGGGACATCAACCTCATCCGCCTGAAACTGCCGCCGATGGAAGCCTGGCAGGCGCGCGATCAGGAAATCGAGGTGCTCGCAAGCGACGACGGCGAACAATTCCGGACGTTGCTTGCGCCGCGGAACTACCGGTTCGATCCGAACGCCTCGAACGAAGTCGACATCCCGCTTCCCGCCGTCGTCCGAACCCGGTACGTGCGGCTGACGGTGACGAACAACACCGGCTGGCCGGCGGCGCAGATCGCCGAGCTGGAAGTGTACTTCAAGTCGGAGTAACGAACGACCCAACATCCGGCGACCGGAGAAAAACGGTCGCTGGATCTTTTTTTCGGAATAACTCTTTCAAGTTATCGTCTTTCCAGTGTATGATTATATTTAAACGGTGATGTAGATAAATCCCGACCGATAACGAAGGAAGCGGATCAACCGATGACAGAACTGATACCTCTGATGATCGAACGAATGGGTTTGATCGTCGTAATGGCTTTCATTGCAACGCGATTGAAATCGTTCCGCCGCATCGTCCGAAGAGAAAACATCGGAAGAAGCCGATGGCTCCTCGTGTTGATGTTCGGCCTGTTCGGCATCGTCAGCACGTATACCGGCGTGGAAGTCAGCACGAGTCGCGTGGTTCACGGCGACTGGATTACCCGGATCGAACCGGACAACGCCATCGCCAATACGCGGAATCTGAGCGTCGTCGTAGGCGGTATTCTGGGAGGGCCGGCAGTCGGCCTCGGCATCGGCCTGATCGCCGGCGGACATCGTTATCTGCTCGGCGGGTTCACCGGATTCGCATGCGCTCTTTCGACGGCGGCGGGCGGACTCATTGCGGGCATTGCCGGAAGAAGAAACCGGCATACCGGAGAAGTCCGCCCCTTGTTCGCCGCGAGTATCAGCCTCATGGTCGAAACGTTGCAGATGGCGCTGATTCTGCTGTTCGCGCGGCCGTTTTCTGACGCGGTTCAGCTGGTTCGTCTGATCGGTTTGCCGATGATTGCTGTCAACGCGGTCGGAGTCTGGATCTTTATGCTGATTCTGAAATCGGTGCTACAGGAAGAGGAACGTACGAAGGCATTGCAGACCCACAAAGCTTTTTCCATCGCGGAACAGACGTTGCCCTACTTCCGAAAAGGGTTGAAGCCCGAGTCCTGCGAACAGGTGGCAGAAATCATTTATCGGATGATCGGAGCGGACGCCGTTTCGATCACCGATCGCGATCGGGTACTGGCGCACATCGGAGCAGGCGGAGTCCACCATCTCCCGAAAAACGGCTCTTTGTCGGATTTGACGCGGCGCACACTGGAAAACGGTCGGATTCTCGTCGCCCGTTCGTCCGAAGAAATCGGTTGCCGACACGCGGCATGCCCGCTGCGGGCGGCTATCGCTCTTCCGCTTACCGTGCGGTCGCAAACGGTCGGAACCTTAAAATTGGGATTTACGGATCCCAAAAGACTAGGGTCGGTGGAAACCGAACTCGCGGAAGGACTGGCCAAACTGTTTTCCGTCCAGTTGGAGCTGGCGGCCGCGGAAAACGAGATGCGGTTGTTGAAGGACGCTGAAATTAAAGCACTGCAGGCTCAGGTGCATCCTCATTTTTTGTTTAACGCAATCCAGACGATCGCCGCCGTAACACGTCAGGATGCCGAACGCGCACGGCATCTTCTGATCCAGCTCGGCGTTTTTTTCCGCAACAATTTGCAGGGCACTCGCGAGACGTTGGTGCCTCTTACGCAGGAAATCGGTCACGTAGAAGCGTTTCTGGCGATCGAAGAAGCCCGATTCCCCGGCAAATTCCGCTTTGAATGCGAACTGACGCCCGGTGCGGAAAAGGCGTTGGTGCCGCCGTTCACTCTTCAACCGCTGGTTGAAAACGCTGTCAAGCATGGACTTCGGCATGTTCGCTCCGGAGGTGTCATCCGGTTGGAAGCGACGCGTCGTTCCGGTCGGCTCGTGCTCCTCGTTCACGACAACGGAACGGGAATGCCGCCCGAAACACTCTCACGACTCGGCAAAACCGCCGTTTGGTCCACCCATGGCACGGGAACCGCGCTGGAGACGATTCGCGCACGCCTGATCGGCCTGTTCGGCGACCAGAGCGACTTTGCGGTAACAAGCCGGGAAAACGAAGGAACAACGGTTTGCATCCAAATTCCATGGATTCAAATAGAAAAAGGGGGAAGTAAAAGTGAAATGGAAAGCGTATATCGTAGAAGATGAACCGTTGACGCGCGACGAGTTGATCTATTTGTTGCGCCGCACGGGCGACGTAGAAGTGGTGGGAGAATCGGACCGGCTTGTTCCGGCGTTTGCCGACATCCAGGCTCTTCAGCCGGATGTCGTGTTTCTGGACATTCAGCTTTCCGAAGGCAACGGCCTGGAACTCGCCCGAAAGCTGCTTCATGTCGATAAACCCCCGGCAGTCGCCTTTGTCACGGCCTACGACGAGCACGCCCTCGAAGCCTTCGGCGTCGACGCGCTGGATTACGTGCTGAAACCGTTCGACGAGCCGCGCATTCGCCGAACGATCAATAAGCTTAATAAATGGAAATATAAGTCGTGTTTTTTTCAAAAGGAAAAACTTGCGCTGCCGATCGACGATCGGATCGTGCTGATCGATTTGAAAGACCTGCTCTTCGTCTGGGCAGAAGAAGGACAAGTGGGCTGCCGGACAGTCCGCGGAGAATATCGGACCGGCGGAACGCTCGCGGAACTCGAACGCAGACTCAGTCGGGAACCGTTCATGCGCGTGCATCGCAGTTATATCGTCAATCTTGACGAAGTCGTGGAAATCGAACCCTGGTTTAACGGTACGTATCATTTAAGAATGACGGACGGCTCCCGAATACCGGTCAGTCGAACCTTCGCCAAAAACGTCCGGCAAGCGCTCGGCTTCTGACCCGATGCTCTGGAACGTTGATCCCTCTTTCGTTGCGTTTCGGCGTCGAAAATCGACGTTTCATCCTGAAAACCATGCGCAATCGCTTACATTTGCTAGAATGAAAAGCGAAATCACGAAGCCCAGTCTTGCGAAACACAAACGGAGGGATCAACGTGAATGCCGTCACCATTGTCATTGCCGCCCTGTGTCTGTTGTTGATCGCCTATCGCCTTTACGGAACGTTCATGGCCGCGAAAGTTCTCCGGCTCGACGATTCCAGGCCGACTCCGGCACACGCGTATCAGGACGGCAAAGATTACGTGCCGACGAACCGGTGGGTGGCGTTCGGCCATCATTTCGCCGCCATCGCCGCGGCCGGCCCGTTGGTCGGCCCCGTATTGGCCGCGCAGTTCGGCTATTTGCCGGGGCTTTTATGGCTGTTGATCGGCGCGGTGATCGGGGGAGCCGTCCACGACATGGTCGTGCTGTTCGCCTCGATGCGGCGCGACGGCAAGTCGCTCATGGAAGTGGCGAAACAGGAACTGGGGCCGGTGGCCGGGATTTGCGCGGGAATCGCGATGTTGTTCATCATCACGATCACGATGGCCGGCCTCAGCCTGGTCGTTCTCAACGCATTGGAGAAAAATCCGTGGGGGACGTTCGCCGTCGCCATGACCATTCCGATCGCCGTCGGCGTCGGGGTGTATTATAAAAAAACAGGCCGGCTGAAGACCGCTTCGGCGGCCGGTGTACTACTCATCGCGCTGTGCGTGATCGTCGGTCCGTGGGTACAGGCCGGACCGCTCGGCGACCTGCTGACGTTCGACAAAAAAACGTTGGCCGTTCTCTTGCCCTTGTATGCGTTTTTCGCGTCGGCGCTTCCGGTATGGCTGCTCCTTGCGCCGCGCGACTACTTAAGCAGTTTCATGAAAATCGGTGTGTTCGTCGCCCTCATTCTCGGCGTGTTCGCCGTCAACCCAGTCATCCGGTTTCCGGCGGTCATCCCCGATTTCGTAAACGGCGGCGGTCCCGTCATCGCAGGCCCTGTGTGGCCGTTCATTTCGATCACGATCGCCTGCGGAGCGATTTCCGGCTTTCACGCCCTGATCGGTTCCGGCACGACGCCGAAGATGATCAACCGATGGAGCGACATTAAAATGGTGGGCTTCGGCGCCATGCTGACGGAATGTCTCGTCGGCGTCATGGCGCTGATCGCCGCGACGTCGCTTCACCCGGGAGATTATTTCGCCATCAACGCGACACCGGAGGCATTCCGGAAACTCGGCATGGCGGTCGAGGCGCTGCCGGAACTGAGCCGCCAGATCGGCCTGTCGCTCGAAGGGCGCACCGGCGGCGCCGTCAGCCTCGCGGTCGGCATGACGTACATTTTCACCGCGATTCCGTGGTTTAAGCATTTGGCGTCTTACTTTTTCCAGTTCGTCATCCTGTTCGAGGCGGTGTTCATTCTGACGGCGATCGACGCCGGTACGCGGGTGTCCCGCTACCTCATCCAAGAGCTGGTCGGCGAATTGTACAAACCGTTCAAACGAACCGACTGGATGCCGGCCTCGGTGTCGGCCAGCGCATTGGCCTGTCTTTTCTGGGGTTACCTGCTCTATTCCGGCGACATCGGTTCCGTGTGGGTGCTATTCGGCGTCTCCAACCAGTTGATGGCCGCCATCGGCCTGATCGTCGGCGCGACCGTCGTGCTGAAAGTGGCCGAGAAGCGTCGGTACATGCTGGTGTGCCTCGTCCCGCTCGCCTATCTTTACGCGACGGTGATGACCGCAGGCGTGTGGATGATTTCCAACGTGTATCTCGCAAGCGGAAAAGGCTACAGCGTCTTGAACGCGTCGCTGTCGGCGATCATGTTAGCGCTCGGCGTTTTGATCGCGGTGTATGCGGTCCGGCAATGGATCCGGCTGTGGAACGGACCGCGCCTTGACGCTTGGCCGGGAAGCGTATCCTCATCGGTCGCGAAGGCCGGATGAAAGTAAAATCGATGCACAAGTGCATCCCGGCGGCCGGTCGTAGCTTCGGCCGCCGGGACGACCGTTCCATACCCAATTTGCCGGACGTTCCCCCCCGACCGGCGATGAACACGGCCGTCATAACGAATTCGCCGTCTCTTTTTTCGTCCACGACGCACGTTTCCTGCGCCGCCGCCCCCTTCTTACAATAATGGGGAAGACGACAGACCCCGACGGTTCTCAGACTAAGGAAGGAGGCATCGGAAAATGGGCGGTCCCTGGAAACGTCCGTTCAACCTATTATTGACGTTTACCCTGCTGCTGGGCTTCCCGGCTGCGGCGATCGCGCAGGTCATTCTGCCCGAACCGAACGACGAGGCGACGGACAACATTAACCTGACCGGCCTACCCCAAAACTTGTTGCGAAAATCGGAAACGCTTTCAGACGGAAAACTCCACACATGGTACGAATACGTTCCGACTTCCTACACCGGCGAACAGGCGGTACCCTTGGTCGTGTCGCTGCACGGCGCAGGCTCGACCGGCGCCCGTCAGGCGCAAAGCACCGGCTGGCATCTCGTGGCCGAAAGAGACGGCTTCATTGTCGTGTTTCCGAACTCATCTTCCAACCGCGACGTTCCCGACCCCGCCAATCGGTGGGACACCCGGCCCGACGGACCGGACGTCGAGTATTTGAAAGCGCTGATCGACCTCCTCACGACCAGGTACCGCATCAACACGTCGCGTATTTACATGCACGGCACCTCCAACGGCGACATGATGTCCCTGGCGTTCGCCATCCGGCACGGCGACATGCTGGCGGGCCTGGCCAGCTCGATCGGCCCGACGCATCCGGCGTTTCTGGACGACGGCCGCGGCGGCATGTACCGGCCGACCGTTGCCCTTCCTGTCTTCCAGTGGAGAGGCGAACAGGACATCATCGTCCTGACGCCGCCCCGGAACGTCACCTTCGACGCCGACGGCCGCGATGAAGTCAACGCCTTCAACCGGTCGCTCTGGCTCGACGTCAACGGTAACGACCCGATTCCGGAAATTCGGATTAGGGGTAAAGACAACCTGCTCATCTTCAAAGGCGGAAAAGCGCCGCTTCTGTACAACGAAGTCAAAGACGCACCGCATCAGACCGAAACGTACGCCGCCGACGTCATGTGGACGGAACTGTTGAGCGGCTACGCCCGCGGTCCGAACGGCGAAATCGTCGCCCTCGGCCCCAAATCCCCGGCCAAAGGCGACGAAGGTGCCGTCGCCATCGCGCTCGGCTCCGGCAAGGCGTTCATCGACAACCGGATCGTCATGTTGGCCGGAAGCGGCCCCGTCCTCATCGGCGACAGCATGTATGTACCGATCACGTTCCTGTCCCAGGCGTTCGGTGCCGATGTGGAAAAAATCGGCGACGGGCGGCGTGCTGTCGTCCGAACGCCTGACGGCCGAACCGTCGGCCTCGCCTCCGGCAACGCCGTCGTCACCGTCGACAATCGCGTCCGCGTCCTCGATCAAAAAGTGCTGTGGAGAAACGGAGAACTTTGGATCCCGCTGCGGACCGTCTCCGAAAAACTATTTTCGAAAAACGTCTCCTACCACAGCGGGGTCGCCTATATTTCCGATCACGAAGCCGAACTGAGCCGCGGCGTCGCCAAAGTGCTGAAAGAATTGCTAAAATGACGCTTGCGACGGCAAAGGGCTGTCTTCCGCCTCCGGAAAGACAGCCCCTTTTCATTTGGTTCGTCCCTAACCAGGATTCATTAGACTTCCTCCAGAACACAACGCCCCCGGCCGAACCGCGCATCCCATTCCCATTCGTCGATCAGGCGAATCTTGCCGTCCTGCGCGCATTCGATGCGGCCGATGCTTTGCCCGACGTAGAACTCGTTATGTTCGTTGACTTGTACGTATCGGAAACGAATCTTGTCGCCTTCGATTAGTCCGACGAACTTGCCGATTTTGATCCTGCCGCCGAAATAATCGGCGTGAACCGCGTTTCCGGTTTGCTTGAAAGAAAATACTGTATCTCCATCCAGCCCGCCATACGGACCGTCAATCGCCACTACACGGAAAACCTTGTTGTCGAAATCGTATTTCACCGGCGTCACATTTTTCCACCTCTTTCGCATGACCCGATTTGAACACATCATGCGCGCGACGCGCATACGACCGAACGTCTGGGTCCGTTCCATGACGCCCGCTTTTTCGGCCATCACCACCTTATGCTTCAGGGTCCCCGGCCAAACCAGGAAATCATGTCGGAAGGTTTTTGAAAGCGTTTTCTTTTTACAGGATAAAGGAAAGACGAAATTAAGAAAGAATCTATCGGTTACTAAAAATTGCGTCACCTTGAATGTATCGCTTTTTGGGAGCGGCGTCAAGAGGAATTTTGGAAGCAGACGGCGCCCCGGGGAAAGATGACCATGGGTCATGGAAACAGTCCGGGGAGGCGCGGAACGGTCAGGACTCTTCCAAAATGCAAGATTCTTTCCCCGTTTTCGTCTCCCACTCCCACTCGTCGATCAGCCGAATTTTGCCGTCCGCGGTCGTCTCGATCCGGTCCACGCTGTGTCCGGCGTGAAACTCGCCGTTTTCGTTGACCTGAACGTAGCGGAAGCGGATCCGGTCGCCCTCGAGCAAGCCGATCAGTTTGCCCATCTTGACTTTTCCCCCGGAATAGTCGGCGTGCACGACGTCGTCCACCTGTCGGAAATGAAAAACGGTGTTCTCGTTCACTTCGGCGCCGGGCCCGTCGTTGCGGAGGACGCGAAAGGTTTTGTTGTGGAAGGAATAGGGCATGGCGGTGGTCTTTTTAGATATGGCATATTACCATATTAAGAAATTTTTTACATCATTTTCTTCTTTATAATATTTACATTTCTGTATTTTTGGATGAAATTTTTCGATGCTGATTTTAGGCAAATTCCCACTGAAAAAGCACACATCTTTAATTATCGCGTATCCGATTGTATCCGTCTCTCGCTTGGAAAGAGAAAGGCAAATACTTTGTAAACTCTCATATCCTAAATTTAATTTATATTTATCCCAAATATCCTTTATCTCACCGCTTCCGTGCTTTGAAAATAGACCGAATCCACCTATCTCATTGTTTTTCCTCCCTTTAAGTCGGAACAACCATAGATCTCCCTCCTTAAAATTCTCAAATTCCTTCCAAATTGTGGACGTCCAAAATATTACCTCTTCTCCTCCTGAATACCTTGCTCTCAGGAACTCATACCAGCCAACGTCGGTTTGAGCAATTACGATTCCCATTTGATTTCTTCATCCTTTCTTGTATTATGATGAAACTTTTAGGACAAGTTTGCTTGATATCACCAACTTCAAATACTCATCCGCCTCTTCACGTCTTCAATCCGGCGCTTGATAGCAGCATGAAGTCGGTGATAGGACACATTTTCTCTTCCTTCCTTGTTTTTGACCATATCCCCGATCTGCCGGATAAATCCGATCGTCGATTTGATCATGTAGGTGGGAACGGTCAAAGATACTTTCTCCCCAATAGATGGAACGTTCGCCTCAAACATGAGATCGTTCGAATTAGCCCGCACAAGGTCCCCCGGCAAACCGGTCACGAGCAACCGATCTTTCTCTTCAAGCCCTTCGAGCTTCCTGAGCACCGCTCCGAACGATTCGCTCTTATCTTTCCATTTCTCTTCCAGTAACTCTTCTGCAATCAAGGCGATCATCCGCTGTTGGAGATAAGCGGCACGAACATTGACTTTCTCCAGCCGCTCCGCCGCCAAGATCGGATCGAATTCTTCACGGGCGATTCCGACCAGTCTCTGGCGAAACGGGACAAGCTCTTCTTCCGAGATCGTTCTTGCGTCATCAAGCCGTATGTTCCGCAGGTCGTCCCATTTGCAGATCATCCGCAAATCCGAACGGTTCTGATCGTCCAAACAGGCGACGACGTAAGCGACCATTTCCAGACGATTCTGGTCGCCGATTGTAACAGAAATTTTGCGGATGCAAGACGGTAATCCGAATTTTTCCATATAATTCAAAACAGCGTCGAAATAAGGATCACCGTAGGAGGCAAAATGAACACGTCTTTCACCTAAACCTTCTTCATACAAAGCGGGCGAAACCGTAAGGACAGCGCCGTCCGGCACACCGGGAATCCCTTTCAGTTCGATGACGGGTCGATCGCCCATGTGCCAAATTTTACAACCGAGATGATTCAACAAATATTCAGATTCTGAAAAAGCTTCCCAAATCGCTGCCGAGTCCACAGGGGCTCGTTCATGCTCATTTTCACTGAGACGCTTATAAATATCGAACAAGTCCGAGGCCGAAATCTCCATCATGTGGAGATGCTCTTGCTGTTTCTTAAGCCGTTCGGTTACCCGACGTTCCAGTTCTTCCTGGTTTAATTGCCCTTCCTCAAGCTGCAAGAACTCTTCCGGCAAAACAGGAAGAAGCGAAAGCTGCTGGGTTCCGACGATCAGCCTTGCTTTCTCAAGCCGCTCCAGCAGCCGTCCGTAAACGATCTGCTCGGCGCTGTTGCGATAGCACAAATTCAACACCAAAATGCGGGAATGCTTCTGTCCGATACGGTCGATGCGCCCGATGCGTTGCTCGATCTTCATCGGGTTCCAGCCAAGGTCGAAATTGATGAGCAAATCCGCGGTTTGTAGGTTCAGACCTTCCGCCGCCGCGTCCGTACAAACGAGCACGTCGATGTCCCCGCGTAAAAACCGTTCCTTGACCTCTTCCCGATCGACATCCTTCATCTGATTCTGCTCGGGATCGAACCACCGAGCGCCTTTTCCGGAATAGGTGCCGATGCGCATCGTCGGGTCGACGCGTTGAAGACGCGAGACAATATCGACCAATGTATCGTAAAACCGCGTGAAAATAACGGTCTGACGAATTCGTCCCGTCGAGCCGATTCGCCGCTCGTTCAGCCTGGCCAACAACTCTAACATTTTTCCCGAATCGTCGAGAGAATCGCCGATCGCATCGAGGATACGCGCTAAAGCTCGTTTCTCCCACTGCAAATCTTCCAGGGTTCTACCTTGCAGCACCATTTCCACGGCAGCAGCATCTTGTTCTTCTTCGGTATTGTATACGATATCTTCCGGGTTTGTATCGTTGGAAGTGTATTCGGTACGCTTTGAACTCGACTGCTGCTGCAACGTCGCTTCGACTTTGTGAAGACGATTTCGGATGGTTTCCCGAAACGCATACAAACTGGATGAAAAACGAAGCCGAAGGAAGCTCATCCAAAACAATACTGAACTTCTATGAAATTTATTGTTATGTCGGAGTTGTTCACTCAATCCTCGGCAGTATTCATCCAAGAGTTGGTAAATACGTTCTTCCGCCGGCGTCATGCGAATATCCGGCATCGGCAGCACACAGCGCTCCGCAAGGTTCTGCGACAGTTGTCCCTTTTCCCGATAAATTTCAAGCAGCTTTCTCGTGTGACGCATCATGACGCGTGACAGCGGCGAAACGCTGAAGAAGAATCGGCTCATGAGCTGGCGGTCTCTACCTCTGGGAATTCGCTTGTAGTCCAACCATTGCCGAAGAGGCACGCGAATCGCAGGTGTTACTACATATTTCGTTACAAAATCCCAAAGCATCGGGTCTTGCGTTTTGGTTCCTGTAACCGCTCGATGGAGAAGCATCCAATCATTTTCACTTACCTCTTCATTGTTTATTATTTTTCTTATAAGGTTGTAATATTCCATAACCAATGTAGGATCAAACTGAAAAGCTCCGACCCGATGCGTGAGCGCCAACAAGTCGCAGACTTCGACGGGATCGAGTTGCATCGGGGTGGCCGTCGCCAGCCATAGACTGCGGGTTTTGCCGCGCAACACTTCTTGCAGCAATGTGTAAAGTTGAACATATTCCGCATGGGCGTGAATGCCCGCGCTCGGATTTCGACGTCTAGCCGCGTGCGCTTCGTCGACCAGGACGATGTCGAACGGCTCGGCTTGTTCGAATTCCGATCTCCGCCTCTCCGTCATCAATCCCGTCGAGACGATCGTCAGGTCGGGTGCAAACATCGCCTCGGCCGGCCGCCGTTCTTCCTTTGGAAAGACGTATTCGTGCATAAGTCGCGGGGAAGTGTTGACACAACCGAACGACATGAGCATTTTCGATCCCATCTGACGCAGCCATTGCTGGGTCAAACCGGCAGGTGCGGCGATCAGAATCCGCTTGGCCATTCCCGACAAATAAAGCGAGCGAAACGCAAGTCCCGCCTCGATCGTTTTGCCGAGCCCGACCTCGTCGCACAGCAGATAGGAATAGGGCCACGTTTTCACCAGCCGGCGGGCTACCACGCGTTGGTGCGGCCACGGTTCGACCGGCGCGGTCTCGATGCCGACAAAACGGCCGCCCGGCAATTTCGGACCGTCGCGGATGACGGCAAAACGGAGCAGCTCAAGCGCGGACGGAGTCGCCTCGATCGGCAGCGGTACGACCGTGCCGTCGATTTCGGTCAGTTGTTCGAGGTGTTCGGCCAGCTTGATCAGTCTCAGACGAACGGCTTCCGGCAACGGTAAGACGAGCATATGTGGGACTTGCCCGGTCCACAGCGCTTCGAAATTGCGAACGGCATCCTCCACGCGCCGCCGGTCGGTTTCGCTCCACCAGTCGCAATGAATGTCGATGTTTTCGGCGTTGAGAGTGAGCGCCGTCCGCGATTCGTTCAGGGAACCGGAACCGTATAGTCGATTGCCGAATTCATCGGCCATGACGAGCCATTTTTCATGAACGTAGCCGTCTTCCACGGAGTCAAGCGGCAGCGGCTCGCCGGTTATCCGATGTAAGCGGAAAGCGACCCGCACTTCCAGATACCCGCGGGCGACCATCCAGGCGAGCAAAGTGACGCCGTTAAGGACGTTTTCCGGCCACGATTCCGGCTGTTCGAGCGCCCGGTTCAGGCAGGAAGCCAGACGTTGCGCATCGCCGGCCAGGATCGCCCGCACATCTTCCGGGTCCAGATCTGCGCCGGTGATCAAACGCATCCGCCCTTGCCGGCCGACGAAGGCGGAAAACCCTTGCGAGGCCGCCGCCAAGGAAGACGAGCTGAAATAACCCGCCACTCGATCGTACTGAACCGACAGGCGAAGCGCCGGAAGGTAGAAATCGTGCAGAATGTCGGTCGGACGCCCGTCGGACGACATTGAGGATGTCCGGTAACTTAAACGCCAGGGATACGAACGCAGCCCCTGAGCACCGTCCATGTCGTCATCCTCCGTCCCCAGACGTTCACTCGGTCAACCGGAGGCCGAATTGCAACGCTTCCGCCTCCCTGCGCAAATGTTCGTCGACCATCTGCGACGCCCATACGGCCAACATGTCCAGGATGACTTGTTGCTTCGCTTCGGCATGCCGAAGCAGGTAAGCGCGGGCGACCGGCACGTCGCCTTCCCGGTATTTCAGGATCAGGCCCTGAAGGATGTCCCATTCCGTTTGCGGGCGATCGATCCGATTCGTATGCCGTTCTTCCGGCAATACCAGACGCAATTTCGAGCCGCGTCGGACAAGCGGGGCGTCGTAGCCGGTCTCTTCCGGGTTCAGGCTTCTTGCCCGCCGTCCCTGCGCCTCGTTGTTGATGCCGACGATCCTTCCTTCTACCCGATAACCGCCCGGCTTCTGTTCCAGACGAATGTTCAGCGACCGGGAAAGGTTCAACGCTTCATCATACGAAAATTCGGCCAGGCCGAAAATGCCGTACAGCGTCAGGACGACAGCCGCCTCCGGGTTCAGATCGTCGACTTTCAACCGGCCGCTCGTCAAGCGAACCATCTGGTACTGGGCCACGACTGCGCTCGCTTCGTTCATGGCGCGAATCGGACTGACCAACTCGTCGCCGTCCAAAACCGGCCAGTTCTCGGACAACACCTGAAGCGCTCGGCCGTAGCTGGCGACCATCTCGTCGACCGGGTTCAACCGTAAGCGTTCGAATTCTTCCAACCCTTGCCGCACCGCCTCGCGAATGCGATGGGCGACGCCGGTCCCGCCGAAGCCGACCCAGGCGGACGGTTTGTCGTTGGGCTTGAGCCGTTTGCGGCAGGAGAGGAAGATGGAGCTGGCGGCGGAAGCCCTGTCTTTTTGATGCGTGGATTCCGCCGCTTCGGATTCAACCGGGAAAGTGGCTGTAATCACCCAGCCTTGTTCAATCAACGAACGCGTCAGCGCTTCCCATGCTTCAAGTGTCTTGTGGGTAAACATAAGCGTCATGATGCCGTCGTCTTTCAACACCCGCCGGCATTCCTCAAAGATTTCGCTCATGCGGCGTTCGTACTCTTTGGCCGCATTGGACTGGCTGCCGTCCCGAGCGGGGTTCGCGACCGCTTCGTTCTCTTTGTCTGTCAATCGACGATGGAAGAACGGATACAAGTCGCCCAACGTCCGGCGTTGCCAGACATAAAAATAATCGGAAAGCTCCGCGTATTGAACATTGTTGTAATACGGCGGATCCATGCAAATCAGGTCCACGGACCGATCCGGCAGCTCGGTATGGGCCGCCGTACCGCAACGAATCTGAAGAGGAGGTGCTTGTCCGTTCAAGCGTTCGTGTACCGGTTGCAAAAGTTCGGCGATACCTTCGTAAGCGTCGAGAACCTGATCGAGCGCCCAGGAGACGCCTGAATTCGGTCCACAAAAGATCATCTCGCCAAACGTCCATTTGAGGGAAAAATCGTGGCGGCCAAACGTTCCTTTCACAATCCCACGTGTATATTCCCATCTTGTCTGCTTGCTATTGTAATCTAATCCTTTATCAATCATAAACTGCAAATACGTCACCACCGCCCGACCGCGATCCTCACCGAGCTCCTGCAAAATGCGCGGTTTCAGGCGGTTCAACTCTTCGACCAAAATCAAGTGTCCCAACAGCTGCCGCGGCGTGAACAAGTCGCACCATCGCGTCATGCCGTAAATTACTGGTCGCATGTCATTTCCTTCCGGAATCCTCTCCGTCGGAATCAGCCCTTGCCGATCCCACTCCTCCCAGCGTTCCATGAGCCGTTTTTCTGCTTCTTCCAACGCCTTGAGGTCGCGCTCGTTCGGCGGGCGGAAATAGCGGATTTTTTCGGTGATGATTTCACCAGCACGCTTACCGGTCCGATACTTACGGGGCCGGCCGTGGGAATCCAGCTTCGGCTGATAACGGACCGCGACGACGCAATACAGTCGATCGCGCCAACGACCATGAGGCGACTCGCCACGCGCTTGTGCCTTGATCTCCTCCGACGGAATCGCTTGCCGGCAATGCACGCACAATCCGATGCCGTCGGTGACAGTGGCAAAATTGGGATCTTCGCCGTTCGGCCCCCGGTTGCCCGTCACACGATATGTTTCGAATCGGACTTTTCCGTTTTTCGGGCTTCCGTCCGGAACGATGCGCACGCCCCATTTATCGCCTTCTTTGGACAACCAACAAGTGTTCAGCAGCGGCGCTTCCCCGCCGCAATGGGGGCAGGTGACTTGACGAGTGTAGAGATAATCGATAATAAACTCTCTGTTATACATTTCTATTAAGTCCTCTTCCTCATATAAAATAGATTTTAATATTTTAAATTCACTATCAGGTAGTTTTTGTTCATCTGGATAAACGCTTTCTATTCTTCTCTCCAATCTTTCGATCAGTATTTTGGCCCAAGATAAAATTTTTTCTTTTAAACTTACACCATAAATAGTTGGATACTCTATTGTAGATTTCAAAATAACATATGCCACCGGGTTTATATCATTGGCTATTACTTTCTGGCCTAATCTTAAAGCTTCAAACGGAATTGATCCCCCACCAGCTGTAGGGTCTAAAACGGTCTTCGGTTCAGAAAAAAGAAATTCCGAATTATATGTATAAGCTCTATTGTATCCATATAAATCTTCATTATCCCATTTGAGAGGTTGTCCTAGTATTTTTCTTATTCTATCTGACTCTTTAAATTCAAGCCTCTCATTCACATGGTCCGGATCGGCTGCTGAACGCCTGATAGGCAAGATATCACCGATCTGCGGAAAGGGGGTTGGGATTGGTTGAGAATCTTTTTCCCATTTTAAAACAACAGAATGGTTCCCCAAAAAAGAATCTTCTTCTCTAATTTTTCGGATAATAGATCTGTTCTCTAATCTTCTCTCCTCTTCTTTCTCTATCAACCTCAAAATCTTCTCATCAACCTTTATCCATTCCTTGATTCCATCGGATTCTATATATCTTAAAACCTCACCCGTCAACACCCACGGCACACCGTTCACCAACGCCTCCACTTTCTCAATCCCGAGCTGCCGCAAAAACCAATCCGGATCCGTATCCGCCGGCAGAAGCGATGCCAGAATCGCCGCACGACTCGGCGTCAACGGCCGCCGCGCCCACCAGACATGTAAACGATGCGTCGGAGGAGCTTTGCCTGTGTCTCTCTCACGCTGCGTCTCCGCCCCCACCTGATGACACGGAAACCCCGCTTCAATCAATCGACGATCCGACTGCATGAACCATCCTCCGTCTCTCGGTCGCATTTTTTCTATTTTCGTAACTTGTCAAGCAACGCCTCAATGGCTTTATCTCCCGGCTGTCCGCCTAGAAGGATGCGCATGCCGGCCGTCGCCCAGCGCCGGACCGCCTCATCCTGGGAATAGGTCGCCAGCGCTAACCAATAGGCGGCTTCCTCGGCGGTGAAGCGTTCCACCCGCAGAGCGATCAGCTCCACCCGATCTAAGTCTGACACCCGTTCTTGTAGCTTGAACAAAAGCGCCAGTTTCGCACCGGCTTCCCGGTTCAGCGGCAAGTTACCACGAAACCTGATTGAACCATTTGGAAAGAACTTTTCCAAACCCATCGGAACGCCGTCTATATCGCAAATGCGTGAAAGGATACGCCGGATGACCGGTAAACACCGGCGCAGCGACTCACCGTACATCAGGCCGCGCTCTTTGATCGCGTTTTTTTCGCTGAAAAACTTCTCTTTGACCACCAAGACCGGGTTGGGTTTGTCGCGGAATTCCGTCACCCGCAACAACCACGGCGCCTGATGAAGCTGTGGTGCGATCCGATTGCGATACTCCGCCTCAAGATCCAGATTCACCGATGCTGTTCTGGCCATGGTTAGGCGCGCCCCGTTTCATTCCGGTTTGATTCGCTTCAGTTCCTGAACGAACGGACAATGTTCGTCATGGTTTTCCAGTTCCAGCATGGCCTCCGTGTCGGGGTCGCTTTCGACCAGGCCGTGCAACACTTCGAACCATTCCCCCAGCATCTTCATCGTCGACGGCGGCGCGTCTTCAAGCCGGACCGTCAGCCGACCGCCGCCTTTCACCTGCAATGCAAATAACTCCATGCTGCGCACGTAGGTTTTGCCGCCGCGCGAATAAAGCGAACCGATGCGGCGCAGAAGCGGAAGCAACCGTTGGACATCGCTTCCTTTCCATTGCCAAGGCTTTTGTGCATCTGGAGGTCCCCAGCCCAATCTCTTCGCCTGGTCGGTTGACAAGAGCAGATCATCTTCTCGCGGCGTATACAACTGCGCTCCAACATCTTGAATCAGCTGCGGCTCCGCGCTATCGTCTCCCGGACGAGCAGCGCAAATTTTTCGCTCCCGCACGAGGTTAATGACAATGTCATGGACGTCCGTTTTTGCGATGTCAGTGTATTTTCGCTGGATTTCCTCCGTCACGTCGCTGACACTCACACGGCCTTTCGCCGCAACCAAGCCGGTGATCTCCTGGCTAAGACGCACAGGATCGGCCGACTTTCGGTCGACTAACCAGCCGCGCTGCCGAGCTCCCGGAACGGTCACCAGCCCGTACCCCGGATCGACCGGGCGAACTTGAAACGGAACGCCCGTCTGCTGATGGTAAAATTCCTTCAAATCCTCTCCATCGTCGCTCATGCGGAAAAGGCACCATTCGCCGTTTTCCACCCCGGCCCGCACGATCTGATCCAACACATCGGGACGCTCCAACACCGGCCATCGCCGCAAGCAGCAGAAATTTTCCCGCAGCTTCGAAACCATCACGGTATCTTGAATACTGCTGAAAAACAGATCTTTCAATTGCTGCAGCGTCGTCTGTGTGACTTTTCCCGCCGGAATCATCTCGCCGTCTTCGATCAACTTTGCCCGGATGGTTTCAACTAAAGCCGTTCCGCCTTCCACAGAAGCCGAACGCACTTCTTTCGAACGAATCCGTCCATCGGCCGCCGACGAATAATAAACCCGGGAATAGAGCTGGACGATGGCGTGGTTGAGCGACTGTTCGCGTTCCGAATGACGCCTGCGCAGCTCAGGATCGTTCAGCACACGGGAGTTGATGCCGTAATGCTGCGGGTCGGCGAGCAACCGATTCATCGCCAATACTTGTCGGGCGATATCCTCGACCCGTTGCAACGTGGTTTGGGCCTCAAGTCCATATCTCGGCAACTCGAAAACGACTTGTTCACCGTCTTCGAGCCCTTCGACCGTCACCGACTCCGGCACCAGCAAGAAAATTAAATTTTGTTGCAGACGCGGGCGATGTCCTCCGCAAGTCGTGATCATCTCCTGAACGTTGATCGTGCCGGCCGTCGGTTTCACAAGACCAAGAACCGGCTTCCCTACGTTGTCCGGTAAATCCTCGGGCCTCGATACATCACGATAGATTTGAAAAATGCCCCCGGACGTCACAACCGCTTTCGCCGCCCGGTCGTCGATGAACTTACTGACTTCCTCCACGCGCAGCGACCGGCGAATACGGGACAACACGCTGTTGATCGTCGGATCTTCGCTGGCGAAAAACCGGCCTTGTTCGAATTTCAAATAATATGCTTTTTCTGTAATCTTCTCTAGAGCCGCCCGTACTTGCGCCGGAGACAGCCCCGGAAAACTGACCTGAAACAACGCCTCGGCCTCCGTCACACCGAAAATTCGCGAATTGAGACCTTCTTCCCGCCCGACTAAGCTGTTCAGAAAGACCGTCTTCCATGTCAATTCATGGTAAGGATATCCTTCGGGATGCGGGTTCTCCTGGTCGGCCAATTCCGCATTGCTGCGTCCGGCTTCCAGCGTCTTCGTCCCCGTGCTGCCGACATCGGTATTCAGCACGAACATCAAGTCAACGCTTTGCGTTCGGCTCAAGATTTCATCGACGACTTCCTGTTCGCGCATGTCCAGATGGCAAATATGAATCATCGGAACAGGCTGCTTTTTCTGCCACAGCGACCGGACCGCCAGCGCCAGCACGCGCAAAACGCCGCGCGTCCCCTGGAACTGTTCGGCCCCCGCCAGTTTCCTGTTCAGAAAATCGATCAAGGTAGGATGAAACGGATAGGTCGCGATCATCCGGTCCCGGAATGCATCGCTGATCGCTTCATCCGGCAACCAGCTCGACACTTTCCGGTACATCTCCATATAAGCGTCTGCCGTCGCCTCCGCCGCATTGCGGTCGATCGACTCAAACAGACGTTTTGCCAAAACCAAAGAAAGCTCCCCGGCCTGCACCGGTGTCACGGAAAACGCACCGCGCGAAACAACGTCTGTCACTTCGCGAAATCCCCGCTCACCGATGCCGATCGCTTCGTCTTCACTGACCGCCTCTCCAAGCACATCGCTGACGACTTGGGTCAGCATTTTCGTTTGCCTGGAGAAAGCGTTCTGCACGCTGGCCAGCGTTAAAACAATCGCAATACCGGGGCGGCTGCGGGCATAATTGCTGAGCGTCATCAAAAATGCCGCTAATTGAGCCGCTCCTTGATTCGGCTGAGCCGCTTCCAGTCTTGCTGCATATTGTGCAAGTTCGTCCAGCATGATTAACACTTTACGGTCGCCGAACACCTTATCAAAATAAGGCATCCCCGGTGCGGCGAACGACGTGGCGTCATCCTCGATCTCCCGATACAGCGCTTCGCCGCCGATTTGATAGGCGATCTCACCCCAGAGCGTATAGGGGATGATTGCGTGACCTTTCGTCTTGCGAACCGGTATTTCGTCGCCCATGATCCCGACGACCGCGACTTCGCCGGGGTTCGGAAGCAGATCGACGTCGAGAATGCCTTCAACGGCTTCTTTTAACTCTTTCCCGCGAAAAGCCAGATGCGTACAGGCAATCAACGTATGAGTCTTCCCACCGCCGAACGCCGTTTCCAGCCGAATCAGCGACGAAGCGCCCATATCCCCCTGAATCCGAGCGAATACTCTTCGTAACGTCTGGCACAGCCCATCCGTCGGAAAAGTCGCTTCACGGAAGAAAAAGTCTGCGTTGTTGTAAACGCTGATACCGGCTTGAGAGTCGCCCCGGTAATACCGAAGCACAGGGCCGAGTGAAGCCGTAAATACTTCGGGATTGAACATTCCCGCCAGCAGATCTGACCGAGGCCGACAAGTTTCAAGTATTGACAACAAGAGGACGTCCTCCTCTCATTCCGTTCGAAATCGCGACAAATTTATTGGATTCGACAAATGGGGACAATTTTCCTCCGCTGTTCGCGGTGTTTGAGTCGAGCGGAGCGATGAGTGGGTGTAGATTTGAATATTTCAAGCATTACTTCTGGAAAAGTTTTATTAGGAATTTAGTAAATTTACTAGGAATAAAGTGATATTTTAGTTCTCTGTACTCTTCATCATTATAAGGATCAAACCATAGAAATAAATCAATGACTTTCAAATCCTTATATAATCTCTTTCTAACACCTTCTTTTATATAAAAATTTTTCCTATCCTCCGTGATTTTACAACCATATAGTGTGAGATAAAGATCCTGTATATCTATTGATCGAGGAATGAAGTACTTATTTACAAAAGAAAGAACATTGGGTATTTCGTGATTTGGGTTTATCGCTAAAAACTGCTTGGCAGCCTCATGAATGCGATTAGCAATCGAATTAAATATAGGATCATCCTTGATAATAGGATCCTTGCTTTCAATTAATTGATTTATATCTATATCTCTTTTTAATGATTTCACTTCACAATAAAAAACCAAACCATTATCTGAAAAAACTCCAAAATCAGGCTTTTTTCCTGGTTTCTTCTCATCGATTTTCTTTACCAAGAAATTATTTTTTTCGAGAAAGTTTTTTGCAATATCTTCTGGTTTATCAAGAAACTTGGACGCCATACTTCTCGCCTCTAAATGAATCCTCATGAATCCTCAACAATATTCTACGAAATGAAAGTGACGAGCGACTGTCACCAAATGCATGTTCGGTTTTTTGGCCGACCGCCAGGGTCAACAGCCCCCGAACAAAGCGAAATAATGCGGGCGGCGCGAAAGGTCAGGACTCTTCCAAAATGCAAAATCCTTTCCCTGTTTTCGTCCCCCACTCCCACTCATCGATCAGCCGAATTTTGCCGTCCGCGGTCGTCTCGATCCGATCCACGCTGTGTCCGGCGTGAAATTCGCCGTTTTCGTTGATCTGAACGAAGAGTGGATCAGGCCGTCCTCAAGCAAGCCAATTAGTTTGCCCACTTTGACATTTCCCCCGGAATAGTCGGCGTGGAGACGTCGTCCACCGTCGGAAAATGAACAACAGTATCACTTCGGCGTCGGGCCCTTCGTTGCGAAGAATACGGAATGTTTAGGCAAAGATCGTCTGAACAATCTCCGATACCATATCTTGAAGCCTGATTATAAAAGAAAATATCCCATTATCTTCTAATTATACCCAAGGATCTAAGCTCAACGATAAGTAATGCCCAAATTGCCGAGAGAACATATGGAAAGGTTAAAATTTTTACAAAAGTTTCTATCAGATTATTCAAAGACAAACCTTTGTTTACAGCTTCCTGTATTATACTTTCATCAAATACAAGCTTAGATATATCAGCGTCTAAAGTTGTTAGAAAGGCTACCGACAAAATACTTGAGAATATTGAATTTAAGATTAAAATTGCTGCTTTTACTTTTTTAAGCTCGAAAATGTATGCCGCTAAAATCCATGAAAGAATAAATAAAAAAACGAAAGAAATCAGGAAATATCTACTTTGTAGTATATCGACCCAAATTAAACTTATATAACCAGTAACTATTATAATTATTTTAAATGGAGCACAGATAAGCCAAATCATTATTCTAACTATGGTTGTTGAAGCCAAAATACTCCTTCTGAAAATGTTGATATATATTAAAATCATAATTAGGATAAAAATTGTAAATCTGATACTACTAGGAAACGGAATGAATAAAGCTATAAGAATGAGAAAGAATATAGTAATGATTACTTTTCTATCATTATCTATAAATTCTAAAAAACTTTTCATCAACCCCGCTTACCCTTTCTAATTTTTTTAATCGAGAGACTGAATATTTCTTTTTCTACAAATCACGACGCCATCATGCTGTTCTATATCTTAATAGTTTAATAACCTGCGCACATATAATGGTCTCAGCGTCAAATCCGACTTACTTTTTATCTACGACGTTCATGCGACGCTAAACGCGACCCCATCTAACAGGAGAGCCCACTCATGATCCATAGCTCACCAAACATTCACACATCTTTTCAACTCAGGTGGATCATTCTTGACGATGTTCCAGATCAGACCTGCATTTATTCCTATGTAGTTGTGGATCGAGACATCCCGAAGACCGACTATTTAACCACGTTTTTCACAACGGTATTGCCTCTTTCATCACTTGATCTCGAATATACCAATGCAAGGAATCTCTTGTAACAACATGTATTTTTATTCTTGTAATTTCTTCTAATTCCTGCTTAAGAGAAATGAGATCGAACAAACTTCGTCCTTCTTCAAAATCAACCAAAAGATCGATATCGCTCGAGTCCGTCGCCTCTCCCCTGACTGCTGACCCAAACAGCCTAACATTGTGTGCTCCGTGTTCAGCGGCTATCGTCAGGATTTCTTCACGATTTTTTATGAATGGAGACTGAATACCGGCCATCGAAATCACCTCATGTTCATTGTACGCAAAAGATTGAACGTCAACAATGCGTGATGCACTTCGACCGCGCGATACCCGCCGTCCGCCAGCCGCCGCAAGTCCCGCGCCATCGTCGCCGGATCGCACGGCACGTACACGACGCGGGCCGGCCGCATCGCCAGTACCGCCTCCAGCAACTCGGGCGCATATCCCTTGCGCGGCGGGTCGACCACGATCACGTCCGCCCGGACGCCTGCCCGCAGCCACGCCGGCAACATCCGCTCCGCACGGCCGACGGCGAACTCCGCATGGTGAATCCCGTTCAGTTCCGCATTTCGCTGTGCGTCCGCGACCGCTTCCCGCGCCGCCTCGACGCCGAGCACGCGCCCGGCCCGCCGAGCCAGAAACAACGAGATCGCGCCCACCCCGCAATACGCGTCGATCACCGTTTCGCCGCCCGAAAGCGAGGCGTACTCACATAGCATAAACGTATGGTAGAATAAAAATAAAAAACATCCCAATACTAAAACACTGAGGAGGCACCGACATGTCCGTCTCGATGAAACGTTCAGGGAGTGAAAGGATGGAATCCCAATGGATCCGAGTATCGGGTGAAGGACAAATTCAAATACCAAGGAATTTTTTTGAAAAACTAAATATAAAAGATGTGGTTGAATGTTTTATTCGAAACGATGAACTTGTCCTTCGGCCGATCCGAGAGACAAATGATGACTTTTCAGAGGAAATCTTGAAGGACCTTGTTGATCAAGGTTTTTCAGGACATGAATTGATCGAGGAATTTAGGAAAAGAAAGTCCAAAATTCGTGCCGCTGTTCTTAAAATGATTGAAGAAGCAGATGAATTAGCAAGACAGCCTGCCGATCACGATGAAGTAAAAGAACTTTTCGAGGATACGGAGGATTGAAATCATTTGTTTCAAATTCGGTTTATGCCGCCTGCTAAACGTTATTTTAAAAAATTATCAGATAAAAAGTTAAAAGAGAAATTTAGAGAGGCCATTTTAGAAATACAACAAAATTCTTATATCGGCAAAACCAAGAGCGGCCCCCTTTCCGGTATTTGGGGATACGACATTTATTATTTAGGAACTAATTATGAAATCGCTTATCGGATTACAGAAAATGATGTAATCGTAATCATCATGGCCGGAACGAGGGAGAATTTCTGGGACGAACTTAAACGATACTTAGATTCATAATTGAATCCACCATCATCCCCACACACTCCACATGCGCCGTCTGCGGAAACATATCGACCGGCTGCACCTCGACCGCGCGATACCCGCCGTCCGCCAGCCGCCGCAAATCCCGCGCCATCGTCGCCGGATCGCACGACACGTACACGACGCGGGCCGGCCGCATCGCGAGCACCGCCTCCAGCAACTCGGGAGCGCATCCCTTGCGCGGCGGGTCGACCACGACCACGTCCGCTCGGACGCCTGCTCGCAGCCACGCCGGCAACATCCGCTCCGCACGGCCGACGGCGAACTCCGCATGGCGAATCCCGTTCAGTTCTGCGTTTCGCCGGGCGTCCGCAACCGCTTCCCGCGCCGCCTCGACGCCGAGCACGCGCCCGGCCCGCCGCGCCAAAAACAGCGAGATCGCGCCCACCCCGCAATACGCGTCGATCACCGTTTCGCCGCCCGAAAGCGAAGCGTATTCGAGCGCTTTTGTGAACAACACTTCCGCCTGAACGGGGTTGACCTGGAAAAACGATCGTGCGGAAATCGCAAACCGGAGGCCGCCGATTTCGTCGTACAGGACGTCGCGCCCCCACAACACGCGCGTTTCTTCGCCGTAGACGACCGGAGTCGGCTCCGGCTGGACGTTGTGGCAAAGTCCGACCAGTCCCGGCACCGAGGCGACGATGCGTTCGACCAGAGCATCCGCGTTCGGCAGCCGACGCCCGGCGGTGACGAGCGTCACAAGCGTTTCGCCGGTGCGAAAGCCGACGCGCACCGCGATATGCCGCAAGCCGCCGATTCCGCCGCCGATTCTACCGCTCGTGCCGCCGCTTGCGCCGCCGCAATCGCCGTCGCCGGCCGGGCCGGCAAAACCGGGGCGGCCTGCATGATCAAGACGACCTGCATGGCCAAGACGGCCGACGCCCCCGCCGCGAGCGACGTTCCCGCCGCCGGCGACGTTTTCACCGTAACCGCCGTCCGCAACGATCCCGCTCCGACGCTCCCCGCGCCCTTCCGGCCGATAAGCCCGCACGCCGCACGCCTCGGCCGCCCGGACGACTGCCCGAACCGCCGCTTCCGCCGCCGGATGCAAAAGGCCGCACCGGTCGAACGGGACGACCCGATGCGTGCCCGCCGCGTAAAAGCCGGCGACGAGGCGGCCGTTTTCCTCGCCGACGGGCACTTGCGCGTGGTTGCGGTAACGCCATGGGTCGGCCATCCCGATCGTCGGCCGCACGATCGCCGGATCGATCCGCCCTATCCGCTCCAGCGCGTCCGCGACTCGCCGCCGTTTCCATTCGAGCTGGGCCGCGTACGACAAATGCTGAAGCCGGCACCCGCCGCAAGCGCCGAACACCGGGCACGGCGGCGTCCGCCGCTCCGGCGACGGCTCCACGACTTCCACCAGCTCGGCGAAGCCGTACTGCCGGCCGACTTCGCGCACGCGGACGAGCACGCGTTCGCCGGGCAATGCGCCGGGCACGAACAGCGTGTACTCGTCCACGCGGGTGACGCCTTCCCCGTCGCTGCCGAGGCCGACCGTCACGGCTTCCGCGACGTCGCCCGGGCGAACGGGCGGAAGCCGCGGTTCCGGCGATTCCGCATCGCCTGACAACGTTTCGCCCTTCTCACCCATCGCGCAGACACCCCGGCTTCGCGTTCGGATTGACGATCACGTCGAGATGGCGCGGCAGCACCGAGATCGTGCAGGGCAGCGTCCCGCCGAACTCGCCGTCGAGATTGAGCTGCACGTGATCCGGCGACACGATCTGCAACCGGTCGGCGCGAAAATGCACGAGATGCGGATCGCCGAGATGCTCGCCGCGCAGCGCCAGCGACACGACGCGCAAAAAATCGGCCAGATTGCACTTTTTCAACAAAAACACGTCGAGCATGCCGTCGCGGATGCTCGCCTCCGGCGCCAGCCGCTCGAACCCGGCGACCGAATTGCTGTTGCAGACGAGAAACAGCATGACGACTTCGCGAAAGCGGCGGTCGCCCGCCTCCACGTCGACTGTGATCGGCCGCAGGCGCGGCAGTTTTTCCAACCCCTTGACGTAATAGGCAAGCTGGCCGATCGCCGTTTTCAGCCGGATCGGCACTTCGTACGTCAGCTCGGTCAGGGAGCCGCCGCCGGCGATATTGAGAAAATACCGATCGTTCACTTTGCCGATGTCGATCGCCAGCGTACGGCCGCCGACGATGACGTCGCAGGCGCGGTCCCAGCGGCGGGGAATGCCGAGCGCACGCGCGAAATCGTTGGTCGTGCCGAGCGGCAAAATGCCGAGCGGCGGCCGGCCGGACTTTTCCGCCAGGCCGTTGACGACTTCGTGCAGCGTGCCGTCGCCGCCGGCGGCGATAACGACGTCGAAACCGCGCTCGACGGCAATCGCCGCCGCCTGCGCCGCGTCGCCTTCCCCGCGGGTGGCGTGCGTGGATACTTCCAGCCCGCCGCGTTCCAGCCGGTCCAAAATATCGGGCAGCCGACGCCGCACCGTTTCGCGGCCCGACGTCGGGTTGTAGATCAATCTTGCGCGCTTGACGTTCAAGCCGACTCCTCCAGGCCTTGCTCGATCGTTCGCTCCAGCCAGCGCGTCATCAGCGGATGCGGCAACAGCGCGCACGACCGGTACCGGTGCGGGTACGCGGCCAATCTCTCGGGCAGCGCGTGCCGGGTGAAATACCCCTCGCTCAGAAAAAGCGGTGCAACCAGCACGTCGCATCCGGGACGCGCGCGCGCAAGACGCTCCATCGCCTCACCGACGCGGTCCGGCAACATCGTCGCGAAATCCGCCGTCGCAAACCCGGCCAGACGCCGCACGCGCTCCGCCAAGGCGGACAGTTCCGCGCGCCACAGCCGGTCGAGCGGTTCCGCCGCCTGACCGTGGCCGACCAGAAGCAGCGCCTCCCGCGCCGGGTCGACGGACAGCGGCCGGATTTTGTCCCGGACGACGGCGGCGACGTCCGGATCGTCGCCGATCGGCCGGCCGAACCGGACGCGCGCGCGGACGCGAAACGGCTCAAGATCCGTCGGCACCGCCGGCGCCGGACGCGCGCCGAACGCCCAGGCGATCTCGTCGACGTGTCCGCTGCCCGACGAGACGAACAGCGGCACGACGAGCATGTCCGTCACGCCCTGGGCCTCCAGCCGGTCGATGCCGTCCTGGATAAGCCGCCCTTCGACCAGCTCAAGAAAAGCGCCGCATATCGCGACGCCTTCCGGCACCCGCGCCGCGGCCACCGTCTCGTCGACGAGCCGCACCCATGCTTCGTCGCGCGAGCCGTGGCTGACGACCAACACGCCGCGTTTCGCCACCGCGCTTCCTCCTTTCGTCCGGCCGCTTCAGCGCCCGAGCCGGTCGAGCGCCATGCTGTACCCGTCGTTGCCGTAATGAAGACAGCGCTTCACGCGCGCGATCGTCGCCGTGCTCGCGCCCGTCTCGGCTTCGATCTGGCTGTACGTATAGCCTTTCCGCAACAGCCGGGCGACTTCCAGCCGCTGCGACAACGCTTGAATTTCGTTCACCGTGCACAGGTCATCAAAAAAAATATAACACTCCTCGACGTTTTTCAACGTGAGAATCGCCTCGAACAATTGGTCGATCGTCTTATCGTTGAGTTTTTTCAACTGCATGCCGGCAACCCCCTCTTTCGGCTTTTCGGGCTGCATCGCTTCGCTGCTTCATTTCGACGGCGGGGAGTCGGATTCCTGCTTTATTCTTTTAAAATTTTTCCGCTGCGTCGGACGAAAATACCGGCACCGGGTCAACCGCCCGGCCGGACGTCCGCCCGCCGACATACGATGCTAGCGAACGCTATCCCGAATCCCGAACGAAGGATCGTGAACGCCCATGACGCTCGCCCAACCGCCGGCCGATCCGGCGGGCGCATCGATTCCCGCGGCCTACGACCCGTTCTGGCCGGCCCTGCCCGCTCCCGCTCAGCCGCCGACACCCTGGGAGGCGTTCGGCGCCGATGCGGCGACGGGGTGGCCGGGCGCCGCGGCGCCAGCCAAATCGCCTTCGCTTCCGTTCGGCCTCGGCAATTTCAGCCTCAAAGACTTGCAGGCGTTGGTCAACCGGATGGGCGGGATTCCCGGCATTCTGGACAAAATTGGGAAAGCGCAAAAACTGATGCAAACCCTCTCGCAAATGGCGCCGATGATGAAACTGCTCGTCCGGACGTTCGCCGGCAAAAGCGGCTCCGGCGACGCCGACGCCCATCCGCGTCGTACCCGGCGGCGCAAAAGGCGTAGACGTGCAGCCGCCTACGGCCGCTGCATGAGCCGGCGGAAACGCCTCAAACGCAGCCGCGTGCCGTCCGGTTCCCGGCGGAGGCGTTACCGCAGAAGGCGCAGACGGCGCAAGAAACGCCCGTGAAAAAGGCGCCTGCGAAAGCCGACCGTAAACACAAAACGGCGGCTGCTTTATCGTCGCAGCCGCCTTGCCGTGCCTTGACTTGCAGCCGTCCCCGCAACCGAACGCTCTCCGGACGCTTTCCGGACGCTTTCGCGTCCCGTCATCAGCGCGCCGCTTCCAGCGCCCGGCGCGCGATGTCGGTGCGGTAGTGCATGCCGTCGAACCGAATGTGCGCGAGTTGCTCGTATGCTTTCGCCCGCGCCTCGGCGATCGTGGCGCCGAGCGCCGTGACGCCGAGCACGCGGCCGCCGCTGGTGACGATCCGGTCGCCGTCGCGCGCGGTGCCGGCGTGGAACACGATCGCGTCGCGGACGCGGTCGATCCCTTCGATCGGGACACCCTTACGGTAATCGCCGGGATAACCGGCGGAAGCGGCGATGACGCATACCGCCGCCTTGTCGCTCCAGCGGATGTCCGCGCGGTCGAGCCTGCCCTCGACGACGGCGAGCAGGACGTCAAGCAGATCCGATTCCAGAAGCGGCAGCACGACCTGCGCTTCCGGGTCGCCGAACCGCGAATTGAACTCGACGACTTTCGGTCCGTCGGCCGTGACCATGAGCCCGGCGTACAGCACGCCGCGAAACGGCCGGCCTTCGGCGACCATCGCCTTCGCGGTCGGCTTGATGATGCGTTCGACCGCCTCGCGGACGACCGATTCCGGAATGTGGGGCAGCGGCGCGTACGTGCCCATGCCGCCCGTATTCGGCCCGCGGTCGCCGTCGAACACCGGCTTGTGGTCCTGCGCCGGCACCATCGGCCGCACCGTTTCGCCGTCGACGAACGACAGGATGGACATTTCCTGTCCTTCCATGAACTCCTCGATCACGACGCGGTCGCCGGAGGCGCCGAATACGCGCTCGACCATCGCCCGCCGCAGCGCCTCGACCGCTTCTTCCCGCGTGCGGGCGACGACGACGCCTTTGCCCGCCGCCAGCCCGTCGGCCTTGATCACGATCGGCAGCGGCCGGCTTTCGACGTACGCCAGCGCGTCCTCGTAGCGGTCGAACGTTTCGTAGGCGGCGGTCGGGATGCCGTATTTTTTGAGCAATCCTTTCATGAATACCTTGCTCGACTCGATCTCGGCGGCCGCGCGGTTCGGCCCGAACACCGCCAGCCCGCGCGCCTCGAGCGCGTCGACGATGCCGGCGCCGAGCGGATCGTCCGGGCCGACGACGACGAGGTCGATGCGGCGCTCGAGCGCGAACCGGGCGATGTCGTCGAAACGGTTTTCGGCGATCGGCGCGCATTCGGCGAGTTCGGCGATGCCGGCGTTGCCCGGCGCGCAATACAGGCGGCGGACCTTCGGGCTTTTGGCCAACGCCCAGACGATCGCGTGTTCCCGACCGCCGCGGCCGATGACGAGAACGTTCACGTCGCGTTTCTCCTTTCCGCATGTTGGGATTCGGCGGCGCACGGCTTCAGCGCGGTGCCGCGCAAAGCCGCGAAAGGCCGCACGAATGTTTCGCGGCGTTCTTTCACGCCGTTAATGTTTAAAGTGGCGAATGCCGGTAAACACCATTGCGATGCCGTGTTCGTCCGCCACGCGGATCGATTCCTCGTCGCGGATCGAGCCGCCCGGCTGGACGACCGCGGTGATGCCGGCCTTCGCGGCGAGCTCCATTGTATCGCCCATCGGGAAAAAGGCGTCGGACGCCATCACCGCGCCGCGCGCCCGGTCGCCCGCCTGTTCGATCGCGATGCGGGCGGCGCCGACGCGGTTCATCTGTCCCGCCCCGACGCCGACGGTCATGCCGTCGCGCGCGAGCACGATCGCGTTCGACTTGACGTGCTTGACGACGCTCCAGGCGAACCGAAGCGCCTCCCATTCGGCGTCGGTCGGCGCGCGCTTCGTCACGACGCGCAAGTCTGCGTCGCGCCACGCCCAGGAATCGCGGTCCTGAACGAGCAGCCCGCCGTCGACCGATACAAACGCATAATCCGGAACGACGGGTGCGCCTCCCGCCCGGCCGCCGGACGCCCGATCCGCAAGTGCGAACGCTCCAGCACCGAGGCGGAGCAAGCGGAGGTTTTTCTTTTTCGTGAGGATGTCGAGCGCCTCCGGCTCAAACTCGGGCGCCAGCACGACTTCGAGAAACAGTTCCGCCATCATCCGCGCCGTCGCCGCGTCGATCGGCCGGTTCGCCGCGACGATGCCGCCGAAAATCGAAACCGGGTCGGCGTCGCGCGCCTTGCGGAACGCTTCGGCGACGGTCGGCCCGACGCCGACGCCGCACGGATTGGCGTGCTTGATTACAGCGACGGCCGGCGCGTCGAACTCCCGCACGACCGCCAATGCCGCGTTCGCATCATGGATGTTGTTGTACGAAAGCTCCTTGCCGTGCAGCTGTTCGGCCGCCGTCAGGGTCCCGGCCCGTGCAAGCGGCAACCGGTAGTACGCCGCTCGCTGGTGCGGATTTTCGCCGTAGCGTAAATCGTACATTTTCTCGAACGTCAGCGTCAGCCGCTCGGGGAACGTTTCGCCCGCACGCTCCGTCAAATACGCCGCGATCATCGCGTCGTAGGCGGCCGTATGGCGGAACGCCTTGGCTGCAAGGCGCCGGCGCGTCTCCGGCGTCGTATCGCCGTGCGAGGCGATTTCCTCCAGAACCGAACCGTAATCGGCGGCGTCGACGACGACGGTCACGAACGCGTGGTTTTTCGCCGCCGAGCGGATCATCGCCGGGCCGCCGATGTCGATGTTCTCGACCGCATCCGCGAACGTCGCCGCCGGATCGGCGATCGTCTGCGCGAACGGATACAGGTTGATCGCCACCAGATCAAAAAACGACAGCCCGAGCCGCCGCATCTGGTCGAGATGCTCCGCGTTGTCGCGCACCGCGAGCAGCCCCGCGTGGACGGCCGGGTGCAGCGTCTTGACGCGGCCGTCGAGAATTTCCGGAAAACCCGTCACGTCGGAGATGCCGACGACGGAGACGCCGTGTTGTTCCAGTAGCTTTTTCGTCCCGCCGGTCGAAACGATTTCGATGCCGGCTTCCGCCAATCCTTTCGCGAAGTCGACGACGCCGGTCTTGTCCGATACGCTGATCAATGCGCGCGCAATCGCCAAAGTATTTCCCGTCCTTTCTTCCTCTTCGCCCTCGAAAAAAGCGAACCGGCCTTCGCGCCGAAAAAACGGCATGTCCGGCGTCGGAAGCCTGGACACCGCCGCAAACGCCGCAAGGAAGCGACCGGATGTTTCCGCTCGACGGCGATCCGACGCCGTACGCCGAATTGCGGCTGTCGATCCGATGCCACACGCCGAATTGCGACGGTCACCGACGGTCGGCCTGCCGCACGCCCGCGGCTTTCGGCCCTTTTATCCGTGTCGCTTAGCCATCTTCCGCGCCCCGGATGCGGACGCGCCGGCCTTCCACCTCGATCCGTCCCTCGCACAGCCAGCGGACGACGCGCGGGTAAAGCCGGTGTTCGGCCGCGTGAATGCGCTCGGCCAGCGTTTCTTCGGTGTCGCCGTCTTCGACCGGCACCGCTTCCTGTGCGATGATCGGTCCGGTGTCGACGCCGCCGTCGACGAAATGGACCGTGACGCCCGTCATCTTCACGCCGTAATCGAGCGCCTGCCGCACCGCGTTCAGCCCCGGAAACGCCGGAAGCAGCGACGGATGGATGTTGACGATCCGGTTCGGAAACGCCTCCAGCATCACGGGCGTCAGCAGGCGCATGTAACCGGCGAGCAACACGTAGTCGATCCGCCGATCCCGAAGGGCGGCGACGACGTCGCGCTCGTAGTCTTCCCGCGACGCGTACGCCTTCGGGCGGAACGCCAGCACCGGCACCCCGAGCGCGCGAGCGCGTTCGACGACTTTCGCCTGCGGCCGGTCGGTGACGAGCAGCTCGATCGCGCCGCGGAATTCGCCGCGCGCCCCGGCTTCGGCCAGCGCCTGGAAATTCGAGCCGCTCCCCGACGCGAACACGGCCAGCCGTACCGGTTCCATCACAACTCCACCCCGACGATCGTCGTCCGCCGCGTTCCCTCAACGACGCGGCCGATCCGGAAAACGCGCTCGCCGTTTTCCGCAAGGCACGCCGCCGCGGCGTCCGCGTCTTCCTCCCGCACGACGACGACCATGCCGACGCCCATGTTGAACGTCGAAAACAGGTCGCGCCCGGACAACCCGCCTTCGCGCGCGAGCAACTCGAAAATCGGCGGCACCGGCCACGTGCCGTATTCGATGCGCGCCTCCAGACCGTCGGGCAACACGCGCGGGATATTTTCGAGAAAACCGCCGCCGGTGATGTGCGCCATCGCGCGCACGCGGACGCGTTTCATCAGCGCAAGCAGCGGCCGCACGTAAATGCGCGTCGGCGCGAGCAACACGTCCACCAGCGGCTGCGGGCCGAGCTCGGGTACGGGCGCGTACAGGTCGTATTTTCCGGAATCGATCAGAAGTTTTCTCACCAGCGAAAAACCGTTGCTATGCAGACCGCTCGACGCAAGCCCGAGCAAGACGTCGCCCGGACGCACGTCCTCGCCCGTAACCAGATTTTTTCGATCGACGACGCCTACGGCGAAACCGGCTAAATCGTACTCGCCCTCCGCATACATGCCCGGCATTTCCGCCGTCTCGCCGCCGATCAGCGCGCAGCCGGCCTCGGCGCAGCCGTCGGCGACGCCCTTGACGATCGCCTCGACCTTGGCGGGATCGAGCCGGCCGCACGCCAGATAGTCGAGAAAAAACAGCGGCTCGGCGCCCTGGACGACGACGTCGTTGACGCACATCGCGACGGCGTCGACGCCGATCGTGTCGTGGCGGTCGGCCGCGAACGCGATTTTCAACTTCGTGCCGACGCCGTCGGCGCCCGCGACGAGCACCGGATCTTCGTATTTATGTTTGTCCAGCCGGAACAAGCCGCCGAACCCGCCGAGATCAGCCAGCACTTCCGGCCGAAACGTCCGCCGCACGTGCGGCCGGATGCGCTCGACGGCCTCGTTGCCGGCGGCGATGTCGACTCCCGCTTGCTTGTAAGCTTCCGACACGTTCGTTCCCGCCTTTTCCGCATGTTCCTCTGTTCGTCCGCCGCGTCGCCGGGCGGTCGGGGCGCATGCCCCTGCCCGCCGCATCACCGTCGGTTTCGCTTTTCGCTCTTTTCGGACCGCCGGCTATCCCTGTCGCCCGTCCGCCGCGCCGCCCGAACAGCCGCCCGCGCAGCCGACTACGCGCCGCTTTTCCCCGTCTTCGTCGTCGAGCGGCACCGGCGTCGGGTACATCCGGTCGAAACAAGCGGTGCAGCGTCCGAAATTCAGCCCGCCTTCCGGCCGGCCGATCGCGGCCAGAAGCCCTTCCTTGCTCAGAAAATAGAGCGAGTCCGCGCCGATCGCCCGTCGGATTTCTTCCACGGTGTTCGAGGACGCGATCAATTCTTCCCGCGTCGGCGTGTCGATGCCGTAAAAGCACGGGTTCATGTACGGCGGCGACGCGATGCGGACGTGCACTTCCCGCGCTCCCGCGTCGCGCAGCAGTCGGACGATGCGTCGCGACGTCGTGCCGCGCACGATCGAGTCGTCGACCATGACGACGCGCTTGCCTTCGACGACTTTGCGGACGGCGGACAGTTTCATTTTCACGCCCTGTTCGCGCAGCTCCTGACTCGGCTGGATGAACGTCCGGCCGGAGTAGCGGTTTTTGATCAGGCCGAGCTCGTACGGGATGCCCGTCTGTTCCGCGTAGCCGATCGCCGCCGAAATGCTCGAGTCCGGCACGCCGGTGACGACGTCGGCGTCGACGAACGCTTCCTTCGCCAGCTCCTTGCCCATCCGTTTGCGCACCGCATGCAGGTTGACTCCGTCTAAATCGCTGTCCGGCCGCGAAAAGTAAATAAATTCCATCGCACACAGCGCCCGCCGCTCGGCCGGCGCAAACCGGTCGGCGCGCAGGCCGGCTTCGTCGAGCACGAGCAGTTCGCCCGGCATCACTTCGCGCACCGGCGAGGCCCCGACGGCCTCCAGCGCGCACGTCTCCGACGCGAACAGGACGGCTCCGCCGGCGTTGCCCATCACGAGCGGCCGCAGGCCGTTCGGGTCGACGGCGGCGAACAGTTTGTGTTCGGTCATGATGAGGAACGCGAAGCCGCCGACGACGGTACACAGCGCCTCTTTGACCGCGGAGACGAGGTCGGGCTGTTTCGACGTCGCGATCAGGTGCAGCACCGTCTCGGTGTCGCTCGTCGTCTTGAACACCGCGCCTTCGGCCTCCAGCCGGCGGCGCACGTCCGGCGCGTTGACCAGGTTGCCGTTCGTGCAGACGGCCAGCGTCCCCCACCGCGACGCCATGACGAGCGGCTGAGCGTTGGCTAGCACACTCGCGCCCGCGGTCGAATAGCGGACGTGGCCGATCGCCGCGTCTCCCTTGAGCGCCGCCAGCCGCTCGCGGTCGAACACTTCGCGGACGAGCCCCATGCCGCGGTGACAATAGAGATTCGTCCCGTCGCGCGAGCAGATGCCCGCGCTTTCCTCGCCGCGGTGCTGAAGCGCGTGAAGCCCGTAATAGCAGAGCGTCGCCGCGTCGGGATGTCCGTAGACGCCGAACACGCCGCATTCCTCGCGCAGCCGGTCGAACGGCCCTTCCTTGCCTGAACCCGCGTTGTAGACGCCGTCCGTCCAAAGCCCGCGCAACATCCGCAATTCGTCGCCGTTTCCGCTTCGTCCGCTTCGGATGTCCACCGCCCGCTCCCCTTTCGTCGTTCGTACCGCGCCCAGCCGTCGGCGTTCACGCGCCGCCTTCCATCCGCTCCGGAATCGCGCCGCGCCAGATGCGCTCCAGCCGTTCGACCGGCGCGTCGACGACCGTCCGGCCGTTCACCACAACGCGCAGCGATTGCCCGCCGACGACGCCGATGCGCGCGCACGGTACCCCCGCTTCCGCCATGCGCGCGGCGAACCGGTCCGCGCGGTCGGGCGAAACGCCGACGACGACGCGCGACTGGCTTTCGCTGAACAGCGCGATGTCGGCGCGCAAATTCGTCGTCCACTCGATCGAAGCGCCGATACCGCCGGTGATGCAGCATTCGGCCAGCGCGACCGCAAGCCCGCCTTCGGACAGATCGTGAGCCGACGCGACGAGTCTCTCGCGGATGGCGGCGAGCAGCGCGTCGTGCAACTTCTTTTCCGCCGCAAGGTCGATCGACGGCGGCCGGCCTTCGACGACGCCGTGGACGACTTTCTGAAATTCGCTGCCGCCGAGTTCCGCCTTCGTCTCGCCGAGCAGGAAGACAACGTCGCCTTCCCGCTTGAACGCCTGGGTCGTGATATGGTCTAGGTCGGCGACAAGCCCGACCATGCCGATGACCGGCGTCGGGTAGATCGCCCCCGCCGGGCTTTCGTTGTAGAGCGAAACGTTGCCGCTGACGACCGGCGTGCCGAGCGCGCGGCACGCCTCGGCGATGCCGTCGACCGCCTTTTCCAGCTGCCAGAACTGCTCCGGCTTTTCCGGGCTGCCGAAATTGAGATTGTCCGTCACCGCCAGCGGTTCGCCGCCGGAACAGACGATGTTGCGCGCCGCCTCGGCGACGGCGATTTTACCGCCGGTTTCCGGATCGAGGTAGACGTAGCGGCCGTTGCCGTCCGTCGCGAGCGCCAGCGCCTTGCGCGTGCCCTCGATGCCGACGACGGCGGCGTCCGAGCCCGGCGGCACGAACGTGTTCGTGCCGATCATATGGTCGTACTGGCGATACACCCATTCCTTGCTGGCGACGGTCGGCGACGCGAGCACGCGCTCCAGCGCGCCCTGCACGTCCGTCGTTTCCGGATAACGCGTCGTGTCGACCGAGGCGAACGCTTCATAGTACGCCGGCGTTTTCGACGGCTTATGATAGACCGGACAACCGTCGACCAGCCCTTTGACGGGAATGTCGGCCGCGATTTCGCCTCGGTGGAAAAGTCGAAGCCGCCCGTCGCCCGTCACGCGCCCGATCGTCTCGCACGGCACGCCCCAGCGGTGGAAAATCGCTTTCGCCTTTTCCTCGTCTTCCGGACGGACGACGAACAGCATCCGCTCCTGCGATTCGGACAGCATCATTTCGTAAGGCGTCATGTCCGGCTCGCGCTGCGGCACGCGGTCGAGGTCGAGCTCGATGCCGACGCCGCCCTTGCTCGCCATTTCCGAACTCGAACACGTCAGCCCGGCCGCGCCCATGTCTTGGATGCCGACGACGATGCCGCTTTCGATCAGCTCGAGGCACGCTTCCATCACCAGTTTCTCCATGAACGGGTCGCCGACCTGCACGGACGGCCGTTTCTCCTCCGATGCCTCGGTCAGCTCCTCGGAAGCGAACGTCGCGCCGTGAATGCCGTCGCGGCCGGTCGCCGGACCGACGTACATCACGAGATTGCCGACGCCGGAGGCGACGCCGCGCTGGACGCGGTCGTGGCGGACGATGCCGACGCACATCGCGTTGACGAGCGGGTTGCCTTCGTAGCATTCTTCGAATGCGACTTCGCCGCCGACTGTTGGGATGCCGACGCAGTTGCCGTAGTCGCCGATGCCGGCGACGACGCGCTCGAACAGATAACGGACGCGGTCGCTCGAGAGCGGGCCGAACCGCAGCGAGTTGAGCAGCGCTACCGGCCGCGCCCCCATCGAGAAAATGTCGCGGATGATGCCGCCGACGCCCGTCGCCGCCCCCTGGTACGGCTCGACGGCGGACGGGTGGTTGTGGCTTTCGATCTTGAACACGACGCCGAGACCGTCGCCGATGTCGACGATGCCGGCGCCCTCGCCGGGACCGACGAGCACGCGCGGACCGGTCGTCGGAAATTTGCGCAGCACCGGTTTGGAGTTTTTGTAAGAACAGTGCTCCGACCACATGACGCTATAGACGCCGACTTCGCAGTAATTCGGCCTGCGGCCGAGCTGTCCGCAGATCAGGGCGTACTCGTCGTCGGAGAGCCCCATCTGCCGGTACAGGCGTCGTTCGGCGATCTCGTCCGGCGTCGGTTCCGGGGGGCGCGCCCGCACATCGCCGCCGGCGCCGCCGGAACAGCCCGTCGCCATCCCGCCGCCTTCCGTTTTCCGTTCATCCGACAACCGCCGCGCCATGGCGCTCCCTCCACGCACAGAGAATCGACTCGAACAGCGCCGCGCCGTCCGCCGAACCGAGCAGCGGATGCGTCGCGCGCTCCGGATGGGGCATCATGCCGAGCACGTTGCCGCGCTCGTTCACGATGCCGGCGATCGCGTCGAGCGACCCGTTCGGGTTTTCGCCCTCGTAGCGGAACACGATCCGGTCTTCCCGCTTAAGCCGCTCCAGCGTCGCCTCGTCGCAAAAATAGTTGCCGATGCCGTGGTTGATCGGGATGCGGATGACCTGGCCTTCCGCGTACCGGTTCGTAAACGGCGTCCGGTTGTTCTCGACGCGCAGCCGCACGGTTTCGCAGCGGAATTTGAGCGACCGGTTGCGAAGCATCGCGCCAGGAAGAAGACCCGTTTCCAGTAAAATCTGAAAACCATTGCAAATGCCGAGTACGAATTTGCCCGCCTCGGCCGCGCGGACGACCGCTCCCATCACGGGCGCAAAACGCGCGATCGCCCCGGCGCGCAAATAGTCGCCGTACGAAAAGCCGCCGGGCAAAATGATCAGGTCGTATGCCGACAAATCGGTCTCCGTGTGCCACACCGTCTCGACCCGGCCGCCGACGACCGATCGTACCGCCTTAACGCAGTCGATCTCGCAGTTCGAGCCGGGAAACACGAGCACCGCCGTGTTCATCCGCGTCGCCTCCGTTTTCTCCCGTCCGCCGCCTTCGCCGCCGGTCGACACCGCTTTCCGGCGACGGTCGGCGCCTATTTCAGCTCGAACCGGTAATCCTCGATCACCGTGTTCGCCAGCAGCTTTTCGCACATTTGCCGCACGCGCTCTTCGGCCGTCGCGCGATCGTCGGTGTCGAGCGTCAGCTCCATAAACTTGCCGACGCGCACCTCCCCGACTTCCGAAAAACCGAGCGACCTGAGCGCGTCCTTGACCGCCTTGCCCTGCACGTCCAGCACGTTCCGCTTGATCGTCACGTACACGTTCGCCGTTACCATCGCCTCGTTCGGCCTCCCGCATCCCGTCGTGATCTGATCCGAAATCCAAACCGACTTACCCCGGCAACTCCTCGCCCGTCAGCCTGCGGTAAATGTCGCGATACCGCCGGGCCGTCTCCTCGACGACGCGGTCCGGCAGCGGATCCGGCTCGCTCGTCCGGTCCCAGCCGGAACGCGCCAGATACGTCCGCACCGGCTCCTTGTCCATGCTGTCGATGTCGGCGTCGAGCGCATAACGCTCGACCGCCCAGAACCGCGACGAATCCGGCGTCAGCGCCTCGTCGATCAGCGTCAGCCGGCCGTCGATCCGGCCGAACTCGAACTTCGTGTCGGCCAGCAAAATGCCGCGCCGCTCGCAAAAATCCCGCGCGAACCCGTAGAGCTTGAGCGAGGTCTCGCGAAGCGCCGCGGCCGTGTCGGCGCCGACCAGCGCACAAATCCGTTCGTACGGCGCATCTTCGTCATGGCCGACGTCGTTTTTGATCGCCGGCGTGAACAGCGGCTCCGGCAGCCGCTCGTTGCGCCGCAGGCCTTGCGGCAGCGGAATACCGCACACCGCGCCGGTCGCCTCGTATTGCCGCCAGCCGCCGCCGGTCAAGTAGCCGCGGACGACGCACTCGACGGCGATCCGCTCCGCCTTTTTCACGACCATCATGCGGTCGCGCAACAGCGGTTTGTCGCGTTCGTCGACGATACCGGGCGGCAGGAGTTCGACGTCGGCGTGCACCATGTGGTTCGGCACAAGATCGGCCGTCCGCTCGAACCAAAACCGGCTGAGCAGGTTGAGCACGACGCCCTTGCCCGGAACGGCCGGCTTCAGCACGAAATCGAACGCGGAAATCCGGTCGGTCACGACGATCAGCCAATATCGTCCGAGATCGTACAGTTCCCGCACCTTGCCGCGGTGGGCCAGCGGCGCGCGGACGAGCCCTTCCGCCGTCGCCAGCGCTTCTCCGGGCGATCCTGCGCCGGCCGTATGTCGTTCCATGTCATCCGCCCTCCGGCCGGCGGTCCGGCTCAAGCAGTCCGAGCCGCCGGAAAATCGTATCGACGTGTTTCAAATGCCACGCCGGGTCGAACGCATCCGCGACGTCGTCCTGCGCAAGATGCGCGCGGACGGTCGGATCGTTTTCGACGAGTTCGCGGAAACTGCGCTCTTCCTCCCACGCGCGCATCGCCAACGGCTGGACGGTGTCGTATGCCTGCTCACGGCTTAAGCCGCGGTCGATCAGTTTCGTCATGACGCGGCCGGAAAACGGCAGGTCGAACGTCCGCCGCATGTTGCGCCTCATGTTTTCCGGGTAAACGTTCAGATGTTCGACGATGTCGGCGAACCGGTGCAACATATAGTCGAGCGCGATCGTCGCGTCGGGCAAAATGATCCGCTCCGCCGACGAATGGGAAATGTCGCGTTCGTGCCAAAGCGCGACGTTTTCGTAAGCCGTGACCATATAACCGCGCAGCACGCGCGAAAGACCCGACATGTTTTCGCAACCGACGGGATTGCGCTTGTGCGGCATCGCCGACGAGCCCTTCTGCCCTTCGGCGAACGGCTCCTCGACTTCGCGCACCTCGCTTTTCTGCAGCGCGCGGATTTCGGTCGCGAACTTGTCGATCGACGTCGCGACGAGCGCGAGCACGGCGACGTAATGGGCGTGCCGGTCGCGCTGCAGCGTCTGCGTCGATATCGGCGCCGGGCGGATGCCGAGCTTTTCGCAGACGTACTGTTCGACGAACGGGTCGATGTTGGCGTACGTGCCGACGGCGCCGGAGATTTTGCCGAATTCGACGCCGCGCGCCGCCTCCCGGAACCGTTCGAGGTTGCGCTTCATTTCTTCGTGCCAGAGCGCCAGTTTCAGCCCGAACGTCGTCGGCTCCGCGTGGACACCGTGCGTGCGGCCCATCATGACGGTGTCTTTGTATCGCACCGCCTGCCGGCGCAACACGTCGATCAGCCGCAAAATCCCCTGTTCGAGCAGGGCGTTGGCCTGTTTCAGCAGGCTGCCGAGCGCGGTGTCGACGACGTCGGTCGACGTCAGGCCGTAATGGATCCAACGGCGCTCCGGCCCGAGCGATTCGGACACGGCGCGCGTGAAGGCGATGACGTCGTGGCGCGTCTGTTTTTCGATCTCGTAAATGCGTTCGACGTCGAACCGGGCGTTGCGCCGGATCGCCTCGACGTCCTCGCGCGGAACGACGCCGAGTTCGGCCCACGCCTCGCAGACGAGAATCTCGACCTCGAGCCAAGTGCGGAATTTGTTTTCTTCCGTCCAGATGCGGCCCATCTCCGGCCGGGTATAGCGCGAGATCATCCGGAACGCCCCCCTTTCGCCGCCGGCTGGTGGTGCGACGGTTCCGCTGCCGACTCGCGCGCCGAACGCTGCGGCGATGTTTCGCCGCCGGCGTGTGCCGTTGACGCTGCCGACGGACGGACTTCGCCGTCGGAACGCGCTGCCGTCGCAAGCTGCGGCTCCGTCCCGCCGGCAGGACGATCAGCCGGCGACAGCCGCGCTTCGCGCACTTTGGGCAGCCGACCGGCCCGGCGCAGCGACTCCGTCCGGTCGCGCCAGATCGGCGAACGGATCGCCCATTCCAGCACCGCTTCCGGGTCGTCGCAGAGCAGGTTGACGTGGCCCATCTTGCGATTGGGCAACGCATCGCGCTTGCCGTACAGATGCAACTTGGCCGTCGCGCCGCGCGGCAGGTCGCGTTCGGCTTCCGGCCACCACTCGAGCACCGACGCGACGTGCTGGCCGAGAATGTTGACCATGACGACCGGCGTCCAAAGCCGCGTCGGTCCGAGCGGCAAATCGCAGATCGCGCGCACGTGCTGCTCGAACTGCGACGTGGCGCACGCCTCCATGGTGTAATGGCCGGAGTTGTGCGGCCGCGGCGCCAGTTCGTTCACGTACAGTCGGCCGTCGGCCGTCACGAACATTTCGACCGCGAGCAAGCCGACGACGCCGAGCGATTCGGCGACGCGCACGGCGAGTTCCTCCGCATGCCGGCGTACCGCTTCGCCGATGCGCGCCGGCGCGATCGAAAGGTGGAGAATGTTGTCGACATGGACGTTTTCCGCAGGCGGAAACGCGCGAATCTCCCCGCGCGGGCTGCGCGCGACGATGACGGAAATTTCCCGTTCGAACGCCACCCACCGCTCCAGCACCAGTTCGTTCGTTCCGCCGCCGGACAGTTCGGCAAACGCGCGCTTCGCCTCATCCTCCGAGCGGACGACGCGCTGGCCTTTGCCATCGTATCCGCCCGTGCACGTTTTCAGCACGCATGGAAAGCCAAGCCGCCGCGCCGCGTCGAGCAATCCTTCGAGATCGCGGACTTCCGCATACGGCGCCACCGGGGCGCCAGCAGCCTCGACCGCGCGTTTTTCCCGAATCCGGTGCTGGGTGATGCGCAAAAGTTCACTTCCTTGCGGCACGTACGCTTCGGACGCGAGCGCCCGTGCGACCTCGGCGGAGACGTTCTCGAACTCGTAGGTGACGACATCGGAACGGGCGGCCAGCTGGCGCGCGGCCTCGACGTCGTCGAACGCCGCACGGATATGCATGTCGGCCACCTGCGCGCACGGCGCGTCTTCGGCCGGGTCGAGCACGGCGAATCGATACCCCATATGCCGGCCGGCCAACGCCAGCATCCGGCCGAGCTGGCCGCCGCCCAGCACACCGATCGTCGCGCCGGGCAAGACGACGCGGTTCGACGTCATGCGAGATCACCCGACGCTTCCAGCACCTGGTCGCGCATCTCCGCGCGCCGCCGTTCGAGTTTGGTGCGGAGTTCCGGATCGGCGACCGCCAGAATTTGCGCCGCCAAAAGTCCCGCGTTCGTCGCGCCCGCCGCGCCGATCGCCACCGTCGCCACAGGCACGCCGCCCGGCATCTGGACGATCGACAGCAGCGAGTCGAGGCCGCCGAGCGCCGACGACTTGACCGGCACGCCGATGACCGGCAGCACCGTTTTCGCCGCCACCATACCGGGTAAATGCGCCGCGCCGCCCGCCCCGGCGATGATCACTTTCAGCCCGCGTTCGGCGGCCGTCGACGCGTATTCGAACATCCAATCCGGCGTCCGATGCGCGGAGACAACGCGCTTTTCGTACGGAACGCCGAGCTCGTCCAGCACGGCGCAGGCGTGTTTCATCGTTTCCCAGTCCGACTTGCTGCCCATGATGACCCCGACCTGTGGCGCAGGCATCCGACGACCTCCCCGATAAAACCCAAAAAGGCGGACGGAACCCGTCCGCCCGCTTTCGCGATGTTTCGACTGCATTTTCAGTGTACCAGTTACCCGTCGGCCGGTCAAGGCGTCGGACGACGAAAAACCGAACATTTTACGGCCGATTCGGGAAAATAGTTCGTCTTTATCGCCCTCATTCGCCCAACCCGAGCCACACGTACCGGAACACGATCAGCGCTGTAAATACCCAGAGAATCCAATGTACAGCAGCTTTCCTGTCTCGAACCAGCCACGCCCGCGCCGTCCCGAGCAGCGTATACGCCACGATGCCGGCGCAAATCCCGTTGGCGATGCTGTACGTCAGCGGCATCAGCACGATCGTCAGAAACGCGGGAAACGCCTCGACGACGTCGTCCCACTCGATCTCCCGCACCTGCGCCGCCATCAGAACGCCGACCGCGATCAGCGCGGGCGCCGTCACCGCCGACGGCACGACGAGCGCAAGCGGCGCCAGCCACAGCGCTGCGAGAAACAGCACGCCGGTCGTCACCGCCGTCAGCCCCGTTCGTCCGCCCGCCGCGATGCCGCTCGCGCTTTCGATATACGCGGTTACCGTGCTCGTCCCGAGCAGCGCACCCGCACTGACGCCCGCGGCGTCGACCAGCATCGCGCGGCCGACCGTCCGCTCGCCTTGTTTGCGGTCTTTCAACAGACCGGCGCGGTTCAGCGTCCCGACGAGCGTGCCGAACGAGTCGAACAGCTCGACGAACGTAAACAGCAAAATGATGTCGATGAGCCCGACCGCAAGCGCTCCTTTCACGTCGAGCGCGCCGACGGCCAGCCGGTCGAAATCCGGCAGCCATCCTGCGCTACCTAGCGCCGAAAAATCGGTCACGCCCATCGGCACGCCGACCAGCGTCCCCACGGCGATGCCGATCAAGAGCGCCCCGCGCACCCGCAGTGCCATAAGCACGGCGATGACCGCCAGCGTGACGAGCGCCAGCTGCGCGTCGCGGCGATGGATGAAGTCGCCGAGCGCCGGCAAAAACGCATCGCCCGCGAGCACGCCTCCTTTCGCCGGGTCGACTGCGTGCCCCGGCGGCACGGAGATCGTCATCAGACCGCTCATCTTCAGGCCGATCGTCGCGATGAACAGCCCGATGCCGACCGTAATCCCCGCCCGCAGCGACGGCGGCACCGCCGCGACCATCGTCTGCCGCACCCGGGTCACCGTCAAAAGCACGAACAACAGCCCGGACACAAAAACGGCTCCGAGCGCGATCTGCCACGTAATCGTTCCGCCCGAACCGAGCACGACCGACATGAAATACGCATTCAACCCCATTCCCGGCGCCAGCGCGACCGGCACGTTGACGAACAGCCCCATCGCCAGCGAAACAACTCCGGCGGCGACGGCGGTCGCGAAAAACACCGCCTCGTCCGGCATGCCGGCGCCGTCTTCGCCGAGAAACCGAACGTTGACGAACAGAATGTACGCCATCGTGACGAACGTCGTGACGCCGGCGACCAGCTCCGTACGCACGTTCGTCCCGCGCCCGCGCAGATCGAACAGTCGCTCCAGCAACCCGCGGTTCATGGCCTTTTTCCCCTTTTCCTTTTCGGAAATTCAAAATTAAAAAACGGGATCGTCGGAACCTGCGCTCCGATCCCTGTTTTACTCCCACTCGATCGTCGCCGGCGGCTTCGACGTGATGTCGTACACAACGCGGTTGACGCCGTTGACTTCGTTGACGATTCGATTCGAGATGCGCTCCAGCACGTCGTACGGGATGCGCGCCCAGTCCGCCGTCATGCCGTCGACCGACGTCACCGCCCGCACCGCGACCGTGTGCGCGTACGTTCGCCCGTCGCCCATCACACCGACGCTCCTTAAATTTAGAAGAACAGTAAAATATTGCCAAATCTCCCGGTCGAGACCCGCCTTCGCGATTTCCTCGCGCAAAATCGCGTCTGATTCGCGCACGATGACGAGCTTGTCCTCCGTCACCTCGCCGAGCACGCGGATCGCCAGCCCCGGCCCCGGAAACGGCTGCCGCCAGACGATGTCGCGCGGCAGGCCGAGCCGCTCGCCGACCCGGCGCACCTCGTCCTTGAACAAAGATCTGAGCGGCTCGATCAGCCGGAATTTCATCGAAGCCGGCAGGCCGCCGACGTTGTGGTGCGACTTGATCGTCTGCGCCGTCTCCGTCCCGCTTTCGATCACGTCGGTGTACAGCGTCCCCTGCGCGAGAAACGCGAAATCCGCGAATTTCGCCGATTCTTCCTGGAAAACGTAGATGAATTCATTGCCGATGATCTTGCGCTTTTCCTCCGGGTCGGTCACGCCCTTCAGCCGGGCGAGAAACCGTTCGCGCGCGTCGATCCGGACGACGTTCATCGCGAACTTGCCAGCAAACGTTTCCATGACGGCGTCCGCCTCGCCTTTGCGAAGCAGGCCGTGGTCGATGAACATGCACGTCAGCCGATCGCCGATCGCCCGGTGAACAAGCGCCGCCGTCACCGCCGAATCGACGCCGCCGCTCAATGCGCACAGGACCCGCTCGTCCCCGACCGTGCTCCGGATGTCGGCGACGGCGTCCTCGATGAACGTCTCCGCCGTCCAGCCGCCCCCGCACCCGCACACGTCGAACAAAAACCGCCGCAGCATGTCGTCGCCGTGCGTCGTATGCCGCACTTCCGGATGAAACTGGACGCCGTACAGTCGTTTTTCGGCATGGCTCATCGCCGCAACCGGAGCATGCTCCGTCCGCGCGTCGACCACAAACCCCGGCGGCAGCTCGGCGACGCGATCGCCGTGGCTCATCCAGACGACCTGCCGGCCCGGCAACCCTTTCGCCAACGCGCAATGATCGGCGAATTCGACTTCCGCCCGTCCGTATTCCCGCTTGTCCGCCGGCTCGACGCGACCGCCCAATTCGTGCGCCATCAGCTGCATGCCGTAACAGATGCCGAGAATCGGCACGCCGAGCTCGAACACGCGCGGGTCGGGTTTCGGCGCGCGCGGATCGTAGACGCTCGCCGGACCACCGGAAAAGACGATGCCTTTCGGCGCCCGCTCGCGAAGCTTGTCCGCCGACACATGGTACGGCAAAAGCTCGCTGTAGACGCCGAGATCGCGTATGCGGCGCGCGATCAGCTGGTTGTACTGTCCGCCGAAATCGAGCACCGCGATCATCTCGACCGGTTTCGACATGGGACCCTCCGTGTTCCGACAAAATTCCGAAAGAATCATATCCGAATCATATCGGAGCGCGCTCGGGGCGTCAAGATGACTACGCAAGCAAGGAAAACGGCACTCGTGTTCTTTCTCGATCAAGAAACGGCACAGGCCGTTCAGGACGAAATATGGGAGTTCGTGACGACCTTCATCCGCTCTCCCGAGTTCCGTCCCGTTCCATGCCCGTTAACGGATCCCTACCTGCAAAAGGCATTGGAATATCTTCACCATCATTATCATGAAAAAGTTTCAATAGATACACTCTGCTCCATCGCTCGACGAAGCAAATTCCATTTCATCCGATCCTTCCGACAACGGACCGGCTTTTCCCCGCACCAGTATCTTTTGCACCTGCGTGTGCACCATGCGAAACAACTTTTGAAGCAAAAACACAAAAGCATCGAAGAAATAAGCGAACATCTGGGATTTTCTTGTCCGAGCCATTTTCATCGCACTTTTTTGAAAACGGTGGGGATGACTCCTGGCGTTTATCGGTCCCAACATACCTGATTTCTTTGCGGGTTTTATATACGGACCCCTTCCACCGCCAACAGATACATGACCTGTTCCTCCGCCTCCTCCCTTGCCCACTCCCGATATTCCGCTTCCGCCCGACTCCGCTCTTCTTCCGTCAAATACCCGTCCGCCACCATCTGATGTCCCCGGCTGGCCGCAACCTCGGCCCATATACTTACGCCCGCCTCAAATCCGGGATCGCCCCTCGCGACCCGTTCGGACTGATCCGTCACCGCAATATCGACCAGCCCGCACATGCGAAACAACTCCTCCAGATGGTCGGCGACGGCGTTATTCATTCCGGCGTCCGCGCGCCATTTCAAAAATTGCCGGTAAAAATATTGCATGCTTTCCGGCGGAGAAGGCCGCCACCGGATTTTTTCGTGGTTATAGTCCAACACCAACACTTTGCCGCCTTTTTTCGCCGCCAGCTTCATCTGGAGCAGAGCGAGCAGCGGATCGGACAGCCATTGAAGAACGCGAGACGCGCTCACGACGTCGAAACCGTCGCGATAAGGAAGCAAATAAATGTCAGCCGTTTCGAACGACAGTCCCGGGGTATGGCCGTAGCGTCGCCGCGCCTCTTCGATCAGCCTCGGGTTGTTGTCGACACCGACCACTCGGCCGTCCGGGCCGACCCGCTCGGCGATACCCTGCGTAATCGCCCCGCTGCCGCAACCCGCGTCCAGCACATGCATGCCCGGCCTTAGCAATTCGGCCAACCGCCGATTGGACGCCTGAAGCGTTCTTTGATTGAGAATCGTATTCGTACTTTCCGGCATCTGGGCCCGTTTCCTCGATAACGAATCCACGGCGATCCCTCCTTATGTTCCGAAAGTGTACTACGATTTTAACGCGAACGTTTTCCAAAGGGAATTGTGAAAGTTGCTTTTTTCCGCGCAATTTTCGCCAGTGTCCGCCTGCGCTATAATGAATACCGGACGACGCCGTTTCCGGGAGGACCTCTGCCGTGTATCGCATTTGGATCGTCGAAGACGAACCGAAAATCGCCGGCGCGATCGCCGCCCATCTCGAAAAATACGGATACGAACCGCACATCGCCCGCGATTTCCGGAACCTCAAGCGCGAGCTGGCCGACGTCCGGCCGCACGTCGTGCTGCTCGACATCCGTCTTCCGTTTTACGACGGTTATTACTGGTGCAGGCAGTTCCGAACCGAGACGAACGCGCCGATCATTTTCATCTCCGCGCGTTCCGGCGAGACGGACCAGGTGATGGCGCTCGACAACGGCGGCGACGACTACCTCGTCAAGCCGTTTTCGCTCGACGTCATGCTCGCCAAGGTGAAAAGCCAGATCCGGCGCGCTTACGGTTCCTACTCGCCCGCCGCGGCGCCGCCGGACATACTGGTGGTCGCCGGGCTGTCGCTCGACCGCAACCGGTTCGACGTCTCGTTCCGCGACCGGTCCGTTCGTCTGAGCAAGACGGAGTTTCTGCTTCTGGAAGAGCTCGCCCGCAACGCCGGCAAACCGATCGACCGCGTCGCTCTGCTGGAGCGCATCTGGGACGATGCGGCCTCCGTCGACGACAACACGCTGACCGTCAATATCGCGCGTATACGCCGTAAACTGGAACAGCTCGGCGCCCCCCACGCGCTGGAGACCGTCCGCGGTTTCGGCTACCGGCTGGCGATTCCTGCGGATGCGGAGGCGGGCGTGCCGTGAGCAAACGGCGTTTCCTGCAAAGCCGGCTGCCGGTCCTCGCCGCATTCGCCGCCGCGGCCGTCTCGTCTGCGCTCTATTTGACGTGGCGCGGCGTCGGGCGTGCGGACGTCGTCTACGTCTGCGCCCTGATCGGTTTTTTCGCCGCCGCCTGCCTGGCCGCCGATTATTTTCGCCATCTCCCCTTGTACCGGGAATTCCGCTTCCGAACCGGCGCCCTCGACGACGCACTGCGCGTGCGCAGCCCCGTCACCGCCGAAGAGGCGGAACTGGTCCGCCGATTGCACGACGCGCACAGGGCTTTTTTCACGGAGCTGGCGGAAACGCGCCGCGGCCACGAACGCCACCTCGAATACGTGCAGCTGTGGGTGCATCAGATGAAAACGCCGCTGTCGGTCATCTCGCTGTCGCTCGAACAGACGCCCGACTGGTCGCGTCCGGAGGAAGCGGCCGCCTGGCTGGACAGCCTGCGCGAAGAAACCGAACGGCTGGCCGACGGCCTCGACGCGATGCTGCACGCCGCGCGACTCGGCCGGCCGGAGACCGATCTGGCCGTCCGCCGCACCGATCTCGTCGCCCTCGCCCGCGCGTGTATCGCCGAGCGCAAGACGGCGTTCATCCGCTCCGGCGTCGCGCCGCGCCTGGAAGCGGACGCCCCGCGCATCGAGGCGGAAACCGACCCGAAATGGATCAGATTTGTTCTGCATCAGCTTCTGTCCAATGCGATCAAATATTCCGCTCTTGCCGGCCGGACGCGCCCGGTCGTCCGCGTCGCCGTCGCCCGCGAGCCGTCCGGCGCCCGCCTGACGGTCGCGGACGAAGGCATCGGCATTCCGCCGGAAGATGTGCCGCGCGTGTTCGAACCGTTTTTTACCGGAGAAAACGGCCGAAAAACCCGCGAAGCGACCGGCATGGGGCTTTATTTGGCCAAACAGGTGCTCGACCGGCTCGGCCATCGCATCGAACTCGTTTCCCGGCCCGGCGAGGGCACGACGGTGACCGTCCGCTTCGAAACGCGGTCGATCGCCGCCACCGACGACATCTGTCGCAACATCGGTATTTAAACGGGCGGATTCACCACCTAAAAGCAAAAATTTAAAGGCTGAAGCTGCCGTTCGATCTTGAAACGGGAAGCTCCAGCCCTTTCCGGACCGCATCATGATCTCGGGGCTGATTATTTCTTTTCTCACTTCATGGGCTCAATTTTTTAAACTAGAGCCCGCCGCCTCCAGGACGTTTTCCACCACTTCACCGATCGTCGGCGACGGCGAACCTCCCGTCGGGCCGGCCTGGCGCGTGACGGCGCCGAGCGTTTTGCCGCTAGAACGGTGCGGACAACCGCAGGCAATGGCCTGATTCAGAACATAACCGGTATAGCGGAGACCATCGTTGGACGGAGACGACTGGCCGTCGGCTGGAATCGACCGCCGTCTGCGACGCCGCCGTAACTGAAGAGAGTTGCGGTTCCGTATCGCCAAACGCCAACGAGGGAATCCCGGCCAAAAGGATGGAAAACGCCGATACCCATGCGGCGACCCGAACCTTCCGAGCCGTCCCAAGCGAGACCTCCTTGCAGAAATGTAAGAAATCCCGGACGCTCTGTAAGCCGAATCGATGGAACGTTCCCGCCGACTCATGGTACGTTGAAAATCGGAGGGACCGAGGATGCACGACATGCTCGAGACGATCGAAACCCCGGAACAGACACGCACGGCGGCCCCCGCGACCGATGAGCAAGCCGGCATCGTGCTGCGGGCAGAGTCGTTGACGAAAATTTACGGCTCTTCCGGCGGCGCGCTGCGCAAGGCGCTGGACGGCATCACACTCGACGTGCGGCGCGGGGAATTCACCGCCGTCATGGGGCCGTCGGGCAGCGGCAAGACGACGCTGCTCAATCTGCTCGCCGGCATCGACCGGCCGACGTCGGGCTCGGTGCGGATCGACGGAACCGATCCGGCGACGCTGTCCCGGCGCGATCTCGCGCTGTTCCGCAGGCGGCGCATCGGCTTCGTGTTTCAAGACTTCAACCTGCTCGACAATCTGACCTTGCGCGAAAACATTCTCCTGCCGCTCGCGCTCGACCGGACGCAGCCGGACGAGATGGAAGCGCGTCTTTCGGAGCTGGCGCGGCATCTGAATATCGCCGACATTCTCGACAAACGCCCCTACGAAGTGTCCGGAGGCCAGCAGCAGCGCGCCGCCATCGCGCGGGCGCTCATCCACGAACCGGCCGTCGTGCTGGCGGACGAACCGACGGGCAACCTGGATTCGAAGTCCGCGTACGACGTGATGGCGGCATTGCGCGACATGAACGAAAACCGCGGGACGACCGTGCTGATGGTGACGCACGACCCGTTTGCGGCGAGCTTCGCCGGCCGCGTCGTGTTCGTCAAGGACGGCCGGTTGTTCTCGGAAATCCGGCGCGGCGACAGCCGGCAACTGTTTTTCCAGCGTATTCTCGACGCGCTCGGCGTATTGGGGGGACCTTTCGGTGAAGTTGCGGGACCTGGCCTGGGCTAACGTCCGCGGCAACGCGAGACGATACGCCGCCTTTTTCCTGAGCAGCGCGCTGGCTTCCGCGATCTTTTTCCTGTACGCCCAGTTCATCCTGCACCCCGACGTCGTCCACGGTCGTCTGCGTGCGGCCGCCTACGTCCGGCGCGGCATGATCGCCTGCGAGTACATCATCGCGGCGTTCGCGTTCTTTTTCGTCCTGTACTCGCTGTCGGCGTTTCTGAAAGCGCGTAGTCGGGAATTCGGGCTTCTGGCGCTGTTCGGCATGACCGACGGACAATTGCGAAGGATGCTCGCGGCGGAAACGGCGATCATCGCCTTCGCGGCGACGACCGCCGGCATCGCGACCGGTCTTGTGTTTTCCAAGCTGTTTCTGGCGGGCCTGTCCGCCCTGCTCGAGATGGACAGCCCGATCCGGTTTACGGTCGTGTGGGAAGCGGTGGCGCTGACGTACGCCGTGTTTATGGGAATGTTCGCGGCGCTTCTGCTCGTCGCGACGGCGCGCCTCGGCCGCAAGACCGTCGTCGAGCGGCTGCGCGACCAGCGGGCGCCGAAGCCGATGCCGCTCGTCTCGCCGTGGCTGGCGATGCTGGCCGTAACGCTGGTCGCCGCGGGATACGTCCTGGCTTATACGTCGACGCCGATGACGGTCGTCCTCCGCATGCTTCCGGTAACCGGGCTCGTCGTCGTCGGCACGTATTTTCTATTCACCCAGGGCAGCGTCGCCGCGCTCCGGCTGCTTCGGCGGCTGCGCTCGACGCTGCGCGGTACCCGGTTGCTCGTCGTCGCCCAGCTGACGTTCAAGCTGACGGACAATGCACGTCTTCTAGCCTCGGTGGCGACGCTCAGCGCGGTCGCGATCACCGCGGCGGGGACGCTGTACGTCTTCTACATGGACTTCCGCGCGCAGACGATCGACGCCCATCCCTATGCGTGGACGTGGATCGTGCGCGGCGATAACGAAGCGCTGCTGCAAAAAGTCGAACAAGAGCTGGCTTCCCGCAACGTCGCCGTCGAAAAAAAGCTGCGGTTGCGCGGCGTCTCCGTCTATCCCGATGAAGACGGCGACGGCAAGGCCGACGGCTGGCCGACGCTCGTCGTTTCGGAGTCCGCATACCGCGCCGCCGCCGGAGATTCAGTCGCCGACAGTTCGGCCTCCCGCGACGTGCCGGCCGGCCGCGCCGTCCGGATTTTACCTCCAGGCGCCCTGAAAAGCGGCTTCTGGAAAATGCCGGCCGACGGCGTATTCCGGGCGGCTTTCGCGAAAGGCGCCCCTGCCGACGCGGTCGTTTGGACCCAGAGCGATGTGGAAGAACAACTTTTGCATACGACCGATCTGTCCGTCGCGCTCGACTGGCTCGTCGTCGACGACGGCGACTACGCCGCGCTCGAACGGTCGGCGGCTTCACACGACCGCACCTATACGGTCTACGGCCTGGAACCCGCCGGATGGAAAAAGCTTGCGGACGTCGACGCCGCGGTGCGGGCGTCGATCTTCGTTCCGGCCAACGTCGAGCTGCGCTCGCGTATCGCCGGTTATCGCGACGCGGCCCGGACGTCGTCGCTGACGCTGTTCGTTGGCACGTTCGTCTGCGCGCTGTTTTTTACGGCGGCGGGCAGCATGATCTATTTCCGCATGTTCACGGAATTGCAGGACGAACGGGCGCTGTACCGGTCGCTCGCCCGGATCGGCGTGACGGACGGCGAAATGCGGCGCATCGTCGGCGGCCAGCTCGCGGTCATATTTTTTCTGCCGTTTCTGGTGAGTGTGGCGCACGCGGCGTTCGCGATGAAGGCGCTGGCGAATCTGCTCATGTCGAACATCTGGAGCTATGCGCTGACCGTCGTCGCCGTCTTTTTCACGGCGCAGGCCGTCGGTTACATGGCGGCGAGACGGGTTTATTTGCGGGAGATCGTAAGGTCCTTATAATTCCTCCATATTGAAGAACCCCTCCTAACCGGTAACTTGCGCCCCCTTGCTTGCCGGTGCAAGGGGGCCGAAGGTTGCCGGCCAGCAATACAAAATTTTGATGAAAAGGGGTGCCGATCGCGCAGCCGACACGACACCTCCTCGCTCTACCTTACCCGGATGCTCCTTTCGCGGCCGTCTTCCTCAGCTCGGCGAGCACCTCGTCGACATGACCGGCGACGCGGACATTCCGCCATTCGCGGAGAAGCCTGCCGTCCGGGCCGATCAAAAACGTCGACCGCACGACGCCCATATACTCGCGCCCGTAACGCTTGCGCAGCTGCCAGACGCCGAACATTTCCAGCACCTTGCAGTCCGGGTCGGACAAGAGCGGAAACGGCAGCTCGTGCTTGGCCTTGAACTTCACATGCGAATGGACCGGATCCGGGCTGACGCCGAGCACCTGGGCGTTCAGCCGCTCGTACTCCGCGCGTCGATCGCGGAAATCGCACGCCTCCTGCGTACAGCCCGGCGTCAGATCGGCGGGGTAAAAATACAACACCACATACTTGCCGCGAAATTCGGACAGCGAAATGTCCCGGCCTTCCGACGACGGCAGCGTAAAATCCGGAACGATCTCGCCAAGTCGTACGATCGGTTCGGTCACGCGCGATCCCTCCGTCTTTTCAAGCATGAAAATCAACGATCCGACACCGCTTCTTACGGACAACCAGCGCCGTTCTGACCAGTCCCAGCGCCAGAACGATGAAAGCGGTCGCGCCGTAAAACCATTTGGCCGCCGGAAAACGGCTGTCCGTTCCGACTAGCAAACCGTGCACGAGCGCGAACGCAAACATCGCGTACGACGAAACATGCACCATCCGCCAAACCCGCCGCGTCAGCCGATGTCTGAAATCGCTCGTCCATAAAACAGCAAGCCAAATGTACACCGCCAGCGTTCCGAGACCGTCGGCCAGTCGGAAGTGACGGTCGGCAAACGGCACGAAAATCTCAGCCCAACGAAACGGCATGTATCGGTCGATCGCAAGCAACATGCCATGTAAAAGACCGAAAGCAAATCCATATACACTCATCACTGTATGGTAATTATAAAGAACGGCCTTCACGGAGGGTTTCAGCATCGGCATGGACGAAACCATGCCCGAAATTACGCACAAAGCGAGCAGTCCGAATGAAGCCAGGCCGAGCGAACGGATGAGCGGCCAGGTCGGAAGCCCGAGAATCCACCGATCAACTTCCGTCATCGCCGTCATCCTCCTTTTCCTTGGAAACGACCCGTATCGAGCCGCTTGCAGTCACTAATAAAAGCGATATATCTGGAAAAATTTTCATGGAAACCGCCGGGCCGTCCCTACTGCCAAGCAAACAAACTAATTTAGCTGCCGCTTCGCATTCGACGAGTTCGTCACCGACAGCGGTACACTGAACGACATCCGATTCGGCCGGCCGCATCGTCCTCGGATCGATCAGATGGTGGGCGACCGTACCGTCGAAACAAATCCACCGTCTCCCAAGTGAACTGGAAGTAGCGACTGCGCCTTCCGTCAAAATCAACTCCGCTATGGAACGACCTTCTTCAAAAGGATCAACCACTTCCACTCGCCACGGTAATTCTTGTTCGCCGCCCCAGACTACGATGTCACCTCCCGCGTCGATTAAACCGCGCCGAACACGTCCACAGTCGCGCAGCAGACGGGCAGCCGCCGCTACCGTCCATCCTTTGGCAAAACCGCCCAAATCAAGCCGCAGATCGGCCGGTTCTCTCCCGACGGCCCGCCGATCGACGTCGAACTCAAGTCTTGCTTTTCGCCAAAACGGAAAACAGAGAGCCTTCTTCTCCCGCCCGACGCAAGCCGACGTCATTTTTTCGAACGACCGATCATATCCCGCTGCTTCCAAGGCCTCAAGAACGAACGGGGTGATCAACCCTTTCGTCCGGACGTGAACGTCCCACGCCGCACGGACGCAATCGTAAAGCATGGGCGACAAAACAGCGGCTTCTGCTTTGCTTCTGTTCCAACGGCTCAACTCGCTGTCCTCAAGAAACCGACTCATCCGCCGCTCCGCATCCGTGAACATTTTAAATAACTGCCCGCAAGCTTCATCTGCATTCCATTCCGCGCCGTGTATGTCGAACAGCGCCGACACACTGGTATTCATGGCTCGAAACGATACGGTCTCATACCGAATCCGCTCAGGAACGACGCGTCCGGGCATGCGGCGTCACCCCGTCTTCGTATCGGAAACCACGCTCGAAACGGAACTCCCTATCCGGCGGTGTCGTCGATTCGGGCGCGGATTGCCGGAAGACGTTCGACCTCTCCTGCCGGTCCGTCAACGCCGCCTGATCCGCCTTCGCATGCTGAAAAAGCAACGCCACGGCCAAAACGCTGCCCGCTCCCACAATCCATTTCGCCGATTTCTTCCCGATCATTGTCGATCCCTCCGCTCCCGTTCACTTCATCGATCAGGATAGCGGAGGAAAATGAAAACTGCATGAAAAAAAGCTGAAAAATCATGACCGCACGCCGCTTTTCAGCTCCGTCCAGTATCGGTCGTACAGCGGCAATTTTTCGCCGACGTCGACCAGCCATTCCGTACTCGCCAGCTCCTCTTCGGTCGGAAAAATCATCCGGTTTTCGCGATATTCCTTCGAATGCAGCGGATACGACTTTTCATTCGGGTTGCTGTAGCCGATCGATTCGTAGTTCTTTGCGCTGACTTCCGGCTCCAGCATGTAATTGATGAACGACTCCGCCAGCGCCTTGTGCCGTGCGCCTTTCGGAATCGCGTAGTTGTCCGCCCAGATCGTTGTTCCTTCTTTGGGCACGACGAACGCGATGTTCGGATTTTCCTGCGCGGCGAGCGCCGCGTCGCCGCTCCACATCAAGGCGATCCAGCCTTCCTCCGACGCCATCTTTTGCTTGATATTGTCCGTGTCGAACGCCAGCACGTTCGGAAGCAGTTTCTTCAACTCCTCGTAAGCCGCGGCGAGTTCGGATTCGTTCTGCGTGCTGTTCGAATAGCCGAGCTTTTTCAGCGCCATGCCGAGCACTTCGCGCGAATCGTCGAGCAGGATCAGTTTGCCCTTGTACTTCGGATCCCAGAGCGCCTGCCAGCTGTCGATCGGATCGGTCACATATTTCTTGTTGTACGCGATGCCGGTAATGCCCCATGTATAAATGACCGAATAGTCGTTGTTTGGATCGTACACGGGATTTAAAAACCGTTTTCCCACGTTTTGCAAATTCGGAATGTTGTTCTTGTCCAGTTTTTCCAGAAGGCCGAGCCGGATCATCGTCGCCACCATATAGTCGGACGGCTGGATCAGGTCGTACCGCGCGCCGCCGGCTTGAATTTTCGCCAAAAGCTCCTCGTTGTTCGAAAACGTGTCGTACCGCACGGAGACGCCGAACTTGCGCTCGAATTCGTCGAGCACCCCCGCGTCGAAATTATCGGCCCAGCTGTACAGGTACAGCTTTTCCTTCGACGCGCAGCCCGCCGAACCGACCAGAGCTGCCGCCGCAATCAGACCGGCCGCCGCAAAGGCGCGCCAGTGTTTCGCCGTATGGAAACGGCCGATGCGCATGAGGGACCACCTTCCTTCAAGTACATGAAAATTTTATTGCGCGAACCAAACCTTACGGCCGCCGGCGAAACCGTTCCGCCAGCGCGACGAGAACGGCCGTCAGCACCACGAGCAGCGTCGAAAGCGCGCTGACTTCCGGCGAAATGCCGCGCCGCACGAGGCCGTAGACGTAAAGCGGCAGCGTCGTCGACTCCGGCCCCGAGACGAAAAACGTGATCATGAAGTCGTCGATCGACAGCGTGAACGACACGAGCGCCCCGGCGACGACCGCCGGCGAAAGAAGCGGCAGCGTCACGTGGCGAAACGTCCGCCACCGGTCGGCGCCGAGATCTTGCGCCGCTTCTTCCAGCCGCGGATCACGCGCTTCCAGCCGGGCGGCAACGAGCACGTAGACGTAAGCCAGGCTGAACGTCACGTGGGCGGCGAGCACCGTCCATTTTCCCAGAGGTATCGCCAACCGGCTGAACAGTACGAGCAACGACAACCCCATCACAATGTCCGGCACCAGAATCGGCAAATAAAAAACGCCCCGCGCCGCCGCCCGCGCCCGACGCTTCAGCGCGTGCGCGCCGAGTGCGGCCAGCGTGCCGAGACACGTGGCGGCGAAAGCGTTTGCGACGGCGATCATGAGACTGTTGCGCGCCGCTTCCAGCAACAGATCGTTGCGAAACAGCGACGCGTACCATTTCCATGTCCAGCCGCCCCACGCCGCGCTGAACCGCGACGCGTTAAACGAATAAAGGACGATCAGCGCGATCGGCGCATATAGAAAAGCGACGACCGCCCACGCGTACAGCCGCAGCCCGCGGAGACGAGCGTCCGGATTCATCCGACCCCCCCCTCGCCGAGGCGAACGCGCGCCAGGCGGTAACCGGCGAACACGACGGCGGCCGAAAACAGCATCATCGCCGCCGACAGCGCCGCGCCGAACGGCCAGTCCCGCGCCGACAGAAACTGGTTCTGGATCAGATTACTCCAGAGCATCGTTTTCGAACCGCCGAGCAAATCGGAGACGACGAACAGCCCGAGCGCCGACACGAACACAAGGGCGCAACCCGCAACCGTCCCCGGCAACGTCAGCGGAAACGTGACGTGACGAAACCGGCGCGCCGGACTTGCGCCCAGATCGGCGGCGGCGTCGAACAACTTCCGGTCGATCTGCTCCAGCGAAACGTAAATCGGCAAAATCATGAACGGAAGCAGCGTATAGACGAACCCGACGAGCACGGCACCGGGGTTGTACATGAGCGACAGCGGCCGCTCGATCCATCCCAGCTGCCGCAAGGCCGTATTGACGACGCCCTGGTTCTGGAGCAGCAAAATCCATCCGTACGTGCGCACGAGGAAATTGATCCAAAAAGGCATCATGATGGCGAACAGCCACCGCCGTTGCCGTTGCTTGTCCTGAATGGAAATGTAATAAGCCAGCGGATACCCGACGGCCAAGCATATCAGCGTACACAGCGCCGCCAATCCCGCCGACTCCGCAAAAATGCGCAAATAAAGCGGGTCCAGCATCCGGACGTAATTGTCCGCGTTCCATTCCCAGCGCACCGCACCGTACGCGTCGCGGCGGGCGAACGACACGGCGACGACGAGCGCCGTCGGCGCCCACAGAAAAAACGCGAGATACGCCAAACCCGGCCACAACAACCAAACCGGGCCCCTCATGCGTTCAGCTCGACCTCATCATCTGGCGACCATTCGACGTCGACCGCGGCGCCGATGCGCCATTTTCTACCCTCGTCGCCGTACTGGTAGACGGTCAGCCGGCTACCCTCGGGCTGGGCGCAAATCCGGATACGGTACAGACTGCCCATGAACGCGACGTCTTCGATCGTCCCGCGGCACCGCGCAGATCCGTTCAGCGTTTCGCCGGGAAAAAGCCGCACCTTCTCCGGCCGCACCGCGCGGCAACGGCCGCCGGCGCGGATGATGTTGCTTTCGCCGACGAACGTCGCGACGAACAGGCTGCCCGGACGGTGGTAAATGTCGTCCGGCGTCCCGATCTGTTCGACGACGCCGTCGTTCATGACTGCGATCCGGTCGGACATCGCCATCGCTTCTTCTTGATCGTGCGTCACATAGACGAACGTCATGCCGAGCCGGTGCTGCAGTTGCTTCAGTTCGGCGCGCAGCTCCTTCCTCAGTTGGAAATCAAGCGCGCTGAGCGGTTCGTCGAGCAATAGCACTTTCGGCTCGTTGACGATCGCACGGGCAATGGCGACGCGCTGTTGCTGGCCTCCGGACAACTGGTGCGGATAACGGTCGCGCAGTTCCTCGATCTGGGTCAGCCGCATGACGTCTTCGATCCGGCGGGCGCGTTCGGCGGGGGCGATCTTTTTCATGCGCAGGCCGAACTCGATGTTTTCGCGGACCGTCATGTGGGGAAACAGCGCGTATTGCTGAAACACCAGGTTGACGTCCCGCCGGTAAGGGGGCAGATGCGTAATCCGACTTCCCGCAAGAAACACGTCTCCGCGCGTCGGCCGCTCCAGGCCCGCGATGATCCGAAGCAGCGTCGTCTTACCGCAGCCGCTCGGACCGAGAAACGTCAGAAACTCCCCTTCGCGGATCGTCATTGACAGCTTCCGGATGACCGGCCTGTCAGGGGAGTAGTACTTTTCAATGTCGACGAGTTCGATCATCGGAGCTCATCCCGCCTCCCTCCGCCCGGGCGACCTTTGCGGCACGGCCCGCTGATGTTTTGTTGAATATGATACTATCTGGTAGTATACAATGTTCGCGCGAGATTGCAATATGAAAAAATCACGTCGCCCGTCGCGCCGAACCCCCCGGGTCGACGCCGGCAGGCGCGTTTTCACCCGATGGTTCGAACCGCTCAAGAAGTCACAAAAGTGTTAGACAGTTTCGCCGGGTGAAGAGTAGAATGAGAGTAGGATTTTGGAGAGAAGATTTCGGAAAGGGAATGATCACATGAACAAGAAGTTGACGATCGTAACGGCAGGACTGCTGCTTCTCGTTCTTGCCGCAGGTTGCGCCTTGCAGCCTGCCGGATCGAACGAAGAGAGCGACCTGCGTGTCGGCCGCACCTATACCTTACGCGCCGATATCGGCGCGAAACGGGAACCTGCGGCTGTTTCCTACGCCGCCCCGGCCTTTGAAGCGAAATCCGGCCAAACGTACCGCATCGCCGAGGTGAAAAATGGTTTCGCGCGCGTCGAGCAGAGCGGATGGATCCCGGTCTGGTATTTCACCCAAGAGATCGAGCGCGTCCGTTCCATCCAACCGGAAGTCCGGATCGTGTCGTGGCCGGTCTGCGTCCAAATCATACCGGTTCCTCTGTCCGAAGCTGAGACCGTACGCTGTTTGAACGACCCTGCCGCCCAGAAGCTGAAAGAAGGCGCCGTGGTTCGCCTACTGCGATCGTACGACGACAAGTGGTATGTTGTCGAATTCGCCGGCGGGGAGTCCGTACTCCTGGCCAATCAGTGGCAATGGGTGCCGGCCTCCGCCCTTGAGCCCTATTCGCCGGAACGGGCACGCGATGGCCGCATCCGGCCGGGCGCTATTGTATACGATGTGGAGACGAAACAGCCGCGAAGATCTGCGTGGCGCGGTTATGCTTCGATCGCCGAAGAACTTCCGGGTTCGACCGTCGGACTTCCCGGTCGAATTTATTTGGTTTACGGCCCGGGCGGCAAGTCAGGTTACATTCGCAAAGAAGATTTTCTGCCCAATCCGTTCGAGGAGTAGCCATTCGTTCTCGACGAAACAAAAAGCGGAGTGATGTTTTCATGAAGCATATCCGATTATTTGGATCTATCTTCCTTTTGTGGGCGGTAATAGGATGCAGCTGGCTTCCCGACAAATCCGAATTCAGTGGCGACAGCGATATTCGCATCGGCGGTATCTACACGCTGCAAACCGATATCGCGGCCAATATGCAGCTGTCGGCCGTCAAATCGGTCAACCCCGCATTCGTAGGCGAATTCGGTCAAGCGTACCGGATCGCCGAGGTGAAAGACGGCTTCGCGCGCGTCGAGCAAAGCGGCTGGATCCCGGTCTGGTATTTCACCCAAGACGCCGAACGCGTCCGCACCGTCTCGCCGGAAGTTCGGATCGTCTCCCGCCTCGTCTGCGTCCAAGTTGCGCCGGTTCCTTTGTCCGAAGCCGAGGCCGAAACCTGCAAAGACGATCCCGCCGTGCAGAAACTTGGGCAAGGCACGGTGGTACGTCTGCTCAAATCGTTCAACGACGCCTGGTACGCCGTGGAATTCATGCGCGGCGAAGCGGCTTACGGCGCCGACCAATGGGTGCCGGCCTCCGCCCTTGAGCCGTATTCGCCGGAGAAGGCGCGCGACGGCCGCATCCGGCCGGGAGCGACTGTCTACGACGTGACGACGAAACAACCGAGAAACGATGCGTGGAACGGCCACGCCTCCATCGCCCAAGAACTTCCGGGCGCGATCGTCGACCTGCCGGGGAAAGTCTATCTGGTGTATGGTCCCGGCGGCGAATCGGGCTATATCCGGAAAGAAGATTTTCTTCCCAATCCGTTTGAGGAGTAACCGGGCAAAACACCGGTAAGCCATTGGCACGACGGATGCACGACTGGACCGGGTGCCGGTCATGCTTGCAGACGGAATCGCCCGCATGCTATACTGAATCCAGGAATCCCATTTTTCGCGAGGCTTTGCCGATGACCGACCTGCTCGACCCGAAAAACGACTTCGTCTTTAAACGCATCTTCGGCAGCGAGGAAAACAAGGACGTCCTGCTGGCGTTCCTCAACCGCACGTTCGAGGACGCCGGCAGGCCGAGGCTAACCGAGATCGTCCTGCTCAATCCTTACACCGACAAGGACGCCCCCGACGACAAACAGTCCATCCTCGACATCTGCGCGCGCGCCGACGACGGTACGCTCGTCAACGTCGAAATCCAGCTGTTCAACCGGTACGACATCGAAAAGCGCACGCTGTTTTATTGGGCGAAGCTGTACACGAGCCAGCTGGCCGAAGGTGAACAGTACCGGAAGCTGCGGCGGACGGTGGCGATCAACATTTTGAACTTTGCGTTTTTGCCGAATGCGCAGGTGCACAATGTGTTTCACTTAAAGGAGGACCGGACGGCAATCGGGCTGACGGACGATCTGGAGCTGCATTTCATGGAGCTGCCGAAGCTGCAGGAGGAAGAAGTGCCGGTGGAAGGCGGGTTGACGAGCTGGCTGTTGTTTTTGAAGGGGATCGAGCGGGAGCAATGGGAGGTGTTGGCGATGCAGGAGCCGGCGTTGAAGAAGGCGATGACGACGCTGGAGATTTTGAGTCAGAGCGAGGAGGCGCGTTGGCGGTACGAGGCGCGGCAGAAGTTTTTGCGCGACCAGGCGTCGATGCTGGAGGGCGCGCGTGAGGAAGGGCGTGCGGAAGGACTGCAGCAAGGTCTACAGCAAGGTCTGCAGCAAGGAAAAATGGATGTGGCGCGGAACCTGCTGGCGCGCGGGATGGACGCGGACACGGTCGCCGAGGTGACCGGCCTGCCGGTCGAGCGCATCCGTGCGCTGGCGGAAGGGCAAGCATAATCGATCGTCTTTCCCGGAACAAGCCGAAGACAGCATCAAGCCCCCCGGAACCCTCGGGGGGCTTGACGTGTTTTTCATTCAAGGCAACCGATGCAAATCGCCGCCGATCGGTTGCGAGAAGGCAAATCCGTCGTATCGATCCCAGTTGATCGACCATGTCATAACGCCGCGCAAATCCGGGTACTTTTTCGCGGGGACATGGTTGCTTCACCGGACGCCCTGCGTCCAGACAGTCGAAGGCACTCGTGATGGTCGTCACGCTCGCCTGGCCGGTGTTGGCGGACTTCGGCCCGGAAGGCAGACCGAATGCCACCTGGTCCGGACGCAAAGGCGCGAAAAACTTGTTTACGGCATCAGTTTCGGCAGAGTCGGAATCGTCTGGTTGCAATCCCCGGCAAGCGGCAAGTTACGGCAAACGTATTGACCCGCGCTGTTTTCCGTCGCCGCGCCTGCCGGAGCGGGAAGATGCACGCGTTGTTTCCACAGCTGCCACAACATGAAGCCGTCGAACGGTCTGCCTTTGTTTTTGATATACTTCACCATCGTTTCGACATTATAATACTGCGTCGCGATATTGTTCTGGCCGGTCAGCATGTCGGCGTCGTACACCGTTCCCGGCGGCGCCTCGACCTTCAGCACCGCTCCGCCGGATCCTTCCGGCGCGATCTCCATCCCCATGTTGATCGGTCCGTTGTAGATCGCGCGGTATGATTCGTATCCTTCGCGCGGATCGTAATATTCACCGGCGTCATAAGACATAAGGTTAATGAAGTCGATTTTGTCGCCGTGGTCCTTGACCACGCGATACATGGTACCGCCGAACGGCGAACCCCACTGCACTTTTCCTTCCTCGAAAGGCGTTCCCTTTACGTAGTAGGCGCCCGTCGACCAGCCGGCGATCGAAATTTTCAGATTGACGCCGCGCGAGCGGATTTCATTGTAAAGACTCGTGATGATGCCGATAATTTCGCTGTCTTTCGTGCAGCTGAACTGGTCTGCCGTCAGTTTGTTGCAGCTGTTGCCGTCGGCTTCCCAGTCGATGTCGATGCCGGACGCTCCGAGATCGAGCGCGAGATCGACGACATTCGCAGGCCGGAATCCCGCCCACTGACTGCCCTGGCTGTACGCCCAGCCGCCGACGGACACAAAGACCTCCGTCCCGCGCGCTTTCAGCGCTGCGATGTTATTGAGGAAATCCTGTACCTGTTGGGCCGTAAACTTTTTCTGGCCGTTGTTGGTCGTCGCGCCTTCGACGAATTCGAAACCGGCGACCGCCTGGTCGAATTCGTACGATCCCCGCCGATACGTCGTGTTAGGACGCGCGAACGCCAGGTTCAGAGTCGTGATATAGTTCGGAATGTTGGCGGGAACGAGATCATAGATGCTCGTATTCCATGTGCCGGCATAGACGACGTACCGGCGCGCCCCCGGCAACGGCGGAGTCGTCGATGTCGGGGTCGGTGTAGGCATAGGCGTTATAGTAGACGTCGGCGCCGGAGTCGGCGATGCACCCGAGCAAGGCCCGAGGTCTTCCCATACGCCCCACGGCCCCGTCGTGCCGGGCTCCTCGCCCTGCGTCCACCATTTGGCCCGCCACTGGCGACCGTTATGCGACACGATCTGCCCGCCCGTGTACACCGCCGTCCGGCTCCAGGCCGGTGCCGTGCATGCACCCGACGGTGTGGACGTCGGCGTCGAAGTCGGTGTCACGGTCGCGGTAGGCGTCGGTGTCGGAGGAGCCGTCGGGGGCGATGTCGGTGTCGGTGTTGCGGTCGTCGTTGGCGTCGGTGAAGACGTCGGCGCAGGCGACGCGCTGCCGATCAGCCGCCACAAAGCCGGAACGTTCGGCGGCTCCCAGCCGACCTGCGACGTATGCGCCTGAATGCATTCGTACAGACTTCCCCCATACGTCACCTGATCCCCGACCTTGTACGCCACCCCGGGCTGCCAAGGACTGGATGCGGACATGGGCTCGGCCGGAAACACGCCGGTCAGCATGGCTGCAAGCAACAGACCGATCACAAATCCGTCAAGTTTCCTCAACTTCATCTTCTTCAACTTCGAACCTCCTTGAACCTCAATTTTCCGTCTGTAAGAAACCGTTTTCTTCTTTCATTTTGACAGACCCGGCTCGGCCAACAAGGGAAAAAAATCGACAAAACCGGGGCAAAAATGTCCAATCCCGACGCCCGAACCGGCAAAAAAATTGCCCCGCTTTTGAAAAAGGTTATCCCTTCTCCACCCCCGACGCCGACAGGAAAATAAAAGCGAAGGGAGGTGGATGCCGTTCGCAGAATGATAGATAAACTCAGCGCCTTTTTATACCGAGTAAATTGCGGCAAGACGGTGACGGTGAGTTTTTCGCGAGGAGGTGAAGTTCCTTCTTGATCGCAATGTGTATGAAGAAAGCGCGTTGTGTGTCGTATGAACGGAGTTTTAAAAATTATCGTTATTTTAATGTAAGGAGGAAAAAAAGAAATGAATTATCTCCTTTCTAAAAAAGTACTATCAAAAAAACCGCTGCTCCTGACATTGATCGCCGTTTTACTTCTCAGCATAATTCCATCATTTATTCCTTCCTCCTATGCCGTTTCCATTCCGCTTCGTATCAACGCTAACGGTAGCGCTTATACTGACGGATCGGGAAACGTCTGGAGCGCAGATCAGGCCTACAGCGCAGGAAGTTGGGGCTATGACACTCGTTACGGCAGCGGATCCTTTTCCAATTCCGTCTCAGGCACGTCTGATCCGACGCTATACCAAACCTACAACCTTTTTAACAATGGAGCAGGTTATAAAATCGATCTTCCCAATGGAACGTACAATGTTACACTGAAAATGGTAGAAGATTGGGCTACAGCTGCCGGGCAAAGAAAATTCAACGTTGTCCTCGAAGGCACCACTGTCTTGTCGGCTTTCGACATTTACGCTCAATGCGGAAGATTCACAGCTTGCGACAGAACCTTTACTGTTACCGTAAACGACGGCCAGCTTAACATCCAATTTTATATGAACGGCGGCGCGAACTACGCTACAGTGTCTGCGATCGCCATCACCGGCGGCTCCGGCTCGCCGACGCCGACACCGACACCGACGCCGACATCGACATCAACACCGACGTCGACACCGACGCCGACACCGACGCCGACACCGACGCCGACACCGACATTGACGTCGACACCGACACCGACGCCGACACCGACGCCGACACCGACATTGACACCGACGTCTACCGCACGCATTGTCGGCTATTTCCCCGCGTGGGGAGTCTATCAACGCAACTATCATGTTAAAAATATCCACACCAGTGGATCTGCGAACAAGCTGACCCACATCAACTACGCATTTGCAAATATCAGCAGTGATCTGAAATGCTCCATCGGAGATCCCTACGCCGACTACGACCGTTTTTACAGCGCGGACCAAAGCGTGGACGGTGTGGCGGACACGTGGGACACCGGCACCTTGAGAGGAAGCTTCAACCAATTGCGAAAACTCAAGCAAATGTACCCGAATCTGAAAGTTTATATTTCCATAGGCGGGTGGACCTGGTCTAAATATTTCTCAGACGCGGCTTTGCCTGCCAACCGCCAGGCGTTTGTCGCATCCTGTATTAATATGTTCATCAAAGGGAACTTTGCTCCTGGATTGAGCTATCCTGGAATCTTTGATGGAATTGATATTGACTGGGAATGGCCTGGATCTGAAGGTAATACAGGAAATATTATCCGTCCTGAGGATAAACAAAATCTGGTTGGATTGCTGCAAGAATTCCGCTCACAGCTTAACGCTCTCAGCAGCCAAACCGGTCGCACTTACGGGCTAACGTTGTTCGTACCGGCCGATCCTGCCAAGATCGACGCCGGCTTTGACGTCCCACAAATCATGCAGTACGTCGATTATGTGACTGTGCAAGGGTATGACTTCCATGGCGCGTGGGAAAGCTCGACCATGCATCAGTCGAACTTGTACGACACGCCCGGAGACCCGTCGCCGATAGTCTTCAGCGTCAATAAGGCGATTCAAGCCTATTTGAATCGCGGTGCGCCCTCAAGCAAACTTGTCGTCGGCGTTCCGTTCTACGGCCGCGGTTGGACAGGGGTGCCTCCCGGGCCGAATGGAAACGGTTTGTTCCAGAGAGGTACCGGACCTGCCGCAGGAACGTACGAGAACGGCATCGAGGATTACAAAGTCATCAAAGACAAACCCGGAACCCGCTACCGTGACACGGCTACAGGCGCCTTATGGCTGTATGACGGTAACAACTGGTGGTCTTACGACGATCCACAGCTTTTGACCCAAAAGATGAATTATGTGAAAAACAATAGACTCGGAGGAGCTATGTTTTGGGAACTCTCGGGTGATACGCCTACCGGCGAACTGATCAATGCTATCTATTCTGGTCTGAACAATTAATATTTTGAAGAAACATTCAAAATCCGTCCGGCCCTTGGAACTTCCATTGAGAAGTTTCAAGGGTATTATTTTGTTCTCATCTAATTTTTCCATAACCTGAAATAATACCGTCTCTTGCACCGAAAAAAATTGCACCGCTTTTCAACAGCGGCTGGCAGACGACTAGCGCCCACAACGCCCCGCATTATTTCGATCTGGCCGTGCAGTCGGCAGGCGTGCCCGAACGTTTTCACCTTTTACCTCGCGACCGCCGTGCAAGGCCATATCGATGCAGGCGTGCCCCCTCCACGATTGTCCTCGGTTCTCCGTTCTACGAGTGCGGCTGGAGCGGCTGCGCGACGGCGAACAACGGTCAGCACCAGTCGTGCGCAGATACCGCCACGGCGGGCACGTGGACGCGGCGTGTTCGATTTCACCGATCTACAGAATCTACAGAACACGTACGACGACGAAATATCGATGATCAGGCACAAAATCACCTTCATCAAATCTCGCGGCTTGGGCGACGCCATGTTCTAGGAGTTCAGCAGCGACCGCAAAACATCGTCGTCGATGAACTGTTGGGCAGCGGCACCGGATCGCCGACGCCGACACCGACGAACACGATGCCAAAGACGCGGCGGACAACCTTTCCTCTGGCGCTTCGATCCCGGCGTCGACGAACGTTGCTTCCGGAGCCCAGCCGTGGTCGCCCTGCGTCAGCTATCGGGTCAACGACGAAGCGACCTATAACGGCATGACGTATGTATGCATCCAGGTCCACACTTCCCAGGTCGGCTGGTAACCGCCGAACGTCCCTGCACTCCGGCGCGTGAAATAACCGTCGTTTCAGCTCAAAAGTATAGAGGCGGTCGGTCCCCCCGATCGCCCCTCTTTCGACAAACCAGAGCCCCTGCCTCTCTTACAAAACCGAGAGAACCGAAGGCTTTTTCCTTGGCGCAAATAACGCGCATCGAACGCGCGATCCAGACGGCGCCTCCATCCGCCGGACGATCGCCAACCACACTCGATCACATCGCCACCGGCAACCTCCCGCGCGCCGAACACTCGCCCAATAACACGCCCGCGAGCGCACGCATCATCTCCGGCCGATTTTCATAACACGCCAGGAACGTCCCGATCTCCCCGAACAGCGGCGCGTCATAAGGATTGCGCACCGACACGCCGACCAGCCGGACTCCCGGCCGGCCGCGCATCCGCTCCGACACCTTCCGAATCAGCCGCACCTGTTCCGGATAAAACGGTGCATTGTACGCAAGCAAGACAGCCTGACTGTACCGCCCGCATGCCTCCAGAACCGCCTCCGCCTCCCGCTCGTCCGGACACAGACCGACCCAACGCTCCTCCACCCGCATCCCGGCGCGCTCCAGCCAAAACCCGAGCGTCTCCGTCTCCTCCGACGGCTCATCCACCTCCGTCCGCACCCGCACCTCCGGCCACACGACGAGCACCGGCTCGCCGCGGTCGAGCGGCAGGTCGCCGCCGTCGCGCACCATCGTTACCGCTCGTTCGCAAATACGCCTGCAAACGGCGACATGCTCCGGGGCCAAGAGCGTCTCCAGCCCGTCTTCCGACGGCCGCCCCATCCCCCGCCGCTCCTTCCACCGCAAAACGCGCTCCACCGACCGCTCGATCCGATCCTCCCCCAGCTCGCCGCGTCGGACCGCCTCAACCACCGCCTCCATCGCCGCCTTCTGCCATTCGTACGTATGACTGACCAGCACGAGATCGGCGCCTGCCGCAATCGCCCGCACCGCGCCTTCCGCGACCCCGACCGTCCGCGAAATCGCCTGCATCTCCAGACAGTCCGTCACCACCAGCCCCTCAAAACCGAGCCGTTCGCGCAAACAACCGGTCAACACGCTGCGGGACAACGTCGCCGGAACCCCCGTCGGCTCATACGCCGGAAACACGACATGCGCCGTCATGATCGCGTCGACCCCCGCCTCGACGGCGCGGCGAAACGGCGCCAGCTCCACGCGCTCCAGCCGTTCCGGCGAATGGCCGACGCGCGGCAGACCGAGATGGGAATCGACGTCCGTGTCGCCGTGGCCGGGAAAATGTTTCGCCGTCGCCGCCACGCCGGCGTCCTGATAACCGGCGATCTGGCGCGCGCCGAATTCGGCGACCGCCTCCGGCGAACCGCCGAACGACCGCACGCCGATGACCGGATTGCGCGGATTGCAGTTGACGTCCAGACAAGGGGCGAAATTCCACGTGATCCCGAGCGCGCGCAACTCCCGGCCGACCGCCCGGGCCGCCCGATAAGCGTCGTCCGGATCGCCGGCGGCGGCGATCGCCATCGCCCCGGGCATCGGCGTCACGCCGCGGACGAGCCGCGACACCATGCCGCCTTCCTGATCGATCGCGATCGCCAGCGGCGGCAGCCCCCGCTCGCGCGCCATCCGCTGCAATTCGTCCGACAACCGGCGAACCTGTTCGGGATCCCGGACATTTCGCCGAAAATAGACGACCCCCCCCAGTCCGCCGTTTTCGATCAGGTCGCGAATCTCCGGGGAGGGTTCCGTTCCGTAAAAGCCGCAGACAAACAACTGGCCAATTTTTTCCCGAAGCGATAACATTAAACACCTTCCCCTTTCCGCTCCGCCTGCCGATCCGTTTCATGCCGGTCCGTCCGGTCCGTTTCGCGTCGATCCGCCGCCGCGGCCGCCTGCCTGCGCATCGCGCGGTATTCCGACGGAATAACCCCCGTCAGCTTCTGGAACACTTTCGTGAAATATCTCCGTTCCGCGTAGCCGACCGCCTTGCCGATGTCGGTAATCGACCGGTCCGTCCGCTCCAGCAGCCATTTCGCCCGCTCGATCCGCTCGCGGGTGACGTATTCGACGAACGTCGCGCCGAAATGCTGCTTGAACAGCAGGCTGAAGTAACTGTAGCTGATGCCGAGCGCGTCGGCGACGTCCTCCAGCCCGAATGGCTGGCCGAGATGGCGGTCGATATAATCCTTTGCCGCCAGCATCAGCGCTTCCGCGTTCTTCTTGCCGCGCATTTCCCGGCCGCCGAGGGCCACCAACTCTCTAAGCAATTCACGGGCGTCGCGCAAATCTTCACAAGACGCCAATTGTTTCCACATCTCTTCCTCTTCAGTCTCACGTAGGACGCCGAGCTCCCGCATGTCGCGCATCAGCTGCACGATGACGAACCGCAGGACGTGCTCCATCCGATCCCACGAATCTTCGCCGAGCGTCTCCAGCCGCTCGTCCAGCCGACGAAGCGCCTGCTCGACGCCGTCCGGATCGTGCTGCCGGAAACTCCGCGACACGGCGTCGGCCATCTCCCACAATTCTCCGTGCAGGCGTTCGCGTCCCCCGTCCGTCGAGGCGACGGCCGCACGATGTTCGGACAGCGGCTCCGCGGGCCGCCCCCCAGGCTTCCATTCCGTTCCGTCCGTCCAAACGAGCGGCTCCGACTTCCAGACAGCCAGCTGGATTTTGCGTCTGAGCACCCGGTACGCCTCCGCAAGCCGCTCCGCCGGCACCGGACGGCCGAACGCGGCAAACACGAGCCGGCACTTCGCGTGGCGGAACACTGCGTCGCGCAGGCGTTCCACCCATCCTTCCACTTCACTCTTAAACGTCGGGGACGGCCGTCCGGCCGTCTCGACCAGCACGCACCACTCGCCGTGCCTCATCTGCACCACTGCCGCTCGCGGTCCGAAGTCGCGCACCGCATCCTGCAACACGTTGCGGACGGCAAAATTCCACAGCTTCCGCTCGCTTTCACCCCAAAAGAGCCGCGTTGACGCGAAATCTTCCAAATCCGCCAGAAGAAAAACAAACCGGGTCCGTTCCAAATCGATACCCGAGCTGAACATCTCGTCGAGCGGAGAATAATATTTGAGCCGTAGACCGGAATGGCCGACGAGCAAATCGTGCAGCAACTTGTGATACGCCAGCGTCGACAGCTCACGCCATTCCGACTCCCGTAATCGTTCGCGCCTGCGGCGTTCCCGCAGCGAATCGGCCAGAATGCGGATCGTTTCCTCCAGTTTCTCGTAATCGATCGGCTTCAGAATGTAATCGCGCACGCCGAGCCGGATCATCGCGCGGGCATACTCGAAATCCTGGTAACCCGTAATCATCAGCACCTCGACGTCCGGGCGCAGCTCTTTCAACCGTTCCACGAACGCGAGCCCGTCCATATTCGGCATCCGGATATCCGACAACACCAGATCCGGACCGAACCGTTCCGCCAGCTCCAGCGCCTGTTCGCCGCTCTGAGCGAGGCCGACGACGTCGAACCCCATCTCTTCCCACGGCAGGACCGTCCGCAAATTGTCGAGAATGTGCCGCTCGTCGTCGGCGATCAGTACTTTCAGCCGCACCTCGGATCCGGTCTGCGAGTCGGCGGCAGCACGCATTTGACCGTCGTCCCCTCCCCTTCCCGGCTGCATACGAAAACGCCGTACCGCGGCCCGTATCTCAGACGGATGCGGTCGGCGACATTGCGCAACCCAATGCCCGTGCCGAACCGCCCCGAGTCGGCTGCTGCAGACACCGCCGTCAGCCGTTCCGCCGGCATGCCGCGGCCGTCGTCTTCCACATAAAACGCCAGCCCGCACGGCTCCAGACGCGCCCAGACGCGAAGCCGTCCTTTTCTCCCGAGACCGTCCAGACCGTGGTGAAGCGCGTTTTCGGCGAGCGGCTGAAGCGTCAGTTTCGGCATAAGGCATTCCATCAGGTCCTCCGGCACGTCGATCTCGTAGTCGAAACGGTCCGTAAACCGGAACGACTGAATCTCTAAATAATTCCTCAGATGTTCGATTTCCTGCCGGACCTCGACTTCTTCCTCCGGCCGGATGCTGGCGCGAAGCAGGGCGCCGAGCCGCTGCACCATCTGGCTGACTTCCCTGCCTCGATTCTGAACCGCCAGCACGTTGATCGATTCCAGCGTGTTGAACAGAAAATGCGGCTTGATCTGCGCCTGCATCAGCATCAGTTCGGCTTCCTTCTTGCGTTCTTCCTGGCGGCGCACCTCGTCGAGCAGCTCGGATACCCGCTCGACGAGCCGGTTGAACCCGACGGCGAGCGCCGTCGTCTCGTCGTTGCCGCGTGCGCGAATCCGAGCGGTCAGATCGCCGTGCTCCACCCGCCGCATCGACGACACCACTTTCAATATAAAAAGGACGAGCCGGTGAACGAATACATAATTGAACACGAACGCCAGCACCAGACACGCCGCCGCCGCCGTCGCCATCGTCCGGATCATCCGGTTCGCCTCGCCGGAAACATACGACCAAGGTGCGATCGCGACGATCGACCACCGGTCAGCACCGAACGGCTCCAGCCCGAGCGGCTCCGACGCGACGACGCTTTCCGTTCCGAGAAACGGCGCCTTGCCCGACGCAGAGCGGACGCCGTCGGGCGCTAGCTTTCCGAGCAACTCCACCGCCGTCCGTCCTTCCAGCTCATGTCTGCTGTCGTACAACACGAGCCCGTTCGCGCCGACGATCAAAAACCGATAAATCTGACTTCCTCTTAATCTATAAGATTGAAAAATTTTATCGAGTTCGCTAAAATGGAACCTGATCCACAGCACGCCGCGGCTATCCATCGTATAAAAATCCTTGACGACGCGAACCTGATCGAAAAACCGCGCGTCGCCGGTCAGCTCGGGCAATTCCCCCGGGCCGATCCACTTCGGGACGCCGTCGCGACGCAGCACCTCCTGGTAAAACGGATGCCGCACAAGCTGCTCATACGGCACCGTCGGCAAAAACTCGCGGCCGGCGCGCACCGTCAGCCCGTTCATGCCGTACAGGGTCACCGACTGGATCGGCGCATACGTCAGCAGCGTCTGCCGCAGCGTGTTTTCGTATTCCGGCCATGCGGACGGGTCGGCCTGACCGCGGTCGAGCATCCGGTAGAGCGTCTGGATCGGTTCCTTGACCATCCAGAAATCGCTGAAATAGTTCGCCTCCTTGAATACGTAACGGATATTCCGGCCGATCGCACGCAGCGTCAGTTCGGACTGTTCGCCGAACTTGCGCTCGATCAACCGTTGCGTCAGCGCGTAGCTTTCCGCCCCCAGCGCAAACAGCGGCGCGATCACCAAAATAAGAAACGCAAGCGCCATTTTCCGCCGCAGGTTCACGCCGCGCCCCCCCGTTTCGGCCGGCTTTTCAACCTTTGACGCTTCCCGCGGTAATCCCTTCGATGATTTTTTGCTGCAACACCGCATACAGCGCGACGACCGGCAGCACGCTGAACATAATCGCCGCACACAGACCGCCGTAATTCATGTTGAGCTGGTCGTAAAACGCAACCATGCCAACCGGCAGCGTCCGGTATTTCTCTTTGGCCAGAAACAGATTCGCCATGATGAATTCGTTCCAATTGGACAAAAAGTTCAGGATAAAAACGGTCACCAGCGTCGGCACCGAAATCGGCAGCACGACGCGCGCGAACAGCCCGATCGCGCCGAGCCCGTCGACGACGCCCGCCTCTTCCAGCTCGCCTGGCACTGATTTGAAAAATGCAGCGATGACGAACATCGTCAGCGGCAACCCGAACGCGGCGTACGGGAACAACAGCGCAAGCGGCGTGTTGTACAGCTTCAATTCGCGCAGCAACATGTACAGCGGCACGAGCAGCGAACCGGCCGGTACGAGCAGACCGAACAGAAAGACGGCCGACACACCTTTGCTCAGCCGGCCGAAACGCATCCGCGTGATCGCGAATGCCGTCATGGCGGCGAGCAGCACGGTCGCCGTACCCGCGATCGTGCTGACGTACAGGCTGTTCCAGAAAAACGTACCGACTTTCGATCCGCTCCACGCCTGGACGTAGTTGTCGAACCGGAGCGACGAGGGCAATCCCCACGGCCGTTCGATGATTTCGCGGTTGGTCTTGAACGACGAGAAAAACACCCACACCAGCGGATAGAGCGTCACGAACACGTACGTCAGCATCACGGCATGACCGACCGCCTCGAACAGGCGATGTCGGGGCCATCGCCGCCAGGCCGCAAAGGTTCGCGCCCGAGACCGCAAAGGCATCCCGCTGCATGCACGCGCGTCCGACGACGCCGCGACGACGCTCCGACCGGCCGATTCTGTCGTCTTCATTGTACATCCTCCGTCCGCCTGTTGAAATACTGCATGGCAAGCGTCAGCGCCGTCGTGAACACGAAAATCAGGATGGCGATCGCGTTGGCATAGCCGTAGTCACCCAGCTTGTACGCCTGCCGGTACATATAAGTCGCCATCACCTCCGTCGTCCCGTACGGACCGCCTTCCGTCATGACGAATACGATGTCGAGCGCCTTCATCGCGCCGGTGACCGACAAAAGTACCATTACGGCGATGACCGGACGGATAAGCGGAACCGTCACGTACCAAGCGCGGCGGAATCCAACCGCCCCGTCGATCGTCGCCGCTTCGGTCAATTCCTTCGGAATCGCGAAAATGGCGGCCAACGTCAGCACGACGTAAAAACCGGTCCATTGCCACGCGTTCGTCACAAGCACCGACAGCATCGCCGTTTTCTCTTCCGCGAGCCAGGCGTGTGCCCATGACGAAAGGCCTACGCTTCTCAGAAGCTGGTTCAGCAGACCGGCCTCCGGATGATAAACGAACGACCAGATCACCCCGATGACGGCCGTCGACAGAATGCTCGGCAAAAACACCGTCGTCTTATAAAAGCCGTGTCCCCTGCGCAACGCGCTGACGACGACGGCGATCAGCAGAATGAACGGGATTTGCACGAACACCGAAAAGCCGACGAACCAGAGGTTATTTTTGACCGACACCCAAAAATCCGGGTCCGACAAAGCCCGCGCGAAATTGGCCAGGCCGTTGAATTCCGCCGGGCTTACACCGTTCCACTCCGTAAATCCGTATCGAAGAGCGGACAGAAGAGGATAGGCAAAAAACGTCAGGAACAACGCCAACGAAGGCGCCACAAACACAAAATAGGCGATCGGGTCCCGGAGCGTCCGGTTCATGCGGTCCTCACCCTTTCAATGGGGAAAAACCGGCGGACGCCGACGGATGCGGCGCCCGCCGAGCCGACAAGGGATCGTCACGAACCCCGGTTGGCTTCTTCCTGCACTTTCTGCAAGTTTTCGAGCAATTTTTCGGGAGTCGTCCGGCCGCCCAGCAACTCTTGCATGCCGCGCTCCAGCGCCTCGCGCACCTTCGGCTGCACGATGCTGTCGAACGCGGGGAACGTCCCCTTCGCGGCGCTGCTGACGCTCAAGATTTCGGCGATGATCGGCTTGACGCCGCTCGTGTCGGAGAGCTTCAACGCCGGCAGCATGCCTTCTTCAAGCAGCTGGCGCTTCTGCATCTGCTCGTTGTACATGTTTTTGATGAACGCCTTGACCGCCGCGAGCTCGCGCGGGTTGTCTTTGACTTTGACCGAAAAGCCGTAACCGTTCGACCAACCGCCGTTGATGTAGCCGTCGCCGGGCCCTCCGAGCGCCGGGAACAGCATGAAACCGACGTCGTTTGCCACTTTCGATTTTTCCGGGTCGGTCAGCGGCGTGTTCGCCCACGAGCCGTCGAACACCATCGCCGCCTCACCGGCCGCGAACTTGTTCTGCTGTTCCGCATAGGCCAGCGCCAGGTTGCCTTCCTGGAAGTAGCCTTTTTTGACGAGCGTTTCGTATTTCTTGAACGCGTCGAGCATGTCGGGGTCGTTCCATTTCTTTTTGCCGGCGACGATGTCTTCCACCGACGTCGGCCCCGCCGTGTACACCCACATCGTGTTCATCATCATGTTGATGACCCAGGCGTCCTTCGATGCGAGCGCGAACGGCGTAATGCCCTTGGACTTGAACGTTTCGGCCGCCTTCAACAGCTCGTCCCACGTCTTCGGCGGCTGAACGCCGTTGTCGGCGAAAATTTTCTTGTTATAGTACAGCCCTTCGACATAACCGGCCATCGGCAGTCCGTACACTTTGCCGTCGACGGTGAATTCGGCTAGGCTGTAAAACTTGTCCTTCAGCCCGAGCTCTTCCAGTATCGGCGTCACGTCGAGCAGCCGGCCCGCCTTCACGTAGTCGCGCGTATCGGTGCCCCCGAACAGGTCGAAAATTTGCGGCGGATTGCCGGCGGCCATCTCGGCGCGCAGTTTTTCGAAACGGTTCACCTTGTCCTCGACGCCGTCCAGTTCGATTTTGAGGCCGGGCACTTCGTTCTCCGTCGCCTTGACGACGTCCTGCAGCATCGCTAGCCGTTTTTTCTGCGTGTCCTTGATCTGGGTGTGGCGGAGCGTGATCGTGAACGGTTCAGCTTTTTCCGCACTCGGCTGCGCGCTCGGCTGAACACTCGCCTGAGCCCCGCCGGATTCGCCGCCGGACGACTTGCCGCCGCAACCCGCCAGCAACATGCCGGACGCCAGCACACCGCATGCCAACGTCCATACGAGTCGTTTCCCCCGCATTCGTCGGTAACCTCCTTCGGATGTTGAAGGCCTGCTCGGCCTTTCTGTCTCCGATTATAGAGGCCCGGCGAAAACGTCCACAGACCGACATTTCGCCAAAAGGGGGATAAAATTCTCTAATCCGCCCACCGCCCGCCGACCATCACGCGTTCGACGCGCACCGCATCCGGCTCGAGGACGACGAGATCGGCGTCCGCGCCCGGCGCGATCCGACCTTTCCGGTACGCACCGATCACGTCCGCGGGAATGCGCGTCGCATGGCGGACCGCCTCGTGCAGCGGCACGCCCAGTTCGCGCACCAGATAGCCGAGCGCGCGATCCATCGTCAGGGTGCTGCCGGCCAATTGTCCGTCCGCCGTTCTGGCGACGCCGTCTTTCACGGTCAGGGTGAGTCCGCCGAGCTCGTACTCGCCGTCGGGCATGCCCGAGGCGCGGATCGCGTCGGTGACAAGGCAGACGTGGTCGCGCTTGCACCCGAGTGCGAGCCGGGCGGCCGCCGGATGCAGGTGGTGCCCGTCCAGAATCAGCTCCGTCGTCAGCTCCGTCGACAGCAAGACGGCGCCGAGCGTCCCCGGATCGCGGTGCCGGAACGGCCGCATTGCGTTGTAACAGTGGACAGCGTGGCGCACGCCCCAGCCGATTGCCTTGCGCACTTGCTCGTACGTTGCGTCGGTATGGCCGCAGGCGACGACGATGCCGTGCCGGACGGCTTCCAGTACGGTCTCCCGCGCGCCTTCCGTCTCCGGCGCCAGCGTCAGCATCCGGACGAGGCCGGGTTCGATCCGCGCCCACCGGCGCACCCGATCCGCATCCGCCGGTCGGATATGTGCGGGATGTTGCGCCCCCGGCCAGCGAGGACTGATAAACGGGCCTTCCAGATGAACACCGAGCGCAAGCGTTCCCCACTCGTGTCCACGCCGAAACGCGGCCGCCGCCTGAAGCGCCCGCTCGATCCGGTCATCGGGAGCCGTCATCGTCGTCAGCAGCAGCGACGTCGTGCCGTGGCGAAGATGATGCCGGCACATGACGGCCAGCGCCTCCGGATCGCCGTCCATCACGTCCGCGCCCGCCCCGCCGTGCACGTGCAGATCGACGAATCCCGGCACGATCCACCGGTCGCCGACGTCGACGACCGTCGGCCCGCTCCGGCCGTTGCCCGCCGGCTTCGGTGCCGTCTCGCGCCCGACGCGGACTTCCGCGATCCGGCCGTTTTCAATACCGATCGCCCCGTCGAACGGCAGCGTACCGTCGCCGGTCGCGATGCGGCCGACGAGCCAAAGCGACGGGCGGTTCACGCCGCGTCACCCCTTTCGCCGATCCGCGCCGCCTGCTCCCGCAGCCGGTCCGGAAGCATCGACGCCGCTCCGTCGTCGAGCAACACCGTCACGTCGCGATGCAACTGCAAAAACGACGCCGGCACCCACGTCGTCACCGGCCCCGCAAGCGCGTCTCGGACAGCGGCCGCCTTTTCCTCGCCGATCGCGACCAGTACGATCCGGCGCGCCTTCAAAATAGCGCCCATCCCGACCGTGATCGCCCGATGCGGCACCTCATTCGGCGAGCTGAAAAAGCGCGCGTTTGCCTTGCGCGTCTCCTCGGCCAATTCCGCAACGTGGGTGTTCGCCTGAAGACAAGGACCCGGTTCGTTAAAACCGATATGGCCGTTACGCCCGATGCCGAGCAACTGCCAGTCGATGCCGCCGCACGCCTCAATCGCAGCCTCGTACCGCCTACATTCCGCCTCAGGGTCGGCCGCCGTCCCGTCCGGAATCATCGCCGAATCTTCCGGAAGATCGACGTGCCGGAACAAATGCTCACGCATGTACGCCCGGTAGCTTTGCGGATGATGGCTCGGCAAACCGACGTACTCGTCCAGATTGAACGACCTCGCTTTCGCGAACCGAAGCCGTCCCTCTCGGTAAAGCCGCACCCATTCGCGGTAAACGACGAGAGCGGTCGAACCCGTCGCCAGCCCGAGCACGCTGTCCGGCTTCTCGCGCAGCTGCCGGACGATCAGCTCGCCGGCCAGCCGGCCGATCGCCGCCTCAGATCCGATCCGAATCCGCATCCGCCCATGCCTCCTTCTTTTTGCGCCCGACTTTCGCGTGCGTCGTCTCCAGCCGCTCGATGGTGTCCGCGAACGTCCGGCTGACGAGCGCCATGTACAGCACGTCGACCACATGCGCCGTCGCGATCCTCGACCCGATGTCGCCGCGCTTCATGCCCGATTCGGTCGCCGTCACGCGAAGGTCGACGTCCGCAATGCGCGCCAGGGGATTGTCGCCTACCTGCGTGATCGCGATCACCGTCGCGCCGTTTTCTTTCGCGGCCCGAGCCGCTTCCAACGTCTCTTTCGTCCGCCCCGAATACGAGATCGCCACCGCCGCGTCGCCCGGGCCGAGCAGTGCCGCCGCCGTCAGCATGAGCTGGTAGTCGCTGAAAGCTTGGCACCAGCGGTCGAGCCGCAGCCACTTGTGCGCGGCGTCCGCCGCGACGAATGCGGAAGTGCCGGCGCCGAAAAACACAGTCTTTCTCGCGTTCGCCAGCGTATCCGCCGCCCGATCCACCTGCTCGGGCGAAAGTACTGCCGCCGTATCCTCCACGCAGCGACAGGCCCAACGCGTCAGATGCGCGATGATGTCCACCGCCGTCATGCCGGGCCGGATGTCTTCGTACTGGGCGACGTCCTCCGGATCTTCCTTGCGGCCGGCTTGTCCGCGCCCTTCCTCTACCGCCAGTGCCAGCTTCAGATCCTGCACGCCGTCAAACCCGAGCCGCCGCGCGAACCGTACGACCGTCGCCACGCTCGTATCCGCCGTTTTGGCCAGCTCCTGGACCGACATGCGGCACACCGCCGCGGCGTTCGTTCGGATCGCCTCCGCCACGCGCCGCTCCGCCGGACGTAGCGCCGGTTCCCAACGTTTCAGCCGTTCGTCGAGCGAACCGTTGTCGATCATCGCTTCTTTACACTCCGTTCGGTAAAAAAATTACGTTTTGATTTTATTATATACGTAATGATGTTACAGAAACAAGGCAAAAATGCCGGTCATCTTGAGTCGGGAAGAGAGGGAGGCGAATGCGGTCGGACGATCTATTTTCTGATGAACGGCTAGCGGAGGCGATGGCCGGAACGGTCAAGGCCGGCATCGCCCTGGACAGACCTGCGGTTGCCTCTAGCCGTTGTTTCCGCGGCAGCCGTCGTGTCGTTTTTCAGCCTTCACAAAGTCCAAGCGCGGAAACGCCAACATCGGTGAAAACCGAAGGCGAATCCGCGCATTCGAATCATCCATCCAATTCCGAATTCCCGAGAGCCCATCGCAATCCGCTCTTAAGGGTTTTGTTCCAAAAATCCCAGCTATGTTCGCCGGGACCTTCTTCGTAGACAAACTCAACATTTTCTTTCATTAAAAAATCCCGGAAACGGCGATTGACGTCCAGCAGAAAGTCCTCCGTTCCACACGCCATATAGATTCGCGGCAGACTCGCTTTGGCCTCTTTCAATTTTAACACCAACGCTTCGGGATCCTTGTCACTGCCTAAAACACGATCCAGATCGCCGAACACCCGGCGGAAATAACGAACGTCGCGGCCGTCCACAGCAGTGTCGCCGTTTCGACCAGCAATCCGATACGTGATAAGAGCCGAAGACAACGCAATAATCCTGCCGAACGTCTCCGCATACTTCAAACCGTTGCGGAGGGCGCCGTATCCGCCCATGGACAACCCGCCGATCCAGGTGTCCTCCCGGTTGACGCTCAATGGAAAAAGCTTTCTTGTATATTCGACCAATTCCTTGCCGATGAACGCTCCGAAACACTCTCCTTTCTCCACATCGTCCAGATAAAAAAAATTGCCTCCTTCCGGCATAAAAACCGCGACGTTGTACTGTTCGGACAAAGATCGGACGGTCGAATAATGAATCCAGTCCATTTCATCCCCGGAGTATCCGCATAGCAAATACAGCGATTTTAACGGTGCCGGGCGCTCGTTTCGTCCGACATCACGTCCCTTCCAATGATCGATCGGAATCAACGCATGAAAAGTCGTTTTCCTATCCAAAGCCTCCGAAAAAAAGTTAACCTGCAAATATGCCATCGAAACCTCTCCTTTCCGAGATCATGGCGTTTTTTATTCCTTGACGCCGCCCAACTTCAGCCCCACAACAAAATATTTTTGCAAAAACGGATAAACGACTAAAATCGGGACGGACGCCACGATCGTGATGGCCGCCCGGATCGAAACCGGCGTCACCAGGTTGGATGACGTATCGCGGTTGACGCCCGCTAACAGCGCGGGGTTGGTATTTGAATTCATCGTCGAGGTCAACAGTTTCATGAGCTCGTATTGCAGCGTGCTGAGCTTCTGCTCGGACGATGCGAACAAAAACGTATCGAACCACGAGTTCCACTGGTAGACCGCGATAAACAGCGCCACAGTGGCCAGAACAGGCTGGCAAAGCGGTAAAACGATCTGCAGGAAAATGCGGAAATCACCCGCTCCGTCCATTTTCGCCGACTCGATCAGACTTTCCGGCAACGTGTTGATATACGTGCGGATCACGATCATGTTGAACGCGCTCACGAGCCCCGGAACGACATAAACCAGAAAATTGTTTAACAGATGAAGTTCCCGGATCAGAAAATAATAGGGAATCAACCCGGCGTTGAAATACATCGTGAGCAACACGACAATGGTGATCGGCTTGCGCAAGACATACTCCTTTCGGCTGACCGTATACGCCAGCATCGAGGTCAAAAACAGTCCAAGAATCGTCCCGATGACTGTTCGCGCCACAGAAATCCAAAAAGCGTGAAAAACAGCTCCGGTTACAAATACCGCCCTATAATTCTGCAGCGTGAACTCCCGTGGCCATAAGTAAATGCCGCCGCGAATCGTATCCAGGCCGGCGTTGAACGAAACCGCCAGCGTGTTGAGAAACGGATACAGCGTTGCGACGGCGACCGCCAGCATCAACAATGTATTCAACGTATGGAAAACCACCGGCTCCGCGCGAAGCCTGAACGCTTGACTCCCCAACGCCTTCACGTAAACCGCCTCCTCAGATCAGCCGCTCTTCCCCCAGACGCTTGACGAGATGATTCGCCGCAAAAATGCAGATGATGCTGACGACGGTTTTGAACATGCCGGCCGCGGTTCCGAGCGAATAATTGCCGACGTTCAGGCCGTACTTCAGCACGTAGATGTCGATCGTCTGCGACCAGTCGATGACGACGCCGTTGCCAAGCAGATACTGCACCTCGAAGCCGGCGTCCAAAATCCAGCCCAGATTCATAATGAGCAGCACGATGATGATCGGCTTGATACCGGGCAGCGTGATGTGCAGCATTTTCTGGTACCGGTTCGCACCGTCGATTTCCGCCGCTTCATAAAGCGCCGGGTCGATGGATACGATCGCCGCGAGATAAATGATCGCGTTCCAGCCTGTTTCCTTCCAGACGTGAGACAAACCGACGATCCACCAAAAATATTTGCCTTCGCTCAGCCACATGACCGGTTCGTCGATCAAGCCGAGTTTCAGAAGAACAACATTGACGATGCCGCCATCTACGGACAGCACGCTGGCGACGATTCCCGTCACGATGATCCAGGACAAAAAATGCGGCAAATAAGAAATCGTCTGGATGGTGCGTTTGAACAGACGGCTGCGGATTTCGTTCAGCAAAAGGGCGAAACCGATCGCGGTCAAAAACCCGAGCACCATGTTGATCAGGCTCATTGCAATCGTGTTGCGCAAAACCCGCCAGAACATGGGATCCTCGAACAAAAACCGAAACTGCTCGAAGCCGACCCATTCCTGTTCGACGAAAGGTTTCCCAGGCCGGTAGTTCTGAAACGCCATCGTCCATCCCCATATCGGGACATAGGAAAACAAAATAACATACAGCGCGATGGGGATCGACATCCACATCAGCTGCTTTTGGTTTCGAAGTTTTCGGAAAAACCCCTGTTCGGTCCTGACGGTGAAGATCGTTTGCCCTGAAACGGCCGTTTGTGTTTCTGCCCGCACGCCTTTCCCTCCTTTTAAGCGGAAGGTGCGGGCGGCTTTCATCCGCCCGCGGCCTTCCGCTTTTTGAAGTACCGCCGTCGCTTAAGAACTCGACCAGTTCTTAATCCGCCATTGAATTTGTTCGTTGATACGGTCTTCATACGCCTTGATATTGATTTTGCGGAATTCGGTCACGTACTCGTTCCATACCTTTTCGAACTGGTCCGGCTTGGCCATGACTGCTTTCGGCAAATATTTCAGCATCGTGTCGACCATCCGCTTATGCGCGACCGCGGCTTCCGACCCTTCGATCAAATCGATCGTCCATGCGGGATAGTAGACCGGGTTTTCCGGCGGCTCGGCGAAAAACTCCGTCCACGTCTTGTGGCCGTAGGCGCTCAGCACTTCTTTGTCCAGGGGCTTCAGCGATTCGAAAAACTCGTCCGGCTGGTTACCCGGCGATGTCGCGTTTCCGTCGCTGTAAGACCCTTCGATTTTCGGCAGGTACCCGAACAGCGTTTCCGCCTTGTTGGCCAGCTTCCAAGCCGTATCCTCCTGCTGTTTGCGTTGCTCCGGCGTACGATAGAACTTCCCATCCGGCCTGACCATGTAATCGACGCCTTCTTCGCCCCAGGAGAAAAGCTTTTGCCATTTTTCATCCATTACCGCGTCGAGGAATTTGATGATGCGCACCGGATCTTTGGCTTTTACCGTAATGCCGAACCCGTTGTTCAAATTGACCGGGGGACGATCTCGGTACCATTCCCGGATTCCCGGCTCATACACGAGCGGGAAGCCGACGTACGTGCGCTCGATTTTGCCCTGTGCGATGAGAGAATCTTCGGCCTGCTGGAAATTCCAATGCTGATCGAACATGCCAACCACGCGTCCGGTGGCCAGTTTGGCCAGATAAGTGTCGTAGTTTTGCGTAAACGCTTCCTTGTCCATCAGACCTTCGTTGTAAAGTTTATTCAGCTCTTGGATATACCGTTTGGTCATATCTTTGTCCCAGAACACCTGGGCGACGTTGTTGTCGACCACGACGTCGCCGTCATTCGGATGGCCGGTCAGATGTTCGGGAGCATTGATAAACGGGAATATTCTCCAGTCGTACGCCAGCGTCGTAAATCCGATCGTCGGCTGACCGTCAATAGTCGGATGTTTTTTCACATATTCCCTGATCAAATTAAAATATTCATCAAGCGTTTTCAGTTTGGGATAGCCGAATTCCTTCAACACGTCTTTCTGGATCCAGAAAGCAGGACCGGCATACCACGTATCGTAAACTTTCCCGTGAAAAACGCCGTAGTTGGGCAGCCAGTAAATATGGCCGTCGCTCGGGTCTTTCAGCTTGTTCCAGACTTTTGCGTAATGCTTTTTCAAATTCGGCGCGTGTTGCTCGATCAGGTCCTCCAGCGGGATGACGGCTTTCGCTGCCACCAGTTTCGTACTGGCGGTGATGAGATCGGGATAGTCGCCGCTTGCGATCATGACGCCCAGTTTTTGTTCCAGGTCGCCGACGAGGAACTCTTCTTTCAGCGTTACCCCGAGCTCCTCGCGAATTTTTTTATAAATCTTGTTGTCCGGCGTCACCTGCTGCCCGGGTGCACCGTAAAAAACGGAAATCGTGATCGGTTCAGGCTTTTGCGGAGAAGACCCACCGTCCTTGCTTGCGGCCGGAGATGCCGAAGAAGACCGGTCCCCGCCGTTGTCGCTGCATCCCCACAACGCAACACTGGAAACCAAAAGAATCGCCGCCACAATCCACAGCGACTTTCTGGGGCGAACTTTCATGCCCGATGACCTCCTCTGCAAGCGATGAAATATGCTTCATCCTCTATTTTGTGGATTGTAAGCGGCATCACAATAAACAGATTTAAGGATTATTCCCCCCTGATTTTATCGTTTTGTCCCGATCGGCCGCGTTCCCGCCCTGTAATCGGACGGTATCGTTCCGGTATGTTTCTTGAACTGCTTCAAAAAATGCGGATAGCAATCGTATCCGACCGACTCGGCGACGAACGCCGCCGGCAAGTCGGTTTCGCGGAGCAGACGCTTCGCTTCCTCTATGCGAAGATGATGAACGTAATCCAGAATCCCCATGCCGAATTTCCGCATAAACTGCTGGCCGAGATAAACCGGGTTGACATAGAAACGACCCGCGATTTCCCTGACGGTTACCGGCTCCCGGTAATGAAGCCGTAAATATTCGGCGACCTGTATGACCGTTCCGCCCGACCGGCGGCGTTTCAGTTCGGAAATGCCGCTTTGGCATTTCAGGCAGAAAGAGGTCAGGAAATTTTCGATTTCGCTTAAGCGCCTTGAATGGAAATCAAATTCATCCCAACCGGTATCCATCAGCAACGCGTTCGGATTTCCGCCCCATTCCTTGAACACGCCTGCACATCGCAGCGCAACCTGAATAGATAAAATTCCTACTAATTTTGGATGAGTCATTTCTTTCATAAAATTTTGAAATAACTCTCTTACCGCTTTGACAAGCGTTTCGGCATCGTCGCCTTCCACCAGCTCCACGATGGCGTCCGACGCCTGAAGAAGACCCGCGCCGAAGACGAGCGAACTATGTTTGACGTCCGAATAATGGATGAGTTCTTCCCGCCCGAAAAACAGGAACCTGCTTGCCTCGAGCGCATGTGAATAGGATCGGGAGACGGTTTCCAGGCTTTGCGTCACACTTCCCACCGCAATCCCCACCGTGCCGTTCACCGCGCCGCGCACTCGTTCGTAAAGACGGCGGGAAAATACGCGCACTTCGTCCTCCTCTCCGTTTTCCGCACCGTAAATCAAACCGAACGATCTCCGGTCGCGTTCGATCAGCGGACATCGTCCGGTTTCTTCCGCCAAACGTTCCGCCGCTTCGCGTGCCTTGTCCGTTTCGCCGGCATCCGTCTCGACGAGGATGTATGCCCATCCCTTCGCCCGCCCGGACAAACGGGCCAACGGTTCCAGCGCGGAAAAATCCGAAACCGCCCCCGGATCGTACAGCAGGACCGACAGCGCGTAGCCCAGCGCGTATCGCTCGGCATAGTCGCGGATCAGTCCCGCCTCTGTCTGGCGGTCAAGTTCGCTCCGGATTTTGGCTAGCGTTGCTTCCGCCTCGCTCGACAAAACCGGTTTCATCCAGAAATCCCGCACGCCCAGCTCAAGCGCCCGCTTCGCGTATTGAAATTCGCCGTACCCGCTCACAATGACAAACCGTGTGCGATCATTCCCCGCCCGGCGCGTCCGCTCGATCAGCTCCAGGCCGTCCACGGCGGGCATGCGGATGTCCGTGACGACAACCTCCGGGGATAACTGTTCGATCCAGCAGAATGCGTCTTCTCCGTTCTCGCAGCTGCCCAGCACGCGAAATCCGCATTTTTCCCAATCGATCATCATCAACAATCCCTGGATGGCCAGGGGTTCGTCGTCTACAAGCAATACGCCGTATGAATCGTTTCGCTTTTTGATCATGTCGATGCAATAACCTCCAATCGTTCAATTGGAATGCCGAAGCCGATCGTCGTTCCTTTACCGGGCTCGCTTTGTGCCAAGAATCTTATGTTTTCTCCATAAAACAACTCCAGCCTGCGGTACACGTTCCGGATGCCGACGTGACCATGGCCGTAATCGTCAGATTTCAGAGAACTCAACAACCGTTCCAAGGCATCTCTGTTCATGCCGACCCCGTCGTCGCGGACATAAATTTCGAGCTCGCGATCGGTTAACCTGGCCTCCACCGAGATTTTCCCGGCCCCCTTCGCCATCTGCAGCCCGTGTTTGCAGGCGTTTTCCACGAGCGGCTGGATACTCATTTTCGGAACGAGGCAAGACGCCGCTTGCGGGTCGATTTGAAACTCATAATTGAACCGGTCTCCGAATCGGAACTTCTCGATTCGCAAATACATTTCCGTAAAATGGATTTCCTCGCTCAGCGGCACGAGATCGTCCGTAAAGCTGATCATTCGGCGCAACAAAAGAGAAAGATTCCGGACAATTTCTGTTGCCTCCAAATACCCCCGTTTAGTACATACAACGTACAAGGCATTTAACGTATTAAACAGAAAATGGGGATTCATCTGGCTTTGCAGCATGTTGATTTCCGCGCGGACCCGTTCGAGCTCCAGACTTTTTTGCCGGATTTCGAGTTTGTAAACGTCGTTGATCAGAGAGTTGATTTTACCGGCCATCGTGTTGAAGCTGCGGATGAGCCCGCCGATTTCGTCGCGGTCCTCGCGCAGTTCGATCAATTCGAACTGGCCGTTTTTGATTTTTTTCATGTGTCGTGCCAATTTTTGGATCCGGTCATGATACGAGCGAAGAATGACGAAAATGAGCAGCGTCGGGATGACAGTGGTGGCGACCGTCAGCCATAAGACGAACCGGCGGGCGTTGCTCATGAGCGCCTCGATCCGCCGGTCGTCGGGAATGCCGACGACTTTCCATCCTTTGGCGAAACCCGTTTCTCCAAGTGTCATGACCATGGCATTTTTCGGCTCGACAAAACCGACCATTTGCAAACTTTGCGTTTCGGAGGGAAGTCCCGAGACGACGATCCGATTTTCGTCGTCGATGAGCCGAAGCAGCACGATGTCCTTTTCCCGGTCCAAAATGCTGGCGATTTTTCCGATGTTCAGATCGATTTTTAAGTATTTTTCATAATCCGAATATAACCGGAACATATCCATCCTGCTGATGACGCTGATGCGCTTGGTCGGAGTCAGCAGACTCGTATCGATATAAGCGACGACCATAAAGTTTTCACCGGAACGCTCCAGTCGGTCAAACAACGCTGAAAAAAAGGGGTCGTCGCTGAGCCTGTGGTAATTGCCGCCGTTTTCGATCGTCGGATTGGCCGTGTAAACGGCGATTTCCGAGATGTTGGAATAGGCGTACACATATCGCTTCAGCTTGTCGCGGAGAACATTGTTGTACGTTTCGTAAAATTCGGCCGGGGTCGGGTACGTACGGTCGAGTGCTTCGTAAAGCGAAGCATCCGCCGAAATCGACAGGCTCAATTCGACGCTCTCCTCGATCATGGCGAGCAATTCACCGGTCGCTCGTTCGAACGATTTCCTGACATTGTCCTCTTCACGGATCCGGACGTGAGCCGAGTTTTGATGGAAAAACAACAGGTTGATTGTCAAGATCGGTATGAGAACGCACAGAAAGTAAATGAGCAAAAACTTATATCTAAGAGGAATGTCATTAATTTTATATAACATAACGGTTACCCCTTGCCGTTCATTTTCCGGTAAAGCGACGGGGTTAAGTTTGTAAGCGATTTAAATTTTTCAGCGAAATACTCCTCATCATGATAGCCGAGCGTTTTGGCGATCTCGTCGATTTTCATGTCCGTCCGGCAAAGCAGCTTTTTCGCTTCCTCGATCCTCAAACGATGCACATATTCGTGAAACGTGCAGCCTGTTTCCTTTTTGAACCGCTGTCCGAGCAAAACGGGGTCCAGATGAAAACGATCCGCCACCTCGCGCAGCCGGATCGAACGGCGATAATGTCGCCTGACGTAATGCACGACCTGAACCAAGACGTCAGAACAATCGTTGGCCGATCGCCCCGCCAACCATCTTGCCACCTGAACGCACACGGCTTTCAGTTTTTCGGCCGTCCAGCTCGGCCGGTCGCACAAACCGAGAAGATCGGCAAAAAGCGGCGGCGGAAGCGTATTCGGATCCATCCCCGCTTCTCCGAGCCGATGGAGCAGTTCCCCGCAGACGTAGGAAGCAAATCGGGAAAATCGTCCGACGGACGCATTCGCTCCCGCGCACATGTCGGCAAGCGCGTCCACGGCGCCCTCAATGCCCGCGACGTCGTTTTCCTCTACGAACCGGAGCAAGGCCTCCACGCGCTCCGCTACCTCTTCGTAGCGGACCAGCGGATCCGGACCGGGGCCGGGATCCGGTCCGAACAGTCCCGTGATGCCGCTCAACCTGAACCGTTCGGCCGAGGCGGTCAGGTTGCGGTACAAGCCGTGAACTCCGGCGAGCCCCCGGCATCGTTCACTGAAGCAAACCGACACGTTGGGAAAAGAGGAGGAAAGCCGACGATATATTTCCGCCAGACCATCCCGGAACTCGGCCGTCGGCAAATGGGCATCCAGCGCAAGCAGAAACATTCGGTCGGGCGAATCGAAAAACGGGACGATTCGGACGGGCGGCGGAAAGCAGGATCGGGCCGCTTCGACCGCCTTTTCACAAAAGTGGCTGCCGGCCGCGGTTTTCGTCCCTGCCGACGGACGCTCTCCAAGCGCCTGTACCACCACGAGGCGTAAGGTCGTCCATTCGTCTGCCCCAAGGAGGCGCTCCGCCGTCCGGACGGCCTCGGACTCGCCCTTTTTGGCGGCATCCGCCACGACGGCCGAAACGGCGTCGGATCGGATTTTCCGTTCGACTTCCCGCCCGATTCTTTCCCTGTCCAGCGCTTCGCGAAGTCCGAGCAAAAGACCGTGAACTTCTTCCGGCACGAGCGGTTTAAGCAAATAGTGCTCTACGCCGTACTGGATCGCCCGCCGCGCGTACTCGAACTGGGAATAGCCGCTGACGATGACGCATTTGATGTCCGTCCCGTACATTTCTCGGACCGCGCGGATCAGCTCCAGACCGTCGACGACCGGCATCCGGATGTCGGTGACCAGCAGATCCGGGGCGCGTTTTTCGATCTCCGCCAGCGCGTCTTCCCCGTCGCACGCGGTTCCGACAAGTTCGAAACCGCAGGCGTTCCAGTCGATCATCGTTCTCCAGCCTTCCAGCATATGGGGCTCGTCGTCCACCACGAACGCTCGGTACATCGCCGCACACTCCTCGTTTCATGATATGTGACGGGGCAAGTATTTTCATTACCAGGAGGCGCGCTTCCGGAAAGGGGTAAGTTCCATGTTTTCCGTATTCGTCGTTGCCGCTCGAAAATCCTTGTTAAGTTTTACCCTTGCAGAAGAAGACAGAATCCCCTATAATCAAAACCAAACCTGAAGGCCATGTTACCCGCAAGACCAAGGGTACAACCTCGGAACGCACCCCATCGACGAGGTTGTACCCTTTTCGTTTAAGGGAGGATGCTTGATCCATGCTGCTGGAAGCCGTCTTCCACCGCCCGACCATGCCCTGGGCGTACGCCCGCAACGAACAGGCGATCCATCTCCTCCTGCGCACCAAACGCGACGATGTGAAACGGGCGTTCGCCGTCGCCGGCGACAAATACGCGTGGGACCAGACGCGGCAAACGCTCCCCATGACGAAACGTTTCAGCGACGTCCTGTTCGACTACTGGCAGGTCGCCGTCCGGCCGCCGTTTCGCCGGCTCCGGTACGGATTCATGCTCCGTTCCGGCCGGGAAACCGTCTGGTACGGCGAAAACGGTTTTTCCCGCGAACCGTTCGCCGACGCCCACGGACTGTTCGAATACCCGTTCCTGCATCCCGGCGACGTGTTCCGACCGCCGGAGTGGGCGAAGGAAGCGGTGTTTTATCAGATTTTCCCCGACCGCTTCGCCAACGGCGACCCGTCCAACGACCCGCCCGGCACCGAACCGTGGGGCGGACAGCCGACGCCGCGAAGTTTCTTCGGCGGAGACCTGGCGGGCATTATCGACCGGCTCGACTACCTCGCCGAACTCGGCGTCAACGCACTCTATCTGACGCCGATTTTCGAAGCGCCGTCCAACCACAAGTACGATACGAAAGATTATCGAAAAATCGACCCGCACTTCGGCGACGCGGAAACGTTACGCCGGCTGGTCGCCGCCTGTCACGAACGCGGCATCCGCGTCGTGCTCGACGCCGTGTTCAACCATTGCGGCGCCGAGTTCGCGCCGTTCGTCGACGTGCTGGAAAAAGGCCGCGACTCGGCATACGCCGGCTGGTTCCACGTCCGCGAGTGGCCGCCCGCCGTCCGCGACGGAATTCCGACCTACGACACGTTCGCGTTCGTCCCGACGATGCCGAAACTGAACACGGAACATCCGAAAGTCCGCGATTACCTGCTCGGCGTCGCGGAATATTGGATCGAAACCGCCGACATCGACGGCTGGCGGCTCGACGTCGCCGACGAGGTCGACCACCGGTTTTGGCGGGACTTCCGCAAAACCGTCAAGCGCGCCAAACCCGACGCCTACATCGTCGGCGAAATCTGGCACGACGCCTCGCCCTGGCTGCAGGGCGACGAGTTCGACGCGGTGATGAATTACCTGTTCGCCGACGCCGTCCTCGACTTTTTCGCAAAAGAACGGATCGACGCCAAGCAATTCGCCGATGCGATCGGTTCGCTGCTCGCCCGTTATCCCGATCCGGTGACGGAAGTCGCCTTCAACCTGCTCGGCAGCCACGACACGCCGCGGCTGTTGACGATGTGCGGCGGCGACAAACGGCGCATGAAACTGGCCGTGCTGTTCCAGTTGACGTTTCCCGGCGCGCCGTGCATTTATTACGGCGACGAAATCGGCATGACCGGTGGCGGCGACCCGGATTGCCGACGGTGCATGATCTGGGATGCCGACCGACAGGACCGCGACCTGTTCGCCCATTATCGGACGCTGATCGCCCTGCGCCGGGCGAATTCCGCGCTGCGGACCGGCGACTTCCGGTTCCTGAGGGCCCGTCCCGGCGACCGACGGCTGGTCTACGAGCGGAAAGACGAAAACGCACACTTTGTGATCTTCCTCAACGCCGGCCGCCGCGCCGCAAACGTCAGCGCCGCCGTTCCCGAAGGCCGCTGGACGGACGTTTGGACGGGTGAGGCGGTGGAGGCGACCGGCCGCCGGTTGACGTTGCGGCTGCCGGCTTACGGTTTTCGGATGTTGAAAAGAGACACCCCTTGACAGTTAAATCGGCGGGTCAAACAAGAAACGCATGTAGTCGTAGTTGGGAGTACGCTCGGGAAAAAGAATGTGAGCCTCTGAGTCCAATACAACAATCGTCTCGGCCGCTGCAACGGCCGATTTCTTGCGCTAACGCCGGCAAGCGTTCATGCCAGCGCGCTTTTTCATCGTGGATGTACGCCTCAAGTTGCGCAATACAATATACTGAAGTTGGGGGAGATCATAATGTTGCCGGAACGATTCAAGGCGCGGGTGGAAAGAGCTCGGGCAAATGCGAAAAAAGGATCATCGATGATACTGAACATTTTCGAGGCCCGACGTTAGATGATCTTTTAACAGACGAAGAAGCAGAACAAATCCGAAAAGAACTCGAAGCGGCAGGTATTAAATTAAAGGCGCCCTCGTAACATACGAGGGCGTTTTCTTTTTCTTCCCCAAAACCGTCTACCCCGTCCGGAAACGGGCGAACGACTCCCGCAGCCGCTCCGACATCGACTCCAAACGATGCGAAAGTTCCTCCAGCTTCCGGCTGGCCTCCCGTTGCCCGTCGGCCAAAGCCGCCACCTGTTCGGAGGAAGCTGCGGACGACTGAGAAACGGCACTGACGCCGTCGATCCGCTCGGCCAAGATTCGCCCGCATCGTTCCAGTTCGAGAATCGCGGCGGTCGATTCGGCCAGCCTCCGGAGAAACGCCTCCATCTCGGACGATACGGCTTCAAACAAATGCGCGCTTTCACGGACCGCCTGAGCCTGTTCCGCCAGCATCGGCGACACGGCGGACAACCGTTCCACGGTCTCGTCGACTTCTTGCTGGATGTCGGCCACAATCCGCTCGGCCACGCCGATCGACTCTTTGGCTTGCAACGCCAGCCCTCGGATTTCCCCGGCGACGACGGCGAAACTTTTGCCCGCCGCGCCGGCGCGTGCCGCCTCGATCGAAGCGTTCAGCGACAGAATGTTCGTCCTCTTGGTCAAATCTTCCATGATCGCGAGCAAGCGACGAATCGATCCGGCCCGTTCCCGCAGTTGCGTGATCTTGTCCGCAAGCGTCCGAAACATCGCGTCGGCCGCATCCGTTTTTTCCACCCATTCGCCCATGCCCGCCGCCCCGCGGACGCCGAGTTCCCGCACGCGTCCGGCCGCCTGCTCCAGAGCCGCGTTTGTTTCCGCCGCGCGCCTCATCAGGTCGGAGACGTTTCCAGTCACCTCGGCGCTCCGCTCCGCCTCCTCCGCCAGTCGTGCGGCACCGCCGGCTACGTCGCGCGCCGCAAGCGCGATTTCGTCCGCGGAACCGACCGTTTGCCGGGACACCTCTTTCAGCGCCGACGCGGTTTCCAGGACCTGAGTCGCCGATACGCCGATGCGCTCGACCAACGCCGCAAGCTGAGCCATCATCCGGTTGAAACTCCGGCCGAGCCGGGCGATCTCGTCCCGCCCCCGGACCGGCGCGCGGACGGTCAGGTCGCCGTTTTCGCCTTCCTCCATCAGGCGACATAACCCGGCGATCGGCCTGCCCACCCACCGGACGACGCCCAACCCGCACAACACCGCCACCAAAGCCGCAAACGCCGCCCCGCCGACGGTCCAACGCAAAATACCGTTCGACGGCCGGACAAGTTCGCTCACCGGGACAGACCCGATCATATCCCAGCCCGACACGTCCGACCGCCGGTAAAGAACGAGCCGCTCCCGTCCGCCGACGTCGGCGACGAACGCGCCCGACGCTTCCGGGTCGGATTGCTCCGGAAGCGCGACTTCCGATTTCGTTTCCAGTTTTTCCGGATCCGGTGAAAACACGACTTGCCGTTCACGGTCGACGATCGCCAGCTCCCCGCCTGTCCCGAGCTGCATGCCGTCGAACATGTCCGAAAGCGCTTTGACCCTGATTTCTAATACCACCAGATACTCCGACTCGCGCTGTTTCAAATTTTTCAGCAACCGCCCGACCGCGAACGCCGGTTCCGGCGACATGCCGAAAACGCCCTGTTTCCGCGAAGACATGAACACCGGCTCGCCGTCCGCCCGGACGACGCGATCCATCCACGCCCGGTTCCACTCGTCCCATACGATCGAACTGACGCCCGACGCGGTCAGGACGCCGGCTTTGTCGAGGTTTTTCGGCACAAGCCGGACGGCGGAGATCGCCGCGTCCGCATCGCGGACCGCATTCAGCCGATCCGCAATCCGTTGCTTGATCCGCGCCTGTTCATGAAACGGGAGATTCCCCGCCGCTAGGTCGGCCAGTCCCTGGCGCAAATCCGGATCGACCGCCAGCTGCCGCGTCAGGCCCGAGTATGTGTTCAGAAAAAAATCCAGCTTGTCCGTCGCCTGGGCGATCGTCGCCGCGGTCGCTTCCGCGAACTGCTCCTGGATGACCCGTCTGGATCGGTCGTAGGAAGCGTATCCCAATAACGACACCAACGATACCACATTGCAAAACAAAACAAGAAAAAGCTTCACCCCGATCGATCCGCGCATTCGCCCTCCCCTCCTTTCCCTCATTGCATCAAAACGGTCGCGTACGGCGGCAGCTCCAATTCTCGGCCGCGCGAAAGACGCGCCCCTTTTTCGCTCGCGAACGCGATTTTTCTAAACGGCGGTCTGCCGCCCGTCCACAGATCGACCCGCTGCGGCAAACCGGTCAGATTATGCACCACCAGCAGCCGATCGTCGCCGCGAAACCGCACGTATCCCAGCACCCCGTCGCCGGCGAGCGGAAAACGCGCGATCCCGCCGTTTTGAAGAAGCGGTTCCCGGTTGCGAAGCGCGATCATCTTCCGGTAATGGTTCAAGAGCGAATTCGGGTCGTTTCGCTGTTTTTCCACCGACACGCCAGGCGTCCGGTTCAACGCCGGTTCCCACCGCGTATCGCCGTCCGACCGGCCGTCCTCGGACCACGGCATCGGTTCGCGGATCCGCTCGTCGGGTTTCGTTCCGCGCATGCCGAGTTCCTCGCCGTAATACAGAAACGGATTGCCCGGCATCGTCAGCAGCAAAGACGCGGCGATCTTCGCCCGTCCCACGCGGCCGCCGAGCTCGCTCATCACCCGGTTTTGGTCGTGGTTGGTCAGAAACGGCGCGTCGACGAACCGGCCGCCGGATTGCGACGAATAATAGGCAAGCACCTTCGAGAGCGACTCGACGACCGTCGAAGCGCGCTCCGCCCGGGCCGTTCCGACGAGCCGATTCGCCAGTTCGAAATTGAAAGCGGAATCAAACGCCCCGTTTAAATACGGACCGATCACCGCCGGCGAATCCCAGACTTCGCCGACCAAATACGCGTTCGGATTCACTTCGTCCAAACCGCGGCGAAACTCCCGCCACCATGCCGCATTTTTCTCCGTGGTCAGCCGGTCGCCGACGGACGAGCGGAAATTTTCATAAATATGCTTCGCCGCATCGAGCCGGAACCCGTCGACGCCGAGCTTCAGCCAAAATTGTCCGATCCGGATCCATTCGGCCCGTACTTCCGGATTGTCCGGATTCAAATCCGGCATCTTATCCCAGAAAACTCCTAGATAGGAAGATCCGCCGATGCGGTGCCACACTTTTTGTCCCCACGGTCCCGGCTCCGTCGGCTCGATCCCCTGATCCTCCGCCCAAACGTACCAGTCGCGGCGCGGATTGTCGCTTCCTTCGGCCGCCTCCCGGAACCACGGATGCTTGTCGCTCGTATGGTTGAGGACGAGATCGAGGATGACCCGGATTCCGCGCCGGTGCGCCTCCGCCACCAGCCGGCGGAAATCCTCCATCGTCCCGTAATCGGGATGGATGCCGTAATAATCCGTGACGTCGTACCCGTGATAACTGGCCGCCGGCTGGATCGGCATCAGCCAGATGCCGCGGACGCCGAGATCCGCCAAATAATCCAGCGATGCCGTCACTCCGTTCAGGTCGCCGATGCCGTCGCCGTCCGAATCGCGAAACGAGCGGACGAAAATTTCATAAAAAACGCCGATGCTTTCCCCCATCGGCGCCGTTTCGGACGGAGGCGTCCAGACCGGCGCTGCTTCTCGCGCGACGTCCCGCCGACCGGACCGCCGCATAACCGAGCGCCGCCGCAACAAGCGTCGACAGCACCGCCGTTGCTGCAAGCGTCCGCGTCCGAATCCGCCTTTTCACCGCCGATCCGCCCCCGCCGTCAGCCCTTCGATCAAAAACCGCTGCATCGCCATAAACAAAATCGTGATCGGCACCGCTACCAGGACGCAGCCGGCCGCGAAAACCGTAAACTGCGTGGCGAACTGTCCGCTGACCATGTTGTAGAGCCCCACCGCAAGCGTCAGCTTTTCCTGCGATCGGAGCACCATCTGGGCGAAAATAAAATCGTTGAACGCCCCGGCGAACGTCGTGACGGACAAAAAGACGACGAGCGGCCGCGACAGCGGCAGGAAAATCCGGACAAAGACGGTCCAGTGGCTCGCCCCGTCGATCCGGGCCGCTTCCTCGAGGCTTTTCGGGATCGTGTCGAAATACCCCTTAACGAGCAAATAACCGAGCGCCGCTCCCGCCGAATAGACCATCATCAGGGCGGAATGCCGGTTGAGCAGGTTCATATTCAAAAGCAGAATATAAACCGCGATCAGACTCATAAACGACGGAAACATCCCGAGCACGAACAAAACGGTCATGATCGTTTTTTTGCCGTAAAACCGAAACCGGGAAAACGCATACCCCGTCAAGAGCACAAACAGCGTGCCGAAAACGGTCGAAACCGCCGCGATTTTCAGCGTATTCACATACCATTGGGCAAACTCGAATTTTTGAAACAATTCCCGGTAATGAACCGTCGTCCACCGCTCCGGCCAAAACGTCTCGCTGAACAGCGACGTGCCGGGGCGAAACGACGCCATGACCACCCAGAGCGACGGATACGCCGCAAAAACCGCGATCAGCACGAGCAACAGATAACTGAACGCCAGCCAAAGCCTCCTGCGCAGGCGATACCCGATCATCGGAACAGCTCCTCCTCCCGGAACGCGCGCGTGCGCCGGAAATTCCAGATCGAAAAGCTCGCCAGAACCAGGAAAATCACGATCCCGATGACCGACGCGAAATTATATTTGCCGTTGTTCACGGACAATTTGTACAGCCAGGTAATGAGCAGGTCCGTATGGCCGGCGAACTGATACTCGCTGTTGGCCGGATTGCCGTTGGTCAGCAGGTAGATCACGTTGAAATTGTTGATATTGCCTGCGAACTGGCCGATCAGGATCGGAGAAAGCGCGAACATGACGGTCGGAAACGTAATCACGCGGAATTTCTGAAACGCCGACGCCCCGTCCACCGCCGCCGCTTCGTACAGTTCGCGCGGAATCGTCGTCAAAATGCCCATGATCAGCAGCATCGAAACCGGGAAACCGATCCAGAGATTGACCAGAAGCACCGTCACCTTCGCCCAGGTCGGATCGGACAGCCACTGCGGTCCTTCGATGCCGATCCACCGTAGATATTGGTTGAGCGGCCCGAACTGGGCGTTGAAGAAATTCCGCATGACGAGCAGCGACACGAACGCCGGAATCGCAAACGGCAGCATATAGACCGTCCGCCAGAACGCCTTGAACCGGATGCCCGGCTGCTGGACGAGAAGCGCGACTGCAAATCCGCCGAAAAAGGTGGTAAGCGTCGCCAACACCGCCCACGTGACCGTCCACGAAAATACGCCGTAAAACGTTTTTTTCCACGCGCTCAACCCGAACAGGTCGCGAAACGCCGCAAAACCGGTCCAGTCGACCAGATTCGCCGGAGGCAAATATTTCGGCGATGAATAATTGGTAAACGCGATCAGCACGGAAAAGACGATCGGCAGCACCGAAAAGAAAAAGACGAACAGAAGAGGAACGGCGACGACGAGCTGAGGAAATTTCCGGTCGACGATATAGCCCAACGTTTCGCGAAAACCGTTCGGCCGTCCGCCCCGCTCGCGCAGCCGGCCGACTCTGTAGGCGTCGCGGATGTTCGCCGCATATGCCGCGATGAACACCATAAAAGCGAAGAGGACGATCAACCCTTCCACCATCAGAAAAATCGAATGGTCCCCCGGCACGACCTGGTACACCTTGCCGACCCGCCGGAGTTCCTGTTTCCGCTCGCCGAGCGTGACGAGCCCCCACAGCGCGTGGCCGAGCCGCGTCGCGAAAAACCAGACCCCGGCGGCATGAAACATCAACAACAGAAATCCTTTCGCGAATTGCCGGTTGTAGATTTGCCCCAGCCCCATCGCCGCCGCCGACAGGACGGCCGCGACCGTCCGATGCGCGGTCATGCGCTTTCCCACCTTTCATAGAAGCAGGGAAGGGGCGCCCCCCTTCCCCGACTTCTCCCCGCCGTTCTTTAACTCCTCGATTGTTGCGCGATGGCGGTCTTGATGTCCTGAACCGCCTTGTCCAGGGTTTTCTGGATGTCCTCGCCGTTCCAGATCGGCTCGAGCGCCGCGGTGATCGGCCCCCATACCTGCCGCATTTCGATAATGGACGGCATCGGCTGCGCCGTTTTGAACTGTTCGAGAAACGCCCGCGCCAGCTCGTTGTTTTGAATCGCCGGGTCGCTGTCCATGCCGATTCGGGCCGGAATGATGCCCGTCAATTCATAATCTTTGACGAGCGCTTCTTTCGTCGTGACGTAATGGATGAACAACTTCGCCGCGTTCGGATACTTGCTGAACGCGCTGACGAAATACGCCTTGACGCCCGCGAACGGAATCGGACGTTGTCCGTTCGGAAGCGGCGGCAGCGGTACGGCGCCGACGTCGAATCCGAGTTTTTCCTTCGTAAAGTTGCCGAGCTGCCAGACGCCGTCCATGTTGATTGCTAGCTTCCCTGTCTGGAACAGATTCGTCTTGACGTCGAACGTGGCGTCGGTCGCGCGGATCGGCAGCGCCTCGCGCAGGCTGCGGAAAAACTTCATCGCTTCCACCGCACCCGCGTTGTTCAGGCCGATATCGTTCGGATCGGTGCCGTTTTTACCGAACACATACCCGCCGTAGCCGGCGACGAACGCGTAATTGTAGTAGAAGTTGTTGACCTCGTACATGAAGCCGAACTTGTTGTTGGCGGGATCGTTGAACGATTTCGCGAACGCGATGATGCTGCTCCAGTCCTTAAGGTCTTCCGGTTTCACGAGCGTTTTGTTGTAAAACAGGAGGTAGGTTTCCATGTTCCGCGGGTAGCCCCACAGCGTGCCGTTGAACGTGACGGCGTCCACCGCCGCCTTGACGAAATTTTGTTTCGTCTCTTCGGCGAACACGTCGTTCGGCAGCAAAAATCCGGAAGCCACGGCTTCGCTGAGCTGGTCGTGCGGCATGACGAAAATGTCTGCGGCCAGGCCCGCCGGTCCGTCTGTTTTGATGCGTCCCAACTGGTCGACGGGATTTACTTCCTGAAACTCGACGGGAACGCCGTACTTGGCCTCGAACTCCTTGGCCATCGCTTCCAGGAACGGCTGCTGTTCTTTCGCTTCCCAGACGATCAGTTTGGCGCCGGGTTCCGGCTTGAGTCCGGCCGTATCGCCGCCGTCTTCCGCCGCTGCCGTCGCCAACGGCTCCGGTGAGGTCGAGGACGGCGACGGTGACGATCCGTTTCCGTTCGATCCGCAGGCGGCGAGCGGAACCGTCAACACCAGCGCGCACAGCAGGATCCACCACTTTTTCATTCGCCTTTTCCCCTTTCGTAACGTTCCTTGCGGATTTTCAAGCCCGGCGGTTTGGTGCAAACGTTTGCTCAAAACGCGATGAAAAGAAGGCGAGCATTGCACCTGAAACCGCTTTAAAGCTTTGCTTTCAGCATATAACGGTGCGGTTCGAATTGCAATACTGAAAAAATCGGAAATTTATCGGCCTTTTCGGGAGGTATTCCGCCGTTATCTTCGGGAATCTCGTCGTCATTTACATTTTCTCTTTTTTTCTTGAACGATCCGTCGACTTTTTCATGCAAACGATCGTGCACAAACGGGATTGCAATTGCGAGAATTGTTCGCTATGATGAAAGAAATGAAATTCAATCGTTTGCATCTCGTGGAGGATCTATCGCCATGACCGTGACGATCATCGACGTGGCCAAGCGGGCGGGGGTTTCGCCCTCGACCGTTTCCCGCGTCATTTCCAACCATCCCCGCATCAGCCCGGCTACGGCGCGAAAAGTGCGGGAAGCGATGGAGGAACTCGGTTACCATCCGAATATAGCCGCCAAAAATCTCGTTTCCAAGACCGCTCAAGCGATCGGCGTCATTTTGCCGCGGCCGGCGGAAGAACTGTTCCTCAACCTGTTTTTTCCCGAAGTGCTTCGCGGTATCGTGACGCAGGCGACGCGCGCGGGATACGACCTGACGATGACGGCGGGAACGACGGAGCGGGAAGAACTAGATGCGGTCACCCGACTGGTCAAGGGCCGGCGCGCGGACGGCGTTGTGCTGCTGTATTCCCGCCGGAACGATCCGCTCGTCGCGTTTCTGACCGAACAGCGTTTTCCGTTCGTCCTGATCGGCCGCTCGGAAGAACATCCGGACGTGCTGTCCGTCGACAACGACAACGTCCAGGCCGCCTACGACGCGACGCGCCATCTGATCGCCCAGGGACACCGGCGGATCGGTTTCGTCAGCGGCCCGCCGAATCTGGTCGTCTCGCGCGACCGGCTGGAAGGATACAGGAAGGCGCTTCAGGAAGCGGGGCTCGAAACGCGCGACGAATGGATCGTCGAAGGGGAATTTTTGCAGGAAAGCGGCTATCGCGCGATGTCTTTTTTCATGAGTCTGCCCGAACGCCCCACGGCGCTCGTCGCGATCGACGACATGGTGGCGTTCGGCGTCGTGCGGGGATTGGCCGAACTCGGCTATCGCGTGCCGCAAGACCTGGGCCTCGTCGCGTTCAACAACACGGCGATCGCCGAACTGTGTACCCCGCCGATCAGTTCGATCGACATCGGCGTCTATGAAATCGGCTATGCCGCCGCTCAGATCCTGATCCGGGCGATCCGCAAGGAACCGCTGCATCAGCGGAGAATCATCGTGCCCCACCGGCTCGTCGTACGGGAGTCGTCGCTGTCCGACGCCAGAGCCTAGCATCGCCGTTCGCCTCGGCGAAAAGCTTACGGGCCGGCTTCATGACGAGCCTGCTGCGACGAGCCTGCCCGACTCGAAAGGAGAGCACTGTCGATGAACGAAAACAGATGGGAACCGGACAAGAAGCCGCATTTGATCGACGCCGTCGTCGGCAATTCCCGTTTTCTTGCTTCTCTTGGGAAAACAGGAAGAATCTATCGGCTGTGGTGGCCGCACGTCGACTACCCGCAGCATCTCGACGCGATCAGGACCGGCCTACGCCTGGACGGCCGGAACGACACCGCGTGGTTCGACGCGGAAACGGACGGTTGGCGACACGAAGCCGGTTATTTGCCGGGCACGAACGTTTTTCGGGTCCGCGCGACGTCGCCTCATTCGCCCGTCGCGGTGGAGACGATCGATTTCGCCGTGCCGGACGAAAACTTTTTCGTGCGCCAGTATGCGTTCGACAACCGAAGCGACCGGCCGGTCTCGTTCGAATTCGTCTGGTATTCGTCGTTTCGCCCGGATGATTCTTGCTTTTATCATACGACGTTTTTCGAGGACTCGGCCGACGCGCTCATCCATTTGCGCCGCGAATACGTTTTTGCGGTCGCGGGTTCAAACGTTTGCACAGGCTATCAGGCGGGAGGAAACGCGTGGGAAGCCGTCTGTTCCGGGCCGTTAAACGGCAACGAAATCGACATGACGCCGGACGGCGCCCTGACATGGAGGTTTGGACAGGTGCCGGCCGGCGGACGGACCGAACTGGCCGTCTATATCGCCGCCGGACATACGCGGGACGCGGCGCTGCAAACCTTGAGCAGGGCGAAGTCCCGATCCCCCCGTCACTGGCTGGAAACGACAGTCGATTATTGGCGGCGATTCCTGAACGACATCGCCCCGTTGCCGACCGACCGCGCGGACATCCGCGATCTTTACGAACGGTCTCTGCTGGCGATCCGGCTCATGTGCGACGAACGAAGCGGCGGCATTATCGCTGCGCCCGAGTTCGATGAAGCGTTTTCGCGTTGCGGCGGATACGGATTTTGCTGGGGGCGCGACGCCGCGTTCATCGCGACGGCGCTCGACCGCACGGGCCTGACGCGGCTTTCGGAAAAATTTTACGAGTGGACGCTCACCGCACAAGATCCGGACGGCTCGTGGCAACAGCGCCATGATCACGACGGACGGCTTGCGCCGAACTGGGGGTTGCAGATCGACGAAAGCGGCTCCATCCTGTGGGGCATGTGGCAGCATTATCTTCACACGCGCGATCCCGGCTTTCTGAAGCGCGTCTGGCCGGCCGTGCGCAAGGGCGCCCGATTTCTCGTCGGCTTTCTCGATCCGGAGACCGGACTGCCCCGCCCCAGCCACGACTTGTGGGAAGAACGGTTCGGCCAGCACACGTATTCGGCGGCTGCCGTATCCGCGGGACTGACGGCCGCGTCGCGCATCGCCGAACAGCTCGGCGAACCCGGATATGCCGCCGAATGGTCGACGGCGGCGGAACGGATCCGGCGCGCCGTCGGCGAACTTTGCTGGAACGAGGCGCAAGGCATGTTTTACCGCAGTCTGAACGTCAGGGTGGCGGAGCCGGTATACCGCGAAGCCGTCCGGCAGGGTAAACGGGCGACCGTCCGCACAAACGGCAAGGGATATTCGTCCTATTATCTCTCTTATGACGCGACGGCCGACGTCAGTCTGCTCGGGGTGAGCGTGCCGTTCGAACTGTTCCCGCCGGACGATCCGCGCGTCGAGCGCACGGCCGACGAAATCGAGCGACGCCTGACCGTCGCGAACTTCGGCGGTCTGAAACGGTACGAGGACGACCGGTACGTCGGCGGCAATCCGTGGGTCCTGACCACACTCTGGCTGTGCCTGTACCGGACGCGCCGCGGACAGTACGACCGCGCCCTCCCGCTCTTGGAATGGGCGGTCCGGCACCGCACGCCGACCGGTCTTCTGCCCGAGCAGATCGACCCGCGCACCGGCCGGGCCGCCTGGGCCGTGCCGCTGGCGTGGTCGCACGCGATGTTCGTACTTGCCGCCCTCGAACTGGCAGAACGCGGAGTCTTGCCGTAAATGATAGTAAATTCTAAATTAATTTTTTAAAGTTTTTTAATATGCTTTTTAAGTAAATGATATTTGCGAACGTCTTTGGAAATTCCGGAGTCGCCGTCTTTCCTCTTTGTAATGGAGTGGATATAAATGTAATAGGTAAATTCATTATGCTGAATATTGAAGTAATCACATATGAATACGTAAATTCGTGCTATAATTAGATAAAAAAGGAATCCGATAATCCCGCCTGTAAAATTAAAAATGATGTCATTGATGTCTATCGTGCGGTAAACATGACGAATGGATACGGACAATAGCATTTGTAAAGACTCAATGCTGAAACCAATTAGAAAGGAATAAAAAAGGATTTTTGAAATATTGGTCTTAATTATGAAATTTATGAAAAAACCGAACGGAATGCATAAAATAATATTAAGTATTTGTTCTTTTGTTAAGAAAGTAAAATCTGGACGAATCCATAAAGGGAAAAAATTAATCCTATATTTTAACATTTCATGAAAAGGCATATGTTGATTGATGTAAGCGAGATACTTTTTATTTACTGGAATTGGGAATAATGTGTATTTAATAACAAATGATAGATAAAATAAGAATATGGACAGAAAAAATAAATATATCTTTCCTTTTTTCTTCTTCAATCCATTATAGAGTAGGATTGAAATTGCTAATGGAAGATAAACAGATACAAAAATCGATTCAAATGAGAGCATGGCAATCCTCCCGATCTTTCTCGTTGTCCGAGGCTACCTTAGTGGTAGCACTCGGACAACAAATCGGAAAAAATTAATTTGTTGACAAAGTACCTAAGCCTTTGAGATTATAACCATCAGCGTAACTGGATTTTTTGGCAACGATATAGTATTCCCCTGGATCATTTTCATCATCAGGAGAAACATAACCAAAGTTGCTGTTGAATGGGACTTTCTGATCGAGTGTAGAGACCGGTTGGACGGTGAGGCTGCCTATAAAATCATCTGGATTGAAAATTGATCCGTCATCGTCCCATACTTCAATCGTAACAGGTAAAGGATTCGGGTACGTTGTTTGATCTTTGGAGTAAACCCAAATGTTTCCGTTTATTGTCATTATGCCGTCGGGTAATGTATACGTAATGCCATTATTCTTTCCATTTACATACTCATAATCCATTGTGAAGCTAAAACCGGTTGTTACAGAAAAAATAGATGTGCTCATTACTATTATCATTGAGGTGATAATACTGGACGTAATTAAAAATCTTATTACTTTCAACCTCTTCATTAAATTTTCCCTCCAATAATTTGGAATTGTGAAAATTGTGTATTAACTTATCCTGCGACTCATCAGCTTATTGAATTAATAATTTTCGCTTTTCAATACCGATCTATCACGTCTCCTTAAATAAACTAGTGATTCAACGTTAGTAAGATATTGTTTTAACTTTTTGATCAGCTCTATCATCCTCCTCTACTTGATAGACTCTTGATAGATTTATGAAGATTGATGATTTTAGTATATTTTTTTTTGTCGTTTCATTCTAGCACTTTTGTGACTTCTTGAACACTTTGGTTACATGATAAATTATTTATTTAAGGAAAATTCTGTATAAAACTTTGTTATTTACTCTACGAATATGTTTTTTACGCCCGCAAATTCAAAATGTTTAAAACAGCATCGTATCGTTGTCAACCGACCGCATTCGACTGCAAACCTGTAACAAATGATCCGACTAACATCGTCCGCCGACCGGCCTTCTGCCCGAACAGATCGACCCGCGCACCGGCCAGGCCGCCTGGGCCGTGCCGCTGGCGTGGTCGCACGCGATGTTCGTACTTGCCGCCCTCGAACTGGCGGAACGCGCATTCTTGCCGTAAATAGAAATCCGACGGTCGGAGGTGTGGCCGCCGGATGCTTACGTGTCGACAAATGTTGAATACGGTCCCCAAGTCGCGAACCGAAAGTATGCCAAATCCCTTCTTTTCTTCATTATTGAAACCGAACCTCTTTTAAAATGCGCTCCTTCATGGTCGGTTTCAGCGCCCTTACGGTAACCAAATCAACCTTTTTGTTCAGAACAGATTCAAGATACTCTTTCAAATCAAAAAACTCCAGGCTTACGGGCTTTGAAAATTCCACCAAAATATCCACATCGCTTTCTTCGGTTTGTTGCTCGCGTACATAAGAGCCGAATAAACCGATTTTATTTACAAAAAACTTTTTTCCAAGAAAATTTTGTTTTTTCTGATGATCTCTTCGATTTCGCTTCTGTCCATCCCGCTCACCCCGCTCTTCCCTCACCTCCATCATAAACGAATCCAAATGTCCTCATCCTCCATCACCCCGCCCTCCGCAACACCACGAAAAACTCATTCGAATACCGCAGCGGTTCGCGACATTCCAGCACATCGAACCGGATCAGACCGAGCCGCCGCAATTCGCCGATCAGGTGCAAAAACGAGTGAAATGTAAAAATCCAGCAGTGCACGTCCACATATTTGCCTTGCTCCACGCTTTCGCGTGCAAAGTGAAGGCCGTCTTCCGGCCGGTGGTGCCGTGCCGCGTCCGACGCGTCGAATCCGTCGAGCCACGCCCGGAACACGTCGATGTCCGCCGCGTACGCGCAATGGTCGACGATCGCCTTAGGCCCGGGGCGCCTCAGCCGGCGGAAATGGGCATCGACACAATCGCCGAGCGTCGAGACCTGCCGAAAATAATCGAACGTGTACCGCTTGTCGGGCACCGCCAGCGAGACGACGCCGCCGTCCTTCAGCACATCCGCCAGTTCGTTCAGCCAGCCGATGAGGTCCGGCACATGCTCGATCACATGCGACGCGACGGCGTAGTCGAACGACAGGTCGGCCGGAACCGCTTGCCGCAGCGGGCGGTCTCCCCACACGAAATCGACGGAAACAATGCGCGATGCGTCGACGTTCGGGTCGTGCGCATATTTGGCGACCAGCTCTTCGGTCGGCAAATGATAAACGCGCCCTTCCGCTTTCGTCACGACCGGGCTGATAAGCGGGCCGATTTCAATCCCGACCGATCCTCGCACATCGATCGGCGCAAGCAGCGTCCGTTTCCGAATCGCCGCGTCCAGCCACGGCGAAAACGGATGGCTGAGCGCATGAAACGTCTGAAAAGCCCGTTCGTCCTCCCACCGTACGTCGTCGGGATACCGGAACCCGCAGTACGGCAAATCTTTTCCCGGATCCAGAACAGGGTAGCCGTATCCGCCTTCAACGTAAAACACGGCCGCTCCGCCGGACGGGTCCCGCCGCCCGACAAATTCGCCGCGCAAGTGGCCGCGCAAGTTTAAGAAATTCAGGTTTGCCGCCAAGAAAAACGCCCCCTCGTCCGCGCGGCGCGACAGTCGTCCGGTCGCCGCGCGCCGGTTTTCCATATGATTATGTAGCGAACACCGGAAAAGGACGGGCGATTCCCTTGGCCAAACCGACGCGAACGCGCAAAGCCGTCCGGCAGCGTCGTGCCCGGCCGGCGACGACGAAGACGCGGGTAAAAAAGACACTTGCGAAGCCGAAAATCCCTCGCCGCAACGCCGTACGCCGTGTGTTCCGCCTCGGGCGGGTCCAGACTCCCGACTCCGGCGGCGAAGTCGTCCGCACGATCGTCCGCGACGTCGACCGGTACGCGGCGGACGCGCTTTATTTTGCGCGCCATTTCGACTTCACCGGACGCGACCTGGAGGAAAACTTCGCGACCCTCCGCGCCGGCGCCGGTTTCTGCGGGCCGGTGCGCACGGCGCTCTGGTTCGTGCCGCATTTTCTTTATCCTTACTACGGCGGCATCCATACGATTTTGCGGTTTGCGGACTATTTGGCGCGGCGGCACGGCGTGCGGAACACGTTCGCGGTTCAGGGCGTATACGACGTGAGGGAGAACGCCCGGATGGCCGCCGAAGCGTTTCCCGCGCTGGCGGACAGCCGGTTCGTCCCGCTGCCCGAAGACCGGCTCGTCGACTCGCTGGAACCGCACGACGTCGGCATCTGCACCGCCTGGCAGACCGCCTATCCGCTGCTGAAAGATAACCGCGTGAAGCGCAAACTGTATTTCATGCAGGATTTCGAGCCGCTGTTTTATCCGGCGGGATCGGCTTACGGGCTGGCGGAGGAAACGTACCGGTTCGGCTTCGACGGCATATGCAACACGCCGTCGCTTCAAGCGCTGTACGAACGATACGGCGGACGGGCGGTCGCTTTTCGGCCGTCGGTCGACCGCGACGTGTTTTACCCTCCCGCGGACGAGCGACACGTCGGATCGAACGTCCGCCTCTTTTTCTACGGCCGGCCGTTCGGCATCCGCAATTGTTTCGAGACGGCGGCCGAAGCGCTGAAAATCGTGAAGCGCCGGTTCGGCGGCGCGATCGAGATCGTCAGCGCCGGCGGCGACTGGAATCCCGCCGATTACGGCCTGGAGGGCGTCGTGACGAACCTGGGCCGATTGCCCTACCGCCGGACCGCCGATCTGTTCCGGACGTGCCACATCGGCCTTACGCTGATGATGACGCCGCATACATCGTATTTGCCGCTCGAACTGATGGCGTGCGGCTGTGTCGTCGTGACGAACGGATCGCCGTGGAAGGAATGGCTGCTGAAAGACGGATCGAACTGCCTGTTCGCGCAGCCGGTTCCGTCGCGCATCGCGGAGACGGTGGCGCGGGCGGTTGAAAACCCGGACTTGCGGCGGGAGCTGAGCCGGCGGGCGCTGGAAGACGCCGCGGCGTGGCCGGACTGGGACGCCGAGTTCGACCGGGTGATGGGAGAGCTGTTCGGGAAATGACGATGTATTTCGCAGGACTATTGCAAACCTTCCAGCAGCCTTTGCAGCACAGCCTTTCTGGCCTCGAAAATCTCGGGAGATGCCTCGTTCTCCCAGCGGGCCAAATCATGAGCAATGGCAGCCTCGACGTGGGGCTTGATTTCGCTCCGGATGCCTCCCCGCTCCAATTGCAGCGCCGCCAAAGCCAGATACACAGTCGCCATGTCGTCTTCATCCTCCAAAACCGATCGATACTTCCGCAGGACCAGCTTCGTCGCTTCCTCTACGCTTTTCCCTCTCTTGAGGCGCGCCTCGAAATCATCCCGCACGTCCGCCGCCAGGTCAACATCAAAGATATCCACCGGAATCAACTCGGGCGTTTCGTCTCTTGGCTTTATTTCTTCCGGCAGCAAGCCGCATTCTTTGAGGAGACGGATGTAGTAAATTCGAATGGCTTCATAACCATAATTACTGTATCTATAAAATTTTTCCTTCTGCTGCAATTGCTCAAATTCAAATTTAGAAATTACAGTCCATTCTTCATCAATGTTATAAATATATACACTTCCGCTATAATCCTCTGCTTTATAAAACCTAAGCTTGCTGTACTCTGGAGGAACCGGAATGTGCCCCACAATCGGCCAGTCACCCGTGCTGATCATGGCAGATGAGCCCCACAGAATGGTCAACGGCTCCATCCCTCGCAGTTGCTCCAGGGTATACGACTTACTCGGGTCCAGCTTGTAAAGCTCGTGCAAAGCATGATAGCCTTTTTTCGCCACGATTACCCTGCCATATCCGACATAGCCCGGCACCAGCTCGATTCGATACACGTCTCCCGGTTTGAACCTGACTCTCTTGGCCATGTGTTCACGCCTCCGATCGGCACAAAATTTGAAGGACAATCGTGCGAAAAATCTGGCACACCACTAAACGTCCCAGCCTGTTCGACTTCCCAGAGTTATTTCAACCCTTCCTGCAGCCTTTGCAGCACGGCCTTTCGGGCCTCGAAAATCTCGGGCGACGCCTCGCTCTCCCAGCGGGCCAGATCATAAGCGATCGCCGCTTCCACCTGGGGCTTGATCTCGCTCCGGATGCCTCCCCGCTCCAACTGCAGCGCCGCCAAAGCCAGATACACCACCGCCATGTCGTCTTCATCCTCCAAAACCGATCGATACTTCCGCAGCACAAGTTTCGTTGCCTCTTCTACCGTTTTTCCACGTTTGAGACGTACCTCGAAATCATCCCGCACGTCTGCGGCCAGATCAAAATCAAAGATATCCACCGGAATAAACTCAGGTGATTCGTCCCGGGCCTGTACATTTTCCGGCAGCAAGCCGCATTGTTTGAGGAGATGGATATAGTACTTTTGAATTGCCCCGTAACCAGCGTTTCCGTATCGATACAATACTTCTTTTTTCTTTAATTGTTCAAATTCATCCTTTGAAATATAAATATAATCCTCATCAATATTGTATATATATGCATTTCCATTAAGCTCATTTATTTTGTAAAACCTAAGCTTGCTGTACTCTGGAGGAACCGGAATGTGCCCCACAATCGGCCAATCTCCGGTGCCGATCATGGCAGATGAACCCCAGAGAAAAGTCAACGGCTCCATCCCTCGCAGTTGCTCCAGGGTATACGACTTACTCGGGTCCAGCTTGTAAAGCTCGTGCAGCGCCTTGTAGCCTTTCTTCGCCACGATTACCCTGCCATATCCGACATAGCCCGGCACCAGCTCGATTTGATAGACGTCACCCGGTTTGACCCTGACCCTTTTCGCCATGCTTTGCACGCCTCCAGTCGGCACGAAAGTTGAAGACAAGCGCTCGTGCGAAAAATCGGCCGCGATTAAACGCGCCAGCCTGTTCGACTTCCCAGAGTTATTTCAACCCTTCCTGCAGCCTTTGCAGCACAGCCTTCCTGGCCTCGTACATCTCGGCGGATGCCTCGCTTTCCCAACGGGCCAAATCACGGGCGATGGCAGCCTCGACGTGGGGCTTGATTTCACTCCGGATGCCTCCCCGCTCCAATTGCAGCGCCGCCAAAGCCAGATATACCGTCGCCATGTCGTCTTCATCCTCCAAAACCGATCGATACTTCCGCAGGACCAGTTTCGTGGCTTCCTCTACACTTTTCCCTCTTTTCAGGCGCACCTCGAAATCATCCCGCACGTCCGCCGCCAGGTCAACATCAAAGATATCCACCGGAATCAACTCGGGCGTTTCGTCTCTTGGCCGGACATCTTCCGGCAGCAAGCCGCATTGTTTGAGGAGATGGATGTAGTAAATTCGAATGGCCTCATAACCAGCACATCCGTATTCATAAAACCTTTCATTTTGTTGCAATCTTTCGAATTCAGATTTAGAAATCACAGTCCATTCTTCATCGATGTTATAAATATATACAATCCTGCTATCTTCTTCTGTTTTATAAAACCTAAGCTTGCTGTACTCTGGAGGAACCGGAATGTGCCCCACAATCGGCCAGTCACCCGTGCTGATCATGGCAAACGAGCCCCATAATATAGTCAACGACTCCATCCCTCGCAGTTGCTCCAGGGTATAAGACTTGCTCGGGTCCAGCTTGTAAAGCTCGTGCAAAGCATGATAGCCTTTTTTCGCCACGATCACCCTGCCATATCCGACATAGCCCGGCACCAGCTCGATTTGATAGACGTCACCCGGTTTGACCCTGACCCTTTTCGCCATGCTTTCCACGCCTCCAGTCGGCACGAAAGTTGAAGACAAGCGCTCGTGCGAAAAATCGGGCGCGATTAAACGCGCAGCCTGTTCGACTTCCCAGAGTTATTTCAACCCTTCCTGCAGCCTTTGCAGCACGGCCTTCCTGGCCTCGTACATCTCGGTGGATGCCTCGCTTTCCCAACGGGCCAAATCATAAGCGATTGCCGCTTCTACCTGGGGTTTGATTTCGCTTCGGATGCCTCCTCGCTCCAACTGCAACGCCGCCAAAGCCAGATACACCACCGCCATGTCGTCTTCATCCTCCAAAACCGATCGATACTTCCGCAGGACCAGCTTCGTCGCTTCCTCTACGCTTTTCCCTCTTTTCAGGCGCGCCTCGAAATCATCCCGCACGTCTGCGGCCAGATCAAAATCAAAGATATCCACCGGAATAAACTCAGGTGATTCGTCCCGGGCCTGCACATTTTCCGGCATTAAGCCGCATTGTTTGAGGAGATGGATGTAATAAATTCGAATGGCTTCGTAACCATCGCTTCCGTATTCATAAAACTTTTCATTTTGTTGCAATCTTTCGAACTCAGATTTAGAAATCACAGTCCATTCTTCATCGATGTTATAAATATATACAATCCTGCTATCTTCTTCTGTTTGATAAAACCTAAGCTTGCTGTACTCTGGAGGAACCGGAATGTGCCCCACAATCGGCCAGTCACCCGTGCTGATCATGGCAAACGAGCCCCATAATATAGTCAACGACTCCATCCCTCGCAGTTGCTCCAGGGTATAAGACTTGCTCGGGTCCAGCTTGTAAAGCTCGTGCAAAGCATGATAGCCTTTTTTCGCCACGATCACCCTGCCATATCCGACATAGCCCGGCACCAGCTCGATTTGATAGACGTCACCCGGTTTGACCCTGACCCTTTTCGCCATGCTTTCCACGCCTCCAGTCGGCACGAAAGTTGAAGACAAGCGCTCGTGCGAAAAATCGGGCGCGATTAAACGCGCCAGCCTGTTCGACTTCCCAGAGTTATTTCAACCCTTCCTGCAGCCTTTGCAGCACGGCCTTCCTGGCCTCGTACATCTCGGCGGATGCCTCGCTTTCCCAACGGGCCAAATCATAAGCGATGGCTGCTTCTACCTGGGGTTTGATTTCGCTTCGGATGCCTCCCCGCTCCAACTGCAGCGCCGCCAAAGCCAGATACACCGTCGTCATGTCGTCTTCATCCTCCAAAACAGATCGATACTTCCGCAGGACCAGTTTCGTCGCTTCCTCCACCGTTTTTCCCCGTTTGAGGCGCGCCTCGAAATCATCCCGCACGTCCGCCGCCAGGTCAAAATCAAAGATGTCCACCGGAATAAACTCGGGCGTTTCGTCCCGGGCCTGTATATTCTCCGGCATTAAACCGCATTGTTTGAGAAGATGGATGTAGTAAATTCGAATGGCTTCGTAGCCGTTGTTACCGTATTCATAAAACTTTTCATTTTGTTTCAATCTTTCGAATTCAGATTTAGAAATTACAGTCCATTCTTCATCGATGTTATAAATATACGCAATCCTACTATCATCCTCTGTTTTATAAAACCTAATCTTGCTGTACTCTGGAGGAACCGGAATGTGACCCACAATCGGCCAGTCGCCAGTACTGATCATGGCAGATGAGCCCCACAGAAAAGTCAACGTCTCCATCCCCCGCAGTTGCTCCAGGGTATACGACTTGCTCGGGTCCAGCTTGTAAAGCTCGTGCAACGCCTTGTAGCCTTTTTTCGCCACAATCACCCTGCCATATCCGACATAGCCCGGCACCAGCTCGATTTGATAGACGTCACCCGGTTTAAATCTGATTCTCTTGGCCATGATTCCATGCCTCCTATTTTCGGTAATTATTTTTTTCAAATACGTAATATGCCCTGGCTAATCTTAGGTAAGTATCTCTGTTTTTGTTTCGTATGGAGATGCCCTGAATGACGTTCAAGAAAGGTTTTCGCTTTCCGCTCTTGATTTCCTCTTCCGTCGGTCGATGCAGATCCATCTCCATCTGTTCTACTCCTCTCGCCGCTTCGTACGTAAACCCTTCATCACGGACCAATTCAAAACGTAATCCTTGCGTCTTGCTGCCTTGACGATCATGCGCAGCTTCCCTTTGAGTAGGATTCACTGTCCTACCTACATACCTGACTTCATTTGTTTCCCTGTCCCTAAGACGATAAACATAATGAATCCGGTCTCGATATCCCGCATTATGCGTCCAGATTCCGGCATCGCCAACGAAGAACGTGTAGTATTCGTCTACCAGGACATTATAGACAAACTCATCCGTTGGCGTCGATGATACGCCGGTCACCGGAAGCAATCGGCCATCGTGGGTAATCAGCCTGTCACCGACTTGCAGATCCTTCGCTTCAACCCACCCTTTGCCGACGACCCAGAACGGATGATCACCTGTGGCGGATATCGATTCATCCACGACTCTGATCGTAACCAGCTCATCGGTCCGATGCTTGAACAGGTCGATGACCGTCTTGTAAGCCTTTCGGCCCGTCAACTCGTCTTTCGCCAGAACCTTGTCGCCACGTCGAATATCTTCGATGGCAACGAAGCCCCGGTCCGTCAACACTTTCGTTCCCGCAGCGAACGAGTTGGTCGGGATCACGCCAAGGTCATTCTCGACGGAATACTGGGCAGATGTTCCATCCTCCCGATGATGCGTAAAGAAGAAATATTTATCATAAGTATCCAGATACGTGGCGTACCCGTTTTCTCCGCATTCGCCGTCTGGAAACTCTATGTCGGAATCCGGAACATAACTGCAAAGCGTATTTCTCAGATCGAGGGCTTCAATGGAAATGACCTTTAAATACCACCGGCTCTTTTCATCCCGGCCTTGATTGAGATCATAAACCTTCCAGTAATCCTCATAAAGCATCTCCAGTCTGCTGAAAGCTTTCCCGTTCATGCAGCAAAATTCATAGCCTTCATATGGAGAAATATAGGCCTCAGACAACCGTTTCAGATACAGTTCACTGAGTTGATCTGCAGTCAGGTTTTTGAATTGTTCCCTGTACTTTCGTTCCGTATCGGGCATCATCGGATGATCCCGGTGGCGAATCGAAGGATCAGGTGTGATCTCAACGGATTTATACGTGTCCAGCGGATTTGGAACTTTCCAGTTTTCCTCCCCTCGAAGCAGTCCGATATTCGAATTCAAAAGCCAGTTGATGGCGTAAGAATCGTTCGACGCCAGAATTCCTTCGGCCGTATCGCCAATGACGGATTGAAGAATGTCGATGAAATAGTTGATTTCCTCCAGAAAAATTAAGAACACCCGTCGATCTTCAGGTTTCACGTCGTTGATATATTGGCTGATCTTCGTCAGATAAACCTGAAGATCGTTCTTATACTGCTCCGCCTTAATGATATTGTTTATACCAGTTTGGATATCATCATTATCCAGATCAATAATTTGATTCAGCTCTGCGTAAATATCTCGTGCAAAAATACTGGTTGTTGAAGAATTCGGATGATCGATGACTTCATAGAATCCGCCGTTATAGTTGTAGTGTTGCAGATAGAGCAGTTCCAAACCGTCGGGCAGCCCGTCTCCATCTGTGTCGTACTGGGTTGGATCTGTTGTAACGACGGAATGAAACACGCCGTTATATCCAATCGGGATCCCTTGAATCTCCAGCTCGTCTGGTATTCCATCTTTGTCCCGATCTTGCTCATTTTCGGCATCGACGAATGAAATGCGAATATCGTCGATCAATGCAGCCGTATCATATTCACTGTCTCCCACATCCCAGACGCGGAATGCAAACTTGATCCTACCACTTCCGGTAAGATCTGTGACATCGTAATGAACTTTCTTCCAACCCGTCATATAAGCTGTGTTGTCGCCGCCCGCGAAGTTGATTCCGCTTACCGGTTCCCACGTTGACGTATTGACGGATTCTCTAGCCAAAACGAACGATCGTCCGTCTTCCGTCGTAAAGGTGACTTCAAACTTGTCATCGTATCTTGAACCTATCCATTCCAAAGGTTCCTCAGATACGATATTATACATGAATGTTAAAGTCTTAGCGCCCTCGGGAAACGTAATGAACTGTTCAATCGAACTATTTGAACTGTCGATGGAGCCAAGGCCCGTGCTGATGATGACCATATAATTGCCATGCGGAGGCTCAAGAGGGCCTAGCCTTGGAATTACGCGCACATCTCCTTCTGCCATCCATCCAACAAGGTGGCCTTCCTCAAAGGAAGTGTTGATGAGCTCCGACTTAATTAAAAGATTGGAGGCGCCATGCAATCGCAACAATTCTTTGCCGGGCAGATTCGCGTTTTGAATGAGCGCAAAAGCTTGTCCCGTCGTTTTTTGTCCATTCAACAGATGTTCAAATAAAGCCGCAACCAAACCTTGATCCTCTGATGTTTTGATATAACCGGCATAACCGATATACGCTTTGGCGCCAAGAGAAAGAAACGTATCCGCAAACGAATCTTCCACCAAGCTTAAGCAGCTTCCGTTAAATATCAAACTATTAGGAAGTGATTGATTGTAATAGGCAATAAACTCAGGAGTGATGGCGTAATAACCGTTCACGACAAACAAACGATGTTGTTTCAGATCGGCTTCATAATCGCGCAAATTAGCTGCCGTTGCTTTCTCTCCTGTTAAGAAGACCAACGTCTCCTTCCCGCCACTGCCGAGCTGCTCGCCATGCGTATCCAGAACGATAACGCCGTAATTACTCAAGGTTTTAAAAATGTCTACCGTAACAGCGGCATCCTTCAATCGATTTACGCTGTAATTCTGATTTGCTTGAAAGGCTTCCGCCAATGCATCATAAGCAACCGGTGAAAGTGACGATCCGGCAAACGGGGAGACGATCAGTACGTTGGAACTGGTGATTCGTTGGGTGTTCAGCTCGGCCGTCTGCGCCGTCGCTGTCATCTGCTGCTCCGAAGAGATTTCTGCCGAGCCTTTCGTTCCTGATGAGCCCGTCAGAATGCCGCCCATGAAACCGTTACGATCCACATACCAGATGCTTCCACCATGTGACGACAAGCCTGCTTCTTGGATTTGAGGAAGCGTGTTGAGCCATTCAAGTATCCATGCGGAAGCCGATTCCGGGTTTTCATCCATGTACTGTCGGTACTTTACTTCCAGATCTTCATTCAATTTAAGAAACAGAGAAATTTCTTCGTTCGATGTCCTTGTAAGCACATGGAGGGAGTATAAATCACTCTGGACGATTCCGGCAGGCGTTTCTGCAACAGCCTTAATGGTGTAGACCCCTGGTTTATTTTCGTGGAACGTTACTGTGCCGCTATAGATCCCATCTGCAGCGATATCGTCTCCCTGAGCGACATTGCCGTCATCACGTAATGCAGTCAACGTACTCTCCGTTCCGTCTTCCGCAACGCCAACAAGCTGAATGACGTCCAACGGGTACTGCTCGCTCTTTTGCACCGGAATGCGGAATTGAATTTGCTTCGGTTCATCTACGAACACATAGTTGTGATTCACTTGCAGCGGGCCTTTGAATGAAAGATATGGATTATAAATCACTCTAACGGTCTGGGATACCGAGTTGCCCGCCGCATCCGTTGCGGTGACGACGATTGTATTCTCTCCCGGCTGTAATGGAATATCCGGAACTAACCATGAACTACTGCCGATTGCATAACCCTTCTGTATTTCACCATTGATAGTCGTTTCATAGGAGATGCTTTTGAGTTTATAGTTATCATAAGCTGTTCCAGATAGTGAGACGGTATCGCTTAACGTCGTCAAGGTAGAGGCGGCATTCATTCCGGACAGGAAGATTTGCGGTGCTTCACGGTCTCGGAGAATCGTCACGGAGTCGCTGTGCTGTTGATTCAATACGTCCGTTACCGTGACTGTAATAACCGTTTCCGGCTGTGAGAGCGGCAGCTCTTGTATGCTCCAATTTGTCGTGCCTTCGGCAAATCCCGCCCTTCCATCGCTTGTGACGTAAGATACGGATTGCACCTCAATGTTCGTGTTGACAATACCGGAGAGCGTCACGCTCTCTTCATTGGTAAACACCTGACTTGCCGAACTGGGAGATAGAATCTGAATGTTCGGCTTGTTCGGCAATACCGCAACGATCGAGATTTCTGCTGAAATCCCGTTAGAGGTTGTTGCAAGAATAGGAATCACTTGCGGTGTCAAGCTCGTGACTGAAAAGCTGGCGATCCCCTCCGCATTCGTTGTTACTTGCGCGGGAATCCGAGCTGAGCTAGGCGTTTGTAATGTGACAACGACGTTCGAAGACGGTTGATCATGCTGATCCCTTACAAAAACTTGCACATTCGCTTGATCGACGCCGTCCGGAATGATCACGTAAGTATCAGCCGTCAAGGTTAAGAATACAGGGGCATTTTCGGCCTTCGGTTCTTTTCCGGAAATTAATTTTCCATTTCGATAGACGGTTATCTTGTCCCATGGTTTGAAAACGGTCGCCTTACCATCGAAGGAGGGGTCGTCGGATTCGTCATAATTCGACCAATCCGTTTTGTTAAAACGCAACTGGATTTCACCGGTCTGCCCACCTCTTGCTAACATTCCAGCTCCTGACGTAAATCCGATTTCCAAATAGGATATCTTGTCATCCGAACCGCTCACGGAGCCATCAACGAATTTGCCGGTTATGTTGGAGCACCCCAGCCGCGCCCAGTCACAATGAAATTGTTGTGGAGCGTTGCCCTCTTTCGTGAACCAATACCGAACCGTCACCTCTTGTAACGGTATAACAGTGGTACCGATATTCTTGATATTTAAATGGGGCTTAATTTGATTGTTTCCCGCATCCGTATCTCCAGCGCGATATTCTACAATCAAATTATCGACCAAATCGGTCAGTGCAGGCGGCTCAGTCCCCCATACCAATTCGCCATTCCTGTACAAGGTAATATTTTCCCAAGTAAAGTAACCAGTCTGTGTCCTATTATAGGAATAATCATTGGTTTCATTATATGCACTCCAGTCCGCCTTATTCACCCTTATCAGGATCTCATTGCTGCTTTCCCCTGGAGCAAGGCTGCCCGCACCGGATGTAAAGGCGATTTCTAAATAAGAATCTGCGTATACGGCTTGTGTAACGCCAAATGTTCCAACGACATTGGAACAGCCCACTTGTGCCCAGTCACAATGAAATACTTGTTCTCTTTCATCTTCTTTTGTAAACCAATATCGCAAGGTAAATTCTTCTAGAGGTACTGTTTCATTACTGTTGTTCTTAATCATCAAGTTGGCTTTAATCTGATTGTCCAAAGGATCTGAATCCGCTGAACGGTAATAGACTTCAAACAAGTGTCCTGCATTCGTTTGCTCATTGCTTTGCACTGAAGCCACGGAATAATTTCCTAACAAAAATGAAAATATAATAAAGAAACATAAAATTATTTTGATAAAATCATTTTCATATTTTCTTCTCATAAACAATTCCTCCCATTATTTTTAAATTAAAGTTTATGAAGTGACTTGATAGATTCAGTATATGTCTTTTGCTCGTTGCTTTTCTAACACTTTTGTGACTTGTTGAACACTATGGTTACATGATGAGCCGCTGCAATTCGCAGATCAGGTGCAAAAACGAATGATCCGTACCTGATGTTGGGCCAGCACGATCCCGTTTTCCGACGCCCACGCCTGAACCCGATGCAGCGATTTGCGGCGGCTGGCCTGATGTGGGAGCGTCGAAGCGTTTCGCCGTCAACGGCGACGACCGCTCCTTGCGTCAGTTAGCCTTCCGCCCCTGCCGGCGAGTATTTTTTGAAATGCCCCCGCAACCACGACGCGATGGACAGCGTATAACGTTTCGGAAAAATTTTGCGAATCCTGAAAGGAGTAGTGAACGTGAGCGCACGACAATACCTCATCGGCGGACTGATCGGTGCGGCGCTGGCCACGGCGGCGACGGCGTGGGCGGCCGAAAACGCCTCGTCCGTCCAGGCGATGCTCTGGCCGGTGACGATGCGGCTGAACATCGACGGCAAGATGGATCACGTGGCGGCAGAAAACGTGGAAGTGCTGAATTATAAAGGATCGGCGTATGTGCCGCTGCGGTACGTGGCGGAAAAGATGGGGGCGACGGTGCGGTATGAGAGCGACCATCCGTCCTGGGGCCGGGTGATCTACATCGACGTGGCAGACGACCGCGATTTGTTTATCCGCGACCCGGACGGGATTATCGGCATGGGGAATTTTTATGTGGCTCATGGGAATCGAACTTTTATGGTGGTTCAAGTCAAGCAGTTTAAAGATTTGCCACCAGGCAAAGACAGAGTTTATGCTTATTTCTACGATAAAGAAGGGAATTTACTTCTTGAGCAGTATCTTAAAATAAAATTTGAGAAAAACAAGATATATACAAATGCATTGAGCCTTGATAATCATATAGAGAATGTGGACATTTCGAAGACGAGACTAGAATTAAGAGGAGAAAATTAGGAGGATGGGGATACCCCCATCCTCTCCCCTTGTTCTGTTTTTGAAAAGCATTTTAAGCCCAATGAAGTTCAACAGGTGAATGATTCCCTCCAAGCAATGTATACCAAATTCTCTTCGTTAAAACTTGATTGCCTGTATATGATGTATCAAAATGCCATGCTTCGTCCGCTTTGGCTTTATTGCACGATCCTATCGCTCCGTCATCGCGGATGAAATAAAGATTCCAAAATCCACTGTCCTGCAAATAACCGTAGACCGTTCCCTTACGGGTTGTACGGTCGTCGATCTGGAAGGTCAGATTGTAATCGACGCCGAAATTGCCGTTCACCCAAACCGAACAGTTTTGCGCGTAATCCCATCCGCGTTCGTATTCGTTTTTGAGCACGGTTTTTACAGGGTTTTCTCCTATGATGATTCGATTAGAATAGTATGGATAAGTCGGAATCGAAATCATCGCACTTCTTGAACAATGTGGAAATGTGCCTCTAACTTGTGCGCCATATGATGGTTGAGAGTAACTTGGATTGTTGTTCGGGTCGTATCCCCATGTGTCCATCATAGCCCCCGTGATGCTGTTCGGATAGAGAGCGGCAAAAACGGTCACTTCGACGGGAGCCGGCCGACCTGAACCGTCGGTCACGACATAGTCGACGACCCCGCCGGCTGTGTATGGACTTGGAATATAAGGATTTTTTACAAAATTTTTCTATTTATTATATCCCAATCTAGTCACCAAAGTGTTCAACAAGTCACAAAAGTGTTAGAAAAGAGAGCAAGATGTGAGTACAATTCTCCTTAGACTAAAAGTTAAGTGGATTCGTAAACCCTAAAAAGCTCCCGAGCAGCGAACTTTAAAAGAGTTTACGGATTCACGAATTAATGAAAAAGAGGATAAAGAGGGAGGTTGATTAAATTGCAGAGCTATATTTATTCCTAAATTCATAAACTCGTTAGCTTTTTGCTGACCGAAAACGAGCATGTAGACAGCTTTGTTTCGAGAGTTTTATCTGTAAGGTAAAAATGTAAAGATTAAGAGTTAAAGCTATTCTCTATTAAAAATTCGGGAGGTAATCAAATGAGAAAAATAGCAACAATAATAACTTTAATGTTCTTTTTCCTAATCTCTATTCCGTCTGCACAAGCCGACCTTTACTTTATGACAAGAAATGCGGGCGGCAAGTTTTCGGCATGGTATGATAAATCAGTTTATCAATATGGTTATAATGGACACTTTGATCACGCTAGAAATGAATGGAGCAAAATTTCAAGTAAAGTCTCGATAGGAATAACAACAAGTCCTAATAAATATAGTACAGATGAATATTATGTTGGTAATACTGACAATATTTATCGTCTTGGATTAACATCTTTTTACACAGTCTCGTGGCCTTTTAATCAGAGTGCTGATCCTTATCGAAAAAATTGGGACTATTGTGTTATATCTATATATGATAGTTCATTGAAAGCCCAAAATCGATTTAGCTGGGTCGGAATTACCAATGTTACTGTTCATGAAATCGGTCATTCTTTAGGATTAGCTCATACATCAGATCCCAAGAATCTCAAGAATTCTGTTATGACTGCTAGTTATGAAGCTAATCTCGATATAAACGTCCCAACAAGCTATGATAGAAATGAACTAATTAAAAAATGGGGGAATTAAAATGGCAACTAAAATCTTTAAAAGAAAAACAAGCATTTTTATCATAATGATTTTTGTCCTGCTGCTCTCCTCTTTTTACTATTTCTTCATCTTCTCAAGGACCCTTGTTGTTACAGCAATGTCTTTTGAGATCGCGTTCGGTTCAGCCGATACGCTCTCGGATGCCGCCGACTTGATTGTAATCGGAAAACCTTTAGACCGATTCGAAGATCGACAACACAAAGCAACTTACTATAGTACAGGCGCGATCCAAGATTTTTATACCATCACGCGAATCCAAGTCGAAAAAATCATTAAAGGACCTGATGATTTGCCAAAAACGATTAATGTTCATGAACCGGTTATGTTAGAACAAACTTTTTATGGGAAAGTTAAGACTAAAATTGAAGATTACTCTGAACTCCAACAAGGTCGTCGATATCTGCTTTTTCTTATCCCTAGCTACTTCACACCCACCGAATACGTGATCATCAACATGAACAACGGCAAATTCAGCCTCGACGAAGAGGAACCGGACGACCGCACGGAATTGAAGCAAAAATTAAGAAAAGAGCTCGAACAAAAATGGAACATCCGCCTGTCGCCGCATGCGCCCGGACGCCAGCCCGAGCTCCAAACGACCTCCAGCGGCTGACGCAAAAAAACCGCACAACAAACGGGGCCTCAACCCGAGGCCCCGCCCTTCTTTCTCGACTCCCCGCGATCGCTCCCTTACCGGTCGAACCGGAAAATGAACTAACTAAAAAATGGGGGAATTAAAATGGCAACTAAAATCTTTAAAAGAAAAACAAGCATTTTTATCATAATGATTTTTGTCCTGCTGCTCTCCTCTTTTTACTATTTCTTCATCTTCTCAAGGACCCTTGTTGTCACAGCCATGGCTTCCTACATCGCGTTCGGTTCCGCCGACACGCTCTCGAACGCCGCCGACTTGATTGTAATCGGAAAACCTTTAGACCGATTCGAAGATCGAGAACATAAAGCAACTTACTATAGTACAGGCGCGATCCAAGATTTTTATACCATCACACGAATCCAAGTCGAAAAAATCATCAAAGGACCTGATGATTTGCCAAAAACGATTAAGGTCTATGAACCCATTATGTTAGATCAAACTTTTTATGGAAAAGTCAAGATCAAAATCGAAGATTACTCCGAGCTCCAACAAGGCCGTCGATATCTGCTTTTTCTTAGCCCGAGCTATTTAACGCCCACCGAATACGTGATCATCAACATGAACAACGGCAAATTCAACCTCGACGAGGAGGAACCGGACGACAGCACGGAGTTGAAACAAAAACTGCGCAAAGAACTCGAGCAGAAATGGAAACTCCGCCTGTCGCCGCATTCACCCGGACGACAACCCGAGCTCCAAACAACATCAAGCAGCTGACGCAAAAAAAAGCCCATACCACAAGCGGGGCCTTGGGTTGAGGCCCTGCTCCTTTTTTCAACTCCCCGCGATCGCTCCCTCACCGGTCGAACCGGAAATCGTCGTCGGTCAGCGGCTCGACGCGGATCGCCTTCACGTAGCCGTTGCCCTTTTTCGAGAAAAAGTCGTGCTGTTTCGTATGCGTCCGGATGCCGTTCAGCACGATCGGATTGACGTCCTCGTCCGGGAATTTCGGCTCGCGCCCGAGGTTCATGAGCGCCTTGTTCGCGTTGTACCGGACGAACCGCTTCACCTCTTCCTCCAGCCCGAGCGGCGCGTACATCTCGTCGCTGTAGGCGACTTCCAGCCGGTACAGGTCGTCGAGCAGCCGCTCGAACTCCTCCGACGCTTCCTCCTGCTCGCGCGGCGACAGCCGGGAGAACACTTCCTGCGCCAGCACGCCGACGTACAGCCCGTGGATGCTCTCGTCGCGCAAGATCAGGTCGATGATCTCGCCGCTGCTCGTCATTTTGCCCTGCCCGGCGAGATAGAGCGGATAGAAAAAGCCGCTGTAAAACAAGAAGCTTTCCAAGAGCACCGACGCCGCCATCGCCAGGTACAGGTCCTTGTCCGAGCGGATCGACGTGTAATAGCGGTTGATCCGCGCCGCCTTCTGCTGGAGAACCGGATGCGTCTCGACCCACCGGAACAGCTCGTCGATCTCTTCGGTCGTCGCCAGCGTCGTAAAAATGCTGCTGTACGACTTGGCGTGAATCTGCTCCATCATGCCCATGAAGGCGAGCACCGCCTTGCGCTGCAGGCCCTCGACGTGCTCCAGGATGTTCGGCATGCCCCAGCCGCCCTGGATCGTGTCGAGCAGCGTGAGGCCGGCGAGCACTTTCATGTAAACGTCGCGCTGGGCGTCGGTCAGCTCGAGCCACGACATTTTGTCGTCGGAAAGCGGGATTTCCTCGTCCGTCCAGAACTGCATGATGTTCTGCTGCCAAAACGCGATCGTGAAATCGTCGTCCGGCCGGTTCCAGTTGACCGCGCGCAGCGGCCGCGACGGCGACGTCCACATTCCGGCATCGATGCGATCGGCCGTTTCCGTCATACCGCACAGCTGACGCATTCGCTCACCTCCACTCGTTTCGTGCGGGTGTAGTAGAGCGCCTTGAGGCCCTTTTTGGCGGCGTAAATGTAGTAGCGCGCCAACTCCCGCGTCGAAATGTCGCTTCGCACGTGCAATACGGTCGAAATGCCCTGGTCGATGTGTTCCTGAATTTCCGCGATCAGGTCGATCACGTCGAACTGGTCCATGTTGTACGCCGACTTGTAATAGAACAGATTGTCCTTCGACAGGAACGGCATCGGGTAATACGTCGTCGAGTTGGCGTACGTGCGCGTCTCGATCGGCTCGACGATCGGCATGACGCTGGACGTCGCGTTCTGGATGTACGAGATGCTCTGCGTCGGCGCGATCGCCAGCCGATAGGCGTGATACAGGCCGTAGGTCTGGACTTTCTCCTTCAGCGCGCGCCAGTCGTCGGGCGTCGGGATCGGGATGCCGTCGAACAGCCGGCGCACTTTGTCCGAACGCGGGCGGTAGTCGGTCTCCAGATATTTTTCAAAATACGTCCCCTTGGCGTATTCCGACCGCTCGAAGCCCTGAAACGTTTCGCCGCGCTCGCGGGCGATCTCCATGCTTTTTTCCAGCGAATAGAAGTTCATCATCATGAAGAACGTCCGCGCGAAATCGCGCGCTTCCGCGCTGTCGTAGGCGATCCGGTTTTTCGCAAGATACCCGTGCAGGTTCATCGCACCGAGGCCGACGGCGTGCAGCTCGCGGTTGGCCTTGACGACGCCGGGCGCGTTGGAGATGCGCATCATGTCGCTGACCGACGTCAGCGCGAGCATCCCTTCGTGCACCGATTCGCGCACCTTGCGCCGCTCCATCACGTTGACGATATTGAGCGACGCCAAGTTGCAGCAGACGTCGCGGCGGATAACGTCGCCCTCGCCGTAGTCGCCGATTTCGGACGTTTCCTGCAGCTGATAAATTTCGGTGCACAGGTTCGACATTTTGATCGTGCCGAGATCCTTGAGCGCGTGAACGCGGTTGGCGTTCGTCTTGTTCATGATGTACGGATAGCCCGACTCCAGCTGCGTCATCGCGATCCGGATCAGCATGTCGCGCGCGCTCATGATCGTTTTCTTGCGGATGCGATCGTCGGCGACGAGCCGGTCGTACATCTCGTCGAGGTCCATGTCGTCGAGATGGACGCCGTACGCCTTGTACACCGAATACGGGCCGAATACGGTCAAGGGCTTGTTTTCCTCCGCCAGCCGGTAGAACTTGTCCGGCACGATCAGCCCGATCGACAGCGTCTTTAAGCGGATTTTCTCGTCGGCGTTGATTTTTTTGCTGTCGAGAAACTCCTGTACGTCCCAGCCGAAAATGTTGTAGTACGCCGCGCCCGACCCCTTGCGCTGGCCCATCTGGTCCGCGTATGAAAACGCGTCTTCCATCAGCTTGAGCACCGGCATGATGCCCTTGGCGGCGCCTTCGACGCCCTTGATCGGCTCGCCGCGGCCGCGCAGCTTGGAGACGTTGACGGCGACGCCGCCGCCGATTTTCGACAGCTGCATGCACAGGTTCAGGCAATAGTTGATGGAATTAAGCGTATCGTCCATCTCCAGCAGGAAACAGGAAACGAGTTCCCCGCGGCGGCATTTGCCCGCGTTCAAGAACGTCGGCGTCGCCGGCTGCAGCCGCTGTTCCATCATCGACACGGCCAGCGTGCGCGCCAGTTCGTAGTTGCCGCGCCCGAGATGCAGCGCGACGGCGGCGACGCGGTCGGGGTAGTCTTCCAGGTAGAGCGACCGGTCGTCGCTTTTGACAGCGTAATCATTGTAAAACTTTGAAATCGCCATGTAGGACTGAAATTGGAAACCGAAGTCCCGCGTCAGGCGGAACAGGCTTTCCACCTGTTCGGGCGTGTATTGTTCGTAAAAGTTTTCGTAAAACCGGTTTTCGATCATGTAGTCGATTTTATCGCGTATGGACGAAAAACGCGGGCTTCGCTCCCGCACGTATTCCATGAACGCGGCGACGGCCTCGCGGTCCTTCTCCAAGCGGAAAAAGCCGTCCGGCCCGCGCAGCATGATTTCGTTGTTCAGCTCAATGTGCCGCAAGGAGGCTGACCCCCTTCACGAACGTTTCGACGTCGCGCGCCGTGCCCGACAGTTCGAACTTGGTCAGCACGGGAACGCCGTACATATCAGAGATGACGTCGGCGCTGGCGGCGAAGTTCGTTCCCCAGTTGCGGTTGCCGCTGGCGGCGACGCCTCTGAGCCGCCTGCCGTTTTTTTTCAGGAATCGGAGTACCTTGTCCGGCACCTGGCCGAACCCGGTTGTGTACGTCACGAGGACGAACGGCTCGTCCAGCGTCATGTCCTCGTCGATCCGGACGGCGGGAAACGGCAGCTTCTCGACGAACCGCCTGACGTTGCCGGTACGGGAATCGAACGCGACGAGCATCGCGGTTCCTCTCCTCTCCTGCCAAGTTCGACTGCCGCGCTCGCAGCCTGCCCGGCCTTCTAAGCCGGGTCGGCCGGTTCGGCTGTTCGACACCCTCGATCACCACAATATCTTGGTGGTCACTACTAAGTGTAAATCAAGATATTGTGGTTGTCAACCGGCTTCGCGGAAAAAAGATCCCGGCGCTCGATCCGGAAATCCAGTCGAACGCCGGGGAATGTGCTGTATCAAAAAGGGAATCATTAGGATCATGAGACTTATAAGTCTCATGATCCTAATGATTCAATCGTCGACGAATGACCAACCGCTTCAGCGGTCGTCCGACAGCATAAGCTACACCGTTCCGAACAACAGCGCCGTCCAGAACCTGGAAAACTCCCGCCGCATCCGGCTCACCCTCCCCGTACGACCGCTCCCGCGCACGCGCCGACGAGCGCGACCGCCCACGCCGGCAGCCGCCAGAACGCCGACAGCGCGAACAACCCCGCCGCCAGGGCAAAATCCGTCGGCGACCGCACGGCCGACGTCCAGACCGGATCGTACAGCTACCTGCTCAACTTATACAACATATACTGGTTTAGAGATACCCCTTCCATTTCTGCTTCCATGGCTAATCGTTGGTGCAACGACTTCGGCATACGGAGCAGGACTTTTCCGCTGAACTCGACTTTTGGATTCGGTTCCGGAATGGGATCGCCATGTTCAAGTTTCACCTCAAGCCAACCGCGTTTGGCTTCTTCCAGATTCTTCAACAATTCTTCGATGGTGTGCCCGTCCGACTGGCAGCCGTCCAATTCCAGATACGTGCCGTAGTAGTATCGACCGCTTTCATCGTTCATTTCTCGGATCACCAACGTATACGGCAGCGACATGTAATAATTCAGGTCTTTGTTTTCCATGGCCATCGGCAGGGGATACGTGAAGATAAAATGAGGAAACGGGATTTTAATTCCCGATTCTCCGAAGAACATCTTTTACATAAACCGCCCTTACAGGACTCCGATTTGGTATGGTGATGACGTCTCCGTTTTCGTTTCGAAAATGATGATGGGAGCCGCTTACTCTCACCATGATGTATCCGTGATACTCGAGGACTTTAACGATCTCACGGAAATGAATTCAATTCGGGCGGTTTTTCATTTTCTCAATCAGTTTGTCGACCCCTGCCATCTGTTCCCCTCCTTGTAATATCTATAGTATCATATATGATATCAATCGTCAAGCAAAGCATATGCACCTGCAGGGCCATCTGCGGTGACCGGGCGTCAAAAGAAGCTGAACAGCACCGGCCACAAACCGGAACGCTCCCGCCGCATCCGGCTCACCCTCCCCGCACGACCGCTCCCGCGCACGCGCCGACGAGCGCGGCCGCCCACGCCGGCAGCCGCCAGAACGCCGACAGCGCGAACAACCCCGCCGCCAGGGCAAAATCCGTCGGCGACCGCACGGCCGACGTCCAGACCGGATCGTACAGCGCCGCCAGCAGCACGCCGACGACCGAAGCGTTCACGCCCGCGAGCACGGCGCGCACGCGCGGCATGCCGCGCAGCGCCTCCCAAAACGGCAGCGCACCGGCTACGAGCAAAAACCCGGGCAGAAAAATTCCGGCCGTCGCCACAAGCGCGCCGCTCCATCCGCCGGCCTCGGCGCCGATAAACGCGGCGAACGTAAACAAGGGCCCCGGCAACGCCTGCGCCGCGCCGTATCCGGCCAAAAACCGATCCGGCTCGACCCAACCCGCCGCCACCGCTTCTTTTTCCAGCAGCGGCAAGACGACGTGACCGCCGCCGAACACGAGCGCACCGGCGCGGTAAAACCCGTCGAACAGCGCAAGCCCGTGCGAAGGCCAGACCGCCCGCGCCGACGGCAGCGCCGCCAGCAACAGAACCGCCGCGGCCAGACACGCCGCGCCCGCTGTCCGCGACGGCAAACCGCGTCCGAACACCGTTTCGTCGGGCGTTTTTTCCGCAGCGCGCACGATTTTTTCACCGCCGTCTTTCCGCCGCTCGTCCTGCCGCACGTCATACCGCCCGTCCTGCCGACCGCCTTCCGGCGACGCCTCCGTGCGGGTCGTCCGGCCTAACAACAGCACCCCGGCGACGCCGCCGGCCGCGATCGCGACGACCTGCGCGGCAGCCGTCGGCCAAAACGACACGAGCGCCGCCGCTCCGACCGCCAGCGTGGCGCGCAGCCGATCCGCCGCCAGCTGCCGCCCCATGCTCCAAACGGCCTGCGCCACGACGGCGACGGCGACGAGCTTCAGGCCGTGCAGCCACCCCGCGCCGGAGGCGATGCCGAACGCTTCCGCCCACCGGTCGAGCCCGAACGCAAACCCCGCCATCAGCAGAAACGACGGCCACGTAAACCCGAGCCACGCCGCGACGCCGCCCGCGAATCCCGCGCGCATCATGCCGACGCCGATGCCGACCTGGCTGCTCGCCGGCCCGGGCAGAAACTGGCACAGCGCCGTCAAATCCGCATAGCGGCGTTCGTCCAGCCATCGCCGCCGCCGGACGTATTCTTCGTAAAAGTAGCCGAGATGCGCGACCGGCCCGCCGAACGACGTCAGGCCGAGTTTGGTCGCAACGAGGAAAACGCTCAAAACTTCCCGCATGCGGCCGTTTCCTCCCTTCTCACGATCCCGCCCCGCGATACCGGTTCACGCCGAGCCGCCACACGAACAGCCCGCCGGCCAGAAACACCGCCCCGACGACCGGCGTCGCCAGCGCAACGGGAGCCCACCGCCCGGGATCGAGAAAATACGCCGCAGGATAAAACCCGACGAACGCAAACGGTAGCACGAACGTCAGCACCCACCGGATCGCCCGGTTGTAGATCGTTACCGGATACCGGCCGTAATTCTGGATGTTCCACATCATCGGCAAAATGCCGGTCGGCGCGTCCGTAAAAAACGAAATCGCCGTCATCGCGACATAGACGCCGCCGTAGACCATCATCGACCCCACGGTCAAAAGCATCAGCACGAGCGGATCGGTCCAGTGAAACGGCAGCCCGAGCCGCACCCACGCGACGGCCGTGACGACGATGCCGGCCAGCGCCGTAAACAGCGACGACGGGTCGAGATTTTCCATCATCAGTTGAAACAGGTTGTGCGCCGGCCGCGTCAGCACGCGGTCCATCTCGCCGCGGACGATGTACCGCTCGGTAAACCCCCACAAATTAAAAAAACAGTTGAACAGCCCGTACGGGATCATGAAATACCCGTACACGAACACCATCTGATCGAGCGTCCAGCCGCCGAGCCGGTCGACGTGGCCGAACACGACGAGCACGAAAAACAGATTCGCCGCCAAAAACATCAGATCGCTCGCGACTTCGACCCAGAAGTCGGAGCGGTACGACAGCCGCGTTTTCAGATACGTTTTCAAATAATCCAGCATCAGCGACGCGTAAAACACGGACCGCCGTCCTCCCTTCGAGCGACCGGATCAACCGCCCTGCACGAACAGCCGGCGCCGCGCCCGGCGCCACATCAGCGCGATCGGCAGAAGCAGCGCGACGCACCAAAAGAGTTGCACGCCGACCGCCGCGTAAACGTCCGATCCCGCCCTTCCGCCGACGAACACCGCCGCTGGCAAATAGGCGATCGCCTGAAACGGCAGGGCGCCGAGCACGCCTTGCGCCCACGCCGGAAAAAATCCGATCGGAATCATCAGCCCCGACAGCAGGTCGACGACGACCCGCTTCATGCGCATGAGCCCCTCGCCGCTTTCCAGGAAAAAGACCGCAAGTCCCGTCAACATGTTGATTTCCGAATTGATGACGAAACTGAGCGCCAGCATCAGGGCGAACCATCCCCATACCGCGGGGTCCGCCGGCAGCCGCACCGGAAAAAGCAGCGCAACCAGCACCATCCCCGGCGCCATGAACATGACGAGCCGGAACAGCCCTTCGCCGAGCGCCTGCATCATTTTGACCGCCAGATAGGAATAGGGACGGATTAGCTGGACCGCCACGCTGCCGTCGCGGATTTCCGTCGCGATGTCGCGATCGAGGTTGTTGAAATAAAACGCGCGCGCCATCCACGCCACGGCGACGTATGTCGTCATCTGCGCCGCCGTCATGCCGCCGAGCCGCTCCTGGCCGGCATAGATCGCACGCCATAAAAAATAATACGCTCCAATATTAATGGCATAAATCAAAATGCCGCTGTAATAATTGACGCGGTAGGCGAGCATCGTCAAAAACCGGATGCGGATGATTTCGGCGTACATCGCGATCACGCGCGCACCGCCTCCTGTTCGCGCCGCTGGTCCGGCTCGCCGGCCGCGCCGTCCGCCGTTGCTCCGCCCGCCGATGCTCCGTCCGCCGTTGCGCCGCCGGTCGCCGCGCCGTCCGGCATGCCCGTCCGGTAAATTTCGCGAACAATGTCGTCGGTGTTCGGCTCGACGATCCGTATGTCGCGGATCCCCGGCCGGCCCGCCACCCGCGCCAGTAGCTCCGACACAGACGCTCCGTCGCCCGCCGGCAATCTCGCGCGCACCGTCCGCTCGTCGTCCGCCGACCATACCGCAGGCACGTCCGCCGTAAGCGCCCGCAGCTCCGCCAACGCGACCGGACGGTCGAAATGGATCACGACGTCACGGCCGGCACCCCATCTTGCCTTCAGCTCGTCCAGTCCGCCGTCATAAATGATGCGGCCGCCGTCGAGCATGATGACGCGCGAGCAGAGCGCCTCGATGTCCTGCAGATCGTGCGTCGTCAGCAAAATCGTCGTCCCGTCGCGCCGGTTCATCTCCAGCAGAAACTCCCGGATTTCCGCCTTCGCCACCACGTCCAAGCCGATCGTCGGCTCGTCCAGAAACAGGACGGACGGGCGGTGAAGCAGCGCCGCCGCCAGCTCGCACCGCATCCGCTGGCCGAGGCTCAGCTTGCGCACCGGCCGGTGCAGAAGCTCGCCGAGACCGAGCCGCTCCGTCAATTCGTCCAGGCGACGGCGGAAATCCGCCTCCGGCACGCGGTAGACTTTGCGCAAAAGCCGGAACGATTCGATGACGCCGATGTCCCACCAGAGCTGGCTGCGCTGGCCGAACACGACGCCGATCGTGCGGACGTAAGCCTGCCGCTGCCGGTACGGCACGAAACCGTTGACGACGACTTCGCCCGACGTCGGCACGAGAATGCCGGTCAACATTTTGATCGTCGTCGACTTACCGGCGCCGTTTTCGCCGATGTAGCCGCAAATCTCGCCGCGCCGGACCTGAAAACTGACGCCGGCGACCGCCTCGATCCGGTCGTGACGCCGCCCGAACAAATCGCGCAGCGCTCCCCAAAGCCCTTCCCTGTTGCGCGGCACCCGAAACTCCTTGCGAAGCTCGTGCGCGTAAATCGCCACGTCCTGGTCCATGTCGCCGGTTCTCCTCGTTTCGCGTTCGACTTTTGTCTTGTTTCTTTTTATAATAAAAAAATGACGCGGAAAAGGGAAAGGAGCTGACCTCCCTTGCGCAAAATCGCCATAAGGTTCACGGTTTTTTTATTGTCTTTTTTGGCCACATCCGCCGCCATCTACGCGTTTCAACTCTATCAGTCGCTGTCGCGGCTCGGCGAAGGGCAGGGAGGATCGCCTTTTTCCGGCATTTCGATCCTCGACAACAATCCGGAAAACCAAATCCCGAAATGGGAAGGCCGCGAGCGGGTCAATATCCTGCTTTTGGGCGGCGACTCGCGCGGCAAGGAGCACGAGATTCCGCGTTCGGACACGATGCTCGTCGCGTCGATTGATCCGGTGACCAAACGGGCGCATTTGATGTCGATCCTGCGCGACACGTACGTCGACATTCCCGGCCGCGGCCGCGACCGGATCAACGCGGCCGTCTCGTACGGCGGTCCGCGGTTGGCGATGCGGACGGTGTCGCAGCTGCTCGGCATTCCGATCCAATATTATGTATATACCGATTTCGAGGGCTTCGTCGCCGTCGTGGACGCCGTCGGCGGCATCGACATCGAAGTCGAGAAAGACATGAAATACTACGACCGCGCCGACGGTCCGGAATACGCCATCGACCTGAAAAAGGGCTGGCAACATCTCGATGGACGTAAAGCGCTGCAGTACGTCCGGTTCCGCCACGACGCGCTGTCGGACTACGCTCGGACGGAACGCCAGCGGAAATTCCTGATCGCGCTCGCCCGTAAAATGCAAAGCACGACGTCGCTTCTAAAGCTGCCGTCGATCATCGACAAGGTCGAGCCGTACGTCGAGACGAACATGACCGTCTCGGACATGGTCAAGCTCGGCGCGCTGGCGCTGGAAGCGAAAAACGCGGACATCGTCGGCGTCCAGATTCCGCCGAACGAATTGCTGGAACCGCGCGAGATCGGCGGCGCCTCCGTGCTCGTCACCGACCCGCGCCGGGTGCGCGAGTATGTAAAGGATTTGTTCGAATCGGCCGTGCAGCCTTCTTCTTCGCCTTCGCCGTCGCGGTCGCCGGGTCGGTCGCCGGCCGGCCGTTCGCCGTCGCCGTCTCCGGCTCGACGGTGAATTCAAGGGACAGGGAGGGCAGGAGCATCGATGGACGCGCGCATGCGGCCGCGCTCGGACGCTCTGTATCGTGAAGCTCTTCTCCACATCGCGGGAGGGGTCAACAGCCCTTCGCGTTCGTTCAAGGCGGTCGGCGGCGGCGCGCCGGTTTTTATGAAGCGCGCGAAAGGCGCCTATTTTTGGGACGAGGACGGCAACCGCTACATCGATTATCTGGCCGGCTTCGGCCCGATCATTCTCGGCCACGCACATCCCGACGTCGTCGAGGCCGTATGCCGCGCGGCCGCCGACGGCACGCTGTATGGCACGCCGACGGAACGCGAAGTCGTGTTCGCCCGCATGCTGAAGGCGGCCATACCTTCGCTCGAACAGGTACGGCTCGTCAATTCCGGCACGGAAGCCGTCATGTCCGTCGTCCGGCTGGCCCGGGCCTATACCGAGCGGACGAAAATCATTAAATTCGCCGGCTGCTACCATGGCCACTTCGACGCCGCTCTCGTGGCCGCCGGTTCCGGTCCGTCCACGATCGGCGTCCCCGACAGCGCCGGCGTCCCGGCGAACGTCGCCGGCGACGTCATTACCGTGCCGTATAACGACCCGGCCGCGCTCGACGCCGCCCTCGACCGCTGGGGACGCGAGACGGCCGCCGTCATGATCGAGCCGATCGTCGGCAATTTCGGCATCGTCATGCCGAAGCCCGGTTTTCTCGAGCACCTGTGCCGCGCCGCCCGCGCGTACGGCGCGTTGGTCGTCTACGATGAAGTGATCAGCGCTTTCCGGTTTCACTACGGCGCCGCCCAGACGTTCGCCGCTTTTCCCGACGCCAAGGCGGTCGAACCCGACCTGACCGCGCTCGGCAAAATTATCGGCGGCGGCCTGCCGATCGGCGCCTACGGCGGGCGGGCAGACATCATGGGCCTTGTCGCCCCGCTCGGTCCCGCTTACCAGGCGGGCACGGCGGCCGGCAACCCGGTATCGGTCGCGGCCGGCATCGCCTGTCTGGAGGCGCTCGCCCGTCCCGGCGTGTACGAACATCTCGACCGGCTCGGCAGAAAGCTGGAAGAAGGGTTGATGCGCGCCGCCCGGACATACGGCATTCCGCTCGCCGTCAACCGCGTCGTCGGCGCGCTGTCGACGCATTTCGGCGTGTCGTGCGTCGAAGATTACGCCGGCGCGCAAGCGGCGGACGATCGGATGTTTGCGCAGTTTTTCCGGCTTATGCTTGATCAGGGTATCTATTTAGCGCCGTCCAAATTCGAAGCCTGGTTCATCACGCTTGCGCATACGGACGCCGACATCGAGGAAACGGTGCAAGCGGCGGAGCGGGCGTTCGCGCAGATGGCGTCTGAATTCCGGCGATCTTGAACCGCGCCGAAGAGGCCGGAGCAGAGCTCCGGCCCCCGGCGTCGTTCGGTTTTTCCGTTCGTCAGTTGTATACATTCAGCTCATACGCAGACCACCAGTACGACGCGCTGCCCGTCTGCACGATCTTGATGTACCGCGCCGTCTGCGCCGCAAAGTCGATCGTCAGCACCGGACCCGTTCCCGCGCCGCTGGCGATCACGCTGCCCCAGTTCACCCCGTCGTTCGATACATACACCTCATACCCGCGCGCATAGTCGTTGTTGCTCCCCGTCGAGTCCATCACGATCCGCCGGAACGTCTTCGCCGCCTTCATGTCCACGATCACATACTGACCCGGCGCCATCGCCGTCCCCGTCGTCCATCGCGTCGAGAGTTGTCCGTCCAACAAGTTCGATGCCGGCTCAGCCGCGACCGCCGGCGACGACGTCGCCGTCCACCCCGTTCGGTCCAGCGCAACCAGCGAACCGCCGCCGGAAGACGTTTTGGCATATACGCGCACGTAGTCGATGTAAAACTTTTGCGGCAAGACGGAATCATCCGGATTTGTAAAACCGGTAAACGGCGTGTTCGGCCCGCCGATTGCCAGATTCAGAATGAGATAAAATCTCTGATCGAAGGGAGCCGGATACGGCGCAGATGGCGTAAACCAGCTCGTCTTGGTCGAATACAATACACCGTCGACATACCAACGAATAACCCCTTCTTCCCATTCCACGGCGAACGTATGATACGCATCCGCGAACGACTGACCGGCGGGCAAGAAATAATCCGCCCCCGACCATTGATTGTTCGGCCAGTCGTTGCCGTAATGGATCGCGCCGGATACTTTGTTCATCTGGTCGCCGCGGTTTTCCATGATGTCGATCTCGCCGCTTTTCGGCCAACCGCCGTAGACGGAATCCGTCGGCATCATCCAGATCGCCGGCCACATGCCGCGACCATAAGGCAATTTGGCGCGAATCTCAAATCGTCCGTATTTCCAATCCCCTTTATATTGGGAGGTCAGCTTGGCCGAAGTATAAGCGTGGTTGTTGTAGTTTTCTTTTTTAGCGACGATGACCAAAGAACCGTTTTCCAGGTAGGAGTTGTCCCGCCGGCGCGTATAATACTGAAGCTCGTTGTTTCCGAATCCGCCTCCGGCATCGATCAGATTCCATTTCGTCGGATCCGGCGCCGAACCGTTCGGTCCGTCGAATTCGTCGGACCAGACCAGTTGCCAGGTGTCCGCGGCGGCCGCAGACGGCGGGGAAGACGCCGGGCCCCAGCCGACTGGATTGAAGATCAAAAACGAAATCAGCAAAACCGCAAGCTTTTTGTTCATTTACGATCTGAACCCCTCTTTCCTTTGTGAGGAAGTCCCCCGCATCGGTATGGGGGACTTCCTCACGCATGTTTCGTTTCGTCTTAGTTGTACACATTCAGCTCATACGCGGACCACCAGTACGACGCGCTGCCCGTCTGCACGATCTTGATATACCGCGCCGTCTGCGCGGCAAAGTCGATCGTCAGCACCGGACCCGTGCCCGTACCGCTGGCGATCGCGCTGCCCCAGTTCACCCCGTCGTTCGACACGTATACCTCATACCCGCGCGCATAGTCGTTGTTGCTCCCCGTCGAATCCATCACGATCCGCCGGAACGTCTTCGCCGCCTGCATGTCCACCACCACGTACTGACCCGGCGCCATCGCCGTCCCCGTCGTCCATCGCGTCGAGAGTTGTCCGTCCAACAAGTTCGACGCCGGTTCACCTGAGACTGCCGGCGACGACGTCGCCGTCCACCCCGTCCGGTCCAGCGCCGTCGGCGTACCGCCGCCGTCCGCGTATACGTTCAGCTCATGGATCGACCACCAGTACGACGCGCTGCCCGTCTGCACGATCTTGATATACCGCGCCGTCTGCACCGCAAAGTCGACCGTGATCACCGGACCCGTGCCCGTGCCGCTCGCAATTGCGCTGCCCCAGTTCACGCCATCGTTCGACACGTATACCTCATACCCGCGCGCATAGTCGTTGTTGCTCCCCGTCGAATCCATCACGATCCGCCGGAACGTCTTCGCCGCCTGCATGTCCACGACCACATACTGCCCGTTCGCCATCGCCGTCCCCGTCGTCCACCGTGTCGAGAGTTGTCCGTCGAGCATATTCGCCGCGCCGCTGCCCGCCGGCGACGTCGTCACCGTCCAACCGGTACGGTCCAAAGCGACCAGCGAACCGCCGCTGCCGCCGTCCGCGTATACGTTCAGCTCGTGGATCGACCACCAGTACGACGCGCTGCCCGTCTGCACGATCTTGATGTACCGCGCCGTCTGCGTCGCGAAGTCGACCGTGATCACAGGGCCCGTGCCTGTACCGCTCGCAATTGCGCTGCCCCAGTTCACGCCATCGTTCGACACGTATACCTCATACCCGCGCGCATAGTCGTTGCTGCTCCCCGTCGAGTCCATCACGATCCGCCGGAACGTCTTGGCCGCCTGCATGTCCACGATCACGTATTGACCCGGCGCCATCGCCGTCCCCGTCGTCCACCGCGTCGACAGGCTCCCGTCGAGCATGTTCGCCGCGCCGCTGCCCGCCGGCGACGTCGTCACCGTCCAACCGGTACGGTCCAAAGCGACCAGCGAACCGCCGCCTCCGCCGCCGGACGCTTGCGTCGTCGCGCTCGCCGTGTTGCTCGCCGCCGACTCGTTGCCCGCGGCATCCCGCGCCTTGACGAAGTAGCTGTACGTCGTCGACGCGGCAAGCCCGGTGTCGCTGTAGGATGTCGAGGTCGTCGAGCCGACCTTGACGCCGTTGCGGTAGACGTCGTAACCCGCAACGCCGACATTATCCGTCGAAGCCGTCCACGACAGGTTGATCTGGCTGCTCGACACCGCCGTCGCCGTCAGGTTGCCCGGCGCGCTCGGCGGCTGCGTGTCGACGGGGTTCGTTCCTTGGAATTCCGTCACCGTCTGCCGCATCGCTTCAGGCGGGGAGTTTGCGTACACCCGCCCGCCGACGTTGTTGATCACGTGCGTGATCTCGCTGCCCGCCATCCCCGACAGCCAGATCGTCGTCGCGTGGTGAATCTTTACCCCCTGGACGTTCGGCACTTCGATCGCGCTCTCCAGCTTCACCGCCGCGTCCCGGAAATAACTGTATACGCCCAGTCCCCACGCCTCGTGAGTCGTCACCGTGTCCGCCACTTTATACGACGCGTAGCCGTTCACCGTTCCGTTGTTGCTCATCCATGCCGACTGGCTCGGCACGTCGTACGGAATCTCCGACTGGTAAAAATACACCCGTCCGTTGTTGCCGTTCCACAGCGTCTGATACTCGTTGTGATGCTCGTTGAACAGTCCGTAGATCGTCACGTCGTTGCCGTTGACGACCAGCCCATTTTTCGACACGTTTACCGTCCAGCCGACTCCCGTGCCGTGGTCCGCCCGCCACAGCCAGAAATGATCCCCGATCACGTCGTGGCTGTTGATCACGATGTTCGCGTCCGCCACCCCGACACCCGCTCCGCCGACCCGCGTAAACACGTCGTGCAGCGACGTCGGGTTCGCCGAGTGGTCCAGCCCGCTGCCCGCCGGTCCTACTTCCAGCAACGCCGGCGAACGAACCGGCCCCGCGTCGAACAGCAACCCCGCAATCTTCACCCCGTCGACGTCCGCCACCGTCATCGCCACTTGTCCGTTATCCGGAACCAGTGTCGCATACCCAAGCCCCAGCACGACCGTGTTCGGGCGCGTAACCCGGATCGTATCGTTCAGATGATAAATCCCCGGCGTAAACAATACGTGCTTGCCCTGATCCAGCGCCGCGTTGATGCTCGCCGCAGTCGCCGTGTCCGGCCGCGCGATGTAAAACTGATCGATCGGAATCGACTGCCCCGGCGTCGGCCCGTTCGCCCAGCTCACCCCGCGCGTATTCGTCTGCAGCGCCGGCACGAACACGTAATAGCTCCCCGCGCTGTCGACGTACAAATACGGCTTCTCCCGAATCACCGGCGTCCGGTCCACCACCGTGTACGGCGGATTCGGGAATTGTCCCGCCGGCGGGTTCGCATCGCCCACAAACACCATGTTCCACACGCCGTTCGTCCAGTTGCTGTACTGGCTGTTGCGCGAAAACCACTGCTGCTGCGACGCCGGCACGATCTGCCCGGTGATGATTGAGTCCGCCAAAAACCCGCCACTGGCCCAACCGGCATTCCAATACGGGTCGAAATCGAACAGGTCCATGTCGCCGACGACGTGCACCCGCCGCATCGGCGCCGCCTGGGAAACGGCAAATTGCACTTTTCCGCTGGCCGGCGTAATCTTTAAATTTTCGATCGACCGCCAGAAGTTTTGCGTCGCGTTGCCGTTAAACCATTTCGCGTCCACATTTAACCCGCCGGTGATGTTGACGTCGTCGGGGTTTCTGCCGAGGCCAGCAACTTGGGTATAAAACCCGACGCGGCAGTTGACGTTGTACGTGCCCGGCTTGAACAGCAGGGCGTAGCGCTGCGTGCCGAACTGGTTCGTTTCCTGCTGGGCGAAAATCGAATCGCAGACGCTTTGGATGTAGCTCGCCGACATGCTCGGGTCGAAAATGTACACGTTCGGCCCGAAATCCGGCGCAGCCTGCGTCGATGCCGGCCCGGTCGGCAATCCGATTGCCAGTGAAAACATGCAGGCCGACAGAAGGACGCCTGTCCGTTTCCGCATGAGCGATCAACCCTCCCCAATCATCGTCTTTTGGGTCAAATTCCGTCGCTGTCCTGAAAACGCTCCCAATCGTACTCCGATAAAAATCACCCCTTTCCCGAAACTGCGGGGTGGGGCCTTTCCGGGGCCATCTTGATTGTAACAAACAATCTGAAAAATGATAATGCTTGATTTTTTAGAATAAACATCTTTATTTTTTAAATTTTACGCTACGTTTTTTAGATGCGATTCGGATGAAAAAGGGGAAAGACCGGACACTTTTTTCGCCGCCATCTTTCCCCCGTCATTCCGACGACCTCGTCAAAACCTTACTGCCCGTTGCTCTTGGCCGCCTTGTCGGCCGCCGCGTCGAGCTGCTCGACGAACTGCTCGGGCGTAAGACCGCCGGACAGCAGTTTCTGGTGCAGCTTCATGATGTCGTCCTTGAACTGCGGCGTCGACGTGTCGAGCACCGGCGTGTTGCTGCTCGATTTCATGCTGCTGAAAATGTTCGTCAGCTGCTTCTGCACTTCGGTTTCCTTGCCGGTCAGGAAGGCATCGTATTTCTGCGCCGGGAAGCCGTTGCCGGACTGCCACAGCTGCTTCGCCCAGTTTTCCGGCTTGAAGAAGTATTTCAGAAACTCGATCGCTGCCTGTTTGTTCGCGCTCTTGGCCGACACCGAGTAGCCGCCGCCGTACCACGCCGCGACGTCTTGCACCGTTCCTTTGCCGTCGTCCGAAGCCGGATAAGGCATGGCCGAGACGTTCTGGCGGAACGATTCCGAGAAGTTCGGGTCTGTGCCGAGGCCGACTTCCCACGATCCCATCATGTACATGGCCGCCTTTTCCTGACCGAACAGGTTGCGCGCAGCGCCGTAGTCGGCGGTCAGGAAGCCATCGGCGAACCCTTTGGCGTCGGCGAACGACTTCATGTACTTGGCCGCTTCCAGGAACACCGGGTCCTTGAAGCTCGCCTTACGCGCCATCGCCTCGTCCATTTTGTTGAAGTCGCCGCTAGCCCGCTGCGCGACGTACTCGAACCAGATCGGCAGCGACCAGCCGTCCATGCCGTTGATCGCGACAGGCTGAATGTTTTTGGCGCGCAGCTTTTTGACGACGTCGAGCAGTTCCGACTGCGTCTTCGGCGGGGTCAAGCCGTTGTCCGCGAAAATCTTTTTGTTGTAATACAGTACGAAAAAGTCGCTGTTCCGCGGCAGCCCGTACAGTTTGCCGTCCTTGCTGAAGCCGTCGAACGAGCCGGACACGAACTGGTAATCTTTAAAATCGTCCGGATTGAGCGGTTCCAGCAGGCCGTTGTCGATCAGCGGCGCGATGAACGACGGTTGGCCCCACGACTGGATGATGTCTGGCAAAGACGATGTCGACGCGTACACCTTGATCTTGTTTTTGTACGCCTCGTCCTGGAGCGCCTCGACTTCGATCTTGACGTTCGGATGCTCCTTCATGTAGGCGTCGATGATGCTTTGTTCGATTTTGCCCATGCCGGCCGACCGGTCGGGAAGCGCCGTGAACAGTTTCAGCTTCACCGGCTCGCCCTGCGGCTGGGCGGACGCTTCCGCCGCCGGGGAGGAGCTGTTCTGCGGGCTCGGCTGCGACGATCCCGTGTTTGCGCTTTTGCCGCCGCAAGCGGCCAGCGATGCGACCAGCGTCGCCCCGAGCGCAAGCAACCACGCGCGTTTCATGGATGGTTCACCCCGCGATTTGGTTTGGTTGGGCTTTTCACTTTCGATGTTAAGAGGCGGCGGGGGGAAAAACCACGCGTGATTTTTTTAAAATGTTCCGCCGTTTTTTATGACTTGTACGGACCGACCTGCTTCTGATATTGCGACGGGCTGACGCCGGTCCATTTTTTGAACGTCGCGCTGAAATGGCGCTCGTCGTGGTAACCGACGGCCTCGGCGATTTCGTAAATTTTCAAGACGCCTTCCTTCAACAGTTCTTTGGCGCGCGCGATTCGGTACTGGTGCAGATAATCGAGAAAATTCGTCCCCGTCTCCTGTTTGAACAGAACGCTCAAATAGGCGGGCGACACATACACGTCCTTGGCGACGGACTCCAGCGTCAGCCGCGTCCGGTAGCGCTCCTCGATGATCCGGATCGCCTGGCGGACCGTTTTGTGCATCGGTTTTTGCGACGACAGCCGCTCCACCAGACTTCGGAAAATCTGTTTCATCACGGCGGAAAGCTCATCGATCGTTTCCACGTTCGGAATTTCGTCGACCCAGTTATACAGCTGGTTTTTCCATTCGATCGCCTCGACGTTCAATTCCGAGACGAACCGTTTCCACTCGGCGATCAGTTCCATCGCCAAAAGCTGAATTTTATTGCGGCCGAGGTCCGGCCGTGCGCGCAGCCGTTCGAGCCAATTTTCCAGACTGTCGAGCGCGTCGGAGTAGCGCGCGGTCCGCACGGCCTGGATGATCGACTGCTCGAGCTTTTTCAGTTCCGCTTCATCCGCGGCGTCGGCGGCGTCCGCGTCCGTCCGGCCGAGTTCCGAATAAAGGTGCACATGGCCGTAACCGTGAAAAAACCGTCGCTCCAGCGCTTCCCGCGCTTCGGCGTAAGCAAGGCACAGTTCGTCGACAGAACGGCCGGCGTCGGACACGCCGATGCTGACTTCCCAGCCGAGAAATGCGCGCACGTTTTCCTTGACGAGCTCCAGCGCCGCCTTGAGGGCGGATTTGCCGGCGTCCGTGTCGGGAACGTTACCGATCCAGGCGAGGTCGTCGCCGTCGCGGAACGTTTCCATCCGCCCTTGGTAGAACGGCTCCAACGTCTCTTGCAAAATGTTGGACGCGGCGTAGCGGATCAGTTCGAGCTCGCCTTCCTTCGGCGCCGCGCGCCACGGGCGGTCGAGCCGGACGATGCCGAGCTGGAAGGGCGACTTCGCCTCCACGGCCATGCCGCATTCGGCGATGACCCGCGCGCGGTCTTCCATCACGCCCTTCGGGTAGCGCGCCCACTGCGACAGGACGTGCGACTTGACGGCGAAGACGTTCGTCCTCCAGCGCGCGCGGATATCGTCGAGCTCGTGTCGCTGCCTGCGTTTTTCCTCAATGCGTCGCTTCGCCTCTTCCAAAACGCGGACGACGTCCTCGGCGCGAAACGGCTTGAGCAGGTAGTCGCAGACGCCGAGCCGAAGCGCCTGCTGCACGTAGGCGAAATCGTCGTAGCCGGACACGACGATCGCCTCGAGGTCTTCCCGGATGCCTTTGGCGCGGTCGATCAGCTCAAGCCCGCTCATGCCCGGCATCCGGATGTCGGTCAGCAGAATGTCCGGCAGCTCCCGCTCGATCAGGGCGAGCGCCTCTTCGCCGTTTGCAGCCGCAGGACAAAGCCGGATGCCGTGGCGTTCCCAGTCGATCAAGCCGACGAGCGCGTCGCGGGTCCATTTTTCATCCTCAACGATCAGCGTCTTGTACATCGTGTCCTTCCCCCTTCCCCCGCTCCAGCAGCGGAAGGTCGATGACGACCTGCGTGCCGACGTGTTCGCGGCTGTCGATGTCGATCCGCGCTTCCGGACCATACGCCAGCGCCAGCCGTTCGCGGACGTTGGCGAAAGCGTAACCCTTCTTCGGCCGTCCGCCGCCGCGGATTTCCGCCAGACGGTCGGCGGGGATGCCGACGCCGTTGTCCGACACCTCGATGCGCACGCGGTCGCCGTCGCAAACGGCGCGCACGCCGATGAACCCGCCTTCGTTCATCGGCTCGATGCCGTGCACGACGGCGTTTTCAACGAACGGTTGCACCGTCATTTTCGGAATGACGACGTTCGCGCAGGCGGGGTCGACCTCGATCGCATAGTCGAGCCGGTCGGCAAAACGCAACCGCTGGATCGACAAATAATGGCCGACCAGTTCCATCTCCTGCGCGACCGTCACGAAATCGCGCCCGTCGTTCAGATTAAGCCGAAACAAATTGGAGAGCGCCTGGATGATCTCGACGATGTCGTCGGCTCCGTACTTTTTGGCGGACAGGCCAATCATGTTCAGCGTGTTGTACAGAAAATGCGGATTGATCTGCGCCTGCAGCGACCTGAGCTCCGCTTCGCGCCGGCGGAGGCGCGTTTCGTACACTTCCTCGATCAGGTGCCGGATGCGGTCGATCATCAGGTTGTAGACGCGGCCGAGCCGGGCGATCTCGTCGTTGCCGGCGATGTCGACCTGCTGGGAGAAATCGCCCAGCTGCACCCTTTTCATCGACTGCAAGAGTTTTTTGAGCGGCCGCGTCACGAGCCCCGACACGACCCAGACCGCCGCCGCCGACAGGCCGGCGCAAGCGACGGCGAACAGCGCCGTAAACACCTGGATCTGGTTCAACTCGCGAAGCAACACGTCCTTCGGCTGTGCGACGACGACCCGCCACCCTGTCGTCTCCGACGTCGTCTCGGTCCAGACGTAGGTATCCGCAAGCGCTGCCGGATCGAAGAGGCGGCCGATCTCGCTGGCGTCGCTTGCCGTCAGCACGAGATCGCCGTCGCCCAATACGTAGATCCGAGCCTGCTGGTGCGCGTATTTTTCGTACTGGGCGCGGAAGCGCGACTCATCGACGACGATCAGCAGCACGCCGAGCGTGCGAAGGGAGAACGAATCCTTGAACTTCCGGGCGAACACCAGGCTCGGGCCGCCGCGGCCGCCGAACGGATTATGCTCCGGGAACACGACCGTCCAGACCGGCTTGTCCGTCGCCGACACCATACGGTACCAGTCGCTGTCCCTGAAAAACGAAAACGGTTTCACACCTGCGACGCCGGCCTGGTCGATCGCCAATTCGCGGTCCTCGCCGTACAGCACGACCTGAAAAAACCGGTTCGTCACCATGCTGATCGCGATGGCGGAATAGGCCTCTTTTTTGGCGACGTCCATTTCCGCCGGATCGGTCGTCCGCATGAACCGGCGAACTTCAGGAAGCAGAAACAGGAAATTGGAAAAGTCGAACGTCGACTGCGCGACAAACCCGAGTGAAGAAGCGATTTCACTCGCCAAATCCTGCTGCGCGACGCGCGTCTTTTCGACGACTTCACTCGCCGCCGTCCGGTACGAGTAGACGCCGGTGACGGCGATCATCAGCCCGACGAGCGGAACAAAACAGACGAACAGCTTCAGGCGGAGCGGCATGCGCAACAACATCAGTCGGTTCGCCCCCGCGTCGCTTGCGATTCTGTTTTCAGGTCCATTATAACGGCTGGCGGGCCGCTTTCGTCAGACCGGATTCGCAGGTTCAAAAAAATCGAGAACATTTCAAAAAAATATGTCATTCTGTCGTGAACGCCGAACCCCTAACATGAAAGCAGAGGGGGCGAGCGACATGCATCGCGTTCTATCGCACAGGCCGACAATCGCCGTGCTGGTCGCGCCCGGCATGCTGCTGTTCGCGGCGATGATCTTTTTCCCGACCGCGATGAGCTTTTACTACGGCACGACCGACTGGAGCGGCATCGGCGACTACCGCCGGATCGGACTCGACAATTACATTCAGATTCTGTTTCATGATCCGACGTTCTGGCGCTCGCTCGGGCATGCCGTGCTGCTCGCCGCGGCGACGGTGTTTCTGCAGCATCCCGTCGCCATCTTCGTCGCGGCCGTCGTCTCGAACCTCGGACGATGGGAAAAACCGCTGCGGCTGGCGATGTTCGTGCCCGCCGTCATCTCGATCGTCGTCACGTCCAAAATGTGGGCCGCCGTGTTCAGCGCGCAGTACGGCCTGTTGAACCGGCTGCTCGACGGCGTCGGGCTGTCGGCCTGGAAACACGACTGGCTGGGCGATCCGAAAACGGCGATCTGGGCGATTATTTTCGTCGTCATGTGGCAGGGGTTCGGCTATGCGTTTCTGCTGTATTACGCTGGTTTACAGCGGATTCCCGACGAATTGTACGAGGCCGCGCGCATCGACGGCGCCTCCACGCTCAGACTCTACACGCGGATCGTCGTCCCGCTGCTTGCGCCGGTCATGCGCGTCGCGATCGTCATCGCCGTCATCACGTGTCTGAAACAGATGGAGACCGTCTTTCTGATGACGAACGGCGGCCCGGGCGACAGCACGCAGTTTCTCGGCAATTATCTGTACACGAAGGCGTTCTCGGCCTCGCAGTTCGGCTACGGCAACGCCTTGTCCGGCCTGTTCGTCCTGATCTGCCTCGCCGTGACGATCGCGTTGAACCGGTGGCTGTACCGCGACGTCGGCGAATTTTAATCGGCCAACTCCAGGAGGTGCACCGCCATGAACGGGCTGACGACGACACACGAGACGGCCGTGCGCCTGGCCGACGCCGGTTCGCCCGCCCGCAATCGGCGCCTCGCGCTGTCGCCGGTCAAGGCAGCGCTGCTCGTCCTGATGGCGATGGTCGCGGTCGGGCAGCTTTTCCCGCTCGTCTGGCTCGTCAACTATTCGTTTCTAAAAAGCGGGGAATTTTACTCCGACGCGATTTTGAAGTGGCCGGACGAATTCCAGTGGAAAAACTACCGCGACGCGTTCACGTACGGGCATGTGCCGGAATATTTCCTGAACAGCGTGATCGTGACGGCCGCCTCCATCGCGGGTACGTTGCTTTTATCGTTGACCATGGCCTATGCGTTCACAAGGATGCGTTGGAAATGGAGGGAAGTATCGAAAAATCTGATTCTGATCGGGATGATGATTCCGATTCACGCCACGCTGTTGCCGAACTATATTCTTTTTCATAAAGTCGGACTTCTCAATCACTATTTGGGACTGATCCTCCCGTATATTGCGGTGTCGATTCCGATCAGCATCTACATTGTCTCGGGGTTTCTGGAGTCGCTGCCGACCGCGGTGGAGGAATCGGCGGTCATCGACGGCTGTTCGATTTACGGCGTCATTTTCCGGATCGTAACGCCGATGGTCGCCCCGGCGCTCGGCACGGTCGGCGTCATGACGTTCATCAGCTGCTGGAACGAATTCATTATGGCTTACACGTTCATCACGGAAGAGTCGTTGAAGACGCTGCCGTTTTCGATCATCCAGTTCGTCGGCCAATATTCGTCCAACTACGGCGCGCAGTTCGCCGTCTTAACGATCATCGCTTTGCCGAGCCTGCTGATGTATCTGTTGTTTACCGAACAAATCGCCCGCGGCCTGACGGCCGGGGCCGTCAAAGGGTGAAAGCGACCGATGCGTATCATTCGACGCTTCATGACCGCCCGGTCGCCGCATTTCCGCCTGTCGGAAATGGAACCGATCGCGTTTCGGGCGGACGAGCAGGAACAAGAAAACCGTCTGATCAACGTCTATCCGGACGTCGAATTCCAGGAAATCATCGGCTTCGGCGGCGCATGCACGGAAGCGGCCGCCGTCGCGCTGGGCAAGCTTGATCCGGAAGCGCGCAAACGGGTGCTTCGCGCCTATTTCGATCCGGAAGAAGGCATCGGCTACACGCTGTGCCGGACGCATATTCAGTCGTGCGATTTTTCGCTCGGCTCGTACAGTTATGTTGAGGACGGCGACGAGCGGCTGGACACGTTCGACCTCGCGCGCGACCGGCAGGCGCTTTTACCGCTGATTCGCGACGCCGCGCGTATCGCCGGCGCTTCGTTCCGGCTACTGGCCTCGCCGTGGAGCCCACCGCCGTGGATGAAAACGAACGGCCGCATGACCGGCGGCGGCCGGCTGCGGCCGGAATATCGCGCGGCGTGGGCGCAATTTTTCACGCGGTACATCCGGGCGATGGCGGAAGAAGGCGTCGACGTGTGGGGTGTCAGCGTGCAGAACGAGGCGAAGGCGACGCAAATCTGGGAATCCTGCGTCTATAGCGCCGAGGAGGAACGCGATTTCGTCCGGGACTATCTCGGCCCGACGCTCGAACGGGAAGGGCTGTCGCACGTGCGGCTGTTCGTCTGGGACCACAACAAGGAGCGGCTGTTCGAGCGCGCCCGCATCGTACTGGACGATCCCGAAGCGGCGAAATACGTCTCGGGCGTCGCGTTCCATTGGTATTCCGGCGATCACTTCGAAAGTCTCGATCTCGTGCGCGCCCGGTATCCCGGCGTCATGCTGCTGGCCACGGAAGGATGCCAGGAAGGCGGCGTCCGGCTCGGCGACTGGTCGGTCGGAGAGCGGTACGCCCACCACATCATCGGCGATCTCACGCACGGCGCGGCCGGGTGGATCGACTGGAACATCGCCCTCGACGAGAACGGCGGGCCGAACCACGTCGGCAACTACTGCGACGCGCCCGTCATCGTCGACACGCGGACCGGGCAAGCGGCGTTCCAGAGTTCGTACTATTATATCGGCCACTTCAGCCGGTTCGTCCGGCCGGGCGCGCGGCGGATCGGCTGCACGCGGTATACCGACAGGCTGGAGGCGTGCGCGTTCCGAAACGCCGACGGGACGGTCGCGGTCGTCGTGCTGAACCGGACGGACGAGCCGATCCCATTCACGCTGCGGTACGTTTCGCCGTCGGGCCTGTCGTCGGGCGCGGAGATCGCCGACGCCGACAGTCCGCCGCATTCGATTCAGACGCTGGTGGTTTCGGATTCCGCCCGGGGCGTCCGCGATCCGGACGGACTTCTGCCGCCCTAACCGCCACCGTCCGTGTAAGGATCGCATTCGAGCTCAAAAAAGGTCTGGAACACGGGGGCACCGGCGGCATCCACGAAGACATCCACATCCGGAACGGTCATTCCGTATACATTCACTGCGCCGAAATGTTTAATCAGACCCTCCGGCAAATTTTCGTCCGTCGGATTGACCGTAAGCGCTCCTATCTGGCGCGCTTTTTGCAATCTCCACTCGTCCTTGTCGACAACGCAGACATCCTTAATCCCCTCAAGCCCTTTCCTCCCCAAACGGAACGTATACCACGGCACGCTATAAAAAATTACTTGCCAACCCCGCCGCCCAACAAGTATACTGGAAACGGGAGGCTCGCAAAAAGCCTCAGAACAGGCGAAAGGAGGAAACCATCGTGTCCAAACGGCTGTTCATCGAAGAACTCGAAGAAGTGCCTTCAAGCTCGCCGCTGTTCGCCGCGGGCGCCGGCACCGACGCCGTCGCGACGACGCTCGCGGTCGGCGAGGAATGCGGCCCGGTCTACACAACGCTCGCGATCGGCGAAGAAAGCGGCCCGATCTACACGACGATGGCGATCGGCGAAGAAGGCTGCTGGCCGAAGCGGTAACCGAACATACCGGCAACACGGCGCCTCGCCGGCGGGAACCGGCTTTTCGCCCGGACGGCCGCCGGAGGGCGCTGGCTTTTTCTTCAAGAAGCGAGAGGGGGAAATTCATGAAAACGCCCGTCGTGGGCATCATCGGCGCGGCGAACGAACGCCATTGCCTGTATGTCGCCGCAGAAATCGAGCGAAACGGCGCGCGGCCGCTCATCCTCGACAACTCGCCGGACTTGCCGTTTCCGCTGACGATGGCGGGGGAAGGTATATTTTATTATAAAGAAGAAAATTTGAATGCTGTCGGTGCGTTTTATTTACGCGCTCTGTTTCTGCCGGTTCCCGCCTTTCCGACCGGGCCGATCGAACGGCAGCTGTTCGAGGAAGGCTACCGCGCCTACGCCCGCGAGCGCGAACGGTACGCCGTCTGGCTGTCGTGGATGCGGGAAGAGACGTCGGCCGGCAAACCGTTCGTCAACGCGCCGGACGCCGGACTCTGGCACTTCGTCAAACCGTACCAGCTGAACGTGTTGCGGCGCGCCGGCCTGCCCGTCCCTGCGACGCTCGTCACCGGTTCTTCGGAAGCGCTTTCAGAATTCCGGCGAAAATACCGGCGCGTCGTCTATAAACCGGTCGCCGGCGGAGCGCATTGCCGGCTGCTGACGGAAGCCGACCTGGCGCCCGAACGGCTCGAACGGCTGTCCGCCGCGCCGGTGCTGTTTCAGGAATATGTTCCGGGCGTCGACCTGCGCGTGTTCGTGCTGGACGGGCGCGTCATCGCCGCGTTCCGCGTCGAGGGCGAAAACGGCGTCGATTACCGGACGGGCCGACCGAACGTCGAGCCTTACGCCGCCGACGGGCCGATTGCGGATATTGCCGTTCGGGCATGCCGCACGCTCGGCCTTGTGTTCGCCGGCGTCGATCTGAAACTGGCGCCGGATGGACGAATCGCGCTTTTGGAATGCAACCCGAGCCCGATGTTCGAAGGATTCGACCGTACGGCGCCGGTCACCGTCTGTTCGCAGCTGGCCGCCTATCTGATCGAAAAGGCCCGTTCCGGCGCGGCGCGGGCAAGCGCCGGCGGTACGGGCCGCTGAACGAACAACCCGAATTCGCGGCAGACGACGGTCGCGAACACGCGGGGCCGTGCAACCGTGCGGCGACGCCTAAATCGTCCAGTCCAGTATGATTTCCCGCTCCTCGCGGGAAGAGGCGTAAATCGCGTCGAGCACGAGCTGGTTGGCGTATCCGGCCATCGCGTCCGACAGCGGCTTTTTACCGTCCAGCACGCATTCAGCAAAATGGCGCGCTAGGCGAACGCGGGCGCCCTCGTCGTCGGCCGGCGGCTCAAGCGGAGTCTCTGTCGCCACACCGTCTTGCTCGCCGAACAGTTTGCCGCACTCGCCGCGGACGGTGGCGCCGCCGTCGGTACCGAGCACGTGAAGAAACGGTTGTGAATCGGTCTCCATGTGCGCCGCCCAGCTGACGTCGAGCAACACGGTGCTGCCGTCGTCGAACCGAATGAGCGCCGTTCCGGAATCCTCGACGTCGAACGTGCCGGAGAAGTCGGGCGTTCCCCAGTTGCCGAGCCCGATCCGGCGCGTGCCGAGTTCGCCGTAGACGCGGCCGCTGACGGCGACCGGCCTGATCCGGTCGCCGAGCAAGTACATTGCCAGATCGAGCATGTGGACGCCGATGTCGATCAGCGCGCCGCCGCCGGACTCGGCCTTGCGCGTAAACCAGCTTCCCCAGCCGGGAATGCCCTTTCGCCGCAACCAGCCCGTCTTGATCTGATAGACGCGCCCGAACGCACCGCCGTCGATCAGTTCTTTGACGCGCATGTTCACCCATTCCCACCGCATCTGGTGGCCCATCATCAGCACGCGTCCGGAATCGCGCCAGGCCCGGACGACCGCCCGGGCGCCGTCCAGATCGCGGGCCATCGGCTTTTCCAGCAACACATGCTTGCCGGCCGCCAGCGCCTTGACGGCAAGCGGCGCGTGCAGCGCGTTCGGCACGGCGACGACGACGGCGTCCACCACGTCCGCTTCCAGCATGGCCTCGGCGTCGGCATAGACGCGCTCGATGCCGTATTCTTTCGCACACGCTTCCGCCAGATCGCGGCGCGCATCGGCGATCGCCGTCACTCGAACATTCGCAAGACGCCGAAACGTCTGGATATGGACCTTCCCGATGCCGCCCGCGCCGATAATGCCCACTCGGATTTGCGTTATCGCCATCTTCGGCGTCGCCCCTCCCATGTTTGTCGTATCGTCACGATTTTCCCGACCGGTTTCCCCGCCGGTTCCTTACGCCATCGGCGCGCGGTAAGCCGCCGCCGTTCGATACGCTTCGACGAACCGTGCGGCCTGCCCCGTAATCCGCGAATAGTCGCCCGTCTTCACCGCCTCGTCCGTCAGGGTGGACCCGATGCCGACGGCGACTGCGCCCGCGCGGATCCACTCGGCGAGGTTGTCGAGCGACACGCCGCCGGTCGGCATCAGGTTGACTTGCGGCATCGGCCCTTTGACCGCCCGGATGAACGACGGCGAAAACAGCTGGCCGGGAAACAGCTTCATCACGTCGACGCCGAGCTCGAGCGCCGCCTGGATTTCGCCGAGCGTCATGACGCCGGGCATGACCGGAACGCGGTAGCGGTTGCACATTTTCACCGTTTCCGGATGAAACGACGGGCTGACGACGAACGCCGCCCCGCTCAGCATCGCCGCGCGCGCCGTCTCCGCGTCGAGCACCGTGCCCGCGCCGACGATCGTTTTGCCATCCGCGTACCGCGCGGCCAGCTCCCGGATCGCGTCGAGCGCGCCCGGCGTCGTCATCGTAATTTCGACGACGCGGATGCCGCCGGCGATCGCCCGCTCCGCCATTTCCCGCACGTCGTCGGCCGAACGCCCCCGCAACACCGCGATGACGCCGGCGTCGCAAATTTCACGCAGTAGCTCGTACTTGCGCATGGTTTTCGACTCCTTTTTCGCCACGATTCCGTCGGTCCGCTTCCGTCCGCGCCCGCGCGAATCCGCTCCCGCGAACTACCGCTCGACGTGGCCGACGGCGCCGAGGCGCGTCTGCACGTCCTGCCACGTCGGCGCGCCTTCCCAGTCGCCCGCGGCCTGAACGGCGAGACTGCCGGTCAGGTTGCCGAGCCGCACCGCTTCTTCCAGCGAAAAGCCCTTGACGACGCCCGCCAGAAAACCGGCGCAAAACGCGTCGCCCGCCCCGACCGGATCGACGACCCGTTCGACCGGGAAAAACGGCACTTCCGTCACCCGTTCCCGTTCGACCAGAAGCGTCTTGCCGCCCGCGCTTTTGACGACCGACACCGCCCGTAGTCGCCGCAGCTCGGCGACGGCTTCGTCCGGCTTTTCAATACCGTACAGCAGCTTCAGCTCGTCCCAGCCCGGCAGAAAATAGTCCGCTTCTTCCGCCAGTTCGAGCAGGACCGGCCTCGCGCGTTCGAGCGGCCACAGCTTCAGCCGCAGATTCGGATCGAAACAGACGGCAACGCCGTGCCGACGCGCGACCCGAACGGCGTGCCGCACCGTTTCGAGACAGGACTCGCTGAGCGCGGGCGTAATGCCGGTCACATGCAACACTTTGGCACCGGCGACGTACGCCTCGTCCACGTCGTCCGGCCGCATCCGGCTGGCGGCGGAAAATTTACGATAATAATAGACGGATAGCCTGCCGTAAACCGTTTCGCGCAACATCAGCCCCGTCGGCGCGTCGGGGTCGAGCTGGACGCGCGACACGTCCACGCCCTCGCCACGAATCCGCTTGAAAATCATGCGGCCGGGCGGATCGTCGCCGAGCCGTCCGAACCAGCCTGCGCGGACGTCAAGCCGTGCAAGCCCGATCGCGACGTTGCTCTCTGCGCCGCCGAACGAAAACGAAAACGCGCCCGCGTGTTCCAGCGTTTTTCCGTCGGCGGGACAAAAAAGCGCCATCGTTTCCCCGAACGTGACGACGTCCGGCGACGAGACGTTTTCCGGCTTTTCCGACGGTCGAAATTCCGGATTCATCCGTATCCATCGTCCTCCCCGCCCGCGCACGATTCCCGCCTGCGCCGCTCATCGCGCCATCCAGCCGCCGTCGACGCACAGCACGTGCCCGTTCATGTAGTCGGACGCCGAAGAAGCAAGGAACACGACCGGACCGGCCAAATCTTCCGGCACGCCCCACCGCCCCTGCGGGATCCGGTCGAGAATCGCCTGGTATCGGACCGGGTCGTTGCGAAGCGGTTCGGTGTTGTCGGTGATCATGTAGCCCGGTGCGATCGCGTTGACGTTGATTCCCTTGGACGCCCATTCGTTGGCGAACGCCTTCGTCAGCCCCGCCACCGCGTGCTTGCTTGCGGTGTAGCCCGGCACGAGAATGCCGCCCTGAAAACTGAGCATCGACGCGATGTTGATGATTTTACCGGAGCCGCGCTCGATCATATGCCGGCCGACGAGCTGGCACAGGAAAAAGACGGCGTTCAGGTTGAGCGCGATGACGTCATGCCAGTCTTTGGCCGAATGCTCCGCCGCCGGCGCCCGACGGATGATGCCGGCGTTGTTGACGAGGATGTCGATTTTACCGGTTGCCGCCAGCGCCCGCTCCACGACGCCGGGCAGCTCTTCCTCGCGGGAAAGATCAGCCTGAATACCGTAAAACGTTCTTCCCGCCGCCTCGACGGCCCTGCGCGTCTCGTCGAACCGGCCGCTGCTGCCGACGCCGACGATATCGGCCCCCGCTTGCGCCAGGGCGACCGCCATCGCCCGGCCGAGACCGGTGCCGGCGCCGGTCACGAGCGCGGTTTTACCGGACAAGTCGAACCATTTCATGTCGTCGGGAACGCCCCCTCCCCGTTTTTTGCGTATCGTCTCGGAAAGCGACCAGCTCCATTATACCCGAGCCGGCGGACGGTTGACCAATGGACGCAGCCCGGTCGCGTGCGGTAAACTTGTGACGGGAGACAAAATTTTTAATTTATATAGTTTAAGGAGAAAAACGCGATGAATCGGTCACATGCGATCGCCCGTTGGGCGGGCGTATGGCTGGCGCTGGCGGCCGCGACGTGGATCGGCCTCTGCTCGGGGCTCGGCTGGAACGCGATCGGCTGGCGTACGGTCTGGGGCATGGCGTTTCTGGCCGTACTCGCGGCCGCGGCGGCCGTGCTGCCCGCCCTGTTCGGCGGCAAAGCGGCGTTTTTTATTTCGACGGCGGGACTTTTGGTCGGCGTGCTGTATCTCGCCTACCTCGTGCGCTCGGTGCCGGGCTGGGGCGACTTGGCCGGTGTATCCGGGTTTTTGTCGGTGTTCGGCATCGCATGGGTGGCGGGGCTCGTGCTACAGCTCGTGCTGTTTCTCGTCGGGAAAATACGCCGGACGCGGAGCAAGACCGGGCGAACATGAGTGAAAACGGGGATGGACGGACATGAGCGGAAGTTATGGGAAAACACGCTTTGCCGCGATTCTGTTCGACGCCTACGGCAAGCTGTACGACGTGCAGGGCGCGAGGCGTTTCTTCCAACGCTTGGGACGTCGCCGGCGCCAAACTGTTCGGATACCCCTGTTGCTGGGTGAAGCGTTCGGACCAGCTGTTCGAAGAGCCCGGCGTCCGGACGGATTTCGTCCGCGGACGTTCTGGCCGCGCTCCCAGGTCTGGTCTCCGGAAACGGAGCGTGACGGAGTTTTCCGATCACCCCGTACTCACCCCTCATCCCCCCTGCGGACGCCGATGTAGTACACGTGATACGTCGCCGGAACCTCCGCCGCGCGCGCGCCTCCGGCGTCGCCGATGCCGAACCGCCGGACGTAATGCCGCTCCATGACGCGGAACAGCTCGCGGCCTGCGCCGCTTGCATCCCGTCGCGCCGGCGAATAGGACGCCCCCATTCCGCGCACCTCCGCCAAAAAATCGCGCACGGACGCATACGTCAACACCCGTCGCTCCTCTTCCAGGAAAACGATCTCCGCCCCGCCGGACAGCGCGTACGCCGCCCATTCGTCCCGGTGCGGAAACGACGGCCCGCGGCGGCGCGGCGGCAAGCCGAGTTCGGTCTCCGCCGTCCGGAACGATTCGTGCAGCTCGCGAAACGTCTCCGGTCCGAACGTCGACAGCGCCAAAATTCCGCCCGGCGCAAGTCTGCGCACATAGGCGGCCAACGCGTCGAGCGGCCGGTCGAACCATTGGAACGCAGCGTTCGAGACGATCAGATCGAACGATTCTCCCTCCCGCAGCAACGATTCCGGCTTTTCGGCGTCCCCCGCGCGGAAGTCGACGCGTTCCGAAGCCGCCTGAGCCGCGAGCCGCCGCCGCGCCTCTTCCAGCATCCGCTCGGCGATGTCGACGGCGACGATGCGCATGTCCGCCGCCGCACCTTCCGGCCGCTCCTCGGCCAGCCGCGCCGTAACGTACCCCGTCCCGCATCCGATGTCGAGCGCCCTCCGCACGGCGGACGGCGAATCCGCCCGGAGCCGGGCGTCGCGCACAAGCGCCAGCAACCTGTCGGCCATCTGCCGCTGCAGCCCTGCGTGCCGGTCGTACTCCGCCGCGCGGCGGTTGAAATTGAGCCGCACGATCCGTTTGTCGATCCGATCGCCTTCCCGCTCGACGATTCCGTCCTTCATCCGATAAACTCCTTCAGCGCCGTGAAAAATGCTGCCTCCGCCGTCGCAAACGGCGCGTGGCCGGCTCCGGGCAGCAGCACGCATTCCTCCGGCGACAGGAAGAACAAACTTTCGACCGGCACGATCGGGTCGGCCTCGCCGTGCAGCCAGAGTATCCGCGGAGACCGCCGCGTCCGCCGACGCCATTGTGCCCATCGCCCGCGCAGATCGGCTTCCAGCAAATACGTCAGGCCCGCCCGCAGCCCTTCCGGCGAAAAATCGGCCTTCGCGCCGAGTAGCCGCGCCGCCGCCGGATCGCCGCGTTCCCCGTCGGCCAGCATCGCCTGCCGGAACTCCGCAACGACCCGTTCCGGTTCGCGCCCGAGCCGCTCCATCATCCGCCGCAGCACCCGCTCCGGCCAGCCCGGCGCTTTCGGCCCGTCGCGGACGAAGCGAAGCGACGCAGCGACGACGGCCAGCCGCTCCACGCGAACGATTTCCGCCCCGGCCGACCCACTGCCTACATCCGCGACGGCCTCCAGCGCCAGCATACCGCCGAGCGACCAGCCGACGACCGTCCAGCTTTCCGATCCGCCCAGGCCGCTTCCCAGCGCACGCGGCACGACCCGCCGCAGATCGTCGACCGTCCGGCAGTCCGCATACGAAACAAACACATGCCGTCGTCCGGGAAAATGGCTCATCGCCAGATCGGCCCACACGTCCGGCGACATCCCCCATCCGTGCACCCACAAAATCGAACCGGCCATCGCTTTCGCTTACGCCCCGCCTTCTACGTCCGTCCCCGCTTCCGCCCGACGTTCTGGTTCCCCGCCGCATCCCGCGCTTTCCGCCGCCAAGGCGATCGCCTCTACCGCGCGCGCAAGATCCTCCCACGCGTGAATCGCCATCGGCGAACACCGGAGACGCGCCGTGCCCTCCGGCACCGTCGGCGGCCGGATCGCCACCGCGCAGACGCCGAGATCCTCCAGCCGGCGGGCGACCCGCACAGCACGCGCGTTGTCGCCGAGGATGACCGGGACGATGTGGCATTCGCTCTCGCCGGTGTCGAACCCGCGCCTTTTCAGCTCGGAGCGGAACCGGGCGGCCTTTTCCAGCAATTGCGCGCGTCGGTCGTCGGCTTGCCGCACCCGCTCCCACTGTCGACGAATACAGCGCACGAGAAACGGCGGCGGCGCGGTCGAATAAATAAAACTTCTCGCCTTGTTCAGCACGTAGCGGATCACGGTCGCGTCGCCGGCCGCGTACGCGCCGTAACAGCCGAACGCCTTGCCGAACGTCCCCATCTGCACGTCGATTTTGTCCGCAAGCCCGAGCGCGTGCGCCAGCCCCCGGCCTTCTTCGCCGAACACCCCGCCGCTGTGCGCCTCGTCGACCATCAGCAGCGCGCCGTAACGCTCCTTGAGCGTCACCAGATCGGCCAGCGGCGCGATACTGCCGTCCATGCTGAACACGGCGTCGGTCACGATGAGCTTCCGTTTGCCCGGCGGCGTTTTCTTGAGCAAATCTTCCAGACGGTTCATGTCGCGGTGCGGATAGCGAATATACCGCGCACGGCTGAGAATCGCCCCGTCGACGATGCTCGCGTGGTTGAGCCGGTCGCCGAAGACGAAGTCGTTTCGCCCGGCGAGCGCCGAGATGAGGCCGACGTTGGCCGCATAGCCGCTGCCGAACAACAGGCAGCTCTCCGTTCCTTTATAAGCGGCGAAATCGCGCTCGAACGCTTCCGTCTCCGGATCGGTGCCGACGATGAGCCGCGACGCCGTCGCGCCGACGCCCCAGTCTTCCTCCGCCTCGCCGGCCATGTCCGACAACCGCCCGTATTCGCCCGGCTGCGCCAGGCCGAGATAATCGTTCGACGCGAGGTTCAAAAGCCGCCTTCCGCCGCGTTCGACGAACCCGCCGCCGACCGCTTTTACCGCGACGGGATGCCGCAACGCCGTGCGGGCCTCCAGCCGCTCGAGTTCCTCCCGCATCCAGGCGCGCACGTCAACCGCGTTTTCGCCGACCTTCGCGTTCATTCGCCGCACACCCGCCCTGCCGATTTCAGGCTCCGTCCTGGCGAACCTTATGACAGCGCGCAAAGCTCGATCTCGAAGCCGAGGTCCTCGATCATCCGGTGATCCTCCTCGGCCGACTGGCCTTTCGTCGTGAGATAGTCGCCGACGAACACCGAATTAGCCGCGTACAGCCCGAGCGCCTGCAGCGACCGCAAGTGATACTCGCGCCCACCGGAAATGCGGATTTCCTTCGACGGGCAGATGAAACGAAACATTGCCAGAACTTTCAGACATTTCATCGGCGTCAGGTCGTTGCGCCCTTCGAGCGGCGTGCCGGGAATCGGGACGAGAAAATTGACCGGAATCGAGTCCGCGTCCAGCTCCCGCAAGGCATACGCCGTCTCCACGATTTCCTCGTCCGTCTCGCCCATGCCGACGATGACGCCGGAACACGGCGAAATGCCGGCGCGTTTGACCGCTTCCACCGTCGCGACGCGGTCGTCGTATGTATGGGTGGTCGTGATGTTCGCGTAATGAGCGCGGCTCGTGTTCAGGTTATGGTTGTACCGGTCGACGCCGGCTTCCTTCAGCCGCTCCGCCTGGCCGGGCTTCAGAATGCCGAGACAGGCGCAGATTTTGAGCGGCATCGTCGCCTTGATTTCCCGCACCGCCTCGATCACCTGCTCCAGCTCGCGGTCGGTCGGCCCGCGCCCGCTGCAGACGATGCAATACGTGCCGGCTTTCAGCTCAAGCGCCTTGCGCGCCCCTTCGATCAGCACTTCCTTGTCGAGCAGTGGATATTTCGCCACCGGCGCGCGCGAGACGATCGACTGCGAACAGTAGCCGCAGTCTTCCGGGCAAAGGCCGCTTTTGGCGTTGATGATCAGGTTGAGTTTTACTTTCTTTCCGTAAAACGCCTTGCGCACGCGAAACGCCGCCTGCATGATCGGCAAAATGTCGTCGTCGTCCGCACGCAGCACCGACAACGCTTCTTCCATCGTCAGAAGCTCGCCGCGAAGCGCCTTTTCCGCGTAGACGTCCCACCGGCTGCGCAATTCGATCATGGCGCGATCCCTCCGCATCGGTCAATGATCATCTCTTGCTTGTCGTCGTCGAAAAGATACTCGCCGAGCCGCCTCCAGTCCAACCTTTCGGCCGCATGGCGCGCCCACGTCTCGCGAAAACGCTCCCACTCGGCCTCTTGAGCCGCGGCGTCCGGTTCCGGCATCCAGTCCAGCACGCCGACGACCGGAATGCCGGCGAACGTCTCGATCATCCGGACGTTCTCCGCCCGTTCGCGCTCCTCGCCCGGCTTTGCGCCGTTCAGCACGACGCCCGCCACTTCCAGGCCGAGCGACCGCGCGTAATGGACGCTCAGCACCGTATGGTTGACCGTGCCGAGCCGTGCGCGCGCGACAATCAGGAGCGGCACGCCGAGCGCCTGCGCCAGATGGACGATCAGCCGATCCGCCGTCACCGGCACGGCTAGCCCGCCTGCGCCCTCGATCAGGATCGTCGTCCCTTCCGCGAGCAGCCGGCGGCCTTCGGCGACGAGTGCTTCCCAGTCGATCGCCGTATTCGCCCGCTCGGCCGCCATCCACGGCGCTACCGGATCCGGCAGCGTCACCGTTGCGAACGCGCCGTTGCGTCCTTCTGGCATTCCGGCGATCCGCGCCAGTCTGACGCTGTCCGTCTGCGGCGAACCCGACGGATGGCCGGTTTGCACCGGTTTCCAGCAACGGACAGGCGCTGAGAGCCCCCGAAGCCGGAGTGCAGCCGCCAGCCCGCCGGTCACCGCCGTTTTTCCGACGTCCGTGTCGGTGCCGGTGATGAACAGCGCCCGTGCTTTGCGGTCCGTCATGCGTCGATCCCCCTTCGCACGGCGTCTTGCGTGCTTTCGGCGTATCTTCGAAATATCGGCGTATTGTCAACTTTTGCAGCGGGTCAAAGGTTGACAATCAAACAACTTCATTTTATCAAACGGCGGGGGAAGGATCAAACCCATAAAAATACAACATATGATGTTATAAAACATAACGCATATACCCCAATTTTGGGTATTTACAAACAGGCAAAAAGAAAGTTAAAATGCTCCTAAGTGAGCGATAAAGCTTAAGGAGGGAGAATGACGAAAGTGGTTAAAGGAAATCTACCATTTTTGGGTTTATCAACTTTTAAATTAAAGAATATAGATCTTCATGATTTTTATGAAGAAGTAAGCAATGAAATCAGAACTATACTTAATGATTTTAATATCTCTGTTATATTCATCCTAACAGATCCACAAAGAAACATAGTTGATATCCAAACAAATGATTTACATGCAAAGGAATTAATAGAGTCATCTGATATATCCGTTTTCTCTAAACTATTTGAAACATTTGGAGTAAAGAACTTGGAGATTATTACTGAAAAAGACAAGTTAATTAATCCTATTTCATTTAATTTAAAGGAGTTTTCCATCCCCTTATTTAGTGATTGGTCTGGCGTTTATTTGCCTTTCTTAATCAAAAACAAATTAAATGGATATATTGCTGTAATATTTAAAAACGAAAATTTAATGGAACTTGTTATACCATTTTTGAAAGTTTTGCATAGGCTATTTGTGATTAAAAAAAGCTATTCCGCTAAAAACTTATTTCTAAAAATGATTGAAGAGAAATTAAATAAATATAATCTTACTCCCAGAGAAAGAGAAGTTGCTACAAGATGGATGAGCAACAAGACTGTTCAAGAAGTTGGTGAAGAACTTTCTCTTTCAGAAGCAACTGTTCGTTCCATAGTTAAAGCGATTTATAGAAAGATTGATGTAAATAGTAGATTAAGTCTTCTATTTAAAGTAATATTTGATAAATAAATGAAGGTGGTTTAAATGTCTTCTCTAGAAATTAAGCCTCAAGGAGATTTCTTCATTGTTCGCAATGGCTCGTCTTATTTCAAACTAGGGAAACGGGAAGGACAAATCCTTATTGACATGCAAACAGGACAACTTAGTGAAAACGAATTGGCTCAAAAATATGATTTAAATCTCGAATCCATACAAAAGCTAAAGCAAATATTTGTGAATCTCGGCGTTATCGGCGAGCAGAAAAAAGAACCTTTTAATATCTTTTTTATAAAAATCCCCCTTGTAAATCCTGATAAATTCTTTCATTTCATTACCTCGAAGTTACTTTCATACCCTAAAATATCAAGTTTTTTATTCTGGATTTTGAATATATGGATTTTTTACGGGATTTTTTTGTTAATATTCCATTTTAATAGTATTATTTCAATTAGCCTTAATAATTTAGATCCATTCCAATTATTCTTAGGTTATGTAACCCTAATTATATGTGTTATTTTCCATGAACTGGGTCATGGTTTGGCATGTCGTTATTACGGAGGACAAGTTACCAAACTTGGACTGATGTTGTTATTTTTTAGCCCAGCATTGTATTGCAATGTAAGTAGTGCATGGATGTTTACAAGCAGAAAACACAAAATATTCGTATCACTCGCCGGAATATATGTTCAACTTATTTTGCTTTCTTTCTTTTTACTACTATATAAATACAATAACAATTCCGTATATTTGTCATGGGTGATACTTTCTAATATATGGATGATATGTATTAATATTTTTCCTTTTGTAAAATTAGATGGGTATTGGACTTTATCTCATGCAACTGGTATTGCGAATCTCTATCAAAAATCGCTTGATCGTGTCCGTAAAATGATAAACCCCAAATCTGAAAAATTAACCTATCTGAATAACTTTCCAAGAAAAATAGATATGTTTCTTCTCATTTATGGATTGATGTCTATTCTTGTGATTATCGTTTTCTTGTTATCGAGTTTATTAGGTTTATACCATTTAGTTTTTAAAAGCGATATCCCTTTTTCCTTAAAGCTTCTCACTTTATCCATCGAATTGATTATATTTATTTGTTTATTCATTTATGTTTTAAAGAAAATATACAAAGGATTTTGCCGCGATTAAGAACTATCTCGGCGGTTTGGTAGAATGGTTCGTGTGATAAAACATCCTGCATATTCTCCCTGATATAAGCTGGAACTTTCGTGACTTAAGCGAAAAGTGTGTTTACGGAATGTCTCTACATTTGGAAGAGACAATCCTTTTGTCGTTTTGAACATGATGCTGAATATACTTCATAGATATACCCCAATTTTGGGTATTTACAAATACGCAATACGACTTAAAATGATTTTTAGTGAGCAATGCAACTTTAAGGAGAGGACAATCTTTGACCCCCATCCTTCAACTCGAAAACATCTGCAAAACATACCCGATGGGCAAAGAAACCCTGCAAGTCCTGAAAAACGTTTCGTTTTCCGTCGAACCCGGCTCGTTCGTCGCCATCGTCGGCCCGTCTGGTTGCGGCAAATCAACACTGCTCCATCTGATCGGCGGACTGGAGCGGCCCTCGGGCGGATCGATCCGCTTTTGCGGCCGGGAAATCGCGGGCTTTTCCGAAAAACAGCTGGACCGATATCGGCTCGAAAACATCGGCATGATTTTTCAACAGTTTTACCTCATCCCTCACCTTTCCGCGGCCGGAAACGTCGAAATGCCGCTCGCGCTCGCCGGCGTCGGACCGATCGAGCGAAAACGACGGGCGGATGAGCTGTTGAAACTCGTCGGGCTTGAGGACCGCAAGCACCACAGGCCGAACCAGCTGTCCGGCGGCCAGAAACAGCGCGTCGCGATCGCCAGGGCGCTGGCGCTGAATCCGACTCTGCTTTTGGCGGATGAACCGACGGGCTCGCTCGACAGCAAAACCGGCCAGACGATTCTTGAACTGCTGAAAAACATCGCGCGCGAACACGGCACGACGATTCTGATGGTTACCCACTCGCCCGAAATCGCCGCCCAGGCCGACCACGTCATCTCGATGCTGGACGGCGAAGTGGTGGGCGAAACCCGACGGACCGCCGGCCGCGCCGCGGTCGCCGCTTCCGGTCTTGAGGCCGCATCGGTCGACGCATCCGGCGTCTCGTCGGCCGGTTCGTTTGACTACCGGAACGACCGGCAAAAGAAAACGGGCAATATGTCGACGGCGTCCGCGCTGCGCCACGCCATGCACAACCTAGTCCTGAAGCGATGGAGAACGCTCCTGGTCAGCTTCGGCGCGTCGATCGGCATATGCGGCATTGCGCTGATGCTCGCCCTCGGCCTGGGCCTCGAAGCCAAAATCAAAAAAGAAGTCGAGCCGCTGCTCGACCCCGGCGTTCTCCGCTTAAGCGCCGAGGCGGACGAATACAAACCGCTCGACCGCGACACGATGGCCAAAGTCCGCGAGGTACCGGGCGTGAAAGATGTCTTTTATCAATATGCATTCCGCGCAGGAATTATGCGCGATTCAAAGAACACCACGGACGTCGTCTATTCGGCCAAACCGGAATCGTCGCTCAGCAAAACGGACAAGTCGCGCCTGATCGCCGGCACGTATCCGAAAACCGACCGCGACATTGTGTTGACCGAATCGCTAGCAGAAACCCTGTTGGCCGAAGGCGAAACAGTTCAAGATCTTGTCGGCAAACCGGTCACCGTCTATTTTTCAAATGGTGGAGAATTTGCCAGTAAAACTGAACAACACGAAATGATCGTCAGCGGGATTATCCGCAACGCTCTTTTTGGTCTTGAAGGAAGCTCGAAGATTCAGTACGAATTCGCCGAAAAGCTGTCCGCTTCCCTGGATGTCGAAGGCGTTCCCCGGCCGTCGGGCGCCGTTCTGGCCGTCGTGGACAACGAAAAGAACATTCAACAAGTCAAACAAGCTTTGGAACAACTGAATACCCATCCAACAACTGCCGAAGACATTTTCCGGACGATCACGAATTATTTCCGTCTCATTCAAGGTATCTTGGGAACGTTCGCCGGGATTTCCTTGATCGTGTCGTCCATCATGATCGGCATCGTCATGTACGTGAACGTGCTGGAACGCGTCAAGGAAATAGGACTGCTGCGCGCGCTCGGCGCACGGCGGAAAGACATCCGGCGTATCTTCCTGACGGAAGCCGGAACGCTCGGCTTCTGGGGAGGCCTCCTCGGCATCGGCGGAGCGTTCCTGTGGGGGTTCGTCGGCAACGAAGTGTTGAAGCAGACGCTGTTGAAAGAGTTGCCGCCTTTTAACGCCTTTATCTTTCCCGTGGGCATGATCGCTTTCTGCATCGCCCTAAGCGTCGCGCTCAGCGTGCTGGCCGGTTGGCTGCCTTCGGCCAAAGCGAGCCGGCTTGATCCGGTGGAAGCGCTACGGTACGAGTAAGTTTACAACTATAGAAAGGAGGTGAAAACCATGAACATCGCATTTGAAGTCGAACGGCTGGAGTCGATCGAAGTTCCAGGTAAAGTGGCCTATTATGTGGGTTATGTGGTCGGCTCCGTCGTTCGTGCCATCTACGAGTTGTTCAACTAAATGAAAAACATAATCTTGAATGGGAGGTGAATGCAATGGAGAAAATGTTTTACGTTGAGGCCCTTGAATCTATCGAAGTTCCTGGAATAATCAGTGCTATTAAAGATTTCATTCGTGGCTTCATTGATGGATTTCTAGGAAATAAACCTAATCCATAACTCTACTTCGGCTTCAGCACAAAGGTCGTAATGACCTTTGTGCTGAAGTTTTTTCAACATATATGTTCAACTACAAAAAAACATGACGCCCACAAGCCATGTTCACCCCGCACACCCCGCCGTCCTCAACGCCGCCAGCAGCTCGCCGTGCACGCGGCCGTTCGTCGCCACGATGTCCCGCGTCCCCAGCCGGAACGGCCGGCCGTCCATATCGGTCACCGTCCCGCCGGACTCGCGCACGAGCAGCACGCCCGCGGCAACGTCCCACGCGTTCAGTCCCGGCTCGAAAAACCCCGACAGCCGCCCGGCCGCCACATACGCCAGATGCAGCGCCGCCGATCCCGCCGTCCGGATGTTGCGGACGCGCGGCGCCAGATGCGCGACCGCCGCGACGCTGCGCTCCAGATCCGCCGATCGGCTCGGAAAACCGGTCGCGAGCAGACTTTCGCCCAGCGTCGATTCGCGCGACACCGACATGCGCCGCCCCCGCACGTAGGCGCCCTTGTTTTTCTCCGCGACGAACAGCTCGTCGCGCGACGGATCGTAAATGACGCCGACGATCACTTCCCCGCGATGCGCCAGCGCCAGCGATATCGAAAAAAACGGAAACCCGTGAACGAAATTCGTCGTTCCGTCGATCGGATCGATCATCCAGACGTATTCCGCCTCCGCCGCCTCCTCGACGGTCACCGTGCCCGGCTCGCCCGCGCCCGTCCCCTCTTCGCCGAGAAACGCATGGCCGGGAAAATGCGTCCGGATCAAATTGCGGATCATCGTCTCCGTGCCGCGGTCGACTTCCGTGACGAGATCGCGCTCCGACGACTTCGTCTGCACGCTCGTCGGCTGGCCGAGCCGCGTCTTCAACCACTCGCCCGCCTTCGCGGCCGTGCTGACGGCGACGGCGGTGAAGCTTTTGCCCGATACGATCTGCGACAAACTTGGCACACCTCCGACACCATCATACCACGCGCGGCCGTCCGCTTCCAATGCCGGAATTCCCGACCCGACGCCCATTTCCCGTTTTGCCCCCGCCCCCCTTCTGATCTTTTCCGCGCTTCGCTATACCTCCGGAAAGCAAGTATCATTTTTTATACACCTTTCCTTTCCCCGCCGTTTGCCCTACAATAAAAAGCGGCGCCCGTCCTGGCGACCGAACCAACGCTGACGAAGGAGGAAAGACGCCGTGAACGCTTTTCGTTTCCACAATCCGACCGTGCTTTACTACGGCGCCGGCCAGATCGACGCCCACCTCGCCGCCGAGGTGCGCAAATACGGCTCCCGCGTGCTGCTCGTGTACGGAGGCGGCAGCATCAAACGTTTCGGCCTTTACGACAAAGTGACTGGCATCCTGAAAAACGCCGGCTGCACGGTTTTCGAACTCGCCGGAATCGAGCCGAACCCGCGGCTTTCGTCCGTGCGGCGCGGCATCGACATTTGCCGGAACGAAAACATCGACCTCATCCTCGCCGTCGGCGGCGGTTCCGTGCTCGACGCCGCCAAGGCGGTCGCGGCCGGCGCGAAATACGACGGCGACGTCTGGGATTTCTACACGAAACGCGCCGTCGTGCAGGACGCGCTGCCGCTCGGTACGATCCTGACGCTGGCGGCCACCGGCTCCGAAATGAACGGCAACAGCGTCATCACCAACTGGGAGACGAAAGACAAGCTGTCGACCGGCTCGCCGCATCTGTACCCGCGCTTTTCGTTCTGCGATCCGGCCAACACGGTCACCGTCCCGCGCGACCAGACCGTCTACGGCATCGTCGACATGATCAGCCATGTGTTCGAGCAATATTTTTCGCCGACCCCGCACACGCCGCTGCAGGACCGACTGTGCGAGGCGGTCATGCGCACGATCGTCGAACACGCCCCGCGCGTGCTGGAGAAACCGGACAGCCTGGAAGCGCGCGAGACGATGATGTACTCTAGCACGATGGCGCTGAACGGCATGATCAGCATGGGCATGGAGGGCGATTGGGCGACCCACAACATCGAGCACGAAATCAGCGCGATCTACGACATTCCGCACGGCGGCGGGCTGGCGATCGTCTTTCCGCGCTGGATGGAATACGTCGTCGACGCCGGTGTGGAAAAATTTTACCAGATGGCCGTCCGCGTGTTCGACGTCGACCCCGCCGGCAAAACGAAACGCGACGTCGCGCTGGAAGGCATCGGCCGCGTCAAGGCGTTTTTCCGCTCGATCGGCGCGCCGTCGTCGCTCGCCGACTACGGCATCGGCGGCGAACACATCCCCGTCATGGCGGAAAAGGCGGTGCGTTTCGGCCCGATCGGCCGCTTCAAGGTGCTGCACAAGGAAGACGTCGAACGCATCCTGAGCGCCTGTCTGTAATCCGAACCTTCATCCCGCGGCGAAAAGAGGGATCGACATGCGCGTCGTCGTCATCGGCGGCACGGGTCACGTCGGCACGTACCTGATTCCCCGGCTCGTCCGGCTCGGCCACGAAGTGATCAACGTCAGCCGGGGAACGTCGCGGCCCTATCTGCCCCACGCCGCCTGGAACCGGGTCCGCCACGTCGCGCTGGACCGGCCAAGCGAAGAGGCGGCGGGCGCGTTCGGCGCCCGCATCGCGGCGCTCGAACCCGACGTCGTCGTCGACATGATCTGTTTTACCGAAGAAAGCGCCCGGCAGCTGGTCGAAGCGCTGGCCGGGCGCGTCCAGCATTATTTGTTTTGCGGCACGATCTGGGTGCACGGCCCGAGCGTCGAAGTGCCGACGACGGAAAGCGAGCCGCGCCGTCCGTTCGGCGAATACGGCATCCGCAAGGCGGCGACCGAAGCGTATCTGCTCGAGCAGGCGCGCCGCCGCGGATTTCCGGCGACCGTGTTGCATCCCGGCCATATCGTCGGCCCGGGCTGGGTGCCGCTCAACCCGCAGGGCAATTTCAATCCGGACGTGTTTTCGCGTCTGGCGTACGGCGAGCCGGTCCTGCTCCCGAACCTCGGCCTGGAAACCGTTCACCACGTCCACGCCGACGACGTCGCGCAGGCGTTCACGTGCGCGATCGAAAACCGCAGCGTCGCCCTCGGCGAAAGCTTCCACGTCGTGTCGCCGGCCGCGCTCACGCTGCGCGGTTACGCGGAGCAGGTCGCCGGCTGGTTCGGACAGACCGCCCGCCTTGAATTCGCGCCGTGGGACGTATGGAAAACGACGGTCTCTCCACAGGACGCTGAAGCGACGTGGGACCACATCGCGCACAGCCCGAACTGCAGCATCGCCAAGGCGGAGCGGCTGCTCGGCTACCGGCCGCGGTACCGATCGCCGGAGGCCGTCTACGAATCGGTGATGTGGCTGGCGAAGCAAGGGATCGTCCGGACGCGTTCTGATGCTTGAGACCGCAAGAAGGGCCGCGCCCGTCCGAACGCGGCCCCTTCTCTTTTTTTCCGAAAAACCGGGCGTACTTTCCCGCTCGTTTACGCCCGATCGTCTGTCACTCGACTTCATCCTATCGCGATCACGCCCGACGACCATCGAACGATTATGACCGTTTTTGTTCTTTTTTTGACCGGTTTCGGTAATCGGCCGGCGTCATGCCGGTGTAGCCTTTGAACGTTTTGATGAAATAACTGGCATTGTCGTAACCGAGCATTTCGGAAATGCGCGAAACCGGGTGGACGGTCTGGTCGAGCAGCTCTTTTGCGCGCTCCATCTTCACCCTCGTGACGTAGTCGATGAACGATTCGCCCGTTTCCTTGCGGAACAGACGGCAAAAATAGCTGGGGTTCAAATGCAGGTGACGCGACACTTCTTCCAGCGTCACCCTCCTGTCCATGTGCAGGGCGACATACTGGGCGGCCTGCAAAATTTCTGGTTTCCGGCTGAGCCGCAAAATTTCCTCGACCGCCGGGAACATCGCTTGAAAATGATTCAGCATCCAGTCGCGCAAATGCGCCCACGAATCGATCTCGAGAATTTCCTTGTGCGCGACGTCCGACGCGACGACCGAACGAAACTGCTGCAGCGACTGAAACTTCAGCTTCAGATCGAGCACGAGCTTGAGCACCCAGTCGCGCACCGTCTCCGGCGGAAAACGCCCCGCGCGGACGACGTTCATCCATTTGTCGACGAGCGGCGCGATCGCGTCCGCCCGCCGCGCGACGAGCGCGTCGCGAAACTCCGCCAGCGCCTGATCGTAACAGGAAAACAGCCGGTCGGTCTCGGCACGTTCCTCGTCCGGCAGCCCCCGCGCCGTTTCCGCCAGGTCCGGCGCTTTCGCGCCGCTCTCCAGTCGCGCCACGGCGCCGTCCGGCAAATAAAACCGCTGGACGTCGGCCTGAAGCAGCGCGATGAGCGCGGCGCGGATGTCGCGCGGATGCCGGCAAACGTCGCCGATCAGAAAAGACGCCGAGATTTTCAGCGTCTTGCCGAGCGCCGCGACGAGCCGCCCGAGTGCCGCCTCCGCCGCCTGGACGGCGCTTGTCTTGAGCGTCGGGCGAAACGCGTAAAGGATAAAAGACTCTTTCTCACTATAAGGAAAATGAACGGCTCCATCCCACGCACCGACGATTTCCTCGGCCACGTTGTCGAAGGCAAACCGCAGCACATCTTCCGACATCAGCCGCTGTTTCGCTTCGCAGTACCGGTCGATGAAAGCCACGACCGGCAGACACGCCTTGCCGTCGAGGTCAAGGCCGTACGAACGCGCTTCCGCGAGCCAGTCCGCCTCGTCGAGCATCGGCCGGTGCACCGTGTGGCGGACGAACGACCGCTTCAAAAGCAACAGGCTCCGATCGGCCATCCGCCGCAGCCGCGAAAACCGTTCCTCCGCCTCCCGCTCCGCGTCGAGCTCGCTTTTGAACCGGGCGAGCAACCGCTTCAAGTCGTCCGGATCGAACGATTCTTTCAGCAAATAATCCGACACGTCCAGCCGGAGCGCCTGCTTCGCGTATTCGAACTCACTGTGGCAGGACAAAATCGCTGCCCGCAAATCGGGCTTGCGCTCCTTCAGCCGTCGGATCAGCTCCAGCCCGTCCATCTTCGGCATGCCGATATCCGTAATCAGCACATCCGGCATGTCGGCCAGCGCGTGCTCCAGCGCGGAGGCGCCGTCTCCGTGCATGCCGTGCAGGACGAAGCCGAGTTCGTTCCATGCGACGGCGTCGGCCAGAAACTCCAGCACGGGGTAGTCGTCATCGACGAGCATCACTTTGTACATCGGCCGTTTCCCCTCCCCGGCAAGGCATCCTCATCTCCACGCGCGTCCCCGCGCCGGGCGCGCTGTCGATCCGGATGGAAAAACCGTCACCGAACCGAAGCCTCATCCGCTCCGCCACGTTCGCCAGACCGATGCCGGAGCCTCCGCTACTTCCTTCCCGCACCGACGCGACGCCTTCTTTCCCGGCACAAATTTCGGCAAGCCGTTCGCGAAGCTGCTCGAGCCGCTCCGGCTCCATGCCTTCGCCGTCGTCCGACACTTCCAGCGCGAGCTGGCCGTCGCGGACGCCCGCCCGCACGCGGATCAGCCCCGCGCTCCTGCCGAGGCCGTGAATGACCGCGTTTTCCACAAGCGGCTGGAGCACGAACCGCGGCACTTCTGCCCAGAGCGCCTCCGGTTCAGCCTCGATGGCAAGAATCGCCTTTTCCCGCTGCCTCAAGTTCATCAGCCGGACGTAATCTTCCACCATCGCCAGTTCCTCGTGCAGCGGGATCGTCTCCTCGCTGCGCTCGATCGACAGCCGCATCAGCCGCGACAGCGAGGCGATCATGTCGGCGCTGTCCCGGTCGCCGCGGCGCAGCACCTTCATCCGGATGGAATTGAGCACATTGAACAGAAAATGCGGCCGGATTTGCGCCTGCAGCATCGCCAGTTCGGCTTTCCGCTTGCGCGCCTGCTCCAGCGTAATTTCCCGGATCATCTCCTGAATCCGGTCGAGCATCGAGTCGAACGACGCGCCGAGTTTGCCGATCTCGTCCGGGCCGCGAACGCCGGAGCGCACGTTCAGATTGCCGAGCTCCACCAGCGTCGCCAGCCGCGAAAGCCGCACGAGCGGCATCGTGAACCGGCGCAGCCCGTACACCAGCACGATCAGGAACGCGGCGAAAAACGACAGTTGAATCGCGATCACGGTATTGAAAATGCCGTTGATTTTCCGCACCGCCTCGCGGTACGGCGTCAGCGAAACGAGCCGCCATCCTTTCACCGCCGAAACAGGATAACTCGTCAGCAACATGTCGCGGCCTCCGGAGCGGACGATCGCCGCGTCGCGGTCAAGCCGATAACCCGGTACCTCGCCGATCCGGTCAGGCCGCTCGTGCGATACGATCCGGCCGTCGGCGTCGAGCAACATCATCTCCCGCCCGGCGGCTAATTTGTTGAAGATCTGGTGCACCTGACGTTCCGGAATCGAGACGACAACGTAGCCGTAAATATTCGAATTGGAAAAACGCAAAGGACGCGCCATCGTCAGCATATATTCGCCAGTTCCCGCGAACGGGCTCGGTTCGGCGCCGACCCAATACGACTCGAACCCGGACAACGTGCGCAAATTGGCCATCCACGGCTTCCGCAAAATGTCTGAAGGGTCGTATTCTTCTCGTCCGTAATTGGCGAATGATTCCCCGTTCGGCAGCAAAACCGTCACGAAATAGTCCTCGCCGATAATCGACAGGTTGTCCAGCGTGCGAATGACGGCCAACTGGTCGGAAAACCGGCGAAATTCCGCATCGGGACCGGCGTAACGGCCACCGAGTGCCCTTTCTTTCAGCACAGAATTCAGAAACGAGTCGACCTGGATGAAATTGGCGATATACGTCATATTGTCGAACATGTTGGACACATAACCGTCGACCAGATGCAGCGACTCCCGGGCGCCGGCGATCGCCTGCTCCGTCACGGCGTCGCGGATCCAGTACCTTGATGCCGCCCACGAGCCCAGCGCCGGCAAAAATACACAGACGACCGCCGTCGCGATCAGCTTCCACCGAAACGAGCGGAAGCGGACAAAGTTCCGGATCGCCGCGCGCATCCCGCATCCCCCCGCGTCTTTCGAAGGCAAAAACGGGGAGGATCGACCGCCTCCCCGTCCCGCAACATTGTCTATAAATCTATTGTATCATCAGCCCTTCTTGTTCGCATCGATCAATTGCTGGACGCGCTGTTTCATCGTCTCAAGCGTCTTGTCGAGATCCTGCGAACCGAGTATCAGTTTTTCGAACTCTTCGTTGAGTACCTTATACACTTCCGACTGATACGTCACCGGCGGCACGAGCTTCGACGAACGGGCGCCGGACAGCACGCGGATGAGCGATTCCTTGTCGACTTTTTCCGGCGTTTTCGTACCGCTCAAGATCGTATCGACGATCTGCGCGAGCGCGTCCGGTTTGACGCCGTTCCAGGACGGTACGTTTTTGCCCTGGACGATTTGCCCTTCGGTCGTATACCAGCGGATGAACCGGTACGCCTCTTCCTTGTGCTTCGACTTCGCCGCTACCGCCATATAGTCGGTCGTCACCGGCGTATAACCGGAAGGATCATTCGGTCCGGGTTTCGGATACGGCGCGACCGCAACGCGGAAATTGAGCGGATATTGGTCGGTGCCGCCGAGTTCGGTGTTCATCCAGCTGCCGATCAGAATCATGCTGGCCGATTGGTTGAAAAACTGCGGGCGATAATGCAGCTTCTGCGACAGCATGAGCGAATACGGCGTCGCGGACTGGTCTTCTTTCTCCATCTTCAGCCGGATTTCCAGCGTCCGGCGGAACATCGGGTCATCGAGGTTCGACGTGCCGTCCGCCTTCAGGAATTCCGTGTTTTCCGGACGGCCGGCCAGCGCGAGCTTCAGGAATTCCATCCAGCCGCCGTTTTGCGGACCGTGGAAATACGTGCCGTAGCGCTTCTGGTTGCCTTCACCTTTGGTCAGCGCCTTGGCGTAGGCCATGAAATCGTCCCACGTCCAGTCGGTCGGCACCTTAAGCCCGGCCTGCTCCAGATGGTCTTTGTTCAGCAGCACGTACCACGGGTTGAACTTGCCGGGCAGGGCGTAGTACTTGCCGTTCAGTTGCGTGTCGACTTTGTACTCCTCGGCTACCTTGAAGCCGTCTTTGGCGATGAACTCGTCGAGCGGGGCGACGACGCCCATGCCGACGTGCTGCGCGTACGAAGCGGCGTCCGTGAACATCATGACGTCCATCTCCTCGCCGGAAGCCAGGAGCAGATCGAGCTTCTTCAGCGCTTCCTGCGAGTCGCCTTTTTCGCTGAGCGGCACGAGCTCCACCTTGATGTTCGGGTATTTCGCCTCGAACGCCGCGATCGTCTTCGACCAGTTGTACGCCGCTTCCGTGCCGTGCGTGTGCAGCCGGATCGTCACCTGCTGCTGCGTCGGCGACGGCTGCGCGCTCGACTGGCCGGCCCCCTGGTTGCCGCCGGTGTCCGCTGACTTGGAACCGCTTCCGCCGCACCCCGCCAAAGCGGACAGGGCCAACGCCGCAATCCCGACCAGCGCCCATTTGCGCATGGTAATTCCTCCTTTGTTGAAATATCTTAATTTTTAATTTTATCGTAGACTTATGATGATCTCATGAAATCCTAAGATTTTGACCCTTTACGATAATTTTTTGACCTCATCCCTTCACCCCGCCGAGCGAAATGCCCTCGATCACCTGCTTCTGCCCGATCAAAAACACGATCAGAAGCGGCACGATCGCGGACACGGCGGCCGCCATGATCAGCGAGTAGAACTCCCCGTTGATCGTCGAGAACTTTTGCATCGCCAGCTGGATCGTGTACAGCCGGTCCGACTTCAGAAAAATGAGCGGGTTCTGGTAATCGTTCCACGTCCAGATGAACCGCAAAATCGCGTACGTCGCCACCGCCGGCCGCACGAGCGGCAGGGCGACCGACCAGAACGTGCGGAAATGCCCCGCCCCGTCGATTTTCGCCGAATCGATGTAGTCGGAATGCACGCCCATGAAAAACTGCCTCAGCATGAACGTCCCCAGCACGCTGAAACTGCCGAGCAGCACGAGCCCGATATGCGTGTCGAACAAGCCGATATAACGGTACAAAATGAACTGCGGCACCAAAATCGCCTGTTGCGGCACCATGTAGGTCGCCAGCACGAGCAGAAACAGCCACCGCCCTGCCGGAAAATCGATCTTGGAAAAGCCGTACGCCGCCAAACTCGACACGAACGCCGAGACGAGCGTCGTCAGCACGCTGACCTTGATCGAATTGAGATAATAAAGCCAGAACGGATACTTGCCGAACCAAACTTCTTTGTAGTTTTCCCAACCGTTCCAGCGTTTCGGAATCCATTCGATCGGATATTTGAACACGTCCGCCTCGATCTTGAACGACGTCGACAGCATCCACGCAAACGGCAAAAGAAACAGCACGCCGCCGGCCAGCATGATCAGCGTGACGACCGCCTTGCGCGCCTGATCCGCCCACGCCATGGCCCATCCCCCGTTTCCTCGCGCGTTTTCAGTAGTTCACCCACTTGCGCTGGCCGATCCATTGCACGATCGTGATCAGAAACACGCAGACGAACAGCACCAGCGCGACGGCCGACGCATAGCCGACCTTCAGGTTTTCAAACGCGACTTCATACAGATACCAGACGAGCACCGACGTCGACCGGACCGGCCCGCCCTTCGTTAAAACCGCGATCAGGTCGAACACCTTGAACGAATAGATGAGCCCCGTCACCAGCAGGAAAAACGACGTCGGCGACAGAAGCGGAAACGTGATTTTCCAGAACCGCTGCCAGCCGTTCGCGCCGTCGATCTCGGCCGCCTCGAGCAACTCTTTCGGAATCGCCTGAAGCCCCGCGATATAGACGATCATGTTGTAGCCGATCGAGATCCAGACCGCCACCATCATGACCGACACGAGCGCGAACTTCGGATCGGCGATCCAGGCCGGCGGATGGTCGATACCGATCGCCATGAGCAGCCGGTTGACCGGGCCAAGCGTCGGATGGAACAACACCTGCCAGACGATGGCGACCGCGACCACGCTGGAAATATACGGCATGAAATAGATGACCTTAAACGCGTCTTTCCAGTAAACGTGACGATTGATGACGACCGCGAGCGCCAGTGAAATCGCCATATACACCGGCACCGTCAGCAAAAAGACGAAATTGTTGCCCAGCGATTTGCGGAACGCGGCGTCTTCCGCCAGGCGCGCGAAATTGTCCAGCCCCGTCCACTTGATTTCACGAAACCCGGCGATAAACACCCAGTCCGTCAGACTGAGCGCGAACGTCGCCAGAATCGGCAACAGCGTCAGCACCGTCACGCCGAGCAGCATCGGGCTGACGAACAGCCACCCGGCGATCGATTCCCGGCGCCTGAGCGACATCCCGCATCCCTCCCGTTCAAGCCCCGTCGGATTGCCCGTCGGATTGGTTTCATTATAAAAAAAGCCGGCCGGGCGGCCGTAATACAATTTTGATGCGTATGCGATTATTTTGACTTCTTTACGGCGGATGGACCGCCGAACGGCGGGCGGTGGGGGCATATTCGCCGGCAGGAGGATGTTCGCTGAAACTTTTCGGCGGCGAACATCGTCTGTTTTGAAGAGAAATGAAACTTCTTCCGGGGAGCGATGTTTCGTGAAAAGGAAACGGGCCTTCATCGCCTTTGCGACCGGTCTCGCGTCAGCGGCGGTCGTCCTGGCGGCCGCGACGTTCGCGGCGACGCCAGAAGCGAATCCGGTGCGGCTGTTCGTCGACGGCCGGGAACTCTTCTTGAGCCCTGCGCCGGAAATTCGGGACGGCACCGTCGTCGCACCGGTCCGCCCGGTCGCCGAAGCGCTGGGCGCCGACGTGCGCTGGGACGGACAGAACCGGTCCGTTCACCTCTCGACCGGCCGAGACAGCCTCTCGGTCGCCCGCGAACAGGTGATCGCATGGATCTCCGAACAGGGCGGTGAAACCGATTATTTCTGGGACGGCCTATGGTACGAGGAAGCCGACCTCGACGGCGACGTCGACCTCGAAGTCGTCGCCGGCATCGACGGCGCCGTGCACCTCGGCCAATTTTTCATTTTCGACCGGGCGCAAGACGGCCGCTACAAGCTCGTCAAGGAAGAAGGTTGGAAAGTGGAGCGGGTGCGGCTCGACGATCCGATCGAAATGGACGGCAAAAAATTGTTTCAGATCGTCAAGCGGACGGGCGGCACTGGGCTCGACATCTACATCGCCCACCTGTTCTACATGGAGAACGGAAACGTCGTCGACGCCTGGGAAGGAATCTTGCGGGAGATTCAGATGGCGTCCGAACCGAAAAACTATACGTTGAAAGTAGGAAATTATCAGATCGATCCCGGCACGCGCTCGCTGTATGCGTGGGAATCGGTGTACCGGCTGGACGAAACGGGAACGCGGACGATCGGCGATCCCGCGACCGTCGTGAAGAAATACCGGTTCGACGGGACGCGGTTCGTCGAGTGAAAACTTTACGCGCCGTCGGCGCAAACCGTATAATGAACTCAAAACCGAAGTAAAAGTATAGGGTGAGCCGGAGGAAACGGCCGTGACCGACGAGCGTCTGCGGGTCAAAATCGAAGATTACGTCCGAGCGGTGGCCAGACTGGGAGAAGGACTGGAGGAAGATCTGTCCAATCCGCTGGTCTACGACGGCGTCATCCAACGATTCGAATTCACTTACGAACTGGCGTGGAAATGCCTGAAAGCGTATCTGGAACGCGAAGGATTGCAGCCGGCCTCCACCCCCCGCGCGGTATTCAAAGAAGCGTTCGCATCCGGGTTTCTTCCGGACGGAGACGTCTGGATCGACATGATCGACGATCGGAATTTGACCGTTCATACCCACAACGACTCGCTGGCCCGGCAAATTTATCAGCATGTCAAGGAACGGTACTATCCGGCCCTGGCGGATCTGGCCCGGGCATTGGCGGAGGCGGTCTCGTGACGAGTTTCGGACTGCCGGACGGCATCGTGAAGGCGATTGTCGACGAACTGAAAAGCCGGGATCAGGTCAAACGCGCCGTTCTCTTCGGTTCCCGCGCCCGAGGCGACTTTCGCGACCGATCGGACATCGATCTGGCGATCGAATGCGACGGACCTATGCCGACCGGTCTGCGTGCGGCTTTAGACCGGGCGGTGAGAATTTACAAGATCGATATCGTCGATATGTACGCTTTGCAGGATGAACGGTTACGCCGGGACATTGATCGGGAAGGCGTGGAGATTTATCGAAAGTCGCGGTCGTAGATTGGCGCTTTATCCTCGAACCTCGAGCTCGACTTCGGCGAGGCGGTGGTCGATATGCCGGATTTTTTCTTTGATATCCGTCATATCTTCGGAGACGCGAACGACTTGTTCGAAGGTGGCTGAAAGTTTGGCTTCCATCCGGTAGACAGTGGATTTGACGTCCAGCAGTTCATGGTTCATAGTATCGAATTTATGGTCCATTGCCTCGAATCGCTGATCGATGGTCTCAAACCGCCGATCGATCGCCTCGAACCGTTGGCCCATCTCTTCGAATCGGCGATCAATAGCCTCGAATCGGCGATCGATGGCCTCGAACCGTTGGTCCATCGCCTCGAATCGGCGGTCGATCGCCTCGAACCGTTGGTCCATCTCCTCGAATCGGCGATCGATCGCCTCGAACCGTCGGTCCATCTCTTCGAATCGGCGATCAATCGCCTCGAACCGTCGGTCCATCGCCTCGAACCGTCGGTCCATCTCTTCGAATCGGCGATCAATCGCCTCGAACCGTCGGTCCATCGCCTCGAACCGTTGATCCATCTCGCCGACCTTCCGGTTCACTTCATCGATCTTGCCGATGATCTGCATCAGCAATTCTTCTTGCATCGTCCCACCCCGGACAAGCAGTTTGGATTCATCATATCACGGCGGATGGAAGGGCGACAACAGGTTCTGGTCAATAAAAATCTATTTTAAGAACGATTTTTTCAAGTCGCCTTCCATATCAGCACCGCCACCCCAAACACCGCCAACGCCCACACGATCAACACCGCCGCCCCCGCCCGCCAGTCGCGCCTCCGCACGTCGGCGCGCAATCGCGCCAGCCGTCGGCAATCATCCAACACTTCTTCCGGCACAAGCCGGAGCGCCAGCCAAATACCGAACGGCACGACGACCAGATCGTCCAGATGGCCGAGCACCGGCACGAAATCCGGAATCAGGTCGATGGGACTGAACGCATAGGCGACGACGCACGCGGCTGCAAACTTCGCATACCAGGGCGTCCGCGCGTCGCGGCACGCCCAGTAAAGCGCCTCCAATTCGGATTTCAGACGGTCCGCGCGATGTTTCGCCTTCCGCAGCCATGTTGTCGTTTTCAACAAAACTCCAGCCCCTTTCTCACGAAATATTGCAGACTTGGCGACCGATGACGTCCAAGATCGATGAGCGGCGCGATCGCTTCCGCCCATTCACGCTTCCGCGCACCGACCGAGGCATATCCCTTTCGTCTCAGCCCCGCCGCTTTTTCCGGGCATACCGCATCGGCAAGCAATTCCCAAGTTCCGCACAAGGCGTTCGGCTCATACCTTTGCAAAACATGCCGGCGAGCTCACGGATACGCAGCCGTCACCGCTTCCAGGTCACCGAGCAGCCAAGCTTCATCGGATCGCCGCTTCTGTCGTTGGAAAGACGGCCGATCTTCACGTCCCGCAATACCCCGAAATTTTGCACGCGGAATCCTTCCAGCATCCCCACGCCGTTCACCTCCGTCTCTTTTCCATTTATAAAAGTTTTTCCAACTTTCCGAAACCGAAAAGGCCGGGCGGCACCGTCCGATGACGGCGTCGCCCGGCCCGCAAAGCCGAAAAGCCAGTGTCTTTCGCGCCTTTTACCGACTCTCCGGAACGTATGTCGCCTGCCGGTACGTGCGGAAGCCGCCGGTGAGGTTTTTGGCGCGGAATCCGTGCTGCCTGAGCAGCCGCGCGGCGATGTACCCACGAAAGCCGACTTCGCAATACGTCCAGATTTCGCGGTCGCGGTCCAGTTCGCCGAGCCGCCGGCGCAAGTCGTCGACCGGAATGTTGACGGCGCCGGCGATATGCCCCGCGGCGTATTCGGCCGGCGACCGGACGTCGACCAGCGTCGTCCGCTCTGCGTCGCGGTTTTGCACGTCGCGATACGTGCAGACGTCGATCAGCCCGCGCAAGACGTTTTCGGCCTGGTAAGCCGCCAGGTGGACCGGGTCTTTCGCCGAAGAATACGGCGGCGCGTAAGCGAGTTCCAAGTCCGCCAGATCGAATACCGTGCCGCGCAGCCGGACGACGGTCGCGATCACGTCGATCCGCTTGTCGACGCCGTCTGCGCCGACTGCCTGCGCGCCGAACACCCTCCCGTCGTCGCCGAACAGCAATTTTAGCGCCATCGGTGCGGCGCCGGGATAATACGAAGCGTGCGAATTCGCGTGCACCGTCACCGTCCGGAACGGAACGCCGCGGCGGCGTAAGGCCGTTTCGTTCGCGCCTGTACACGCAGCGGTCAGACCGAACGCCCGGACGATCGCCGTGCCCACCGCACCGCGGTAAACCGACGGCCAGCCGGCGATCCGGTCGGCCGCAATACGCCCCTGCCGGTTCGCCGGTCCTGCGAGCGGAACGGCGGCTTTGCCGCCGTGCACGGCGTCGAACGTTTCCACCGCGTCGCCGACCGCATACACATCCGGCACGTTCGTCCGCATGTCCTCGTCGACCAGAATATGTCCGCGCTCTCCGAGCGCGATGCCGGAATCGCGGAGGAAATCCGTGTCCGGCCGAACGCCGGCCGCGAGCACGACGAGATCGGCCGGCAACGTCCTGCCGCTCCGCAACACGACTTCCGATTCGCGGACGGCTTCCAAGCCGTCGCCCAGCACAAGGCGCACGCCGTGATCGGTGAGTTCTTTTTCTATGATCGCCGCCATTTCCGGATCCAGCGGCGGCAGCACGTGATCCGCCATTTCCGCGATCGCCGTTTCGAGCCCGAGGCGCCTGAAATTTTCCGCCATCTCGATGCCGATGAACCCGCCGCCGACGATGACCGCCCGGCGGACGCCGGGTCGCGTCGCCGCCTCTCGGATCCGGTCCATGTCGCGCAAGTTCCGCAGGGTCATCACATGGGGCGCGTCGATCCCGGGAACAGGCGGCACGACCGGCTTCGCCCCGGGCGCAAGCACCAGCGCGTCGTACGGCTCGACGTACGTCCGGCCTGACTTAAGATCGCGGACCTCGACGATTTTACGCGACGGATCGACCCGGACGACTTCGCTCAGCGTCCGCACGTCGAGGCGGAACCGGCGTCTCAAACTCTCGGGCGTCTGCACGAGCAGCCGCGATCGTTCCGGAATGACGCCGCCGATATGGTAAGGCATGCCGCAGTTGGCGAATGAGACGGCTTCCCCGCGCTCCAGCACCACGATGTCCGCCGTTTCGTCGAGACGGCGCAGACGGGCCGCCGCGGACATGCCGCCGGCGACGCCGCCGACAATGACGACTTTTTGACCCATACCGGCATCGCTCCCGTTTGTTCACGCGTAGGCCAGCAGCGTTTCCTTCAGTTCCCGCAGCGGACGGACGCCGACCAGCGTCTCCATTTCAAGACCGCCGCGGAACACCTTGAGCGTCGGAATGCTGCGGATGCCGTACTTCATCGCGCTGAGCGGATTTTCGTCGACGTTCACCTTGACGACCGTCGCCTGTCCTTCCACTTCCTTTGCGAGTTGCTCCAGAACCGGCGCGATCATTCGGCACGGCCCGCACCATGGCGCCCAGAAATCGACCAGTACGAGCCGGTTCGACCGGAGCACCTCATCCAGCGTCGCATCGGTCGCCTGCATAACGGCCATACGGTTTCCCTCCTCCCGGTCCGTCGTTTACCATATACCCATGGGGGTATATATTATCGTAGAACAAAACGCGGCGGATGTCAAACGAAAAGCCCGTGCGGCCAGGGGAATCGTATACCAGAGCAATCATTTCATATAAGCGTCTTTGCGATTCGTTCCGAACCATGATATATTAGCAATGTCGGCATTCTAATTCCCGGAAAGGAAGGGACCCGGCCGGAATGGAAGCCTTGCAACTGCGAAACGTCCGCAAACGTTACGGTGACAAAACCGCCGTCAACGGCCTCGACTTGACCGCGCGTCGGGGCGAAATTTTCGGCCTGCTCGGCAGCAACGGCGCGGGCAAGACGACAACCATGCGCATGGTGCTCGGAATTCTTTCCCCCGACGAGGGCGAAATCCGTTACGAAGGAAAGCCGTATCACGCCGGTCTGCGCCGCAGAATGGGATACTTGCCGGAAGAGCGCGGTCTGTACCCGAAGGTCAAAGTATGCGAACAACTCGTCTATCTCGCCGAACTGCGCGGCATGTCACGCAAGCAAGCCGACCGCGCGTTGAAGGACTGGCTCGAACGTTTCGGCATCCCGGACTACTACAATCGCAAAGTTGAGGAACTGTCGAAAGGCAACCAGCAGAAAATCCAGTTCATCGCCGCCGTTCTCCACGACCCCGACTGGCTCATCCTCGACGAAGCGTTCAGCGGCCTCGACCCCGTCAACGCCGATTTGTTGAAGCGGATGATCGTCGAACTGCGCGACGCCGGAAAAACGATCCTGTTTTCCAGCCACCGCATGGATCACGTCGAGGAATTATGCGACAACATCTGCATTTTGCATCGTTCGAACGTCGTCCTGTCCGGCAGCCTGCGCGACATCAAAAACCGGTATCCTCGCGAATGGGTTCGGCTTGAAACCGACCGTCCCGTTGCCGGACTCGACCGCATCCCCGGCGTGCTGGAGATCGTCGAGCAAAAAAACGGTTGGAATATCCGCATTCGCTCGTCCGAAGTCGCTCAGGAAATCTTGAAAACAGCCGCCGCACAAGTGTTCGTCCATCGTTTCCAGCTTCTCGAACCGACGCTTCACGAAATTTTCGTGCGCGAAGTGGGGGACCCGGATGCGTAATCTGTGGACAGTGTTCAAATTCACGTTTCTCGGGCGGTTCAAAACGAAATCATTCGTCATCTCAACGCTCAGCTTCGCCGTCCTCATCACGGTTCTTTGTCACCTGCCGGCAATCCTGTCCGCCTTTAACGCCGACAAGCCGAAAACGATCGGCGTGCTCGACGACGCGACAGGAGTTGCCGAAGACCTTGCCGCCTATTTCGGCCGTACCGAATCGTCGGGGGTTCGCATCGAGACGTTTCAGGACCGCGGGTCGAAAGAGGCGAACGAGCAATACGCCCGCGAACAAGTCGACAAAAAAGTGTGGACGGGGTACCTTATGTTGGAACCAGGCCAAGGCGATTTCCCGAAAGCGGTATACGCCTCGACCGGCACGTTCGGCCTGGCGCTTTCCGAAGACCTAGTCGCCGCCTTGCAGGCGATCCGCAACGAACGCATTCTGCAGGAAGCGTCCGTCCCGCAAGAACTCAGGCAGCGGTTGAACGAAAACATCGCGCTCGAGGTGCGAACGATCGCGACGGCGACCGAAGACGGCGGGACGAAAAGCGACAGACAGTACCTAGTTGAATATTTTCTGGTTTATGCCTTGTTGACTCTGCTTTTCATTGTCAACAGCATGTACGGCCAGCTGATCGCCGTCGGCATTACGACGGAAAAGAATTCTCGCGTGATGGAACTCATCGTATCCAGCATCTCGTCTGTCCAACATCTGTTCGGCAAAGTGTTGGCTTTTTTCGCGATCGCCATCCTACAAACGACGATTTTCCTCGCGGTCGCGGCGGTCAATCTGATAACGCCGGACAACCGCGACTTTTTCAAGAGATGGAACGTCGATCCAGCGGCCGTCCCGGCGTCGCTGTACGTCTATTTCGTCCTCTTCTTCGTGCTCGGGTTTTTCCTGTACGCCGTGCTGTACGCGATGATCGGCTCGCTGACCAGCCGGATGGAAGAAGCCGGTCAGGCTGCCATGCCGGTCATCTTGCTGTTGCTGATCGCGTTTTATATCGCGATCTTCGGTATCAACGCACCGCGTTCGACGGTCGTGACCGCCGCGTCGTTCATTCCGTTTTTCACTCCGATGGTCATGTTTCTCCGCATCGGCATGGCCAACCCGGCGTGGTGGGAAATCGCGCTGTCGCTCGTTCTTCTGCTCGCGACCTCGCTCGGCGTCGGCTGGCTGGCCGCTCGCGTATACCGCGTCGGTGTTTTGATGTACGGCAAACGTCCGTCAGTTCGCGAAATCCGGCAGGCGATGAAGTCGTTGGGAAGCCAACGGTGATCATTGTCCGAATCATTCCCGAATTCCGCCGGCGGCGATTCGGACCGCGAAATAAAGAAACAACGCGGCCGACGCCGCCGACATGCCCCGGATCCAGCCTCGTCCGAACCGCCGGCCTTGCCGCTGACCGTCGCCAGCGCCGCCGCCCACAAAACGCCGGCCTTGAAAAAACATGCGACGAACGCCGCAATTCCCCATCGGTCCGCTGCGTTCGCCTCCGCCACGATCGCGCCGACCGTCGCCGCAAACCACAAAACGGCGCTCGGCGACGGCAGCGCCAGACCGGCTCCCAGCATCAGGTCCTTCCACCCGAACGCCGTCGGGCTGGAAGAAAAGCGTCAACGTCTCACTCCTTGCCGTAAAAATCGGGAGCGTGATCGGGATTCTTCCGATCACGCTCCGGTCCGTCTCACTCCACGGTCACGCTTTTCGCCAAATTCCGCGGTTTGTCGACGTCGTTGCCGCGGATGACCGCGGCGTAGTACGCCAACAGCTGCAGCGGCACGACGGACAGCGCGGGCGCCAGCAGATCCTCCGTTCGCGGAATCGCGAACACGCGATGCGCCGACCGCGCCAGATCGTCCGCCCGGTCGGCGAACGTCAGACCGATGACGCGGCCGCCGCGCGCCGTCACTTCCTTGATGTTGCTCACGGTCTTCTCGTACAGCGCATCCTGCGTCGCCAGCGCGACCACCGGAACTCCGTCTTCAATCAGCGCCAGCGTGCCGTGCTTCAGCTCGCCGGCGGCATATGCTTCGGAATGGATGTAAGAAATCTCTTTCAGCTTAAGCGATCCTTCCATCGCCACCGCGTAATCGACGCCGCGCCCGATGAAAAACAGGTCGTCGCGCGAGGCGATCTCTTCCGCGAGCCGCTTCACATCGTCGGAACGCGTCAGCAAAAATTCCGCCTGCTCGGGCAACAGCCGCATCGCGCCGACGTACCTGCGCACCGCGGCCTCGTCAAGCGTGCCGAGCGTTCGCGCAAGATACAAGCCCAACAAATAAAACGCGATCAACTGCGTCGTGTACGCCTTCGTCGAAGCGACGGCGATCTCCGGCCCCGCCCACGTCGGAATGACGTCGTCGGCTTCCCGCGCCACCGAACTACCGATCACGTTCGTGATCGCCAACACGCGCGCGCCGTATCGTTTCGCCTCGCGCAAGGCAGCCAACGTGTCGGCCGTCTCGCCCGACTGGCTGACGGCGACGACCAATGTGTCCGGCCCGACGATCGGCGAACGGTAGCGATACTCCGACGCGATGTCGACCTCGACAGGGATGCGCGTCCAGCGCTCCAACGCGTATTTGCCGACGACGCCGGCGTGATAAGCGGTGCCGCAGGCGACGATGTGAATACGGCGAATCGAACGGACGAAGTCGTCCGACCATTTCAGATCGCGCAGCGTCACGCGTCCGGTGTCGAAATCGACACGACCCGTCATCGTGTCGCGGTACGCTTTCGGCTGCTCGTGGATTTCCTTCAGCATAAAATGGTCGAAGCCGCCTTTTTCTGCGGTCGCCAAGTCCCAGTCGACACGAAACGTTTCCCGGGAAATAAAATTCCCCTCGATCGTCATCAATTCGACACCGCCGCGCGTCAACACCGCCATTTCGCCGTCGTTCAAAATGTAAACGTTGCGCGTATGCTGCAACACGGCCGGAATGTCGGAACCAAGAAAATTTTCCCCTTCACCGACGCCGATGATGAGCGGACTCGACAATCGGACGGCGACGAGCTTGTCGGGCTCGTACTCGGTCAATACGCCAAGCGCATAGGCGCCGCGCATCCGACTCACCGCCTTCCGCACCGCCTCGACGATGTCGCCCTCGTACAGATCGGCGATCAGGTGCGATACGACTTCTGTATCCGTCTCCGACACGAACCGGTATCCTTTAGCTTCAAGCTCTTCCTTCAGTTCGAGATAATTCTCGATAATACCGTTATGGACGACGGAAATTTTGTGCGCGCCGTCGGTGTGCGGATGCGAGTTTTCGTCGGAAGGCTTGCCGTGCGTCGCCCACCGCGTATGGCCGATGCCGACCGTGCCGAACACCGGCGATTCGCGCAGCTTGCTTTCCAGCACGGACAGCCGTCCCTTCGCCTTGCGCACGACGAGTCCCGACGGCGTACAGATCGCCACTCCTGCGGAATCGTATCCGCGGTATTCGAGGCGTCTCAGACCGTCCAGCAAAATCTCCTGCGAGTTCCGGTTGCCGATATAGCCCACAATGCCACACATCGATCGCGACACCCCTTCAGACCGAGCGAGCGGTTGTCGGTTTTCAAAGATCGAAAACGCCCAAAACCGAAAACAATGCGGCGCCCCGCCCCGATCACCGTCCGGCTCCCGCGGGACCGGACGTCCACTTTCGAAGAGACGCGCCGCCGTAAGCGTCCACGCCGAAGTCTCTGTCGGGCCGGTCGCCCGGCCGTTTTACCCTTCGGCTTGTCGGCCATGAACGCGTGGCCGGGAGGCACCCGCCGAAAGCCTCGAACACCTCCACCTCGTCAACTCGCGGCAAATCGCGTTTTTCGCCGAACCGTTCCTCCGCGAGTTCAGGCGCTTGATGCGGGATTGAACCGCTATCCTCCTTTCGTTTTCGGACTATTTCCATCATATTCGTTCCCTGGGCGTTCCGCAACAGCTTCCGACGCGACGATCGTCCGCATGAAACCGTGAGCGGCACATCGAGCCGGTTACGCCAGTTCGCGTTCGATAACCTTTGCCAGACAGCCGGCGATTCGGCGCACTTCCCCCTCGTCCGGCCCCTCCGCCATGATGCGGACGAGCGACTCGGTACCCGACGGCCGTACGAGCACGCGTCCGCGACCGACCAATTCGAGCTCCGCCGCGCGGATCGCTTCCGCCACCGCCGCGTTTTCGTAAAGCCGGTTTTTGTCTCGGACACGAACGTTGACGAGCACTTGCGGATATTTTCGCATGACCGACCTCAACTCGGAAAGCGGCTTACCGGACCGGACAACCGTCCGCACGACCTGCAGTGCGGTCAACAAGCCGTCGCCCGTCGTCGCGTAGTCGAGCAGAATGATGTGGCCGGATTGCTCCCCGCCGAGACTGTAACCGCCGCGCCGCATTTCTTCCATGACGTACCGGTCGCCGACCGCGGTCTGCACCGTGCGGAACCCGAGCGATTCGGCCGCCTTGAAAAAGCCGAAATTGCTCATCACCGTGGCCACGATCGTGTCGTTCACCAATTTACCGCATCGGCGAAGTTCAATTGCCAGCATCAACAGCAACGCGTCGCCGTCGACTTCCTCGCCCGTGCCGTCGACGGCGATCAGCCGGTCGGCGTCCCCGTCGAACGCCAGCCCGAAATCCGCCCCGCTCTCCAGCACGACACGCTTCAGATGCGCAATATGCGTCGAACCGCATCCTGCGTTAATGTTCAGCCCGTCCGGTTCGGCCGCCGACACGACGACTTCCGCTCCGAGCTCGCGAAAAAGCCGCGGCGCCAGCTCATACGCCGCGCCGTTGGCGCAGTCCAGGGCAATTTTCAATCCGTCGAACCGGACATCGACCGTCGACTTCAAATAATCCGCGTATCGCCGTTTCGCCTCCGCGTCGTCGCGGACGACGCCGATTGATCCGCCTTCCGGCCGCGGCAACGCGTCGACCGGTTCGTCGAGCAGCCGCTCGATGGCGAGCTCCGTTTCGTCCGACAGTTTGAACCCGTCCGGACCGAAAAACTTGATGCCGTTATCTCCTACCGGATTATGCGAGGCGGAAATCATGACGCCGGCATCGGCACCAAGCGCCTTCGTCAAAAACGCGACGCCCGGCGTCGTCACCACACCGAGCCGGACGACGTCCACGCCGATGGACGACAAACCGGCGACGATCGCCGCCTCCAGCATCGGCCCGGAGACGCGGGTATCCCGTCCGATGACCACAGTCGGTCGTCGTTTGCCGCAGGCACCGGCCCCAAATTCCGTGCCGTTACCGCCGGCCAACACGTAACCGCCGCAGCGGCCGAGCCGAAACGCCAGCTCCGGCGTCAACTCGCGGTTGGCGACGCCGCGGACGCCGTCGGTTCCGAAATATTTTCCCATTTTCTTTCCTCCCCTCTTTTCTACGACCGAACAATCCCACCGCTTGCGGGCGCCGTCCGGTCTGCTGATTCCTTATGCCGCGGGTGATCCCGACGGTCGCGACCCTTGCGCAGGGGAAGGCGAACCGCTGCCGCCGCGTTTCTCTGCAATTTCGACGCGGACGATCGTCTCCGGCCCGATTCGCTCGATTAACGGCGGCAAGTAAAACCGAACGGCGACCTCGTGGACGCCGGGAGGTAAATTGCTGACGTCGACGACCGCCTGCACGTCCTCGGGACGCAGCCGCTCCAGCAGCGCCGGAGCTCCTTCCGCCCGCACGGAGACGAAACCTCCGGCCGGCTCCACGATGCGCGTATCATAATCGCGGTTTTGTCCGGAAACAAGCAGCGGAATGCCGCCGATCGTCCGCTCGACGGCGGCGACGATGTCGACGGCGACTGTCAGCCGGTCCGGTTCGATTCGTTCGACGCCTTCCGGCGCCGGCAGTTCGACCGTCACCTTGCCGCCGCCCGTCATACCCGACAGATCGAGCGCGGGAACCGCATAAAACTCGATCGCCTCCAGCCGCCGCTCAGGCCCGAACAGCGTCACCTCGCGGACATCCGGTACGACGGAAGCGACCGCATATCCGTCGGGAGGCGCCCGGCCGATGTCGACGCGCACCGGCACGTTTTTAAACGGCAACGTCACTGGAACCTCGACGGAGACGACCTGCGGCGCAATCTCCGCGTCGACAGCGCGCCCGCTCCGGTCGTACGCGGTCAGCCGAACATCTTTTTTGACTGCGCGATCGGCCCCTTCGACACTGATTTCACCTTGTACGACGTCGATCTCGGCGAGACGGCTATCCGGAGCCGTCACCAGCACCCGTTCCGGCGAAACGACCGGATCGCCGATGCGATAACCGTCGGCCGGTACGCCGCGAACCGCAACGCGGACGGGCACTTCTTTGCTTTTTTTCTCTTCCAGAACGATCCTCACGCTTGCCGGCTCGACCGCGACGCGGACCCCGCCGGGAACGCCCTCGACGCGTGGAGCGACCGTATGTTCGCCCGCTCCGGCGTTTCTTAAATCGACGACGACCCGGTAAGCGGTCAGACCGGTTCTGCCGTCGATGCGGAGCGTCACCTCGGACGGCGACATTTCGCGGATCGCATAGCGGCTTTCGTCATAGAGCGGCACGACGCGCACGTTATAAATCACCTGCGACACCGGCAAAACGACGCCTGCCGCGCCGTTATTCGAGCGGTCCTTGTCCAGCCGGACGACGCTCCAGAGAATGACCGCCACCGCCAACGCCACGATGCGAGCGACGTTCGGATTGCGAAGCCACTTATCCATCGCCGTTTTTCCGCCCCCGCAACAGCCGCCACGGCCGCCGCTTTCTCGATTTTACCGGCGGACGTAGCGCCTCGTAAAGTCCGGCGATCAGCGACTCTTCGTCGATGCCGCGTACGATCTGGCCGTTCATCGCCAGCGAGACGAGGCCGGTTTCCTCGGAAACGGCGACGGCGACGGCATCCGAGACTTCGGTCACGCCGATCGCCGCCCGATGGCGCGTGCCGAGCTCGCGGCTGATGAACGGGTTTTCCGACAACGGCAAATAACACCTTGCGGCCATCACGCGGTCCCCACGCACAATAACCGCGCCGTCGTGTAAAGGAGTGTTCGGAATGAAAAGATGGATTAAAAGCTCCGAACCGACGAGGGCGTCGAGCACGACGCCGGATTCGATGTAGTCGTTCAGCCCCGTCCGCCGTTCGAACACGATGAGCGCTCCGATGCGCCGGTCGGCGAGATGGCGCACCGCACGCACCACATCTTCCAGCCGCCGGACAATGCCGCTTTCCTCGCCCGGCCGCGGAAACAACTTGCCGCGGCCGAGCTGCTCCAGCGCGCGGCGCAGTTCCGGCTGGAAAATGATGATAAGACCCAACACTCCAAACGTGATCATTTGGTCCATCATCCATTTGAGCGTGTTCAGCTCCAGCCAGCTGCTGAGCAACCAGACGACGAGGACGACGAGAATACCGCGCAACAGAAGAACCGCCCGCGTCCCTCGCACGAGCATAATCAGTTTGTAGATGACGTAACTGACAATGGCGATATCGACGATGTCCTGCACCCGAACGGTCAAATCCAACCATTCCAGCCTGATCATCGCAAAGCGACGCCCCCCGCCCCGTTCGCTTCACGGCACGCAAGGAAAAAGCCCCCCGCCCGCCGTCGGTCGGGAGGCACGATGTCACTTCCGCTGGAAGAACGTCTCAATCCGGTACCAAATCCATTCCAACGCGCGGTCGATCCGCAGCACCTTGCCCGCGATGTGCGCCGTCGAAGCCAGATGGTACGTTCCGTCGACGACGACGAGGTCGCCTTTGACTTCACCGTCGATGGCGACTTCCGCGTTTTCCACGATCAGATCGCCCGCGACGGCCTTGCCTGCCGGAACGACGACGCGGTTGCCTTCGACGACGACCTGCTCGGGATGGCGGGCGCGAACGACCACATCGTTTCCGTGTCCCCACATCACGGCATAGCTCGCCGCCATGACGACCGCAAACAACATCGCCGCCGACAAGCCGGGATGGCGTCGCACCCAACGCATCCTCCTGGACGCCTGTCCCGACGCCGCAATCGTCCGACCCGGCGGGAGCGCTTCGAGAATACGCCCGCGCAAGTCCACAGGCGCCCCGACGGCCGGCAACGAGCGGATGAGCGCCGCCGTCTGCCGCAATTGCCGGAAATGGTCTCGACACGCCGGGCAGCTCGCGACATGGCGTTTCAGCGCCGCCAGGTCGTCCGCAGCCGTATCGCCGTCGAAGTATACGTGCATCGCTTTTCTTGCATCCCGGCAATCCACGGTCGATCCCTCCACAACAGGCGCAACCCTGCGAATCTCGCTTTATACGTTATACGGAAAATCGGCCTTGCGGTTTCGGTTTCCGCTCAATCCGCCTCTTCCGGCACAGATACCGGCGGCGGGAACCCAAGCAGGCCGAACGCTTCCAGTTTCCGGCGCAACGCCTCGCGCCCGCGATGTATCCGCGTCTTGACCGTCGTCACAGGCAAATCGAGAATGTCGCCGATCTCCTGCAACGACATGTCGTGCAAATAGCGCAGCACGACGACCGCTTTGTATTTGTCCGGCAGCTCGTCGATCGCCTTTCGGACCAGTTCCTGCAGTTCCGACGTCAGAAACCGGCTTTCCGGCGTCTGTTCGTCCCCGGGCAATACGTCGTACCAGTCCGTCCCCTCACCGTTGTCCGCCGTGTCGGCGTCGAGCGACACTGAAGATTTCCTTTTGCGGAGCCGGTCGATGCAAAGATTGGTCGCGATCCGATAAATCCAGGTCGAAAACTTTTGCGATTCGTCGTAACGGTCGAGCGATGCGAACACCCTCAAAAACGTCTCCTGTACCGCATCCTCGGCTTCCTGCGGATGTGAGAGCATCCGCAAAGCGAGATGGTACAGCTTGTCCTGATACAAATCAACCAGACCTGCAAACGCTTCCCGATCCCCGGCGCGCGCCTGGCGCGCAAGACGGACGTCCAGACGGTTCAACGCGAATCCCCCGCTCCGGTATGCGCAATCGCCATGCCGGCCAAAATCAACGCGATGCCGCACCATTCCGCGATCCCGACCGGATCGCCCGCGATCCACCACGAAAACAACACTGCCGAGGGCAATTCCGCCGCGCCGAGCAACGCCGCCAGCGTCCCGCCGATCATCGGAACGCCGACGTTCAACGCAACGGCAGGCAACGCTTGCCCCACCGATCCGAGCAAGGCTCCCCAAGCCCACAGCTTCGCCGAGCCGGCGCCGAACCATGCCCACGGCGGCTGCCATACCCAAAGTGCGGGCAAAGAAGCCGTTACCATAAAGGCCGACCGGCTGAGCGGATGAAGAGCCGTCCGGACACGCCCGATTCCCACCAAAAAAACGCCGTAACATAAGGCCGAAAGAAGGCCGAAGCCGATGCCCGCGCCATTCCACTTGCCCGCCACGTGCGGAACAAACGCACCGCCCGCGGCCAAAGGCGTCCCCGCCCAAACGGCCAGCATCGCCAGAACGCGCTTGAAGGACGGAACCCTTCTGTCCGCCACCGCCTCCAGCAGCATGGCCATCCAGACGAACTGAAAGAGGAGGACGACGGCCACCGACGGCCCGAGACGGTCGATGGCCAGATTCAGAAAAACCGTCGTGCCGCCCATTCCCGTTACGCCCAACAACGCCAGCTGCACCCAAGGTCCGCGGAACGGATTCATGCGCGCTTTCGGCGTTGCCGCCACAAGCAGCCATAACAGCACGGCCGCACATGCATTTTGCGCCGCGGCCAGCGCAGTCGGCTCCCATCCGTCGTCAAGCGCCAGTTTCGTGAGCGGCGACAACAAACCGTAACCGCAAGCGCCGGCCAGCACGAGCGCGGCCGCTCCACTCCGGCCGAGGGCGTCTTTTCGTTTTTCCGTCACGTTACGATCGCACCCGTTCATCCGGTGTTCCGCATGCCGGCCGCAATGCCGTTAATGGTCAACAACACTTCCCTCAGCAATTCCGGATCGTCCCCGCCGCGTTCGCGCAAGGCGCGCAGCTCGGTCAGCAGCCGCACCTGCAGATGGCTCAACGGATCGACATACGGATTGCGCAGACGGATCGACTCCTGCAACACCGGCACATTGTCCAAAATGCCCTGCTGACCCGTAATGTCGAGAATCATGCGCGACGTCAGCTCATATTCTTCCCGGATCATGCCGAAAATGCGTTCCGCCGTCCGTCGGTCGCGCACCATCCCGGCGTATTCCTCGGCGATCAAAAGATCCGCCTTGGCCAGCGCCATTTGCAGATTGTCGATCAGCGACCGGAAAAACGGCCACTCGCGATACATCCGCCGCAGCTGCTCCAACCGGGCGGGATCGTCGCCGACATACGCCCGAAACCCCGTGCCCGCCGCATACCAGGCTGGAAACAAATAGCGGCTCTGCGTCCACGAAAACACCCACGGAATGGCGCGCAAATCCTCGAATCGGTCGCTGTTTTTTCGTTTGACGGGCCGCGATCCGATGTTCAACTCACCGATTTCCGGAAGCGGCGTCGATTCCTTGAAAAACGCGAGAAAATCCGGATCGCGGTAGACGAGATCCTGATACTTTTTGCGCGCATGCTCCGAAATGACGCGCATCGCATCTTCCCAAGCCGGATCCGCCAGCTGCGTCCTCGGCCGGCGCGCCATTTCCCCTGCCAATACCAGCGCCCACGTCGCCTGCTCCAGGCTGCGGTAAGCGATGCCTTTCAGCGAGTAACGCTGCGAAAGCACTTCGCCCTGTTCCGTAATCTTAATGCCGCCTCCGAGCGTCTCCGGAGGCTGCGCCAGAATACTGCGGTTCAACGGCATGCCGCCACGACCGAGCGCGCCGCCGCGACCATGGAAAAATTTTACTTTTATACCGAATTCATCAGCTGCGTCGGTGAGCGTCCGAAGCGCCGTCCAAAGCTCCCAGTTTGCCGTCACGACCCCGCCGTCTTTGTTGCTGTCGGAATAACCGATCATGATTTCCTGCAGGTCGCCGAACGCTTCGACGCTCTTGCGGTACGCCGGAATGCGGAACACCGTCGTCATGATGTCCGGCGCCGCATGCAGATCCTCGATCGTCTCGAACAACGGCACGGGCTGCAACCGGCAATGAACGCGTCCGTCGCTGTCGACGCGATAAAGGCCGGCTTCCTTGGCAAACACGAGAACTTCCAACAGGTCGCTCGGCCCCTGCGACATACTGATCAAATAACTGCGCACCGACTCCGGACCGAACACCTCATGCGCCCGCGCCACCGTATGAAAAACGTCGAGACATTCCTTCGTCGCCTCCGAATATTCGCAAAACGGCGACGTCACCGGCCGTGGGTCTTCCAGAAGGCTCGAAAGCAACCGGACTTTTTCGTCTTCGGACATCGAGGCGTAATCCGTGGCCAACCCCATTTTCGCCAAAATTTCCGCCATCGCCCCCTCGTGTTCCTTGCTGTGCTGGCGAATGTCGAGCGTCGCCAAATGAAACCCGAACAACTCTACTTGCCGGATCAGCCGACGCACGTACTTGTCCGCGAAATAATCAGCCAAATGATTACGGAGGCTGCGGTCGATGATTTGCAAGTCCCGCATCAACTCACGAGAAGATGCGTACCTGACGGACGGCGGCTTCGACAGATCGGCCGTATTCCGGATTTTCTCCAGCATATAGGAAACCTTGATCCGATACGGCTCCTTCTCATTGCGCCAGACGTCTTCCGCCTTCAGCCCCAACCGTTCGCCGTCCTCCCGGATCGACGCCAGCAATTCCTTCGTCACGTCGACCAGCGTACTGCTGAAACTGAGCAGTCTTCGCAAATGGCGCAGCGCCTCTTCGTATTTGGACAGGATGGTATGTCGATGCATGACAAGCGTCTGCCACGTCACATCGGCCGTCACCGACGGATTACCGTCGCGGTCGCCGCCGATCCACGAACCGAACTTCAAATAGCTCGGCACATGCCATTTCCGCTCGGGGTAATATTTGGTCAGACATCGCTCGAGTTCCTCATAGACGTCGGGCAACACGTCGAACAGCGTCTCATCGAAATAATAGAGGCCGTTTCGGACTTCATCGAGAACGGTCGGCTTGCGGTCGCGCAACTCGTCCGTCTGCCAAAGCGTCAACACTTCACTCAGCAATTTTTCCCGCAGATGTTCACGCTCCCGGAACGTCAGCGTCGGGTCGTCCAGCGCCATAATGTCTTGCGCGATCCGCTGGTGAATGTCGAGAATCGCGCGGCGAACCGCTTCGGTCGGATGAGCCGTCATGACGAGCTCCAGCGAAATGCGGTTCAAAATTTGTTCCACTTCGTCCGCCGTCACTCCGCGGTTTTTCAGTTCGAACACCGCGCTTTCGATCGAACCGGGCTGAAAGCCTTCCCCCGCTGAACGCTCGTAGTCGCGCTTGCGCCTGAGCCGGTGGTTTTGCTCGGCGATGTTGACCAGCTGAAAATAAATCGCGAACGCGCGGATGACCTGGCGGCGCATGCCCGGTGCAAGCGACGCGATTTTCCGCTTCAGTTCCGCCAGCATTTCCGGATTTGGCGACGTGCGGAGGGCAATGCTCGTCTTGCGGATATCCTCGACGATGTCGAGCAGTTGCCTGCCGCCCAGATGGACCAACACTTCTCCCAAAATGTTGCCCAAAAACCGCACGTCCCGCCTGAGTAGCTGATATGAAGTGGCTTTCGGCGATTCTTTCGTCGCAGTGTCGGTCACGGCCGCTCACCCCATCCTTAGTCTATTCGACAAAAATCGGGGACTTTCCTTCACGAAGCGACATGCGAACATAATAAAAAATCCCTTGCGGCGGCGCAAGGGATCCGTTCAAGAGCGGGTGATGGGAATCGAACCCACGTTACCAGCTTGGAAGGCTGAGTACTCCATTAGGATTTAACCCGATCTTGTCCGAAATCCCTTGATAAATCTGAATTCTTCGTTTTTCTGAAAGGAAATTTGAGGAATCAACTTGATGTTTTCCGATGAATTTGGACACCAAACGGACACCAACACGAACGAAATCATTATACAATACCGATTATGCTTTCGGGAATTATCAGCCATTCGACTTCTTTTGTCAGCGCGACGAACGGATCTTTCCCGTCGGCCGAGTTCGCGAGACGCGCCGTCTCCTCCCGAAAAGCGGCCAAATTCCGCGTCAAGCCGGTCGGCCTCCGCATCCAGCCGTTCGATCCTCCTCAGCAGCTCCTGTGCCTGTTCCGCACGGCCGATCCGGTCGAGAACGGCGTCGGGCGACGGCGGATTTCCGGACTCTGCCACGATGCCCCACGCCGACAGCTGCGCCGACTAGCGCCCGATCAGCTCCTCGCGCTGGCGCAAAGCGTCCTCCAGCCGCCCGCGCGCGGCTTCTGCGGCGGTTTCCGCCGCGGCCGCCCATTCGTATGACGATTCAACATAAAAATGCGGGCCTCAATCGCCCGCATTCAAATGTCTATCCACCAATCTTCCTCGTCTCGCTGTTCCGATTCCCTTTCCCTCAGCCGTTCCCTCATCATCCACAGCCGCTCATATCCCGGTACGCACTTTCCGCAACGAATGCACACAAACGCCCGCGGCAGATCATCGCGCGTCCAACGGGGACGCATAAGCGCTTTGCATGTGCACACCTCGATCCCGGCAAACATGTTGATTCCCCTAGATACGAATGTATGTTCTCATTATAAGCCTGCAAGGATCGAGAGTGCAAGTGGCCTGCCGGCATCTTCAGCCGCTCCGCCGCCGCAAGCTCGGCGTCCTCGTCCGACACAGCGCCGAACAGGCCGGTCAAATCCGGAGACGCCGGTGTACTGATCGAACCGCCGGCCGACCTCCGGGCGGCGCGCTGCGCGCGGGCGGCCGCTCCCGCGCACGCGACGGCGAGAACGGCCGACGCGATCGCGACGGCGAGCGAAACGGCGGTGTCAGCCCCTTTTCCGACCGCCCATCCGGCCAAAACAGCCGACACAACCGTCACGCCCGCAAACGCGGCGCCAGCCAGCCGCAGCCGCCGAGCCGACCGTCGCGCCGATCGCGACCGCTCCTCGGCCAGCGACGCACCGACGCGCAGCCGCGCCGCACGGGCGTCGCGCAGCTTGCGCCAGCGGGCCGCCTCAGCGCGGATCGTTTCCCAGACGGTTTCCGCGTCGTCCGGCGCGACGGCGGGAACGACGACGCCGAATCGGCGCGCGCCGTCCGTCAGCTCGGCCGCCCGGTGTTCGCCTTGGTCGCGCGCCCGTCCACACGCCGCCCGCGCCTCTTTCGCCTTCCGCCGCGCCTCGGACACGGCGGCGTCCGCATCGCACACGGCCGTTTCCGCCTCGGCCAGCGCGCGCCCGAACTCCCGCACCCGTTCGCGCGTCGCCCAGTCGGTCGGAAACGTGCGCGCACTCTCTGGCGTTTACCCCGGGCCGGCTTTCGCCTCCAGCAGGATTTTGGCCAACTAGATGAATGGGGCGCCGTACGGATCTGACACCGCGGCTGATTCCAGCTCGTGTTCGCACATGTTTGCCAGCTGCTTCTCCAGAAAAGCGTTCTCTTCCAGCTCGCGATAAAGCAGCGTTCACCCCGTTAGCATCAAGCGGTGCTCAATCCTGTTTAGTAATTAAGCAAAACAATTGAATTTTCTATCTACAATGTATATTTATGTCGAATAGAATAAAGCATATCAATTAAATCTAGATATTCATAGTGAGATAAATTAGAATAAAATACAAGACTACCATCGACAGAAACACGAAAAGTTACGGTTCTATCTCCATGATCGTATGTAACAATAACTCCTTTCAATTGTCCATTTTGAAGCATATTTGCATAGTATTGAGTACCACGAATATTTGAACCTTTAAGCGTTATTGCAGTAACGGTTTCAATTTGAACGTCGAATTTAGCCCCACGTACATCAGCAGATTCCTCAATAATTCCCAATATGTCAAAACGATGTTTTTCTAATTGGATTGGAAAACGTGATTCGAAAATATTTGCGGCTTTAAAGGCGCCTTCTTTTGGACAAAAAGCCACTAAACGTCGTTTGAATGGATGGTAATAAATTTCATAGACATTTTGTCTGACGACTTGATCTATAATTTCTCCTTTTACCCGAGCTCGATAATCTATTACTTCGTCAGTAACTATTCTATAATTTCGATATCCAGATGGTGATACTTCATTCACATAAATGAAAGTCTCCAATTTTTCCTCGAAATCGTTAACAATTTTTGTCTCGAAAAAACGTTGTGTATCAAAAATATTGAGCTGTGCTTGATCAAGCAATTTAACATCGAAAACGCTAACGCTATTAAACAATCGAATCACCTCATTTGAATAATAACGCCTTTCTAGCCGTTTCTTCTAATATATCAAACGAAACGGCATTTATTGAAATCTTATCCTTGAAAACTCTAAGAAATTGTTCGTTTGCATCTTTTGTGTATTTCTTCGAAACAATTGAACTTATAGGGAATGAACATTCAAAATGTTGTATATTATTTTTTCCTAGTCTTTGAACCATTAATCCAAAAAAAGGGTTAAAACCCTTCGAAAAATAAACGTCAAGGTTATACCCCGTTTGTTGCGGTTTTAATTCTCGTTCAAGATCATTAAACAACTTCCTCAATTCTTGCAGTCTTTCTTCTGCTGCACTTAATGTTACATTGAGTGGAGGTATTTTTAAATAAATTTTTTGGCACGAAAATTCTCCCTCATTAAAATCATCCTGGACGATTATGTTAAAAAAACCACATTCATAGAACTTCTTATTTTTCATGTTTATTATACGGCTGTATTTATTATTTTTGTAATTTTTTTTCAAAACATTCTCGATTTTTTGGTAAATATCTTCTACCAATTCAACTTTAAACCAACAGTTTACCGACCAAGTTGTGTCTCGCATTTTGGAAGTTAATCTCACAAAAAAGAAATAGTATTTGGGGTATTTTGAATATAACCATGTATGAAAACCAAATACTGCTGGGGAATAGAACAGAACATACTTGACTATTTTGAAAAATGTATCCAATTCTATCCCCCTCCTGCATTCCTTCACTTTCGCTTAATCGCCATTTATCTGTATTCATTCTACGCAATTTTACGGAAGAGCTCATCAGAAATTTTTATCCAAAAATCTCAACTCCCTGCCCAACCGCCATCTTCGGCCAGAACGGAGTTTTTGTTGTCAGCACCGAACTCCTGAAACTCCGCCAAGCCGAACGCGAACCATTTCCGGTGCGCTGCCGCGACGAGACTGCCGTACTGCCGAACGATCGCCCCGTCCGTCCGCCTCTTCCCGGACGGCGTCCAGTCGCTCGCGCAACCGCTCGCGCAGCCCGCCGAGCGACGACACGCCATTCGCAACATGGCCACGTCGCACCCGCGTACATCTCTACGGCAAACTCTCACACGCCACGCCGTCTCCGTCGCTGTCCAACCGGTGCGGGTCGCCGGGGCCTGCCGCCTCAAAGAACGCCTGCGCTTCCGCTTGCGTCCGAAAATCGCTGCAATCCCGATCTGGTCCCTTTGGATCGTACCGGAAGCTGCCGCCAGCTTCAGGCGGCGCTTCGTCTGCCCAGAAGCCGCGTTTTGCTGTTCGGGCGTCTTCCTGCAACCTTGCAAACAGTTCCGACCAGCGAACGTTCGGCGGAAACGTGGCTGCCTGCGCATATCCTTCGGCGACTAGTCGGGCGTTGTAGAACGTCCCGTCCTCCAGGAACACGTATCCGAGTACGCGCCCGTACGGATCCCGTTCCTGGACATCAAGTTCAATCAGCACAGCCTTCCCTTCTAACTGCTCCTTCGTATATGCCGCGGCCGTTTTTCCCTCCGCCGTGTTCCGGGACGGATCGGGATGAACGGATTCCGGCGTATCCACGCCGATCATCCGGATCTTCTCCAGTTTCCCATCCCAATCGGCTTCGATGGTATCGCCGTCGATCGCCCGGCGAACCGTGATCTTCTTCTTCGGCGCGGAACTGATGACGACCGTTCGTGAAAAACCCTCCCACCCGACGGTTGCGCCCAGCGCTTCCGAAACGAAGCGCAGTGGCACCAACGTATTGCCACCGACGATCCGCCCGGGAACCGGCAACGCGACGGTCTGGCCGTTCTTCTTGGCGGCCTTTTCCCCGATCGTGTAGACGATCGTCGCATTTCCCTTCGTGGCCGTTACGGTCCGCGTCCCGCCGTCCCACGCGACGGTTGCGCCCAATTCCTCGAAGATTTTGCGCATCGGAACGAGCGTCGAGCCGTCGACGATTTGGGGCGGGACCTCAAACTCCAAACGCCGGCCGTCCAGAAAAACCGCAACGTCGGATTGGCCTGCCGCGGGAATGGTGTCGGCTATTCCCGTGGCGCTCACCATCATCGCGCTCAATACCGCACCCAGCCATCGTCTGAAACGCATCTGAACCACCACCTATCGTTTATTTCGACGATTGGAGCAACTTTCCTGCAACACCGTCCAATCGATGTTCAACCGGTCCGCCGGCGCGATCTCGGCGTGCTTTTGCGCGAGATCCGCGCCCCAAAGCTGGACATAGTAATTTGTCATGGCCACGGTGCTGTGGCCAAGGATTCGCATCAGGCTGAACTGGTCCCCGCCGTTCAAAATCCAATTCCGTGCAAACGTATGCCGGAACCCGTGCGGGTGTACAGCCAAGTGAACTTCCTTTTCCCGCAGCCGGCGCTGAACCGTCCGCAATGTGTTCCGGACAGCGGCCGACGTGATCGGCCGGCCGGTCCGCGACGATTTCCAAATGTATTCGTCCGGCCCCAAACCGCTCATCAATCCCCGAAGCAGTTCCGCACTCTTCCGACCGAACGGCACCTCTCGCTCCTTCCCGCCTTTTCCAAAGACGCGGATCATGCGGCGGCCGAAATCCACGTCACGCGGCCGGATATGCAGCGCTTCCGAGATCCGGAGGCCTGTGTCGAGGATCAAAAACAGCAGAACTGCTTTCCGCCGCTTCCCTTCCCGTAAAGACGGCAAACGGGAAAACTCGGCAAAGATCGCGCGTACCTGCTCATCGGTGTAGGTGTCGGGCACGCGCGGTGGGGCGACTGGACGTTTCAAACGCTCCCCATAGTGACGTTCCGCCAGCCCGCGCGTCATGAGGAACCGCCCAAACTGTTTCAACAGGTCGACGTGTTTCCGGATCGTCGCCTTCGACAGTTTGGCCTGCGGGAAAACCCGATTTGGCCTATCGTAAAGATACGCCACGTATGCTTCAAACACTCGTTCGTTCAACCCCTCAACTTCTATTTCTCGCCCTTCGCACCACGCGGCAAAAAGGCGGAAGCGCCACTTCCAGGATTTGAGCGACCACTCGCTCAATCCCCGAATGCGCCCGTATTCTTGAAAGTCCGGCCACAAATCGATCACGCGCATAACAAAAGCCCCCTCGTGCACACCGCACGAGAGGGCCGTTCCTCCTTTCTTTTTTATTTTTTTATCATATCGTAGACAATGGCTTCAGCAGGGCGATTCTCGACGATTTCCAATGTTTTTATTAATTCTCTAATTCTTTGCACGTAATCGCGCAACTCGCGGTCTTCCGGCAATAAAATTTCCGCTTCTTCACCGTTACGATTGCGATATATCCAAAGCGATCCTGCTCCGTCTCCATAGTCGCCGATTCTCGTCCAATTTCTGGAACGGAGGTACGTGGCGACATCAGGAGGACGTAGGCGTACAACAATTCGTCTCCAATCCACGATCACAGTCATTCACTCCTTCGATCAAATTTCAAACGCCTGATGCACTGCGTCGTCCAGCAAACTCTCTGCTTTTACCACACGGTCGGAAAATTTTTTGACCGTGCAGTCCTGCTGCGTGCCAAGCAAAACAGACAAAGTGCGAAAATCTTTTTTCTTTTTCAATTCATCCCAGTATTCCATGAACGGATCGGACACATGCGCTTCCCCGTCGGTCACGAAGACGATGTCTGCACGTTTGAAACGACTTTTCTGGATGACTCCCGCCGCCTTTCGGAGCGGTTCTTCAAAATCCGTTCCGCCCTCAGGACAAACGGTGGCGAGCGATATCATGTCTTTCACCGTGATTCGCCCCTTTTCAAAGAGCACCGGCTCCTTTGCACGGGAATTGAACAGGATGAGCGCGAAATCGCGACCCTGTTTTCGGGCGACGCTCATGAGGGCCAAAACAAAGGCCTTGGAAACGGTGTCTTGATCTTCCATGCTTCCCGATTGGTCCAGACAAAGGACAATCGGGCCTTTCCCAAGCTGTTCTTTTCCTCGCGTGTCGTACTGAAGGGTTTGTCCTTCAGCAAACCGGCGGAGGAAATCCAGCTTCATTTCGGAGCTGGAAAAGGCGGCCAGTTCCAACGGCAAGAGCTTTTCGACCTGTTTTCCTATCGTGATCCCGCTCCGGTCAATGCTTTCCCGATGTTTGGCTTGTTGTTTCTTTCGGGCGATCAGTTTCAGCCGCCCAGCCCACTTCGCGATCTCTTTCAGTTTGCGTTGGGAAGTCAGTTTTTCGGCCAACGCCAGTTGATCCCGGAGCGGAATTTTTTTCAGTTCCGCTTCGCCACTGCCGGCCTGGATGCCGCCCAAGAGCGACTTCAGATTCTCTTTCGTTTGGATCGTTTCGTTTGCCGCGTTTTGGAGCGCTCTGGCGAGGCTGCGGCCGTTCTGGTCCAGCGCCTTTGCAACTGCCTGCGCCGCTTGCTGCATCGCGGCGGAATCGCCGCTTGCGGCTTGCTGGAGCGCTTGGGAAAATTGTTGGTTTTGTCTGGCTTGTTCCTTCATCCATTCCAGCACCGTTTCGCTGTATTTGATTGTGCCAATCGCGGAAGCGAGATCGTCGAGTCGGGTATGCTCCCGAAAGTGTCGGAATCCCTCTTCCGCCATGACGCGTTCCATCAGATGACGGTTGATTTGTAGTTCGGGCTCAACCTCTTTTCGAAGTTCCGGCTTCATCTTGAAGAGGCCGGCCCAAACGTCCCTCATGAGAGGAAAGAAGGAAGGGAGGAATTCCCTTCCTTCTTCCTCAATCAGTTTCATCTGCTTCGACATCCCGAAGATTTCGATGAACCTTCGGTTGTCGAACTTGTCAATGTTTTTTAGAACCGATTGCTTCTCCATGTTGCTCATGTTGCTCTTCTCCTCCTATTCCCAAGGCCGTTTCTGCGATTTTTTGATTTAAGCATCTTATTTCTTGCTCAAGCTTGTCGATTTCAGAACGGCCAGGGTAACGTTGTTTGAGTTTTTCGATCTCTTTCATAAGAAACTTTAATTTTGCCGTTGCTTCCACTGCCTGCTCGGCAGTGGGATTCGACTTTACATTTTTTAGAATATCCATTGCCTCGTTTGCAATTTCTTGCATGGCTAATTTTAGGGGGTTCATGGAATTTCTTTTCACGATGCTTGCTGCTTTTTCTTTCTGTCCGGGTTCTTCCCACAGGCAGTCTTTTAATACTACCAGGTCTTCCACCGTGGCTTGGTTCCTTCCGGCCAACAACGCCTTTGCCCGCACAAGGTCCAGCGACTGTTTGAATCGGCGATCCGAAGGGTTGATCCCTTCGTTTTTGAGCTCACGGCGAATCGTGACCATTGCCTCATAGACCTCTTCCGGAATCGCAACCATGTCGCTGAAGAACTGGACTTCAAACAGTTCTTCCAGCGTCATGTCCGCTTGAACCGGTTGACAGTCTTTCAGCATGGAGAGGAACGACTGTTCCTCTCCGATGTAATTCACCTCGAACCGGAGCAAGAACCGGTCAAACAGCGCTTCCAACCCTTCGCCTTCTTCGGGGTATTCATTCGAGGCCCCGATTAAAGTTACAAGCGGCGTACGCACCGGCTGACCGTTGTTATAGAACAGCCGCTCGTTAATCAAGGTGAGCAAGCTGTTCAAAATGGCTGAGTTGGCCTTGAAAATTTCGTCCAAAAATGCCAAGTGCGCCTCCGGCAGCTTTCCGGCAGTGTTCCGTTTGTACACCCCTTGCTCCAGCTCTTTCAGACTCACTGGCCCGAACAATTCCTCCGGCGTGCTGAATCGGGTCAGAAGCCATTGGAAGTAGTTCGCGCCGGTGATTCGTTTTGCCAAATCTGCGACCAGTGCCGATTTTCCGGTTCCCGGCGGCCCGATCAGAAGTACGTGTTGCCGGGCCACGAGGGCGAGGATGAGTCCCTCAATGACTTCTTCACGTTCCTGGTATTGTGTCATTAAGGCGTTTTGAATATCGTTAATTCCCATGTTTTGTTCCTCCTTTTTTTAAAAAAAGGCCACGTGCCCCAAACAGGCGACCCGTGGCCTTTTTTAAAGGTTTTTGTTCATGAAACGGCCATGTTTGTTAACATGACTAAGATCTTTTTTCGAATTTCAGTAACCAGTTTTTCCATTTCTTCTAGATCGCTCGTCACGATCGATTTATACTGGTTATAATCCTGAGCAACCCGTTTTGCGTTTTCGAGGATTTCCTTGACTTGACCTCTCGGAAGCTGATTATTTTCTCCTTCTTCACACGCGCGAAGCGTGTCTCGAAGGTGGTCGAGCAGCTTCCTCGAAACCAAGTTCCGCATATCGCTGGTATCAATCAAGGGAACCATTTCTCCTTCCCCACCGTCCAGCGAATGTACGAAACGGATCAGTGCTTCCAGACGGTCGGCAAACTGGGCTGGGACGAAGTAGACACCGCCGGACGGCCGCACCGGAGTCGGAGCCATGCTTTTCAAAACGTTTGCGAGAACAGAACGAATCGTTTGACTTCCGTAGTTGCGCCGGTAAATATCAAATTTCGCAACGGCTTCCCGCGCCAATTCGGCTGCGAGTGGCGATGCGGCGCTTACGGCTACGCTTGCGCTCGTTCTGTCCAGAACGAGCGTCGCTGCAGCCGGATCATACGCCAGCCTGCGTCCTTTTTGATCGACCATTTCACAAACGATGTTGCGTTGGACAACTCGATCATCCGATACAACTTCTCGGAAGAGATAGTTTTCAACGATCCCTTCCGATACCCGACGCCGGTATTTGTCGTTCGTCGCCCGACGAAATGCGTCGGGCAACCGAATTTCGTGCGGCATCCATTTTTCATCCAAGCCAGCGTTCGCCATTTTCTGCCGAAGTTCTTCCCTCGTAATGAGCATTTCGGACAGCGAGTACCAGACCAGATGTCCGATGATGCTCACACCGACCGAAGACTGAACAGCGGCAACATTTTTCAGATTTTTCATGTTAAAACCTCCTCTTTTTTTAATTCCCGCAGAAGTTCCGATATCTCGTCCTTCCGCGGGGTCAAGTATTCCTTCCGAAACTCTTCATACTCCGCCCTCGGCCACTCCCCCGGCCGGATCATCCAGCCGGTCGCGCCGCGTTCCAAACGGGCGCCGGCCGCACGGAGTACGGCCAGAACGGAGCAGACGTCTTCGTTTCGGTCATGGGCCATGCGGAGCAGCCGGTCCCATGCTGCGTGATCCTCGGCCAAGTCGGGCCGGGGATCCTCCCAAATCGGAGGAGGGGTATAGCTCATACGCCGTCTCCTCCTTCCCGCGCTCCGGTGACGTCGGCTCTCCCCAGTTCTTCGAGGAGCATGCCGACGACAAGTCGGCGAATTTCGGGATCGTTCCACCTTACCAGGAGCTCGGCCAGATAGCCGCAGACTTCCCGACTATCGGCGCCCCGGCTTTTTCGTATTTGAACGACGCGCCGGATGGCTTCCCGGACGTCGTTCAAAAGCACTGATTGCATCTTTTGTTCCTCCCTCCGAAAAAATAAAGCCGCAAGCTCCCGATGCACGGGCCACTTGCGGCTTTTTTAAACAGGGTTCAAGAAGACGCGTTTAGTTTGACGAGAACGCGCCTTCTTTTTCTAAGAGATCAATGAGCCTTTGTTCACGCTCGCGCGCCTCCTGCTCGTTGACCTCCTCTTTGATTCATTAACGAAAGGTCGGCGTATCCCCTTCTCTTCTCTTGCCGAGCCGGGGATACGCCGTCTCCTTTCAAATCACGCCGCGCCGCCGGAGTTCCTCCAGCAGCTCGGCAGTTCCAAACTGCGCGAGCGGCGAAGAAGAACCGGACGGTACGTCGCCCGAATCCGGCTTTTTCGCTGCATCGCCCAGCGTTTTCACCATCTCGATCGCTTGGCGGGCGTTTTCCGCCCTCTCGAGAACGACTTCTGTCTCCGTCATCTCGACTACTACTCCATACCAGCGGCATTCTCTTTTCGAGCCGCCGGCCGTGTAGTAGTCGGCCCCGAATTCAACCGGGGCGCCGACGGAAAGGCCGTCGGTCATGTAGTAGTAGTCGTCTCCCTTGGCCCGGGAAAGAAATTTTCTTTTCAATCCTCCCGGGCTCTTGGGGTCGAGTTCGATAACGGCCGCCCAGTTTTTCCCCCGCCGGTGAGTTTCGTAGACGGGGGCACTCCTCATCGCCCCGTTTTCGATCTCAATTCTCAGTTGAGATTTAATCTTTTCTAATTTCATCCTCTTCTCCTCCTTCCGGAATCGGACCGGCGATCATGTAGGCTTCATCCTTCGTGATTGCTTCAAATCCCGCTTCTTTTGCAATTTTTGCGATGCATGGATAGAAACATTCTGAGTCATCGTCGCCTAGCTGGAGGACAAATACCCCGACTCCCCGGGGCATGTCCCCCAAAACTGTCCAACCTTCCGGTTCCGCACGGTGGTCATACACTCCTCGAATCCACACGACGTGGTTTGAAGACGTATCCCATCGAAATTCCATTTCCGCCTCATGTGTTGTGGGGCTGTTCGTCCCCCAGTCTTTTTTTGCCCATGACCTAAAATACAATCTGGATATGCACGGCCATGAGGCACATTCCTCTAACGAAAATTCGACTTTATAGAAATATCCCGCTGGAACCAGTGCTTCGAGAATTGGTTCCAGCCTTGTCATGCTGAACTCTTTGGATGTTTCTTTTAGAAATTTCTCGACGACTGCTAACGTGTCCGCGCGAAATGCGCGCGGATATTCCCATTCAACTTTCATTTTTTGTTCCTCCTTCTAACTAAAAGTTAAGCCGCGAGAACTCATCGACTCGGCCCTCGCGGCTTTCTACAAAATCGAAGAGGAAGAGGGAAGTTCCGGCGCTTCGTCTGCCGGCAAAACGCCGGACTGTGAAACGCGCGGACCTTTCGACCACCGCTCTTCCTCTTCGCTTCTCAGAGTCGAGAGGTCACGACCTCGATCCTCTCGACTCTTTCGAAATGGGAAAACCGAAATTCGAATTCCGGTTCTCCCTTTTCGTTTGTTCTGTCAGTTGTTATCCGCTCCATAACCGCCCGGATCGGTTTCACCGGGCTGATCCTGACCAAATCGGCCAGGATCGAAACGGGTAAAACAACGACCATTTCATCGCACCTGTTTGCTCGAAGAAGTTCGACGACTTCGGCCGCGTTCGAAACCGTTCTCGCTTCTTGAACGGTTTCGATTGGGCCGCCAAACACCCTCTCCAGTTCCGCAACCTGTTCGGGCTGCGGAGAATGACGGGATACGTTTCATTTTTCCTCCTTCCGCCGGCTTTCGCCGGCCCCGCGCCTTCTTTCCGCCCGCGCGGGGGGGCTGGTTTTTTTCAAAGCAAAAAAGCCGACCTATGCACAAATGTGCATAAATCGGCTTTTTACTTCCTCATTTCGCATTCCTACCGCACACGCATGCGCCCCTCGGCGCTTTTCTCCGACCCTTCCGGGATCGGCGCCCTCCTCTCCGGCTCCACGCCTCTCGCGTGGGGGAGTTTCGGGAAAACACTTCCGCCCCATCTTGACCCGCTTTCTCTGGCTGCCACCTTCCAGAGAAACGGATGGGAGAGGCCTTCCTCACGGCCCGCCCTCTCGGTACGGGCGCCCTGCCTTCTTCGGTACACCGTGGCCCTGCGTACCTCCAGCGAGGGGAAACCCCTTCTCTCCAGCTATGTGCCTCTCCGGCACACGGGAGTCTAGGGGACAATGAATAATCACAGGAATATTATAGCACACACCTTTCTACCGTGCAACAAGTGTTCGGATTTTTTTGGCCTGCAGGGAGATACGCGTGTTCGGTGGCGATGGCGACGTTCTGGATGCGCCCGGCGCGCCAGATGCGGAAGCCGCCGACGAAGCGCCAACGTCGTCGTTTTCGACGAAAGAACGCGGCGCCGTCGGCGAAGGCGTCCTGGCTGACGTTTTCGCCGGCCGCACGGATGCGGACGTTCCGGCGACGGTCGTCCGGTCGGTCGCGGCGGACGAAGCGGGCGTCGCCGACGCGGCGGTCGCGGTGCCGTTCCGAATGATGACCGCCGTCTTCCGCCGGTGTCGGCGCATCGGCCGCTTCCCGCGTTCTTCCGTCAGCGGCGTCATCTCCGCCGCCCACGACCGCTCTTCCGCAGGACGGCGTTCCGACTCCCACCACCGGCGCGCAGCCGCCCGGCAGAGACGTCTTCACGCCGACCGGATCGAACCGGGCGTCTCCGATGCCGTCCCCCGAGTGCGGCGACCTCGAGCACGTCCTGCGCGGCGTAAGGCGATACGACCGCTGCGTCGGCGAACGCCGGCACGTTCGCCGGCGGGACGCCTCTCGCCGGCATGGCGGCCGCCTGCCCGCGCGTCACCGGCCACTCCGGCGAAAACCGCCCCTCGGCCGTTCCGCCGACCACGCCGGCCGCGCGCCGCAACCGCGCCGGCATACCAGGCGCCGGGCGGCATACCGGCAAATTCGGTCCCCGCCGCCGCCGGCTCGCCCACTACCGGCAGGCCGAACAACCGGACAAGCTGAACGGCAAACTCCGCGCATAACCGGCGCATGCGTGTGCGCCCGTTCTATTTTCCGCCCTCCAAAAACAAAAAGCCGGCGCGCCTCCGGACGACTCCGGAAAACGGCCGGCTCTTCCGTTAACCGATCCATCCCACCCGCATCAGCTCGTCGTAGGCGGCCGACACGGCGGGTTCGTTGAATCTGTTTTTCTTGATCTTTAGCACCTCGGAGACGGTCTCCTTCTTATCGGAGAAATCACTTCCCGACAGAGCACGGATCGCCTCGGCGACGAAATGGACGGTCGCCAGCAACTCCAGCTTCTCCGGTTCGTCCGGCAACCGCCGCGCGACGTCCTTGATCACTGGGCCGTAACGCTTCACAAACTCCGCAGCTTCGCCGATGATTTCTTCCGCATTCCTGCCGGGAACGATCACGCACGGCACGTTCTGCCGGCAGATTTGGATCACCCCCAGCATCTCAAAATGTTCCATCCTTTCGTCGAGTTCGCGGGAAAACGGCCCTGTCGGGCCCATCCGAAACGTCAGCGGCAGCGGAACGCCACGGACGCTGATAAAGTACACGTACTTTTGAAACGCCTTTTTTCCGTAGATTTCGCCCGCGTGATAAGCTAGACAGGAAATAGCGGCTTCGAGATTCATAGGTCTTTTCCCTCCGGCAACGCTTCCTAGACGGCGTGAGGAGTTTTGAGTCCCTTCCTTTTCTCCCAACCCGACGTTGAAGGCGGCATCGGATGGGATGCCGCCCTCAAGCGCCGGACGGTGGCGGATTTACAATTCTCGTTCGTCGAGCACTTTTTCTATCCGGCCTACAGGCCGGTAGTCTGCCCGACAAACGATTTCGTACAACTCCGGCCCTACATAGTCGATCATCACATCGCGCAGCGTGATGTCGGGCCGGAGATATCCGGCTCTCTTCAGCGCGTTCAGGATTGCCCTTCGGCTTTCACTCCGAAGAGTGATAATCCCGAACGGATATAGGTTGTTGATGACCCACTCTCCGTCATCTGAATAGATATCGGAATAGTGGATGATTCTCCATCTATTCTTCATTTTCTTTCTCCCTCCTTAACGATTCGAAGCACGGCCGGGATCGACGGAAATTTCTCCCGTCCGTACCAATCCGCGACCCGGTCGTACCGTGGAAACCCGTGGCACAACCGTATTTTCTCGGCGAGTCCCGACACTCCTCCGAGAATGGCCCATTCTTCGGACGATGCGGACCTCGGATGGTCTGCGTAGCGTACCCAGTTGTCCGGTTTTTCGGACGCGACCCACAGGCCACGGAGGTCATACATCTCCCGGAGGACGACCCCATCCGCCCGCGCTCGGAAATCGAGCGCGAGGAACTCCCCGCCGCGAGCAATATTCGTCACGACGCGGACGGCGACTACCGCGTCCGCGTCTCTCCACCGCGTGACAAGGATGCGCGGACGGGTGAGACGAAAGATCGTCCGGTCGTACAACGGATCACCATGATTTCCGACGGGCGCAATATGCGCGTATGACTCGACTCCGTCTCCAAACGGCGCGTCGTCGGACTCCCGTGCGTACCAGACGGTGTATTCTTCGTCTGGTACAACCCCACGCTCGGTCAGTTCCTCGGCGTGGGTCCACAGGACAAATGTCCAACCAGGACCGTCGTTCACGGTGGTCGAGTCTGTCTCCACAAGAATATAACCCTCTTTTATTATTCTTTCCAATGCTTCTTGAAGCTTCATTTTTTTGCTTCCTCCTTTTATGAATTTTTTTGCCCGCTCAGCCGGTCTCGGCCTGCGGGCAGTCCGGACGCCGCCGGGGAAGACGCTCTTCCGTCCAGCGACCCCATTTTCCAATGACGTTCCCCGTCTTCCTGCAGCCGTAGACGCCGCTTTCCGAAGCAGCGTCGTACCGCCGCAAGAGGAACGGGCAGCCGAAGCACAGCGGCCGCGCCCATTCCTCCGCCGTCAAGCGCCGAAGTTCAGCCCGCTTCATCGAGCCGCACCTCCGACGCCATTTTTTCAGCCATTTCGAGCGTGACGACCTGTCGAAACACACTGTCTGACCGGTCACCGTCGCAAACGCGCTCGATGACGGCCAGCCAAATTTTCGGTCCGGCCTCACGCAGGATTTCAATGATTTTTTCCATTTTCCGTTACCTCGCTTTCTTCGCGTCGAATCGACGCGAAACTTTTTTACGGCCCCCGAAGCCCTCCAGCACCTCGTCGGTCCACCCCAACTCCTTCTGGGCGTCCGACGAGAGCCGGAAGAACTTCCACGGGTTCACCCCCTCCACCAGAAGCGCCTTCGCCAGCGATTCCAGCGCTTCCGGTGTGAATTCCCATGAGACGACCGGATAGTAGTCCCACACCTTCCCGGCCGCCTCGAGGGGGCCATACGACTCGACAAACGCCTTAAGACGGTCCTTCATTTGTTTCAGAACCGTCTCCAGGCGTTCAATCTCCATCGCAAGCGCCTCGGCCTCTTCACGAGTCATCGTGTTTTTCAGAATTGTCGCCATATTGTATCCTCCTTTTTACAGAAATAAAAAAGGACGAGCACAACAGCCCGTTACGGGCCGGCACTCGTCCTTTTCCAACACTCTTCCGCAAACGGACAAGTCCGACAATGCGGACCTGCCCGCGGCGGAAAGAGTTTTTCCGCTTCCTCCGGATGCAATTCGGCCAGGAACACCCGGTCCCGGATGTCCCGCGCCGTCCGGAACGCCCACTGCTGCGCCGCTTCCGCTTCCTCGCGCGTATAAACGCGCGACAGCGGAAGACCGTGGCGGAGGAAATACAGCGTCCCTTGCACCCGGTCGGACTTTTTCAACTCCATCATCGCCCAGGCGTACAGCGCAAGCTGCCGGGTTTCATCCGGCTGATACGGGCGCCAGTTCGTTTTCCAATCGACGAACGCATTGACGTCGCATACCAGGTCGATGTACCCCTGCAGCCGCAGGCCCGATTCCGGCGACGAAAGCGGAAGCTCGAAATGGACTTCTGCCTCGCCTTCCGGTACCGGCGCCTGGGCGATCAAGTCTCGGATTTCCTCACCTTCCTCCCGCCCCAGACCGGCCGCTTCGGCTTCGGCAAAGGCGGCTGCCAGCGCATTGTCCATCGTCCCGCCCTTTACGAGCGTTTCGATGCCCCGGTGGACCGCTTTCCCGATCGCCAGCGGCTTCGTGACCGGCTCCGGTTTTTCCAGCACATACCGGAAATAGAACCGGAGCGGACATGTTTCGTAGAGGCTGAGGCGGGAGTAGGAATACAGCTCCACGCTCCCGCTTCCCCTCCGTCAGAACGGGAGGTCGTTGTCGGAAATCACGTCAACCACATCCGATCCCGACGGAGCCGGCGCCGGTGCCGAAGGCGCGACGGAAGCAGTCTGCGCAGGCGAGAGAAACTGTATGCGCTTGGCGATGACTTCCGTCACGTACACCTTTCGCCCTTCGGCGTTGTCGTAGCTGCGCACCTGCAGCCGCCCTTCCACTGCCGCCAATCGACCCTTGCGCAAATATTGCGCGCAAGTCTCCGCCAGCTGGCGCCACGTGACGATGGGAATAAAATCCGTCTCTCGCTCGCCCTGCTGGTTGGAAAACGGTCGGTCGACCGCGAGCGTAAACTGCGCGACTGCGACGCCCGCCGGCGTATAGCGCAGCTCGGGGTCGCGCGTCAGCCGGCCAATCAAAATCACGTGGTTCATGTTTATTTCCTCCTCTTCCCCTGCCTGCCCAACAGGGTCAGGGCTTACGGAGATTTCGTATTTTTTTAGGAAGGCGTCTATTTCGGCCTTCCACGGCGGCGGCGGCTCCATGCCGACGGCGATGCGCAGCGCTCGCCCGTACAGCGGTATGCCGGCTTCCGCCTCCAGCCGTAACGCCTTCATGGCGTACTTCTCCAGCAGACTCGGGTATCGCAACCCGACCGCCAGGTAGAAGTACGCCTCCTCCAGCTTCGCGTCTACGAAATCGAGCCAGTCGCCCCAGACGCCGTCCAGCGTCCGGATCACGTAAGCCCGATTTCGCTCACGAAGCTTCATCAGCTTCTCCCGATCCGGTATCCTCCGGCCCCGCGGCCGCAGCCACCGCGCCAGCATCTCCCACTGGCGGCGGGTCAACCGCTCGGCCGGATGGCGGTCCGCATCGTCCGATAGGTACCGGGCGCGGACCTCGGATTCGGGAAGACCCTCCAGAAGCGAGATAAACCGAAGGACACCGCCGCTTTCGCCGCATAACCAGCACCGGAACGTCTTCTTCTCCCGGTTCAGCGAAAGGTGGTATCGCTTCGGTTTATCTCCACAGAACGGGCACTGGAAGAGGATTTCCTTCCGGCACCGCGTCCTTTTCTGCATTTTCAGCTGGTGCTTCTCGGCGATGGCCAGAATGTCAGGTAACACCCGCCATCACCGGCCGCACCGGCCTGATCACGATTTTTCCTACTGCCCCGTGCCTCCGGCGGTACTCCTCCACCGCCTCCCGCACGTGCCGGCACGTCCGACCGTACCGGACCGCCGGACATTCATGCGTCACCACGAGCCACGGGCCGAGCGGTTGGCATCGGACCCAGTGAACCGCGGGGCTGGAGGAGGATGGAATCGGGATCATGGCGCCGGCGCGCTCACGGCTTCGATCGCCGTGATCGCCGTGATCACCAGGTGCGAGTTTTTTAACTCGACCTGGACGCCAACTTCCGATCCCACCTCGATACCGTCGAGGGCTTTCAGGACCGTCGGGTCCCGTGTCACGAGCGAGAGCGACTCCCCCGTGACGAGGTCCACCGCCTGTATTTCGGCGTACGGGATCCCCGAAGGCGAAGACTTCTTTTCCTTTTTGAGGACCCGTATTTTCCGAACCCCCGAAAATGTCGGAACTGTTGAGGGCTCGGTTACCACGGTTACAGGCGGTTCCCCAGCATCCGGAACAGACGCTGAAGAGTGGCGCGTCGATTTTGCCGAATCTCCATGGCCCGGAAAATCGTTGATCACAACCTTTTTGGCCCCTTCGATGGTCTCCAACTCGCTTTCATCAAGCCAGCCGAGACCTACAATAGAGAGAGTTACTCTCCTTTTTGCCTTTGTCTCTGCTTTCATTACGGCGTTTGCTTCCTCATCGGGGTTGAGCGGGACATATTTTCCCGTCCACACGTAAGCCCCCGGCTTCCCCGTTTTGGGATTTATTTTCTTTTCATCCCACACCATTTCTTTTTTCAGTAGCGATACGGCGCCGATTGCCTCATCAGTTCGTCCATCTGGCGTTGTGGCCCGCGCCGTGACGCTATATACATCTCCAAGTTTCTCCCTGGATACGATGTTAATTGAAATTTTGTAAATTTTTCTTAGCTGGTCCGTGCAATCTTTCTTTGCATATAGGACCAGCTTCCCGTCCAACTCAAGGTAATCGAATGGCCGGGTTATCGGATTTACCCCGACCGATTCGCACACTCTTGTGTAGTACACTATTCTTTCTTCTGGACTCAGCGCTGAAAGGTCGCCGTGGATAGCGACCTTTTCAAGCACTGACCATTTTGGATCCTGTGGTGTCGAAGTTACAGAAACGGCTTCTGCATTCTGAATTGCTTGTTTCACCATTTTCAATTCCTCCTTTCCCGCCTTTCGGCGGCCTGCGCCCTTATGCCCGCGCAGGGGGGCAGATTTTCAAACAAAAAAGCGCATCTATCCCTGAGGAAGAAATGCGAAGGGAAAGATGCGCTTTTTCATATTTAGGGTTGGTCGGAGATCTCGACTACCCCTTTTTCAATTTTTCTCAGACTGGTCGATAACAAATGATCTAACAAATGATCGATTTCTAGGATAGTCCCTGCTTCGATCCATCCGCTGGCGAACCGCTGCTCGTGTTTCCACGAACCATCCGTCAGCCTTATAAATACTTCCATGTCCGGGAGGTGGACGCCGTTCGTCGTGACGTTCTCTACCCAGACGTATTCATAGCCTTCCGAAACGGGCACTTCCCATGTGTCCGTTTCTTCGCACCTCCTTTTTATTTCTTCTTCGATCTCCCACAGCTCAACAACCGTGAGCGGACGGTTGTTGAGTTGCAGAAAGACATATGTCAGATCGGTGGAACGGCCGTCTTCGTCGACGGACTCGTACCACCAAATTCTGTTACGCGTGCCGTCGACGACGGCATATTTCACCGGCCCGGCATAAGAGACCAGGCCGAGATCACCTATTTTAATTTTTCTCATTTCTTCCTCCTTCCGCCGGCTTTTGCCGGCCCCGCGCCTTCTTTCCGCCCGCGCGGGGGGGCTGGTTTTTTTCAAAGCAAAAAAGCCGACCTATGCACAAATGTGCATAAATCGGCTTTTTACTTCCTCATTTCGCATTCCTACCGCACACGCATGCGCCCCTCGGCGCTTTTCTCCGACCCTTCCGGGATCGGCGCCCTCCTCTCCGGCTCCACGCCTCTCGCGTGGGGGAGTTTCGGGAAAACACTTCCGCCCCATCTTGACCCACTCTTTCCCGCCGCCACCTGCGAAAAAGACGGATGGGAGAGGCCTTCCTCACGGCCCGCCCTCTCGGTACGGGCGCCCTGCCTTCTCCGGCCTGATGTGGCTCTCAGGCCTCCGGCTAGGGTTCCACCCCTTCTCTCCGGCTCTCGGCAAAACCGAGGGGAGTCTAGGGGACTATACAACTACGCCCACATTATACCATACCCCCTCCCCACACGCAAGCATGTGTTCGGTGGAATGCTGAAAAAAATTTAACGCACCCATCCCCCCCGGTACCGGTAAAACCGGTAATCCCCCCGTAGGTCCTCGTCCAACAGCAGCCGGGCGTCCGCCATGCCCAATATTTCGTCGTATGGCCGAACGTCCTCGAAACTTTCTGCGATGGTGATCACTGGGTTCGCCTGCCGGTACATCACTTCCCGCAGGACTTCCAGCGGCAGACCCCCGCGCAACACCAGCACGTCCCGCACCTCACCGGCCACTTCAAGCCGGCCGGCAAAGGGCTGCGGAGAGGACCGGATTTGAAACGTCTTCTGTTTGTCTTTCATCGCACAACAAAACTGGAAAAAGACAAGAGTCTGCAGGATGCGCTCCACCGTCCACCTCCGCGCATCCGACTCCGGTAACTCCAGCAGCTTCGCGCCCCGCGGACCCAGCGAAAAAACCGGAATCTCCGTGCGATTCTTCAAGAGCGTGTGCCCCGTCAGCTTCCCCTCGGCGATCATCCGCCGAATCTGATGACGCCCAAAGCCAAACAGCCGGCCGATCTGCACACTCCCGATCAACCCAACCCGGCCGATCGCCTCCAGCGCCGCCGCCTCGTTGTCCCGGATCGGCGCGTTCTCCACCTCCTCCGGCGGCGCCCCGGGCCGAAACTCCCACCGATGCCGGATCGAAAACGGCGATAGTTTTTCCGTCGCTGTATCCATGGCCGCACCTCCTCGCTTAAAAAGAAGGGGGACGGCATCTTGCCGCCCCCTGCCTTCATTATGAGATTTTCCGTACGATCCGCCCGCGAATGTGCTGTTTCTTCACATCCACCTCGCGGATCCGAATCAGCACCCGGTCGCCGCGGCTGATTCGGCCGAACCGCATATGCGGCACGAGCGCGTCCACGCCCGGTTCCAGGTTCACAAACACGCCGTACTCCACAACCCCCGACACTCGCCCGACGTACTCGCCGCCGGACCGGTAGCGCTTCGTGCATTCCGGCCACGGCGACGGTTCCAACGCTTTTTTGCTGACGGAAACTTTTTTGTTCTCTCTGTCCAACTCAACAACCTTGACTCGGAAGTGATCCCCGGGACGAACCACCTCCCGCAAATCGTCGATCCAACCGTGGCTAAACTCTTGCACTGGCAGTTCTACCCTCACGCCGCCGATATCGAGCACGAGCGACTTTCGTTCCACCCGGCGCACCACGCCCAAAATCACCGCATCCGGCTCAAGCCGCTTCCACGTCAGCCCCGCCATGTGCTCGATGGCGGCCTGCCGCGAGGCTACAAACGTGTCCCCGTCGCGGTCGTACGAAACGATTTTAAACGCGACGGGTTCACCGATCATGGCTTTGAACTGCTGCGGGTTTTCGGTGCCGGAATACTCCTGTGGGATGATCCCGCGAACGTTTCCGACGTGGACGAGGGCGCAAAGCCGGCCCGAAATCACCTCAAAACCGGTGATTTCGGCCTGCAGGATCAGGTCGTTCTGCCGGGCGGCGTAAATCTGCGCCCAAGCCTCATCGTACGACTCCGTTTGGATCTTCTCTTCTTGGTACCCTTCGATCAACACGCGTTTCAGTTCGTTCATGGTTTTTCCTCCTTCTGGATTTGAAGATTTTTATTGGACAGCCGCCGAAAGGCGGCGAAGTCCCAACTTCACTCGAACGCATCGCGCTCAAATTCGGCCGCCTGTCCGGCCGGTTCTACTCTCTCTGCCCGCTCGGGCGTCGGCACAAACTTCGGCCCCTCCCATCCCGGTTCCATGGCCTGCGATGACTGAGTCTCCTCGGCCTCTGCCACGGCGGTTGCTTCGCTTGCGATCGAATCGCTTCCGGCCTCCGCCGTTTTTTTCCGCGGCCACGGCCACCGCACAAACCACTTCGGCCGTTTTACTTCCCACTCCCGCCGCTCGCGCCAGTCCTCGGGAACAAATGTTCCCTTCCCGATCCTCGGCGGCTGCGGACGACCGCCCTTCAGCAGCTTCGCGACGAAGTGGAATCGCGGCAACCCATACAGCAAATCCGTGTACGGAATGCGATCCTCCTCCTTCTCCGTGTCCCGGTACGTCTCCGGCAGAATGTTCGGGATGATCGTCTGCTGCTTGAACGTGCTCTCCCGGCGGATGACTTTCTTCTTCCCAAACTCCCGCGAAAACTCGATCGCGTCCTCCGCCGACAGACCGCCAAAGGCGATCTTGTTCCGGCAGCCCGTCATGATCGCCTGTTTCATCGCCTTCGCCGTCAGTTTGCCGCTCTCGACTTCCAACTGCCCGAGCGACTGTACCGCGAATATCCCCGCCACCCGGTATTCCGCGGCGATCGAAAGAAAAAGCTCAACGTCTGGATTCACATACCGGGCGTACTCATCCACGATTAAAAAGTGTGGCACTCGTGTACGCTCTGTCCCCGGACGCCGAAACGCGCCCGACTGAAGATGCAAAATCACGAACTGTCCGAACGCGTCCCCGGCTTTCCGAAGCTTACCCATTGCCGTATTCACCGCCAGCACGCCCCCTTCGGCGTAGTGCCGGTCGATGTTGATGGACGACTTCCCACCGATAATGCGGGCCAGATGCCGGTTGGAAATCAGATTCTCTAACTGTGCCCGAAGCCCGATCGCGAACTGTTGGTACTTCTCTTTCTGCGCCCCCAACAGCTCGGACCGGAAAAACTGCACCAGATCGTCGTACTCCCCAAACCGGCGCGCAAGCTCGTTTACCCGATCCTCCAATACCACCGGATCCCGTATCGTCCGCACCACGTCGATCAACCGCACGTCGTCCCCGTACAACCGCTTCAAAAGCTTCGTCACGTTCCGCGCGGCTAGCTCTTGAACGGTTGCAAAAAACGCTTCTTGCTTTCCAAATAATGTTTTCAGCACGACGACCGTCGCTTCCGCCACGTCGTCCACGTCGCCTTCCAGCGGGTTGAAAATCCCGCTATCCGCACGCTCTGGATCGATATGAACGTACGGAATCCCCATCTCCCCGCACATCTCTGCCACCATCGCTGCCATGTCCCCCTTCGGCTCCACGACGGACAACCCCAACGGCACGCCGCGCTTCTTCGCCAAAAGCAACTGGTAAACGAGAGGCTTCAGCACGGCTGCCGTCTTGCCGCATCGCGTCGGCCCGACGACGAGCATGTGGGTGAAGAGATCGTCTCCGCCCCACTCGATCCGGCCCATCCGCACTCACCTCCTCTTCTGCGATACGATATACGAACGTATTTTCGTGCCTTCCCGATATAACGGATACTCCAACCCCCAACGCCGCTTCCATTCCGCCTTGCACGCCGCCACGTCTATCCCTCGCTCGATCAGCCGATGCAACTGCAGCGTGCAAAACCCCCGCAGCTCCCCCGGCGTCCAGCGCCGGTTACTCGAACGGTATCTCTTCTCCAAGGTCAATCACCACCTCCCCTTTCCGCCTGCGCCTGAACAACCTCTTGATCGCTTCCCACGGCCCCGTGTCCCGGTGCAGCCGCCCCAATAAGTCGCGGTCGATGTTCCCCCGACGCTGAATGTAGTTCAGGGAAATTCTGTAATTCGCAAACGTCAAAAACCCCGCCACCGGCAACGACGCCGCCATCACCACCTTCCCCAGCACCCACGGCGCCAGCCACTGCCCCCATCCCCCTTCTTCCCACCCCGCCATTACCTCGTACGCCGCCCATGCGCCGAGCCATATTCCACTCGCAAAAAAGTAACTCAGCCAGTTCCGCCTACGCACCGCCCACCCGTACAGATACCCCGCCGCGCTTACCCCCGCCAGCCCCAAAAATACGACCGGCGGCATCCGCGGCACATACGCCGCCACCAACGCCCACCCCACCAGCGTCAGCACCAGCCAAACGTATCGCGCCATCGCCCTCACCTCGATATGAATTCGCTTTCATTGGAAGCCGGGAACGGTTGCGTTGGCCGCGCCACCGGCACCACTTCTACCCATGACACGCCTTCAACTCGCCTCCGTATGATCCCCTCGTCTTCTTGCCAACAAAACAAAAGCGCGGGAAGCGCTCGCCCATCCCGCGTCTTTCCTTCGTAATTCCTCAGTACCCGATACAAACCTGCCCAGTCTCCCGTCAGCATCTCGATCACGTAGTAGTCCCGCCCGTCCGCCCCCTTCATCCCATACCGAAACCCGTAACGGCTTTCCGGTATCACCCCCGCCGCTCCGTACGGTCTTAGCCATTCTAAAATCCGCTCTTCGGTCTTTCCTAGAATGAATTCCTTTGTTATCCATATCCCCCTCTCCTCGTATAACAACACATGCACCGGCCTCCCACCCGTGCTTAAACCTTTGTCGTTCGCTATCCCCTCAAACAACCAGCGCGCACGCTCGTCTTTGCAATAAACCAGATACCCCGCTACCCAGTGAAACCCTCTGATCTCTTCTATCACTCGCTTTACCGTGCTCTCCCAAACACCCCCGTTTAACAGATAAATCCCGTAATCCCCTCTTCCCTCGACCATAAATGCACCCGCTACCAAATTCCCGCGATTCAATTGATATTTCCGCTTCACTTCTCTTGAATTCAAAAAAGCCTCCACAGACACCCCGCACCTGTACCGAAGTTCGTTCACATCCAGCAAATATTCCCTTTGCTTGATCGTCGGCTCCAAATCCCGCGCCCGCACTTCTTCCGCTTCCGTCTCCGACACCTTCCCCCGCTCCACCAATAACCGTATCCCCCGCTCCCCAATCCGATAATGCGCCTCTACCCGCCCCTTCTCCTCCGACCACGTTACTTTCGAACTCACCATCCCCTCTTTCTTCATCACATGCATCCGCCACGTGCAGTATCCCTCTCGTCCCCCAAAGTACCTCTCCCGTATCTGCCCTTTCGTCAACACCCGCGACTTGTGCAAATCTTCCAATATCCGTATGTCCCGCTCCGTCCACGCCCTCGCACGGTTCCGCCTCCGCTTTTCCATCTCCCCCACCCCTCTTCTTACGATTGTCTCGACCTTCCCGAAAAACGTCGCTTCGTTTACTCGGGCTTCCTGCGCGGATGACTCCGCGCGGAAGCCCTCCTAAACTTTCCTCTCTTCTGACTTTCTCTGACCTTCGTCCCTTCCCCTTGATTTTTCTGGCTTTTCGCCACTTCAAAACTGACTTCTTACCGCATATGAATCCTTGCTCGCGGAAGGGAGGTATTCTTATGCGTTAATTCGTACCTTTCTTATGCGTTAAAGCCACCATTCATATGCGAAAACGATATCCATTTCGATACATCTGCTTAACACAATTCACAACTTCCCAGCCTATCTCCATCGGGGCTACGAAGACCACGACATAGAACTTTCCTTCTGGATCCAAAAATCCGCTCTCCATGATTTCTAATCTTTCCCATTCATCTCCACGAATTAATCCAGCATAACGTACGGCATTGATGATGCAGCTCCGATTCCGGTTGTCGAGATCACGAATGACGAGATTTCCGAAGAAGTGGCAAATATAGAGAAACGAACGCTCAAACGGTTCAGGCTTTGTCCCCAGAGAACGAACTGCATCCGCAGTCGCCCGCACATAAGAGTCACGGATCTGGCTTTGATAACGGCCGATGTCAGCTGCTTTTGATTTCAACTTCGGATCTTTGTCGAAATAAAGCGGCAACGCGCCGTCGTAGAAAAGCTGATAAACCACTTTACCGGCAACGTTGTGAGTACGAATCGAACATCGCGGATACGGTGTATCTTCGAACACATCGTCATCGGCAAGCGCCCGACTTTGGTCCGCTATATGTTCGGCGATCCGATATGAGATTTCCACGATATTTCGATAGATTTCCTGAAGGCTTTCTAATGAAGTGCGATTCAATGCTCATCCCTCCTGTTTCAGAATCGAGAGCGGCGGTCACTGCCGCAAGAATCGCCGCAATAACCGCCGCATGATGCCGCGCTTGAATCGATTCCCATCAGTTTACCGGCTTTAAAAAATCGAACGGGTCGTTGCTGTCCGCCGGCCTTTTCACCGGCTGCGCGCCGGCCAACAGCGCTTCTAAATCCTCCGCTTCCTGCCGCCCGCGGCTGCAGTACGATCCCAGCTCGTGCAGAACGTCGTTCCCCTGTTCCGGACGATCGTACTGCCTGGCCGCCTGCACCAGCGCGGCGACCCGCTTCGGCAGACCGAGGCCAGCGAACACGGCATAGACCTGCATCTTGCGCGCATGTTCGTCCGCATAGACGGCGACCGGTCGTTCGGCGGCGTAAGGCGCTAGCGCCGTCAACAGCCGCTCGACCTCGTTCACCATGCCGAGCGTGAAAATCCGCTTGGCTCCCTGCGGACTGGCGACGAGACTGACCGCGCACCGGCTCGCTTCCGCAAAGTCGTACCCGTCCGACAGCACGCCGTTTTCGATGGCGGCTTTCAAAGCCGGCAAGTACGACCCACGGTTCTCTGCGTCCACCGCGGTCTCATCCAGCTCGCATCGGGCGAATGTCAGAACGCCGGGCGTCTGGAATGTTTTCAGTAGCTCCGAACTGTCGTAATGGTACCCCGCCAGCGGCGCGTAGCTCGCCGTCACGACGTTCAGTCTGTGCAGCATTTCGGCGATGTACCGGTTGCTGTGGTCCAGAAAATCCGCCACTCCTCCGCCGGGATTCTCGGCCAGGTATTCGTCAAAGAGTTTCTGGTTGTCCACGATCAGAAGGCTTCCCAACCCCTTCATGGCCCGGGCGATCACCTGAAGCCGCTGGAGGGCGTTGTCCAGCACCTGGTACCCCTCCTGATCCCGCGGCAACGTCAGAATCAGACCGAACCGTCCAGCGAAACCGTTGGCATGGACCGTTCTCACCGCTTCGATGACAGCCCCCGTCCCCGTCCCGCCACCGAGTCCGCAGACGATAAACAGGAAGTCACGATCGGCAAAGTAGTCCTTCACGCGCTTCGCAATGTCATCCTTATGGCGCAGGAACGCCTCCTCGCCGACGGCGATGTCCCGGCCCGCACCGCGCTCGTATCCGCGGAGCACGTATTTGACGGCGTTTGGCCGGTCCGGAAGCTTCCGGAGATCGACTTCATTGGTGTTAACGAGAAACGCTGTGTAGGGATGCATATTGTTCCTGATCGCCGTTCGCACGCCGGCGCACGCGTGTGCGATCGAGCATCCGCCCATGCCGAGACCGAGAAAACCGAGTTTCAGGCTGATCTCCACCTTATTCCCTCCCTTTTTCCCGCATCAGCTGTTCACGAAACCGGATAAGTTCCTGGCCCAAGTCCGACAGCGTGTACATCTTCGCACGTCCGACGCCGTGCACGTCGACGAGCGCCGCGCCCTCCAGTCGGGCGGTCAACTGGTCGAGCGTATGGCGGCTCTTGATCAACTCGTCGCCTCGCTTCGCCCGGTAGTGGTCGTTCGTTAACTGCCGCAGGCGTTCTTTGTTGATGGGGCGGCCGTACAAAGCCAGCGCCGCCATCACCCATAGCCCGTCGCCAACGTGCGCCAGCAGTTTCCGGAGAATCTGCTCCCGGGTCATCCCACTCCGTTCTCCTTTCATAGTCAAATATCTCACCAGAAAGGTTCCTGCTTCATCGATAGGCACCGGCCTTGTTGGCCTGCAACCTCCCATCTCCACAGGCGTCACTTCCCGCCGAACTGGCGGTAGGCGGCCCCGCTAACCAGCCAGGGCCAGCAGGTTTTTCGCCGCATTTGCGTCCCGGTCATGGTGCGTGCCGCAGGCCGGGCACGTCCATTCCCGGATCCAAAGCGGCATCTTGTCCAGCACGTGCCCGCAGCCAGAACACGTCTTGCTGCTGGGGTAGTAGCGGTTCGCTACCTGTAGCTGGCTCCCGTACCATACGGTCTTGTAGGCCAGCATCCGCCGGAACTCACCCCAGCCCATGTCCGCGATGTGCCGCGCCAGCCGCTGATTCCGCAACAGGCCGGTCACGTTCAGGTCCTCCACCACGATTACCCGCTTGGTTTTCGCAAGGTGAGTGGACAGCTTGTGGAGGAAGTCCCGCCGGATGTTACGGATGCGGCGGTGCAACCGGGCCAGACGGAGCGCTGACTTCTTACGATTGTGCGAACCGTTCTGCTTGCGACTGTGCTGCCGCTGGCGGCGGCGCAGGATGCGGAGATAGCGTGCCAACGGCTTCGGGGCCGGAACCTTATCCACTTCTCCGTCGCTGCTGGCGATGGTGGCGAAGTGGCTCAGGCCCACGTCAATGCCGCAAACCGGCCCCTCCACGGGAACCGGATCCGGTATTTCCTGCTCCACCGTCAGGCTCACGAACCACCGGCCGACTTCCCGGTTCACCGTGGCCGAAAGGATGCGCCCTTGCACTGCCGATGCTTCCTTCAGCCGAATCACGCCCAGGCGGGGCAGTTGCACCGCACGGTCCATCACGTGGATGGCACCCGTCAACCGGAAACGGTCGTCCCGCCCCTTCTTCTTGAACCGTGGGAAGCCGACTTTCCGACCTTCCTTCAGGCCACGGAAGAAATTGCGAAACGCCCGGTCCAGATCCCTGAGCGCCTCCTGCGGTGCACATTTGGACACCTCATACATCCACGGAAACTGTGCTTTCTTCAGGCGGTTCAGTTCCCGGTGTTGCTCCATCGCGTTCGTGCCCTTGCCCGTCTGCTGGTAGAGTTCGATGCGCCGTGCCAAGCCCCAGTTGTAGGCGAATCGGGCCGCTCCGGCGTGCTTCGCCAACAGGACGCGTTGCTCCCGGTTCGGGTCAAGCTCGTAGCGGTAGGCACGGTTAATCTTCATGCTGGATGGCCTCCAACGCCTTTTTTGATTTGTTCTTTGCCGAGCGGCGGCTATACAGTCTGGCACAGAACGACTTGACCTCCTCCCCGGACTGAAGTCCGGGGATTCCTGGGGTGATCCCCTAGGCTGGTTAGCCCTACCCTCAGCTTCATGCATTTCTGCTTCGGCTTCATCGGTGAGCCATAAGGGCCGGGTCATCGGCCCGCTCCGGTTGCGTTCCGTCAGGGACGCGTGACGTTATCGCACCGGGTGGCGGTCCTCGGACGACAGCTACGCTGCCCCGGCCAGACCGCCTTGTACGCAACTCCGTTTCGCCGTGCCCATTCACTCAATTTCATCTGCATCACTGTGGACGTTATACCACAAATTCGTTCCACGAACATATTATTTGTTGTCAACCCTCCCTTCACCCTTTGCAAAAAAGAAAAGGCCCCCGCTCGAAAGCGGAGGCCGTTCTTGACTTACGCTTGCGTTCTTCAGAGATAGGACCCAAACTAGGCAGACGTCGAATACGTGCTATGGGCTCGAAATGCGTTGCTGAAGCTGGCTTAGAAACTGCTGAAACTATGTGTCATAAGGATTCGTTTGAGATCAGCTATTTTTTGATAGGTTCTCTATATTTAGCTGACACTACTTTATAATCTATTTTGCTATCGGAATTTATTTCAAACCCTAGTTGAATTTCTATCGAAGTTGACTCAAGAGGAGGAAATCCCCGACCATTACCAGTAGACTTATACCTTCTCTTCAACTCAATTTCGCCATTATCTTTGTATAAGATAAATTCAATTACAACCTCCGAAATAAAGAGTTCTGTGCCATTGTATATATTGCCATTTATGGAATATCTATTCAAAGGTTTGAATGTGTTTGTCCCATAATCCATAACCCTTGGAGGTAACGAAAATTGAATAGATATCTTATCAAGTTCACCGCTCGTTAAGTCCTTTTCCTCCGATTTCTCTTCTGATGCTTCTAAACAATTTCTTGCGACAACCCATTGACCACAATAGATTTCAGTTTTTCCCGTAATACGGTTAATGCGCATCAAATAACCTCCAAATTCATCGTACTTGTAAATTCCAGGCCATATCGTGATTGAAAAAACAATCATCAGTAAGGCGATTAAGGCAAATATTATTGATCCGATTCTCAAGAGAAGATCCGCACCCTTCTTATGTGATTTCTTTTCTCCCAATCGGCATCGACCGGTTTCACAAAATGTCCCCACTCTGCATTGAAACTACGTTGTTTTTTCGGCAAATCTATTTAAAAATCCTGCTTCACCCTATGAATTTTGGGGAACCCCCGTCTGAAAACGGAGGCTCCCCCTACACATCACAATGCCCGATGGATCTGGTACACGTCCGTCCACTTATTCCGGACGTACACTCGCACGACGTGCTCTTTCACCACGCCGTTCGAGTAGGTCGCCCGGAACCGGAAATCCAGATACCCGTTCTGCAGGTTCTGGAGCCGGTTCGAGTCCCCCGTAAACTGCACCGAGCGGTCCGTCGCCTTGCCGACCCACCGCGTCTTCTGCGGGTTGTCGGCCGTCAGACGCTCGTAAATGCCCCAGCCGTGCCACCAGTACGGAATCGCCGTCCCGTACGCCGTCACTTCCACCTTCGTCGCGACGGTCGCCGTCTGCGTGTCGGTCGTGTCCGCCCGGAGCACGAACGCCTCGCCCGCCCAGAACTCGTCCGGCTTCCGGTACTCCGGATCGTCCGGATCCCGGCCGCGGTTCCAGCGGTCGATCTTCTCCTGCCAGTTGACCGTGTGCGTCACGTACCCCGTCACGGACAGCGCCCGCACCGCGATCGTCTTCGTAGCCGTCGCCGTCGCTCCCTGCGGGTCGCGAACCGTCAGCGTCACGGTATACGCGCCCGGTTTGTTGACTGTGAAGTTGCCGGGAATCAAAATGTTCCACGTATCCCCCTGGACAATGATCGCCCCGTTCGGCGCTCTGACTGTCCACGTTGCCGAAAGCGGGTCGCCGTCCGGATCCGTCGAACGGTTCAAAAGCCCAATCAGGTCGCCTTCGTAGGCCGGGTTCGGCGTCCAGTCGAAGTCGGCCTGCGGAGGACGGTTATTGATTACCCGAACCGTCTTCGTCACCGTCTCGACGTTACCGTTCGGCGTCGTCGCCCGCCATTCGAACGTGTAGAGACCGTCGGGAATGGCCTGCTGCGGCAAGGGCGCCTGCCAGGCCCTCGCCCCGTAACCGTTTGTGATCGTCACTCCCGCGTTCAGCGTCACCGTCCGCTGGTAAGCCGTGCCCTTGAATGCCGTCACAACGACCGTATTCGCGTACTTCGTCGTCTGCGCCCGCAGCGTATACGCCTGACTCGGCCGGATAATCGTAACCTCGCTGCCGGAGCTGTCGGAAACCCAGCCATTCAGATTGATCGGCGTTCGTACGACGACGCTATACTCATTCGTCGCGACGGATCCGTCGACCGAACCGACGGCGCTGATTCGGAACGTGTACGTCCCGTCCGGCGTTGTCGCCGGAATTGTGAACGTCTGATTTGTCCAGAAGATGTCGTTGCCGTTTTTCGTGCCACTGTAATACGGCACGTTCCGGCTGATGACGTTTCCCATTTCGAACCGCAAGCTGATCGCGTACGGATACCGCGTCCACAGATCGAACGCGACCAAGTTTTCACTGGCCGGCACGCCGGCAAGCGAAAACGTCGGGTCCTCGGTTTTCAGGTTGCTCCGGAACTGGACCGGGGGAGAAACCGGAAGCACGTATGTCCGCCGCAGCGGATCCGACCAGGCTCCCTCCAGGTCGCGTACGACGTACTCCAGGTCGTACGTGCCCGGCGCCAGCTCCTGCGGGATCGACGTGAACACTTCGCCGGTCTCCCGGTGCGTAAAGCGTACCGCGCGTTCGACGATGCCGCGGTCGGTGTCCGCCCGGCTGACGCTGTGGTCGAGATCGTACGACCGGTCGATCCAGTTCGTCCGGTACATGTTTCTGTCGAGCAGGTAATCGAAATCGAGTTCCAGATCAGCAATCGGCTTGCGGTGGACGTACACCTCGACGGCCGATTCGTTCGAATAGTACGCATACTGCGCAAACCGCGGATCCGTTGTCGGCTGGTCTTTCACCCGCCGGATCAGCGTGTATTTGCCGGGTTTGTCGAACGTCACGCTCGATCGGTACGGCATCCAGGCGTCATCACGTTTGTCCGGCGACAGCGTCCGGCCGGCGACCACGGCAAACCCCTCCGGATTGTCGTAGACCGAGGGGTCGTGTAGAATTTGAAGTTCGTCCGACTGAATCGAGTCGTTTTCGTAGTCAAACGTCGCCGTGTGCGTCTCGACCGGCTCGCCGACAAGCCGGAGCACCTTCGGAACCTGCGGATTGTTTTGTGCGAGATATTGAATGACGTCGGCCATCACCTGGTCGATCGGTTTGGCGTTCTGGATGAACGCCTCGTGCGCAATTTGATTGCGGATGGCCTGACCGCCGACCAGGATCAGCTTGGCGGTATTGTTTCGATACATTGCGTATTGCAGATCCGCCAGCTGGCTGATCGTATTGTCCGAGACGTAGATGAAATACTTCGGCTTACCGGCACGCAAAAACGACACGTCGTAGGGCTGCCGGACGTCTTTAGCGATCGTGCCGCTGTAAAAGCCGGTGTAGTTGTTGTACGTGACGGGATTCGGTACCCAGACGGTGCGCGTCCGATACACCGTACCGGCGTAGTAGGCGGTCCACGTCACCGCACAGCTGCCGTTCGGCGGACCGCCAGACGACGGGCAGCTACCGGAAGCCGACTCACTGACACGGGACAGTGTCCCCGAAAAACCATCGCTGTCACTGTATGCTTTCGAACTCGGGCAAACGCTCCAGGATGAGTGGCTCGACATATTGCCGTTTTGGTCGTAATAGGTGTATACCGTGTTCGAGCAGCTGTCCGTCGCCGTTTTCGAGTCCGTCACCGTCTGATACGACCCTTCGTCGACCGTGTACGGCGCGTTCGAGACGCTCGTGCGGTAAAGCGTCCCGCAATAGCCGTTTTCGCAGTAACGGATCGATTCCGGCGGATACGATGTACCCGTGTTTCGCGCCGTACTCGCCTGTTGCGTGTACGTGTAAGTCTTCATGTCCCACACGTACAGGTTCACCAGCATGTTCTTCGTAATGAACGCGTTGACAAGGCTGACCCGATTGTTTTTGACCCAGTCCGCCGACGCCTGGTTGAGATTGGCGTCGAGCATAATCATGACGTCAAGGTCCGGTTTTTCGTTCGGCACGTCGACGTACAGGTCGCTCGACGGTTCGTAGTTGTCGACGAAGAAGTACGCCGTCACGACGTTCGTCTGATCCATGTCTGGCGTGACGAATTCCATGAGACGATCCTGATTGGTTCCTTCACGCGCTTCGGCGACGATCTTGTACTGGCCAACTTTCGAAAATTTCGGCAGTTTCGCAACGTCGCCGGTCGACTCAAACACTTTCGTCTCAAACGTGCCGTCGTTGTCCGCGTCGTAATAGACAGTCAGCTTTTTCCACGCGACAAAGTCACCGTCAGTGCTCTGCACGTCGTAGTACAGTTCGAGCTGATCGAGTCGGCTGACCTGCGACTGGTATGCGTGCGCGATGATCGCCGGCTTATGGTCGGGCAAAATCTCATATTCGACGACGTACGGGTCCGAGTACCGCGTCACCGTATACCCTTTGCCGTCGGAGAGCACCCGCTTCGCAGCGACGCTCATCCGGTATCTGCCGGGCTGTTTGTACATGAAAAGCTTCTGTTCCAGATTGTCTTCGCCGTAGCCCGCCCGGTAAACGAGATTCGGATCATCCGGATCGACGTAGCTGAACGACGTGATCTGAATCGGAAACCGCGCTTCGACCCACGGGTCGTTCGACTGCCGCGACGTGTTGGTGACTTTCATCGTCCGGTTCTGCTTGAACAAGCCCTCGAAAGCCAAACTCACTCGCGGCTTCGTGTCGTGAACGACGATGTACTTCGTCAGATGCGACGGCGTGCCGTCCGGCGCTGTCCAGACGACCTTGATTTCGTGCAGGCCCGCGCTGTTTTCGCCGAAGATATACCGGCCAGCGAAAAAGGCCGCGGCGTCGACCGGCGTGCCGTCGATGGTGACGGTCCGGGTAAACTGGTCATAGCTCGGTATCTGCACGCACGGCGAACTCGGAAACGTTTCCGGCGGTGCATCGGTCACCGGCAGCGGCAACACGTCGAACCAGTCTTCCGGCCAGTCGGCTTTCGGCGTGATGTACATCGGCGGCGGACTGCCCTGACAGACGGTCTGAACCGGCTCATGAACCGCGACGAACGTCTCCTGATGGACGCTCCGGTTGTTGACCGCCGCGTCACGGTCGACGATCGTCTGTTTGACGTGAAACGTCTTCACAACGCGCGCCGAAGCCGGTCCGTCCGCAAACTGCGAGCGGACGAACGACGCCAAAAACGCGTCAACCGCCCGCTGGTCGAGCGCTTTCGGATCCGGCGGCTTTCGCTCCGGCACGGCCGGGTCGAATGTGCGAACCGCTGATTCGCCGGTGTCGGCGTTCGTGATTTCGATGATGTAGTAGTCCGCGTCCTGGCCGTACGACAGGTCGCGGTATTCGAGCGTCGTCAGTTCGGCTTTGTTCGTGAAACGCTTCTCCGGAAGGATCCGGAACAGCGACTTCATCGTGCCGTACCGGTTGGCTTTGAGCGACGCGTTGAGTTGACAAGATGCGACGGCCCGCGACGGCAGCTCCGGTGTGTCGTTCGCGTATACCGCCGTGACGCGTGCGTTCGCCGTGTACTTCCAGACGTTCAGGTCGGACTTGTCCGCCCGGTCGGTGTTGACGTTCAGCGTCAGGCGTGCCGTGACCGTGTTTCCCGCGATCGTCACGTTCGGATCGCGGCCGGAGACGGCCTGCAAGACGCCGCCGGCCGGATCGAACAGTTCGATCTGCCAGTACAAAATATCCTTGCGCGTGTAATAGAGCGCTTCGCCCTGGTCGTCGCCGAAATAGGCCGCGTCGTCGAGCAAACCGCGCACGGTAACGTCGAGCGCGACCGTCCGCGACTTGCCAACCGGCGTCAAACCCGCTTCCGCCGTGCACGAGACCGGCGTCGGATACTTTTCGTTCGCCTTCAGGCGCGCCAGCGGGAACGTCTGGTACCACAGCCGGTGGCTGATCCAGCTGTAGTGGAACATCGTCCCGAAACCGCCCTCCCGCGCCGTCGGTGGTTGGTGGATCACGACATAGTTGCGCGGGTCCTGATACTTGGACTCGTTTGGCAACACGCGGTACGGGTTGGCCTTGTAGTCGATGCCCTGGGTGATGCGGAACCCCAGCGAGTTGTTAAGGTTTGATACGAATTTGCTAAACTTGTCCAACATCGGGTCTTCAATTATGCCTGTCTGTTTGTTGAAATACACAGAACCGGGATTGTCTGCTCCATTCCGATACTTATAATCTTCTGGCAACGTATTCCATGGCTGAAACACCCAATGTTTCGCCGCGTTTGCAGTCGGCGCCTCGGCGTCGTTGATGTAGTGAATATTGTGATACAATCCGCCGTTTTCTGTGTAACCGAGGAACTTGTATTCGCCGAACACGTACCCGCCGTACCGCGGGTCCCAGACGTAGAAATGCCCCTCGTTCAGGTTGACGGAGTTGGGATCGTTCGGATCCCGCTGCCAGCCCTTCTTGAACCTCTGGACGCTCTGCGGAACGGCGTCCGGCGAACCGTAGACGATCAGCTGACGAGGCGGCTCGCGCCGCCCCGCGCTGTTCATGACCCATTCCTGATAGTAGAAGTTCGAGTTGAACTTGAACCCGTTTTGGGAACACGGGTTGACGCCCGACGGAATCGGTCCGTCCACGGCGGGATTGTACCCGCACGGGTTCGGAAACCCGTTGACCGGCTCCGCCGCCAACGCCGGACGAACCAGCCATCCCAGCGCCACCAACCAGCACCCGACAACGAACAGCATGACACGTCGCATCGTACCCCTCCGTTTAAGTTATTATTGAATGAAAGCATAAAAGAACCCCCACCCTTTTCGGTGGGAGTTCCCTATCACGAGTCGTGTTTCAGCACGTACTTATCAGGGATCGTACCAGAAGTTTACCGACACTAAACCGACTGCTTTGGACAATTCGACTTTCTTTCCGTACAGACGATCAAGAGTATAACGATAACCTTTTTGAATGTCAGTCTCGTACTGGCGCTCGAGGACTTCCAGTTTGGTTTTTAAGTCCGGCCCTTTACCGTCAGAAAGAACGTTCAAAACAGCATCGAATAAAGCTTGCGAATGCACCAGCCGATGATCTATCGGATACCGCAATGTGATGATCCGGGGACTGTCCGGACCGGACACCAGCGCACTAAACTCTGCATGTTTCACCATATCCCATTTCGCAAGACGAGTATAGAAGTCGCTTTGCTCAGCTTCCTCTTTGCTGTTCCAAACTGCGACCCCACCGCAACCACCGACAACATATCCCGTCTTCACATGTTGACGCGCCAAGTCGTCGAATGTGCGTTCCATCTTCTTGGCCCAGTCAAACTTTTCTTGGCTGTCATATACCAGGATTGAACCGTCACAAATATCATATGGTACCCCAACTGGAATCGGCCGAAACGGCTCCCGCAGCTCCGGATACCGCAACCGCAACGCCATCGTCAGCGCCTCCGCTCGTGTCACATACCGCTTCGGCCAAAAGCGGTTGTCCCAACCCCGCATCAGGCCAAAAACCAGTACTTCCGCCTTATACATCCCAGCTTCCGGCGAAAAGTCGTTCAGATCGAGCAAACCGCTGTTGGCCAAAACATAGTCCCGATATCTTCCAATGTTCAGAGAATTATCACCATCTGATTCAAGCATGCGAAACCAACTTCCCAACAGATACGAGGCCTTTTCCCTCGTGATCGGCTGCTGGAACACTTCCGGTTTCTTGGGAAACACATTGTCAAAACTCGGCAACACGATTGAATCGTTGTAGAGAAAATCCAAAAACGGCTGCGCCCAATAACCGGTTTTCGCCGGCTCAAAAGCAAATTTCAACTCCCGCGTCGTCCGAAGAACGTCCATCCAAATCCCCGGCTGCCGTTTCTGCAATCCCTCCAGCCATTTTTGGTCCCACCGCCGCTTGCGCTCGCCCTCCGTTGTATACCACTCGGCGTGGGCACGAAACATCATCGCGACGAATTGGTCGCCCGTCACCACGTCGTCCGGTCGAAATGTCCCGTCCGGAAAACCGTCCACGATCCCCTTGTCCATCGATTCTAAAATCGTCTTCTCCGCCCAGTGACCGCGAATGTCTGTGAAACCAGCCGCTTTCGCGGCCGGCGTCAAGGGCTGCAGCAGAAGGGCACCGACCAGCATCACCGGCACGCCGATCAGCACCCACCGCCGACGCATGCTCCGTTTGCGCATCATGTTCCGCATCATGCATCGCTCCTTTCGCTCAAACAGAAAACGCCCCTGTGCGGGGCTGGATGGATTTTCCACATTTTGTGCGCAGCTTCGCTCTTGCAAACTACCCTTATTCTACCAAACTGCCTTTTCCACGTCAACCCCTCTGCATGGCCGCGTCCACTCCCCGCCGCCTCAACTCCGCCTCCACCGTCGCCCGCATCCGGCGGATGGTCGGATTCGGTTTGTCCAGCGTCTTCATGAGAATCGTCAACATGACGTCGTCCAGCTTTGGCACCGATTCGTCCCACCAGATGCCGATGTCTCGGCCCGGCCGCGGAAGCCCGTTGGCGTCTGCAAACTCGTATAGCGTTTCCCACAGCGGGTCCGGCCGAACGAGCGCCTTGTACGCCTGCACCTGGATCGCCGCGTTAATCTTCGGATGCAGCAGGTCGCTGTATTTCCGAAGCAACCCGAGAATCCGGTCGGCCTTCTCGATCGGGTCGTCTGGGCCTGCCGAGACTGGACGGACCGAGTACACGCCGGTCCGGCGGAGGGCCGGAAGGACCTCGTCAAAAACCCAGCGTTCAAACTGCTCCGCCCTCGCTCGGATCTCAGGGTTCCGCGATTGCTCGGCAGCCTTAATGATCAGCCGATAAACATCGCCCTCCGGGATAATGTTGGTCTCCTGTACACCTCCGGCTGAAGGTATTCCCAACTTGGAAACCCCTTTGCAGTGATCAAGAACTGCCTTTGCCGGATTGGCGTATTGCAAAGCACGAGCCACGTCGACGCCCACGAAATAAAGCCGGTCATCCACTTCCACCGTCCGGACTTCTCCAAACACGGGATGGCGAAACGTCTGTGGTTTCATGCGGCCTCCTTTTTTCTTTCAGGCGCCCCCTTTGCACCCCCTTGGGAATTCGGTATAATGAGTGCTAAGGACGCCCGGATGAAAGCATCATCGCGGGTGCTCCGGAAGGCATCCGTCAGTTACGGATACCTTCGCGCGGTTCGCTTTCCGCAGACCTTTGGCGAGGAGCAGGAAAGCGAACCTTCGCTTTTTCGACCGTCCATTTCAAACAACTCACGTGCAGGCACGCCAAACAGGCTTTCGAGTTTGCATGCTGTCGGCCAAGACGGATTGCGTTCACCCGATTCCAGATAACGGTATGCCCGTTCCGTGATCCCAAGAGCGTTCGCGACATCTTTCGGCAGCCATCCGCGCTTGAGCCGTTCTTGCCGCAGGCGTGTTTCGGAATGTACATGAGTTTTCATGGATCACCGCCTCATTTGTTTTGAACTAAAGTTCAATCTCATTGTATTGAACTTTGGTTCAATTGTCAATAGGTTTTTAAGGAGTATGTTTAGATGAACTTTCCTGACCGCCTGATCGAGCTTCGGAAAAAGTATGGCATATCTAAGAAGGAACTATCGCAAGCGATCGGTGTTTCCGAACGTATGATCTACTATTATGAATGCGGCCAGAAAAGTCCCAACATGGAAACTCTCATAGCCATCGCCGATTACTTTGATGTATCCATTGACTATTTGGTCGGTCGTTCCGATCAACCTGAAAGGCAATAGCCCCTCTCTGGATTTTTTTGTCGCGCACTGTTCATAACAAATCTCTAATGACCCCACGGACCGCTAGATCATCTTTCCCTGCTCAATTCCGATTCACAACCGTATGGGTTTGCGAACGGTAGGGACTGTACGGACCGTGCAGTCCTTTGCTGCAGAGTTTATCCGCAAACCGCAGTCCCATACAACCAAAGGCATTTCCAACTTGGAAACCCCCTTTGCACTTTCAGATGACCTAACGGACCGTTAGGCCATCTTTCATCATGACTGTATGGACCGTGCAGTCCTTTTCCTCCGCCAACGCCGGACGAACCAGCCACCCCAGCATCAACCAGCACCCGACAACGAACAGCATGACACGTCGCATCGTACCCCTCCGTTTTCTGAAAAATGAAGGATTATAATGACGATAAAGAACCCCCACCGATTTCGATGGGGGCTTCTTATTTCGCCAGATGTTTCGTATCATCTCGGCATAGGGTCATACCAGAATTTTGCAATCACAAGCCCGGCTTCCTTGGATAACTCAACCTCCTTTCCATATAGACGGTTGGTCACAAAGCTATGACCTTTCTGAACATCCACGTCATATTGACGTTCCAGCGCATCCAGTTTCGCTTTTAACTCCGGTCCTTTACCGCCCGAGAGGAAATCCAATACCGCGTCAAACAGCATTTGCGAATGAACGAAACGACGGTCTTTTGTGTACTGAAGCGTGATAATCCTTGGGCTGTCTGGACCGGAAACACCAACCGCCAACTCTGGATATTTGATCATATCCCACTTTGCCAGACGAGTATAGAAGTCGTTTTGTTTGTCTTCTTCTTCGCTGTTCAGAATCGCAATACCGCCGCAACCGCTGGAGACGTATCCTGTCTTCACATGTTGCTGCGCCAAATTCTTCAGCGCCTCTGCCATGCTCTTGGCCCATTCGAGTTTCTCCCAACTGTCGTACACATAGATCGAACCGTCGCAAATCGCGTAAGGCACCCCCACGGGAATCGGCCGGAACGGCTCGCGCAGCTCCGGATACCGCAACCGCAACGCCATCGTCAGCGCTTCCGCACGCGTGACGTACCGCTTCGGCCAAAATCGGTTGTCCCACCCGCGCATCAGGCCCCAGATTAGAACCTCGCCTTTGTACATTCCGATCTGAGGCGAGAAATCGTTTAAGTCTGTCAAACCGCTATGAGCTAAAACGTATTCCCTGTACCCTGGATTTATATAATCTTCGTCTCTTGGAACGAACCATTCAGCCAGTAGATAGGATGCTTTTTCACGTGTGAGAGGCTGTCCCCAAACTTGCGGATCAGCTCTCTTGGGATCGTTCCAATTCGGAAATATGCCTGCCTTATCGACCAGAAACGGAACGTCATAAAGCATGTCTAAAAACGGTTTCGCCCAATACCCTGTCTTGGCAGGCTCAAATTCAAATTTTTGCTCTCGCGTTGTCCGGCGAATATCCATCCAGAAGCCCGGTTGATATTTGCTCAACTCCTCCATCCACTTCTCATCCCACCGCCGCTTGCGCTCGCCTTCCGGCGTCGTGTACCATTCGGCGTGGGCGCGGAACATCATCGCGACGAACTGGTCGCCGGTCACCACGTCGTCCGGACGAAACGTCCCGTCCGGAAAACCGTCCACGACGCCCTTGTCCATCGAGTCCAAAATCGTCTTCTCCGCCCAGTGACCGCGAATGTCCGTAAAACCAGCCGTTTTCGCGGCCGGCGTCAAGGGCTGCAGCAGAAGGGCACCGGCCAGCATCACCGGCACGCCGACCAGCACCCACCGCCGCCGCATGCTCCGTTTGCGCATCATGTTCCGCATCATGCATCGCTCCTTTCGCTCAAACAGAAAACGCCCCTGTGCGGGGCTGGATGGATTTTCCATATTTTTGCGCATAGCTTCGCTATCGAAAACCCACTTTCATTCTATCAAATCCCAACCCCCGCGTCAACCCCCTCTTTCTCTCGCCGCCTCAACTCCGCCTCCACCGCCTCCCGCATCCGGCGGATCCGCGGATTTCGCGCGGTCAACGTCCGTTTCAAAGCGATCAACGTGATGTCGTCCAGCTTCGACACCGATTCGTCCCACCAGACGCCGACGTCCCGGCCCGGCCGCGGCAGCCCGTTGGCGTCTGCGAATTCGCAAAACGTCTGCCACAACGGGTCCTGCTCATACGCCGGTCTCCCCGTCAGCGCCTCATATGCGCGAATCTGTATCGCTGCGCTGAGTTTCGGATGCAGGATGCCCGCGTACTTGTGCGCCAGCGCCAAAATCCGGTCGGCCTTCTCGATCGGGTCCTCTTGGCCTGCCGAGACTGAACGGACCGCGTACACGCCGGTCCGGCGGATCGACGGCAACACTTCGCGCGTTACCCAGCGTTTGAATTCACGCGCTTTCGCCTGTATCTCCGGATTGTTACCCTGCTTGGCTGCACCGAAGATAAGGCTGTAAAGGCCAGATTCATTGGTGAATTTCTTGCTGACAAGCTGCATAGCCGGCGTTCCGTCAGACTTCGTTCCAGTCTGCACCCCCACCTCATGGACCGTGAGGTCGTCCTCATCGATGTGGTTCTGGATCGCTACGTGTGGGTTCACAAAACCCAGCGCCTTCGCCGCCTCTGTCGCCCCGAACCACTCCATGCCGTCTACGACGATCACCGGCAACCGACCGAACGTCTCGTGACGGAAAACCTGCGGTTGGTTCACGTGTATTACCCCTTTCGTGACAACCCCTTTGCTCCCCCTCCTTCGATCGGTTATAATGAAGGCGGAGCGCTGGGGAAAGCATCTCACGGGCGTTCCACGGTTCGCTTTCCGGATCCTTGGCGAGTGGACGGGAAGCGAACCTTCAATTTTTCGATAGCGGTTATCGAAGATGAACTCCTAGTGCACAATTCCATCATAGATGAACTATCAGTGCATGTCAAGAGATCGCAGGTGATCGCCTTGGCGTCTTTTCCCGAACGGCTTGCAGAACTGATCCGAATTCATCAAACGTCCAAAAAAGAATTGGCGGAGTATCTCGGGATTCATTACCGAAACTTGCGCTACTACGAAACCGGAGAACGGAAACCCGATTTCGATAAACTCATTAAGCTCGCCGACTACTTTGGTGTGTCGATCGACTACCTTGTGGGCCGATCCGACAAACCATAAACCAAGCGCATGCGTATGCACTATAAGAAAAAATAGCCCGTGCGGGATTCGAACCCGCGTTACCGCCGTGAAAGGGCGGTGTCTTAACCAGCTCGACCAACGGGCCATAAAAGCTTGTTGTAACCTCTCGTCGTGGTCGCCGCGATCGGACAACGAAGAACAGGGGCGGTAGGAATCGAACCCACACCAACGGTTTTGGAGACCGCTGTTCTGCCGTTAAACTACACCCCCCGCATTGAAAAGGACTGTAGGGACCGTACCGCCAACTTGGAAACCCCTCTGCGATTTCAGATGACCTAACAGACCGTTAGGCCATCTTTCATCATGACTGTACGGACTGTGCAGTCCTTAGGCATCCCCAACCTGGAACCCCCTCTGCACGGACCGTTAGGTAGCCGAGTCAATCTCAAACACCCAGCGTTCAAACTGCTCCGCCCGCGCCCGGATCTCAGGGTTCCGCGATTGTCCGGCGGCCTTTATGATCAGCCGATACACATCACCTTCCGGGATGATTTTCGTCTCCTGCTCCCCTCCGTTCGTAAGGATGCGGTAACTTACCGCTCCCTTGCAGTGTGCGGACACGGCTTCCCGCGGCCTTGCGTAGTCCAGCGCCTTCGCCACGTCGCTGCCCACGAAGTACGGCCTCCCGTCCACTTCCAAAGCCCGGACTTCTCCGAACACGGGATGGTGAAACGTCTGCGGTTTCATGCCGCCTCCTTTTCTTTTTCAGGCGCCCCCTTGCGGACCCCTTTACGGCCCCCCCTTTGCGGACCCCTTTGGGAATCCGGTATAATGATGATCAGGGACGCCCGGATGAAAGCATCATCACGGGTGTTCCGGAAGGCATCCGTCAGTTACGGATACCTTCGCGCGGTTCGCTTTCCGAGTCCTTGGGTGAGGCAAAGGAAAGCGAACCTTAACTTTTTCTTGTTTTCTGTGCATGTCGTTTTAGGCACGATTGTGCCTTTAATCTTATTATACAGGTACTATTGTACCCGTCAAGTTGCGGAGTGAATTTTGATGTTGTCTTTCCCCGGAAAGTTTGCAGAGAGACTCGCAGAACTTCGTAAAGACCGTTCACTCACTCAAAAACAACTGGCTGAGGCCATTGGTACGCACGAACGCAGTATTCGTTTTTATGAAGCCGGCCGACTGCCCGATGCCGAAATCCTAATCAAACTTGCCGACTTTTTCGGCACCTCACTCGACTATCTGGTCGGCCGGACCGACGATCCGTCGCCAGCCCCTGCTCTTGCCACCGACAACCCCGACATCCGGGCTATCCTGCGGGCAAAACTGACCGACGAACAGGCCAAAAAACTGCGTCAGATGGCGGAGTTGCTCTTCCCAGAAGCATTCCGGGAAGAACGATAGCCGGTATGGGTTCGCGAACAGTAGGGACTGTATGGACCGTGCAGTCCTTAGGCATTCCCAACCTGGAACCCCCTCTGCACGGACCGTTAGGTCGCCTTTCATCATGACTGCATGAACCGTGCAGGGATACCTTCTCAAGCGCACGCGCGTGCGCTATTCCCCACATCGAACCCCCAGTTCTTCGCTTAAACCCATGTCCTTCAAGGACATCAGTCCATTCGCGAACAAGCTGTTCCCCGTTCATCAAAGAAGTTGGAAAATCCAGTCTCCGCTTTGAAGACGGAGAGTCCATCCCTCCCAGAGTCAATCTGCAGGGCATAGATAAAGAAACATCTTTCCCAATTACACCCGGTTGCTTGAAGCAACTCTGTTCCCCCTCACCAGGCCCTTTCATCAATCCCAAGAGCATCTGACAATATCGTTCGAGCATAGTCGAAAGCGTCCATTTTACCCTCAAAGTATGGATCGCATGTCTCTTCCCATTTTTTTCTTGTCTCTTCAATCAACTGCTCAAACTTTTTCAAAACGTTCAGAAGATTCGTTTGTTCTGTACCCATTCTTTCTAATCCTCCTCTGAAGCAAATGAAAGGGCCTCGCGATCCGCGAAGCCCCATCATCCTCTTTCTCGTTTCAATCCACGCCCTTACTGCAAACAGCCGGCCTGTTCTTTGAACCATTGTTCGTTCCGGCTGTAAATTGCGCTTCGAATCACAGCCGTTACGAACGAATTTGCATTCCGAAACGTTGTTACAGCTTTAAACTGCGGAAACCCTACATCACGAATCAGTTTTCCAAACACTTCATCAGCAAACGAGTTGGTCACCATGTCCACTTCCGCAAAATCGAAGACCACACGATTTTCCGGCGTCGCCTTCGGAAGCAGGTTGAGAATCTGCTCCTTAACAATCCGGCCGCCCTCACGGTCATACACATGCTCCTTCTTCACGCGAACGACCATTTCCATGGTGATCCCCTCCTTTTACCAAAGGTCACCTTCCAAATAATCGGCAATTAAAGGCGGAATGTCTTGTTCCCATATTTGTTCAGGTTGAACTGGTACATCCGTGCGAATTTCAAGCTCAACAATCGTTCCGCTCCATCGAGGAACCATGCAGGTATACTGATGCGATCCCCAGATGACCAGCTGAACATCGTCAGACGTTATCCTCAGTTTCCCCTGATTTTCCTGAATTATTCGTTTGGTATAATATAAACCGTTCCCCCCATTCCCAAAAGAGTCTGACGTAACCCGTTCTTCAACCGCCAGTCTCAAGGCTTCTTCATTGCTGACACGTTGATATTCCCGATTCTCTCTCAAACGATTTGGGATCCCAATGCCCGTATCAATGACGGCGATCTGAATTTCCGATGAAGCAGAGTAGTATTGAGCCACCACAAAACCATCAATTTTGGTTCTTGAATGCGTGAAGATATTATCCACGATTTCTCCTAGTGACCAATCGATCAGACTTAACAGTTCACGATTCAGACCACTCCACTGGCTTTCCATAATCTTCTTTATTTTCTCGACAATTTGAAACCGATTCTCTTTCCGCACACGCGTGATCGGAATAAACCGTCCGCTGGAATCCCACCTTGTAAAAAACTCCTCATAAGGAAATCCAACCTCACGAAAGAAATCCATACGCGAAATATAGTTAACATTTTCTCGATTCATGTTTTGACAATCTACCTCGATGTCTGCCATCAGTCTTACGTCCTCTAAAAAAGCAGCAAGAACAGCGAGGATTCGCGGAGAAATCCACTCCGCATTTCCGAAATCAATGACGACCGGCACAACAGGACGAGAAACCCAATTAGTCTTGATGGATTTGGAAATCGACGCTGTTTGTCTTAAAATATCCAATAACTCCTTGCTGTATTGAATTCGTATCTCCACTTTAATGACACTCCAGCATTCAAACTTGATCAGAAACCGAAATAAGAACGTATGTTCTTACTCTTATCATCGCATAAATAATTCTTTTTAGCAAGCTTTCCTCACAAGAAACATCGTGCGATTATCATTTTTTTAAGAACGTTTGATTGCATTATAACACATTTGATTTTCTTTCAGTAATTCATTTTCCTTTGCAGCCTCCTTCCCGCTCTTGCATCAAGACACGAACTCAAAACACACCCCCATCGCCGGGGACTGCCTTGACGATGGGGGTATATTGCAAACATAAACGGCGTTATTTATATCCATCCGAAATGAGCAGCGTTTCAAACCCTTCAAGGTACCCTCTTAACACGCCCAGCGCCGGGACGGCAACCGCCTCACCCGCTCTCGTTTCAAACCCTTCAAGGTACCCTCCCAACCTATTCGACATTTCCACCCGAAATCCTGCATCAAACTTTTTTCTCGCATCCCCTCCTTCTTTCCCATTGTCGTCGATTATCAGGGATTTGGGCTCAACCGGAGATCGACGACAATAACGTTTCAAATCCCTCCTCCCATCGTCGTCCGCATCCGCGCCAGCTCGTACAAAATCGCTATGCGAAAATCCACCACATTCCCCAGTCTTTCGCCCGTATGCTTCGACAACCACACCTCTCCATCCGTATCGACATGGTCAAATAGCTGCCGAACGTCACAAACTTCCGCATACAGAATTCCTTTTCTCCTCCGAACTGCGGCTGCTATCGAGTGATGACCGCCATACACAAAGCATACGCCTAACGGAGCGAAGTCGAACACTCGATGATTGCCGGCATCGAAACGAAACCCGTATTTCCCGACGTTCAAAATGGCGTCCAGCAGCCTCGGCTTCTCCCACGGCACCGCCAACACGCATTCTTTCCTCAGATCAACCTCCCGCGTCTCAACCAGCCGATCCATCCATCGATGCGTTTTTCCGGCTGCATCCCGGTATTCCAACGGAAACGGATAGACTGGCCAAGACCGAACGCCATGCTCGGACCGATACAACACTTCGGTCAACAGATCATACTGGAGATTCCATCTCACCACGTCCATGACGTAATCGTAAACAAGCCAGCGTTCGTCCGGAGCGCATTTTTCCGTGAACCGGCGTACGGTCTCCAGCGTCTCGCGAAAAGTATACCCGGGTGAACGAACCCTCCTTTCCTTGTCTAAAAAAAGTTTCTTCAGGATGAACCCCAACATCCCTTTGCGCCCCCTTGCAAATGTCGATCCAGCGTCAGCAGAACACTCCAATAGACGCGCGGCTGGAAAAAGTCTTCATCATGGAGGAGACTGATCAACTCGCGACAAGCGCGCCGATATTCCCCCTTCTCCAACGCTAAATGAATTGGGAGCAGATACCGAAGAAAATCAAAATGATGGAGCGATTCGGTCTCCCGATAAAACGAATCCGGTCGATACCGGGACAGCAACTGCCGAAAACCAACCAGCGCATCTCGGGGTGTCGGACACCGCCTATCCCGATCATACCATGACGGCCATGCATAGGGCTGCAAAAAGCCGATCAGTTTCCATTTGATCCTGTGCCGGGCGCGTCCCCTTCCAAACATGGTCACCCCTCCCGAACCATTCGTTCCCGTACCGCGGCAATCCAGCCGCAGACCACCTGCTCGGCGGCCAGCGGCACCGTAAAACGATTTCTCACGCCCTGGGCCTGCCGAGCGGTGCGGATGGAGGCCTGAAACTGCGCCAGCACGGCCGGGCAGTCCGGCAACGTGACCGCAAGCGCGCCGTTTTCTTTCCGGACTTCGGCCTTCAGCCACGGGAAAACGCCGTGCGGGAATTTCCCCGACGGTCCGCCGGAAAGCCGATGGCGCTTGGCCGGCGCAAACGAAAGCGTCCACGAACGGAAACGGCTGAGCGTCTTCCAGACATGCTCGACAACCTCGCGCATCTCTTTTTCCCGCGGCGTCTGTTCCCGCAAAGCATATCGGGCGAAGTCCAGATTCGTGACCGACACGTGCACAGGCCCCCGGACTCCCTCATGCAGAAGCAGTTTCGCCGCCGCGATCACGCCAAGCGCCGCCGCCTTTCGGCCGGGCACCAGGCCGAAATCGACGGTGAACTGCCGATCGAGCGCCCCTCGGATCGCGATCAGAGCCGTGCCGGAATTCAGCGCCGCAACGCGGATGATCGTCCGGCCTGCGTCCGGCCGGCCTACCGTTTTATCCACCCAAACCACCGCCTTCTCGAATCACGTACTCATGAATCGCCGGCACCCGCACCGGCGGCTGCGCCGGCCCGATCAACGCCGGATGCGCCGTCTCCACCACCGCCACCACCGCAGGCCCCCGAAGGTACTTCGCAATCCGGAACTCGGAATTCTGGTACAGAAACGGAAACACGTGCGTCTGTTCATCAATCGTCTCGAAGTACACGATCCGCACCGGCGCCGTCAGCGGACTGCCCGGACGCGGCGCCAAACCCTCGTCCAGCCCCAGATTGGCCCGGAGCGTTTCTTTGAACTGGTTCAGCGCTTCGTCGCGGTCAAGCGTCAACCGCCCCTCGTTCAGTTCGTCGGGATGGGTTAACTGCACCGCATCATGAGTGGCCATGTTGTTCGCGTTCTTAAGCTGGACACGGGTTAAGTCCCACGCTTGGTTTTGTTCCTGCCAGAACCAGGCGTAGACGAACATGAGTAACCCGAACAGCGCCTTGATTGTGACATCCATCTTTCGCCAATCCTTTCAAGGCACGTATTCGCTCATCACAACCGCGTGCGCGTAATGCTCCTGCGGCCACGACTCGCGTCCGAACCGCCACAAAAACATCGGCAGCCGTGGCGCCCGAATCCGCACGTCGATCCGCTCGCCGCGGTCCACTGTTGTGCTCGTCGATTCCACCACGACCTGGGCGGGGTCAAAGCCGACCGCGGCCAGGTTGCCCAGGATCTCCTGCTGCAACTCCGGCGTCACGCCGCCCGCCGGTGCCGCTTTTTGAGCGGCGTATTCGGCGGTAGATTTGACGACTAGATCCCGCAGATAATCGATGTGGCTGAGCGACGGTTGAACAAGAATCAGTAGTGCGAACCACACGAAAAACAAGCGTCCCAACACCCCCGCCACCAACGGCAGTCCCCCCCATCAGTAGTTCTCCAACCGCTTCAAATGCGATATCACGTCATCCTGCGCCTCGCCCAACCATCCAAACACATAAGCCAAGACCATCCCCACCATGACCAGCGTGATCGACGTCCAAAATGCAATGCCCAATGTCTTGTCCTTCATTTACGACCGGCGGGGCACCACGCAGATGCCCCGCCTCCCTCCTTTCCATCAGAGTACAGTACGTACAACGTGCTCCGGCAGCTCCGCTTCCGAAACCACCGGCGGCGGTGTAATCCGGGGACGCTGGTTGCCGACGTCGTTAATCGTCTGTCTGATGAAATTCACAAAGAAACTCCCTGCAATCCCTACAACCAGCATCCCGATCATCAGCCAAAAACCGTAACCCAGCGCTTTGTCCTTCATGGCATGCACTCCCCTTAAGAAATTTGTTCTTTGATGATCGTGATGTACTGGATAACCAGCATCACAATCATCACCATGACGGCAAACGACGGAACCGTGTTCAGTACGGATAGCCACGGACCAACCATTTTCCACCTCCTTTCAAAATGACTGCGCGAGAGCTTCTCCAGAAAACCGGAGACCTCCCGCGCATCTTTCGGCTGCCGGAGCAAAAGCGTCACATGATGGACAAACTCGTGATGCTCCGGAAACCGGGACTCGAACCACGCAAACGCCCGATCCGGCCCTTCGGCCGTCAGGCGGCGCGACAGTTCCAGAAGATCGGTTCGCAGTGCCGGAAAATATCCCGACACCTGCTCACAGAAAACAGGGAGAGACGTTTTGCCCCTCCCCATTTCAAAAAGGCGGGCGAAGGCGATCAGTTCGCCGTCGCGCTCCAGTTCGTCACGGCGTTTCTTCCACCGAAGAAGCCACCAAACCGGCGAAAACGGGACGGTACTCGTCAGCGCGACGACGAGGGCTGCCACCAGAAGCGGACCGGCCGTCAGTTTCTCGCCGGCCGCCAGCGCCGATCCGTAGGCGTACACCACCCATCCGGCTGCCGTCAGGTAGCGAACCGACTGGTAGGCGCGCACGTTCCACCGGACGCCGAACGCCTCAAACGTCCGCCGAACGCCCGCGCTGTTCAACAATTTCTCCTCGACCAGCCGGCGAATCGGCGGAGGACGGCGGTACGCCAGCATCGCGCAGAAATAGGCCCACACCGCGATCAGTGCCAGGACAGCAAGCGTTTCCGGTTTCAACGAAAGCACCCCCTATTTGTAGTCCAGCCGCGGCCTCGACAGAAGCAGGCTCACGACCAGAGAAACCAGCGTACTCACGACGACAAACGCCAGAAACCCGGCGCCAACAGCCGTCTGAAACTGCAATTTCGCGTACACCTTCCACGAAAGAACGTACGCCGTCCCGCCGCAAACAAGCAGGATCACCAGCAAATTTCCGTAGGCGCCAAGCTGGATCGCATCGGATACGTCCTTCCGGGAATTTCGGACCGCCACCCACTGGGCTTCCATCGCCTCCGCCAACCGGGTCATGGCCTCGTAATACGAACCTCCGGTCCGATACACGAACAACACCTCCGACACGAACGCCACCGCAAACGTCGTACCGATCGCCCGAACAAAACGCTCCGTCTCCCGTTTTAGCTCGCTTTCGTTCGTGTGGGCGGTCAGGACGAACGCCCACAGCTTCAACGGCCGTTTCAAGACGTTTCGTTCCGGAAGCGCCTCGGCGGTCTTCGTCAACGCCGTGTCGACGGCCAGATCGGCAAAGCGTACCAGCGTCTTCACGACCTCAAGCAGGTCGTATCCCGCCTGCACGCTTTTCGACAGGTACCGTACCCGAAGAATCAAGTACGGCACGCCGGCCGCAACAGCGGCCACAAAACACGAGACGCCGAATCCGATTTTCAGGCTTCCGGCCTCGCCGACATTCCGAAGAAACGGATTCCCGGCCGTAACGGGGACCGCCGTCCCCGCCGCGGCCGTGTAAACGGCAAAGAGCGCCGCCAAAAATACAAAGACGGTCAGCGCGAAAAACCGGTACGCGCTCGTGACTGCCTCATAATTCGGCTGGACGAGGTAAAGCATCCGGTCCACGTGCCGGTACAATCGCCCGCCGGCCGCCTTCTCCTTCCCTAGCGCTGCCAAAAGCCGCGCGCGCTGCCGCCAACGTTTGGCGTAGGGCTGCAGGGCCGGAGCAAGAATGCCCCACAGCCCGGCCAGCGCGACGCTCGTCAGTGCCAGTTCGATGATCGCCGTCACCAAATCACGCGGCGCCGGAAGCCCCAGCGTTTATGCCTGGGGAGGAGACGCCGCTCCCTCCTTTCGCATACCCGTATCCATCCGCCCGCTGGAGCAGACGGCAATACCTCCACGAAATCCCATCCGCGCCGCCAACCCGGAATGATCCGGAAGCGCGCACGGCCACAAGGCCAACATGGACTCCTGTTCGCTTGCCCCTTGGTACTTCCGCACGCACCCAATCCCCCGTGCGAAATCCGTACACCGTCTTGGAACGCATCCGGTATCCGCGCGGGAAACCGTGGGCGTCCACGTTCGTCCGGCACCGCTGCCCGCGTCCCAGCGCTTTGATCTGAAGAAGCGGACCTGTGCTCCGGGCTTCCAGGGTCCGGAGCTGGGGAAGCACTCCGGAGTGGGTCTTTGGCCTACCGACAACGTAGCGGCTTCCTCGCCTTGTCCTTCGGCTCCGCCGCTTGGGCTGGTCATAGACAGGCTTGCAGGGTTCCCTGCAAGCCCCCGGCTTCAGCCGTGGGGTCTATGACCCCCTCAACACCGCGTTGGACTTGTAGCTCTCTGTAACCGGATCATCCAGCGGCCGTTTCGCCGCCAGTTTCTCCAATTCGGACACAAACACCCGCGCGGCATGTTCGTTAGCGAATTGCATCCGGCGATACAGCTTCTCTGAAACGCCGGCGCTGTACCGCCATTCTTTCGCACTCGGGTCCCACCGCATCCAGTCATGCGCATACACCCGGCCGGCATCGTCATCGTAGCAGATTTCGCACAGCCGGACGAGTTTCTTTCGCCCGTTCCGAAGCGGCTCCAGCACGGCGACAACCTCGCACGATTTCAGCGTCGAAACCAGATGCCCACGAAGGCTCCCGCCGGCTTCCGTGTAGACCGCAAAGGCGCCCTGATACGGAATGTCCTCCGCCTCCTTTGTATGATAGGTCCCAATCAACCCGCGATGCCCTTTCTCGCCGGCGTAACAGTAGAATAACCACTCTGACCAACGCATCTCCGTCATGAACACGACATCGGGGTCGTGCCGGAGAGACTGAATGCCGACGTCGAGAAGTTCCTTTTCGCTTGCCCGAATCGGGATGAACCGATGTCCCTGAACAACGAGCGGTAACGTGGATTCCGGATGTTTTTCGACCATTACCACGCCGAGCGCCGTCTGGGCGCCTGCCAGCAGTTCTCCGACCAATGTGTTCGCAAACGTTGTTTTCCCGCTTTCCACCGGCCCGGAGATCACCATGTTCGGAAACGTCAGGGCCAGCGCTCGCAGCATCGGCACGGCTTCGTGCGGGATCAGCCCCGTCCCGGCCTGGTCGTCGAGCGTCATGTGCTCGACGATCTGCCGGCGGAACGTGATCGTCGTAAAACCGTCCCACACGCGCGGCGGCACCCAGACCGCCACGCGCAGGAAACGCCCCGGCCAAAGCGGATCGTCGATTTTCAGTTCCGCCGACGGGTTTTGCGCGTCGAGCCGGACTTTCGGGTCATGACGAATGAGTGTTCGTCGAAGCTGCTCCACACGCTCAAAACTCGCAAACCGGTGCGGATACGGCGTATACTCGCCGTTGACCGACGCGAAACACTGCGTCCCAACGATCTGGAGCTTTGCGCTGTTCGCCCAGGCCCGGTCCGAAAACCATGCCCAGACCGGCCCGTAGCCAATCCACTCCTGAAACAGCGCGCCAGCAACGTCCAGACCGATGTATGCCGCCGGCACACTGCCCGAATACGGGTGCTCGCGCATGAACTTCTCAATCTCATTCAACGCGAACAAAACTGCGTCGCGCTCGCCCAATAGCGCTCTCAAAGACAGGTCGATCAACCAGTCGTCGCTCTCCATTTTGCCGGTGATACGCTCCTTCATCGCAGCCAAATAGGCGTAAAAGTCCAATTCGCCGGACGCCTGCTGGAGGATGCGTGCCTTAAGACGAAAGATCAGAACCACCCCCTTTTTCTTGCAATCGACTCCCGAATCCCCATGGCAATCAGAAACGGTTCAAGGGCTTCCTGCACCTGGTCCTGCTCCTTCTTTGCAAGAGGCAGGACGAATTCTCTCACGTTGCCTTTGTACGGGAGCGAAAAAAGCGGCTGCACACTGCAAGCCTCCGCCAATGTTTTCAGTGACACGTCTTCAGGTCCGACCCGGTTGGCGACGAGAAAAAGATGTTCCGGCTCGATCCCCATGCTTTGCGTCAATTTCACCAGCGTTTTCAACCGTTGCACCTGTTCTGGCTGCGTCACAAAGATCCGAATGCTCGCAGACTGCATTCCGAAGTACCAAAACGCGCTCTCCGGAATCGATCCGAAATCGGCCACGACGACGTCCGCCGCCTGACTGGCCGTCTCCAAAAGATGCGCCGCCTCGTCCTCCGTGAAATCCAGCGCGGCAAGCGGATCAAAATTGCCCGGCACGTACGAAAAGCCGTTCAACTTCAGCGCCTGCTCAAAATCCTCAGATCGCAACATCCGGCTGGTAAGCCGCTGTTTCCACCGGTCGAGACTCACCGCCGTATCGCCGTCCCAGCCAGGGTTGTAAACGTTGCAGCCAACGAGCAGCACCTTTTTCGCCGCTGTTTGCGCGGTGATTTGTCCTGCGATCGTCGCGGCGATTCGCGTCACCCCAACGCCCGGCAATACGCCGAACACGCCGATCACGTTGCCCGGCCGGTCCGTTTCGCCGTACCAGCTGTCCAGCAGGTCCAATAGTGCCTCCCGACCGATGCCCGGGCGGATAAAACGGACGCCGTGCTTCGCGCAAAGCGCGGCCACCGCATGCCAGCCGGAGACGCCCCGGCGGGTATAGGCGTAGATCAGATCGGCGTTCGGATACGTTTCCCGCAGGCCTGCAGGCCGGTTTGGGTCGTCATCTACCACGAACAGCACGTGTTCCCCGACGGTTTCCGGATCCGGCATCTCGGTACACGGAATGACCGTGTACCCGTGGTCTTTGATCGCCATAACCCAGAAGGGGTCCAGTCCGACCGCGTAAATTTTCACGCTCTCACCTCCGTCACGAGACGCGCACAATCCATACGCGATATCCGTTCTCAATCTGCCGTCTCAACTCGCGCACCTCTTCATCTTTGAGCAGAAGTTCGACGTGCCCGATCCGGTCCGTTGCCGTCAAACGATTGTTTGTGTTTCCTTTCTCGCTATCCTGCACCATGTTTCCAGAGTCCGCCCGGGCCGCCACCACCTTCACGCCGCGCAAAAACGGTTCCGGCGGCATCTCGGCCGGCTGTCCTTCTTCCGATCGGTCCTTCTGCGGATCCCGGTATAGGTACAGGTCCACGATATCCTTCGCCCGAAGTGAACTGTTTACGGCGTAAATCGCCTCTTTCGGAACGGGGAAAATCGCCTCTCCCGGCCCCGGGTTCAGGTCGTCGACGTCAATCAGTTCCGGCGCCAGCACCAGTCCGGCCGGCAAATCCGCGTTCGCCTTTTTCCCGATCACTTCCCGGACGTCGCGAATCGGCTGCTCGGGAAGCGCGTCTTTCGATACCCGCACGAGCGCCACATCCTGTTCCGTGAGGATCTCGTTTTTCGGAACGCGGCGCAACGTCCGTACCACTTCTTCCGACTGCCAGACGGGTTTCAAGTACCAGTTAAACAGCACGAGCGCCGCAAACCCAAACACGAACACGGCGCCGGAAATCCAGAGTCTTCCTCTCTGCGTCATCTCGTCCCCTCCATGTCAAGAAAGAAAGTCTTCGATATCCACCGCTTCCGACGGCCTGCGGACGGGAAGCCGCACGGAAAACCGTTTACTTTTCCGCCGGGGCAACACCGGCGAAAGCCACTCCCCCAAGTCCGGCGGCCGCGCTGGATCGCTGTAAAACGGAACGTGCCAGAATCGCAGCTTCAGCGCCTTTTTTTCGCGCGGAAGCAGCGACTCGGCAACCTCCCGGTATTTCGCCTCGTCCGCGAAATTGAGCGCGACGTTCCACTCCTGAGCCGGGTACTTCTCTTTCCACCGGCCCAGGGCCGAAAACGTCCGCGCCAAATCCCAGGCGCTCACACCGGTCACAAGAAACCGAAGCGGACAACGCATGAACTCCATCTCGTCCGTCTCGCCGGCCGCCGTCAGGTCGCCGAAGTCCAGCACCACGTACTGGTATCCGGCGGACAAAATCGGAATCCACGGAGCGCCGAGCGCCGTAAACACGTCCGTCCCTTCCCACCGAAACCCGCCCGGCGCTGCCGCGGCAACGTCCGTCCGAAGCGCCGCAAGCGACTCCCCCCGGCACTCCACCACCGCCGTCTGAAATCCTTCCCGCGCCAGCCAGACCGCCATCGACAGCGCAACATGGGTCGCTCCGCTTCGGGCGCCAACCCCGCCGACGGCAATCGGCACGCAGCCGACGATGCGCTCCTCAACAACGACGCGCTCCTTGGGCCTGCCGGAAGGAGCTAAACGAATACCTGACGGCTCGACTTTCCCGTCCGGCAGGTCCGTTTCACCAGGCACATCGGCGATCGTTTTCCGTCGCTCCGCCCACCGAACGACGTCCTCCGCCGTGAAATGTCCAACGGCATAAACGTCGTATATTCCGAGGTGCCCGAGTGCACGGATCCATTCCCGGTCGGCCGCCGCCGGAAGCAGTACGATCAGTCGCAGATCCGGCAGAAGCGCCCGAACTTCCCGCAATAACCGGACGCAATCCCGTTTGTCGACGATACCCGCTGTTCCGTCGATAAGAGCGACGTCGGCGTGCACCATCCCCCCTTCCGCCGCCACCCGAAACTGTTCCAACGTTGCGTCCGTGCCGGTCACTTCCCACCCGCGATCCGCAAGCGCTTCGGTCAACTGTGCGGAAATCTCCGGACTAAAAACGAGATGCCATTTCATGCAGCGGCCTCACCTCCTCCCGATCCCGGTTCGCCAAACAGCCACTTCAAAATGGCCATGATGGCGTTCAAGATTTTGTCCCAGTGGTTTAAAATCAGGTAACCGATGACGGCGACAAATCCAAAGTAAAAAGCCGTTTTGATCAGCTTTTTGAAGAACAGCCCTGCAATCAGCAGGGCCAAAAAGACAACCAACGCGACCGCCAGATACAGATTCGATCCCGACCGTGCCAACTGCATCAACTCACGGCCTTTCGCCTCCATCCGGCTTCCGACCGTCTCGGGATCGAAGGTCCCGGATTTCTTGATTTGTTCCACCACTGATGTTGCGGCTGACGTTGTGCTGGAAGGCGCCGGACTCTCCGCCGCCAGCGCATGCGCATGCGCTAAAACGAACGCCAGCAACCCCAGAAGCGCAAACTTTTTCACGGTGTTCCACCTCCGAAAAAGATGAGCGGATCGACCGGTTCTCCGCCGACCCGCGTTTCAAAATGAAGATGCGGTCCCGTCGAAGCGCCGGTCGAGCCGACTCTTCCGATCAACTCCCCGCGCCGGACTGCTTGACCTTTCGTCACGGTAACCACGCTCAAGTGGTAGTACCGTGTCTCCAGGCCTTCATGTCGAAGAACTACCACAATCCCCGCCGTTCCCATCCAACCCGCGTAAACGACCTCGCCGTCTGCTGCCGCCCAAACGTCCGTCCCGATCGGCGCGGCGATGTCAACGCCGTTGTGCATTTTCCACCCCCCGCGAATCGGATCGATTCGCCCGCCGAACCGCGACGAGACCCGGCCTCTTGCCGGCCAGAGCAGATCGCCCTCGACCGGCGTCCAGCCTTCCGGAAGCGGTTCGTGTTCCGCACCGTCCGGATCGTGCAAGAACGATAGCCAGTAGTCCAGCAGAAACTCCTGGTCTCGTTCCTCCGTAATCCCCTGGTCGCGCAAAACACGGCGCAAAGGCTCCCAGTTACTCTCGACCGCCGTAATGCCGGCCAGCGTCCAGTACGTCGTCCTCGTCGTCAGCTCCCCGCACGGAGAAGTCTCCGTCGACTCGGCCGCCTCCTCACGGTAACGGTGTTCGAACGTTCCCTGGATCGTCGTTGCCCGGATCAGGAGAATCTGCGGCTCTGTGAAAGTCGACGTCCGGATCTCGTAACGAATCGTCTCCTTCCCGTTTCTGTCTTTCTCCACGATCTGTTCGCAAGTTTGCCGAGTGACCGTCTTATCAAACGTCCGCCATTCAAACTTCGGCCGGAGCAACTCGAACGTTTGCTCTGGCTCAAGTTTCAATTCCTTTGCGTCGCGGATTCCTACCAGCGCCGGGTCGCCAAGCGTCCGGTCCACCGCTGCCAGCCAGCTGGCGTCTAGTACGTAAGGCTCCACCTGCGCAAGCTGCTCCGGCGAGAGACCTTCTTTCCAACGAGCGGCCTCCTGAGCATATTGCTCCAACCGGTCTGGATCTACGCCATCCTGTCCGTACTCGAACGCCGCGGCGCGATCTTCTTTTGTGAAGGAAAAAGAATCCCTGATTGCCTCCTTCGGCATCTCAAAGATAACCGTCCACGCGATCCAAACCAACAAAAAGAGCGCCAGAACCGGCGCCCATATCGGTGACGTCTTCACGATTAACAACCGAAAAAGCCCGGCCGCCGCCTTCCGAATCAAAAGTCGCGCGGCGGCCTTCCCCAACATTTTTGTGAAGTCCATGTCTTATCTCCTCAAACCCAATAATCCTTATTCTTCCATTGTTTATCGTGACGTAAAAAGACTTGCTCTAACTCGCGTTGCCTTTCAAGCTTTCCCTGGTTATACAGCAAAACCACTTCATCGCGTTTCGAAATGTCATTCAAGTCTACGTTCTCCCAAAACTCTTTCCCAGCCGGCCGATAACCCGGCCGCACGTAGGCGTCCAGCCGTTGTGAACTTTCGTTTGTAATCCTTCTTTCCTTCCCAAACAGCCAAGAATAATCATGAGATGCGGACACATTCCGAACATAGTCCTGAACGCGACTCTGAATCCCGGCCGGAATCTTAGCGACTTTCCGAACAACTCGGGACAGTTGCGGCGCACCAGGCCCCAACACCCACTCCGCCCCTCGCGCGAGCTGATGCCCGGCTGCGCCTCCGAGCGCCACACCAAGTGCCGGATTTCCTGCCATCGTACCGACCGCAAACCCGGTCAGGCCGCCAGCCAGCCGAAGACCGTATCCAGCCGTCCGACCTGCAACCGGCAAAGCCCTCTTCCAAATCGGCATCGAGGCCTGAACGGCAGAAGCAGAAGCAACGCCAGCACCTTCCGCCGCCACGCCGGATGTAGTCGCAGTCTTTGACGCAGAAATTCCCGTTGCATCACTTCCGGATGTTCCAGTCAACGACAACTGTTTCGGACGAAACATTTTAGACAGCGAAATCAGGCCAGCCACACCGGCTGCCGCCGCAATTCCACCCCAGACCCCTCCGTGGTCATGATGGACCCCTACGAGTTTTCGGACAAAAGCGGCAATCGTCGGAAGGGCGAAGAAATACACGATCAGCAACCACGGCGATACCGGTGTAGCTAGAAGCAAGAAAAACAACCCAAGCGCCAAAGCATGTGCGACAGACAAGACCATATTCGACGTGAATTCCTCTAGCCAAATTTGAAACGAATGTCTGAATCTTGGAAAAACCATCAGGGCGCAAATGGCCGGAAACACCGCCAGCAACACAGCGAGCATGATGGATCTCATCAAATACTGGTAATTCAACACGAAGGTCATCAAGATAGCCGCAAGCGCAATCAACGCTACTACTAGACTCCGGATGGCTGTAAATGACTGATAGCCTGCTTCACCTTGTCCCCAAATGGTGTTGAGGAACAAGTCCACTTTAATTCCATGGTCTGACAAAGCCGTCCAGATGAGATCCACAAACGTCTCAACAAGATAAGCCACAAAATTCATCAAATAAAACCCGTAACGCAACGCGATCAACCCGAGCACATAGGCCGTCATGTAATCTTTTATAGCCATTCGCCGATCCGGCGAGGCGCCGGCTGCATGCCAGAGAATCAGGAGTCCTACCACCAACAGAGCAAAAAACATCGGGAACGGCACAAAACGTTCCATTGCCCGATAGATCACATCAACAGCGTCAAGAAGGCTATTGGATATCGCGCCGCCCAGTACAGCACCTTCCCGACAGTCTGTCTTCCCTGCGCAGTCGCCTTGCGCAAAACTGTCTCCGGAGCTTGCGGCGGGGTTGCGGCCGAACACCAGAATGACAACGTCAGTCATCCCAAAGACTCGAATTAAACCATTTCCAACGGAAATCAGCACCCCTGCAAGAGTACGTTCAAGAAGATTCGGTTTTTCGTTATCATTCACCACCCGCCCACCGATGATCCCCCCCGTTGCTGAAGGGGACGACAAAGACGGTGCTGGGGACGGCGTCAGAGAAGGACCCTGCGCAAAAACCGGTGTCGTCCCCGCAAACAACACCATCGCCAACAAAACCGCCGTCCATTGCCGCTTCATGCTTTCCCTCCTTCTTGCAGACGTTCACGAATCAACTGTCGGCGTTCCGCAAACTTCGGATCGTTCGGATCCGAAGTGAACAACAGATGCTCGAAAGGCGAAGCGTCTACCCGAACAATGACCGACTGATTGTCCACCTTGACGACAAATTCCCCTTTCCGAGCGCGGAAGACGAGAAAATCCGCCTCGCCTTCGGTCAAGGCCAGCTTCCCTTGAACCGATTCGATGTCCAGCGGCTCCTGGATGCCAATTACCTTGACCGGGCTGTTCTTAATTGCCGCTATACCGGCTTGACTGCGGGTAAACACCTCAAGCCCTTGGGTAACCGCCAGAACACCGGTATTCGTGCTGCGGCCTTCCCGGTAGACCGATTCCGCCCAGGGACCTCCAACATCCTCATCGTTAAAAATGTTTTGGCACTCCTCGACGATGAGTAGCTTCTGAACCTGCGGCGACCGTTTCGCCCACCGTTCCATCATCCAACGGGTTGCGACGAACAGTCCGATCGGCCGCATGACTTCCGGATCGAGCCGGTTGATCGCAAAGCCGAAAATCGGCGCGTTTCCCAGCTCGACGTTTGTCTGGCCGTCGAAGATGGCGTAGGACGGCATATTGCCATCCCTCGTAAACGGCCTGAGCAATTCCGCAGCCTTTCGAACGGCTTCACTTTCGGCCTCCGCCATGCGGCGGTACAACCCCACGAGTTCCGGCATCCGTTTGCGCCGCCTGCCGACCGCAAAATGTCCGTCTTCCGGCGCGCCACCGGTTTCATACAGGCTCTCCGGATCCTCCGTGATACCCAGTTCCTGATACTGATCCCGGATCGCCTTGCCCACAAACACCTTAACTTCCCCGGTCAACGCCGATGCATCATAAACACGAATCATCTTAAAAACAATGGCCTGGACGGAGTTGGCCGCCTCCTCCAGGTCGACGTAGCGCGTTCCGTCCGGCAATTCGGCCACTTCGACGTCATAGGGGTTGATTCGATGCTGGGAGCGCTCGTGCAATTCCAAATACGGACATCCGACCGCCGCAAGAAAATCGCCGTATTCCCCCTTCCAGTCGATGATGCCGACTTGCCTACCGATCAGGGCGGAACGATGAGCGATCAGTTTCACAGCAAAACTCTTCCCAGCACCCGAACGGCCGATGACACAGGAGTGGTAATTGGCTAGATCCGGATGCCAGTGGTCCAGCCATACTGGCCGGCCATACAAGTCTTTCCCAATCACGATCCCGCTGCGATGAGATAAACTCCCACCGCTAAACGGGAACAAATCTGCGACATTCGAGCTTTCAAGCGACATAAACTTTTCCTTCGGCAAGCGGACTGCCGGCGCAGAAGGCAAGATGGCCTGCAGCGCCTCCAGTTGCCGCCCGTCTGCCGCTCGAAGATAGATCGACTTGCCTGCAAACCGCTGGATGATCGAACGGCACAACTGAGTCATACTTTTGTATTCAGAGGAACTTGCTACTATCTGTATAGAAACCCTAAAACTTCTCTCTATATTCAAACGTATACGCTTCTGTCTTTCAGTCAGCTCTGAAATTTCTTGCTCCATTGCTTGTTTTTTGTTTACGTTTTCTTCAACTTCAAGATCGGCCCGCAACCCCGCGATCCGCCGGCCGATCTCGTCCAACTCCCGATCGCTCGACTGCGGCTGGACGTGAACAGCGAAGTCCACATCGCCGCTTCCATAGCTCGCCCTTATCAACGGGTCTAACATCTCCGCCCACGTATGCCCGGCCGCGATTTCAGCGAAAAACGACCGGAAATACCGGGCCGGAACGATTGTGCCGCCGACCTCGACGGCATAATCAGTGACTTTTGTTCCCTGCGTCACATCCCCCGGCACTGTTTCGCGAATCATAGACGGCGCCGCGAAATCGACGCCGCTCGCCCGTCCGGGATAGTCCTTTTTCTGCTCCTGTTTTCTCTGCTTTTTCGGCATCTTCGGCATTACACCACCCTCGTATCCTCGCATCGGACACAGATGCGAATAATCTTTCCCTCTTCCACCCGAAGACGAAAAGTTCCCGTTCCGCAAACCGGACATATTCCAGGACGATCCTGTTTTCCTTCTTTCGTCGCACTTATCTTTTTCGCTCCCGTCTTCATGCCGCTCCCCCCTCCGCAACCGCATGAGCCTGCGCCGTTAACGAGCGCTTCATTGGATGGAAGGCGTCCGCCTGGATGGCGTCCACCATCCGCGCATGCGGCGACAGGTCCCGCTGCAAAATCTGATAGGTTACGTTCAGCACGCCGGCGCGGTTCAAAAGCTGATACCGCATGCCGATCTGTTCGCAAAAGTCGAATACGATGGCAGCTGCATCCATTAACGCCTGCCTCGCAAGCTCCGCTTTTTCCAACTCGTTCATCACTTGACCGGCCGCCTTCCCCCGGCCCAACAGCCGATCCATCCACCCCACGCCCGTTTGGATTTGGGCGTTTGATAAAGCAGCCACCGGATCATACTGCAAAATCACATATCCCCGATAGTCTCGGACCTGCGCTCCTTCCGTCGAATCGCTCAGGTACCGGACCAGCTGTTCGCCAGACTCACGCAGCGCCGGCGGAAGGTCGTCCAAACCGTTCAACCGGCGCTGCAAATCAGTAAGGTAATCCTTCATTTCAAAATTCTGTGTGACGACCAAAAGGGTGTAAGGAAGATTAAGGGTGTTAATCAGAGTCAGAAAGTTTGTCCATACGTTCTGATGTTCAAGAGATGACGCCGTGTCCAGGTTCATGGGTTCCACCTCAATCACAACCCGAAACACGTTCCCTGACTGGACCAACCCATCCGGCGAAATCGCCGCGCCACAGACGACATCCTGCGTTGTCCGTGCGCGCTTGCGTCCTCCCAAAAAGAGAAAGACGGCCGCCAACACAGCGGCCGCCAGCACCACCGTACCGATCACGTTTCCACCTCCGAAACAGACGCCCTCTGATACAAATACTTCCGCGACCGAAGCCGCAACAGGAGGACGTCACGAAAATACCTCCATACCGGCAGGCCCGTCGTAGCCTGTCGACCGTAACAAAGAAACAGGCACACTGCAAACGGGATGGCGTAGTGAAGACGAGAGTAAAGCCAATCCGCTCCAAGTCTCGGCACAAACCGAGCCATCTGGAAAGACAGTACTCCTCCGACCAACCACCACACCGCCTCCGAAAAAGACAGACCAACCCGAATAAAGGGTACGGTCAAAAGCCTCTCCTTGATCCGGGATTGGTACGGCACGGGATGATATCGCTCCCACGACATCGTCGAATCGCCTCACAAATTCGAAAGATCGATCCCCAGCAGACGGAACAAAAAGCCCAAGATCTGTTCCGTCCAAAACGAAAGAATCAGAAAAATGAAAAACGAAGCGATCCGTCCTTTCGTCTCCCGAAGCGCATCCGGCGAAAAACCGGCGCGCAGGTAAATGGCGGCCAACCAGACGCCGAACAAAATCGTCAGCGTGACGAAAATCTTTCGTACGCTGCTTACAAAACTTGAAGTGGACTTGTCGACGTTCTGCTCAAGCTGCGACAATCCACCGCTGCCCTGCGCCGACTGGATTTTGTCTTTGATTGACGTGGCTTCCGCCGGCGCCGGCACCCACGCCAACACCGTCCCCAACAGCATGACAACCGCCATCAGCCAGCCAACTGTCTTTCGCATGCTTTTCATGCCTTTCGCCTCCTCACAAGAGTAAGTGATAAAAAACCCGCCAGCCGCCCAGCGCCAACCACGCGCCCCAAGCCGCCAGCGCGCCGGCCTCGACGAATACCGGCGGGATTCCTCCCAACGGAACACCGAATCGAACCGGAAGCGGCCACAACAGCGCCACCCGGCCCGTGATCAAATCCAGCACGATGTGTGAGAGAAAACCGATCGCGAACGCCACCGCATACGGCGGGCCTGCGGCGGCATAGATCGCCCACCCCGTTAGGGCTCCCAGGACCAGCGAATGCGTGATCGTCCGCTTCCCCGGCGACCGTTCCAGAAGGGCTGGGAGGACGGGAATGAAACGGCCGAGCAGCGAATTTGGCCGATCAACATCCGGCAGCAGCGACGCAACCGCCACCACCGCCAACTCAGCCGGCCGATGAATGCCCGCTAACACTGCCGCCGTCAAGCCGCCAATCAGATGTGATGCGCCGTTCAACCTCCTTCACCTCCTTCAGAGCCGCTTCCAGCTTCATTTCGATCTCTTCCGCGATTTCTTGCGCTACCCGATTCGCACAGCGCCCGCAGACCGGACGGCCAACCACCCATTCTTCCCGGTGTCGGGGGCCCCCGGCTTTAGCCGTGGGGAGGAGACGCCGGGCTTATCCCATGTTGTACGCATACCCGTCACCTCGCTGCAAAAGTTTCAAGTGTTTCGGATGCACGTCGAACCCGTTGAGCCTGAAACTCGGCCGGTGCCGGATAGCAATGCGTCCAACGTGCGTGCCCGCATACTTCCCTCGCGGGATATGAGCCCGCACAAGGTCCCCCGTTCGAAACCCCATGTACGACTTCGCAGCAGGCGCGTGCCGTATGGGAAACCCGTACTTGTCCGTCCCGCACCGGCGCCGCGTTCCATGCCCCTTTGCCTCGATCCGCAAAATTCGCATGTCCGGGTCAAGCCGCACACACTCCCCTGATTCCCCAGCACAAGCCGCGTCGATCCAGTGTTTCTTCGGATAACCTCGGCTCGAACGGTTGCGCTTCGTCTGACCGCCCGATCCCAGCTCCAACGGCAAACCGAGTCTCTTCAACCGCTCAACGATCACCCATCGGACCGTGTTCACCGCCGCTGCATCCCGGAGAGGCTGTTTGAGCCTTTTCAGCGCTTCGGGAAAACGCTGCGCCCGAATGAGATCAAGCGGCCGGACCGATGCATGTAACTCCTCCAGCCATTCTTCCGGCATCCGGTTTCCTTTCGCCTCGTTGCACGTCCGGCAGACCACCGCCAGGTTGCTCACCCTGTCACTGCCGCCTCGCGACCTCGGGACCACGTGGTCGATGTTCAGCACTTCGTCTCCCGATGCTCCCCCACAGTACGCACACTGGCGGCCAAACTTCTCCAGCAGGTACTCCCGCAACTCATACCCGAAAAGGGTGCCTCGTTGGTATTCCACGCCCGAGATATCGGGGTTCTGGAGCAGCTGCGTGTCGAATTTGACGTGTTCAACCGTTATCAAGGAAACCGGCGCATATCGGCAGAGACGGTTCACCCAAGTAACGACGTTTTCGACCCGGCTTTCCAGAGAAGGGGGCAAGCGTTTGTCCCGGAACCCATGCCCGTCTCCCGCCCCGCAGGCGCGACAGTACCGGCTGCCGTGCTTAGCGTTCTTCCCGCATCCGTCGCATTTTTGCGGATTCCGGTTCAGGAACCGCGGCTTCCGGTACCGCGTCTTCCGATTTCTCCTGGCTCGCCGGAGAACCCGCCTTTTCATGAGTGCCTTCCGGACCTGTTTGCCCCGGTGTTGGATCTCCGCTGCCCAGACCGCGGTTGGCCCCCGCCTGCCAAACTCAGCCACCAAGGCCATGCCCGTGGTCTCCGAACCGGGATCGCACTTCACCGCGACCGGCTGAACCTCACCGCTTTCTCTATCCCTCAACATGATCGTGAAAGGATACCGCCGCAGGATCGCCGCCCGACCGCCTCTCAGAAGCATTCGGGCTCGGGCGGGACTGCACGGCATGAGCGGACTTCTGTCCCTTCCTACGACCAACACTCTCTGCTGCATGGGACTTACGCCTCCTCCCTCGTCCCGGGCTTACGCCCCTGGACGGTCAAGTGAGCCTCGCCGATGTTATCCCGGCTTGTCATGCGAACGGCACCGGCTTCGACCCCGTATGCCTGTTTAACCGCCCGCGACAGGGCTTGGAGCTGGCTCGCGCACCCCAAGGTGTCATGACCGGAATAACGTAGCCCCGCAAGGCAATGGGCCTCCGGACTTCGGCTGGTCAACCCCGGGCTTGTTCTTCACAAGCCCCTGGCTTTAGCCATGGGGTGGTTGACCCTCGTTACGACTCTCAAAAACGGATCGACCAAACCGGGGTCAAACTGCCTTCCCCGGCGATCCCGTATGTACGCCTCAGCCTGGTCCGGCGTCCAGGCCTCCCGGTACGGACGACGCGACCGAAGCGCGTCGTACACGTCGCAGATCGCCGTGATCCGGCCGCAAAGCGGGATCTCTTCCCCTTCGTTTAGGCCGATCTCACGGCAAAGCGCATAAACCAACCGGCCAACGCGCAACGAATGACCGTCTTCGATCCCCTCAAGGACCTCCAGCGCGTTCCGAAGCATCAAACCGGTCACCCCCCTTCGATCAAAAGCTCCTTCAACTGTTCCTTCAACCACCCGGCCGCCGGTCCGCCTTTCGCCAGAAGCTCGCGGACGGCGTTCAGACACTTCTCAGCCCGTTTCCGTTCCTCGTCTTCTTCGGCCTGCGACAGATAGCCGGCGCCCTCGGCCAGAAGAATTTCCTTCCTCAGTTCTCTCACCGAAAGCGACCGATCCGCCGCAAGCGCAATAAATCTCGCCGGATCGCTCGACCGCGCAGCTACTCGATGGTGGTACCAACTCAACGCCGGTACACGGCTCGACGGATCAGGAAAAGTCCGGTACACGTGGACCAGTTCCCGAATCTGCGCGGGACTGACGCCAAGCTGCGACGATAGGTACTTTTGCGTCGCACCGGCCGCCAGCATGGCATCCAGAAGCTGACCCTTTACGAACCTCGCTTCCTGCTCAGTCTCGTCAATCTGGATATAGGCCTGGATCAAATCTTGCAGACTCGGCTCCGGTTCTTTTTTGGCCTGCGGAGGGAAAAGCTCCGCAACCCCGATCGCCGCCGCAATTTCCTCCGGCGTTCTCCCTTCCCGCTTCGCTACCGTCCGGATCAAATCCGATCGGTTGATCTTCCCGTCGTGCACCATTTGATGATGAAGCCCGCAGAGCTGGATCAGATTCTCGCGGACGTCACCGCCGCCGGCCCCGCGCGTGCGAATGTGATGCGGCTCGCCTTCCGCCGGCCGGCCGCAGACTTCGCCGGTTTCGGGATCCTCATACTGGCACCGATGCTCGGCTTCTTCTCGGATTACCCGGATGGCTGCGGCACTCCGGATGCGAACGGCTTTTGAAAGCACGCGTTTTCACCTCTACTCAAAGCTCATTCAGCTTCGGGCTGCAGCAGGCCTCTCCCTACTCCCTCCAGCCCCCAAAATCGCTAACGTTTCGCCACGCGCCGGCTGGTCATGAGAACGATACACCCGCCGTGATCCGCTCATAACACGCACTGCACAGGTCTCCTTCGGCGTATTCGACCCAGTGGCAGCCGCCTGGACAAGGTTGCTCTTCAGTACATCCGCAGACGATGCACCTCGTTTCGTCTTCGCCCAGAAACAATGTCGGCGATCGCCTCAGCTGGATGGCCTGCATGGCCACCAGAAAGACGTCGTCGTCCCAGACGTCGATCCCGTCCGCCAGATTTACCGGCTGCCCGTTCCAAAGATTGACGCCCAGTTCGACCAGCCGCCGGGTCTGACCGGTGAGGGCGCCGTTACCTTCTGATCGGATGAACCAGTCGAACGGTCCGTGTTCCTGATCTTCGAGTTTGAAACACTTGAATACGCCCGGGAACGCCGCGACATAGCACGCTGACAAATACTCCCCATCGGTCAAAGCTTTCGGGAACCGCTCGACCAACCGCTCGAAATTTTGGCGATGGTTCTCGCTGGAAAAATAAATCATGACGCATCCCCTTTCTCCGGCGCATGCGCGTGCGCTTCGTATGCCGCCGGATATATATAGAGTGAGAATAGGACGCTGCTCACCAAATCCCGAAATCCCTTGTGGGAAGCGGAAAGTCGGCGACAGGGGGTAGGACAGAATTGCCCTACATGTAGGACAAAATTGTCCTACCCCCCTTCGACACGTCTCCCTTTGAAAGAAAATGCGGATTTTTTTATTTCCGCCTCTTCTTTTGCCGCACCAGCCGCGCGTATTCCGCGTTTGGCTGGTACTCTAGCTTCCACGGCAAGTCGATTTTGTTTTTCCTGATGTGGTCATATTGGAGAACCTGCCGTGCCAGCACGGCATTGACTTTATCCCGGTCGCCGGCATAGGCGATTTCCGGGTTGACGTATAACGGCCGCTCGGTGATGACGCGGCCGTATTCCTTGATTTGCGAAGGATCAATCAGTTCGTAAATAATGCCCTTTTCGATCATTGGGCTGATGAGCCTTCTTACGCTACGAACTTCCCGCTTCAAGAGTTCAGCAATTTCGGTGATCGTGCAAAACCGTCCATGCTCCGGATGGACGATGGCGTTTGTTCCCACTTCGAGCAGTGCCAGAAGGTCGATGAGCAAGGCCTTCTCTGCGCCTGTCATGTATTCGTGCTGGGATAGACAAAAGAAGTTCTCACAGATCAACTGCGAGAACCTGGCGTCATTTTTTGGACGCCTCCGGATGAGCATGAAATTTCGCTCATTCGCTCGTCGCTCGGCCTGTTCGACTTCCTCCAGCAAACTGTCTGCCCACGCATGGTCAGAATGATCACGATGTCTTGCACGAACTTCTGCTTCTCGAAGCCGTCGGCGGAGGATCCTTATTCTCTCCATCGCCACACCCCCCGCCGTTTGCCCGGCATGAGCACCATGGGCCATGCCGGTACCGCATTCCGCCGGCGCAGTCTTACGACTTCTTCGACCAGCCATAGCGGAATGTTTCTGGGATCGCCCACCACCGCCACTTCCGGATGGATGAAGATCCCTTTCTGGATCTCACCTTCGAACAGAATTGATTTCTGCAAAAGAGAACGCATAAGGTCGCGGGTTCTTCGCTCCGACCTTTTCAGTTCCTTCGCAATCTCCCGGACCGACGTCGTTTTCAGCCGGTTTCCGGGTTCGGCCAGAACGATGAGTTCCATCAGGAAACTTGCTTCGGCCGACGTGAGAACCCTATTTTCTGTGATGTATCGAATATTTTCGATGGCTATATTCGTCACTAAGGGCTCCTCATCGGCGTTCGGCATGGCGACAAGGTTCATGTTCTTCACCCGCCTTCATAAGTGCCGCGATCCGTTCCTGCAGCCGCGTATTGCGTTTGGCGACCCGGTCGTTCCGCACCGCGATCGCCAGCGCTTTCTACCGGCGTCGATCATATCCCGCAAAACGTTTCCCGGACCGACGGACGGCAACTGATCAGCGTCCCCAACCAGGATGACCTTTGTCCGCAGGCCCACGGCACGAAACAGGTAATAGGCAAGCTGGACGTCTGCCATCGACCACTCATCAACGACGAGGAGGTCGTACGGCAGCGGCAAATGCTCCCCGTATTCCGGTTCCTCTCCCGGACGGAAACCCAATAGCATGTGGACCGTCTCCGCGTTTAGCCCCGTGACCTCCGCCAGCTTCCGGCTGGCGCGTCCCGTCGGAGCCGCAAGACCGATTCGAGCACCCGGGTACAACCTTCGGTATAACTCGATCATCGCTTTCACGGTTGTCGTTTTCCCGGTTCCGGGACCGCCGGTCAGGATCAAAAGCTGCCGCCGGAACATCTCCCGGATCGCATCCCGTTGCCCCTCAGCCAAAATCATCCGATGTTCCGCCTGATACCGGCGAATTTCGTTTTCGAGGACTGCCGAAGGCACGGCTTCGCCATCCCGGCGCGCCAGACACGCCAGTTTCTCGGCCAGCTTCGTTTCGTAGACGTACAGGTGTTTGGGATAGACTGCTTCGTCTTCCCAAACCACCCACCCGTGCGCCGCCAACTGTTCGAGTTCGTCCCGGATCGTCTGCATGCCGACGGCTCCTCGCTTCTCCAGCGCGACTGTCGTTTTCCGGATCAGCTCTTCGGCCGGAACGAAGCAATGCCCGCCTTCGTAACACGCTTCGTTCAACACGTGCAGGATGGCTGCTGCAATCCGGTACGGTGACGACGGACTAACTCCCACGGCCGCCGCGATTTCATCCGCCCGGTCGAACCCGATCATATCAAGCTCAGTCAGCTTATACGGGTTTCGCCGGACGATGTCGACGCATTCGGCGCCGTACTGCTGGTGCAGCTTCGCCACCATATGGGAAGTGAGTCCGTATGGCAACAGGGCCATCATGACGCGCTGGACTTCGAGACTGCTTCGGACGCTTTCGGCAATCCGTTCAGCGTGCTTCGGTCCGATTCCCCGAATGCCGGTCAGGCACGCAGCTCCTTCGTTCACGATCCGTTCCAGCGCCTGATCTCCCAGGCACCGGACGATTTGCTCGGCTCGTTTTCGCCCGCATCCTTTGATGAATCGGGAAGACAGGTACGAAATGACCTGCTCTTCCCCTTTCGGCATCGGCCGTTCCCAGCGTTCGACGCGGAACTGACGACCATACTTTGGATGTGTATGCCATTCCCCGTAAACCGTGATGCGTTCGCTTTTGTCCGTCCCGTACAACTGCCCCGTGACTTTGACCGTTTCCCCGTTTTCTTTCTTCAAGAGAGCGATTGTGAAATCGTCGTTTCGGAAGAGGACCCGTTCGACGATTCCCGTTACGGTCTCCATCTTCGCCGCTCTTTCTTGCTACGAACCCTTCTCTCGGCATCACCTCGAAGGGTCCGCAAGACTAGGGAGACGGCAGTCTCGGGGGCGACCGCTTCGCGCCGGGGTACGCGAAGGGTGCGGAGCGCACGGGTGAACAAGGACAACGGGATACGGACGGTCTCCTTCTTCTCGCGCAAAAACGTTTTGATTCGGTTGACGATGGATTCCAGCTTTTTCTTCATTTCTTCGAGCTGTTCTGTAACTGTAGCTGTATCTGCATCAACGGTTTTCAGTCGTCTGTGAGCCGCTTTCTTTTCCGCTGTCGTTCTCGCTTCGTTAAACTCTTTCACTACCTCCCGTACCGCTTTTTCGCGGTCCGGCACCGGTACGGTGGCCTCGACCCGTTCTTCGGTGTCGAGCCGTTTTAGCAGCTCCTCGAACGTCTCGGCACCGATGATCTGGCCGGCGGAGGCGAAGAGCCGGACAACTCCGGGCACCCGCCGGATCGCATGCCAAACGTCTGCCGGGAGGTAGGCGGTCCGGTTCAGGTCGTCGACGCGGTAGTTCATCTCGATGAATATGTACCCGGGCACGACCGGTTTTTCGATCCTTTTTCCCATTTTTTTCTTCCCCAAAAGCCGGCGCGTCCCCTGGGTAAAAGCGTGGACAGCTTTCACCCATTTTTGGGCGTTCTCGTTTTCAGAGAGCGCCCATTCGACGAGACGCCGCACCTGAGCTTCGCGGCCGGTTTTGACTTGGATCGCAAACGCGGCGCCCATTACAGCGCCCTCCTTCTCTTTTCGAACATGCTTTCTCTTTCTTCAGGAATCTGAGCCTGATAGAATGAATTGAGACGTTCTTGTTCATCTAACCACGCATTAATTGATGGAATGCGGAAAAGGTATTGTTTCCCAACTCTTATATGGGGTATTTTTCCTTCTCTAGCTAAGGAAATAAGATTGTCATAGCATATTCCTAAGTAGTCCGCTGCTTCTTGCGCAGAGATGGTAACACGTTTGATTGTTTTCGCTTTTTCGATTTCCTCTTGCACAATTTCACAGATAAACTGACGGATTTCATCTGTTTTCCACCAGTGATCTTCATGCGGTCTCAATGTTGTTTTCTTCCTTTCCACCGCACATTTTGTGCGGTTTTTGATCAAAAAAAATTTCTTGCACGGAAGCACCGTAATACTCGGCGAGTTTAATTTTGATTTCGTCACGAGGAATGCGTTGCCCGTTTTCATACATCTGTAACGCACTTACACTGATTCCAACAGCCTTTGCAACCTCTTTACGTGTCCTGCGCCCACGAAGCGCAATAAGTTTTCGACCAATCTCTTTTCTCATCACAGCAATACACCACCTTGTCGTCCCGCACATGTTGTGGTCTTTGTTTTAATCATAAACCACATTATGTGCGGTTGTCAATACGTTTTGTGGTTTTTGTTAACCGATCAACACGTTCTGTGTTATAATTCAGGATGGGTGAAGAAGGATGGACTCATTGGGATCGCGATTGAGAGAATTGCGGAAAAAGAAAAATCTTACCCAGAAGGAGCTTGGTAAGATTTTTAAAGTCAGTGAAAGCACTATTGGAATGTACGAACGGAATGAAAGAGAACCTTCTTATGATCTTATAAGACAATTTTCTGATTTTTTTGGAGTTTCTATTGATTATCTTTTGGGACGGGATAACGCAAAGAAAAGCTCGGACGTACTCAGTCCGAAAGAAGAAAAGGACATTGCGAAAGAATTGGAGAAAATTATGAATCAATTAGAGTCCAATGATACCATTGCGTTTTACGGAGAGATTATGGATGCTGAGACGCGCGAACTTGTCAAAGCTGCTTTAGAAACATCTTTCCGAATTGCCCGTCGTATTGCAAAAGAAAAATTCACACCAAAAAAATATCGGCGTGAACCCCCGGATTCCTAAAGGTGGTATTATGTGGCGTATTAAATCTCTCGTTATGCAACTAACACGGAAATATAAGACTTTTTGTCCTTATCGACTGGCGGAATATCTTAAAATAGAGATATATTTCCTTCCTTTGGGTAGAGTATTTGGTTTTTTTCACGTACATCGAAGGATACCGTCTATCTTTGTTAACTCCGATTTGGACTCTCATCACTTCCGGCGTTTCGTTTGCGCTCACGAGCTTGGCCATGCTGTGCTGCATCGCGGGTTAAACACGCCTTTTATGAGCGCACATACGCTTTTTTCAGTGGACAAAATTGAACAAGAAGCGAATAAATTTGCGGTTGAACTGTTACTTCCGGACCATATCGCTCGGGAATATTGCACTCTCTTTGACGCTGCCAAGGCTCACGGCATCCCTGCGGAGGTCATTTTGCTTAAACGCTATTAATTTTTCCCCATAAACCGAACATATTTTCGATGGAGGGAGAGAAAAAAGAATGGCCAATATCGTTAAACGGGGGAAAAATTCTTGGCGTCTTGTTGTCGAATTGGGATATGATGCGAACGGCAAGCGTATTCGGAGAACCAAAACCATTCGAGTTACGGATGAAACATTGCTTCGGACCACCAAGCGGCTTCGAGATTATTTACAGAGGGAACTGGCCAAATTTCAAGCTGAAGTGGAATCGGGCGAATACATTGCTCCGGAAAAGATGACGTTTGAAGAATTTATCGAAAACCATTGGCGTCCCAAATATGCGGAAAAAGGTCGTGCCAACGGCGGTTTATCGGCTCGAACCTTTGATAATTACTATGGTCATCTTCGATCTCGAATCATACCTTTCTTTGGAAATCGGTATTTGGGTGAAATAAAAACACTTCATATTGTAGATTTTTTTGATCGACTAGAAAAAGATCGAAAAGATGGAAAAGGAGATAAGCTTTCTGGAAGTACAATGTTATATATCTTCAAAGTACTGAAGAACGTATTTTCAAAAGCGGTCGAATGGAAGGTCATTTCCAAAAATCCAATGGATGGACTCAAACAGCCTAAAGCTTCAGATTTTGAACCTCAGTTTTACAGTGAATCAGAAGCCCGAACACTGGTTTTGGCGTTGATGAAAGAACCGAAGAAATGGCAACTGTATTTTTTAGGCTGTATCTTTGGCGGGTATCGCCGGGGAGAAATGAATGCTCTTCAATGGAAGCACGTTGACTTTGTCCGAGGAGGATTTCATATTCAGGAAAGCATTACGACGAAACGACGGGGCCAAATTATCGTTGAAAGCCCAAAAACCAAAGCGTCAAAAGGATTCGTCGATATGCCGGGTTGGTACATGAGGGAAATGCAGAAATTCAGAGTCGAATGGGAAGAAGAGCGAAAGCTTTTGGGTGATCGATGGCAAGGCGGCGAACAAGAGTACGTTTTTCACCGCGGAGACGGTCAACCCTTTCATCCATCCACTCCAACGGGGACATGGAGAAAATTTCTAAAAAAGAATGGTCTGCGTCCGATTCGGCTTCATGACCTGCGACATACCATGGGTTCGCTGTTATTGGACGACGACGTCGATCTCAAAGCGATTCAGGAACGGCTCCGGCACGCCAAACTGTCCACGACTTCGGACATTTATTTGCATCTGACACGAGAGAAGAAAAAGCGGATCGCCGAGAAGTTTGATAAATTCGACCCCGAAAAAATTGGACACCAATTGGACACCAACTCCGAAAAAACAGAGATCATCGCTCGACAATCACAATAAAAAATCCCTTGCAGCGCAAGGGATCTGCAAAGAGCGGGTGATGGGAATCGAACCCACGTTACCAGCTTGGAAGGCTGGAGTTCTACCATTGAACTACACCCGCGCTCGTTAAGTCGGGACGACACGATTCGAACATGCGACCCCCTGGTCCCAAACCAGGTGCTCTACCAAGCTGAGCTACGTCCCGACATTTTTCTCATAGCGCGCCCTGAGAGATTCGAACTCCCGACCTTTTGATTCGTAGTCAAACGCTCTATCCAACTGAGCTAAGGGCGCGTAAGCGGACGACGGGATTCGAACCCGCGACCCTCGCCTTGGCAAGGCGATACTCTACCTCTGAGCCACGTCCGCTTTTCGAACCGATGCGCGTGGAGGGACTTGAACCCACACGGGAAAACCCGCCAGATCCTAAGTCTGGTGCGTCTGCCAATTCCGCCACACGCGCTTCCCCTCAAGCTTCGTCTCGGATTCCCAGCTTTTCGACAACTGGGGATCCAGGATTCGAACCTGGGCATCACGGAGTCAAAGTCCGTTGCCTTACCGCTTGGCTAATCCCCAATCCGTCGGGATGAAAAGAACAATGGACGCTGACGGATTCGAACCGCCGACCCCTACCGTGTGAAGGTAATGCTCTCCCAGCTGAGCTAAGCGTCCATCGTCTCGCCGTCCGTACGGCGCAATCGGTTTGCGCCATACATGATACCAAAAACGGACGTCCGTTTCAAGATGCGGACGCCGATGACCCGTAGGGGATTCGAACCCCTGTTACCTCCGTGAAAGGGAGGTGTCTTAACCACTTGACCAACGGGCCAGAAAGAAACGATCCGACACACGACGGAGAGAGAGGGATTCGAACCCTCGAGACGCCTTTGGGGCGTCTACACGATTTCCAATCGTGCTCCTTCGACCAGCTCGGACATCTCTCCATATCAATGAAGCTCGTGGCTTGTCTATATGTCGGATAAAAATTTATTTACTGCGGCATGTTGTTGCGGCCCGGCAGCGACCTACTCTCCCGGGACCCGGCGGTCCCAGTACCCTCGGCGCTGGAGGGCTTAACGGTCGTGTTCGGGATGGGCACGCGTGGTTCCCCTCCGCTATGGCCACCGGACCGCTTGC